>Ga0153956_1000022_pt1 | contig 274091 bp, 231 predicted proteins | sample TSFL040MetaG_FD_104704 | JGI IMG/M metagenome (GOLD analysis project Ga0153956, IMG submission 104704) | Attine ant fungus gardens microbial communities from Florida, USA - TSFL040 MetaG | ecosystem: Host-associated > Fungi > Mycelium > Unclassified | place: USA: Florida, Wekiwa Springs... | reverse complement strand
TATTGTTTCTCGGCGGCCGGCTGGACTTTGTAAACAGCGTGGATGGTTCGTTTAAAGATTTGGTGCTGACACGAAATGCCACGTTGAAACCTGAATATCAAAACAAAATTATCCTGCAAAAAGGACTGTACCTGAATACGGAATATCTGGGCTTTAATATGGACAGCACTAATCCGATTATTGCACAGTCGCCCACCAGAAATCTTTACATAAGGCAAGCCATCAATTATGCCATAGACCGGAAAAAAATGGTAACCTATTTTAAGAATGGAATAGGCATTCCCGCTACCGGAGGCTTTACACCGCCTGGGATGGCGGGCTTTGACAGCTTATCGCATTACGGCTATACTTACAATCCTGCAAAGTCGCTGGAGTTGCTTGCCAAAGCCGGTTATCCCAATGGAAAAGGATTGCCACCTATTAAAATTATAACGCCCGACAACTTCGCAGATCTATGCAATTTTGTAGCCGGGCAATTGCAGGATGTAGGAATAACACTACAAGTGGAAATTATGCAACCCGCGATTATAAAAGAGCAAATGGCAAAAAAACAAGCTGTGTTTTTTCGTGCGCAATGGATAGCGGATTATCCTGATGCGGAAACTTTTCTCACAGTATTTAAAAGCGACCTTCCATCACCGCCCAACTATACGCGTTTTCATAGTAAGCAGTTTGATAAATGGTATGATGAAAGCATGAATGCGAATGACCAAACACGCAAAACTTTATATAAAAAAATGGATAGTTTAGCAATAAGCCTCGCGCCTGTTGTGCCGCTTTATTATGACCAGCGTATGCATTTTCTGCAGAAGAATGTAGAAGGATTTACAGCCAATCCGATGAATATAATTGACCTGAAATGGGTGCGGAAAAGATGAGATAAATGTTCTGAATCATCCTTAAGTTCAGCTTATTTCTTGACATAAATATGATAAAGGAAAAATGCTTTTCCTTCGGGGTCATCGGCTAAAGTTGTTATTTGTCCATTGATGGCAACATCTTGAAGCGGCTGTACATCTGCTTGATAAGAACCGGAAGAACATTGCTTTTCCATTATTATACAAACTTTCTTTTCTTCATAAAGTTTGCTGGTTATTACATAAGTGCGAACGGGATTTTGAAAAGATAAACTGTATTTATAACCGGATTCTACAATCAGGTGCATGATGGTATCTTCATTTTCGTACAATGTATCACCGAGTGATTTTAAATTCAAATGAGAACACGTTATAGAATCTAAAGCATTCATAAAAGTACTATCATCATTTTTATATTTTATGAAAGTGGCGCTCTTTATTTCTGTACTGTCAAACCCAATAAAACCTATATATACAGGACGTATAGGCATTTCTTTATGACAACATGTTACGTCTTTAGATTTACACGATATTATAAAAACTGACAGCAAGAGAATATTCAAAAATGGTATCGTTTTCATCAACTTTGTTTTCTCAATATAATAATTTTTACTTTTGAATCATCATGTTTTATTCGTTCAAAGGATTTATTCCTGTCGTGCATCCTACAGCTTTTGTGCATCCGCAGGCGGCAGTTACCGGCAATGTGATTATTGGTAAAGATGTTTATATAGGCCCGGGTGCAGCTTTGCGTGGCGATTGGGGAGGTATTGTAATAGAAGACGGTTGCAATGTGCAGGAAAACTGTACGATTCACATGTTTCCCGGAGTTACGGTTTTATTAAAAGAAAGTGCACATATTGGTCATGGTGCGATCATACACGGTGCTACGATCGGAAAAAATGTATTGATCGGCATGAACAGCGTAATTATGGATGATGTGGAAGTGGGTGATGAAAGCATTGTAGGTGCTTTGTCTTTTATCAATGCGAATACTAAAATCCCCAATCGTTCTCTTGTGGTAGGCAATCCGGGAAAAATCATCAAAGAAGTAAGTGATGAAATGATCGCATGGAAAACCAAAGGAACACAACTTTATCAGACATTGCCCAAGGATTGCTATGACAGCTTGGTAGCTTGTTCGCCTTTGTTTGAAATGCCGGAAAACAGACCAGCTCAGGAGAGTTTGTATAAGACTTGGGAAGAGATAAAAGAAAAATAAGAGTGATTAAAAAATCGCCCTTCTCTTATAAAAGTCCTTTCACTTTCTCTATTGCTGCTTTCAATCCGTTCACATCTTGCCCACCTGCGGTAGCCAATGTTTTTTGCCCGCCGCCGCCGCCTTTTATGAGCGGAGCTATATGTTCTTTAATGATTTTAGAAGCATCCAAACCTTTGGCTGCATTTACGGTATCCGCCACGCCGATAGCCATAAAAGGTTTGCCGCCAATATTCGCACCCAAGGCTATCAGATGGTCGGTGAGGTGATGTTTAAGATCGCTGCACAGTTTTTTCAATGCCTCAGGTGAAGCTACTTCTACCACATCGCCCACGAAAGAAACCTGGTTAATGATCTCATCTTTTTGCAAAAGCTCATTGCGAATGCCTACCAACATTCTTGCTTCCAGCATTTCCAGATGTTTTTGCAAGCGCGTATTTTCCTCATACAGTTTCTCAATGGCTTTCACCGGCTCTTTTGCATTTTTAAGGCTTGCTTTTACGTCATGCAGTTCATGGATTTGGTTATTCACATAGTCTTCCGCAGCTTTTCCGCTCACAGCTTCTATGCGGCGCACACCAGCAGCCACGGCGGTTTCATGCTTTATTTTGAATAAGCCCAACGTTCCGGTATTACCCACATGCGTACCACCGCAAAGCTCTATGGAGTAGTTTTTATCCATAATCACTACACGTACTTTGTCGCCGTACTTCTCACCAAACAATGCCATAGCGCCCATAGCTACCGCATCGTCTTTGCTCATTTCCTGAATGATGACAGGAATGTTTTCTCTGATTTTTTCATTCACCAAGGCTTCAATTTTTGCTAATTCTTCATCGGTCACTTTTGCAAAATGAGAGAAATCGAAACGCAAGTGTTCTTCATTTACCAACGAGCCTTTTTGTGCTACGTGCGTTCCTAAAACAGTTCTCAAAGCAGCATGCAGTAAGTGTGTGGCGCTGTGGTGGGTTTCGGTTATTTTTCGTTTAGGCGCATCTACTTTAGCCGTTACTTCGCCACTTAAATCATTGGGTATTTCATCTGTAAAATGAATGATGAGGTCGTTTTCTTTTTTAGTATCATAGATATGCAAATTGCCAACGGCTAACTGCAAACTACCTTTATCGCCCACTTGTCCGCCACTTTCCGCATAAAAAGGTGTTGTTTCCAAAACCAACTGATAACTTTCTTTTCCTTTTGCTTTGGCTTTGCGGTAACGAAGAATTTTTGTCTTGGTTTCTAATGTATTGTAGCCTACAAATTTTGTAGAACCTTCCTGTAAAACAACCCAATCTTCGGTATCTAAAGCTGTAGCTGCGCGTGAACGTTCTTTTTGTTGTTTCATTTCCGCTTCAAAACCCGGTTCATCTACTTCCAGATTATTCTCGCTTGCTATCAGTCTTGTAAGGTCTATGGGGAAACCGTAGGTGTCATATAATTCAAATGCCGACTTGCCATTAATGGATTTTGAAGATTGCTTTTGTATCTCACCAATAATATCATCCATTTTTTTCAACCCCTTATCCAACGTTCTCAAAAACGCTTCTTCTTCTTCCTTCACCACTTTACAAACCAGGTCTATCTGCTTGTACAATTCAGGAAACACCTTTTCAAATTGCGTTGCCAGCACCGGCATCAGTTGGGCCAGCAATGGTTGCTTGTAATCGAGGTATGAATAATAATAACGCGCGGCGCGGCGAAGAATACGGCGTATCACATAGCCTGCTCCGGTATTGCTGGGCAGTTGCCCGTCGGCAATAGTAAAACCAATAGCGCGGATATGATCGGCGATCACACGAAAAGCAATTGCTTCCTTGCTGTCGCTGAAATCATATTTTTTCCCAACGATCTTTTCCGTTTCACTAATGGTATGCGTAAAAATATCCGTATCATAATTGCTTTGCTTGTTTTGCAATACGCGCACCAATCGTTCAAACCCCATTCCCGTATCTACATGCCTGGCGGGCAGCGGTTGGAGCGAGCCATCTTTCAAGCGGTTAAACTCCATGAACACATTGTTCCATATCTCTATCACTTGCGGATGATCGTTGTTCACTAACGTTTTTCCATCCACTGTCTTTCTTTCTTCTTCAGTTCTGCAATCCACATGTATTTCGCTGCAAGGTCCGCAAGGTCCGGTATCGCCCATTTCCCAAAAGTTATCTTTTTTATTTCCTTTGAGGATGCGGTCTTCGCTGATCCATTTTTTCCACTCGTTGTATGCTTCCTCATCAAAAGATAATCCTTCTTTTTCATCACCTTCAAAAACGGTCACATACAGTTTGTCTTTCGGGATTTTATATACTTCCGTCAGCAATTCCCAGCTCCATGCGATAGCTTCTTTTTTGAAATAATCGCCAAAGCTCCAGTTGCCCAGCATCTCAAACATGGTATGATGGTACGTATCCACACCCACTTCTTCCAGGTCGTTGTGCTTGCCGCTTACACGCAGGCATTTCTGCGTATCTGCTACACGCGTGCTTTGCGGTACTTTATTGCCGAGAAAATAATCTTTGAACTGATTCATCCCAGCATTGGTAAAAAGCAGCGTGGGATCGTTCTTTACCACGATGGGCGCAGAAGGTACAATGGTATGTTGTTTCGACTTGAAAAATTCGAGAAATTGACTGCGTATTTCGTTTGCTGTAAGCATTTATTAAAAAAAATAAGGCTGCAAAGATAGGATTAAGTAAAAAGCAGAAAAGGAGAAAGATGGAAAAGGTTTTTGCACTTAGCTAAAGCACTACTATTAAGCATCGTTGCGTCGCACACTGCATCGCTCGGTTCTTTATTGGGCAGGTTGTGAGGATACCTTATTGATTATTGTAAAAAGAAAAAGTAATTCCATTATCAATATGCATTAATTTTTAATAATTTTTAATAATTTTTACTGTTTGAATATTATTTTCTTCATCAAAAAATCTAAATAAATATATCCCGGAAGCAAGCTCATTGATATTAATTTTGTCGTCGGACGAAACTTCACCTGACTTAAGTTTAATGCCTGTCAGAGTATATATGTCATAAGAGATTCTTTTTTTAGTTTTTACAATTATATAACCGGAAGAAGGGTTTGGAAAAAGTTGAACATCATTATCATTGGATATTTCTGAAATACCAACCTGTAGATTACAATTTGTAACGGAACGATAGTAACCATCAGTTAAGTACAATTGGCTTTGCAAGAGAGTTACATCACATTCTTTCACTTCGTATTCCTAGGATTTTCTACTAGTGCAGCCTGAAAGACAATCACCCCAGCCCATAGAAAAAGTAAATCGCTGGCTGGTATCTTTTGAATAGGAAATAACATCTCCATCTCCATTTTGAGATTCATAAACGGCATAATAAATTCCCTTAAACGTCATTAACTTTTCTATAAACGCCTTGTAATTTATTATCCTATTGGTTTGTATTACTGCAAACCTGTTGTAATAGTAATTTGAATAAGCAAAACTTGTCATCTGGAAATCATATTGGCTCAGTAAACTATCTAAAGCTCCATATCCTGTTTGCGTTTGCATATTTTGCCATGCTTGTGTCCAGGCAGTATCTGTATAAACATATACCCACAATGTAGTTCCATAGCGTGCGTAATAATTATGGATACAATACACGTAAAATATGGAATCTGCATCCAACTGATTTTGCAAATTAAATATAGCGGCAAGTCCATTCCATATCGTGTCTAAATGTTGTTGCGGAATATCTATAAAAGCAGTATCAGGCGACCCAATTTCATATATTCGATTTAAAGCAAGATATTGTACATTCCGTTCATAAAGTGTTTTTAAATTAGGTGGTGTTATACAATTAGATGTTATTTGGGCAAAAGAACTAACCGAAAACACGAAGAAAAAAACGAAAATAAAAAGTCGGTTCATTTTGAAACCATTGGTTATTGTAAATTTAATTTTTTCTACGTGTAATTCCACAGGTTTCTTCATCATTCTTTCTCATAAGGTTTGCGTTTGTCATATTGCAAAAAAAATCTTAGTTGGCATTCCTGAAAGCTCAGAAAATAAAAATTACCATAGCATCTTTGCAATGTGTATTTTTGAAATTATGGATGCGAAAGTTGATTTTTCCTACCTCGAAGAAATGGCTGAAGGGAAAGCCGATTTTATAAAACAGGTGCTTACCATCTTTATGGACAATACACCGAAAGGATTGAAAGACCTGGAAAAACTGATAAAAGAAAAAGCATCGTTTGAAAAAATTCAAAAACAAGCACATTTTTTAAAATCAAGTTTCGGTATTGTAAAAGTGGAAGGTATGCAGGAGTGCTTGCAGCAAATGGAAAGCCTTGCCAGAGAAGGAAAAGACCGGCAGCAGATTGAGCAGTTGATCAAAGAAGCTGCTGCTCAGTTTTCTAAAGCAGAGAAAATTATTAAAGAAAAAATGGGCGCATCCTGATAACCATATTTTTTCATTTCTGCAAAAACCGGAATATGAAATACTCTTGAAAATGACAGGAATTACCACGCACTTAATTAGTTTTAACGTAGGTTTGCCGCTATCGAGCGGAACTTCTTATGTTTTTAAGAAACGTATTTTTCATACTACTGTTTACAATTATTGTTATTCCTGCCTTTTCGCAACCGCGAAGTGAATACAAGCAATACCGGATTTTGATTTTGCTGGATGGCTCCTCCAGTATGGTGCAGCAATGGAATGAAAAAGATTCGCGGTTTCAAATCGCCAGTCACATCATCACCCGGTTGATGGACAGTGTTTATCATTTCAATCCTGATGTAGAGTTTGCGTTGCGTGTTTACGGGCATCAGCATGGAGTACCTGAAAACAATTGTTTTGATACACGGCGGGAGGTCGCTTTCAGTAAAGACAATTATACACAAATGGATTTGCGGCTGGAGGCTTTGCATCCTATCGGGGTTTCGCCCATAGCCTATTCGCTGAAAGTGGCTGCAGAAGAAGATTTCAACGACAGCTACAATTACGCGTACAGTTTAGTGCTTATAACGGATGGCGGTGAAAGTTGCGGTGGTGATATTTGCGAGGTTGTAAAAAGTTTGCTTGCACGTAAAATTGAATTCAAACCTTACATTATCAGTCTGGTAGATTATGCGCCATTAAAAGACCAATATGCCTGTTTGGGAAATTATCTTCTGGCGGCCGATCCTACGCAAATGAGCAAAGCCATTGGCACTATCGCTGAAGAGTATCGTCGCGTCTTTAAAGTTCCTGTACTGAAAACGCTGCCGGAAGATACCTTACCTAAAAAACCTGTTGTAAAACCTGTTGTGATAACGCCTGTTGTAACTCAGCCGGAAGTAAAGCATGAAAAGATAGATCAGCTCCCTTCATCCGAAAAGCCCATTGCTGTTTCTGAAAAAATGAACAAACCGACGTTGCCGAAGAAAGAAATCGCGACAACACCTTTACCTAATAAAGAAGAAGAACCAAAGCCTGCGGCTTCCGCGCCCGTCATCTCCAAAGAAAAAATAACGGCTGTAAAAACAAACCAACGTTATATCTTATTGCCCAAAAATGATATTAAGCCAGCACCTCCACAGCGACGTGCAGTAGCTCGTGTGGCATTGCCCGTTAAAGAAGAAGAACCCGTAGCAGTACTGAAAAAAGAGGAAATCGCCAGGATGCATACCAATAAAGCTTTGCGAAACTTCGGGCTTTTTTGGTCCACGCCCTCTTTAAACAAAAGAACTATTCCTTTAACACCTATTCCGCCAAAAGAAGTAACGCCTGTGGTAGCTTCTGCCAATACCAAACCTGCGCCTGTGCGCACAGCTGTGCAAAAAGCCGTACTGCCGCATACAGGTAAAACGGATGAGATAAAACAGGCATCTTATACCATTAAAACGGAACCGGATGCGCAAACTTCTTTGGAGATTTACTTTACCGATGGTAAGGGAAAATTTTATCAGACTTCGCCGCCTATTACATTAGTAGATACCAAAACCGGAAAAGAAGTAAAAAAATTCTACAGAACGGTGGATGCTAACGGGAATCCTGATCCTCAGATATTATCCGCTGGTACCTTTACCATGCTCATTGGAAAAAAGGAAAACTTTGTAGCAAAAGCGGTAACTATTTTACCCAACAATAAAAACAAAATCACCATTATAGCCACCAATGGAAATCTGAGTTTTAAATATACCGATAACTATAAAACTCCGATGAATGAATTTACGGCGCTGGTAAAGAAAAATTTTGAACCTGGACCCGTTATCACACAGCCTGCCGCAACCAATAGAGATTATGAAGTAGGAAATTATCACATTGAATTGAACACATTGCCCATTTCACGTAGAAATCTGGATATAGAATTCGGAACCGATTACATCATAGAAATAGATGAACCCGGATATGTAAGCGTTCTGAACACTGATAATCTTGGTAAAGCAACGCTCTACTACCAGAACGGCGATATGTTTTCCAAGTTTTATACGTTAGACATTAACGGAAATCCCGCTTTGCAAAAAGTAAGATTGCAGCCGGGCGCTTACCAGATCCGTTTTAAAGATAACGGCGTTTTTCAATCTACACTCGAAAAAACAATTTCCTTCTTTGTAAAAAGCAGGGAAACAACTGAGCTATATTTGAAGTAATTTTCCGTAAACAATGGTGGAGATCCGATACATTACTTCAAAAGATGACGCTTACAAACAGGTACTGCAACTGCGCAATGCCGTGCTGCGTGCGCCTTTGGGAATGAATCTTTATGAAGAAGATTTAACAAGAGATGAGAATGACCACATTCTTCTTGCTTATGAAAACACGGAGCTCGCAGGCTGTGTAATGCTGAAACCGCTTGATGCAAAAGAAATAAAGTTGCGTGCAATGGCTGTGTATCCTCGTTTTCAAAGAAAAGGAATCGGTAAAAAACTGGTGGAAAGCGCGGAAGACCTTGCGCGAAAAAAAGGTTACGAAACTATTGTGCTTCATGCACGTGTGGTAGCCAGGGAGTTTTATAGCAACATGGGATACGACGCAGTAAGCGATGAATTTATAGAAGTAACCGTGCCGCACGTTGCTATGCAAAAACATATCGGATGAAATATTGCCCGAGAAAGAATGATAAATATACCGTCCGGCTTTTTGACTCTACAAATCTTTTGCCTGCTGAGTGGAATGCATTATTGCCACAAGATCATTTCCTGCAAAGTGCTCAACTGTCCATTACCGAAAAAAGTAAATTTCCCGATGTAAATTTTCTATACGCTTTCATCACCCTTCACGGGAAGCCGTTTGCATTGGCCTATTTTCAGCTGCTGCACATTAAGCCATATCATTTAGAAACTTCCTCTTTGCCACGCATACAGCAAATAGCCTGGAAACTTTTCAATCAGGTTTCTCATCCGAAACTATTGGTTGCAGGCCATTTATTCCGCCATGATATTGCCTCTTTTTATTGTGTGGATGAATCATCTGTTTTTGAAGTGTTTCAATCTTTTGATACAGCCATTCGTGCCGCGCTTCGCCAATCGTGCGCTCATGCCGTGCTGGTAAAAGATATGCCAGAAAAGCTCATTACCTATTTTTCACGCTATGCGCCGCAATACCTTTTGCTGCGGAATGATGTAGCGATGGAAATGCAACTGGAGGAAAGCTGGCAAACATTCAGCGATTATGAAAAGTCGTTGAAACACAAATATGCGCAACGTCTTCGTAAAGTGCGCAAACACTGGGAAACACTGACCATAAAAGAGCTGAACGCAGAGGAAGTGAAAGCGCATGAAGCGGTAATTTTTGATTTGTATATGCAAGTATGCAAACATCAGCAAGTACGGATGGGATATATAAGCAGCCGGTTTATTCCCATCTTGAAAGAACGATATGCTGCTGAATTTCATGTCTGGATGGCTTATGAAAATGAACATCCGGTGGCTTTTTTCAGCGCGTGGAGCAAAGGCGATGATTTTGATATGTTTTACATTGGGTTTGATTATGACCGTAATGAGGCGCTTCAGTTATATTTTAATATTCTTTTTTTCAGTATAGAGCAAGCTTTGTTATATAAAAAGAAGAAACTGATTTTAGGCCGCACAGCTTTAGAAGCGAAAGCGCGCATCGGTTGTAAACCGAATTATCTTTCCACTTACTTATACATTAAAAATCCGGTAGTACGCACTGTTATGTTTCGCCTGCAGCAGACCCACACAGACAATGAAGGAGAATGGGAGAATCGCCATCCTTTTAAGTGACTGTTTTTAGTGCTTAACCAAATGCGAAAAAAGATGTGCGTGAAAGATTATAACTTCACGTCGATTATATTACCATGTCAGCATTGAAATTTTATCCACTCAAAGTAAAAGACATCACACCGGAAACAAATGAATGTGTATCCGTAGCTTTGGAAATTCCTGTGGAGCTTGAAGAAGTTTTCCGGTTTGCTCCCGGGCAATATCTCACCTTTAAAAAGCATTTGCAAGATGCTGAGGTAAGACGTTCTTACTCGATATGCGCCAGCCCGAACGAACGTGAACTGCGCGTAGCTATAAAGCGTGTGGAAGAAGGAAAATTTTCAGGATTTGCCAATCAGGATTTGCAAGTAGGCGATGTGCTGGATGTAATGCCACCGATGGGTAAATTTTCTCCCCGTGCATCTGAAAAACTTAAGAGAAATTATTTGGCTTTTGTTGCGGGTAGCGGGATTACGCCGGTAATGAGTATTATGAAAACTGTGCTGCAAAATGAACCGGAAAGCCAGTTTACATTGGTGTACGGAAATAAAAACCGCAACACGATTATTTTTCGTGAAGCGATAGAAGGATTGAAAAATACCTACATCCAACGCTTGCGGGTGTATCATGTGCTCAGCCGTGAACTGATGGATGTGCCTTTATTTAATGGTCGTATCAACGCTGAAAAAGTTACAGAGTTTTGCAAACGACTGATCTCGCTGGATGATATGGATGAGATTTTCATCTGCGGACCGGAAGAAATGTTACTTACCACCCGCCAGCAACTTCAGGATATGGGTGTTCCTTCTGAAAAAATTCACATCGAACTTTTCACTTCGCCCGATCAGCCTAAAGAATCACATGAAAAATGGATCAACGAGCATACTACTGACGATGGGAAAAGCAGTAAAATAAGCATCAAATTAGACGGTGTTACGTTTGAAATGAACTTGTCTTATAATGGAGACAGCATTCTTGACGCGGCTTTAAAACACGGCGCTGACCTGCCCTACGCTTGTAAGGGCGGTGTATGCAGTACCTGCCGTGCAAAGGTCACTGAAGGAAAAGTGGTGATGGAAACCAATTACGCTTTGGAAAAAGATGAAGTGGCACAAGGTTATGTATTGACTTGCCAATCGCACCCGCTTACCGAAAAAGTAGTGGTTGATTTTGACGCACGGTAACATTGATTGTAGAAAATAAAAAGCCTGAACATTCTTATTGTTCAGGCTTTTTTATTGATTATTTTTAAGTCTGTATTAATTGCATTCCAGCAATTCTACATCAAAGATCAATGTGGCATGTGGCGGAATGGAACTGCCCGCACCTCTTGCACCATAGCCCAATTCTGATGGAATGTAAAAACGGTATTTAGCGCCTTTGTTCATCAATTGCACACCTTCCGTCCAGCCGGGTATCACTTGGTTGAGCCCGAAGGTTGCTGGCTGGTTTCTTTTATAAGAACTGTCAAACACATTGCCGTTGATAAGGCTGCCTTCATAATGAACCGTAACGCGGCTCGCTGCGCCTGAAGGTTTTTCGCCGTTGCCTTCCTGTAAAACTTCATATTGCAAGCCTGATGCGGTGGTTTTTACATTTTCGCGTTTGGCGTTTTCTTCGAGAAATTTCTTTTGTTCTTCCATTTTCTTTTCACTGTTTTGTTGTAAAAGATTTTTCAGTTTATCCTGTAAGTTCATTTTAATTTATAAATTTTAAATGCTCCTGACTATTATAAAATAATTACTGGTTATGCAAATTCTCATCTTTTAGCAGCTCCTGCATATCTCCAATGAGCTGCTGCACTTGTCCTTTGTCTGTTCCGTCGTATTGCCCGCGTATATGTCCCGTACCATCTACCAACACAAATTTTTCGGTATGTATAAAGTCGGCCGCGATATCCACCACGCCCGTGTCATCTACAGCTGTTACGAGATAACTGTAACGCGCCATATCATAAAGCTCTTTTTTATCGCCTGTAAGAAATTCCCACTGATCGGCATTTGCGCCGAAACGCTCGCTGTATTCCTTCATAGCTGCAACAGTATCTTTTTTAGGATCTACGGTGTGTGAAAGAATCATGACATTTTTATTGCCTTTAAAAGCCTGATACACTTTTGTCATGTTCTCATTCATCTTCGGACATATCCCCTTACAGGTTGTAAAGAAATATTCCACTACATAGATCTTTCCTTTTACATCCGCGTTGGTTATGGTTTTTCCATCTTGGTTGGTAAAAGAAAAGGAGCGGATCACATGATCTCCTTCACCAATATAGGGAAGCGTTTTGGGAGTTTCTCTGCTTACTTTGTAATAATATCCTAAAAAGACGGCTGCCAGCAGAATGAAGAATACGAGGAGAAAATAAGCGGTAAATTTTTTCTTTTGCATTGCTGATTTTTATGGATGCAAAATTAAGTATGCATAAGCGCGTAATAACAATAAAAGCCTTTATTCTTTGATAATTTTTTGTGTAAAAACACGGTTATCTTCTTTGATGGTTATATAATAAAAGCCTGCAGGAAGATGTGGATAGACGAATTTTTGTGAAAAGCTATTAGATGGATTTTCATAATTTTTCTCAAAGAGGAGTTTGCCGTCATTTGCAGTCAGGCTGATGGTAGTCATTTTGGCATGAACATGGGTTATCTCTACTGAAAATTGCGCAGTAAAAGGATTAGGAGAAATCCGGATGTTTTCTTGCCGCATTGATGTCTGAATAACACTTAGATTTTTCTGACCAAGCCAATAATTAATCGTATCCGCAATTGTTTTTGAAATGTGCGGATCATTATCGGGTGTCATGTAATGAATCAAATCCGGAATGCTCCAAAAGTCGTTGGTAATGATAACTTCATTTCGCAGTCGGTTTAATTCTGCTGGTGGAACATTAATATCTTTATCAAACCCGATAAACAATGTTGGAAGATTGCATAAATTATAATTAATACTTACAGAGTCTACAGCTTGAACATAGTCTGACCACGCGGCAGCGGAAACCCCGAATATTGGCGGTGTAGCTGCATTCCATGTATTATTTCTGATGTTTGCAAAATAGTTTAAAATTTGGGAAGCCTGGGTATGGGCTTGTGCGGTATCGCCTCCGCAGGTTTGTGTGATGTAAACAATTTGCTGTGCAAGCAAAGAGTCGAGCGGCTGCCTTGGTCCGGCTATAGAGATTAGCGCTTTTATATCATTTCGCCCATGAGAAATATATGGAATCAGCGAGCTGCCTTCACTGTGTCCGATTAATACAATAGCGTTTGTATCTATATCGGTTCTTGTTTTTACATAGTTGATGGCACTTTCTGCCGGAAGCCACAGCTTATGAAAAGTAATGGGATTCAGCATGGAAATATTAGACGAATACGTGTATTCAAGTTTGTCGTATCGCAATACAGCGTATCCTTTGAGTACCAAAGCATCAGCTAATTCTTTGTAAGGTCTGAGTGTCTGGTTTAATAATCCGGGATAAAGACAAGCGATGTTAGCACCAATCATTTGTAAAGTGCCATCCTGGTCGTTAGCTCCTGAGCCGGGTACAATAATGATAACCGGATGTTTCCCAGTATTAGAGGGCAATGAAATTGTACCGTTAACAGTTATCCCGTCATGAGTGAAATGAATAGTTTCGGCATATTGTGAATAAGCAGATGAAGAAAAAATGATGAGGAAAAAAAGCAGAAAGTATTTTTTCATAAGCAGTTGGTTAAATGAATTGGACAATAATTTTCCTAATCTGTTTTTTATAAAGCTTTATTATCAGAAAGGTATTTTATGAAAACATGCGGAGCATATTTTTATTGAATTAATAACCTCTTCCTTCCTTCCGTTCCATATAATTCATAAAAGCTTTGTTGGCTACTTTGTTGCCGCCAGGTGTGGGATAGTTTCCTGTGAAATACCAGTCACCTTTGTTTTTCGGGCACGCATCGTAGAGTCCTTCAATAGATTGATAAATAATTTCCACTTCAGCTTTCACTGCTTCCGGATGCAGCATTTCAGCTATTTTACTGCTTATTTCCTCTGCTGTAAAAGGTTCATAAATCGCCTTTGCAAAATTCTCTTCGCTAAGTTTATTTTCTCCTTCTGCCTGTAAGCACTTCTGATAAGTTTCTTCCAGTATTTTTTCTTTATGGCGGTCTTTCAGTAAAGCGACTGCTGCCTGAAATGCAATGAAATCACCCATTCGGCTCATATCAATACCGTAGCAATCGGGATAACGGATTTGCGGCGCTGATGAAACGATAATAATTTTTTTGGGCGAAAGCCGGTCCAGCATTTTAATAATGCTTTCCTTAAGCGTTGTACCCCTTACTATAGAATCGTCAATGACTACCAGCGTGTCTGTGCCGCTGTTTACGGTGCCGTAGGTAATGTCATAAACGTGTTGTACCATTTCATTGCGCGAGCTGTCTTCGGTAATGAACGTGCGCATCTTCACATCTTTGATCGCTATTTTTTCTATCCGTACTCTTCTTTGCAGCAGCTCAAACATTTCTTCCTCGCTCAGGTTTTTAGAAGTTATTTTCTGAATTTTCGTTTCATTCAGATAGTCTTCCAGCCCTTTTATCAAGCCGTAGAAAGCAGTTTCAGCCGTATTGGGTATAAAAGAAACAATGGTGTTTTTAAGATCATTGTCAATAGCTTTCAAAACCTTATCTGCAAGGTTTCGGCCCAGCTGCATCCTTTCTTTATAAATCTCTGCATCACTGCCGCGCGAAAAGTAAATGCGCTCAAAACTGCATGCTTTAAGTTCTTTTTCAGGTAATATCTGTGGATTGCTGAATGTTCCGTTATTCGCCACAATAATAGCATGACCGGGTTGCAGCTCTTTTACTTCATCAAAGCTTACGTTGAATGTGGTCATGATCGCCGGGCGTTCCGAAGCTGCTACTACTACTTCATCATCTTTATAAAAATAAGCGGGACGTATTCCGTGGGCGTCTCTTAAAACGAAACTATCTCCGTTACCTATCAAACCGCCACATACATAGCCACCATCAAAATGGATAGCTGCTTGTTTCAGTACTCCTTCCAGATGGAGTTTTTCGGGATCAGCTTCATCAGCCATGCACAGATAATAATGAATAAGTTCGATCATGGCGCCCAAATCACTTTCGCGCATGGTGGTGGTAGGGTGCGCGTCCAGCATTGTGAAAATATCGTCCGTATTTACCAGATTGAAATTACCTGCCATAGCCAGATTGCGTACAGGATTGATGTTGGGTTTCAGGAAGGGATGACAGAATTCCACATTGTTTTTTCCCTGTGTACCGTAGCGAAGATGTCCTAACAGGCATTCGCCCATAAAGCGCATATAGCCTTTCATCAAACCCGGATGCTTGCGCAAATCAGGATACATTTTTTCCATTTCGCTGACTTCATCATTTAACCCTTGGAAAATTTTGGCAATAGCTCCGGATCCATTTTGCCGCTGACGGTACATAAACTGGTGTCCCGGCGTAATGTTGAGTTTTACAGCAGCAATCCCCGCACCATCCTGCCCGCGATTGTGTTGCTTTTCCATGAGCAGGTAAAGTTTGTTAAGACCGTAAAAAGCTGTTCCGTATTTGCGGTGGTAGTAAGCCAGTGGTTTCAGCAGGCGGATGTAGGCAAGCCCGCACTCGTGGCGAATGGCATCAGACATGAGGGTGCAAAGATAGCAGTTTTCAAAGAGATAAAAACACTACTTTACTTTGATGTCGGCAATCACTTTTTCGCCGAAATATTCATTAATGGTGGTTATGAGTTGTTCCTTGCCAAAATAAAGCTCCTGCTTGAGTGCCGCTACATCCGAGTAAACCGTCAGCACATCACCGTTGAGTAAAATATTCCGCGTGTATTTGGCGATTGTTTTTCCGACAATGGTTTCCCATTCCTGCTGCATGCGCAACTCGTGCACTTTATGTTTCCACTTGCTTTTTTCAAGCAGCAGATTCAGCGCTTCTCCTATGCTGTATTGTCCCATTTTTAGTCAGTTGTAAGGGTTATTTTTTTCCCAAGTCCTTCTTCAAAAATGCGGTAGAGAGTGGAAAGCTGAATGTCGCATCTTCCACTTTCTATACGGGAAATGTAAGATTTTTTAGTGCCCAGTTTTTCAGCCAGTTGTTCCTGGGTCATGCCTGCTTCTTTGCGTGCTTCTTTTATCATCGTACTTATGGAATATAGCAGGGACTGAAACTCGAACGCATTCCGCTTCTCAGTGCCCGGTATTCCATATTCTTTGTCCAGTAATTCTTCAAAACTTTTCACTTTCCGGGAAATTTTTCTACAAGTAAAATTACAGCATCATGGAAGATAAAAGTAGCAATTGATTAACGTACTGTAAATAATCTGGAAATGCCTGATGAATAATTTGCCACCATATTGGTATGTTTTTTACGTCACATATAATTAAAATATTCAGCAATGTGCAATTCGGATAAGCTTACAGAAAAGGTGCAGGAGATAAAAATTTCGATCTCCAATTATGTTGCGGAAGAATTTCCCGTAATGAATGGATTGTTTGTAGAGCTTGAAAAAGCCTTACAGGATATGATCATCAAAATTTCGGAAAACAGATTTGTGGAAGAGAACTACTGAGTTTTTACTGCATCTCTTTTTTTTACTTTAAAAAAATCATGACATTTTTGTTTACTTATAAGTTTACTAATCTCGCAACTAATTGATTATCAATGATAAATTTTTTTATCAAAAAACGGTTCGTATAATATTCTTCCTTATCTTTGCAGCCGAAAAAATAAAAAGATGTCGCATTTATCAGCTAAACAAAAAACAGATATTTATAAAAAATACGGCGGTGCAGCTGCCAACACCGGCGCTACCGAAAGCCAGATCGCTCAATTGACCGAGCGTATCAACCATATCTCTAATCACCTGAAACAAAATAAAAAAGATTTTTCTACCCACCGCGGTTTGATGCAAATGGTAGGACGTCGTAAAAGATTGTTGCAATATATGAGCCGTACCAACCTGCAAGGCTATCGTGAATTGATCGAGAAACTCGGCATTCGTAAATAATATTTTTATAATGATTGTTCACAATTCCCAACTCGCAAATACGGTTGGGAATTGTGTTATTTGAACTATTCCTTAACCATTCTTTTCGTTCACGGAAAATGTCCGTCGAACGCGCTGACAAAAAAACTAAACGATGAACACACCAAAACCTGTTTCCGTTTCATTCAAAATGAATGACGGAAAAGAAATTTCCATAGAAACGGGCCGTTTTGCCCGCCAGGCTGATGGCGCCGTAGTGGTGCGTCAGGGAAATTGTATGCTACTTGCTACGGCCGTAGCAGCGCACGAGCCTAAAGCCGGTCAGTCTTTCTTCCCATTAACGGTAGATTATCAGGAAAAATTTGCTTCTGCCGGTCGCATTCCCGGTTCTTTTTTCAAACGTGAAGGACGCCTCAGTGATTATGAAGTATTAATTTCTCGTCTTATAGACCGTGCGTTACGTCCGCTTTTCCCCGAAGATTATTATTGCGATGTACAAGTATTGGTATATTTGATTTCTTCCGATCCTGAAGTAATGCCTGATCAGCTGGCTTGTCTTGCGGCTTCCGCAGCGCTGGCCGTTTCTGATGTGCCGGTTCAGGAAATTATCTCTGAAGTGCGCATAGCTCGTATCGGCGGAGAATATGTGATCAATCCTACGCGCACCGAAATGAAAGAAGCGGATATGGATTTTATTGTTGCGGCTACCGAAAAGAATATAATGATGGTGGAAGGCGATGCTAAGGAGTGTAGTGAAGAAGATATGATTACCGCTATAGAAAAAGCGCATGAAGCCATTCGCATACAGATAAAAGCACAAACAGAACTGCGTGATAAAATAGGCGCGCCTGCAAAACGCGAAGTGAAAGCAGCCGAAGTGAATGAAGAACTGAAAGCGAAAGTAGAGCAGTTTGCATCTCCTAAATTAAAAGAAATTGCACGCAGTGCTTCTGCAAAAAATGATCGCAGTACAGCTTTCAAAACCTTACAGGAAGAATTGTTTGCATATCTGGCAGAAGGATTGCAGGAAGGTGAAACTGTTGCCGATGAAATAAGATCTTTTGCTAAGAAATACCTCGAAGATTTACAATACTATACTGTTCGCAACATGATCCTCGACGAAAGCCGCCGTCTTGATGGCCGTGGACTGGATGAAGTGCGTCCCTTGACTATAGAAACTGATGTATTGCCTTCTCCGCATGGTGCAGCTTTATTTACCCGTGGCGAAACCCAATCATTGACAACGGTAACACTCGGTACATCAGAAGATGAATTGCTGAAAGAAACAGCAGCTACATCCGAATACCGGAAATTCATTTTGCATTACAACTTTCCTCCGTTCTCTACCGGTGAAACCAAACCCATGCGCGGTCCCGGAAGACGTGAAGTTGGACATGGTAACCTCGCCATGCGTTCGCTGGAGCAAATGATGCCTGGTGCAGATTTTCCATATACCGTTCGCATCGTTTCCGATATTCTGGAAAGCAACGGTTCTTCTTCTATGGCTACCGTATGTGCCGGTTCTCTGGCGCTCATGGATGCGGGAGTTCCTTTTCCCAAGCACGTTGGTGGTGTGGCAATGGGGCTTATTTCCCGTGCAGAAGATGGGAAATGGGCTGTATTGACAGACATATTGGGCGATGAAGATCACTTGGGTGATATGGATTTTAAAGTAACCGGCACCCGTGATGGTATATGCGGTATTCAAATGGATATTAAAGTAGATGGCTTAAGCATGGATGTGATGCGCCAGGCATTGGCACAGGCCAAACGTGGCCGCTTACACATTCTGGATGCTATGTATGAAACCATTCCACAGCATCGGGATGACCTGAAACCACACGCGCCACGCATTGAACAACTTATCATTGATAGCGAATTTATTGGTGCGGTGATAGGACCTGGCGGCAAAATCATTCAGGAAATACAACGCGAAACCGGTGCTACGATCAATATCGAAGAAGAAAACAACAAAGGCATTGTGAAAATTTTCTCTGCCAATAAAGAAAGCATTGATAAAGCAATGGCATGGATAAAAGGTATCGTAGCCGTTCCTGAAATAGGTGAAACTTACGAAGGCACTGTGAAATCTATTATGCCGTTCGGTGCGTTTATCGAATTTATGCCTGGTAAGCAAGGTTTATTGCACATTTCTGAAGTAAGCTGGAAGCGCCTGGATAGTTTGGATGGTGTGCTGGCAGAAGGTGATAAAGTAAAAATAAAATTGGTAGGCACCGATCCTAAAACCGGTAAACTACGTCTGAGCCGTAAAGTACTGATGGAAAAACCTGAAGGTTATGTAGAGCCCGAAAAACGCGAACGCCGTGAAGGTGGTAATGACCGCGGACCAAGAAGAGAAGGAGGCGATAGAAGAAATGATCGCAATGATCGTGGACCAAGAAGAGATAACGACCGCGGACCGAGAAGAGAACAAGCGCCAAAAGAACAACAGGAAGTGCCTCAGCAACCTTCTGAACCGGATATAAATGATGCGGATCTAGCATTATAATCTTTCGTATTCCCAAAAAATAATAGCCCGTCAGCAATGACGGGCTATTATTTTAAAGTCTGATTTTGAAATGATGAAATGTGAGAATTTAGCAGGGAAAAGAAGAATCCAAGAGAAACAGGTTGTCAAAAAATAAATAAACTACAGACAGTCCTGAAAAATGAAAATTATTCCGCAAACATTCCTTACATTTGCAATCCTGATACTAAAGGTCAAAAGAGTTTCTTTTGGCTTTTTAGTTTACAAAAAATTCTACGGGCATAGTTCAACGGTAGAATAGAGGTCTCCAAAACCTTTGATCCTGGTTCGAATCCGGGTGCCCGTGCAAAAAGCTTATAAAATCATTATGGCAAAATTTGGAGCATACATTCAGGAAGCCTATGATGAACTGGTACACAAAGTAACTTGGCCTTCCTGGGAAGAGTTGCAGCAAACAACCATCATCGTATTGGTATCTCTCATTATCACCACCCTCGTTATTTTTGGGATGGACTTTGTGGGCGAGAACGTATTGAAATTCATTTACGATATTTTAGGATAATTATGACGGGGACAACAAACGAAAATGCCACTGTGCAGGAAACCAAATGGTATGTGATACGCGTGATCAGTGGTAAGGAGAAGAAAGTAAAAGAGCATCTGGACAAAGAAGTGAAGATTAATGGCTGGAGCAAAGCCATCTTTCAGATACTTTGCCCTGTAGAAAAAATATTTAAAGTGCAGGGTGGGAAAAAAGTATTGCGTGAGAAAATATTATTTCCTGGTTATTTAATGCTGGAAGCCGCAGACGGTAAGCTGAATGATGACATGATTCAGACGATCAAAAACATCACAGGCGTTATACATTTCTTGGGGAAAGACCATCCTACCGCACTGCGCAAATCGGAAGTGAACAAGATGTTTGGCAAAATGGATGAAGTGGAAGAGCAGGGTATTGGCTTTGCAGATCCTTACATTGTAGGAGAAACTGTGAAAGTTATAGATGGTCCGTTCAACGATTTTAACGGCACAATCGAAGAAGTGAATGAAGAAAAGAAAAAACTGAAAGTAGTCGTAAAAATATTTGGTCGCGCTACACCTGTGGAACTCAACTATATGCAGGTAGAAAAGATCATTTAATACTTATATAAAAACTATTGAAAAAGCCTCACTTGAATTGTGAGGCTTTTTTTATTATGTGCTTAATGAAACTCATCAATAAATACAATACATTTTTTAGACAATTTCCAAGGCAGCAGTTTTTACTGTCATGGCCATTAATGACTTTCAAACGATTATTTGTCCGAATGAAGTATTTTTTTATAGCGGAAATGTTTGCAAATTGTTTGCAAGAGCCTATAAAAAAAGCCTTCGCTATAATTGCAAAGGCTTTACTGTGGCGGCTCCCCCTGCCCGACTTGAACGGGCGACCCTCTGATTAACAGTCAGATGCTCTAACCAACTGAGCTAAGGAGGATTATTCCCTTGTTTTTGGGATTGCAAAGATAATCAGGATTATTTTTCAGCAAAATATTTTTCCGGATTTTCAGATAAAAACTTGAAATTTTTAAATACTAATCTCACATCCGATAAAACGTTGTAATTAGTAGCATATTCGCTATCTAACTTGTCCAGTGCTTGTAACTTGAGCTGTTGTTTTGTAGAAAAAATATGATATGCCGGTAATATGGAAGGTTTGATAACCGGCAATCTTTCGGAATGTAAAGTGGTGGCATAACCTACCCAAGTTTTTTTACCCTTTAGTACTTCAAAAATGTTTTTGATAAGCTGACCACTGCTCCTTGAAAATAAAATGACAGGAAACATAAGCAAAAGCAGCAATGAAAAAAGTATATCAAAAATTCTTTTATTGCGAACGTGATAATTGTGCGATAAATGAAACTTAGGTGCTGTAATATAAATGTCGCCGGAAGTGTGGCGGGAATTACTGCCTACAAATCCTTTACTACCGGAAAGATGAATTTTATACTCATAATCCTTACCACACTGCTGCATCAATTTAAAAACTTCATTGTAAGAAACAGTATCTGTGCAAAATATCACTTCCTGGATATTAGCCTGATAAATTGTTTCCGCTATTTGATTTGCAGAAGCGATTGCATTTTCCTTAAAGCTATCGTCTGTAGCTATTCTACCGAATAAATGCAGCGGATAATTTGTTTCCTGCATCAGCTTCGCGGTATCTTCATATCCTTTCTCATCTGCAACCACTACTGTCTTCCGGCTGATTTTAGAATAAGGAATGTATTTGAGAATTCTAAAATGATGGAAAATCTGATGTAGAGCAAGCAGCATAATAGTACCTGCAAAACCCGTAAATAAAATTATAGAACGTGAATAACGATTGGGATAGGAAAGCAATCCATAATAGGCTAACGCCAAAATGGTACCAATGGTCATGCCTCTTATCACGCGTGTAGGATTATAAGAAGGTTCATATACACCATTGAGATACATGCTGCCCAGCCAAAAAGCAAGATAGGCGGGCATGGTAGCCAATAAAGCGCTCGTGGGTATAAAACTGTAGCCTTTTATATCTATCAGATAAAGTTCTTTTACCGCCCAGAGCATTCCCAATAAAAAAAGTGCGTCCAGCAATGGCATTTTTATTGCAGACAATGCGTTCTTAAATAACGTTATAGCTGCCCGAGCCATAATACCCAAATTGATAAACCCGGAAAATAGCCGCGCCTTGGATGTCGGATAGTTTTTCTTTACAAATAATGAAAGTGCTTCATTAAAAGTCTTTACATAAGAAAGCGTAGATTTTTTTGTACTTTCTCCTTTGTAATGGATGATGCTGGTTTCCGGAAAATAAATATTCTCATAGCCTGCTTTCTGTATGCGGTATGAAAGGTCAATATCCTCGCCGTACATGAAGAAATCTTCATCAAAAGCAATTTGTATCTTATCTAATATAGCTGTTCTAAGCAACATACAGCAGCCCATCAAAACATCCACAGGCGCTGTTTCATCTTCACCGATATGTACTGCGTAATATCTGTTGAAATAGGGAGAATGGCTGAAGAGTTTATTAATCCCTGTAGTTTTGTAAAGCGCTACGAAAAGTGTGGGGAAAGAGCGTTTACTTTCGGGCGCAAATTGTCCTTTACCATCTAAAAGTTTGGGACCAAGACAACCTGCTTCCGGGTGCGCATCCATATAAGTGATCGCCTTTTCAAAGAAATCTTCCGGTAGCACCGTATCCGGGTTAAGAAACAAAATATATTCTCCTTGGGCTATAGTTACGCCCTGGTTGTTTGCCTTACCAAAGCCTTTATTTTCTTTGTTCTCAATTACTGTTACTGATGGAAATCTGTTACGAATCATTTTAATGCTCTCATCGGTAGAGTTGTTATCTACTACAATGATCTCGCCCGTAGTCCTTTGCAAAGCTCTCGCTACAGAATGCAGGCATACCTCCAAAAAATAGCGGACGTTATAATTGACAATGATGACAGATACTTTCATGAAGTGTGCAGCTACAGCTTTGCGAATATAATGGCAAGCCATCAAATAAACGAAAAAGCCACACTCCAATTATGTGAAGTGTGGCTTCCTATGAAAAATCAGGTATCAGGGTATCAGATAATAAATGTTGGTTACGAATGCATTGCTGTCTTTGGTATCTGCCGGGCTCATTATATATTCTTCCACTACCAGATTTTGTTTTAATCCCTTACTTTCTACTTCTTTGGACAAAGCCATGTGAGCTGCGTAAGATCCGCTGTAGCCGCCTTTATAAACTATTTTATAAGCCTTGGATGCGGGCAGGTTTATCATAATGGCATTTTCTACAGGTTCTGTACCTTTTACAGGAAAGGCTGCGGCACAATCTGCCTGGCGGTTTTCTTCATCCCATTTATAAAAGAAACCAAGCGCTTTCCCATTGATGCGATTACCTGCGCTTTTTGCTAAGGTTTCATAGCTTTCTTTGAAAAATTTATCCATTTCATCAAATGCCATTGTTTTACGGATAGCTGCAAAATTGCCGCCCACAAATTGTGTTTCCTCTATATTAAAATTCCCCGAGGAGGTAGGCATCGAAACTTTTCCGCCCTCCACTATTTTTTTCAGATTATTCAATCCTTCATCAAACATTTTTCCCATCGTAAGTTTTGACATGACCCACATCATCCCATTCATAGGATATCCTTCATGCATGGTCAGTTTCCAGGTCGCTTTCGACTGATTATTACCCGCATCCTCTACTTTCCACATACCGATTGATTTTCTCTGCCAGGGTTTTTCAAAGTTCAGGTCTATCACCAGTTCTTCATTTGTTCTTTTTGTTACCTGCATATTTCCTTTTCCAACATCATCATTTCCATCCCAATAATAGCCACTTCCCATTTGTCCGTCTTCGCCTTCTATCCTTGTTTTCATATCCGGATCATATTTTTGAAACGGGCTCCAGTCTTTAAAGTTGGCAAAGTGAAACATTTCATTGGCAACTACTGGTTGCGGAGCATTAATGATAACGGAACGCTCCGAAACAATATCCTTTGGCGCTATTAACCCCAGAACTAAAAAGCCGGCGATGACTACTAAAATGATAATTAACAGAATGCGTAGAAATTTCATAGACAATTATTTTTTTGAAAAATATAAAATAAACTTCTGCTCTGCAATGTTCTTACTAGAATAAAAAAGCCTGCTCAAAAAATGCAGGCTTCGGTTATGAAAAATCGGTGTTACTTCTTTTTTGCGGTTTTCCTTGCTGCAGTTGTTTTTTTCGCCGCTTTTTTTGCTGGTTTCTTTTTTTCAAATGCATCAGGCACTTGCGCTACAATCATTTTTTTGATTTCCTCTAACGAAATACCGGACAGCTCTTCTGTAGTATATTTTTCTTTTTCCGCTTTATTGGGAATTTTAAGCATCAGCTTTCCGAAACGGATAAATGGTCCCCATCTTCCGTTTTCAATGGCTATCTTTTCTTCTTCCCAGCGCTGTATGTAACGATTGGCTTCTTTTTCCAGTTTTGTACTTATCAGCTCATCAATATCATTTTGAGATAAATGATCGAAATCATAGCGGCGCGGAACGTTGATGAAAATGTCTTCGTATTTGATGTAAGGGCCAAAACGTCCTTTCCCTTTGGTTACCGGTTTATTTTTATAATGGCCTATCGGAGCATCTGCTTCCTGTTTTTCTTTTATAAGTTCAATTGCCCGATCCATATCTACACTTAGCGGATCTTCGCCTTTCGGAATGGAGATAAACTGCTCATCCCATTTTACATACGGTCCGAATCTTCCTAAATTAACTACGACTTCTTTCTCATTGTACAAACCCAGACTTAGCGGCAGTTTGAAAAGGTCAAGCGCTTCTTCAAGCGTTATGGTTTCTATGCTCTGTCCGGGCTTTAAGGTTGCGAATTTGGGCTTATCTTCTTCATCCGCTCCGCCTATCTGCACCATAGGTCCAAATCTTCCTAAGCGTGCTACCACAGGTTTTCCCGTTTCAGGATCGTCGCCTAATACGTGTTCACCTTTAGCGCGTGCAGCATTTTCAATAGTGCTTTCTACGCGTTCGTGAAAAGGATGATAGAAATCGTCTATCATTTCATTCCATTCAGTTTTTCCTTGTGCTATTTCGTCAAATTCTTCTTCAATTTTAGCTGTAAAACCATAGTCCATTACTCTGTCGAAATGTTCTTTAAGAAAATCTGTTACCACCATTCCCAAATCGGTTGGGAAAAGTTTAGCTTTTTCCACACCTACATTTTCCTGTAAAGTTTGGTTGGTTATATTGTCGTTTTTAAGAACGAGTGTTCTGTAATCTCTTTTTATACCTTCTTTGTCTTTACGCTCCACATAGCCGCGTTGTTGTATCGTGCTGATGGTAGGCGCATAAGTAGAAGGGCGACCAATGCCCAATTCTTCCAGTTTTTTTACTAAAGATGCTTCAGTATATCTTGGTGAAGGACGTGTGAATTTTTCAGTGGCGCGCAGCTCATTGAGTTCTAAAGCCTGATTTATTTTTAATGGAGGAAGCATTCCGTCATTGGCTTCTTCTCCATCTTCATCATCGCGGCCTTCATTATACACTTTCAGAAAACCTTCAAAACGGAGTACCTCGCCTGTTGCCGTTAAAGGATCTTCATGAGTGGATATTTTAATTTTAGCAATCGTGCGTTCCAGTTCTGCATCCGCCATTTGCGAAGCCATCGTGCGCTTCCAGATAAGTGTGTAAAGGCGTTGCATGTCTGCATCATCAATCATCTGCACATTCATTTCTGTAGGGCGTATGGCTTCGTGCGCTTCCTGTGCTGATTGGTTTTTGTTTTTGAAAACGCGATGCTGATGGTATTTGTCGCCGTATTGTTTTTTTACCACGTCTTCAATGTTATGAAGTGCCAGAGAAGAGAGGTTTACAGAATCGGTACGCATATAAGTGATGTGTCCGTTTTCATAAAGTTTTTGTGCGACGAGCATGGTTTTAGAAACTGAATATCCCAGCTTTCTACTTGCTTCCTGCTGTAATGTAGACGTAGTAAAAGGAGCTGCTGGCGATTTTTTTGCAGGTTTTACCTGAATGTCGCTTACAGTATAAGTGGCACCAATACAATTTTCAAGATATGCCTGCGCATTCTCAACTTGTTTAAGTTTATCCGGTCCTTCAGCTTTGAATGCAACTTTTTTATTACTGATATCCTCTGCGGAAAAATAGGCTTCTACTTTAAAACTTGCTATAGGCTGGAACTGATTGATTTCTCTTTCGCGTTCTGCAATAAGTCTTACAGCCACTGACTGCACACGGCCTGCAGAAAGATTATTGCGCATGCTCATTTTACGCCAAAGCACCGGTGATAATTCAAAACCTACAATACGGTCTAATACACGGCGGGCTTGTTGGGCATTTACCAAATCCATATTTACCGTGCGAGGATTTTCTACTGCTTTTTTAATCGCAGGTTTCGTAATCTCGTGAAATACGATGCGTTTCGTGTGTTTCGGGTCAAGATCAAGGACTTCGCACAAATGCCAGGATATGGCTTCTCCTTCACGGTCCTCATCCGTTGCCAGCCATACTTCATCCACTTTTTTTGCTAATGATTTCAGTTCATTTACTACCTTATATTTATCTTGTGAAATAGCATACTTAGGCTGATACCCGTTTTTCATATCAATGCCCATGTCTTCTTTTTCCAGATCCCGTATATGTCCGTAGCAAGATTTTACCTGAAAGTCTTTGCCCAAAATTTTTTCTATTGTTTTCGCCTTTGCCGGCGACTCTACGATCAAAAGGTTTTTTGCCATCCGTATATTATTATGCTGATTGTCACTCGGTGCAATAATAAGTTTGTTTTTCGATAAAATAAAAATGGGCGACTTCAAGCCACCCATTTTTGTAATAAATAAGATTAAATTTTAGTGCGCTACTACAAAACGTTTTGTAGTACGTTGTCCGTTAGCTTCTACAGTGTAGAAATATACACCGTTAGCATAGCTGGCAACATTGAAGGTAGCTTTAGTACTTTGGTTAGCATTTATTTTACCCACGTTTTTAGTAGCTATGGTAGCGCCTACTGCATTAGTGATAATGATATTCACGTTTGCAGATTCTGTAGTGGCGAAAGGAATGCTCAACTCACCTGTAGCTGGGTTTGGATAAGCATTACCAACTTCTGCTACATTTTTAATATCGTGTACAGAAGTGATATTAGCACTCAATTTGAAATCAATGTAAGGAAATTCAGTATTAAAAGGTGCAGTATAAGCTATAGAAGGAACATACAAACTATCCCAGCTTGATGATTCAGGCATATATTTTACATGTCCCATGTTCCAGTCACCAGGAGTATAACTTGGGAATCCACCATCATGTTGTTCGAAAAATAATGGGCGGAACATATTGTATTTAAAAGGCTCATTTGGATTTACAGAACCCACGAAAACCGTATCGGAATATGGAGTATAAGCTTCACCTGTTTTAAAGGTAACAGTCATGCCTACGTAGTTGCGGGCAGGAACATTCATGTTTACAGCAACACTGAATTTATTGAAGCCATTAGCATCTGTATCATTCAAAGAATTAACATCCAAAATGATGTCTTTTACAATCACTGAAGGTGTGGTAGTAGTGGCGTTAGGATATTTTATAGCTACATTGTTTACTGGGTCATGCCAGATAGCACCAAATCTTACAGTATCATATCCATAATTTGGCAACCAATATGGTGGTGGATCACTTGGATCATCAGCAAAATAATAGAAAGGCATATTTGTAGAGCCGCCATTACCATAAATGAAAGAAAGGCGCAATGTATCTACGATATTTGTTTTAGCAGAGTTACGACCATAAAAACCATAAACAGATACAGAGTCTAATGAATAAGCAAGCGTATTATCCAACATCAAAGTAGTAGACGGATCTCCGTAGAATGGATCGTTGAAATTTTGTTTAGCGGAATCCAATGCATCGAATGTCATGGCATAGCTAACAAATCGGATAGTGTCCAATTCTACACCAGAGCCAGAAGCGGCGCCATAAATACCATACATATCAGGCTTGAACCACATATAAGGCAAAGTAGTGTTACTAAAAACAGAAGCATCTACCACGCCTAAATGTTCTACATAGTTATACCAACGAGACATAATTGTAGTTCCTTTATTAGCCGCTTTTGAAGGAGCGCTTTTATGGGAAACAAATTGTCTGGTTTTGTCTTGAAGGTAAGTTTTTTCAAAATTATCTGCTTGTATTCTGTCTTTTCTTACCATCGATCCGTTCGCTGACTGTGCGGAGGCGTTAAGACAGAACCCTCCGGCGGCGAGAAATAAAAGTAATTTTTTCATCACGTTTTTAAGTTTTTTACAAACAATGTTTGAGTAAAGATAAGTTTCTTACAAAACATAGACTAATTTTTGAAAAAAAAAGTTTCCTAAAAACTGTCATTTTTTAGTCACAATATTTTCGCACTACTTTTGCGCAATTCCTGAACTATATGCTTCCCAATTTTGATAACACAGAAATCGCTTTCCGATATAAATCCAATCGTGAACTGAGACAAGCACAGCTTTTATTTTCCACCATGAATTTTCCTACATTATCTTCTATAGGAATGAAAGTGACACAATGGGCAATAAAAGCGGGATTACCGGTGAAAGCCCTTGTGAAAAATACCATCTTCAAACAATTTTGCGGTGGCGAAGATCTTGTAGAAGCGGCAGAAACAGCCAACAAACTTGAGCAATATAAAATGGGGGTGATATTGGATTATAGCGTGGAAGGGAAAGAAGGTGAAGCCGAGTTTGACAAAGCAGTTCCGGAATTTATCAAAGCCATTCAATATGCAAAGACGGAACCCAACATTCCTTTTATCTGCATTAAGATAACGGGGTTTGCAAGATTTGCGTTATTGGAAAAAGTACATGAAAACACCGCTCTTACAGAGCAGGAACAACAAGAGTGGAATCGTGTGCGTCAAAGAATAGAAAAGATTGGCGATGCTTGTAAAGAAAGCAATGTAATGCTTCTGATAGACGCCGAAGAAACCTGGATACAGGAAGCGGTAAATCTACTGGCCGATGCGATGATGGAAAAATATAACCGGGAAAAAGTTCTTGTTTATAACACCTACCAATTGTATTGCCATGCTACATTAGATTGGTTGAAGCGATCATATAAAGCAGGGCAAGAAAAAGGATATTTATTGGGAGCGAAGCTGGTACGTGGCGCTTATATGGAAAAGGAACGGGCGCGTGCTGCGACCATGAACTATCCTTCACCTATACAAAAAGACAAGCAGGCTACCGATCATGATTATAATGAAGCTGTTCATTTTTGCTTAGAACATTTAGACGGAATTTCTGTATTCATAGGCACACATAACGAAGAAAGCTGTATGCTGGCTTGTAAATACATGGAGCAACATAATATACCTGCCAAAACCTCCACCGTTTATTTCTCACAGCTATTTGGCATGAGTGATAATATTTCTTTTAATCTTTCCGATGCGGGTTATAATGTAGCGAAGTATATGCCTTACGGACCTGTGAAAGATGTAATTCCTTACCTGATGCGCCGTGCGCAGGAAAACACATCTGTTGCCGGGCAAACAGGAAGAGAACTTTCGCTCATTAATAAAGAGCTGCAACGCAGGAAAAGGAAATGAAAATTTTGCCGGTTATTTTAGTTCTTCAAAATAGCCGGTCTTTTTATTTTTTATAACGTTATCCCAGTTATAATAACGTCCGTTCATGGCAACGTAAACACCGTGTGGCAATGTTTGCAGAAAGGCGAGCGCCGCACCAAGATTAAAAAAACCATCAGAGCTGCCAAACTTATAAGGAATCATGGCGCCGGTAATTACAATAGTTTTATTTAGTGCTGCATTTGCTATGTAAGCTGCTGTTTGCGCCATGGTATCAGTGCCGTGTGTGATCAGTATTTTTTCTTCCGGCGCGTTTTTACAATTGTGCAGCAACAATTCCCGGTCTGTATCCGTCATGTCCAGGCTGTCTATCATCATCACGGTTCGTATCTCCACACCAAGCGTACAACGTCCCAGCTTCAACATTTCGGGCACATGAGTTTCTTCAAAATCAAGCTTTCCGTTGATCATGTCGTATTCTTTATCAAATGTGCCGCCGGTAACGAGTATGCGAATGCTCATGAGGGAAATGATTACTAAATAAATATTGCTGTGAAAAATAAATTGTTTTTACAAACTCATTTTATCCATGATTCGTTCCAGATCTTCATCGTTATAAAATTCAATCTGGATCACGCCTTTGCCATTCTTTTTCCTGTCTAATTTTACTTTGGTAGAGAAGTGCGAAGCCATATTATCCTCAATTCTTTTATAAGCGGGTGGGAGGCTGTTTTTCCTGGAAGCTGCCGCTCCGTGGTTCTCCGGGCTTTTGTTTTCGTTGATTAAATTTTTCACCAGCGCTTCTACCTGTCTTACCGAAAGTCCTTTTTCTTTTACTTCGCGGAATACATATAGTTGCAAGTCTATTTGCTCAAGTCCTGTGATAGATCGTGCATGTCCCATGCTAAGCTGTCCGTCACGAACGGCTTTCTGAATGTCCGGAGGAAGTTTTAGCAAACGAATGTAGTTTGTAACTGTCGTGCGGTCTTTTTTCATCCGGTCTGCTACTTGCTCTTGTGTAAGGTCACATTCATCCATCAACTGTTTATAACTCATTCCTATTTCTATCGCGTTCAGATCTTCGCGTTGCAGATTTTCCAATAATGCCAGTTCTAATATTTGCTGGCTGTCTGCCGTACGTACGTAAGCGGGAATATCGGTAAGTCCGGCTATTTTAGCGGCGCGCCATCTGCGTTCGCCAGAGATAAGCTGGTAACTTGTGGAAGAAAGTTTGGTTACGGTGATCGGTTGTATGATGTCATGAAGTTGAATACTTTCTGCAAGTTCTTGCAGCGCTTTTTCATCAAAATCACGACGGGGTTGTTTGGGGTTTACTTCTATTTGTTCGATGGGAATGCGGGAGATAATATTATTCGCGTTTCCAGAAACGGAAGGTACTCCGGGAACAGGACTTTTTATCTCTTCGTCAATAGTATTGAGCAGCGCTCTAATACCTCTTCCCAAAGCTTGTTTTTTATTATTGTTGGGTTGCGTCATGCTCGTTTCTTTCAAATATTTTGTCTTCGTTTTTTATTTTGGTCAGGTTGTTTTTCTGGAGGATTTCTTTTGCCAGGTTTAAATAGTTGATCGCGCCGGTGCTGTCCGCATCGTACATCAGCGCAGGTTTCCCAAAACTGGGCGCTTCACCCAAACGGGTATTCCTGTGAATGATAGTATTGAACACCGTTTCGCCAAAATGGTTTTTGATTTCTTCTACTACTTGATTGCTTAAACGTAAGCGTCCGTCATACATCGTCATCAAAATACCTTCTATCTGTAATCCTGTGTTAATTCTTGTTTGTACAATCTTGATGGTATTCAGCAGTTTGCCCAATCCTTCCAGGGCAAAATATTCGCATTGCACGGGTATGGCTACACTGTCTGCGGCAGTGAGTGCATTTACCGTAATTAGTCCGAGAGAAGGAGAGCAGTCAATGATAATAAAATCGTATTGTTGAATTACTTCCTGTAGTGCATTTCGAATGATATGCTCACGGTTGGGATGATTGATCAATTCAATTTCCGCACCTACCAGATCCAAATGGGAGGGAAGGATATGGAGATTGGGAGTTTCTGTTTCCAGTATGGCTTGTGAAACGGGTGTTTCATTTACCATACAATCATACAAACTCAATTGAATGTTTTTCAAGTCAAAACCGTTGCCGGTAGTGCTGTTGGCTTGGGGATCGCCATCTACCAAAAGGGTTTTGTACTCCAATACTGCCAGGCTTGCCGCCAGATTGATAGCCGTAGTCGTTTTCCCCACTCCGCCTTTTTGATTGGCTATTGCTATGATTTTTGCCATGGATCCTTTTTCTGATTCTTATAATATACTTATTGTTTTTCCTATTTCGGGCAGGATAAAGTCAAGTCCCGCATCTTCAAATTTCTTTTTGGTAAGACTATGGTCTATTTTAATATAGCCGAAAGTATCAAAATGCACACCGATTATTTTCTTGCAGGTAATAAACTCTGCGGCTATGATCGCATCATCGACACCCATGGTAAAATTGTCGCCAATAGGCAGTACCGCAAAATCTAACTTTGCAAAGCGTGGAATGAGTTGCATATCCATAGTCAGTGCTGTATCGCCACTATAATAAAAATTTCCTTCACTGGTAGTTATCACAAAGCCGCCGGGGTTGCCGCCGTAAGTACCATCGGGTAATACGCTGCTGTGTATGGCATTTACATATTTCACGATGCCAAACTCAAATTCGCTTTTCCCCCCATGATTAAGCGGGTGCACTTTTTCTATCCCTTGTCTGCCACACCATTCTGTGATTTCAAAATTGCTGACAACCATTGCATTTGTGCGTTTCGCGATATCTATCAAATCTCCTACATGGTCACCGTGTCCGTGAGAAACTAAAATATAATCAGCATTTATCGCATTCACATCAATATCTTTTGCCAGTTCATTTCCTGTAATGAATGGATCAAATAAAATAATTTTTCCCGCTACTCTAATGCTGAAACAGGCTTGTCCGTAAAAAGTAAATTCCATTCTCTTAATCTTTATGACTGCAATTCCCGCAAATTTAAGGTGATAGGTTTACTTTTTAGATGCGGAGAGAGGAAATGTGGAAAATCTTGTAAAATAAAATGCAGGCAGCTTTTTGCCCACCTGCATTTCACAATCCTGCTTTTTTGAAGTTATTTATCCTTCAGCGCGTTGTGTTTAAGGTATATTTTCCGGCCTTTGTCGTTTACATAATAATAATTTTTGTATTTATCCTCGTATATGGTTTGTCCGTCTGGTCCGGTTTTGTTTTTTAATTGTTTGTCGGTAAGTTTTGCTGCGCCTTTTACTGCGATTTCAGCAGTTTTATTGCCCACAGTTTTTCCTGCGTCTTTTATTTCCTGCGCACCTTCTTTCACATCTTCTTTTACATCCTGTAGAGTTGTGGTTTCTTTATCTTCATTCTGCGATTGTGCCGTATCTGCGTTTTGCGCATTTGTACTTGCGGAGCAACTGAATAAGAAAACGAACAAAGCGATAAAAACTGTTTTTTTCATAAGATTACTTTTCTCAATGATCAAATTTTCTGTCAGATGAAATAAACTAAAAAACATACCAAAATATTGGATAATCAATAGCTTTTAACAAAGAGAAAATGATTTTTTTAAATTTCTTTTAGAAAAGAAGATTGCCATTTCTAATAACTTTTTAGGGTTGCATAGGCATAGGAAGATCAAATCCTTTTTCAGGTTCTTCTTTTTTTCTGATACCAAAATTGTAGCGCAAATTCACACTAAGCCTTCTGCTGTCGGTGTAACGCTTGCCATCAACATTTACACCTCCCTGCTGAAACGCGAATGTGCTGTTGTTGGTATAAAAAATATCTTCGACGCTTATTGTGGCTGTGAGTTTTTTGTTTAAAAATTGTCTGTTCACACTCATATTCAGCCAGCCAATATTTCCTACTTCCATTAATTGCACCGGACCTTTAAAGCGCCAGAAACCATGAAGTGAAATCTGCGATTTTTCTCCGATGCGAAGCCTGTGAAAAGTGAACAGCATCCAGTTGTCTCCTGTAAAATGAATAGGTGCATTTTGGTAAAATCCTTCGTAACTGTTATAGTTGTATTGTGCGCCCGCTATGAAAAAATAATTACCTCTTCCCGGCGGGATGCCGGCAACACCACGCAGGTAAAATTCTCTGTTCCTGCCGATGTTTTCAAAAGTTCGAAGTCCCTGATTGTTTGCTGCTCCGTCTTGATAATAAACATTCGTGATCATGTCTTTTTTATCGTTCATGCCTATTGCGAAAACAGGATATTCATTTACGCAAACATTCGCTTCGTATGTATTGGTAAACTGCGGACGCAAACCCGGATTTCCGGCTTCCGTCAAAAACTGATCCACATATTTTGGAAAAGGATTAAGTTGCTGAAAAGCAGGTCTTGAAACAGAACGACGATAGACCAAATAGCCACGAAGCTCCACGCCCAACATTTTAAACAGGTTTTTACTTAAATAAACGTAAGGAAAAAGGTCTGTTCTATGCACATTGAAAAACGTATCTGACGGCACAGTTTGCTGTCCGTGCATATTGGTGTTTTCCATTCGCAAGCCACCTTTGAGAATAGCGTCTTTAAAAAATGTCTTCGATAATTGCAGATAAGCCGCATTGATGTTTTGCGTGTAATTGTAGCGGTTCGTTCTGCTGATATCTTGTTCCTTTGTATTATTGGATGCTGTGAAATAATCAGCGTTGTTATGAAAAAATGTGTAATCAATATTGATCCCCGTTTCAAAGGTGATAAGGCTTTTCATCTTCAGCGTAAGGTCAGATTGCAGGTTGAAGTTGTGTTCATTATAGGAATAATTGCCTCCGCCGTTTGTGGAATATAAAAACGGGAATACGGTTGTGTAATCCTGATCGCCGCCGTTGGTTGCATACATATAGTTAAGGTCTGTTGTCCACTGAGAGCCTATGGTATCGAATGTGTAGGTAGCGCTTGCATCCTGATAAGAAGTAAATGAACTTCCCGGATTTTTTGTATAGGTATACCCATTGCTCAACGTGTCTTCATTGAAAGCGATAAAATTGTTTGCGACCTGATTGTTATCTTTTTTCTTTGAAAAATTAAAACTACCATCGAAATCCGCTTTCCATTTTTTGCTGAATTCATGATTGATTCCATAGCCGATAAAACCGTTGTTGTTATGTTTTTTTGTTTTGGAAAATTGATTTAAAGAAGTATCGCTGTTCAGGTAACGGGCGCTGGTTAATTCTTCATAATAATTTTGGTTGTTGATGCTTGTGTTGAGATAAGTAGTGGTCGTTCCGTTGTTATTAGAAATGCTGCCGCCCATATATTGATTGCCGTATTTTCCTTGTTGAAAGCCGCCATACACTTGTCCTGTAATTCCAATTTTTATTCCTTTTTTCAATACTACATTGACCACGCCGCCGGATCCGGACGCTTCATATTTTGAAGAAGGTGTTCTCAGAATTTCTATTTTTTCAATGGCATTCGGTGGTAATCCTTTCAGCAAAGCCGCCAAGTCAGATGGGCTCAGTTTCATTTGTCTGCCATTGATATAAACTGTAGCCGGCGTGCTGCTGCTTATGTAAATATTTCCGTCCTGGTCTATAAAAAGTCCGGGAGTTTTTTCCAGTACTTCGTAGCCATTTGTACTCATATCCACCAATGCTTCCGGATCAATAACCGTTTTATCGTCTTCCTGCCGCATTAAAGGTTTTGTGGCTTTTACAACCACTTCATTCAGTTTTTTTTCATTGACGGTTAGTTTATATAGAAAAGATGAGGCGCTGTCTTTGGTGTCGAAATTTTCTTTTAAATCGGCATGCGCTTCGGCCTTTACAAAAATGGAATAAGCAGTCTGTTTATTTAAAGGAATTGTTGCTTTACCGTGTTCATCTGTAAGGGTGGCTATTCTTTGTGTCGTGTCTTTTTGTGCTATAATGATGATGTTTGCATAGGAGACAACGCCCAACGAATCATATATATTTATAGTGACCGGTATTTGCTGCGCATTTGCAGAAAGACAAAAGAAAAAGAAACAAAGAGAGAAAAGAAAGCACTTCATGGAACGCGAAAATAGGTGATGTTTTTTAGGCTGTTTGTTTTTTTAGACTGCAAGTATTTGTAAAAATCTACTGCGATTTAATAAAGAAAAAAGCCGCTCATTACGAGCGGCTTTTGGGAGAAAAAATTATTCTCTATTGTTTTTCAAATCTGGATGTTTGAACATTATTACCATTCTGTACTTTGATTACATAAATGCCGTGAGCAAAGGTAGCGATGTTAATAGTAGAAACACCTGCATTATATGTTTGATGATGCAGCAGTTTGCCATCCATAGTATAAATGGAAACAGTGGAGTTGTCTCCGGTCAATTCAATATTCAACTCTGTAGTAGCTGGGTTGGGGTATAGTTTCACCTCCGTTGCCGCTGCATTATTGCTATTGCCATTGTTGTTATTGGCGCCCATTCTTTCTTGTGCATTAGTGCATTGTGTGAAATCTACACTTTGAACCGGACCTGCATCAATAGCAACTCCGCTGCGTTGTGGAAGAGAGCCTACTTTGAAAGTATAAGAACTACCTGGTAGCAAATCTATTTCATTAGAATTTCCATTTGCATCTGTAGAGCCTAAAGATTTCCAACCGTTTGCATAGTAAGAAGCTGCAGCACCTGATGCAGGGTTGCAGTCTGCGCCTATATAATTGATATGAACTTTAGTGGATTTAAATGGAACGGTTGGGTCGGAAATAGTATTCCAGTTGCTTTTTTGTTGTCTTGAACCGTTAAGATTCATTGCAAAGGAAGTATTTGTTCCACCGAGAAGATTCATAGATGCAGTGCCATTTGTAGTAGAGCCTGTTCCGAAAGTTTTCCATCCACCAGCATAGTATTGGAGGCTGTTGGCATCTGCTTCGATCGCATTGTCGTATGCATCCACTAAAGACATAGTAACAAGAGTAGCCTGGAAAGGAACAACAGGATTGGATATAGTATTCCAGTTGCTTTTTTGTTCTCTTGTGCCGCCGAGGGTCATTGCAAAAGAATTACCTGTTCCGGCTAATAAGTCCATAGTGGCAATACCGTTTGTAGTAGAGCCTGTTCCAAAAGTTTTCCATCCGCCAGCATAGTATTGAAGGCTGTTGGCATCTGCTTCTATTGGGTTGTTATTAGCATCTACCAAAGACATGGTAATGAGAGTAGCCTGGAAAGGAATAACAGGTGTAGTAATGGTATTCCAGTTGCTTTTTTGTTCTCTTGTGCCACCTAAGGTCATTGCGTAAGAATAGGTTGTGCCGGCTAAAAGTTCCATAGTAGCAATACCGTTTGTGGTAGAGCCTGTTCCGAAAGTTTTCCATCCGCCAGCATAGTATTGAAGGCTGTTGGCGTCTGCTTCAATCGGGTTATTGTTTGACCCTACTAAAGACATGGTGATTAATGAAGTCTGGAATAAAATCACGTTGTTTACAGCAGCAAGATTAACCGTATTTTTTTGTTGGCGTGTGCCTAAATAACTCATGGCTACCGCGTTTAAGGTAGTTGGGTTGCCATTTAATAACAATACGGTAGAACCATTGGCTCCTGTAGGGCTTGCGGCATTGTTCCAGCTAGACAGATAGTAGCTAGCTTCACCACCTGATAAAGGAGCATTAGTGCTGCTTACCAAACGGACAATAGCCACAGTTTTTTCGAAAGTACACTGAGCAGGAATGGTCACATCTACTATGTTATTGCCATTATCGATAAAGTTAAATTTCAAAGTGCCTGGCAGCAATTCCTGACCATTTGCAGGGTAAGTCCACCAAGTATTAGCACTGCCTACACCATAAGCAAGAGAGCTTCCTGTTCCTTTGTAGTTTATTTTTACGTTAGTAGTTTGCCATGTTACAGTAGTATTACCGGTAACGGGTACATCTGTTTTTGTTTCCTGAGATGACGCGTAATTCATTTCAAAAATAAATTTGCCTGGAAATACTTCCATAGAAGTGTTTCCATTAGAATCTGTGCCGTTGTTAGAAACATCAAAGCCATACGCACTTGACCAGTGGTTGCCAATAACAGGAGATGCTGCATTATCATTGGTATAACCCCAACGGATCGTACCGCCGTAAAGTCCATCGCCATTACATTTTTGCAAGCGTAAAGTCAGTGCATTGGTTTGGAAATTGAATACATTGCTTGTCAGTAAATCTTGGGTTTGTGTAGAGATAGTACCATTTCTTTTTACTTCGTAAATGCGGGAGGTATTGGCGTTGTTTGAGCTGATGTCTATCCAAACACCTGCTGATTCGTTAGAAACATGATTGCCACCGTTTACGGCGCTCACATGCCAACCTATAGTGCTTCCGTTACCGCCTCTAATGCTGTTAATTGTACCAAGATTGCCGTTGTGATCTTTAAGAATGATAATCGCGGCTGCTTTTTCATAGTTAGCACCAGAGATGCTTACTGTACGGCTGTAGTAATTTACGTTGCTTCCTGGCAGGTAAAAGCGAAGTGTATAGTCGCCTGGAAACATATAATATGCAGCGCCTGTAATTGTTTTAATGCCGTTAAGGTCATACTTTACTGCTCCGATATTGTTAAACAATACTCTTGATAAAAGGACGTCTTCGTTTTGGCTTGCTCCGGCTGTTGCGCCATCGCCGCCTATTGCTATCGTCCAGGTTTGGGTAGTTCCATTGATTGAGCCGCCATTAAATGTATAGGTGCCCGGAAACAGTTCCATTGTTTTGATACCATTAGCATCCGTATTTCCTGCTTGGTTAGTTGTGCTACCATTGGCTGTATAACGAAACTGTACATTGGGTACACCTACATTTCCATTTGAATAGGCTTTCAATATCAATGCAGAAGTGTAGGTAGAAAGTGTAGTGGCTACATTACTAGTAAAACCATCTCCGGCTACAGTCTCGTTTCTCGTGTATCCCGTGCCTTTATAAGAAGAGGTCATGGAATACGTACCTGGAAATATTTCTTTTGTGCCGGTACCGGTAACATTATCACCAATGGGATTGGTAGTGCTACCACCCCAGGTATATCTTGATGATACTCCTGTCAGCAAGGCACCATTACTTGAATAGTTGTTGAGGGTTACAGCTGTTGTGTAAAATGTGACCGTCGTGTCTCCGTTGGTTACGACAAATGTGCCGGAAGTTGAAGACTGATTGTATTCAATGTAGAATTTGTTACCACCTGCAGAAATGCCTGTTTTGGTAAAAGAGCCTGATCCGTCTGTAGTGCCAACTGTGGTGATACCTCCGGAATTTTTTTGATACTTTATTGTAGCGCCGGGAATGGGAGTGCCATTACTTTGGCGTACATACACTGTGACATCTGTTGCGTTAGCGTCCAAAACTGATAGGGACAGTGCTGCGCCCATCAATCCTAAGAGGACTTTTCTTTTCATAAATATTCGTTTTAATAAGGGGTGAAAAATTGATCTAATATCGCTACATGTTTTATTTATTGTTTCCGTTTTTCATTTGCTTAACCAAGTATTAACGAAGAGCAGATAGCACGAAATAGTATCAAAATCTGAAATTATCAATTGTTTTTACTTGCTTTTGCTAACGTCTTTGACTTTATATAGCGCTGATTTTTAGAATGGATAACAAGCAGTTGCGCTGCTTATTTGATTTCGACTTGAGCGTAAAAAACGTATTGTTTCTCTTGTACTTAATTTGTAAGCAGGAAATGTTTGTAATTTATTTGCAATAAAAAAAGCCCGTACATTTTTTGTAAGGGCTTTTTATGAAGTGGGAGCACACGGGTTCGAACCGCGGACCCTCTGCTTGTAAGGCAGATGCTCTGAACCAGCTGAGCTATGCTCCCTTAAAGGAGTGCAAAGATAAGCAGCGCATTCATTTCTCCAAATTTCTTTTTTACTTTTTTTAGTCAAATCCGGAGGAGCGTTTTAGTATTTTCGCAGCGCATCATTTTTTACAAATTACATGAATTTACAAGCCTTAATAGCAGAAGCATTTAACAACAGAGAATTACTGAAAGAAGAAATTTACACAGACGCTGTGCGAGCGGTAATAGAAGAAGTGGATAAAGGCAGACTGCGGGTGGCAGAGCCGGCGAATGACGATTGGAACGTAAACGAATGGGTGAAGCAGGCAATTTTGATGTATTTCAGCATTCAGCAAATGAAAACCTGGCAAATAGAACCCTTCGAGTTCTATGATAAAATGTTGTTGAAAAAAGACTATGCGACTTTAGGCGTGCGGGCGGTGCCTCACGCCATAGCACGTTATGGAGCTTATCTTGCCAAAAACGTGGTGCTGATGCCATCTTATGTAAACATCGGCGCGTATGTAGATGAAGGGACGATGGTAGACACATGGGCAACTGTAGGTTCCTGTGCTCAGATCGGAAAAGGTGTGCATTTAAGCGGCGGCGTTGGCATTGGCGGTGTTTTAGAGCCGTTACAAGCTTCGCCCGTTATTGTTGAAGATGGTTGTTTTATAGGTTCCAGATGCATTGTAGTAGAAGGAGTGCGAGTGGAAAAAGAAACGGTGCTGGGAGCGAATGTTGTCTTAACACAATCTACCAAGATCATTGATGTAAGCGGCAGCCAACCGATCGAATATAAAGGAAGAGTGCCGGCGAGAAGTGTGGTAATACCAGGCACATACAATAAGAAATTTAATGCGGGAGAATATGGTGTAAGCTGCGCACTCATTATCGGGCAGCGTAAGGCTTCTACTGATTTAAAAACCAGCCTGAACGACGCTTTGAGAGATTTTAATGTAGCCGTATAATGAAAACATATTTTGTACAGTTATCGGAGCTGAAAGTGGGTGGAGAGCCTTTATCCCATGTTATTTGGTGTGTGGGCATCATCGTCTTCGCATTGTTGCTGAAGAAAACCATGGCCGGAATTCTTACCAGGTTTATGGGGTTTCTTGCCAATAAATTCAGCGAGAAGAAATACGCGGATATTTTTAAGAGCTTATTGCAGCGTCCTTTGGAATTACTGCTTACAACCATTTTATTTTATATAGCTATCAACCAACTCACCGTTTTACGGGATACCATGATTTTCAGCCGTTTCAATGAAAACGGTAAGCTGAAATACGCAGTGAATGTAGTGGATGCAGTGGATAAGGTCTTTTTGTTTTTCATTATTATTTTCATCACGTTGGTTGTTTCACGAGTAGCGGATTTTATATTTCATATAGCTATCGACAAAGCATTTGAACAAAAAGATAAAGAACGCGAACAATTGTTTCCACTGATAAAGGAAGTAGTGAAAATCCTCTTGTGGGCCATTGGTTTTTTCTGGATACTGGGCAGTGTATTTAATGTAAATATTCCAGCACTTATCACGGGTTTGGGTATTGGCGGTGTCGCCATTGCGTTAGCGGCAAAGGAAAGCGTGGAAAATTTCTTTGCATCATTTACCATCCTTATGGATAAGCCTTTTACAAGTGGAGACAGCATTAAGCTGGGAGATGTGGAAGGGCAAGTGGAGAAAGTAGGATTCAGAAGTACACATTTGCGCAGCACGGAAGGTTCATTGTTTATTGTGCCGAATAAAAACCTGATCGGTGATAGCCTTGAAAACCTGACAGAGAGAAACAGCCGTCGTGTAAAAACAGTGATCAACATTCAGTATGGTGTAACATATGATAAACTGCAAGAAGCTATAACCGCATTGGAAACCTTGCTGAAAAACACGGATTTCCTGATGCGCAACAGCGAAGTGTTGTTGGAAGCATTTAATGAAAATTCATTTGCGCTGAGTGTGATCTACTATCTGCCAAACGTATTGCCTGATAATATGACGCTTAATGCGGCAAAGCAAATGGTACACATGGAGATTTTCAAAGTGCTGGACGATATCCTGCCGAGCAATGTGCAAAAACATATCCTGGTCAACGATACTTCTCTATCTTCTTAAAGCAGTAGCAGCGAAAGCACGTAATCTGCTAACAAAATAAGGATACAGCTCACTACTACGGAAGTAGTGGAAGCACGACCGATTTCCAAAGCGCCACCTTTTACATTGTAGCCGTAATAAGCAGGTACTGCCGACAAAATGAAGGCAAACACAAAAGCTTTGGTAATGGCGAAGAAAATATTATAAGGCAAAAAGCCTGATATCAACCCCTGCTGAAACTGCTCTTTGGAAAGTATGCTGGAAAACATGCCCGCTATATAACCCCCAAAAATAGTAACAGCAATAGACAATACTATAAGACAGGGTACCATAATCAAAGCGGCAATGATTTTAGGCATCACCAGGTAAGTTTTGGTATTGATGCCCATAATTTCCAACGCGTCTATCTGTTCGCTCACACGCATATTCCCCAGTTCCGAGGCAATCTTAGAACCTACAACTCCTGCCAGTACGATACAAACTACGGTAGGTGATAATTCCAGAATGGCTGAGTCACGCACAATACCGGCAATCACAGGTTTTGGCACCAGAGGGCTTATTAACTGATAAGCAGTTTGGATCGTAAGCACCATCCCCAGGAATACAGAAATGATAAGTACAATAGGAAGCGAACGGATGCCAATGTCATTACATTGTTCCATAAATTCTTTCCAATAGACTTTAGCATTTTCAGGCTTGGCAACTCCGTCTTTAAGCATCATGGTAAAGATGCCAAGGTGTTCCAGAAATTTCTTTATCATAAGGTTTGTTACAAATGTAATACTCCTTTTTAATAATAAACCCGCACCGGGAAAGGGCAGGTTTATTATTTTGGCAGTATTGCAAAATGTGATTTTTCTTACTCTTTTACAATCTTGCCCTTTTCATTACCATACTCATACAAATAAACACCGGGCGAAAGCGCTGAAACATCTATAATGTTCTTTTCATCGGACAAAACTCTGCCCCAAATTTTTCTTCCAGTTATGTCATAGATAACCAGTTCCTTGCCAGGTGCGGCAGTAGCTGTATACAATACCGATGAAGCCGGATTGGGGGAAATAGTGAACATCGGAAAAGCCACTTTCCTTTTCTCTAATCTTATAATATTGCTGTATTCAAAGCCACCATCGATATCCTCTATCTTAAGACGGTAGTAGTTGGTGCCGTTTAGCGGTTGTGCGTCTGGATAGCTGTAATTGTGCTTCGTTGTTTCTTCTTTAGCTGCGTTTACAAAACCTATGACTGTAAATTCTTTTCCATCATTGCTTCGTTGTATCTCAAAACCTTTGTTATTTTTTTCATCTGCAGTTTGCCAATAAAGGAGATTATTGTTGTCTTTTGCTTCGCCGTTAAAAGTGAGAAGATGGAGGGCAAGCGGATAGCCGGAGAGCTTGGAAACACCATTATAAGTTCCGAACCATCGGTCGCCCTGGGCATCTATAGTCATGCTGTAAACATTGTCATCAAGCAAACTGCTATTCGTTTTATTGTAGATTGTCCAGATAGCCCCATTGAATTTGTTCACACCTCCGCCAGCAGTGCAAAACCAGAGGTTGCCAACAGCATCTACACTGATTGCGTTGATCTTATTGTTAGCAAGGCCGCTATTCCCGGTTGTGTAGCTTGTCCAGTTTGTACCATCAAACATATTTACACCGCTGTCAGCAGTGCCAAACCATAGATTGCCTTGCAAGTCAATAGCAATAGACAGGATGGTACTATCTTTTAAGCCGCTGTTATGTGTGTCGTATGTAGTCCAAGTAGTACCGTCGAACTTACCAACTCCCTTTCCCGTATTTGCAGCGTTTCCTGTTCCAAACCATTTGTTTCCCTGTGCGTCAATAGCGATAGATGACACAACATTGCTTGCCAATCCGCTGTTGCTTGTAGTATAATTTGTCCATGTTGTACCATCCAAGCTGCTCACACCGCCATTTATACCAAACCATTTTTTGCCCTGTGCATCTATGGCTATGGCGTGAACGTCCCCATAGAGGATTCCGCTATTAAAAGCGCTATACCAAGTCCATGTTGTATCGTCATATTTATAAGCTCCATTTCCAGTCCCAAACCATTTATTATTTTGCGCATCTACAGAGAGGGCAGCAGTATATCCGATAGGTCCGTCGCCATACCCATAAAGAGGGTTCCGCGCCCATTTAATTCCATCGTATTTTGTAACAGAACTGCCAGTTCCAATCCACATGTTGCCCTGCACATCCTTAGTAATAGCAGAGATATAATTACTTCCCAAGCCCGTAACGGGAATACTTCCGGAAGAGTTAGTATTGGTGGTATTATAGGTAGTCCAGTTTGTACCATCAAACTTGCTGAGACCGTTTGTAGTGCCTGCCCATATATTACCTTGTGCATCTGCAAGAAAAGACAGCAGGTAGTTATTTGCCAGCCCGCTGTTGCTCGTGGTATAGGTCATCCACGTAGTGCCGTCAAATTTGCTTAATCCGTTGCCACCGCCTTGCGCCATCCATACATTTCCCTGTACATCAATAGCAATATCGGCAACACTCCCGAGTCCGCTGTTCGCATAGTTGTAAGTTACCCAATTGGTGCCGTCAAATTTGCTTGCGCCATAAGAAGTGCCAAACCATTTATTGCCTTGCGCGTCTATGGCTACAGCAGAAACATTATCATTTATCAACCCGCTATTGGTAGTGGTATAATTTGTCCAGCTTAAACCATCAAATTTGCTAACACCAGCAGATGTTCCCATCCATAAGTTCCCCTGCGCATCTATGGCTATGGCATTGATTTTATTGGCTACCAGACCACTGTTGCTTGTTTTATAATTTGTCCAGTTAGCGCCGTCAAATTTACAAACTCCACTATCTGTACCGATCCACTTATTATTTTGCGCATCTACGGCTATAGTATGTACATTATTGTTGGCTAATCCATCATAATAATTATAAGTATGCCCATGGGTCATAGTTGTATCCATGACTATAACGCCTCCTCCGTTTGTGCCTATCCATATATTGCCTACAACATCTTTACATATAGCAGTAATGCCCCCTCCATTCAAATAGGAATATTTAGAGTAGCCTGTCCAGGATGTATTATCAAACTTAGCTGCAGTTGCACCATTGCTATTACTGTTAAATCCAAACCATTTATTACCCTGTAAATCTGTAGTTATAGCTTGCACATTTGCGTTGGGGATACCACCTATATTTGAGTTATTATAAAGAGTCCAGTTTGTATTATCAAATTTATTAAGCCCTTTATAAGTGCCTATCCATTTATTACCCTGCATATCTATGGCTATTGCATTGACTCCATTATCTGTTAACGCGCTATTGGAAAGATCATAAGTAGTCCATGTGGCTACTCCATTAAATTTTTTTACGCCTGCTTGTGTGCCAAACCATTTATTGCCTTGCCCGTCTATAGCTATGCAAAAGACCTGGTCTCCAGTGGAAAATCCATACGTATAAGACGTATAGGAATTTGTACTAATCGTATATTTAACAACACCATTAGTGCCGCCGAGCCACATAGTATTTGTGCCTTCTGATTTAATGGCGTTAATACTGTAAGCTAAAATTGTTGAACTAAAGGTAATGCTGCTCCAGGTAGAACCGTCAAATTTGCATACACCACCGGAAGTGCCAAACCATTTATCACCCTGTCCGTCAATAGCCACTGCAAATACATTATTCCCTTTTAGCCCGCCGCTGGTATTGGAATAATTATATTGAGTCCATGATCCATTGAACATATAAACACCTCCATACGTAGATCCGTTGGTCGTACCACACCAAATATTTCCTTGTGCATCTATTGCAATAGAAGAAATCGCGACACTCACATAAGAAGGAGCGCCTGAATTGAGCGAATAATGGGTTGATGAAGAACCGCTAAACTTGGTCAATCCATCACCTCCACACCAGATACTGCCTTGCGCATCAATGGCGATCGACAATACAGCCCCGGTAAGCGCACTGTTGGATGGTGTATAGGTTGTCCAGTTGGTTCCGTCAAATTTGGCGAGTCCAAAGCTTGTACCTATCCATTTGTTTCCTTGTGCATCGATGACAATTGATTTTACATTTGAATTGGCTCCCATAGTAGGCTGGTAATTCGTCCACACCTCCTGCGCCACAGCACTAAAGCTCAAGAAAGCCAACATTAGAAAAGAAAATAGCTTTTTATTCACGTTGAAAAAGTTTGAGTCGTTATGAAAAATATTGTTTGAAATGAGAATGGGAAAAGGTGTGGTGGAAATAGTGGACATTTTTATTGTACAGGCTAAGGATCCAAAGTTGTCTTTAGCAAGATGAGGTGCTTTTTCATGGTTGGGATTTTTAGAAGATGAATTTATAACAAATTTATCTTTATTTGAAAGAAAGAGAAAGGTGAAAAAAACCTTTTTATCTATGTAGTAAAATTCTGTTATGAAAAAAACGGGATAAATAAAAAAGCGCCTGCGCCTTGAAAAATTAATATACTTTTTTGGGAAACGATCTTTGTGAATTGCGGTCTTTATAATAATACTGTTAAGCATATCATCGCTTATATGAAAATTATAAAATACAGATTCTGCAATTACGACGAATTATTATAAAAAGAAAAGACCGTCATGAAGACAGTCTTTCTCACATTGTATAAAGTAATAAATCTTAAGCCAGTTTCTTCAATTCTTTGATTCGCTCTTCTTTGTCTTCTTCTTTAGAAAGTTTACCGCTTCTGTCCATATCTACGAGAACTGGAGATGCCACCCAAATAGAAGAGAAGGTGCCGGTAACCACACCGATCAGCATGGCGAAGGCGAAACCGCGGGTTACTTCTCCTCCTACGACAAACAAGATAAGCACCACCAAAAATACCGTTAATGAAGTCATGACAGTACGGGGCAGGGTATCGTTGATTGCGCGGTTCACTACCGATTCTTTATCCTCGGTCGGATTTTTACGGAAATACTCGCGGATCCTGTCAAACACAATGATCGTATCATTCATGGAGAAACCGATAACGGTTAATACCGCGGCGATAAAGTGCTGATCAATTTCCAAAGCGAATGGAACTTTGCCTCTGAAGAAAGAGAAAACCGCCAGCGTAGCGCACACATTGAATATTAATGAAACAAACGTGCCGACGGAATATTGCCATTTACGGAAGCGTAGAAAAATATAAATCGAAATAGCGATCAGCGACATAATCGTCGCCCATTTCGCCCCGTTGATAAGATCATCTGAAATCGTTGGTAATACAGTTTGCGAACTTTGAATATATTTACTGAGGAACGTTTCCAATGAAGTACCCTGAGGAATAAAGCCACCATCTCTTAACCCTTCATACAGTTTTTGCTGTACTTCCTTTTCTACTTTCAGCCCAGGCGTTTTAATCAGGTAAGCTGTGGTAATGTTTATCTGGTTATCGGTACCAATTGTTTTTACAATAGGATATTCCTCGAAGTAACTATGTAATTTTTCGCGGATGTCAGCCACTTTGTATTCCTTGTCAAATTTCACTGTATAGCTGCGGCCTCCGGCAAATTCAACACCGTAATCAAAGCCGTTGAACAGCGAAGCCACACCGGCTATAACAATAACAGCAGAAATAACATACGTTACCTTGCGCATTTTAAGGAAGTTAAAGTTAGCTCTTTGGAAAACCGCTTTGGAGATAGGTGTAAAATAAGTGAAATGTCTGCCGCGTTTAGTCCATATATCTTTTATAAGACGTGAAACCAGAATACCGCAAAAGAGCGAAATGGAAATACTGAGAATCTGTGTAGTAGCGAAGCCTAATACAGGGCCTAAGCCAAATCCGAAGAGGATGAATGCTGTAATTAATTGCGCTATGTGACCATCCAACACCGGCGCGTAAGAACGTTTGTAACCATCTACAATAGCCTGCTCATGTGATTTGCCAACAGCGAGTTCTTCTTTGATCCTTTCAAATATCAGTACGTGTGCATCCACGGCCATCCCGATACCCAATACCAAACCCGCGATACCAGGCAAAGTAAGCGTAGCGTGTAATGCGGAAAGCACCCCGATGGTAAACAGCAAATTCAGTGTAAGCGAAATATTTGCCACCCATCCGCTGCTTGCATAGTACACAAGCATTAGAATAAAAATCGCAATGAACGAAAGAATAATAGCATTGAAACCGGACGCGATGGACTCCGCACCCAGTGTAGGTCCTACAACCTGTTCTTGCACAATGCGCGCAGGCGCCGGTAATTTACCGGATTTTAAAATATTGGAAAGATCCGTTGCTTCTTCCGGAGTGAAATGTCCGCTGATAGAAGTGCGTCCACCTGCGATTTCACCATTTACAATAGGTGATGAATAAACTTTATCATCCAATACTACGGCAACGTAATGACCAACATTATCACCGGTCATTTTCTTCCAGATACGTGCGCCGATAGCGTTCATTTCCATTGATACTTCCGGTTGTCCGTCCACAGGATTATAATCCATGCGGGCATCTGTTACTAAATCGCCTTCCAGCTTGGAGCCACCGCCGGAAGCGGTTTTTATAGCATACAATGCTACAGGCGCATTTGCGTTTTTATTTTTCTTGTCTTCTGCGCCATACAGGAATTTTACATTGTTCGGGAATTTATTTTTCACCACATTTTCATTGAGATAGGCATTCAGTTTCGCCGTATCTTTTTTGGCTACGTAACCGATTACAGGGCTGGGGTTGCTGGCCAGCTCTTCAGGTATATAAAGGATCGAACGGATAGGATATTTAGCTTGCGTTTCTTCCGCAGCTGCTGCGTTGGAGTCTTTACCCGATGCCTTATTTGTCTTATCGCTGTTTAAAATTGAAGCAAGGCTTCCTGTATCCGTATTTGCATTTTTATTGCTGGTATCCTGTACGGCCGCAGTATTGTTTGCAGAGGTGGTGGAATCAGCAGCTTCTGCACCACCGGAAAGTTGTTTGGCAAGAGCGGTTTCTGCGCCCAGCAGCCCACCATAGATTTCCTGGTTGGTATAAGTTTCAAAAAACTGGAGTTTGGCTGTAGCCTGTAAATAATTTCTTACGCGCTCTGGGTTACGCACACCAGCGAGTTCTACAGTTATGATTCCTTTGCTTTTATCAAGATTTACATTCGGCTGCGCTACGCCAAATTTATCAATACGAGTAAGTAATACTTTGTAGGTACGCTCAATAGCGCCTTCGGCTTCTTTATGAATTTTGGAAAGCACCTGCTCGTTGGTGGAGTTGAGCGTAATATCCTTTTCGGAAGGGGTGGTAAAGAGATAAGCCAGCTTGGCGCTTGGGTTGTTTTTTGTAAAAGCATCTCCGAAAAGCGTTACAAAATCTGCCTGGCTGTTTGCCTTTGCTTTATCGGCATCGGCAATGGCTTTATTAAGCGCCTGGTCTTTAGGGTTGTTGCTCATAGAGCGTATGAGTTCATCAAGGCTTACTTCCAGGGTTACGTTCATACCGCCTTGCAAGTCAAGACCAAGATTCAGTTCCTGTTCTTTTACTTCCTGATAGGTATATTTTTTCATACCCAGAAAGTTGTAAACTGTTACTCCCTGCATACTATCTGTAATGTTTTCAAGGCGATTATCAATGAGTTTGTCAAGTTCTTCACCTTTGGCTTCCGGATGGTCCAGATGTACCAATTTTTCAGCCTTTGTCCGCGCTTTTGCTTCAATGCTGCGGGCTATGAAGGTAAAAGACAATTGGTAGAGGGAAATGAGAATAAGCGCTGCGGTAAAAAATTTTACCAACCCTTTTAGTTGCATAGGTGTTCTTAAATTATAATGATATGTAAAAATTTAAAGTGGGCAAAGATAGGATTTAATATAAAATAATGAATATCGGTGAAGAATAATTCCAAAATACAGCTAATAATTCCTTTAGCATTTCATTAATAAACGAGTATATTTACGAGCATTTTTTTAATAAAGAATTTTTAATAAACAATTTTATGCTAAGGAAATTTACGTTTCTTGCTCTTGCAGTATTGCTGTGTATAAGCGCTAATGCGCAAAAATGCGGCTTTGATAAAATTCATGCGAAACTAATGGCAACCGACCCAGCCTATGCCGCGCATGTACAGCAGATGAAGACGAATGTGGCCAACTTTATTCAAAATAATTCTAATGCGCTTATCGTAAACACCTTGAACGGACCTGTTTATGAGATTCCTGTGGTCATCCATGTAATGCATACGGGTGGGGCGGTAGGCTCTAATTATAACCCTTCTACTGCGCAGCTTACCGGTATGATTGCTTACCTTAATCAGTCTTATGCGGCTACTTGGCCTGCTTATCCGAGCGCCAGCACGGGTGGTACATATATTCCACTGCGGTTTGTACTGGCACAGCGCGATCCTAACTGCCAGCCTACGACCGGCATCGTGAGAGTGGATGCAAGCAGCAACAGTACTTATGTTGCAAACGGTATCACTTCAGATCCCGGAATAATGCCCGGAGAAGATGAGGCAGTTATTAAAGCAATGAGCATTTGGCCAAACGACCAATATTATAATGTCTGGATAGTAAATAAAATTGAAGGAGAAGACGGTTTTAGCTCAACAAGTTCGTTTACAGCAGGCTACGCCTATTTTCCCGGCGCACCAGCTACTCTTGACGGAACGGTGATGCTGGCATACTCAGCCCAAGCCGGAGAAATAACACTTACGCACGAGGTCGGTCATGCTTTTAATGTTTATCACACTTTTGAAGGTGATAATAACGGAACTTCCTGCCCTTCCAATACGAATTGTTCTGTAGATGGTGACGAAGTGTGTGATACCGATCCGCATATCCGTAGTTTGTTCAATTGCCCTTCCGGCACAAATCCTTGTACAGGCAATTCTTATGGCACTGTTGTACATAATTTTATGGATTATTCAAGTTGCCAGGATAGGTTTACACCAGGTCAGAAAAACAGAATTATAGCGGCATTATTAACAGATCCTTCCCGCGCTTCTCTTATTAGTTCTTTGGGTGGAACGGCGATTGGTGCTACGCCTACAGCCGCCAATTGCATCCCTGCCGGCATTACCAATACAAGCGGTAATCACGGTCCACGTACCATACAGGTGTCAGATGCCAGCCTCACTTATATGAATGTATCATCAAGCGGCTACACCGGTGATGGTAACCAGTACTATATTGATAATACTTGTAAACATTTGCTGGATATAACAGCAGGCAATACTTACAATTTTTCAGTAGGAACTGGCGGGGGCGCCAGCAAGGTTAAAGTTTTTGTGGATTATAATAACGATGGTATTTTCCAAACCAATGAAGAAATTTACAATCATACCGGTACACAGTTTGCGGAAACACACTCTTTTCAATATGCAGTACCTACTGTGCTTACTGAACCAAGTTTAATAAGCTGCACTCCGCTGCGTATGCGTGTGATTGCGGATAATGCCACAACACCTGCTGTAACGGCATGTGGACAATTGGATAATGGACAGGCTGAAGATTATACAATCATTATTCGTGGTGGTGGACCAGCAGCGGGTTCCGTCTCCGTTGCATTAACACAAGGTACTAATCCTTCTTGCCCCGGAGCACCACTCACGTTTACCGCGACACCAGGCACGGGTATTTCTAACGCTACTTACACTTGGTATGTAAACAATATAAACACCGGGATCACTACCAATACTTACAGTTCTTCTACACTTGCGGATAATGATGTTGTGAAAGTGAAAATAAAATATGTGGGTCCTTGTGGTTTAGACAGTGCTTTCTCCACTAACTTTACAGTACATAAAGGCAATTTTGCCGCTGCTGTAAATATCGCGGTTACCACAGGCACTAATCCGGGTTGCGCCAATCAAAACTTAACCTTTACCGCTACGCCCGTAAATGGTGGTACCGTACCATCTTATCAATGGAAAGTGAATGGCGGTAATGTGGGTACCAATAGCAATACTTTTTCTTCTGTTTTGAATAATAATGATATTGTTACCTGCGATTTAGTTTCCAACTCATCCTGTGCGGTTCCCAATATCGCAACATCCAACGCTATTACTATTGCGCATATTACGCTTACTGCAAACATTACCATTAACGCCAGTACCAATCTTGTATGTGCGGGAACTCCGATTACTTTTACTTCCAACCTTACGGATGGCGGAAACAACCCGCTGTATCAATGGTATGTAAATAATTTGCCTGTACCATCAGCCACGGGCAGCACGTTTACAACTTCTACCTTACAAAACAATGACGCTGTATCAGCAGTTTATACAGCAACGGATGTATGTGTGACCAATGCCACTGATACATCAAACAGCATTGTAATGGGTATTGCTCCTGTGGATACACCAATGGTATCGGTAATGATTACCCAAGGCAGCAATCCTGGTTGTTTGGATTCTATGGTTGAATTTACCGCTACAGTAACTCATCATGGCACCAATCCAACAGCAGAATGGTATGTAAACGGCGTTTTGACAGGAACGGGATTGGTCTTCAGCACCAATAGCTTACTGAACGGTGATGTAGTAACCTTTACTTCTACCGCCACAGATGGCTCTTGTTATACTCAGAATATTGTGAACATTAACAATACTATGGCTTTATACAGCACACCGCCACCGCCAGTCATTTCTTTGATTGGAAATATGTTGGTGGCCAACGCAACCGGAAATGTACAATGGTATGGTCCCCACGGACTTATTGATGGTGCTACAAGTCCTACCTATCATCCTGATACTACGGGTGCTTATTATGCCAAAGCCAACAACAACGGCTGTTATTCTCCAGCTTCCAATGAACTTGTAGTTTCGTTATTAGGAGTGAATGATTATGATCTCAGCCAGTTAAATATTTATCCTAATCCTACTAAAGGGTTAATTACGTTAGATTGGGGAGCTACGGCTGCTACTGTAAAAATCAGTGTTTTCAATATTACCGGTCAGGGATTGTTGTATGAAGAAGTGAATAACCAAAACAAAAAAATATTAGATCTTACGCATTTGCTCAATGGTATGTATTACGTTGTCATCAGAGATGCCTTTGGTAAAAAAGCCACTGTACCGGTGATCGTGAATAAAAATCAATAGAAAAGAATCCTACACAGAATTAAAGAAGAAGCGGATTCATTGAGTCCGCTTTTTTTACAGGGCTAAAAACACTCATCTTCACCGTACAATACTCTTAAATTTGCTCCCATTAATCTAAAAACTGTTGAAGCTTCTCTTTCTTGCCAATCGCCTGCCTTACCCGCCTTACCGAGGTGATAAGCTGAAAATATATAACCTTGCGAAACGGTTGTGTGGCAAACACGAGCTGCACTTACTTACATTCACAGAAACGGAAGAAGACAAAAAATACATTGGGGCTTTAAAAGATTTTTTTACGGAAATTCATACGGTGCATTTGCCCAAATGGCGTGGCGCTTTATATAGTATCAGAAGCTTATGGAAAAATAGGCCTGTGCAGGTCTGTTATTTTCAATCGCGGGAAATGCAACGGAAGCTGAACGCGCTCTTGACCGTGCACCAATATGATGCCGTTCATGTACAACATCTTCGTATGGCGCCCTATCTTTCGGCAAGAAAAGATTTGGTGAGAATACTGGATTTGCCCGATGCTTTTTCCCTTTATTGGAAAAGGAGGAGCGAAGCACAGAAAAATCCGATACTCTCTATTTTTCAGAAGTACGAAGCAGCGCGGTTATCCGATTTTGAAAGTATAGTCAAAGATTACAATTTAGGGTTGGTATGCTCGCAGGAAGACTTAAACTATTTACAAAAAGCACATCACTTTAAAAATCTTCACCTGCTGCCCAATGGCGTGGATCTTACCACTTTTAAAGCTGCTCATGATTACGCCCACAATCACACACTGCTTTTTACAGGCAATATGGATTACGCGCCCAATGTGGATGCCGTAAACTATTTTGCAAAAGCTATTTTTCCCCTGATCTTAACACGGTTTCCAAAAACAAAATTTATTATTGCCGGACAACGCCCCGTGGCCAAAGTGAAGGAATTGGCCAGTGAAAATATTATTGTAACCGGTTTTGTAAAAAACCTGAGCGAGATATACAATGATGCAAGCATTGTAGTTTCTCCATTACGATTTGGAGCCGGCACGCAAAATAAAGTATTGGAAGCAATGGCTTGCGGAGTACCCGTGGTGTGCAGCAATATTGGCTTTAACGGACTGAATATTGAAAATGGCGAAGGTGCCATTATGAAAACTTCTTCCAAACTATTTGCCGAAGCAGTATGCGAATTACTGGTATCAGCATCGCTGCGGGAAAATGTAGGCGCAAAAGGATTGGAGCTTGTAAAAAAACGATTTGACTGGGATGTGATCGCGCAACAGTTAGAGCAATATTTTATAAAAGCCATTGCTATAAAGACACAGTAGTGGAAGTGGTATCTTCCGGTTTCATATGCTGAACGCTGTCTTTCAGCTGCTGCATTTTCGGACGCGCAGATTGCCCAAAAAATTCTCTCAGATTATCGAACGACCTTCTGTAAGAGATCCCCACACCTGCACGATATACGTTTTCATTAATCAGCACATCATAGTTCCGGATGTTAAAGGCATTCAGCCGTATACGTCCGTCTTCTGTCAATAAATACTGCGCTCTGAAATCGCCTGCGAGGTTGAGGTTGCTGGTAGATGAATTGGTTGAGGTCGGACGGCCCCAATCGTAGGCGCTGCCAAGCTCAACAATTAATCTGTCCTTCAGAAAATTCTTTTTGATATTCAAAGACAATTCATTTCTGTTTACATTGCTTAGTCCCGAAGTATTATCCAGCGAACGGTCGCCAGCGTTATAAGTATTGTAGCGCAGCTCGATGGCAAGTGAAGGATCATTCAAAAGCTTGCTCACCATATTGGTAAGTTGCGAGGAAAAAGTGCTGGAGAGTATTTGCCCAACGTTGTTGCTGATGGCCGCATTGGTATTAAAAGCGGCCAATGAAGAATTGGTAGGAAGAAATGTACCTACCAACAGCAAAGAAGCCACCTGATCAAAAAGCGTGGAATAATCCTGATTGATACGCCGGAGTTTATCGGCGGCAAGTGTTCCTTCGTTTCTTTTATCCGGCAGTTCTAAAGAGAAATTCAGTTTTGGCTCGTCCAGCGATCCGGTCATGTTCAGCAGGATATTAATATCCTGGCGCACATTGGTTTCCTTGGATTCGGAAGTACCTGCAATCTGGTTTTTTTCCACGTCATTTAATAAGTCTGCAAGGCGCGCTTTGGTGGTATAAACACCATTGACGTTGAGATTGGTGTTTTCAAGCGGTCCATTAAAATTGATGCGGCTGCCGCTGTTGATTTTGAAATTTCTTACAAAAAACAGTTTGCGAAATGTAAACGTATAGTCTCCTGATTCTATATCATACGTGCCGTACATTTTCATATCCTCGTTTGCGGGCAGGCTGAGGGTAATGTTTCCATAGCCTTTCGCGTTGATCAAGTCTCCCGTTGCAGGATCTAAAACCATCGTCAGCTCCGCTAAAGGATTCATATCGCCCGTGAGCGTTAGAGAGAATTTGTTTTTTTTCTTTTTGGTCACCACCTGTTGCTCCCCATATTGCTTAAAGGTAATGTAGCTGTAACTTCCAAGATCTGTGCTGGATTTTACCGGAATATATATATGCGATTTATCGGCAGGTGTAGCGCGTATATTCATTCGTATATCGTGCACATCGCCCGTAATGGTTAATGAGGATACATTGGCCACAAGATTACCATAAAAAGCGCTGTTGTCTTTTTCAGAGAGATTCAGCACTTCAAATTTCGGAGATGTTACCAGCACTCTGTTGAATCTTATATTCCTGAAACGATCGTGCAACATACCGCCGGTAAGGGTTGCTGAGTTTTTATAATCGTCATACAATGTGATTTCTCCAAAATCTATACGTTCATTATTTACTTTAACGGTAGCTTCGGGAATGTGGTAATAAGTTCCGATAACATCAATTTTCGTAGCGCCATCTTTTATATTCACAAATCCTTTTACGTCCGGTTGTTTTGCAGAGCCGCCAATATCTATTCTGCCATTGAGTGTGCCGCTCATATTGCTGAGCAGGTCGCTTACCAAAGGTTGTATCCACGACAGGTGCGCATCGTTGAAGTTGATATATCCGTTGAGCAACTGGTTGTTGTTACTATCCAAAGACATACTGCCGGCGGCTTGTAAAGAAGCATTTCCTCTGAAAATTCCGCTGGTTGGCAACAGGGTTATGATTTCTTTTTCTGCCTTATAGTTGCCCGCGAGCTTTACAGTTCCGATGGTGTCTTTACCAAACATCACATTGCTGGCTACAAGATCGCTTTGCAAACTAAGCTCTCTGAAGACGTCTTTAATTGCTATGATTCCGTTTAATTTTCCTCCCGGTTCATATTCGCTGATATTGACGAGGTTGCCCAGCATTTTCAGATCAAAATCTTTGATCATCACATTGATAGCCTGATCGGTCTGCTCACTCTCGCTGTTCACACTTATCATCTGGTCGCCGGATTGCATGATAAAATCCCTGACAAAAAGATAATTTTTTGAAAGCACAAAACGATTGCCGGAAGGTATTTCCCAGCGATATTTATTTAAGAAAAATTCCGAAGGTTCAAATTTCAGATAGAGGGAATCGCCGCTTGCATACGCGCGTCCTTCTATCTTTGCCGTTCCGTAATCATCTTTACTGTCGGTAGCTATATTGAAGCTCAGCGAATCATTACCCAATACGGTATTAGCCTTGAGCGAAACCGTAACGAGATCTTTACCTATTGAAAATTTATCGGACTGTGCGGCAAGCGACAATTGGTTGAAATTTCCTTTAGCATCAATCATGGCATTATCAAAACTTATCCCATAAACAGAGCCATACGGAATACCGGCTTTTAAACTCAACTGTTGTGTATTGGTGTTGAGCGAACCTTCTATCACTGTATTGTTGAAGCCTTTAAAACGAGGAGCCAACACAGCCAACAAGCTATCCATTTCGTGTGTTTCCACTTTAAAATCTATAACCTGATTGGGCGCATATTGCAAAGGTGCGGCAATGTAATTGGGAAGGTATCCGGAAACATAATACTGCACAGAATATGGCAATCGTGAAAGAAGATAATCTCCCGTAAGATAAGCACTCACATCATTGCTTTCCAATGCAAGTGTTTTTTTATCCTCTGCAATGGCAGAATGCAAATAAACGCTGTCTATATCCAAACGATGACCTTCCCTGAAAAGATTAATGTTGTATAACTTTGCATAGCCTACAAATTCATCAATATTATTCCCCGTATAATTGAGATCGAAGTCTGAAGTGAAAGTAAGGCTGTCTTTCGTAAAATTAAGTTGCTGCAGGTTACTGGAAAGCAGGTTGGCAGTAGCATGGATCTGCAATTGCGGTTGGCTGAAATCTGCATTCCCATAAAACGCCAGTGCAAGATTAGGATCATTGACGAGCAGTTTCCCGTCAAATTTTTTATTGGATAAGAGACCAACCGCATTAATGTCTTTATAAGTGTAGCCGTTAAATTCCAGACTTGAAACATCACCGTTCAAATTGATTGACGCCGTTTTCGGATCGAAAGCCTGACCTTCCACGTTTACACTTAAAGCGATATTACCAAACAAAGGTTGCCTGAAAAGCGCACCTACATCCAATCCTTTTGAAGTAATTGTACCGGAGTAGATCGCTTTTCCCGTATTCATACCCGGCAGTTTCATGTGAACATCAGATTGCACGCTGCCCAAAGCCGTACTAAGATTTCCATTGGCAATAAAACTTTCAAGGTATCCGATAAAGCTGCCCTGGTAATGTACAAAGCCCATCTTTTCAATATCCACTGTCCGGAAATCGCGCAGCTCCGGAAAATATTTAAAGATTACATCTTTGGTGGTATAAATTTCGCCGGAGCTGAATTTGAAAAACGTATTGTCAATATCCGGAATGCCGATCATAGTAAGATCTCCTGAAAGACGGGAAACACCATCTGTAATCTTCAGATTTTTACCGACCAAACTATCTACACTTCCGTTTACAATACCATTAGCTAAAACAGTGGCCCTGAACTGATTGATGACCGGAGTAAAGAACGCGATATCCCTGTTGTCGATAATTGCATTTCTGAAATCGGCGCTCATACGCACTTTATCTACATAGTCTTCAAAATCAGGAAAGCGTTCATAATACATCGCATACCTATGTTGTATTTTACTTCTGTTAGTTTCGAGATACAGGTTATCACATATGGAAGCATTTGGAGAAACGGTAACATCCGCACTCAGCTTCTTGACAACAAAACCGCATCGCTCTCTGGCAGATAGATTTTTTAAAGATGCGGTAAGTGTATCAGCCTGTATCAAAATATTTTCTGCAAGCAGGTTGATGTCCGATACATCCATGTGCGAAGGATCGAATTCATTTACATAAGCGGGTCTTGTAGCGGTATTCAGCACATAACGACAATTTTCCAATGAAAGTTTATTGCCCTTAATCAACCAGTTGGCTTTGTTGAAAGGAGTAGTGTCTATTTCATGTGTTTTTTTCTTTTTCACATAGCCTTTTGCCACATCATAGTCTCTCATATAAAAAGCCAAGCCTTTTACATCCAGTACATTTACATCCAGTAATTTTTTCTGAAGATTCAATTCATTAGCATCCAGTAAGAGAGCGCTTACATCTATGTCATAATCACTTCCACCCCAAGCATCATCCATGTGAAAACGCACATTTTCAAGCACCACTTTTTCCAAATCCATCTTGAAGGAGTTTTGCTTTTTTGTAGTGTCGCGCGGTCCCGTATCAAATGCATCTACCATAAACTGATAATTCCAAACATCATTTGCCGTAGTTCTGTAAAGATGTCCGTAAGCGTTTTTCAATCCTACATATCTTATCACAGGTACATCTTTCTTGAAAATAAACCAGTCGGTAATTCTCACGCTTGCCTCGCCCGCATATAGCAGCGTGTCGTGCGCCCGGTCTTCAATATATAAACCCTGCACCAGCACATGATTCAGAAAATCTATTCGCACATGTTGTATCGCTACTTTTGTTTTTAATTTATCACTAAGTATGGAGGCGGCTTTGCGTGCAAGAAAATTTTGAACTGGTGTAAGATTTACCAATACAGCAAGCAATACCACCAATGCAATAATGGTGAGAATACTATTGCGGAATATTTTTAGAAAACGCTTCAGAAGAAATCTATTTGTGCCTTATGCTACAAAAATAATTTTAATACGCGTTGGTAGGAGATTAGTTATGTTAATGTAAACTTTATAAAGCTTCCGCATCTTTAGCTTCCGGATGATCTACATTGGCGAGCTGGCCACAAGCGGCATCAATATCTTTGCCACGGCTGCGGCGCAAACGCGCGTTCACTTTTTTGTTTTCCAGGTAAGCCATAAAACGATCAGTTACATTTTCATCTGGTTTGGAAAACTGCGCTTCATCAATAGGATTGTATTCTATGATATTTACCAGATCTACAGGCACACGACGATAAAGCTTTATAAGTTCATCAGCGTCTTTCAGGGTATCATTAAAATCTCTGAAAAGAATGTATTCAAATGTGATTTCGCTTTTGGTTTTAGTATAAAAATAATTCAGAGCATCTACTAATTCTTTCAGATTGTTCGATTCGTTGATCGGCATAATCTCATTCCGCTTCAGATCATCAGCCGCATGCAGCGACAATGCCAGTTTAAACCGCACTTCATCCTCTCCCAACTGGCGGATCATTTTTGCCACGCCGGCTGTAGAAACTGTTATCCTTCGCGGACTCATTCCCAAGCTCTCCGGCGAGGTAATTTTTTCTATGGCTTTCATTACGTTCTTATAGTTGAGCAATGGCTCGCCCATGCCCATAAAAACGATATTAGTCAAGCCTTTACCATAATGCTGCAGCGCCTGTTCATTTACTATTGTCACCTGATCTACAATTTCATCAAAACCGAGATTTCTTTTTCTTGGCAAATAGCCTGTTGCACAAAACTTGCAAGACAGCGAACAACCCACTTGTGAAGACACACAAACCGTCATGCGCTTATCAGTTGGTATCAGCACACTTTCTATATAATGTCCGTCGTGGAGTACCATTCTGTTTTTTATCGTTCCGTCATTGCTATGCTGTGTGTGGTGGATCTGAACCTTTGGAATAAAATAATTTTCCTTCAGCTTTTCCCGCAGATTCTTGGAAAGGTTACTCATCTCATCAATACTTCCCACAAACTTTTTCCATAGCCATTCTTCCACCTGATGTGCGCGGAACTTCGGTTCGTTCCATTCCGCCAGTTGCTCTTTTATTTGTTCGGAAGTCAATTCCCTCAAATTTTTCATAGTGCAAAGGTAGTTGAAGATTAACGACAAAAGATGAAGACCGGAGAGTAAAGCAGTTTGCATAGTAAGACCGCGTTATTCTCTAAAAACTGTTTTGTTACCTTTGCACAAATTTTTTTTGATATGAATGCAAACAAACGCGTGTATGACAATGTGCTGCAAACAATTGGCAATACGCCTTTGATCAGGCTGAATACTGTAACCAAAGACTTTCCCTGTCCTGTTTATGCAAAAGTTGATTTCTTCAATCCGGGTAACTCTATTAAAGATCGCATGGCGCTGAAAATGCTGGAAGTGGCGGAGCAGGAAGGTAAGATAAAACCCGGCGGTACCATTATAGAAGGCACCTCCGGCAATACTGGTATGGGGTTGGCTTTAGCTGCGATTATCAAAGGGTATAAATGTATTTTCACCACTACCGATAAGCAATCCAAGGAAAAAATAGACATCCTGAAAGCCGTAGGCGCGGAAGTGATCGTATGCCCTACGAATGTGGAACCCGAAGATCCGAGATCGTATTATTCTGTTTCCAAAAGGCTGGCTGCGGAAGTTCCGAACAGCTGGTATGTAAACCAGTACGACAACCTTGCCAACCGCCAGGCGCACTATGAAACCACCGCTCCTGAAATCTGGGAACAGACGGAAGGAAAAGTAACGCATGTAGTAGTAGCATCCGGAACGGGCGGTACCATTACCGGTATCGGTATGTTCATGAAAGAAAAAAGCAAGGACATAAAAATGTGGGCGATTGACAGCTACGGCTCTTTATTAAAAAAATGGTATGATACGGGCGAGCTGGACATGAACGAAGTGTATCCTTATATTTCTGAAGGCTTTGGTGAAGATTTTCTACCCGAGAATTATATCAAGAATGTAATTGATCATTTTGAAAAAGTAACCGATAAAGATGGTGCTGTGATGGCAAGGAGAATTGCAAAAGAAGAAGGTTTGTTTGTGGGCTATTCTGCCGGGTCGGTGATCGCAGGACTTCGCCAGATGAAAGATCAGCTGAAACCTACTGATTTAGTGGTTGTTGTATTTCACGATCATGGCAGTCGCTATGTAGGTAAAATTTACAACGATGAGTGGATGATGGATCGCGGGTTTTTAGATGTAGAAACAGTGAAAGATCTGATAGGAGGTTTGGGCAAGAGAAGATTGGTGACCATAGATGAAGACGCAAAAGTGAGCGACGCTTTGGAACTCATGAAGAAATATGACATCGAGCAGATACCCACCATGAAAGATGGAGCGATTACCGGTGCTGTTACGCAAAATGGGCTCTTTAAAAAACTGATTGAAAACAGCGATGTAAAAGATTACAACATCGCGGATGTAAAAGAAAGCACATTGCCAATGGTGGAAATGAATACGCCAGTAGAGCGGCTATCCAGCTATATGACAAAAGAAACTGGCGCTATACTTACCAAAGATGAAAGTGGCGAACACCATATTCTTACGAAGTATGATGTGCTGAATGCGTTTAGTAAGTAAAAAGTATTATTGAGAGAATTTGAACTTTCCCGGTTGCATTCTCCTATGCAAAGCTTACATCAAATAGGAATATTTTACAGTCCTGCTTTCTCTTTTAAAAAACGGAAGCAGGATTTTTTATAATAAGCTCTGCTCTATGCTGTCTTCAATGTAAAATTGAAACAGGAACCTTCTCCCTTCGTGCTTTCCACCCATATTCTTCCGCCGTTACTTTCTATAAATTCTTTGCAAAGCATTAGCCCGATGCCGTTGCCTTGCTCATGATTGGTGCCTGCAGTGCTTGAGAAAAATGATTCAAAAATCATATTGCATTCTGCTTCATCCATACCTACGCCATTATCTTTTACGCTGAAGATTACAGAGCCGTTTTCCTTTCTTGCTGTGATGTAGATGTTGCCGCTGTTGTAGGTAAACTTGATGGCATTGGAAAGCAGGTTTCTGATCACGAATTTAAATTGTTCTTCGTCTGCCATTATCCAAATGGAATCATCCACTTCATTGTGAACAGCTATCTTTTTTTCATCGCTGGCTGTTTTCATCAGCGTTATTGTTTTCTCAATGTCTTCCTTCGCGTTCAAAGATATCGGTAAGGAAACAATTCCTTTCAGTTGTGCTTTTCCCCAGTTGAGGAGGTTGTCTAAGGTGTCCTTGGCAGCAAAAGCGTTTTCTTTCAGTGAGCGCATCAGAAAAGTTCTTTCTTCTGCATTCACCATATCGCTTTCATAAAGCTCCAGCACATCAGGTACTTTAGATACATGATTGCGCAGATCGTGCCCGATAATGGAAAAGAGTCTGTCTTTATCGGCATTAGCTTGTCGCAGCTTCCTTTCACTTTCACTCAGTTTTTTCACAAGGCTTCTTACCCGCCACAGCGAAAAAGATATAAGCAGCAACAGTGTGGCAAGTATGATGGCAATGGTGATAATTATATTTCTAAACAGCGTGTTTTTCTTATTGGCTGCTTCCAGCTCATCAATTTTAATGTTTGATTTTTTAAGTTCATAAACTGATTCCAGATTGGCTATGGCTTCTGCTTTTTGCATACTGAAGACACTGTCTCTTACGATGGTAAATGTATCGGTGTACTCCAGCGCTTTTTTATACTGTCCGATGCTGCGGTAGTAAGTAGCCAGTTGTTGTGTCACAAGCATTTTTAAAGAGATGTCATCATTATCTTTTACCAATGCGCCCGCTTGTTCCAGCGCTTCGCGGGCCATTGCTGTATCATCTGCTATATCGGCAATGCTCATTAATATTCTTATTTCCTGGTCAGGAGTTTGCGAAGCTATAGCCGCTTTCAATGCAGAATCCAGATAGTTTAATCCTTTTTCCTTATTTCCTAAATCCGCATATACCAATCCGAGATTAAGCAATGGCAACGGGCGAAGCTGGATAAATTTGGGAACAGATGAAAGCTTCAGGGATTTTTCAAAATAAGGGATCGAATTTTTCAGTTCTCCTTTTTTACAGTACAACGTACCGATGTTGTTGAAAAGCGATATATAATTGCCGGAAACAGGATAAGTGTGTAAAAGCGCCAGTGATTTTTGATAGAAGCTGAGCGCGGCATCCATATTGTTGCTATACATATTTGCCACGCCGATTTTCAGATAACTGTCCGCAATTCCGAGTGTATCATGTTCCTGCTCGAAAATGCTCAGCGACTGATAAAAATCCTTTATAGCTTCCTGGAAATTTCCAATTTTTCCTTCGATAATGCCGAGCGAATTAATCGCCTGCGCCATATTATGCGTGTCGTCTGTTTTTTTATAAAGCTTAATGGCTGTATTAAGATATTCGCGTCCGGGCGGTAGCATTCCTTTGACAGAATATGCGCTGCCAAGCAAGGCATTTAAAACGGCCTCTCCTTTGGTATAATGCTGTTCCTGAAAATTGTTTAACCCTGTTTTAATATAGTAGATAGCTGTATCCACATCAGAAAATTCAAGCTCTTTATACAAACTTCTGTACAGTTCGATCAACTTTTCATTTTCATGTGTTTGCCGGATTTGCTTAACGATACTCTTATATCCGGTAGTTTGTGCATACAAAAAATTTACTGCTGTTAATAGCAGGATAATTATAAAACAGACTTTGCAGAACTTACATCTCATGTATATAAGTGGGACAGGAGGTTTATGGATGTTTCTTTTTCTGTTACAAAGAAAGAAAAATAAAAGAAATATTTATCCCGTCCTCCCTTATTATTTTACACGTAATAAATATCCCTATGCAAAAATGACTGTCTTCGGCTAAAGAAAGCTTAATGTTTATATCCAAGCCCCATCTGATACAATAAGAACGACCACTTATCCGCCTGTTCATCTATAAGCATACTTGTGGGTTTCCCCGCGCCATGTCCTGCTTTGGTTTCGATACGTATAAGCATAGGGTTTTTACAGCTTTGTGCCGCTTGTAATGCCGCTGCAAATTTAAAAGAATGCGCAGGCACCACACGATCATCATGATCTCCGGTAAGCACCATGGTCGCAGGATAGCAAGTTCCTTGCTTTACATTATGTACTGGCGAGTAATGATAGAGGTATTCAAACATTTCCTTACTGTCTTCAGCAGTGCCGTAATCATAAGCCCAGCCTGCGCCCGCAGTAAACTTGTGATAGCGCAGCATATCCAGCACACCTACAGCAGGAAAACATACTTTATACAGATCCGGACGTTGTGTAAGACAAGCGCCCACTAATAAACCACCGTTGGAACCGCCGGATATAGCAAGGTAGTTTTTAGAAGTATAGTTTTCTTTAATCAGGTATTCCGCAGCAGCGATAAAATCATCAAATACATTTTGCTTGTGCATTTTAGTGCCGGCATTGTGCCATTCGTCTCCGTATTCGCCGCCACCACGCAGATTGGCAACTGCGTAAATACCGCCATTTTCCATAAACACCAGGTTGCTCACGCTGAATGTCGGCGAAAGGCTTATATTAAAACCACCATATCCGTAAAGCATTGTAGCGTTTTTCCCATTGCGCAACATACCTTTTTTATAGGTGATGATCATAGGAATTTTAGTGCCGTCTTTAGATGTATAAAATACCTGTTTACTTTCGTAGTTCTCCGGATTAAATTTTATAGCAGGCTTTTTATATAATACCGATTTGCCGGTAGCTATATCGTATTTGAAAATCGTAGCCGGATAATTATAAGAAGTGAATGTATAATAAGTAACGGTTTCCTCTTCTTTGCCGCTGAAGCCGCTTGCCGTACCTAAGCCTGGCATCTCAATTTCTTTTTCCATGCTGCCGTGAAGATCATACTGATAAACCTGTGAAACCGCATCTTTCAAATAATGTGCGAAAATTTTTTTACCGCAGGTAGTTATTTGCAAAGGAAATTTTGTTTCCGGTATTACATCTTTCCAGTTCTCCGGCGCAGGATTGGATGCATCTACCTCAATCAGTTTTCTGTTTGGCGCCGCCCGGTTGGTAAAAATGAAGAGTTTCTCGTTATGAGTATAAACGATTTCCTGTTCGTTTTCAAAACCTGTAACTACAGGAATAACAGGCGCTTTGCTCATTGTAAGATTTTTAATGTAGAGTTCATTTCCATAAGTAGCGTTGGCTGCCGTAATGACTAAGAAGTTCTGATCTTCGGTAACATAGCCACTTATGTAGCGACGTGGCATATCGTCTCCGCCAAAGATGAGCGCGTCTTCACTTTGCGGTGTTCCTATCTTATGGTAATAGAGTTTATGCACTTCTGTCTTGCCGGATAATTGGCTGCCTTCTTTGGGCTTATCATAACTGCTGTAATAAAATCCGTCATTCCCTTTCCAGGAGATGCCGCTGAATTTTACGTCTATAAGCGTATCATCGAGTTGCGTTTTTGTAAGTGCATTAAGGATGATCACTTTGGTCCAGTCGCTGCCTCCTTCGGAAATCTGGTAAGCGCAATGCGAACCGTCTTTTGAAAAGTCAATGCTCGCTAAGGAAGTGGTACCATCTTTTGAAAATTTATTCGGATCCAAAAAGATTTCTGGCGTGCCGTTGTCTTTCTGGCGATACAAAACCGATTGATTTTGCAAGCCATCGTTTTTATAAAAATAGGTGTAAATGCCTTCGTTGAAAGGCGCAGAGTATTTTTCATAATTCCATAGTTCTGTTAGTCTTTTTTTGATCGCGTTTTTAAAAGGGATTTTAGCGAGATAATCGTTGGTCACTTTATTTTCACGCTGCACCCAGTCTTTGGTTGCCATACTTTGGTCATCCTCCAGCCAGCGGTAAGGATCGCTTACCTGAGTGCCGAAAAAATCATCTGTTTGAGAAACTTTTTTTGTATCAGGATAGCTTCCTGTAAATTGCTGCGCGTGAGACAAATTGCTCATAAGTAAAATTGCTGTGATACTTTTTATAAGGTACTTCATATTGCTGTGATGCTATAATTTCAAAAATAGGGAAATAAAAACGGATGTTTTTCAGGCATCCGTTTGTGAAAAATTATTAAGACTGAAAATTAATGATCGCTGTCGTAAGCCCACTTTATATAAGTGGCGCCCCATGTAAATCCGCCGCCAAAAGCCGCCAATACAATATTATCGCCTTTATGCAGTTTCTTTTCCCATTCCCAAAGGCAAAGAGGCAAAGTTCCGTTGGTCGTATTTCCATAACGATCTATGTTGATCATCACTTTTTCTTCCGGCAAGCCCATGCGTTCTGATGTAGCGGCGATGATACGTTTATTAGCCTGATGCGGTACCAGCCAGGAAACATTTTCGGCGGTAAGATCGTTACGCTCCATGATCTCAGCCGCGACATCTGCCATATTTTTCACAGCAAATTTGAAAACAGTCTGTCCTTCCTGATATACATAATGTTCTTTCGCCATTACGGTTTCCAATGATGCAGGTTTTACGGAGCCGCCCGCTTTCTGATGCAGATAAATTCTTCCTGCTCCGTCTGTTTTTAAAATACTGTCTTGTATACCAAAGCCTTCTGTATTCGGTTCCAGCAATACACAACCGGCACCATCGCCAAAAATGATACAGGTAGCGCGGTCTTCATAGTTGAGTATGCTGCTCATTTTATCTACACCGATCACCAATACTTTTTTATTTCTGCCGCTTTCTATAAACTGCGCGCCTGTAGTGAGCGCAAAAAGAAAACCACTGCACGCGGCACTTACATCGTATCCAAAAGCGTTTTTAAGACCGCATTTATCTGCTATTACATTGGCAGTAGCCGGAAACTGATAATCAGGAGTGGTAGTGGCGCAGATAACGATTTCTATTTCTTCGGGAGCAATATTTCTTTTGTGCAGCAGATCCTTTACAGCTTCTACCGCCATGTCAGAGCTTCCTTTACCTTCTCCTTTTAAAATTCTTCTTTCCTTAATGCCTGTCCTGGTCGTAATCCATTCATCCGTAGTATCTACGATGGTTTCCAATTCCGTATTCGTAAGCACATAGTCCGGTACATAACCTCCCACCGCGGTAATAGCAGCCTGTATTTTCTGCATAGTTATTTTTTAGGACGGTAAAAGTAAAAAAAAGTTACTTGGTAATAACTTATAAAAAATCATTTCTTTTTTGAAATGAAAGGAAAACGGCAAAATGAAGAACAGTCGTTATTTTTAAAAGGTCAATGAATGGTGCGCTGCAATATCAGTTTGTAAAGCCGGCTCGGTTGCTTGAAGACTTTGTATATGGCTATTCATCACTGTGCAATCTGTCCGATTTTAAAGAGGGTATTATTATTCCCAACGGGCGTATTGATTTACTGTTTTGCATAACCGCAGATGATCAATACCATGTTACACTGATGGGGCTGGAAACAAAACCCAAACAGATACCGCAACAAAATATCGCTTCGTTTTTCGCCATCAGCTTTAATCCGCTGGCTGTAGAATACATTTTTCACCATTCAATAGCCGCGCTTTTAAATACCGGTAAAATTGTACAAGATGATTTCTGGAATTTCAGCAAAAATGATCTTCAGGATTTTGATGCGTTTTGTGAAAAAGCCTCAAAGACGATAACCGCGCTGATTCCTAACAATATTGATGAACGTAAACGGAAATTATTTTCGTTGATTTTTGCTACAAACGGAGAGATAGGCATTAAAGAATTATCGGAAAAAATATTCTGGAGCGAGCGACAAATCAATCGTTATTTCAAACAACAACTGGGACTATCATTAAAATCTTATTGCAACATTCTTCGTTTCCAGGCATCACTCGCGCACATCAAAGAAGGAAAATTATATCCACAGCTCAATTTCGCAGACCAATCTCATTTTATCAAAGAAATCAAAAAACTCTCCGGCGTTTCACCGAAAGAACTTTTTAAAAACGAGAACGACCGATTTTTACAATTTTTAATGTTCGCTGCGAAATAGTTTTGCCTTATAAAAACTAAGAAAATTATGTTGTTGAATAATAAAACGGTTGCGGTCGTGGGCGGCGGCCCTGGCGGACTGACCTTGGCAAAACTGCTGCAACTGAAGGGAGTAAATGTAACCGTGTATGAAAGAGACAAAAACAAAAATGCCCGTGTGCAGGGTGCACCATTGGATTTGCATGATGAATCGGGCTTGGCAGCCTTACGCAAAGCCGGACTGCTGGAGGTATTTAAAAACAATTTTATGCCCGGTGCAGACAGAATGCAAATCATGAATGAAAATGCGGAAGTGTTTTTCAGTGATCATGAAATGAAACCTGAAGACAATTTTGGTCAGGAGCATTTTCGTCCGGAAATAGACCGGGGCGTATTGCGAAAAATATTATTGGAAAGTTTGCAGCCGGAAACTGTTGTATGGAATAAACATTTTACATCCATGAAACCCGAGGAGGAAGGTTGGCAACTCTATTTTGAAGATAAGACTATTGCTTATGCAAATATCGTAATAGCGGCAGACGGAGCCAATTCCAAGATACGACCTTATCTTACGGACATTAAACCTTTCTATTCCGGCATCACCATGTTAGAAGGCAATATTTATGATGCTGAAAAAAATGCGCCTGCCATTCATGCTTTATTAAAAGGGGGGAAAATAATGGCTTTTGGAAATGAAAAAAATTTGCTGATGGGACAAAAAGCGAATGGAATAATTGGCTTCTACGCAAGTTTTAAAGCTGATGAAAATTGGCCAAAAAATAATGGCTTGAATTACGATGACAGAAACGATATTTTGACTTGGTTCAAAAATACTTATCCTGAGTGGAACTCTGTATGGCGTGAATTATTTGAGCAAACAAAAACACCGTTTATTCCACGTCCCATTTATTGCATACCGTTAGATCAAAACTGGACTACGAAAGGAAATCTAACGATGCTGGGTGATGCCGCACATGTAATGCCGCCTTTTGCGGGAGAAGGTGTAAATATGGCAATGCTTGACGCGCTGGAGCTAAGCGAATGCTTAACATCCGCTACTTATCCTAACCTTTACGAAGCAATTGCAGCTTATGAAAACACGATGCGCGAAAGAGCTGCCGCGGCGGCCAAAGAATCGCTTGAGAATGGCGAACGGATGCATGCAGAGGATGCGCTGAGTACTATGATAAGATTCTTTAAAAATCCTGGAATATTCTCAAGATAAATACAAAACGAAAGCATCTGCGTAGTTGCAGATGCTTTGCGGTCATTTCCTATAATATTGATCCGAAAAGGATACGTTTATGATTAATAGCCCATATCCATTCCACCCATACCGCCCGGCATTGCAGGAGCAGCAGATTTTGGTTCTGGTTTGTCAGCGATTACACATTCTGTTGTTAATAACATGCTTGCTATAGAAGCGGCATTTTCCAATGCTACACGGCCTACTTTAGCAGGGTCTATAACGCCCGCAGCTAATAAGTTTTCATATTGTTCGGTACGCGCGTTGTAGCCGAAATCGGCTTTGCCTTCGCGCACTTTCTGCACTACGATAGAACCTTCAGTGCCTGCGTTTTCTACGATGGTACGAAGCGGAGCTTCCAATGCACGGCGCACGATTTGCACACCCGTTTTTTCGTCAGCATTATCTCCGGTTACTTTATCTAAGCTTTCGATAGCACGGATGTAGGCCACGCCACCACCTGCAACGATGCCTTCTTCTACCGCAGCGCGTGTTGCATGAAGGGCATCATCCACACGGTCTTTCTTTTCTTTCATTTCCACTTCAGAAGCAGCACCTACATACAATACCGCTACGCCACCGCTCAACTTAGCCAGCCGTTCTTGCAGTTTTTCACGATCGTAATCAGAAGTTGTGGTTTCTATCTGTGCTTTAATTTCATTTACTCTGCCTGTGATATTTGTTTTATCACCTTTGCCGCCTACTACTGTAGTATTATCTTTATCAATGGTAATGCTTTCTGCCTGACCAAGATATTCCATAGTAGCAGTATCTAATTTAATACCTTGTTCTTCACTGATAACAGTACCACCGGTTAATACAGCAATATCTTTCAGCATTTCCTTGCGGCGGTCACCGAAGCCCGGAGCTTTTACAGCAGCGATCTTCAAAGAGCCGCGTAGTTTATTTACCACAAGTGTAGTCAGCGCTTCGCCATCTACATCTTCAGCAATGATCAATAAAGGACGGCCGCTTTGCAAAGTGCTTTCAAGAATAGGAAGAATATCCTTCATGTTGCTGATTTTCTTATCCGTAATCAGAATGTAAGGATTTTGAAATTCCGTTTGCATTTTTTCGGTGTTCGTAACGAAGTACGGGCTTAAATAACCGCGGTCGAATTGCATACCTTCTACTACATCAACAGTAGTATCGGTTCCTTTTGCTTCTTCTACGGTGATCACACCTTCGTTACCCACTTTTGCCATTGCTTCTGCTATCAGCTTACCAATGTTATTATCGTTGTTTGCAGAAATAGTTGCTACCTGTTCTATTTTGCTATTGTCGTTGCCTACTTTCTGAGATTGAGCTTTCAGGTTTTCTACCACAGCGGCTACTGCTTTGTCAATACCGCGTTTCAGATCCATAGGATTAGCACCTGCCGCTACATTGCGCAAACCTTCGCTGATGATAGACTGAGCCAGAACGGTGGCCGTAGTAGTACCATCACCGGCTACATCAGCCGTTTTGGAAGCTACTTCCTTTACCATTTGAGCACCCATATTTTCGATAGCGTCTTCCAGTTCTATTTCTTTAGCTACGGAAACACCATCTTTGGTGATACCGGGAGCACCGAATTTTTTCTCGATTACTACGTTACGACCTTTTGGACCGAGGGTTACTTTTACCGCATCTGCCAATACGTCCACACCACGTTTCATTTTAGAACGGGCGTCAGTATTAAAAAAAAGTTGTTTTGCCATGTTTTTGATTTGAAAATTTGATGATTTGAAAATTTGGTAATTAATGGATTTGAAAATTTGATGATTTGAAAATTTGATGATACATATTATTAATCATCTTCAAATCAGCACATCTCCAAATCTCCAAATTGATTAAACGATTGCCAGAATATCCGTTTCGCGCATGATGAGGTAGTCTTGTCCATCAAGGCTGATTTCAGTACCGGCGTATTTGCTGTAAAGGACGGTGTCGCCTGCTTTTACGGTTACAGGTTCGTCTTTTTTGCCCGGGCCGGCCGCTACTACGGTGCCGCGTTGTGGTTTTTCTTTTGCTGTATCGGGGATGATGATGCCGCCTGCTGTTTTTTCTTCAGCTGCTGCGGGCTGTACGATCACTCTGTCGTGAAGCGGAGTAATGTTTACAGTGTTAGCCATTTTTTATTGTGTTTTAAAAATTTAAGAATTTTTCAGAATGGACTGCAAATATCAGCAATTATGCCAACTGCCAAAGCAGGTCATTTTAGCAGAGAAATAAGCGTTGGAAATGTTATCCTTTCAGAAAGCCGTCATTTTTTCACTGTTTTTGATTTTAATTATTGTTTTTGGAATTATATTTACAATCAAACTATTTTATTTATGAAAAAAATTCTTACCCTCTTATCTGTTGCGACTTTAAGTATTTTTCAAGCGGATGCCCAGTTTTCAAACGCTGGGTTAGAAACCTGGCAAAACTATAATGCCGGATTCCCTTCTGCCACGTTGGAGCGCCCTGCTGATTGGTATGGCATAGATTCAATAATCTACACGTATGCTGTTTTATTAGGCTCTACTCCTCAGCAAACTTTGTATAAGGATAATAGTGCGCATACGGGAAGCTTTGCTGTAAAGCTTGTTTCGAAAGATTTGGGCGGTTTTGTAGCTCCTGGCATTTTAGCAAATGCAAATCCGCAATTTGATTTTACAACATTTGATCCGAACGATCCTACTGCTTCATTAGCGTACACGGGCGGAACCTCCGTTTCTCAACGCTATTATACCCTTAGCGCCTGGATAAAATATATTCCTGCCGGTAATGATTATGCAGCCATAAATGTAAATGCGGTGCTGAGCGGTGCAGGAGCCGGCGGCACAGATTCGGTAGTAGGTGAAGGTGAATGGTTTATTAATACTACTGCCAACTATACTCAGGTAGATGTTCCCATTACGTATAATGACCCCAATGTAGTGCCTGATAAAATAGTTTTAAGCTTTTCCAGCAGCGACCTTTCAGGAGCTAACAGCACCACGCCGCAAGATGGCAGTACGTTATATGTAGATGATATTGCGTTGAGTACTATTGCTTCCGTAAAAGATGTATATAACCAGGAGAATTTATGCGAGATATTTCCTAACCCTGTGAAAGATTTCCTGCAAATTGTACCTAAGACAGAAAATGCGCTTACTGTAAAAATTTATAACAGTTTCGGTGCCATGATGTCACAAAAAGATTTTAAAGGAAAAATAGAGTTATCTGTCAAACAACTTGCGGAAGGTAATTATTTTTATAAGGTCTTTGATGTAAAAAAGCAAACTTTGCAACAAGATCAATTTTCTGTTGTTAAATAGATAACCACGCATAAAAAGCTTAAATACAGCGTCATTTATTTTATAAAAAAGGGTTGTTTCAAATGAACGAAACAACCCTTTTTAAATTTTCTTTTAAGAAATTAGTGCTGAACTACCAATTTCTTAATGCCTTTATACTGACCGCCGGTAACTTTAATCGTATATAAGCCGTTAGCAATATCGCCTGTAGTTACTTTTACCATATCATCGCCGCCTTTATGATTAAACACTTGTTTTTTAATCACTTGGCCGGTAACACTTACAACCTCAATTGTGTAATTCCCTTTTTGCAAATCCTGTATTGTCAAAGACACATAATCATTAGCAGGATTCGGTATTATATCCATCGCTATATTGGAAGCCGCGATATCGTTAATACCCAGTGTGTTGCTATAAGTAAACGGATAGATAAGTGTTTTGGTGCCACATACATTTTTACCGTTTAAGGGAGTAATGGACGCTTGAAAAGGGATATTTTCATATAAAGTGCTAGTAATGGTAAAGGACGTATTTGTAGTTAGTGCTTCTTCTCTTACCACTGTAGGCAATGATTGTGTAGTGATTTTTACATAATAATATTGCGCACCTGGTACAGCATTCCACTGAAGAGTTTTTTGATTGGAATAGAAAACATTATTGGTTGGAAATGTAACAACCGGAGTGCTCATATCTGAATAAGGAGGAAAACTATAATTTAAAAGATTTGATCTTGGCCCTGCAAGATTGGCTTGCATAGCGGTTATTTGTTGTGCACTGAAGCGAGTCATACAAGCATCATCCGAATAAGACATATAAATAGTACCGTCAGGATGCAATGTATCGCCTAAAGGATCAGTAAGCGGAACACCTGTGTAAGGGCAATTCCATCTTTGAGGAATGTAATCTGCATCCGTATCACAAAAGCCATCGCCGGCAGTAGAGCAGTTTGCTCCGGCTCCTCTTCTCACATATTCAGGATTGGAAGGGGTGATGCCGCCTTCCCAGCCATTAAATGTATGTGGTAAACTAAAGAAATGTCCTAACTCATGTGTAAGGGTGGTACTATTTATAGCAGCACAACTTTTTCCGATAGCCACTCCATCGGCACCGGGGGAAAAATAACCGCAATTCCCTGCCGGATCATCAACAAAATATACATTTACGGTATTAGCAATATTGCCAGAGGTCATCATTTGATACCCAGCCGTAAAATCATGATCGTAATAATTAGTATTGTTGATATAATGTATCGGCCATACTATATAAAAATAAAATCCTACCGGCGCATAATGTGTATTAAGATTACAGATCAAAGGAAATAGTTTTTGCAATTCGTAATAGCCTGTTCCGTTATCTCTGCCTACAATATGAATACTAAGTGGAATGCTGTCTACGCCTGCTGTTCCTTTGGCTTTAGCCTGTGTTTCCTGAAAGTGCGCAACCGTCTGAGCGATTTTCTGTATCTGAGCTTCACTCATTGCAGGCGTACCGCAGCCTTGTTGCTGTATGGTTTGTGAAAAAGCGGTAATGGAAAATACCGCCGCAATAAAAGATAAAACTATTTTTTTCATGGCCGCAAATTAAAGGTTTGTGATGTTAGGGTTTGTATAAAAATCAAACCCCTGCCGCTTATTGGGCAAGGGTTTAGTCATAAGAGTGTAAAATAATTATTCAACAATGGCTTTTGCAATTCCCATCTCTTCGCCATTCTCCAACCTCACTACGTACATTCCTTTGGAAAGATTGAAACCACTGATTATTTTTTGCTGAACACCTGAAGTCAGGTTCACTTTTTCTTTATAAACATTTCTACCCGCAAGGTCGTAAATGGAAACAGTGTATTTTCCTTCTTTAACGTTGAAGTTTAATTTCATTTCGTTTTGAGATGCAGTGCCTATCACAGCAAATTGCAGTGATGCCCGGCTGATATTGGAAACAGAACTTTCCGTAGTGATAAGAATATTATCAAGCTTCCATTGAGCTCCTTCTGTCACAGAGGATGTATATTTGAAAGCAATGTACATATTAGATGTTTTATAGGAATTAAGGTATCCAAAATAGGTATGCCAGTTTGTATCTACCGTTGAAAAGTCTATATTCAAATCATTCCATACGAAGGATGTTGATGAAGGATCGTTCACTCCATCATAATTGTTGGAAACTAATACCTGAATATCATCACCCGCATATTTTTTAAATGCATTAAATATTATGCTCGGATTTGTAAGCGCACTTATATTTATTTCCGGTGTGATGAGCCAGTCTTCATTAGTATTATTACCACCCTGATAACCATTCATAGAAATACACGAAGTATTATTATAACCAAAACTGTAGCAATTCCATTGTTGAGCGCCTGTAATACTATACTTCATCCAACCAGCAGGTAAATTAGAAGGCGTAGCTCCGCAAGAAGCATCAAAATTTTCATTTAAAGACGTAATCGCCGGTAAAGGTGTTGAAAAGTTCCATATAGCAGTATCATAGATGCCGTAGCTTTTATAACCTGCGGTATCAAATGCTGAAGAGTCGAAAGTTACATGATAGCTTTTTGCCAAAGCTAATGTAATGCTGCTAATAGTAACCACATTTCCTGCAATCGTTACAGAAGGGTCGGATACAGCTATTATATGATCCAGTTGGTCGGTTTCATTAGTTAAAATGATATTGCCGGTTCCTTTGCTTACACTGCGATCAAAAGTAATGGCCAACGGTGTTGCAGGTGTAACATTTATGCTGTTGTCTGCTGGAGAAAGCGCGGTGATAAGCGGGCGGTAATTTGGAATGCCGCCGCCTGACCAGGTCATTTGAAAATCATCAATTCCTGTAGTAGGACGGTTGCCCGATCCCGTAGAAGGAGTGGAAGGTATAATTCTTATCCATACATCAGAAGTTATGTTGTCTAATGCATTTCCGAAATTGAAATTAATTGTGTTATTGCTGAACGTACTTCCACCTGTAGTCATTGTACCGGTTACGCCTGAAAGAACGGTGAAAGAGGAAGGGGTAGCTCCGAGAGCGTATTCCACCTGCCAGGTAACCAAGCGGGGTGAAGTCGAATCCAAAGACTGCAATTTAAAAGAACCGACAAAATTGCTTAGACTTGTTGTATTCGCAATGTGCAGTGTAAATGCCGCGTAGTCGCTGCCAGGAAAAGTAGTGCTGGTATTCCCAACTTGCCTTACAGACAAAACCCTGTCCGTTGCATTTGCTTGTGCGACAGAATCAGCCAAATAAAAAGATCCAAATCCATCAGCAGAAGCACAGTTTCTGAAATTCCCGGATGTTAAGGTCCATTTTGTATGTGCAGTAACAAAATTGGTTGCTGAAACATTGGTACCTAAAGAAGTGGAATTTCCACCTGTATAAAGTACCCATCCCGCCGGTAATCCTGAAGAGATATTATCAAAATTTTCAGAATAGCTGGTACCAGTCAGGCTGATCTGCGCCATTAAAGTGCTTGTTGCCAACAAGCTTGCCCATAGTAAAGCTGTTTTTTTCATAGAGAGTATTTATTGATTTTTTAATTTTCATTTTCACATCGCAAAATTCCGACTATTTTTATTACATCAAAAAATACGCAGATTAAATATAAATTAAGCTTGTACGCTATAAAATTTCTTTTTTCACATCTTCCAGTATATCCAGTGTTTCTTCTTTGCTATTACCTTCGGCATAGATGCGCAATAAAGGTTCGGTGCCTGAAGCGCGCAGCATGATCCAACCGCCATTATCCAAATGGTATTTTATACCGTCAATGGTTTCGCTGCGGTTGAAGGTGTATTTGCCAAATTTTTTATAGCCGTCTTCCTGCGCTTGCTGAATGATATTTTCTTTTTTGGAATTTTCCAGTGTAAGATCATTACGTTCATATACAAAAGCGCCAACCACCTCATATATTTCCTGTATCAGTTCTTTAAGTGTTTTTCCGGTCTGGGTCATAAATTCATAAAGCGCCAGTCCGTCGTAGATTCCATCACGTTCAGGTATATGTCCTTTCACAGCTATACCCCCACTTTCCTCGCCGCCTACCAGCACATCTTCATGCACCATGATTTCGCTGATGTATTTAAACCCGATGGGTGTAACTTCTACAGGAAGATTATAGACTTCACACATTTTTTTTACACGGTCGGTTACGGAAAATGCGATAGCTACTTTACCGCTCATGTTTTTATACTTGTGCAAATAATGTACAAGCAGCAATAATATATGATGCGCGTCCACAAAGTTTCCATCTTCATCGTACAAACCTATTCTGTCCGCATCGCCATCGGTAGCCAGTCCTATCTTTAGCTCCGGAGTATTTTTTATAGTTCGGGAGAGTTCCTGTAAATTTTTATCAAGCGGCTCCGGCGCCTGTCCCATAAAGCCTGGGTTGTTTTCACAGTGAAGCAATACCGCGTTGGGCAGCAAGCGACGTATTACATTTTGCCCTGCGCCATACATCGCATCGTATGCTATTTTAAAAGGCGATTTATTTAATGCTTCAAAATCAAATTTTCCTTTCAGGTAATCCACATACATATCTTCAAGGTTCACATATTCCAGCAATCCTTTTTGTTCCCAGTGCTCCAGCGTTTCATCCTGATAAGAATAATCTTCCGGAATTAATGCTTCTACGGCCGCTATATCCTTCGGGCTCGAAGGTCCGCCATGTGCGCCTTTCAGTTTGTAGCCGTTATAAGAAGGAGGATTGTGCGATGCGGTGATCACCACGCCTTGCTGCGCTTTCAATTCCAATACTCCATAAGAGATCATGGGCGTGCTGACAGTTCCTTTGGCTAATAACACTTTGATACCGTTGGCGCATAACACTTTCGCAACCGTTTCGGTAAACATTGCTCCACCAAAACGATAATCATGACCTACAACTACCGACGCACCCGTTCCGTTTCCATTCAGCCATTTGGCCAAGCCGGCACTCACACGCGCCACATTGTAAACTGTAAAATCTTTCGCGATAATGGCACGCCAACCGTCTGTGCCGAATTTGATATTGTCCGGAATCATTTTTTTTAACAGTGATTTATATGACCGGCAAAAGTAGCAAACCTTTTTATGCCTTACAGTTTTTTAATTTTGGAAAATAAATTGGCGTAGCCATTATTGTAGAATGTTTAAGTTGCAATACAGCATTCCTCTTTATTATTACAACACCATCCTGACAAGGAGAATAAAATACCTTTAAAATCCTTCATAATAATACCGGACGATATGCTGAAGAATAATTGGCTGAAGAAAACAAGGCGACCAACGTGATATGAATAAAAAAATAACAATGCTCGAAAATGAACTGTGGGAGACACTTTATTTTGAAAACAGAAAAGGAGAGAAACAATATGTCATTTCTAATCTGGGACGTATTGCCAGTCATTCTCCCGATTTTTCATCAATGAGACTGTTATCACTATCTTCTTCCAATGGAAAACCGCCAAGAGTCAAAATTGCTTTCAAAGACGGAGTCAAAGGGTTTTATGTACACAAGCTGGTTGCCAATCATTTTCTGGACAAACCGAAAGAAGCTACCCAACTTATTCACCTTGACGGGAATGTACTGAATAACGCCAGCGCCAACCTTAAATGGGTAAACGATAATGAAGCCATGCGAAGGAAAAAAAATGTGTCTCATCACCTTTCTTTTTTTTATAATGAAAAATATAAGCTGATGGATATACAAACTGCCAAACGCAAATACGCTATCACCAATTACGGGCGTCTTATCAGTTTTGCAGAAACTATTGAAGATGGTTACATTATCAATGCTTCTTCTCATGCTGATGGCTATAGAATATGGCGTTATAAAACCGATGGCAAATATTTTCATCATTTGATTCATCGCCTTGTCGCAGCCTATTTTCTGCCTAAACCCTCACCGCTTCATGATTTTGTTATTCATCTGGATCACAGCAAAACCAATAATTATGTAAGCAATTTGAAATGGGTCACAAAAGAAGAACAAACCAGATTCGGACTGGAAAGTGAGGCTTCCAAAGCAAGCCGGGAACACCTTCGAAACCGTTCTCAAAAAACAGGGAAAGGGCATAAACTTACAGAAGGACGAGTGCGGATGATAAAACGGATTCTTAATAATCCCGCAAGAAAAACCCGCTATAAGATTCTGGCAAAACGCTTCGGCATTTCAGAGATGCAGCTTTACCGTATTAAAAGCGGTGAAAATTGGGGATGGGTAGAAATATAATTTCAAAACTTTTAAGAATATACAACCAATCATGATTCAATCCATTAATCCTGCCAACAACCAACTGATAAAAGAATACACTGCCATAGATATTGCAAAGGCTGAAAAAGCGGCGCAGCAAGCTCATAAAGCTTATGAAGACTGGCGAAAAAAATCTTTTTTAGAAAGAGGCGTGGTGCTCAGACGCATCGCTGCACAGCTGCGCAAACAACAAAAACAATTGGCCGAACTCGCTACTAGGGAAATGGGAAAACCCATAGCACAAAGCACTGCCGAAGTAGAAAAATGCGCGATGACTTTAGAGTTCTATGCAAAGCACGGAGCCGCGTTTTTAAAAGATCACATTATAGGAACGGACGCACGTAAAAGCTATGTAAGTTTTCAGCCGCTGGGTGTTGTGCTTGCTATCATGCCGTGGAATTTCCCTTACTGGCAAGTGTTCAGAGCGATGGCGCCGATTCTCATGGCAGGCAACGCAATGGTTTTAAAACATGCTTCCAATGTATCGGGTTGCGCTTTAGCTATTGAGAAAGTATTGAAAGATGCCGATGCTCCGAAACATCTTTTTCAAACAATGCTGCTTCCTTCTCAGGAAATAAAAAACCTGATCGCACATCCGGCAATTTCCGCAATCACTTTAACAGGCAGCACTGCGGCTGGAAAAGATGTGGCAAGCATTGCCGGTGCGCATATAAAAAAACAAGTGCTGGAGCTGGGCGGCAGTGATGCTTACATCATTCTGGAAGATGCGGATATGAAACTGGCTGTAAAAATTTGCGCTGACGGCAGATTGGTAAACAGCGGGCAAAGCTGTGTAGCCGCAAAACGGTTTGTAGTAGTAAAACAGGTACGCAAACAGTTTGAAGAAGGTATGTTGGAACTATTTAAGCAGGCGCATTTTGGAGATCCTATGAACGAAAGCAACAAGATAGGCCCAATGGCAAGAACCGATCTCAGAGATCAACTTCACGGGCAAGTGCTGCAAAGTATTGCTAAAGGAGCCAAACTTCTTTGCGGTGGCTATATTCCTGATTTGGAAGGCGCTTATTATCCGCCCACCATTCTTACCCATGTAAAGAAAGGAATGCCGGCTTACGATGAAGAATTATTCGGCCCTGTAGCCGCTGTCATAGAGGCAAAAAACGAAGCAGATGCCATCCGTATAGCCAACGACAGTATTTACGGACTGGGCGGCGGTATTTTTTCCAGAAACAGAAAACGCGCTGAGGAAATAGCTGCTAAGGAAATGCAAGCCGGTAATTGCTTTGTAAATGCTTTTGTTCATTCCGATCCGCGTATTCCGTTCGGGGGTATTAAGCAAAGCGGATATGGAAGAGAGCTGAGCGAATACGGAATCCGTGAGTTTGTGAATGTAAAAACAATTTTTATCAATTAAATCTGTATTTCAAGCAAACGTTATTCTCTGTTTTCTTGTCTGTTTTATAAGACCTATTTTGTACATTGGGTTTTATAAAGTATGATTCCCATGAGGAAGATTTTTCCATTGCTGATTTTGTTGTTTTTCGGATATAATATGGAAGCGCAACTATTGCCTCCCAACCAACCGGAACAAGATGCTTGTGATGCACTTTTGCTGTGCGGAAACACCTTTACATCTACTTATAGCTACCAGGGTATTGGGGTAGTGAGCGATCTTACAAACTGCCCTTGTTCAGGAGGTGAGGGAAACTCAATGTGGTTGCGTTTAGAGATTACTACACCGGGAATTATTGTTTTCACAATCACACCTCTCAATGGTACAGATGATTACGATTTTGCAGTAGTAGATATTACCGGAAAATCGTGCAGCACTTTTACCAGCAGCGATGTGATAAGATGCAACTTCAATAACAACCAACCGGGAAGTAATGTAGGCGGTGTAGTGGGTTTAAATACAACTTCCACCATTCAGTTTACGACTGCGGGCGCTACAGGCGGGTCGTTTTTACAGCAAATCAACGCGAATGCCGGAGATGTTTACCTGATTATGATAAATAATTTTGGCGACCCATTTGTAGGAGGCCCAAGTTCAGGTTTTACTATTGATTTCACAGGCTCTACCGCCATTTTCAATGATAATGGAACTCCTTATATGAAATCTGCATACCAACCTTGTGGCGATAATCTGAAGATTGTTGTGCCGATGAGTGAAAACATTCAGTGCAGTTCCATAGAACCCACAGGTACCGATTTTAGTATATCCGGTGGCGGCGTTATCGCATCAGCTACCGCCAATAATTGTTCGGGTTCTAACGGCTATGATGATACAGTGATCTTGACCTTGGCCAGCCCTTTATCTCCGGGCACTTATACCTTAAGCATTCAAAACGGCACCGATGGCAACACATTGTTGGATCTATGCAATCATGCGGACACAATTCCCAATCAGGTGCAGTTTACCATCAGCGCATCACAACTTGCATACAGTGCGGTTATTCCTCCTGCTTGTTACCAGTTTAAATTAGCGCTCTCTTCCAAAGCCAATTGTAATTCTATTGCATCCAATGGAACAGATTTCCGCATTACGGGTCCGCAGCTTGTAAATGTGGCTTCTGCCGTAGGTGTAAATTGTGACGCACAGAACCTTGCAGATACCATACTCCTTACTTTATCCAATCCTATTATTACTGATGGCACATACACTATTACCGCACAGAAGGGAACTGACGGAAATACCTTGTTTGATAACTGTGGGCTTTCTCAGGCGGAAGGAGATGCGATTGGTTTTAGCATTAATTCATTCGATGGATTAGTTAGTACAATACCCGATACGGTTCTTTGCAATGAAGGTTATCTGCTGCTGTCAGGCACCGATAATTCTACACAACCGGCTACTTACCTTTGGACGCCCGGCACATTGCTTAATGATTCTACACAGTTGCAAACGCTCGCTTATATAAACCACTCAAATAAATATACGCTTTTAGCCATTGATAAAGATGGATGCCCGCACAGAGCCAGTACGAATGTAACCTTATCCGAAAGGAAACCTACTCTTACGGCTTCTCAAAATACTATTTGCGATGGTGAAAAAGTGCAGTTAAATGCTTCAGGAGGTTTGCAATATCAGTGGATCAGCGACCTCAATACATTAAGCTGTTTCAATTGTCCTTCACCAGTGGCTACGCCTTCTGTAACTACACAATATGCAGTAAGCATTCAGGATGAATATAGTTGTGCAGATACACTTACGACTACTATTCTTGTACATCCTTTGCCTGATATTAACGCATTACCGGGCGATACATCCGTTCCTTACGGCACACAGTTACAGCTTATTGCCAGTGGTGCTGTTTCTTACACATGGTCGCCGGCAGATTTTTTAAACAACCCATTCTTACCTGCACCTACCGCCTATATTACGGATAATGTAGTTTTTATAGTTACAGGGTTGGATAACAATGGTTGTTCAAAATCAGACTCCGTATTTATCACAGTTACTTACAATCATTATTTAGCATTACCCAATGCATTTACACCCAATGGCGATGGCAGAAATGATGTTTTTAAAATCGGAAATATGAATTTCCAGAAGCTGCAGGAATTCAGTGTTTACAATCGCTGGGGGCAACAGGTTTTTACCACCAACGATCCTAAACAGGGTTGGGATGGTACTTATAATGGACAGCCGCAGGAAATGGGTGTTTACACCTACCTTATTCAGGTAGCTTATCCTGATGGTACTGTAGATAACTATAAAGGAGATGTAACGCTGATCAGATAGTAATTCAAAACAACTTTTTACTTTGCTGAAGAGGAGATGAAATTACCTGGAATTGACTATGATAAATGTTTTCATAACCGCAGAAGCGTTATCGGATAGTACAAAATGATAGCTTCCTGGAATTAATCTTTTAGAGAAGTTGATGGTCTCTGTGTGAACTCCTGCTTTTTTAGAGTCTTTAGTTACCATAACATTTCTGCCGGCATCATCGTATATACACATTTGAATAGTACTATTTTTTCTGAGGGTATATTTTACCGTAATGAAATCAGAAGTGACCGGGTTCGGGAATAGTTCGACATCTTTCAATTCATTATTGTAGTTCGACACCTGAAGGGGCAGTCCATTCAGCCGTGCTATAAAAATATCGGTTTTGTTATGAAGCGTAGTTGTTCCCGCAAAGAGTATTTTCCCATCTGGTTGTGCCGCTACAGCACTGGCTGTGGAAGCTGTATAATGCACTCCAATAACTGATTTATAGAGCCCGTTCATTGACCAGCTTGTATCTGCCATTCCCAGCGAATCCATTATGAATAAGGCGGCTGTGCTATTTGTATCTCCGAATTTATAGGTTCCGGCGATAATGATATGATCCATTCCATACAAAGTCATTTTTTTACTTATCACATCACAGTTTGCACAAGGCTGTGTAAAACCTGTTTGTTGAAAAGAGTAATCGTATGTACCATCTTCATTTATTTTTCCTACAGTTATATTTTGTGTCTGATCTGTTTCATTACCTAAAAAGACAATTTTACCGTTGTGCTCCACATACATATCCCGAAGTGTTTCGGTACCACCTTTTCTCGACATGATAGCATATCCGGTATTATGAAAAGTATTATCTAATGCCCCTGTTTTATCGAATTTTACTAAAAGGTAATGATTGCCCATATTATTAAACGTAAATCCTCCCACTATCATTTCTCCAAGCGGGTTTACATACAAAGATTCCGGATAAATCGATCCGACACCAGAATCAGAAGGAAAGAATTGAGTGAAGCCGGATCCATTAAAAGAGCTGTCTAAAATTCCATCTGACGCGAGTTTGAAAATCCCAATTTTTGCATCCGTTTCATAAAAGGAAACTAACCCCAGAATATGTCCATCCGGCATTACATTAAAATCAACACCATAATCTCCCAAATCATCTCCAAAGCCTTTTATAAACATACCATTCGTTCCAAAACTGCTATCAATATTTCCCGTATTATCCAAACGCACCATCACCACATCCCAGTTAAACTGGTTTATACTTTCATGCCCCATCGCAAGAATTTTACCATTGGGCAGTTGTTGCACCTTTACAAAATGAGTGTGCTTTTTACCCGCAGAGATAGTCACCATTCCATTATTCCCAAAACTGCTGTCTATTTGTCCATCATTTAAATATCGTATGATAATTCCTTTATTATAATTTCCAGCTCTCCCATAACCACATAGCAGGATTTTTCCATCCGATTGAAGAAATATATCACTTACGTTATCATTGTCGCCAAACAAATCTTTAATGACATAACCGGTCTGATTAAACGATCCATCAAAAGTAGTGGGCTGCGCATGGGATTGCTTTATATTTACTATACAAAGCCATAAACCGAGAAGGATAAAAAAGAACTTCATAATGTATAATATTTGACCTTCCAACAAATTACAAAAAAAACCCTTGCAGTCGCAAGGGTTTTAGTATTTATTACATATAAATGACAAGCTATTTAAACTGTGGTACCAATTCTTCAGCCAGCTTTGTCATTTTATTCAGACCTTCTTCGGGTAAAGCGCCTTTTTTAAATTCAGCCAGCACATCGGGAAGTTTCAACTCCATTTCACGAAGGAAAGCTTCTTCAAATGCTTTAATATTTTTCACAGGCACTTCACGCATCAGGTTGTTTGTACCGAGGTAGATGATGGCAATTTGCTTTTCTACAGCATACGGTGTAAACTGTGCCTGTTTCAGCACTTCCACGTTGCGGCTGCCTTTGTCAATTACATTTTTGGTAGCAGCATCCAAGTCACCGCCAAATTTTGCAAAAGCTTCCAGCTCACGGTAAAGCGCTTGGTCAAGCTTCAATGTACCGGCCACTTTTTTCATAGATTTAATCTGCGCATTACCACCTACACGACTTACAGAGATACCTACGTTGATGGCAGGACGAATACCTGCGTTAAACAAGTTACCTTCCAAAAATATCTGACCATCGGTAATGGAAATCACGTTAGTAGGAATATAGGCAGATACGTCACCCGCTTGTGTTTCAATAATTGGCAATGCTGTCAATGAACCGCCACCTTTCACTTTGCTTTTAAGGCTTTCAGGCAAATCATTCATGTTTTTAGCGATCTCATCGTTGCCGATTACTTTCGCAGCGCGCTCCAGCAAACGGCTGTGCAGGTAGAATACGTCACCAGGATAAGCTTCACGTCCCGGAGGGCGACGCAGCAACAAGGAAACCTCACGATAAGCCACCGCTTGTTTGGAAAGATCATCATAAACCACTAATGCAGGACGACCGGTATCGCGGAAATATTCACCAATCGCAGCACCTGCAAATGGAGCAAAGAATTGCAATGGAGCAGGATCAGATGCAGAAGCCGCCACAATCGTCGTATAAGCCATCGCTCCGTTTTCTTCCAATGTTTTCATAACACCGGCTATGGTAGATGCTTTCTGACCGATCGCTACATAGATGCAGTATACAGGCTTGCCTGCTGCGTAAAATTCTTTTTGATTGATGATGGTATCGATACAGATCGCTGTTTTACCGGTTTGGCGGTCACCAATTACCAATTCACGTTGTCCGCGGCCTACAGGAATCATCGCATCTATCGCTTTGATACCTGTTTGCAAGGGTTCTGTTACCGGCTCCCGGAAAATTACACCCGGAGCTTTACGTTCCAAAGGCATATCGTACAGTTCACCTGTCAGCGGACCTTTACCATCAATAGGCTCTCCTAACGTATTTACCACACGTCCGCACATGCCGTCTCCTACTTTGATGGATGCGATCTGTCCGGTGCGTTTTACTTTTGCACCTTCTTTAATATCACCGCTTTCACCCATCAATACCACACCCACGTTATCTTCTTCCAGGTTCATCGCGATTGCTTTTACGCCATTTTCAAATTCCACCAATTCACCCTGACGCACTCCGTTAAGTCCATATACACGGGCAATACCATCGCCCACTTGCAGGATCGTGCCCACTTCTTCCAGATTGGCACTCGCATCAAAATTGGTCAGCTGCTGGCGCAGTATCGCTGATATTTCATCCGGTTTAATGTCAACCATTTGTTTTGTATTTAGTTGTTATTATTTATTGTTGTTGTAATCTTTCTTGTCCAAGCGATGTAGCTACTATTTAGCTTTTGCGGCGTTAGCACCATTCATCGTTCGTCCTACTATTAAGCTTTTTTATTTCATACAAAGTGCGCTAAGAATACTAAGTTCACAAAGCTTTTGTTCTCTTCGTCTTCGTTGTTTCTTCGCGTGAAACCTTCTATCTGATATCTGAGACATAAATATTCTTCATAAACTGGCTTTTCACATCATTCAAATCACGGCGAATGCTGGCGTCAAACAGCTTATCATCCATTTCCAGCACAAAACCGCCGATCAGGCTTGGGTCTATGGCTTCTTTCAATTCCACTGCACTATTTGCCAGGGATAAAGTTATTTTATCTAAAATAGCGTTTTTCACATTGTCGCTCATGGGTGTGGCGGTAGTGAGTTTCACTGTTTTGATATTCTTCAGTTCTTTGTATTGCTGAATAAACGCATTGGCTATTTCCGGTAAATTGGTTTCACGCCCTTTAGTCACTAACAACTTTATAAATGCATTCGTCAAGGGCGAAAGACGGTTGCCCATTACTGCATTTAAAATATCCTGTTTTTTATCCGCTTTTATAATAGGGCTTCTCAGCATATTTGTAAAATCGCGGCTTTCTTTGCTGATAGCATCCAAAAGTTTCACATCATTCAGCGTAGCATCAAGGTTATTTTGCTCCTGAGCGATATCAATGAGCGACTTGGCATAACGTGAGGCGAGACGTGGGTTTTGCATATTTCAATTAGCTTATTTGCAAATTAGCCAGTCAGCTAATTAAGATTAGTCAATTTAATTTCTTCCGCTAATACACCTGCATAATTGCTCTGTGCAGCTTCAGAGGAAAGCTCTTTACGCAATACTTTTTCAGCCACTTCCACAGCCAGCTTGCCGATTTCGTTTTTCACTTCGGTGAGTGCGGCCATTTTTTGCTGTTGTATCTGCTGCTGCGCATCGGCTATTATTTTATTAGCTTCTGTTTTGGCAGCATCTTTGGCTTCGTTTACTATTTTGTCTTTCGTTTCCTTTGCTTCTTTCAGCATTTGAGAACGTTCTTCACGCGCCTGATGCATGAGTTTTTCATTATCGCTTTGCAACTGCGCCATTTCTTTTTTTACACGATCCGCAGTAGCGATGCTTTCTGCAATTCCGGTTTCACGCTCTGTCAGCGATTTCAGGATGGGTGCCCATGCAAACTTTTTCAAGATGAAAAATACAGCCAGAAAGGCTACGAGCGTCCAAACAAATAAACCGAGTTCGGGGGTTAATAAATCCATTTTTTATTATTTATAAAGTCAAAATTCAAAAAAAATAATTGTTACACTTTGTGTGAAATTTCACTTATTACATTCCTTATCAAATCTCCAAAATCAACACATTTTCAAATCAAAATTTAAAAACGCCCGCTGCCCTGTGCGTTGGGCGTTTTTTGTTTCGTTCGTAGCAATTAAAGTACGATGGCAAGTAAGCCTGCGATTACACCAAACAGCGCCACACCTTCTACGAAGGCTGCTGTAAGGATCATGTTCGCACGGATGTCGCCGGATGCTTCAGGTTGGCGGGCGATAGATTCTACCGCACCTTTACCGATTTGTCCGATACCAACGCCTGCACCTAATGCGGCGATACCTGCACCAATAGCACCACCTGCAGCGGCAGTACCATCAATTGCTAACATAATTGTGTTCAACACTGACATGTTATATATGGATTTTGATTAAAAAACTTTTTATAAAGCGATGATTTCCTGTTCTGATACATTATAGCCTTGTCCTGTTTCCGGATTCGTCGGATGATATTTTTCGTGTTCGTAATCGTGATGATGAGGTTCTTCTATAGCCTGTCCAATAAACACCGCAGTAAGATTGGCGAAAATAAATGCTTGTATCGCCGCCACCAGCAACTCCAGGAAAAACATAAAAATAGTAAAAGCCAATGACACCGGCACAAAGCTCCAGCCCACAACTGTACTTAACGCGCCAAAAATAAATATCATTGAAATTACACTCAGGATTACGATATGTCCTGCCAGCATATTGGCAAACAAACGTATCATCAATGCAATCGGCTTAATGAAAAGAGAAATGATTTCGATAGGCACCAATAAAAACTTTATTCCCAAAGGCACGCCCGGAGGATTGAATAAATGCCCCCAGAAATGCTTATTGCCGCTAAAAATCATTGCTATGAAAGATACTACGGCAAGACATCCTGTAACTGCAATATTTCCTGTAAAGTTGGCGCCGCCAGGCAGTAAGCCCAGCATATTATTGATCCAAATAAAAAAGAATACAGTAAGGATCAGTGGCATATACTTCATATACTTATGCCCTAAATTAGGTTTTGCCACCTCATCTCTCATAAATGTAATCACCGGCTCCAAAGCGTTTTGAAAACCTGTTGGCGCCTTCATGATACCGTTCTTTTGATACTTTTTAGCAACGTTCGTCATGATCCATATCAGCAAAAAGGCGGACACAATCATGGCTAAAACATTTTTGGTAATGGAAAAGTCAATCAGCTTCTGACCCCCTACAGGATTTACCGGCACAATCCGCTCTTTCATTTTGTTAGTTTCGTCAATCTTGTAGCCATTATAAGCTTCGTGACCATGATGAAATTTTGAAGCGGAAAAAACGGAAATTCCGTTTATATTATCATATAAAATAACAGGCAATGAAAAACTTACAGGATGACCATTCCAGTCGAAAAGATGCCAGTAATGAGAATCGCGAATATGTCCAAAAATAACTTCGGAAGCATTAAATCCTTTCTTTTCTTCATGAGGAGTAGCTTCAGCACCCTGTTCTTCATGTTGCGCAAATGCATTATTTGGAACGCCCGAAAGCGCTAAAACCATTATCAATAAAGGAAAAATACGACGTAAAATCATTAATCAGCCTCGAAATTTTGCGCAAAGATACTTGTTTTAAATTCAAAAAAAAGTTTGTGTTAAAAATGTTTTTCAAGCCTGCGTCCCGAGCGGTTTCTGTTTAATTTCACTACTATGAAATTTAATAAATTTTGCTCTGTTTTTATCATAACTGCAGCAAGCACATTTTTTTCCTGCTCTAACGAACCGAAAGAAAATACGGATGAGCATTCTCAAAATAATTCTTCCGAAGCAACCACAATAGCGGATACGAACAAGAATGCAACAACTACCACACCCGTTAAAGATAACTGGCTTATAATACCGGGCGAATGTGCCGGCAATACTTGCATTGGCGAAAATACCGAAAAACTGTCCGCCATATTAGGTGATCCTGACTTTGCGGATGCGGCAATGGGGAAGGCATGGCTTACCTGGTATGGCAGCAAAGATGAACATAACAACCGATCGCAATTGAATATTTATACCACTTATAAAGACAGCAATATGCGCGAAAAAACTGTACAGATCATCCTGGTGACTTCTCCAAAATTTCACACCGCGGCCGACTTGCATGTTTACAGTGATTACAAACTTATCCAAACTCATTATCCTGCTTTGTCCTTTTCAGGGAAATATAAAGAAGACAACCGCATTATAAATATCTACGACAGTGAAAAAGACGGTATTGCGTTTGAAACTGTAAAGGCCAATAATCAGGAGCTTTGTACAGCCATCATTCTTCACAAAAAAGGAGAAAATTTTACGGATAGCTACATTCCTTATCATCAAAATCCTGTGCAGTAGCACACTTTAAAAAAGACTTTGCACAATCATAAATTTCCCTACATTTGCAATCCCTTAAGCGGGTGTGGTGAAATTGGTAGACACGCTAGACTTAGGATCTAGTGCCGCGAGGCATGGGGGTTCGAGTCCCTCCACCCGCACTGAGCTTACAGTCCTGCCTCCACAAGCGGGACTGTTTAATTAATAATATAAAACAACAAAATAAATGGCAACGGTAACAAGAGAAAATATCGGCAACCTGCATGATAAAATCACCGTAAAACTTTCAAAGGAAGATTATATGCCTTCTTTTGAAAAATCATTAAAGCAATATGCTAAACAGGCAAATGTCCCCGGTTTTCGTAAAGGCAATGTGCCCGCCGGCATGGTACGTAAGATGTACGGGCAATCTATCTTTGGCGATGAAGTGTTTCGCAGCGCAGGCAAGCAATTGGAAGACTATATGAAAGAAGAAAAACTTGCCATCTTCGCACAGCCGATGCTTATACCCGGCAAAGAGCCTTTGAAGATAGATATGAATAACCCCGGCGAAGTAGATTTTGATTTTGAAATCGGCTTGAAACCTGAGTTTGACATTGTTCCATTAAAAAACAAAACCGCCCTTACCAAATACAAAATCGAAGTTTCCGATAAAATGATCGAAGACGAAACAGACCGTATTCGCCGCCGGTACGGGAAAGTAGAAGATCAGGAAACTATCAACAGCAAAGACGATATCATTTATGCTGCTTATGAGCTTTGTGATGCCGATGGAAATGTGGCTGAAGAATCTCAGAAAGTAGAAGACACGGTATTGCTGGAAAAACTTCCTGCAAAATTGCAAGAGCTACTGACAGGCAAAAAAGCAAACGACACATTAGTAGTAAAACCTGCTGCAATCGCTGAAGGCGACGAACTGAATGCGTTTCTGAAAGATCCTTTGAAACAAGGCATGGAGGCTGCCGACAATTATTATAAACTTACCGTTACCAAAGTAGGTTTATTAGTGCCACGAGAATTAGACGCGGAATTGTTTGCACAAGTTTTTCCTAATGACGACATAAAAGACGAAGCCGCCTTTAAAGAAAAACTGAAAGGTGAGTTGGCAAAAGAATATGATCGCATAGCCAAAGAGCGTTTGCAAAATGAGATCTATGAATTGCTGGTGCATAACACAAGTTTCGAGTTACCGGTTCCTTTCTTGAAACGCTGGATGAAAGACGGACAGGAAAAGCCCCGCAGCGAAACAGAAGTAGAGAAAGAATTTCCATCATTTGACCATCAGCTCCGCTGGACGCTTATCTCCGACAAAATGATATTGGATAACGGCATTCAGGTAACCAGAGATGAAGTGATTGATGATATAAAAACAAGGGTGTTAAGTTACTTTGGTATGGAAGCAGATGACGATGCTCCGTGGCTGGAAAGCTATATGCAAAAAGTGCTTAAAGATGATAAAACGATGGATGAAACTTACCGCCGTTTATTATTCGACCGTTTGTTTGGCTGGCTGGAAACACAGTTTAATGTAGAAGAAAAAACAATCGGTGAAGAAGAATTCTTTAAGCTGCCGAACGCACATGACGCGCACCATCATCATTAACAGCTTTTAATAAACTTTAATTACAAAGCCATTTCTATTGATCGAAATGGCTTTGTAATTTTATACAACATTACAACAAGGAAAAAGAATGCAACCATCTCATGTGCGACCGACCAACGAACTTACCAATCAGGAGAAAGAATACGAAAACAGTATTCGTCCGCAGAGCATTGAAGAATTTTCCGGGCAACCGCAACTGATAGAAAATCTGCGCATCTTCATCAAAGCAGCCAATCTCAGAGGTGAAGCATTGGATCATGTATTATTCCACGGACCTCCGGGGCTGGGTAAAACGACGCTTTCAAGAATTGTGGCAAATGAGTTGGGTGTGAGCATCAAAGAAACCAGCGGACCTGTAATAGAAAAACCTGCTGATCTTGCGGGATTGCTTACCAGTTTGGAGCCGCGCGATGTATTGTTTATTGACGAGATACACCGATTGAGTACTGTAGTGGAGGAATATCTCTATGCAGCTATGGAAGATTTCAAGATTGATATCATGATAGACAGCGGGCCGGCAGCACGTTCCGTTCAGATCAATATTAATCCTTTTACACTGGTAGGCGCTACTACGCGCAGCGGTTTGCTTACTGCTCCGTTGCTTTCCCGTTTCGGTATTAAATCAAGGTTGGATTATTATAAGAAAGAAGTGCTACAGAAAATCATCATTCGTGCAGCGGGTCTTATCCATATCAAAATAACTTCAGATGCGGCTATGGAAATTGCCGGAAGAAGCCGTGGAACGCCGCGTATTGCCAACGGATTGCTGAGAAGAATGCGCGATTTTGCACAAGTGCTTGGCAATGGTGTTATTGACCTGGGTATCGTGGAGCATGGTTTAAAAGCACTGAGTGTAGATGAAAACGGACTGGATGAAATGGATAATAAAATTCTGGCTACGCTTATTGATAAATTCAAAGGCGGTCCTACTGGCATCAACAACATAGCAACGGCGGTAGGAGAAGAAGCAGGAACGATTGAAGAAGTTTATGAGCCTTTTCTGATTCAGGAAGGCTACATTATGCGTACACCGCGCGGACGGGAAGCTACCGACAAAGCTTATACGCATTTAAAAAGAGAAAGAAAAGATAACGGAAATAGACTGTTTTGAACTACAGCACATCCACATCAAAAAGTATCTGCACATTTGTTAATCCACGTTGCGAATTGATATCCTGTTTTTGTCCGATGACCGTGGCTTTCAGGTGATTGATCAATTTCACATCCCGCCCACATTTCAGCCATACTTCCTGTACATATTGATTGCGTACTCTCGCCACCAGCGCCGGTACAGGGCCTTGTACAGAAACGCCGTCTATATTCATCAATGCCTCTGCCATCCTACTTGCAGCTTGTATCGTGCGTGTTTCCTCATTGTGTTTGAAAACAATTTTTATCAATCTTGTAAAAGGAGGATAACCAAAATGTTGCCGGTAGAGAATTTCCTTTTCGTAGAAAGAAGTCATGTCATGCCGCTGCACCCACGCTAAAACCGGATGTTGTGTGTTATAAGCCTGTATCAATACATTTCCCGCACCGTCGGCTCTGCCCGCTCTGCCGCTCACTTGCTCCATCAGCTGAAACGCGCGCTCATTCACCCGAAAATCAGGATAGCTTAAAAGGCTGTCTGCATTGAGAATGCCTACTAAGGAAACATTGGCAAAATCCAATCCTTTCACCACCATTTGCGTGCCTACAAGTATGTCCACTTTCTTTTTTTCGAGTTGTTCCAAAAGCCGCGTCATACTGTGTTTGCCACGCATACTGTCCACATCCATACGCGCTACATTCGCTTCAGGAAACAACTGCTGCACTTCTTCTTCAATTCTTTCCGTACCAAAACTTTTGCTTTGCAAACGATTGCTGCCACAACTGGGACAAGTTTGTATAACCGCCGATTTCAACCCACAATAATGGCATTGCAGTTTGTCGGAGCTTTTGTGATAAGTAAGCGATACAGAACAATTTTTGCAATGGGGCACCCAGCCACACACTGTGCATAGCTGAAAGGGCGCATACCCTCGTCTGTTTTGAAAAAGAATGATTTGTTTTCGCTGCTGCAACGCTTTTAGAATCGCATTGTATAACTCAGGAGTAATCAGTTTTACATCCTGTGTTTTCATTTGCTCCAATGATTTTGCATTCACGATTTCAATTGCCGGAAGATCCATTCCTTTATAGCGTTCCTTCAAATGTGCAAAACCGTATTTTCCCTGCCTGGCATTGTAAATGCTTTCTATAGAAGGTGTGGCTGAGCCCAGTATTACTTTCGCGTTATGCAAAGAAGCAAAATATATTGCCGCGTCTCTCGCATGAAAACGAGGCGCTGTATCTTTTTGCTTGTAAGAAACATCATGCTCTTCATCTACGACAATCAATCCCAGATGATCGAAAGGAAGCCATAAAGCCGATCGCGGACCAACGATTATTTTATATTTATGCAAACGCACTTTTTCCCAAATCTCCACGCGTTCATTATTGCTGAATTTACTGTGGTACACGCCCAGTTCTTCGCCGAAATAAGTGTAGAGCCGGCTTACTAATTGCGTTGTAAGTCCGATCTCCGGCAAGAGTAATAATACCTGTTTTCCCTGTGCTATCGTCTCTTTTATTTTATGAACATAGAGTAACGTTTTTCCGCTTCCGGTTACCCCTTCCAACAACACAACATCTTTTGTTTCCAGGGTTGTATTCAGTTTGCTCAGCGCGGTTTGCTGCGCATTGGTAAAATGAATATCCTGTACGGTCTCCCTATCAGGAATAATAATCCGATCTACGTTTTTCTGCTCTATTATAAAAACCTGCTTGTCTGTAAGCGCTTTCAAATGACTACTTGTTGCCTGCGCGCGCTGCATAAGATCCGCTTGCTTTACATAAGGATTTTGAAAAGCAAGTTCAACATACGCCATTAATAAAGCTTCCTGTTTCGGTGCGCGGTTCAGCGTATTAAAAAGTGCTTCCAGTTTTTCTTCTTCATGATAATTTTCATGCAGGGAAACAATATTTTCTTTTCTGGGTTTGTAAGCAGATTCCAGGTTGTCATTGATCCAGACAGCATCTTGTTGCAAGAGCTCCTGCAATACATCGCTCATGTTTTTTTCACCGACTATAGCCCGCAATTCTCCTAAAGCAATTTCTTTTTTTACAGAAAGCAAATCCACAGCGTTGGCTGTCAGCTCCGTCCATTCATGCTCTTCATTTGTATCATCGTTCCATACGAGCTTGGTTTCGCCGCTCATTTTCAAATGCGCCGGCAACGCCGCCTGCATCACTTCTCCCGGAGACGCCATGTAATAATGCATAATCCATTTCCAGAATTGCAACTGGAGGTTATTGATGATGGGCGTTTCATCCAGCAGTTTTTTAATTGGCTTCACCTGATATGCATCGGGTTTGTCATTATGCAAACGGGCTACGATGCCGGCAAAAAGTTTGTTTCCTTTCAGCGCTACTTCCACCCGCATGCCTTCCTTTATCAAAGGCTGCATTGGCTCCGGAACGCCATAGGTAAGCATTCGCGGCAGGTTAAGCGGCAAGATGATGTCGGCGTATTTATTGGAATGTGTGCTTGTGAAAAGCGGAAAAGACATTGATTGCAAATTAAGGCATAGTTTGTCAAACAGATGATAATAAAAAACGGAAATGCGTTTTTATAGAGACTATATTATCGTGTTTTTTTTGGATCAAAGCATTCGCATTGCTACAAATCAGCGCATCATGGATAGCAAATAACAGAAACATTGTGACTGCTCGCAATTTCCCGAAAAATACTTTGTATAAAATTATTTAATACCTAAATTTGTTAGGTATGTCTTCAAAAGCTTATATTAAAGGAAGTCTTACGGCTGTTATCTTAAAACTCCTGGAAGATAACGGAAGAATGTACGGATATGAAATTACAAAAAAAGTAAAGGAAAGCAGCCGGGGTGGAATGCGCATTAATGAGGCGGCGCTTTACCCTGCTTTGCATAAGCTGGTGAGTGAGGGTTTGCTGGAAACGGAATCGGAAATAGCAGACGGAAGAGTGCGCAAATATTATTCGCTGACTAAAAAAGGTAAAAAACAAACTTCATTGGAAATTGACGCGTTGAAAGAAGCGATTGCCTCTTTGTCTCTCATCTTAAATCCCAAAACAAGCAATGGATAAACCTCTAAAACTGACAGCGGAACAATTGCCATTCCTCAAAGACTTTATCAGGAAAAGAGGTTTTGTAGATCCTGTTCAAATCAATGAAATCCTGGATCATTTTGCATGCAAGGTAGAAGAAGTACTGGCCGCGAATCCGAAAATTTCCTTACAGCAAGCCATGTATGACGCGCATACTTCTTTTGGGATAATGGGTTTTCGGCCTATAGTAGAAGCGTTTGAAGAGGGAATGAAATTCAAATACAAATCAACATATTGGAAGACTGTAAAATCACTCATGAAGTCGCCAAAATGGGTTTTATTAATAGTATTGTCATTTTTATTAGGCTTCCAAATAACAAGATTAACATACTTGCACGGGTGGGATGCACGCATAGGAATATTTATAGCGCCAGTTATCTTATGGTTATTGTCGATGATAGCAGACGTCTTTTTCTTTAAGTTTTTTAATCAAATACATCAGTCAAGATTTAATCTTATTTATAAATGCTCAAAGTCCTTACCCAACCCGGATTTTTTAATCCTGATTTTTGCGATTAATTACCGGGAAACAAAACACCTTATTCTTTTGTGCGTCTTTTTCGGGTTATATTATTCCTATACTTTGATAAGAGTTATAAGTCATTACAGAACACTTTCCGATCTTATAGAAGATTATAAAACTTCAAGTATTCTTTAAATTTTCTAAGTGCTTCCAGTATTGATTGCTATTCTAAGTCCTGTCAAATAAAAGTTATATTTCTCCACTTCATTATTTTTGGAGCGATTTTTATAGATTTTTACACATTCTCCAAATTTTTTAGAATTACCATTTTACAATGAAGAAGTTATTATTCCTTGCAGCAGCGGCAATATCTTTTTCCGCTTACGCGCAGAAATCTGAAGTGAAAAATGCCCGGAATGCGCTTGCTGATAAAGACTTTGCAAAAGCGCAATCATCCATAGACGCCGCGGTAGCCAATCCTGAAACACAAAGTGACCCTGCAGCATGGCATACGCGCAGTATCGTATATATGGTGATGCAGCAACAACCGGGCAATGAAGGCAAACAATATTATCAGGAAGCGCTTAAATCGCTTCAAAAAGTAATAGAGCTGAAACCGGCTTATGAAAAGGAAGATGTAAATAAAAAATTGTTTGCGATTGCTCAGTATAATTTTAATGATGGCATACATGCCTTTCAAGACAAGCAGGATTTTACTAATTCTTATAGTTACTTCGAAAATGTCCTGAATATTCATGATATAGATGGCGGACAACGCTTTACGGGCAATAAGGTTTTTGATACTATTGCACGTCAGGCTGCCGCTTACCAGGGCTATAGCGCATATTATGCCAATCGTTATGAAGAGGCACTCCCTCTTTTAATAAAAGCAAAAACCGACCCGATAGTAAAAGACGTTCGCAATTACCTGATGATCGCGGATATTTATGACAGTAAAAAAGATGACGCTAATCTGCTTGCGACAATCAATGAAGCGAAAGCGGCTTATCCGAAAGATCAGAGTGTTATCAACAGAGAGCTCAATTACTATGCTTCCAGAAATAAATCGGAAGAGCTGATTTCAAGAATACAGGAAGCCATGAAAGCAGATCCTACGAATGCAGATCTTGCATTCAATCTTGCGGTATCGTATGATAATATGGCTAATCCCAAAGACACTAAAGGCAATGACCTGCCCAAACCCGCCAACTATGCCGAGTTATTTAAAAATGCTGAAACGGCTTATGAAAACTCGGCGAAATTGGGCCCGAATAAAGCGGATATTTTCTACAATTACGGAGCTTTATATTATAACAGAGGCGTAACAGTAAATGATGAAATAAACAAACTCGGCAGCAGCTCTGCGGATATTAAAAAAGCGGAAGAACTGACGACGCAGCGAAATGACTGGTTTAACAAAGCGGTTCCACAATTTGAAAAAGCGATAGCCATCTGGGAGCCACAGGCAAAAAAATTAAAGGGCGAGGACTTCAATAGTTATCAGTTCGCTATTGTAAAAGCTAAAGAAATTTACGCGAGGCAAAACAATATTGAGAAAACCAATGAAATGAAGAAAAAACTGGAAGCGCTTAAATAAGCGCTTTCTTTTTTGTTAAAATATTATTTTAAAATTATACGTAGGTTTTAGGTACCTTCGCAAAAATTTTTCAGCATTGAATCCTTCCCATAAGATCAGTTTAGTAAAGTTCGCCCCTAAAAATAAAGCCGGTTTTTTTGATACGTTGAAAGAACGCATTGATGTTTATTTTAAGGAAAATAACATTGAAATGCATGGCAATAATTCCATGTGGTGGAAAACCGTAGCAATGGTTGCCATTTATTTAGCGCCTTATCTCGTTATGGTTACAGGGCTTACATCCGGCAGTCTTTTGCTTTTTTACGGTATGTGGTTGCTTATGGGTATCGGGATGATCGGTATCGGCTGTTCCGTAATGCACGACTCCAACCATGATTCTTACTCCGGCAATAAATCGCTGAATAAATTTATGAGCAAAATCATCATACTCGTAGGCGGTTATGATGTAAACTGGAGAATACAGCATAATATTCTGCACCATACCTACACCAACATCGAAGGGTTGGATCATGATTTGGAAGCCGGTATCCTGTTGCGTTTTTCTCCTGCGCAAAAAAAATACGGTTTTCATAAATACCAGCATTGGTATGCATGGTTTCTTTATGGGTTGCTTACGATCAACTGGGTAGTGAAAAAAGATTTTACACAAGCTGTGAAATATGACCGCATGGGCTTACTGAAAAAAGAACGTTTAACATTGCGTCAGGCAATGAGGCAAGTGGTCTTTTCCAAAATATTTTATATCGGCATCACAATTGTTTTACCTATACTTTTTTCCGGAGTTGCCTGGTATCATATTATTTTAGGATTTCTGATGATGCACTTCATAGGTGGACTGGCGCTTTCCTGCATTTTTCAATTGGCGCACATATTGGAAGAATGTGAATTTCCCGAACCGACCGATGCCCGAAAAATGGATAACAGTTGGGCAATACATCAAATGCTGAACACAGCCAACTTCGCACCGAAAAGCAAAATAATGAACTGGTTTATCGGCGGGCTTAACCGTCAGATCGAGCACCATCTTTTCCCTTATATCTGTCATGTACACTATAAGAAACTTGCGCCCATTGTAAAAACTACGGCACAGGAATTCGGAGTTCCCTATTACGAACAAAAAACTTTTATGAGCGCATTAGTGGAGCATGGAAGAATGCTCAAGAAATTAGGCAAGTAGTTATAGCTTAATTTGCCCGTTTATGCCATGATGTTTCGAAAAATAATCTGGGTTTTCATATTGTTCTTATCTACACTTGCTTCTGCGCAGGAAGATACTTCGCACATTCGTATAAGCCTCATAACCTGCGGCTCAGGAACCGAACCCTGGGAGACTTTCGGACACACGGCCATACGCATTACCGATAGTCTTGCCGGTACAGATAATGTATATAACTATGGCACTTTTAACGGCTACGATAATGATTTTCTTATAAAATTTACAAGAGGAAAATTATTGTATTATCTCTCTTATTATCCTTACTCCGATTTTTTAAACGAATACCGCGTAAGCAACAGAAGCGTAAGCGAGCAGGAATTAGTTTTGGATGGCGAAGAAAAAATAGCTTTTTATAATTTCCTTATCAACAACGCACGCAACGAAAACAAGTATTATAAATACGATTTCTTTTTTGATAATTGCGCCACGAGGATCCGTGATATTTTTCCGCGGGTGCTGGGGAGTGGCTTTAACTATCCGGATGTATTGCCTCCAAAACAAGCACTGACTTTCAGGCAAATCATCAACCAATATTTTTATCGTGTGCACTGGCAGCGCTTCGGCGTAAACTTGCTTCTGGGCAGCCGCATTGATAAGAAAATGACAAACAGCGATATCATGTTTTTGCCGGATTACCTGATGAAAGCTGTTGCGGGAGCATCTTTAAAAAATAAATCCATAGCCTTACCTTCCCAACCTGTCCTTTTCGGGTCACCACATATTCCTGCGGAGCTCAACGGTCCATTGATTCTTGCCATATTTATCGCGTTGCTTACGATAGCTGGTCTAACGCTGCCTTCATTGATAAAACTGGGAAAAGTAATGGTCTTTTTCAATTTGTTTTTATCCGGTTTTATAGGCTGTTTTATTCTGGTCATGTGGTTTGCTACCGATCATCAGGCTTGTGCCAATAACTTTAATTTGCTTTGGGCGTTACCCACCAATATTGTGCTGGCATTTGCACCCAAAAGAAATAAAAACAAATATGCAATCATAGCCGTTATATTCTTGTTTATTTCCCTCGTGCTGCATATTTTGAAAGTGCAGGAATTGCCTGTTTTGGAGTTAAGCCCTTACCTTCTTTCATTGATCTTTGTCTATGGTTATTTATACAGAAAAGGAACCGCTAAAAAAATATCATAATGGTGGAAGAACGCACTCTCGAAACGCCTCAGTTTTCAAAGTTGCATTATAAAAAGCAAGGTGCCGGAAAGGTATTGATGTTGCTGCACGGCTTTCCGGAAAACAGCGGACTTTGGAAATTAATTCTTCCGGCGCTGTCTGCCCATTTTACAGTAATTGCTCCTGACTTGCCCGGTGCCGGAAAAAGTGCATCAGGCGAATTGGAACTTACCATAGATTATTTAGCGCAAGCCGTAAAATTCATAGCAGATAAAGAAGCCGTTGAGGAAATGGTAATTGCAGGTCATTCTATGGGCGGTTACGTAGCGCTTGCCTTTGCAGAAAAATACCCGGAATTCTTAAAGGGACTTTCGCTGATTCACTCCACCGCCACAGCAGATGATGACGCCCGGAAAGAAAAACGGAGAAAGACCATTGAGATAATTAAAAAAGGTGGCAAGGACGCTTTTATGAAAGAACTGATACCCGCGCTTTTTTCTGCGAAGTTCCGAAGTGAAGAAAAAGATATTATCGCTACGCAAATAAAAAGAGGCAATGAACTGAGCGATGAAAGCATCCTATCTTTTTACACTGCCATGATGAAGAGACCTGACAAAACCGCTACCTTGAAAAATGCGGCTTATCCGGTGCAAATGATTATTGGCAAAGAAGAAACCTTAGCGCCTATGAATATTTTACTGGCACAGGCTGCAATGGCGGCTGTAAGTTTTATATCTGTTTATGAAAACTCCTTACACATGAGCATGATAGAGCACCCGCAACGATTGGCAGATGATTTACTTAATTTTACGCAATATTGTTTTAATAGATAAAGAATGAAATTGTCAAGGTTTTGGATCTTGTGTTTGCTGGCGGTGATGGCTTCCAGTCAGATGGCACAGGCATCGCATGTAATAGGGGCAGATTTTTTTCAGGTAAGCAGGAATAATGAAGTAGGAAACGGACAGATAAAATATGATTTTACGTTCATGCTTTATATGGATTGCATCTCCGGGCAAATACAGGCGATCAATAGGGAAGATACCGGCATTTTTTCACTTTATACCGGTGATGGAAGACCTTATTCGCAATATGAACATTTCGGCGTTGTAAAATCTCCTTCCAGCGGAAAGGTGCCGGCTAATTTTTCGAATGATTGCATCAACAATCCTCCGCAGGTTTGCCTGCTCAGGAATATCTATAAATTCACCTTAGTGCTTCCCGATAATCCTTTGGGCTATTACCTTGTACAAAATAATTGCTGTCGCAATGAAACGGTGAAAAACATTACTAATCCCGGTGAAACGGGCTCCAGTTATTCCACGTATATTCCGCCGAGAAACCAGCCCAATAACAGCGCCGTTTTTAAAAATACTCCTCCGCAAATCATTTGCTTAGACAATCCTTTTGTTTATGATCACTCCGCAACAGATAGTGATGGGGATTCACTTTCTTATGAATTTGGAGCTGCCTATGACGGGCACATGAACAATAATAACCAGATTGTTTTTCAGCCGCCGCCTTTCGATCCTGTGAGATACCGCAATCCTTATTCTGCTCAGATGCCAATGTCCGGTAATCCTCCTTTAAGTATTGATCCGGTTACGGGTATGATAAGCGGAACGCCCAATTCAGTAGGGCGTTACGTAGTTTCCGTACATTGCCATGAGTGGAGAAATGGCGTAATGATTAACACCGTGATTCGCGATTATCAATTCGTAGTTACCGATTGTTCTAAAGCCGTCATTGCCGATATTCCTCAATATTCGGATGAGTTTAATACATATATTGTAGAATGCAAAGATTTCACAGTTAAATTTGACAACAATAGTACTGGTGGCTTCAATTATTTATGGGATTTCGGTGTGCCGTCTTTAGATAATGATACCTCCAACGAATTTAGTCCTACCTATACATATCCCGATACGGGAACTTTTGTAGTAAAACTTGTGGTGAATAAAGGAAGCACCTGCCCCGACAGCATAGAACGTTTAGTAAAAATCTATCCGCGCTTTACGGGGTATTATAATTTTAACGGAAATCTCTGCCCCAATACACCTATTTATTTCAAAGACTCATCTATTGGCACCATGTACGGCCCTGTCAGCTGGAACTGGAAATTTGGAGACGGTACTACGGATACGGCTAAAAAACCCATTCATAGATTTTTGATTGGTGGAGATTATTGGGTCACGCTGGTTTCTAAAAACAGCAAAGGCTGCTCGGATACCGTACGCCAGAAAGTAGAGGTGCTCAAATTCGTGCCTTTTGCAGGTAATGATACAATTATTGTAAAAGGAGTCAGTATGCAGTTTAATGCCCAGGGAGGCGATGTCTATACCTGGATGCCGACTACAAATCTTAGCAATCCGGATATTCGTAATCCTGTGGGTACTTATCCCGAAGTGGGCATATTCCCTTATAATGTACATATCGTAAGCACGGAAAATGGTTGTGAAGGAGATGACAGCATTAATGTTCGCGTTGTGGAACAGGCTTCCATTTTAGTACCTACGGGCTTCACACCCAACGGAGACGGACTGAATGACATTTTGCGTCCTGTGCAGGTCGGATATTCTAAGATCAACTACTTCAAGGTTTATAACCGCTGGGGCGAACAAGTTTTTTACACCACCAAATTCAAAGAAGGGTGGGATGGTACATGGAAAGGTACACCTGCCGATATAGGTGTTTATTTCTGGGTGCTAAGTATTAATGACAGCAACGGGCAGGAAAAGCTCCTGAGAGGAGACGCTACGCTTTTGAGGTAAATAAAGCCCATATTAAATTTCTAATATCTGCACCATCCGGCGGTGTAGTTTTTATCTTTATTCCAATCAATGACACATAAAAAAAATAAGAAGAAAAAAACGCTCATTACCACTACTAAAATGCTTACAGGTACGTTAGAACTTACCAAAAAAGGTTTGGGGTTTGTAAGTGTGGAAGGCATGAGCAAAGATGTAATGATCCAGCACGGATATACAGGTACAGCGCTGGATGGCGATGAGGTAAGGGTAGAACTGGTGCTTGATAAAAAGGGAAGCCGTCCCACAGGTGTTATTCGTGAAGTCATTCGCCGCAGGCAAAATGAATTCAGCGGTAAGATGGAAGTGCATGAACATTTTGCATTCCTTATTCCTGACAAGCAGAATATGCCTGTAGATATTTTCGTGCCGTTACATTTATTGCACAACGCGCAAAACGGCGATCATGCAGTAGTAAAGATTGTAGAATGGGCGGAGCAATCCAAAAATCCTATTGGCGAGGTTATAAAAATATTGACGAATGAAAGCTCCAACGAGATTGCTATGCAAAGCATTCTTATGGAAAATGGTTTTCCGCTCAGCTTTCCGGAGGAAGTGCTTGAAGAAGCTGCCCGCTATCCGGAAGGTGTTGATGAAAATGAAGCTGCGCACCGTGAAGATTTTCGCAAAACGCTCACATTTACTATTGATCCTTTTGACGCGAAAGACTTTGATGATGCGATTTCCTTTAAAGAATTAAACAACGGACTGTTGGAAGTGGGGGTGCATATAGCGGATGTTTCTTATTATGTAAAAAAAGACACCGCGTTGGATCAGGAAGCTTATAAAAGAGCAACCAGTGTGTATTTACCCGATCGCGTATTGCCCATGCTGCCGGAAAGACTTTCAAATGAACTGTGTTCACTGCGGCCGGATGAAGAAAAATATACTTTCTCCGCGATTTTCAGCCTTAGTAAAGAAGGAAAAATACAAAATGTACGTTTGGGTCGAACGCTTATAAAATCGCAACGCAGATTTACCTACGAAGAAGTACAGGAAATCATAGAAGGCGCTGAAGGCGATCATAAAGAGGTGCTGCTTCTGCTAAACACTCTTGCGCAGCAACTACGAAAAGAACGTTTCAGAAAAGGTGCTATTAACTTTTCTTCGCAGGAAGTGCGTTTTAAATTAGATGAAAATGCAGTGCCCATTGGTATTGTCATTAAAGAAAGTAAAGAAGCGCATCAACTGGTAGAAGAAATGATGCTGCTTGCCAATAAAGCAGTTGCGCATTATGTGGCAGGCATAAGAGTAAAGGATAAGCCTGTTCCTTTTCCTTATCGTGTGCATGATGTGCCTGATGAAGAAAAGCTTAAGTTATTTACCACATTCGCAGCCAGATTTGGCATACGGTTTAATCTTAACTCACCGGAAAAAATAGCCGAATCATTCAATGAAATGTTGAAAATGGTACAAGGCAAACCTGAGCAACACGTATTGGAAAGCCTGGGAATACGCACTATGTCCAAAGCCGTTTATACTACAGATAATATTGGGCATTACGGATTAGGTTTTGATGAATATTGTCATTTCACTTCACCCATCCGCCGTTATCCTGATGTACTTGTACACCGCATTTTACAGGAATGTTTAATTAATGACATTCACCCTATTAAACATTTGGAACAGGAATGTCGCCATTGCAGTGACAGAGAACGCAAAGCGATGGAAGCTGAACGAAACGCCAACAAATACAAACAGGTAGAATACATGACGCAGTTCGTAGGAGAAGAATTTGAAGCGGTAATCAGTGGCGTTGCGGGATTTGGTTTTTGGGCAGAAACTGTAGCTACCAAATGTGAAGGAATGGTATCTATGGCTGATCTGAAAGAAATAGATGACTTTGCAATGGTAGAGCATGAATATGCGCTTGTAGGAAGAAAAACGGGCATACGGTTAAGAATGGGCGATAAAATAAAAGTGCAGGTTGTAAGCGCGAATCTGGAAAAACGTCAAATTGATTTTTCTTTAAAAGAACTTCCACCTCAGGAAAAATCAACTGGAAAAGCAAAAGTCATCAAACCTCAAAAACAAAAAGCTACAACGCGCAAAAAATAATATGCATTCATTCTCGCAGCTGGTTTCTTTATTTGAAGAAAAACTCACTAACGGATTTTCTTTCCCTCCACATCTGGAAACGCTTTATGAACCTTGCCGTTATTTTCTAAATATAGGCGGTAAAAGAGTGCGCCCGGTATTATGTCTTATGGGCAATGAACTTTTCAATACACTTAACGAAGATGCCTGGCATGCAGCTGTTGGCATTGAGCTTTTTCACAACTTTACATTAGTGCATGATGATATTATGGACAAAGCTCCTTTGCGAAGAGGAAAAACAACGCTGCACGAACGTAACGGACTCACTGCCGGCATTCTTTGCGGCGATGTTCTCAGCATTTATGCTTACGATCAACTATCAAAAGTAAAAACCCGGCTTTCAGAAATTCTTTCTTTGTTTAATAAAACATCCATTGAAGTCTGCGAAGGGCAACAATTGGATATGGATTTTGAACAACGGGATGATGTAACTATTGAGGAATACATCAAAATGATTACATTGAAAACCTCCGTATTGCTTGCCTGTAGCCTGAAGATTGGTGCTTTGCTCGGAGGTGCGACAGATGGGAATGCAAATAAGCTTTATGAATTTGGCAAAAATCTGGGCATTGCCTTTCAACTGAAAGATGATTACTTGGATGCTTTTGGGGATGTAACCAAGACCGGCAAACAAATAGGCGGTGATATTTTATCTAATAAAAAAACTTATCTCACCCTGCAAGCATTTAAAAATGCTTCCGAAGATCAGCGCCATCAGCTATTTGCTTTGCAACGCTCTTCGGAAAACAACAAAATAAAAAATACGTTGCAGCTTTATGAAGCCACCACTGCCAAACAAAATTGTTTAGATCAAATCGCGTATTACTCTCACTTGGCGTTTGCGAATCTGGAAGATGTAGCGGTGTTGGATAAGAGAAAAGAACACCTGAGAACGCTGGCTATTTATTTATTGGAAAGAGATAAATAGAACTGTAGCGTTTTTATTCTTTTTCTCATAAAGAAAAACCATCGAATCTACATTAATAAAAATATGCTCCTGTAAACGATTACCGTTATTTACCAAACTGTTTTTTATAATACCGTTTTTTTAAAGCAGAATAAAAAGCTTGGAAAATTTCTGTGCGAAGAATTTCTTCATTCAGGCACATGTCCAAATATAAAAAGAGGTTCCCCCAATTTTTGAGAGAACCTCTTTTTTATAAAAACTACATTATAAAAACTATGCTGTTTGCATCACTTTCGGAGCAGCGCTGCGAATTTCTTCATTCGCCTGATCTGCATATTTTTCAAAGTTTTTCACGAATAATTGTGCTAATTCATTGGCCTTTTTATCATAAGCTTCTTTATTTGCCCATGTTTCACGGGGGTTAAGAATTTCTGAAGGCACATTCGGGCAAGATTGTGGTTTCAATACACCGAACACATTATGCGGAGTGTATTCCACATTGTCCAGTTCACCGTTCATAGCTGCGGTAATCATGGCGCGGGTATATTTTAAACTCATGCGGTTGCCCACACCGTAAGGTCCGCCACTCCATCCGGTATTGATCAGCCATACATTTACATCTTGATGCTCTTCCAGTTTTTTACCTAAAAGCTCGGCATATTTTGTAGGATGCAGTGGCAGAAACACACGACCGAAACAGGCAGAGAAGGTAGTTTGTGGTTCTGTAACACCCACTTCAGTACCGGCAACTTTTGCCGTATAGCCCGAGATAAAGTGATACATGGCCTGCGCTTTTGTCAATTTGCTTATTGGAGGAAGAATGCCGAACGCATCGCAAGTAAGGAAAAATATATTTTTAGGGTCGCCGCCGTAAGAAGGTTCTTTGGCATTGGGAATATGATCAATGGGATAAGCAGCACGGGTATTTTCAGTAATGCTTCCATCCGTATAATCCACTTCTTTGCTGCCTTCTTTGAATTTGATATTTTCCAGAAGCGCATTGGGCTTAATAGCCGCGAATATCTGCGGTTCTTTTTCCGCAGAAAGATCAATCACTTTTGCATAGCAACCCCCTTCAAAGTTAAAGACTGAACCGTCTGCCCATCCATGTTCGTCATCGCCTATCAGCGCACGGTTAGGATCGGCAGAGAGTGTTGTTTTTCCGGTGCCGGATAAGCCAAAAAATAAAGCTACATCACCCTCTTTACCTTCATTGGCCGAGCAGTGCATACTTAACACTTTGTGGTCATGAGGTAATACATAATTGAGCACACCGAAAATTCCTTTTTTCATTTCCCCTGTGTAAGCACTGCCGCCTATGAGAATGATTTTACGTGTGAAATTTACAATGGTAAAATTGCCCTGACGCGTGCCATCTGTAGCAGGATCTGCCAGAAAACTTGGTGCTTGTAAGATCAGCCAGTCAGGAGTTTGTGTTTCTATTTCTGATGCTGTAGGGCGCAAGAAAAGATCATTGCAGAATAAATTTGCCCAAGGCGTTTCATTCACTACGCGCACATTCAAACGGTATTTTGGGTCGGCGCAGGCATAAGCATCGCGTACCCATACTTCTTTTCCTTCAAAATGCTTGCAAACTTTACTATAAAGCTTGTCAAAAGTTTCAGAGGACATAGGTATATTGATATCACCCCAATCCACGCTGTTTTCTGTTTCTGCATCTTTTACCGTGAACTTATCTTTTGGAGAACGCCCGGTAAATTTTCCGGTACTTACGCAAAGTGCGCCTGTGTCATTCAATTCGCCCTGGCCCAGTTCCACAGTTTTTTTCACTAAGTCTTCAGGTGCGATGTTCCAATGTGCAATGCCTACATTAAGACCCAAGTCTGCAAGGTTTGCTTTTGGGTTCTTCTTGCCGATTTCCTGCATGATTTTTATCTTTTGTGAGAGAAATTTTTAGAGTGCAAAAGTAGTATTAAATTAGTATTAATACGCTAAAAATGCGGAAAAATTGATAGAGGATAGTTAAAGAAATTAATAGATCAATTCATAGTTTTTCAGCAGCTCAAAGTCCTTTTCCGCAGCGCGCGCTTCTGTCTCCAACTTGTTATCATAATAGCCTTTCTGTATGGATTCTTTCAAATAACAAAAAATAAATTTCATCAATCCCAAACGTTCATATTGTTCTACGTGTTTCAGTTCGTGAAGCAGCCAATGTGTGTCATTGAGGAAACTTGAAATGGCGGTATTATGCAAATAAATTGTGTGACCAAAAACTATTGCGACAGCGTTTACTTTCATTTTTTTTGCAGCCAGATGTGCAATGAAAGATTTTTCTCTTATGTAAACTTTTTTCTTCCGCCGCATGAGAGAGGGTTTTAAAATAAAAAAAGCGCACGCTGAAAAAGGTGCGCTGTAAAAAGTTGTATAAGTGGTTTATGCTTTTGCGCTTTGCAAACGAGGCGAAAATCCTTTTTCTAAAAGATTATAAAGACCAAACAGCGCCACACTTCCTGCAACGGTGCCTATCAATGTATTTTTATAAAAAGGAATTGCCGCTATAAAAGTATTTACCAATCCCGTCATTCCTTTGCCGTAGTGAAACAGATCCGCCTTGCCGGTTTGTATAGCCACCCATACGCCCAGATTGCTGATGATAAAGAACAAAACTGAAGCGGCAAGAGAAAAGCCAAGTACATTAAGCGCATTGCGCCGGGTCATTAAAAAACCTAAAGCCGTAACCGCTAACAGGCTGATATATACAAATGCCTGGTCAATACCGTAAAAGCCCTGCCAGCTTGTAAATAACTGAATATAAATATCGCCGGCCAACTGTGCTAAAACGGCAAACAAAAAAGCGTATTTTTTTTCTTTGATAACACTGCCTGCAAATAACCCCACAGCCGTTATAGGCGCAAGGTTGAACCATTGCATTTCAAAAGAGATGATGCGTGTAATGGCGGCAACAGCGATGAGCGCTATGGCAAGCAATATGTATTGTTTCTTGTTTTTCATCGGTACAAATATAATGGGTTTTTAAAAAATTGTATAGCTTAAAGCCACTTGTAAAGTACGTTGTTTCCAGTTGTCTTCAATATTGCTCTGGTTTTTTGTATAGTCATAATTGTTGTTGATGTCGGAGAGTCCAAACACATATCTGCCGCTCAGGCTGATGTTGAGAGGCAGATTGATTTGCAAACCGCCCACGCCCGATACTGTTCCGTTTTTAAATAATTTGCCCGCATCATTCATAAGCCCGTTTACATCTTTCACCGTAACAACACCGCTGTATTGCGGTCCAAGCTGTATCCATACACGCGACATAAGCTTGATGTTCAGTAAAACCGGAATATTAAAGTAATTGACTCTGAAGCTTCCAGTTTTTATAGAGTCTTTTCCTGTTTGGTAAAAATCTTTGTACAGGTCGCTAAAGCCTTTTCCGGTAATGTATGTGGCTTGTGTAAATAAGCCTTCTATCTGAAGTCCTATTCTTGGCCCATTCAGCGCGGCGTAAGCGCCCGCCAGCAAATTGGCTTTATAGCCGTTTACCCAATATTTGCCGTCGATATTGGTAAAGTTGGCGCCAAGCTTTACGGCAAGATCCAGATTAAGTTTGCTGTGTCCCTGAGCCTGTAACATCGCGGGGAATAAGATGCAAGCTAAAAGCACAGAAAAAATTCTTTTCATAATTGTTGTAATTCACGCAAATTTACTTGATGCCTGTAACAATAAGCAAATAATTATTGTTCTTCGGTGTGTATAAAAAATTCGTTTTTAAGTGGTTGTATTTCGTTCAGGATAACGTCGAAGAAATAAGTGCCGAAATGAGTATAATATTCCATGAAATTTTCTACACGCTCCTGCAGGCCACCATCAGGAAATAATAAAGCCTTCAGCTTTTCAATTCGTACCACATCGGTAATATGATTTTTCTTTTCGGCGCGCAACATTTTTTTCCGAAGAACATCCAGTTGATAATTTATTTTCTTCAGAACAGCCTCCGCGGAATAGACTAAAGTACTATCAACAGCCGTTGCTTTTGTTTTCAGTTTTTCTAAAATCACTTCCATTTCATTGGCTTCTTCATCCATATTCAGCGCTTCTTTTTCCTGCTTCAGAAAAAAAGTTTTTATAAGTTCATTTTTTTCAAGAAAAAGTTCTTTCAATGTCAGGTGAAGTTCCTTCATTCTTTTTGCCGCGTCATTGTTCATCCAAAGTACCGATTGGCGCAAAAGAACCGCCGGATAAAATACTTGATAATGTTTAAATAATTCTTTCAGTTGCAACCAGTAAGCCACTTCGGCGCCGCCGCCTATGAAAGCCACATCAGGCAATATCGCTTCCTGGAAAAGCCCGCGCAGCACTACATTAGGACTAAAACGTTCGGGATGTTTTTCCAATTCCTCCAGCAATGTTTTTTCATTAAAGACGATATCCGTATTCAATACCTTCCAATCATTTCCATCTCGTTCTATACGTTCACGTATCGCATCTTTTAAGTAAAATAAGTTAATAGCTCTTGGGTGTGCCTGTGTTTTATAATGTTCGGAAAGTTGCTCAATTTGCCGGTTTACGATCCTCTCCGCTTCATGATGGAGGAGATCATCTTTCATGATTTTTATAAAACTTTTTTTCAACGCTGCGTCATCCGGATCTATGACCACCAAACCATATTTCCCAAATAATTCATTCACCAGATATTGGGTAGCTTTCGCAATGGTATCCTGTTTTGCATAAGCGCCAGTGATCGTTTTTTTCAGTTGCGCTGTATGTTCATTCGGCGGACCTAATTTTTTAAATAAATCATCCAGCAAAGACTTGAGGCTTTTTGTATTCATTCTTCCTACAGCGCCTGTTTGCCCGTTTGCATCCCAGATGTATTTTTCATTATTATAGCGGAAGGTACCAAGTTCATCCAGATCATTGTCTTCGCTGCCCATGTAATATACCGGTACGAAATGCTTGTCAGGAAAGGCTTTTGAAAGTTCTTGCGCAAGTTTTATAGCATGCAGTATTTTATAAACAAAATAGAGATAGCCGGTGAGAAGATTGGGCTGATGCGCTGTGCAAACTGTAAATGTATTTTCGTTCTGCAGATCTGAAATGTTTTTTTTTGTCAGTGCTGAAATTTCTAAATCTGCATATTGTTTGTTTAAAACAGTTATCAATAAATTTCTATCAACGGGAAATTTTTTTCGCTCTTCAATTGCTTTTTCAATTCCTTTAATATCAGTAGCATATTCAAAAAAAGGTTTTAGTTTTTTATCATCAGAGAGATAATCAATCACCAGCTTTGAAAAGCTATGGGTATCGCGGTAAGGAATGTATGTACAGTTGCTTGGCAAAGTCTGTTTTTTTAGAACTGCTAAGGTAAAGTTAGGCGGCGACAATAGGCTTATGTGATAATAATTATTTGCAATGGAGGGTATTAATATTTAACTTGTAAAAACTGTGAATGACAAAAACTATATAAGCCTTAAACATCGCAAAGAAGATGAGCAGCCGCGCGAAAAGCTGATGCATAAAGGCGCTTCGGCATTGAGCGATGCGGAGCTTTTGGCCATCCTTATTTCCAGCGGTACCAAAGAACGCTCTGCCATTGATCTTGCGAGAGATATTTTGCAGCAGGCGCATGACAACCTGCACGAACTCGGAAGGCTTTCTATAAAAGAACTGCAACAAACCAAAGGAATTGGTGAAGCGCGCGCCATCACCATTGCCGCCGCTTTGGAACTGGGAAGAAGAAGACAGATCAATGAAGGTTTGCAGCGCAGCATCATTCAGTCAAGCAAAGAAGCCGCGGATATTGTGATTCCTTTATTGCGGGATCTTAATTATGAAGCTTTCTGTGTGCTGTATCTCAGCCAGGCTCACAAGTTGATAAAGCATGAGATCATCAGCCACGGCGGCATCAATGGTACGGTGGCGGATATTCGCCTCATCCTGAAACAGGCGCTGCTCCATAATTGCAGCCGGATGATCGTTGCGCACAATCATCCTTCGGGAAGCCTGAAACCCAGCGAAGCGGATAAGCAGCTCACACAAAAGCTGAAAGAAGCCGCCGCATTTATGGATGTGAAATTACTGGATCATCTGATCGTAGGCGACGTGAAGTTTTTGAGCTTTGTGGATGAGGGGTTGATGTGATCTTTTTTATTCTAGTACTGCACTGTTGCTGCTATGGAAAGACTGGTTTTCCCGTTTCGCATGAGTTCAGGTATTTTACTCCATTTACCTGTATAATCCTGATGCCAGGCTTCTACCTCTTTATCTTTTGCATCGCTCCATCCTATACTGGGACGGTAGCTGATATATTCTTTCTTTTCTGCGCCAGCACGCACCGCTGATTTGTTTTCATTGTACAGTATTTTAAGCCATTCTATCGCTATGAAAAAATCATTTTCCGGAATGTGAATATTGTATTGCCGCAGGTACATCACCGTATTTTTTCTCCCGGTTTTTATTTCTATTATTTCTTTGCATAAGTCTTTTCCGGGTGCGCCGGTTGTTTTATTCATATCGTATATACGGATCCGGAAGATTGCTTTTTCTTTATACAACATAGCCATACTTCCATTACAGATTTTTACAGCGGAAAGGATTGTTCCCTTTTCCGGCGTATAAAAATGCTGCGCGATTTGTGTAATGTAACCAGAAGAGGTAATAAAGTGATTGCCGCAACCGTGAAAATCATTTAATATCGTGGCATTCCAAGTGTTTTTTTTATTTACCACTACTTCTTGCAATTCCACTTCGTTTTCGGTTAATTCTATAATCAGGTTTTCGGTTTTATCTGCTATGGCAATTTTCTTTGGCACGTAACCAAAACAACTGATGAAAAAACTATCATTTTCTACAGTACGGTTTGCAGAAAATTTAAAGGTTCCATTTTCATAGGAGTTGGTACCGGTATTTTGTTTTAGTAGACCTATTGTTGCAAAAGGAATCGGTTGTTTTGTTTTTGCATCGATGATTTTTCCGGAGAAACTTTGCTGTGCAAAAAGCAGTACAGGAAATGATATTAGCATAACAAGCAATAGAGATTTCATTCACATAGTTTTAGTTTATAAAATCAAAATAATAAAACCGCCTCAAAATGAGACGGTTTTATTAAAAAATTTCTCAGCAATTAATTTGCGTGTTCCGCTTTGAATTTTTTCACGGCTTCGGTGAGCTTTGGAACAATCTCCATTGCATCACCTACCACACCATAATCAGCAGCTTTGAAAAACGGTGCTTCCGGATCTTTATTAATTACTACGATTGTTTTAGAACTGTTTACACCGGCTAAGTGTTGGATAGCGCCGGAAATACCTACCGCTACATACAGATTCGGACGGATGGTGCCCCCTGTTTGTCCTACGTGTTCGTGATGCGGACGCCAGTGGCTGTCGGCTACAGGACGAGAACAGGCCAATGCCGCGCCTAAAGCGCCTGCGAGATCTTCAAGGATATGCCAGTTTTCAGGACCTTTCATACCGCGACCGCCCGATACTACTAATTCTGCTTCGGGCAATGGTACGGAACCACCGGAAACTGTTTTTACTTCTTTTAGCTGTACGCCGAAATCTTTATCATCAAAAGGAACGTCTAATTTTTCTATACTTGCGCTGCCTTCTCCTTTCTTCACCGGTGAGCTGTTGGGCATCAGGGTAATTACTTTCACATCGCTTGTGATATTGATATGTGCAAACGCTTTGCCCGAGAATACCGTTTTCTTGATAACGAAGCCTTTGCTGAGGTCGGGTTGCGAAATAGCGCCTGCTACCAATCCTGCTTTCAGTTTTGCTGCAAGGCGTGGCGCTACGGCCTTGCCCGTTACATCGTGCAGCGCAACGATTACTTTGGCGCCTTCTTTTTCTGCGGCTGTAGCTAAGGCTTTTGTATAAGCGCGGCTGCTAAGATTATCTAAACGAGCATCCGCTATGTGAAGCACTTTCTGTGCACCGTAAGCGCCAAGTTGCTGCATCGCAGCTTCATCGGCATTGCCCAGTACAACGGCGGTAGCGGTAGTACCCATGCTTTGTGCAAGATTGGCCGCGTATTGTACCGCTTCAAATGTTTTTTTCTTAAAGGTATTTTGAGTATGTTCTGCTAAAACTATTATGGACATTTTATTTAATATTAAGTGGTAAGTAAAAAGACTTTAGATCACTTTTGCTTCATTGTGCAATGCGCTCACCAATTCATCTAAGTTATCGGCGGCAAACATTTTTACACCAGTTTTTGCTGGGGGCATTTCAAAGCTGTCGATATGCGTAAGCGGCTGAATATCCGCAGCAGCTACTACTTTCAATGGTTTGGTTCGGGCTGCCATGATGCCGCGCATATTGGGGATGCGGGCTTCTGCCATTCCTTTCTGGCAGGAAACGACTAACGGAAGCGTAGCGGTGTCAATTTCTTCACCACCTTCTATTTCGCGGGTGATGGTAGCGGTGCCATTAGCTACATCCAACTTAGTGGCAAAACCTACATAATTCATATCCAGCAATTCAGCAAGCATACCGCCGACAACGCCGTTGTTATAGTCAATTGTTTCTTTACCGCAAAGCACGAGGTCGTAGCCTTCGCTTTTCGCATATTCCGCTATTTGAGCAGCTATCACATACGGGTCTGTCGCATCGGCATCTATACGGATGGCTTCATCGCCGCCCAGGGCAAGGGCTTTACGCATTACAGGCTCAGCATCTGCTTTACCCACTGTTACGAGATTTACGGCAGTGGCCGCACCGCTTTCTTTTAATTCGAGCGCGCGTACCAGCGCGTACCATTCATCATAAGGATTGATGATCATGGTAACGCCTGCATTGCTGAATTGGGTATTGTTGTCCGTGAAGGCGATTTTGGAAGTGGTGTCAGGAACCTGACTTATACAAACTAATATTTTCATTACAGATAAATATTTTTAAAGTGCGGCAAAACTAAGGGAAATTGTCGGGCTTGCCATATCCAATCTTTTAAGAAGTTTTATTGTCTGTGAAGCAACGATGGCTATGAAAAGAAGCTATTATGTTCATTTTCCTGTTACATTCATTGACGAATAGTTTTTTCTAAATTCTAAAAAATGATAGTAAGATTTTATACAGAGATGCAACTTTTTATAAGGGATTAAATGTTCTCAAGTTTATAATTTCAAAAAGAATAACTCCTGAAAAAATATTGGAAAACAACTTTCGGTAAAAGATATTTGCACCGAGTTCTGAAAAAATGGCCCCGTAGTTCAATGGATAGAATAGAAGTTTCCTAAACTTTAGATCCAAGTTCGATTCTTGGCGGGGCTACCAAAACAAAAAGTGAATACTTCGTCTTAGACTAACATTTAACATTTACGTTAAGTATCTCATCTTGGACTTTATCTACTTTTGATGCCCGAAATGAAACCCCTCTTCCAATTATTCTTTTCACTTTGCTTTCTGCTGCTCAATGGCTACTCCATACAGGCGGAACAGGGAAGCATGAAAGGCACTTCGCAAAGCGTGCCGGAATATTTTGCAAAAGGCGCTCATCACGATCTTCTTTTTTCAAAGAATCTGGAGCACCGGTTTTCGGCTGCTCATCCTGAAGCTAAAGATGAAATCATTTATGCGGAGGAAAACGATAATGATACAGTGGAGCCGTTTCTTCTGAAAAAATCATTTGAACCCCAGAGTTATTTCACCTCTTCTTACCGGCAGCAGGCGGCTTACTATTCTTACTGTGTAAGAACGCGGCTTCCTTTATTTCAGTTCATTTATTATACACAACCCGAAAAGTGTATAAGCTTTCAGGTATTCAGGGTCTGATCAGTTCCGTGCATTTATTCTTGCATCCCAATAATGTGGCGGCTTGCAGTTTTGCATCAGCAGATTCTCCTAATACAACCAATTAAAAAAAATCAAGCAATCAATCGGATTAAATAATCAAAACTATCATGAAGCGAGTACTCATGTTTATGGGCTTATGTGTAATGTTATACAACACAAGCTGCAAATCAAAGAAAGAAGAAAAAGAAGAACAAGGCAAGCTGCTGGTTACCTCTCCACTATTAATGGACACGGCTCTGGTAAACCAATATGTGTGCCAGATAAGGTCTATCCAGCACATCGAATTACGTGCGCAGGAACGCGGTTATGTACAGCGTATTTATGTAGATGAAGGGCAGTTTGTAAAAAAAGGACAATTGCTTTTCCAGATCATGCCGAAACTGTATGAAGCAGAAGTAAACCGCACGCAAGCGGAAGTAAACTACAGTGAAGTGGAATATAATAATACAAAGCGTCTGGCAGACAGCAATGTCGTAGCACCTGGTGAATTGAAAATGGCAAAAGCAAAGCTGGATAAAGCGAAAGCTGAGCTCGCGCTCAACAGAACCCATTTGCAATTTACAGAAATACGCGCTCCGTTCGATGGATATATAGATCGTTTTCAGGTAAGATTGGGAAGTTTGGTTGATGAAGGCGATTTGCTGACGACACTCTCCGACAATAGTAAGATGTGGGTGTATTTTAATGTACCTGAAGCCGTTTATCTCAATTTCAAAGCAACTCATGAAAATGAAAAACCAACGGTAAAGCTTGTAATGGCGAACAACGAAGTATTCAAATATCCTGGTGTGGTAGAAACCATAGAAGCAGATTTTGATAATGAAACGGGTAACATTCCTTTCCGGGCAACATTTCCCAATCCCGACGGGCTGTTAAGGCACGGTGAAACCGGTAACATCCAAATGGACGAGCCTATTAAAAACGCTATGATCATTCCTCAGAAAGCAACCTTCGAAATACTGGATAAAAAATATGTGTACGTAGTAGGAAAAGATAATAAGGTGCACTCGCGTGAAATAAAGATAGGCGCGGAGATGGAAGATATTTATGTAGTGACGTCAGGCATTTCGCCCGATGAAAAAATACTGCTGGAAGGCTTGCGCAAGGTGAAAGAAAACGACAAGATCGCCTACAATTTTGAAGATCCTAAGTCTGTAATTGCCAATCTGAAAGTACCTGCGGAATAAACTCATTTCTAAAAAAGATTAACAGCCATGTTTAATAAATTCATTCAAAGACCGGTACTCGCCATTGTATTATCTGTGGTGATTATGTTTCTTGGCGGCTTGGCCATTGAAACGCTACCTGTGTCTCAGTTCCCATCGGTGGCGCCGCCTATGGTGGTAGTAAACGTTGCCTATCCCGGAGCCAGCGCTAATGTATTGGTCAATTCGGTACTCATTCCTATGGAGAAAGCTATCAACGGTACGCCTGGTATGAAGTACATGACATCCGATGCCACCAGCGCCGGTGAAGCTACTATACAGGTAGTATTCGATTTGGGTACTGATCCCAACCAGGCGATGGTAATGGTAAAGACGAGAATAGAACAGGTAACTAACCGTCTTCCGCCATTGGTGCAGCGCGAAGGATTGGTGGTAAGCTATACCTCGCCCAACATGCTCATGTATGTAAACCTTTACAGTAAAGATCCTAAAGCGGACGAAAAGTTTTTGTACAACTTCGCCAGCGTAAACATTATCAACGAGGTCAGCCGTCTGAAAGGTGTGGGCAGTGCCAAAATATTAGGTAGCCGCCAATATGCAATGCGTATCTGGCTAAAGCCTGACAGGATGCGTGCTTATAATGTTTCTACCGACGAGGTCATGGAAGCACTTGCAGAGCAAAGCGTAATCGGCTCGCCGGGCAGAATAGGACAAGCTACCGGTAAGCGTTCTCAATCACTTGAGTATGTATTGACTTATCCCGGTCGGTATAATGAGCCGGAGCAATATAAAAATGTAGTTATCAAAGCAAATCCGAATGGTGAGATATTGCATCTGAAAGATGTTGCGGATGTGGAGCTGGGCAGTGAGTTTTACGATATCTATTCCAATATGGACGGGCATCCTTCCGCAGCCATTGTATTAAAACAAACTTATGGAAGTAATGCGAGCGATGTAATCAAAGAAGTCAAAGAAAAACTCGAAGAGATTAAGAAAACATCTTTTCCTCCGGGTATGGATTATCAGATTAGCTATGACGTTTCCAGCTTCCTGGATGCCTCTATCGAAAAAGTGCTGCATACATTAGGCGAAGCGTTTATTTTGGTGGCGCTGGTAGTATTTATTTTTCTGGGTGACTGGAGATCTACGCTGATACCTACACTGGCGGTGCCTGTGTCGCTGATTGGCGCCTTTATGTTCATGCAGTTGTTTGGTCTCACCATCAACCTTATCACCTTGTTTGCGCTGGTACTGGCCATCGGTATCGTGGTGGATAACGCGATAGTTGTGGTGGAAGCCGTGCATACTAAGATGGCCGAGGAACATTTATCTCCATACAAAGCCACTAAGAAAGTATTGGGTGAGATCAGCGGCGCGATTATAGCTATTACCTTGTTGATGACGGCGGTGTTTGTGCCGGTTGCATTTATGACGGGGCCAGTGGGTGTTTTTTATCGCCAGTTTTCAATTACTATGGCTACGTCTATCGTGATCTCCGGTTTTGTAGCACTTACCCTTACGCCGGTTTTGTGCGCGATGATCCTGAAAAATACGCATGGGCAACCTCGGAAGAAAACGCCAATCAACCGCGTGATAGACGCATTCAACAATTGGTTTGAACGGGTGACAGGGCACTATACCAATTTCCTTGGAAAAATTGCCGACCGAAAAACTGTGACCTGGGGCTTGCTTATTGCTTTCTGCGCCGGAATCTGGATCACTTCAAAAACGCTCCCTTCAGGTTTTATACCCAGTGAAGATCAGGGACAAATTTATGCCATCATTCAAACTCCGCCGGGCTCTACATTGGAACGAACCAACGCCGTAGCTAAGCAATTGCAGAAGATAGCCGAAAAAGTAGAAGGTGTACAATCCGTTTCAGCATTGGCCGGTTATGAAGTATTGACTGAGGGCCGCGGATCGAATGCCGGTACTTGTTTGATCAATTTAAAAGGATGGTCTGAGCGAAAACATTCTGCCAAGGAAATGATTGAAGAGCTGGAAGAAAAAGCGAAAGTGATACCGGGCGCCACGATTGAATTCTTTGAACCTCCGGCAGTACCGGGTTATGGCGCCGCAGGTGGTTTTTCGCTGCGCTTACTTGATAAAACCAACTCAGGAGATTATAAAGAATTTGGCAAGGTGAATGATGAGTTTATGGCTGCGCTGAAAAAACGCAAAGAGCTGACAGGGCTATTTACCTTCTTCGCGGCCAACTATCCACAATATGAACTGGAAATAGACAATCAGGCTGCTATGCAAAAAGGGGTTTCTATCGGTAAGGCGTTAGATAATCTTTCCATTCTTATTGGTAGTACCTATGAACTGGGCTTTATTCGCTTTGGAATGTTTTATAAAGTATATGTACAGGCTGCTCCTGAATACCGACAATTGCCGCAGGATGTGCTTAATCTGTACATCAAAAACGACCGGGGCGAAATGGTACCTTATTCTGCTTTCATGAAGATGAAAAAAACACAGGGGCTCAATGAGATTACGCGCTTTAATATGTACACCGCATCAGCTATCAACGGAGCGCCAGCACCCGGCTATAGTAGCGGTGAAGCGATCAAAGCTATTCAGGAAGTAGCCAAGAATACACTGCCACGCGGTTATGACATCGATTGGTTAGGGCTTTCTAAAGATGAGGTAGCGCGTGGTAATGAAGCGATTTATATTTTCCTCATTGTATTAGCCTTCGTATATCTTGTATTGGCCGCGCAGTATGAAAGTTTCTGGCTGCCGTTTGCGGTGGTGCTTTCTCTTCCTGTTGGGGTTTTCGGAGCGTTATTGCTTATTAAACTGATGGGTTTGGCAAATGATATTTATGCGCAGGTGGGTTTAGTAATGCTTGTGGGTTTGCTGGGTAAGAACGCGGTACTGATTGTAGAGTTTGCTGTGCAAAAACATCAGCAGGGATCTACGGTATTGCAAGCTGCGATTGAAGGTGCCAAAATGCGTTTTCGCCCTATCTTGATGACTTCTTTCGCCTTTATCGCGGGCTTGATCCCGCTACTGTTTGCAACCGGGCCCGGTGCGATTGGCAATCGTACCATTGGCGCCTCTTCTGCAGGCGGTATGCTGCTGGGTACGGTATTCGGCGTTATTGTAGTGCCTGGTTTGTATTACATATTCGGGTCGCTGGCTTCTGGGCGTAAGCTTATAAAAGATGAAGATGAAGTGCCGCTGACGGAAGATTTCATGAAGAAGAAAAAGAAGAAAAAAAGAAAATTGAAAATTGTAAAACTGTTCCGGTTCAAAAACGGACATTCCTTAATCGAAAATGATGAACACAACAATGAATTATAAAGCAATGCGCAAGTACGCGACGCTGGCTGGATTAGCCTTAACGATCGGAGCTTGTAAAATGCCTGCTGTCGTTCAAAAAAATGAAAATAAATCCACACCTGTTCAGTATCCTGGTCATTCCTCGGAAGACACTACCTCAATTGCCGGTATAAAATGGGATAATTTTTTCAGTGATCCCAACCTGAATGCGCTGATTGATACCGCCCTGAGAAACAATCAGGAGCTGAACATCACCTTGCAGGAGATAGCCATAAGCCGCAGCGAAGTAAGAGCACGCAAAGGAGAATATCTGCCGTTTGTAGGTGTAAGAGGTGGTGCTGGTGTAGATAAAGCTGCACGCTATACTAATATCGGTGCAATGGAAGCCAATACGGAAATTGAACCCGGAAAAGAAATGCCCGACCCCCTTCCTGATTTTCAATTGGGATTGTATGCCAACTGGGAACTGGATATTTGGAAGAAACTGCGCAATGCAAAAAAAGCAGCTTACGCCCGATATCTTTCTTCCATTGACGGGAAAAATTTTGTGATTACCAACCTCGTAGCCGAAATCGCCAGATCTTATTATGAGCTACTGGCTTTGGATAATCAATTGGATCTGGTGCAAAAGAACATTGATATTCAAAACAACGCCCTCAACATCGTGAAGCTTCAGAAAGAAGCCGCCCGTGTGAATGAGCTGGCTGTGCGCAGATTTGAAGCGCAGGTGATGCACACAAAAAGTTTGCAATACGATATCCGGCAAAAGATCACCGAAACGGAAAATAAGATCAATTTTTTAATGGGAAGATTTCCACAGCACATTACACGCAGCAGCCAAAGTTTTGATAATGTGATTCCGGGTATGCTGCAAACGGGTATTCCATCACAACTGCTGAGCAACCGCCCCGATATTCAAAAAGCGGAACAGGAATTAGCTGCATCCAAACTGGATGTAAAAGTGGCGAAAGCAAGGTTTTATCCATCAGTTGGGCTTTCGGCTTCTGCAGGTTATCAGGCATTCAACCCTGCTTATTTTCTGAAGACGCCGGAATCCCTGCTTTATTCGCTGGCAGGCGATTTGGCTGCACCGCTCATCAACAGAAACGCGATCAAAGCTGCATATATCAGCGCCAGCGCCAAACAATTGCAGGCGGTTTACAATTATGAACGTACCATTTTGAATGCTTACATCGAAGTTGTAAATCAGATGAATAAGATTGACAATCTTGAGAAAAGTTATTCGCTGAAATCACAACAAGTAGATGCTTTATCACGCTCCATCAAAATCTCCAATGATTTATTCATATCGGCACGGGCTGATTATATGGAAGTTTTGCTGACGCAAAGAGACGCGCTGGAAGCAAAATTTGAACTGATAGAAACGAAAAAAGAACAATTTAATGCAATGGTCAATATTTATCAGGCATTAGGCGGCGGTTGGAAATAATAAATTCATACAGTTTATAAAACGAAAAGCAGCGTAGTAAATCAACGCTGCTTTTTTTATGAGTACATGAAAAAAACTATCTTGCCGCCGTCATGATCTTTGCTTGCTGGAAAACACCATGCTCGTTGATTATCTGTAAACGGTATAAATAAGTAGCCGTGGATATTCCCAGCTCGTTTGTGTTAAGAGTGATAGTATGATCTCCGGCAGCTAAGGCTTCTTTTTTGATACTTTTTATAAGGCGCCCGTTCAGATCATAAATATTCAGATTCACATCCGATTGTTTGGCCAGTGTAAAAGGTATGGAAGTAGTACCCGCATAAGGATTTGGATAGTTTTGTCCCAGGCTGAATAAGCCGCCGGTTCCCGATTCTACCTCATTTACATCCGTAGTGCCGGAGCCTTGTACGCCCACTTCTATATATCCGTTATATTCCGATGATGAAACCTGCGTAAGTGTACATATTTGTAAAGTATAATTGCCTCCGTCGTTAAAAATACTGTCGGATGTAATGGTTTTTGGATCAGCGCCTTTAGTATAAAGCCTCGAGTTAGCTGCGTAGATCGCATTTTTTGTAGCATCGTCAAAAGCCATCTGAGATATTTTATTATTGCTTCCCGCCTGATACACCTGAAAATGAATATGGCAAACTCTGCCGCTGTACCAACCCGGAAAAATGGTGGTGAAATGAGCCTCTCCGTTTGCATCCGTAAGCTGATATCCGCGCAACCAGGTTTGCCCTACAGTATTGGAAGTATTACCAACAGAAGTAGAGTACCCGGAGTAAGATCCGTCCTTATCACAATGCCAGACATTTACACGCATATTCGTCATCGGCTCGCAGTTGTTGATTCCAAATACCTTTATGGTAAGGTTTAGCTGTACGCCCGTTCTGTCTTCCCGAATGTCACTTCTGAAATAAGTGGCTGCATTATTGGTTGTAAGGTCAAGAGGAAAAGGTCCGTCTGTTTCAGTCGGAATTTCAGAACAAACAGTCGGCTTATTATCCGCCATGCTTTTAAAGGGTATCAGCGAGCCGGCGCTTACAATACCTAAGCCTTTTAAAAAATCACTTCTTTTCATCTGTATATTTTTTACTAAAATAAATGATGGTGCAATGCAGCTGAAATCTTTGCGGTGAACTTTGTTTTTTTTGCGGTAAATGATAAAGCGAAGCTCGTATAAGTTTTATAGCTTCGGTTGTATGAAGCTGAAAGAAACTTCCGGTAAATCTGTACTGTTTATTCACATAATCATCTGTGTGGTTTTACTGAGCATTCCTGTTTTAGATGCGCCTTTATCGCACGACGGGAATATTGATTATCGCTTTATTATCCGGGATCTTCTGAAATACATACTGATCCTGTGTTTTTTTTACCTGAATTATTTCCTGCTGATCCCGCGCTTTTATTTCAGGAAACGCTATGTGGCTTTTGGCATAATTGCTTTAGTGTGTTTCGTGGTTATCAGCCTTGTACCAAGCTTTTTTGAGCCCGCTCATTTGCCTATGCCGCGGCAGGAAGGAATGTCTCATCACGCTCCGCCGCCTTTTCAGCCCAGTCTTGTAGGCAAGCATCTTATTTACAGTTTCCTGAGTTTTGCAGTAGCATTTTCCGTATCGTTTTTATTGCGGATAACGAATGCCTTTGCAACGGCCAAAGCCGAAAAAGCGCAACTGGAATTTACCTATTTAAAAGCGCAGATTCATCCGCATTTCCTGTTCAACACTTTAAACGCCATTTATGCTTTGGCGGTAAAAAAATCAGAAAAAACACCGGAAGCCATTCAGGAGCTTTCGGAGATGATGCGCTACATTATGCACGATGCCACACGCGATTTCATTCCCTTAGAAAAAGAAATCACTTATCTCGAAAATTATATAGAACTCCAAAAAAATCGCTACAGTTATACGCTGGAAGTCATTTACAATAAAACCGGCAACGCGGATGGATTGCAGATCGCGCCGCTTATCCTCATTCCTTTTGTAGAAAACGCGTTTAAGCACGGTGTAAGCCCCGAAAAAAAATCGAAGATCAGCATCAATGTCCATATGGAATCTGATCGGTTAGAATTCCGAGTGGAAAATACAAAGGTTCAACAACAGAAATCATCTATGGATTTTTCCGGCATTGGTATTAAGAACACGCGTTCTCGCCTCGGGTTTATATATGCCGGCAAGCACGAACTCAGCATTGCGGAAGATAATGAGAGATATTCCGTATTATTAATGATCCGATTAAAATGATTACTGCCATCGCAATAGATAATGAGCCGCCGGCTTTGGAAATTATCGAAAGTTTCTGCGAGCGTCATACAGCCATGCGTTTGCTGAATGTATTTACCAATACGAAAGATGCTGTGCAGTTTTTACAAAGGAACGAAGTGCAGTTAGTGTTTTTGGATATTGAAATGCCCGCCATTTCCGGTATTGATTTTAAAAAACAATTTCTGCAAGACATACCGGTTATTTTCACAACGGCTTTCAGCGAATATGCGCTGGAAGGTTTTGAAGTGAACGCGGTAGATTATCTGTTGAAGCCATTCAGTTTTGAACGTTTTTATAAAGCGGTGGAGAAAGCCCAATTATTATTGCATAAAGATTCCAGGCAACAATACCTCACCATTCGTGTTGATCATTCATTTACGAAGATTGCTCTTACGGATATAAAATACATAGAGGCATTGGATGATTATATAAAGTTGGTAACGATAACGCAAAAACCACTCCTGGTGCGTATGCCTTTGAAAAATATTCTGGAACAATTGCCTTTGGAAAACTTTGTACGCATTCATCGTTCTTATGTAGTTGCCGTAAATAAAATCAAGAGCTATTCTACTAAGTATGTACAAATTGACGATTTGGCTTTGCCGGTCGGTAGTTCTTATGGAAAAATCTTTTGGGAAATAATGAACAGGTAATTATCATAAACTATGCTTGCCAATTAATAAGTTTAAGGCATGTTATCCGGAAATTTTTCTCACAGTCCCAATCTATAAACATTTCCCTTATTTTTGGCGCGTTTAAATAAAGTATTAATCACAAATAAAAATATAGCGCTTCATGGCAAAAATTAAAGTGGCAAACCCCGTGGTGGAGTTGGATGGAGATGAGATGACACGCATCATCTGGAAATTCATTAAAGACAAGCTCATCCTTCCGTATGTGGATGTAGATATAAAATATTTTGACCTCGGGGTAGAACACCGCGATGCTACCGATGATCAGGTAACCATAGATGCCGCAAATGCCATCAAGCAATATGGCGTAGGTATAAAATGCGCCACCATCACGCCCGATGAGCAACGTGTAAAGGAATTTAACCTGAAACAAATGTGGAAAAGCCCGAATGGCACCATACGGAATATTCTGGATGGCACCGTTTTCCGCGAGCCGATTGTTATTAAAAACGTTCCCCGTCTGGTAACTAATTGGGATGCCCCCATTATCGTAGGTCGTCATGCGTTTGGAGATCAGTATCGCGCAACGGATTTTTTAGTAAAAGGCAAAGGGAAACTGACAATAAAATTTGAAGGTGAAAATGGTGAAACCATCGAACATGAAGTGTATAATTTCAAAGGTGATGGCGTAGCAATGGCGATGTACAATACCGATGAAAGCATTCGCGGTTTTGCAAAAAGCTGTTTCAATATGGCAAAGTCCAAAAATTGGCCGTTGTATCTTTCTACAAAGAACACCATTCTTAAAAAATACGATGGCCGCTTCAAAGATATTTTTGAAGAAGTAAGCAAAGAATTTCCTGAAGTGCATTATGAACACCGCCTTATTGATGATATGGTGGCAAGCGCGTTGAAATGGAATGGCAATTTTGTGTGGGCTTGTAAAAACTATGATGGCGATGTGCAAAGCGATACCGTAGCGCAAGGCTTCGGGTCTCTGGGGCTGATGACTTCCGTACTGGTAACGCCGGATGGAAAAACGATGGAAGCGGAAGCAGCGCACGGAACGGTAACACGCCATTACCGTGAGCATCAGAAAGGCAATCCCACTTCTACCAATCCGATCGCTTCTATTTTTGCCTGGACACGAGGACTTGCTTTCCGTGGAAAATTAGATAACAATCAGGAGCTGACAGACTTTGCAAATGCGCTCGAAGAAGTATGTATAGAAACCGTAGAAAGCGGTAAGATGACGAAGGATCTGGCGGTTTGTATTCATGGCAATAAAGTAAATCATGGGGAACATTATCTTTATACAGAGGAATTTTTGGATGCGCTGGATGAAGGATTGAAAAAGAAAAGAGGCATGTAATGCTATCCTTTAAAAACAACTATTAATAAAAAGAAGACGCAATAATTGTTGCGTCTTCTTTTTATTTTCTTAATCTTAAGTTATGCGTCAATCCGTGCATACTTCGCATGGCTTTCTATGAACTCGCGGCGCGGCGCTACTTCATCTCCCATCAGCATAGCGAAAACACGGTCTGCTTCTGCAGCGCTTTCTATGGTTACTTGCTTTAAAGTACGGGTATCAGGATTCATCGTTGTTTCCCAAAGCTGTTCCGAATTCATTTCACCGAGACCTTTGTAGCGTTGTATGTGTACGCTGTCTTCTTTGCCGCCGCCGAGCCTTTCCACCCACATTTTACGATCTTCTTCATTCCAGGCATATTCCGAATCTTTTCCTTTTTTTACAAGATATAAGGGTGGTTGTGCCAGATAAACATAGCCTTGTTCTACGAGTTCTTTCATATAGCGGAAGAAGAATGTGAGAATAAGCGTTGCGATATGCGAACCATCCACATCGGCATCCGTCATGATGATGATCTTGTGATAGCGAAGCTTGGCAAGATTCAGCGCTTTCGGATCTTCGGGCGTACCCATGGTTACTCCTAATGCGGTAAACATATTTTTGATCTCCTCGTTTTCATAGATCTTATGTTCCTGTGCTTTTTCCACGTTCAGGATTTTACCTCGCAAAGGAAGAATAGCCTGGAAGGTACGGTCACGACCTTGTTTGGCAGTACCGCCTGCCGAATCACCTTCCACCAGATACAGCTCGCATCTTTCAGGATCACGGTCAGAGCAGTCGGCAAGCTTGCCGGGCATACCGCCACCGGTGAGTACGCTTTTGCGTTGTACGAGTTCTCGAGCTTTGCGAGCCGCCGCACGAGCTTGTGCCGCTAATATCACTTTATCAATGATCAGTTTTGCTTCCTTGGGATGTTCTTCCAAATATGCTTCTAGCACCCGGCTTACACAAACATCCACTACGCCCATCACTTCATTATTACCCAGTTTGGTTTTGGTTTGACCTTCAAATTGAGGCTCTGGAACTTTTACCGAAATGATCGCGCTCAATCCTTCACGGAAATCATCGCCGGTAATTTCCACTTTGGCTTTTTCAAACAATTTATTCTTATCCCCGTACGATTTGAAAACACGGGTGATGGAACGACGGAAACCCGCTACGTGTGTACCGCCTTCGATGGTGTTGATATTGTTTACATAAGAGAAAATATGTTCGTTATAAGACGTGTTATAACTTAAAGCTACATCAACCGCTACATTGCTGTCGGCATCATGGCTTTCCACATAAATAGGCGTTGCCAAAAGCGGATCGCGTTTCCCGTTGCGATCAAGCATTTGTACAAATTCGATGATACCGCCTTCGCTGTAGTAAGTTTCACTGACACTGTTTCCCTGTTCATCTTTTTCGCGCTCATCAATCAGTGTGATGCGAATGCCTTTATTCAGGTAAGATAATTCGCGCAGACGACCCGCTAAAATTTCACGGTTGTATATTAGTTCTTTAAAGATGGTATTATCAGGCTGAAAATGTTGCTGCGTACCGCGTTTATCACTCGTACCGATTTCACGAACGGCATATAAAGGAATTCCTTTTGAATATTCCTGTTCAAATATTTTTCCTTCACGGAATACCGTAGTGTGCATGTGGCTGCTGAGCGCGTTTACACAACTTACGCCCACGCCATGCAAGCCGCCGGATACTTTATAACTGTCTTTATCAAACTTACCGCCGGCGTGCAATACCGTCATTACCACTTCCAGCGCGCTGCGACCTTCTTTTGGGTGGATGCCTGTGGGAATGCCACGTCCGTCATCCTGCACACTGATGGAATTATTTTCGTGGATGGTAACGATAATGTTTTTACAATGGCCGGCAAGGGCTTCGTCAATAGAGTTGTCCACCACTTCATACACCAAATGGTGCAATCCTTTTACGCCGATATCTCCGATGTACATCGCCGGACGTTTACGTACGGCTTCCAGACCTTCCAATACTTGTATGCTGCCGGCATCATAACCTGAAGACGGCGCTTTGATTACTTCGTTTTCTGTGCTCATAAATTTGTTGTCTCCGAAGCTTTGTTTGTAGAAAAAATTAAGAAAAATACCACCTTCGGAACTGTGGCAGGCTGCAATTGAAACAGGCTCAAAAACAATCATGCAAATATAATGAAAATTCAGGGTTTGAGCAAACAAAAACTAAGGTTTTCACAGGCTGTGAAAACCTTGTGGATAAAGGGTTTCATACGAATTGGTTATTTTAATTTTCCCGTTAGCAAAATCGCAAGACCGGAATCAAACACGCACTATTTCTTTACGCTTAAAAATGATTAAAAACAGACACTCGAATAATCCTTATTTTCATAGAAGAAAAGGATAGATTTTCCCATGAAACTCCAAAACGACGAACTTTTTATAAACCGATATAATAACCTGAATGCACAACAAAAAGAAGCGGTAGATACCATCTATGGACCAGTGATGGTGATAGCAGGCCCCGGTACCGGAAAGACAGAAGTATTGGCCATGCGCATTGCCAACTTACTGCGTAGCGAAGCTCAGGTGAAACCTTCTGAGATTTTATGTCTTACGTTTACAGATGAGGGAACGGTGGCGATGCGGCGCAGGCTGTTGCAGATTGTAGGAGAGCAGGCGCATAAGGTGAATATATTTACGTTTCATGCTTTTTGCAATAGCATTATACAGTCGAATATGGAATCTTTCAGCTTGCGGGATCTGATGCCGATATCTGATCTGGAACGTATTGACCTTGTATATGAACTTATTGAAAACCTGGATGCAAGAAACCCGTTGAGAAGGCTGAAAGGAGATATTTATTACGATGCAAAAAACCTGATCACTCTTTTTGATCTTATGAAAAATGAAGACTGGACTGCGGCACATATTAATGCAGCTATTGATTTTTATATAGAAAGCCTGCCAGAAAAAGCAAAATTTAAATATCAAAGAGCGAATTCTAAGAAAGGAATTAAAATAGGAGATCCTAAAGAAAACGACATCAGAAAAGAAACGGAAAAAATGGAACGTACCCGTGCGGCAGCCAGTCTTTATCCACTTTATGAAGAGAAAATGAAGACGGCAGGAAGGTATGATTTCGCAGATATGATTTTGTGGGTGTTAAAGGCGCTCAGAGAAAAACCGGATTTTCTTTTAATGCAGCAGGAGCGTTTTCAATTTATTCTGGTAGATGAATTTCAGGATACGAGCGGCGCGCAAAGCGAATTGCTCAATATGCTGGCTGATTACTGGGAAGACCCGAATATTTTTATTGTCGGCGATGATGATCAATCCATTTTTGAGTTCCAAGGTGCACGGCTGAAAAACATTAAGGACTTCTATGAAAAATACGCCGCATCTATAAAAGTTATTATACTTAAGCAAAACTACCGTTCTTCTTCTCTGATTTTACAAAAAGCTGGCGCAACAATCATCAACAACCAACAACGACTCATCAATGAATTGCAGCATTTACATTTAGATAAAAACATCATTGCGGCAAATGAACGCTTTAACACTGAAGAGCTTGTCGCACCAACTTTTAAAGTTTATTATAACAACCTTCATGAAGATGCGGCGATTGTAAATGAAATTGAACAGATGCACCAACAGGGAATTCCGTTAAATAATATCGCTGTATTGTATTCTCAGCACAAGCAGGCTGCGAATATTATTGATTCTCTTGAGCGTAAAAAAATTCCTTATTGGGTAAAGCGCCCGGCGAATGTATTGCAGCAACCATTGATCAGTCAGCTACTAAACATCTTCCGATATCTACAGGCGGAAACTATAAAATCATTAAGTGGAGAAGAATGGATTTTTCAATTATTGCATAGTTCGTTTTTTAACGTATCGTCCATTGATGTCGCGGCATTGAGTCTCTATATGCAGGATAAAAACGCGAAGCACAAACGCTGGCGTTTTCTTTTGCTGGATGATCTTTTACTGGAAACGCTGGGCTTGCAAAATCCTGCTGCGCTTCGTCAGCTTGGTAAAAATATAGAACGGTGGATCACTGATTTACAATCACTGACATTGCCCATGCTTTTGCAAAAAATCATGTACGATGGGGGCGTAGTGGCAAGCGCTATGAAAAGCGAAAATCAGATTTGGGAAATGCAAGTGCTCCACAGCTTTTTTGAGTTTGTACAGGAAGAATGCGCCAAACAACCTCGCACTACCATCCGGGAATTGCTTGCCGTAATTGATCGTATGGACGCGGAAGGCATTCCTTTGCCTATACAAAAAACCGTGTTGCAGGAAAATGGTGTTCGTTTTTATACGGCGTTTAGTGCCAAAGGGCATGAGTTTGAACATGTGTATGTGGTTGGCGCCACCAAAAATTTTTGGGAATCGAAAACAGGAAATAACCGTGGCTTTTCACTACCCGAAAATTTAACAACCACCGCAGCATTGGAAGAAGATGCGAATAATGCTGAAGAAGTGGCAAGAAGATTATTTTACGTAGCCATTACGAGAGCTAAAAAATTTCTCAATGTATCTTATTCGCAGCAGGACAATAAAGGAAAATCTCTCGAAGCTTCGAAGTTTGTAGATGAAGTAAGCGTTGCAGAAGAGCGTATGGATAAAAGCGTGGGCGATGATGAAGTGATGCGGCATATCGCAACGCTTTTAGCACCCGAACCTCCGGTGCAGATAGCACTTGCAAAAAAAGAACTTTTGGATAAGCGATTGGAAAATTTTGTGATGAGTGTTTCGGCGATGAATAAATATTTGCGATGTCCTGTAACGTTTTATTATGAATATGTGCTGCGGGTGCCGGAGGCAAAATCGGATGCGCTGGCATTTGGTATTTCCATACATTATGCGCTGGAGCAGTTGTATAAACTGATGACTGCAAGCGAGCAAAAGAATTTTCCTGCAAAGGAAGATGTGATAAAAGCCTTCAGGCATGCGATGAGGCGTGAAGAAAGTTCCTTTACTACTATACAATATGAACGCCGTCTGGAAATGGGAGAAGAAATTCTTTCTGCTTATTATGAACATTATCTTCCTGTACTAAATAAAGTAGCGCTTACAGAATACAATATCAATCTGGTAACGATCAACGGAGTGCCGGCAAAAGGCAAGCTGGATAAAATAGAATTTATCGGTAAAGATTGTATCGTTATTGATTATAAAACCGGCAATCCCGAAAAAGCTTCCCGCAAAGAATTGTTAGGTCCTTCTGATGCAGATCCTTCAGGTGGCGATTACTGGCGGCAGATGGTTTTTTATAAGCTGCTGCTGGATAATTTTATTCCCGCTATGGGCTGGCGCATGATTGAAGGTGTGTTTGAATTTATCGAGAAAAACAGTAAAGATGAATTTGTTCGTTTCTCTATTCCCATACAGGAGCATGATCTTACGATCGTAAAAGAACAGATAAAGATGGTGTATGATAAGATAATGAATCATGAATTTGATAAAGGCTGTGAAGATGAAAACTGTCGCTGGTGCAATTTTGCAAAGACCTATAAGCTGAACGAAATGCCAGTGGATGCTGTGGACGCAGATAGCGTACTATGAAACAGAAAGATCATTATCGCACACTGAAAATTGCTACAAACGCTACGCAGGAGACGGTAAAGAAAGCGTATCGGAAACTGGTGCTTCAATATCATCCGGATAAAAACAATGTAAATGTAAGCGTAACACTTTTTCATGAAGTGCAGGAAGCGTATGATATTTTATCTGATCCTCAGCAAAGAAAATTGTATGATGAACAGCGTTATTTTGCTGGGTTGAGCACAAGAAAAGCACCGGTTGCGATTACCATGGAATGGCTGCTGCGGCTCACTGAGGAATTGAAACATCACACCGGAAAATTACACACACACGATATAAACCACGAAGCACTTTTTCAATATACACAGCTTGTTTTGTCAGAAGAACATCTTATTGTTTTTCAGCAAAGCGAGGAGGATGAAAAGCAAAAACAATTTGTTGAAAATATTCTATGCGCCATTAAAAAACTGCATTATTCATATCATCAGCAACTTATGATATTGATAAAAAGATTTGTCGGCTTTAATGATTTGCTGTTGTCGAAAGTTAATGCAGAAATAATTCTTGTACAAAAACAAAAAAGGGAATCCCAATGGTTCCCTTATCTTATAATCATTATTGTTCTGGTGCTTTGCCTTTTTATGTATTGGTACGGGAAGCGATTGTAAGCGCTATTTAAAAATAGAATATACCAATGTGCCTAAGGTAGCAATAGCTGTCGTAATCGCCACGATTTCTGTAGTGCCCAGTTTAGTTTTATTGGAAGGCTTTAAGGGGACGAATATTTCAGATCCGGGTTTTACATGCGGGTAATTTCTGAAAAATAAAAAAGTCTTTGTTCCTTCAACCGTACCGTTTGCATAGGTGATATAAGCTCTCTTTTTATAAGCATTTCCGGTAAAGCCACCGCCACGGAGCACATATTTTTTGAAGTTGAACGATGAATTGTATACCACAGAAGAAGGGGATAAAACTTCGCCACTTACTTTTACTGTTTGCAGTTGCTTAGGAACGCTGATCACATCGCCATCTTCCAAAATCAAGTCATAATTTTTGTGTGGGTTTTCCAATATTTTTCTCAAGTCAATACCCACGAAATTATTACGCACGGCTTCATCTCTTATATTGGTTTTTGCTGCGACGCTGGTGTCATTGTTTTTATTTTGAAGGTCTTCATACTTTTTTATTCGTAGTTCTTCTTGTTCCTGTTCTAATTGTGTTTTATCAGTTCGTTCTCTTTTCAGTGACGCGCCTTCTTTATAAGCATTTTTGGTAAGGCCGCCCGCACGTTTTATAATGTCGGAAATACGTTCGTTTTTGCTGGACAAAGCATAAGTTCCCGGAAATAAAACCTCTCCTTCCAGTTTTATGAGTTTTTGTTTTTCATAGCCGGGTGCTGGGTAAATGGAAACGATATCAAAGGGTTTCAATATAAAATTGCTTGTGGTTTTTAAATCCCGGTCAATGTTTAAAGTAAATAACTGAGCGGTAACGGAAGTGTCAGAAGTTCGGTTTACATTTCTGATCCTGCGCGCAATCTCTATACGTTTGGATGTAGCGCCTTCTTTAAAGCCACCTGCCATAATAATTGCGTCTTCGAGCGTCATATTTTCTCCGTAAATAAATGATCCTGGAGTTCTTACTTCTCCGGTTACAATAATATTATAATCTTCTTTTAGATCAAAAATCGATGAAATGGTAATGATATCTTCTCTTTTCAAAGGAATGTCTGCTGTTCTTTCATTCATAATATCCGCCACATTAAAAGAAATAACTTCTCTTGTAAGGTCATCTTTAAGACGCGTGATGTAGCCTCTGTTTGCAAAAGCATCTTCTTTAAGACCGTCCGCCTTTTCAATAAGTTGTTTTAGAGTCAATCCTTCTGAAAGCTCAAATTCTCCGGGGCGAAAGACAGCTCCGTTTACCGTAATACGATTGGTATATCTGTCCAATATTTTTTCAACGAAATATTTGTCACCGGTTGTGGGTACGTAGCTTTCAAAGCGATCGGAGGTAATATCTTCAATGGTATGTTCGGTCTCTGTATTTTTTAATACTTTAATTCTCGCTTTATAAGCATCTTCTGTAAAATCGCCGGCAAAACGTATCAGATCACCCAAAGTTTCATTGAACTTCATTTCAAATATGGCTGGCCTTTTTACTTCACCGTTTATCTCCACTCTCGTTTTATAAGAAGGAATGCGAATAACGTCCTGATCCTGTAAGCGGATGTTGTTTTTTAAAGTGCCGTAAAGCAGAAAATCATAAACATCAAGTATTGCAATAATTTCGCCGCCGCGAATGATTTGCACTTGTCGATAAGAACCATTTTCATTCGGCCCGCCGGAAGCATAAAGCGCATTGAAAACATTGGCTACAGAAGGTAAAGTGTAAGTACCTGGTTTTACGATTTCTCCGGTAAGCACTACTTTAATGCTGCGGATATTACCCAACGTTATTCCTACTTTGGTATTGCCGTTTCTGATGCCTGGATATACCGTTGCCATTCTTGAACGTATTCTGGATGAAGCCTGCTCAATGGTGGCGCCGCCTATAGATACGACTCCTACCAGAGGAATATTGATCGTTCCTTCGGGAGAAACAGTAAGTGTATAATTCGCTTCTGAAAAGCCATAGACATCCACCAGGATTTCATCATCCGGCCCGATTTGATAATCTACAGGTGTAGCGATGCGGAGGTTAGGTTCAAATGTAAGGTTGTTGTTGCTGAAGAGCTCGGAGCCAAATATGCGGGAACGTTTCGTAAGTAAAGAATCATTTTCCTGAATTTCCTCCTTTGTTTCTTTATCAGTAAAATCTCTTCCGGGTTCCTGTTTTTTAGCAGCGCCGGCATCTTGCTTTTTCATCCGTTCTACGCGTGCGCGCAGTTTGGCAATTTCCGTTGTGGGCATTCCTTTTGCCTGTGCTATTTGTTCTAATTGCGCATCGCCCAAGCCGGAAGCTTCCACCTGTTTCATAAACTGGCGTATTTGCGCATCCGAAAGCTCATCCACTTTTACAGTAGAAAAATCCTGTTGATCGGCAGTTTGAGCATGAGCAGGAATAGTAGTGAAAATAAACAGCCCTAATAGCAAAAAAGCAATGACCTTTTGAAACATCTATATACGATAATAAATATGAAACTGAACTTGAAAATATGTAATTGGCGGCAAATTTAGATGTTTGCACTTTAAAATATTACTTTTTGCCTTATAAAAAGTAGTCTTGGTTTCAGACGAAAAGCACAAAATCCGTAAATAGAACAATACATTTATAACCCTCTTAAAGTTGGATTTGCAGGGATTTGTGTATTTTACTTCAAATCTGGTTCAATGAAATCAAAAATTATCATAAGTATTGTGTTTGTATTATTTTTATTTTCCTGTAAGAAAAATGACCCGCAAAAACCTACAGCTAATAGTAGTAATCCTGCTGGTTTATTATATACAAGCAGACATACTTTTGATACCACTTATCCAATTTTTCCTTCCGATAGCATTTCTTATACTGACGAAGCAGTATGTGAATTTTTCGATTATACCTCGGGTGTAACAGTCGGTATATTAGTTGATACGGTTTATTTAAATGGAGTTGGATTGGATATTATCCCCAATGACTCAGGAGTATATGATGCCTATTATGGAATTTTCGATGACCTGAACAGTAACTGTAGTTGGGATGTGGTAGGCAGTGGAACTATTCCTTCATTCGCCTACAATCATAGTACGCCTTTCCCCAATTTTACCGGTGCATTACCTGCTGGCTTTGCTAAGTCAAATGGTGTAACGTTCAACATTCAATTTACCAATGCTGATTCCGTGGTTATCGAACTTTGGGGCGATAGCTTATCTGCCAATGCTATTATTTCCAAGTCATTTTTGCCAAGCAGTTCTTTCACTTTTAATCCGAATGAAGTAGCCACTTTATATACTTCTTCCGCGTTGAGTTTCAGAAATATCTTTACCATCAAAGCATATAATCACACTATACAAACTTTGAGCGGTAAGAATTTTTATTTTATGAAAACTCTGGAATATACCGGTGGTATCTGGGTATATTAATTTTACATCCTTTCCGGCAAGGTGTATTTTCTTCCTTTGTTCTGTTCTTTCAGCCAGCTTATCAAAGGGTTGAAATAATCCAGCATCGCGTTCGCGTTCAGTTCATCGCCGGTAGATTCTTTCAGTACTTCTCGCCAGTCTTTGGAAGCGCCGGGTTGCATGATTTTTTTCAGGAAATCGCCAATGCCTTTTTGCCCGAAATAATTGGTAGCGCGCGGATCTTCATGTAGGATTTCTTTAGCTATATGATTATGCAACTGGTAAAGCAATACATAAGAAAGCGCATAATCATAATACTGCGCAGGATCATCATTGATGTGCGTTTTGGTAGCTGCATCGCAATATTCTTCCCCTCTTTCAGCAGGAGGGACAATACCCTGATATTTTTTAGCAAGTTCCCACCATTTCGCGTTAAACTGATCCGGAGAAAGATTATCTACATAAAGCGCTTTTTCAAAATTGCTCATTGTACCGCAGGAGAAGAACATAAATACTACGGAATTCAACGCTTCTTTCATCAGCGATTGTATGCTGTCGGTTTTCGCTTGTGCGCCTATCAATCCTCTGCCGATTAAATAGGGTTTTTGCATAGCTGCCATTCCCATCATACTTCCGATGGCTTCATGATAAGCACGATTAGCACCACCTCGCAGCAAGGGTGGTACATCGGGATTTGTATAAGTCAGGTAGTAATAAATATGTCCGAGTTCATGATTAGCAGTTTCCCACCATTCGGCATTCGGTTCTATGCTCATCAGGCTGCGCACATGATGGTTGAGATCCATGTGCCAGGCGGAGGCATGATTGTTCTTTTTTACATTGCTGTCGGCTGGATAAGGATATAAACTTGATTTTTCCCAAAAAGTTTGCGGCAATGAGGGAAAGCCAATGCTTGTATAAAGTTTCTCTCCTTCTTTTACAATCCATTCTTTGGATTTTTGGCCGAGTACTTTATCGAGGTCTATGCCTTCCACATTCACAGCGCTGCTCCAGTCTTGTCCCCAGCGGTTGGTAAGCCAGTGCGCTGGTAAGTAGTCCGGTACTTCAGTTTGATGATATTTTTTAGCCAGTTCATAACGCATCCACGTATGCAGCTCGCGGTACAACGGATACAATTCTTGCATAAGTTTATCCATGGTACTCATCATCTCATCGGTTTTCATATTATAATCGGAAACCTGGTAGCCGAAATAATCATGATACCCTAATTCCTGCACGGTTTTATTCCGCAAATCACGGAGATTTACCAAGCCGCTTTTCAATGTTTTGCCTACTTCTTTGCTGGCATTCCATGCGGCGAGGCGTTTATCTAAATTGGTTTCTTTTTTCAGCGCGTCATCCAGGTCATTTGTGCTTACTTTTTTGCCATTGAGCATATACTGAAAACCATACAGTTTCTGCGTTTGTTCATTTTCTGCTTTAATACGCTGTTTTACAACATCGGCAATCGTCTGCGGATTGTTAGCGGCATAGTAAAGAATCAGCTCAAACTGCTTGCGTTGCTTATCATCCAGCTTATCTTTTTCATTTAAAAACTTTTTCGCGGCTTCAATATTTTCTTTGCTGCCGGTGAAAGCCGCCATCGCTTCATCTGCTTTTTGCGCATTGAGCGTGTTGGCAGAATCTCCTTCGATAATTTCCGTATTTGCCTTCCATTGCGCTTCCGAAGACTGTGTATAAAACTTTACATATTCGGTCGTGTATTTGTCTAAGAATGCCTGTGCTTCAGCATCGGGGTTTTTATTGCCTTGAGATTTCTGATTGGCTTGCTGGCAACTTGCCAAACCGATCATTCCTATAGCAGTCATTATAAAAATTCGTTTCATTGGATCAATGATTTTGGTAAAAATAACAAAACCATCCTGATAAAGCGACGTGACAAGAAGGGTTAGTGTTTTTGCATATTCCTTCTGTGAAAAGATCAGCTTTCTATAGTTTTTTATTTCAATAACGCTCAGCAAACTCTATCAGCAGCTTTGCAAGTTGGTCAATATTATTAAAGCTGAGTTCGCTGGCTTTATCAAAAACATCGTGATAATAACTTTTTGCACCCAAGCCGTAAATAAAAATCGCAGGCGCTCCTTTTTCGCTGAAAGAATAATGATCGCTGTTGGCAGATTGCTCACGCTGATTTATTTTGGGCAGATAGTTTTTTTCTGTGTTGATGCTTTCCAGTCGGGCAAATGCGTCTTTCTGTTCCTGCGCATTTACAACAGTGATGCCGTCTATAGCGTCGCCGGTCATATCCGTATTCACAACCATCGCAATTTTTTTCAAAGGAAAAACCGGATGCGTTGTATAATATTCTGAGCCCATCAAGCCGGCTTCTTCACCGCTGAATCCTATAAAAGCTACCGAATATTTTGCAGGATGCTGTGCAAAGTAGTTTGCCAAATAAAGCATTAAAGAAGTGCCGCTGGCATTATCATGCGCACCAGGGAACATCGTTCGCCTGCCCATCATGCCCAGATGATCCAGATGCGCGGTAAAAACAATAAAAGAATCCGGCTTTTCCGTTCCGGGAACGAAACCTATCGCGTTTTTTACAGGATAGTTGATGATGTATTTATTTTGGACGCTTGCGCTCAATTTTTTAATGCGTTTGGGTAGAACAGAATCTTCAACGGTGAAAATTGTTGCTGCTACTGTATCCTGCGCTACCGACCAAATCATTTTCCCATGCTTTGGAATAATGAAAATACCGGGCGATAAAGTTTTTGCAAGGGAGCTGCGTTTCAGCTTCAGGTATTTTACTAAGGTGTCGCATTCATCTAAAACATAAGCATATTTTGGGTTGATTTTATTTTTTACATATAGCCAGTTTGCACTGTCTTTTATGCCGGAGAGATTGAGGCGTTTTACTTTTTTATTTTCAATGTTCACGCCGCTACTCCCTTCATAAATAATATAATCCGCCCCGGGAATCAGCTCTTTTTTATTCAGCTTCAGCATCATATTGCCGGGGAAAGTATTGACCGAAAAAGAATAGGATTGTGTATAATTGCTGTCTTCCGTAAAAGGCAATAATCCAAATTCCTTAAACTGCCGCGCCACATAATTCGCTGCTTTTTCCGATCCTCTGCCTACATAGCCGCGCCCGTCAAAACTATTACCCGATAAGGTTTTTACCTGTTGTTTTATCCAGGATTTTTCGCCTTGCGCTTTTCCTTCGTAAATGGTAAAAGTCAGTATCGTAATGAAAAAAAATACCTTGTTCATAAAAAACAAAATAAAACAAAAAGCCCATCATCGCTGATGGACTTTCTTGAAAACTTTTTACAGGCAAATTACCAACCGGCTACATTTGCAAACTCCATAATGTAAACCGCATAGCGTTTTCCGGAAGTAGCCAGATCTGCTGTCGCAAATGGTTTGGATGCTTCCAGCAGGCGAGTTTTGGAATCCAGGTTTCTTTCCATTTTTTTCTTGGTGTCTTCGTTGGATTCTTTGCGGATCATTTTTTTGTCCATTTCCAGATTCTGGTTCATTAGTTTTTCCGCGGCGGTATAAGCTTGTTTGGCAGCGGTAAAATCTTTTTTGTCAAGCAGGCTTACAATCTCGTTGTATTTATTAAGGATAATTTGCTTTTGCTCTACTTTTACATCTTCGTGTTTTGCTGGTTTTTCAGCATTTTGAGCAAAAACGGCATTTGCCGACAACAACATTGCAAAAACAAATACGATACGTTTCATTATTTTAATTTTTTTTAAAAATAAACAATTCTGATTTATAAGTACTAAGAAAGGTGAATTTTGGCTTTTAGTTGGGTGAAATTAAATTTTTTTTCTAAAAAATGATGAAAGGAATAGTAGGAGCGGTACTCTTGATGCTCATTTTAGCAGGTTGCGATAAAGGTGAAAATCTGAAACAGACTCCTGTAAAAAATAGTTCAGACAATTACAAACTTCGCGATAGCGCCATAAATTTGATTAAGACAGGTGATATTGTGCTTCGGCTGGGAAATGATGTGACCAGCTATATGCTTTCGCAGCTTAATGTGCGGGAAAAATCGTTTTCACACTGTGGTGTGGCCAGCATTGAAAACGGCAGCGTGTGGATCTATCATTCTATTGGCGGCGAGTACAATCCCGACCAGAAAATAAAACGCGAAACCGCCGGAAAATGGTTTTCTCCGCAGCATAATCTTGCTTTGGGAATCGTGAGATGGGATATGGACAGCTTTGAAAAAAAGAACTTCGTTGCCGCCATTATTCAATATTATAAGGAAGGGAAAAAATTTGATATGCACTTTGATTTGCAATCCGACGACCGGCTTTATTGTGCGGAAATGATTTACAAAGCTGCACTTCACACTACAAAAGACACTGCTTATCTTCCGCTGACATCCGCGCTGGGCAAAAATTATATTGGTGTGGATGATTTGTTTTTGAATAAGCACGCACATACCATTTGCCGACTACAATATAAATGATACCTTTGCAAAAATTTTAATAAACACAATATTTTATCCATGAAAAAATTGATGATGGCACTGAGCGCGATAGTTGTTTCATCGCTCCTGTTTGTAAGCTGTAAAAGCGACACGCCGAAAGCCGCAGCGGAAAAATTCCTGAATGGTTTTTACCATTTTGATTATGATGCCGCAAAATCCGTATCTACTAAAGAAACCAAGCAAACACTGGATCTGATGTCGCAACTTACAGCGATGTATCCTGATTCTGCAAAGGCGGAAGCCAAGAAAATAAAAATTACCATTAAAGATGAAAAAATCGAAGGCGATAAAGCTACGGTTACTTACACTTCTTCAGACGACGGCAATAAAATGGAACGCAAGCTAAACCTGGTGAAAGGCGGTGATGATGAAAAAGAAAATAAAGGAAAATGGCTGGTAGCCTGGAGCAAAGATGACAGCATGGGCGGTGGCAACGAATCAGACGTGATAGAACCCGCACCTACCGAAAATGAAATGGACACTACGGTAGCGCCACCGGCTGATGAAATGGCAGATTCCAATTCCAGTAAATAATTTTTGAAATCCTACTTTTTAAAAAATGATCGCTTTGCATAAGCGATCATTTTTTCATTGTACATACCCAAAGAAAAGATAGCAAAGTACAATAGAAGTGAGAATACCGACCAAGTCTGCTAAGAGCATGATGCCTACTGCGTACCGGGTATTCTTTACCGATACGGCGCCAAAATAGACAGCGATTACATAAAAAGTAGTATCAGACGAGCCTTGCAGAATACAAGATAATTTACCTGCAAACGAATCGGCTCCAAATGTTTTCATAGTATCTACCATCATACCTCTGGCGCCGCTGCCGCTTAAGGGTTTTATCAGGGCCGTCGGCAAGCCATCTACAAACCGGGTATCGCTGCCCAAAGCTGTGAAAAGACTTTTTATAGCATGAATGGCAACATCAAAACTGCCGCTGGTGCGCAGCAGGCTGATGGCGACCAACATACCTACCAGATAAGGAATGATACGAACTGCAGTTTCAAATCCGCCTTTAGCACCTTCTACGAAAGCGTCAAATACATTGATCTTTTTATAGAGCGCACCCAATAATATGAGTATAAAAATTCCCAGAATTAGTCCGTTACTCAGCACTCCTGAAAAACGGCTGACGCCTTCTGCCGAAAGCTTGCTTATATAAACTACCAAAAGCGCGATCAGGCTCGATATACCGCCGATCCACGCCAGTATGACCGGTTGAAAAAGATTGATCTTCTGTTTAAAAGATACCATAATCATTGCCGCAAGCGTGGCCACGAAGGTCGCGATCATGCAGGGAACAAAAATATCGGTGGGCGAAGCGGCTTTTAAAGCGGCGCGTGTAGCGATGATGCTTACTGGAATGAGCGTAAGACCTGAGGCGTGCAAACATAAAAACATGATTTGCGCATTGGTAGCGCGGTCTTTGTAGGGATTAAGCTCTTGCAGGCTTTCCATAGCTTTCAACCCAAAAGGTGTGGCGGCATTATCCAGCCCTAAAAGGTTGGCGGAAAAATTCATCATCATGTGTCCGTGCGCGGGATGATCTTTAGGTACTTCCGGAAAAAGCCTGGAGAAAAAAGGACCGATTATTTTTGACAGTAACCGGATGCCGCCCGCTTTTTCGGCGATGCTCATAAACCCCATAAACAAAGCCATGATGCCTATTAACCCAATGCAAATATTGACGGCAGATTTGCAAGTTTCGATAACACCATCTGCTTTTTTTACCAGTTTCGATTGCAGGCTTTCGTAAGAGAAAACATCTGTATCCGGGAGAAGAGTTTTTAAAGTTTTTACAGAATCCGAGTTGGCAATGATCACTTGCGCAGGATGCGATGTGTCTGATTTTTGATAACCGTAACCCAAAAGCTGCCGTTCAAAATTATCTGTGGTCATTTTTCGTGGTTGCCCCACGGTTTGATAATATACGGTATCATAAGTGTCATCCGCTTTTCCGGTAATCATCCTGCTGAAGATGGTTGCGTCTCCTGAAAAGTACTTGAACACAGCAACAATAACCGCTATTAAAAAAAAGGAAGACCAGATTCTGCTTAAAGCCATTAATTTTTATTGGAGAAGTATAAAATACAAATTACGTTTTTTGGGTGCTCATCCATTTGGGCGTTTCCGCAGGAGGCTCGTACTTCCACATGTTTTCCAAAACCTCAAATATATCGCTGCTCATCATGAGCATTTTCATACAGTCTTCTTTTAAAAGACCTTCGGTAACCATGTTGTTCAGAAAAGCCATAAAAGGTTCGTAAAAACCATTGATGTTTAAAACACCGATAGGCTTGGAATGTAGCCCCAGTTGCGCCCAGGTCATCATTTCAAAAAGTTCTTCCATAGTACCCCAGCCACCGGGCAGCGCCAAAATGCCATCGCTTCTTTCGTGCATTTTCAATTTGCGTTCATGCATGGTTTCTACCAGCACAAGTTCCGTAAGGTTTTCATGAGCAATTTCTTTGGTGCGCAGAAAACGGGGAATGATGCCGGTAACTCTGCCGCCATTTTGCAAGGCGCCTTCCGCTACTGCGCCCATCAATCCGAGTTTGGAGCCGCCGTAAATAAGTTCGATATTTTTTTCTGCCAGCAGGGAACCTACCTGATAAGCGGTATCCGCATAGATTTCATTGTATCCATAACTGGAGCCGCAAAAGACAACGATGCTTTTCATGATAAACTTGCTGTAAACAAATATAATACAGGCTTGGTAAGAAAGAGAACAACAAGAGCTTTTCTCTAACATTTATTTCGTTGACGGATTATCTGTAGGGGTTTGAGATATTGGTGAATAAGATTTCCATTTTTTATATTGTTCCCTTATCCAAACTTTCAGTTCTAGGTCACTTGCACTGCGTGCAAAATCGTTTGGTATCGGGTTTTCCCGTATAAAGATCTGCACAAGGCTGTCATTTATTTTCAGAAGATCTTTGACTGTTTTATTATTATAACGTAAGGCTGTAAACTTTTGCTGCTCATCGTTTATCATCATTTTATAAAGTCGCTTTTCACGTTTTTGTCTTCCGGAAATCCATCTTGCAAACCGGGAAACACCGCCATTTAAAGAAACACCCGGAAATCCAATTATTATGGTAATACTACGGTTTATATCCGTTCGCATTTTGCGGTAGATTTGGGCATTGTCCATTGAGTCTTTTTTGAACTTTGCCAGATCGCTTTTGACTTCAACTTCTTCCAGTACGTTGATTTTATTGAGAGGTATTAGATACACAGTTTCATTTTTACTGGTTATAATTATTTTTTTAAAAGAATAATCATCGTGGTGCAAAAACAATGTGTCGCCAATTTCTCCATCTATATTTACGTTGCCTTTTTCATCCGTTCGTTGGATATTTTTGCTTCTTTTATTCGCAACTTCTGCTTGAGCAACAGGATGTAAATTACTTTCATCCAGCACAGTTATCTGAATGTATTGCGCAGTTGTTCCAAAAGAAATCACGCAACACAATATTATTAAAAAGCACCATTTCAAGGTGATGATATTGTTGAGTCTTTTGCAGAAATGATTTCAGGAATAAGAGGATGTTTCAGCCATGCTCTGTACTGCTCGCGTATCCACATTTTTATTTCAAGGTCCGATGCGACTCTGGCGAAATCGTAAGGCATTTCATTCGCATTCATAAAATAGGCTAATGTGTCGCCTTGTAAACCTGTTTGTGATGTCACCAATTCAGGTGTGTAGCGGGAGCTGATAAATTTGTCTTTTTCCCACTTGCTGAAATCTTTTTGAAAACGATAAATACGCTTGCTTCTTCGAGATAATTTTTCGGCAAGAAATGTTACAGGAGACATTACACTTCCTCCCTTTTCTCTTGCCAGCGCTCGCTGATACGTGGATCTCCGTTCCATAGAATCTAATTGGTAAGGAGTATAGCGCGGCTTTAATACAAACTCATCCAGCTCATAGCTCATTTGAAAAAGAGAGATATACATTTCTGCAAATCCCAGTGCTTTCGGGACGGTATATTGCTGCGTTTTATAGCCGACCAATTCAAAACGAACCACATCACCCGACATGGCTGTGATGGTATAGCTGCCTTCACGGTTTGTATAAGCGGTTTGGTTATTAGTAAGATTTTTCACAGTAACTGTAGAAAGATATTCGCCCGAAACGCCATCTTTCACAGTACCTTTAAGTACTTGCGCATAAGCATTTCCCGTAAAGCATAACAGAAAAATGAGAATATAATTTTTCACAATAAGCTGTAAAAGTAAATAGCAAACTGCCTTATAAAAATCGGATCACGAATGTTTTTACAATAATTTAAGAAGCTCTTTTATCGCTTTTATTCATTTCTCCAAAAGAGTTTTATTTTCGTTGTCATAAATTTTTGTTTCGATGAATAAAGTAGTAGCCAATGCCGATGAAGCCATAAAAGATATAGAATCGGGTGTAACGCTCATGCTTGGTGGTTTCGGACTGTGTGGCATTCCTGAAAATTGCATCAACGCGCTGGTGAAAAAAGGCATCACGAATCTTACCTGCATCTCCAACAATGCCGGTGTAGATGATTTTGGGTTGGGCTTGCTTTTGCAAAAAAAGCAACTGAAAAAAATGATTGCTTCTTATGTGGGGGAGAATGCCGAATTTGAAAGACAATTGTTATCCGGCGAGTTGGAGGTAGATCTTGTACCGCAGGGAACACTGGCTACAAGATGTATGATTGCCGGCTACGGAATACCTTTTGTGCCGGTGCTGGCCGGCGTAGGTACAGAAGTGGCAGAAGGTAAAGAAACAGTGACGAAGAACGGTAAGCAGTATTTGATAGAAGAAGCTTTTGATGCGGATTTTGCTATAGTAAAAGCCTGGAAAGGAGATACTATGGGTAATTTAATTTTTAAAGAAACCGCCCGTAATTTTAATCCTTTGATGGCAATGGCCGGAAAAATTACGATTGCTGAAGTAGAGGAATTGGTAGAACCCGGCAAGTTGGATCCTAATTTTATTCATACTCCGGGAATATATGTGAACCGAATTTTTCAGGGTACTAATTATGAAAAACGTATTGAACAAAGAACAGTAAGAAAAAAATAATCATGGCTCTCAATAAAGAACAAATAGCACAGCGCATCGCAAAGGAATTACAAGATGGTTTTTATGTAAACCTCGGTATTGGTATTCCTACATTGGTTGCAAATTATATTCCGGATGGTATCAGTGTTGTTTTGCAAAGTGAAAACGGATTGCTCGGCATGGGACCTTTTCCGTATGAAGGTGAAGAAGATGCGGATTTGATAAACGCGGGTAAACAAACAATAACAACATTACCCGGCTCTGCAATTTTTGACAGCGCTATGAGTTTCGGCATGATTCGTAGTGGCCGTGTTGATTTAACCGTTCTCGGAGCCATGGAAGTAGCAGACAATGGAGATATCGCCAATTGGAAAATACCCGGCAAAATGGTGAAAGGAATGGGTGGAGCTATGGATTTGGTGGCTGCAGCCAAGAATATTATCGTGGCGATGCAACACACTGATAAAGCCGGAAATTCTAAATTACTCTCTCAATGCACGTTACCTATTACCGGTTTAAAATGTGTCAGGAAGATTGTAACTGATATGGGCGTTTTTGAAATAGGTAATGAAGGTTTTATATGTCTGGAATATGCGCCGGGCGTGTCTATTGATGAGATAAAAGCAAAAACCGCAGGAAGACTGACGATAGCCGATCATGTAAAGGAAGTAGCCTTTTAATTTTGTTTATTCCGTATCCATTTGCCGCCAGGCTTTCATGCCTCCGGTAAGGTTATACAAGTTTTCATAACCCGCATCTTCCAATCTTTGTATAATGATCTGGCTGCGGATTCCTTTCTCACAATAAAATACTATAGGTGATACTTTCTCTATTTCATCTTTTCTTTCTTGCAATTCCGATAAAGGAATATGAATTCCTCCGATATTGAAAACTTGCCGTTCCCAGTCTTCTCGTACATCTATTAACACATGTTGTTTGTTCGTTCTTATCCATTCTATGTATTCCGTCACTGACAACTGTTTCATGATTTCAATATTACAGCTATTCTTTAATAAAAAATCTTTATTAGGAAAGTTTAAACCTAACTCTATTTTTGCTGCATAAAAAATAGATGTACCAACATGAAAAAAACAATTTTAGCATTAGGCGTTACCGCTTTATTTTTCACAGCTTGCCAAGACACTCCTAAAGCCGACAGTACAGAAGCCACTGACGCGCAAACAGTGGACAGCTCAGACTTAATAAAGGGTGTCACTTACAATGCAGATCTTACCCAAAGCTCTGTAAAATGGACCGGAACCAAACCGATAGGACAACATGAAGGAACATTCACCTTAAAATCAGGTTCGCTGCTGGTAGCTGATAATAATGTAACCGGAGGAAAATTTGTATTTGATATCAACTCATTGACAATCATAGATAAAGATACTGCCGGCACTTCTAAACTGAAAGGACATTTGCTGAGCCCTGACTTTTTTGATGCAGCTCAATTTCCCGAAGCAAGTTTTGAAATTACAAACGTAACCACAGGCGCGGATACTGCTGATAAAGAATTGGTGATGAAAGATGCTACTCATACTATTACAGGTAATCTTACTTTAAAAGGTATTACTAAAAGTATCAGCTTTCCTGCCAAAGTAAGCGTTACCGATGCAAATGTTACTGCAGATGCCAACTTCAATATAGACCGTACACAATGGCAGCTCGTTTATGGAAACGATAAAAGCTTAGGCGATAAATTTATCAGACCTACAGTAAATATAGTATTGCATTTGGTGGCAAATAAATAGTTCTACTTACCTTACTCACAAAGCGCTTTCAATGAAAAGCGCTTTTTTTATGTCCATTAATTTCTTCAAGCTTAAGTTTAAGTTTAGTATAAGTTTCTTCTTTTAAAATAGTTACGTCTTTATCCTTTACAGTAATAGGTTTTAAAAAAAAAGCACGGTTTTTACCAGGACAAAGTTTCCACCAGGCACTGTAATGCCAACGTTTTTCTGTGTCAGGAAAGGCAAGTGGCAGAATATCGGTTTGCGTATTTACAGCCAATCGAAATGCGCCGTCGTAAAAATTTTTAAGTATTTCTCCCGTTTCATTGAAACTGCCTTCGGGGAAGATGGCGATATGACAATCGTTTTTCAGCTGCCGCCACATAAGGCGCATACTTTTGCTCCGGCTTGCAGCACTGCTTCTGTCCACAAGAATGGTAAGCTGTTTGTAAATCATTCCAAAAACAGGAATCTTCACCATTTCCTTTCTTGCCAGCGTGCGAAAATATTCAGGAATGGCAGCATAGATATTTACCGTATCCAAATAAGAAATATGGTTGGCGACAATCACATATTTTTTGTCTTTAGGAAAGCTTCCCGAAACCCGAAGCCTCATGCCAATAAGCCAAAGCCAGCCTATACTCCAGTAATGCACCAGCGCATAAATAAATTTTCTGGCGCGGTTAGTATTTATAAGCCCGGTAATAATAAAAAAAGGCAAAGCCAGAACAATGCTTATGAAAAACGTAAGCACAACATAACTTGTATAAACTATTTGCAACGGAGTTTTCACAATGAAGCTATCCTGTGTACGGCAAAAAAACTGATCATGTTTTTACATTCCCGGGAACCAGGGTCTTCCCACACCTTCTCTGAAAGGCCAAGGGATGAAAATCAATGTGATGACAACCGCTATTAATGTAAACCAAAAAAGCTTGGAGAACTTTGACTTATCGTTAATATTTTTCTTTATTGTAGCATATCCTATATGGACGAGAATGATAGCGATGAGCATACCGATTGTATGTTCTATGGCAAAGAAACGGCTCACGTTATCTTTCATAATATTTCCCATACCCTGGTTTTGAATATTTTTGATACCCCAGGCACCTGTGAAATATAAATACAGACCTAAAAGCAATTGGATATCTACGCTGATCATCATAAACAATGCTGTTTTACGATCGCCTGAAGTAAAGGTTTTGTTCCCGCCCATACCACTTGCCGATTTGATAAGTGTGAGCAACATAAAAAGGATCACGACCCAGCGCATAAGGTTGTGCAGATGTAAAATGCCAGTTTGCATGATGGTATTTTTTGTTTGTAAAGATATTCGCTAATATAAGAATTACCAACCCATCCGTTGACGCAAGCCTCTGATTTGCTCCATGTGATGGCGTCCATGCCAGGCATATAAATCTGTCATTTCCCAAAGTGGCACATAGCGTTCATGTTCCGGGTGAAAATAAGTGCGTTCCCAGTCTTCATCCTGCATATTACGTAGCAAACTTACCCAGCGGCGGTGCAGCGCATGAATTAAAGTAATGGAAATATTTACCGGTACATTTTCTGTATCGGGCAATTCGGCCCACAGCTTTTCATCATAAGGTTTTACCACTGGGCTGTCTTCTGTCAATGTCAGTTTAAGACGGATATAAGCATTCATGTGGCTGTCGGCGATGTGATGGATTACCTGGTTGATGGTCCAGCCCCCGGGACGATAAGGAGTGTCTAACTGTGCGGCATCCAGGTTTTCGATTACGGCATCCAGCCAGGAAGGAAGCGCTTCGAGAGCTGCTATCCATTCTGTTTGCATTTCAGGTTCGTAACGTTCAAGAGGCTGAAAGCGACCTATGGGATAAGCATACTGTTCATGACCATCGTCCATATAAAGAAAATATTGGTTGAGCGCAAAGATACTATTTGCTATAAATTCATTCGTTTCTTAAAATCAGCCGTAAAATAATTGCTCAGTAAGTTGTAGGGGACGAACACTTCCATTTGTCCCTGCGCATAAGAAGCGATTTCATAAGGATTATATAAGAATCCCAATCCTTTTTCTGTAATGTAAAAATTGTCGGTGGTAGCTAATTGTTTTTCAAAAATAATTTCTGTGAGCGGCTTAGACTCAGGCAGGTTATAGTCTTTACGAAAACATTGTTCCAGTATTTTTTGTAAGGAATTGCTGTCGATAGCGATTACATCATCCAGCTTCAATAGTTTTTTATTGGCAACATCATAGTTGTAATAAATGCCTGCATAATTGCCGTGAGCGCCTCCCATATAAGCGTAAGTATTGTTTTCAATTACCACAAAGCCATTGGCGTTATACTGAATGTTATTGACAGCAGATTGATCGTAACTCCAGCTCCCCAGATAGTCATCACCGTCATAATCTTTTTTTAAATCAGCGATTTCCTTACGGTAATTGGCAAAAAAACTATCATCTTCTTTTTGAATGGCAGCTGGCAAATCACCTTCTTCCAGGCTCAGCATTTTACGGGTTTCGTTATTAAACCAACCAGCAGTTTCATTGTCTCCAGTCATCCAGGGAAATTGGTAAGCGGAATATGCTTTGGGAGATTTTGCATCGTTATCAAAAGCAACCATACTGTCGCTGAATTCTTTCATCTCAAAAAAATAAGCACCTTCCGTTTCTTTCAGGCTGATGTCAAATGTTTTTTTAGTTCCGGAGTTGATCCATTTCCCGCTCAGAGTATTGCCATTGAAAACATACTTCCACACGGGATTGGAGTTTTTATTATTGTAATAAGCGGTGTTGTCATTTTCTTCCAGCGAGAGGGTGTCATTATTAACAGAACCGTTTATAGAAATAGGCCGGCCGGTCTTTTTATAATAATAACTTCCGGATATTGTGCTGTCATGTTTTTGCAGATAGACCACCACAGGTTCATTGGCAATGGTTCCTTCAAATTGTTTGTAATAGGTACGGGCAGTGAAAGGTATGGATAATGACGTAACTTCTTTATCTGTGGTTGTAACCGTATGCTTATTTTCTTCTGTGGAAGAGGAATGTCCATTATCGTTGCAGGAAATAAACGCTGTTGAGAGACATAAAAGTAGCACGATGTTTTTCATTCTCTAAAGTTAATCATTTACCGAAGCCTTTTTATTTCCAATTCAGGTCAAAATGCCCATCGGTTACTTTTATGCCATCTTCTGTTTCGAATGAAAAACTTCCTGTCGCGGTTGCATTTCCTGCACTTTCTATAATTATCTGGCCGGATGTGGCTCTGTGGCTGTTTCCGCTTTTATCACTGTAAGTAGCCGTAGTATTGTAAAGATCAAAATCATAAGTTTTCGCAGTGCCATCATAGCCATCTATCCGAAAAGACAAACCTTCGTCGTTGCTGAAATCGGAACTATTAAAAAATAAGACAGTGTTGCTTTGTCCGGCGCTTACTGTGGGCGCTGTATAAGAGTTGCCGTCAATGCTTGCCGTTATCGTTCCTTCATCATTATCGCCTACAGTATTATTCACGGTTTTTTCAAATTTTTTACAAGAGAAAACCGATACGATACAAAACGCCAGCGTGGAAAAGACAATTGTTTTCATAAGATTGTTTTTTTTACAAGTATAATAAACTCTTTATAAATTTTATTAAGGACACCACTTTCTATTCTGTTTGCATAAATGCACAACAAAAAATTTCCCAAACATCCAAACCGTATAGAAAGGGAAAATAAAATACATTCGCAGCCTTAAAAAAAACAGAAGATTTATCATGTTGGAATTTGCACAAAGTGTTGCCCTGAAACTTGGCTTAACAGAAAAAAATGTTGCGACTGTTTTGGAATTATTTAGTGAAGGTGCGACCATTCCTTTTATCGCACGCTACCGTAAAGACAGAACAGGCGCTATGGATGAAGTGCAGATACAACAAGTGCAGGATGAGGCGAAGTTTCAGAAAGAATTTTCAGAGCGGAAAACATTCATAGAAAAAACCATTACGGAGCAGGAAAAAATGACGGATGAGATAAAGGATAAACTAAATGCTGCAACGACCATCAATGAACTCGAAGATATTTACCTTCCTTACAAACCTAAACGCAAAACCAAAGCGCAAACTGCACGGGAAAATGGATTGGAGCCACTCGCAAATCTTCTGTTGGAGCAAGCCACGATCAATACTACGGAAGAAGCCGCTGCGTTTATCACAGACACTATAAAAACCGCGGAAGAAGCATTACAGGGTGCACGGGATATTATTGCTGAAACCGTAAATGAAAATGCAGAAGTGCGTGCTAAAATGCGGAAACTCTTTGAAGAAACGGCGACTGTACAAAGTAAGATGCTGAGCGATAAGGAAACCGAAGGTGCGAAATACAAAGACTATTTTGATTTTTCAGAACCGGTATCAAAAATTCCATCGCATCGTATGCTGGCTATTATGCGTGGTTTTATGGAAGGAGTGTTGCGTATGAGCATTTCTCCAAATGAAGAAGATGCTTTACTGCGAATAGAAAAACAGCTTATCATAGCGAATAACGAAGCTGCCGAACATGTGAAAAAAGCGATTAAAGATGCCTATCGCCGTTTGCTGCAACCCAGTTTGGAAAGTGAGTTTCGCATGGCATTAAAAACGAAAGCAGATGAGGAAGCGATTAATGTGTTTTCGGAAAACCTGCGCCAGTTACTGCTTTCATCGCCTCTTGGCGGTAAAAAAACCTTAGCGATTGATCCGGGTTATCGTACAGGTTGTAAAGTAGTTTGCTTAGATGAAAAAGGCGAATTGAAAAAGACAGATCTTATTTACATCCATGAAAATAACCACAAGCTGACCGATGCGGAACACAAAATTCGTTCACTGGTGCAAGAGTATAAAATAGAAGCTATTGCTGTGGGCGACGGCACAGCGGGTCGTGAAACAGAACAGTTCATTAAGAAATTACAATTAAACCTGCCTGTTTTTCTGGTGAATGAAGATGGCGCATCTGTGTATTCGGCATCGGAAACGGCGCGTGAAGAATTTCCGGATCAGGACGTAACGGTGCGTGGTGCGGTGAGTATTGGGCGCAGGCTGATGGATCCGTTGGCAGAACTGGTAAAAATAGATCCGAAAAGTATTGGTGTTGGTCAATATCAGCATGATGTCACTCAGGTTCGTTTGAAAGAACGTTTAGATCAAACGGTCGTAAGTTGTGTGAATGCAGTTGGTGTCAATCTCAATACAGCCAGCAAACATTTGCTCAGCTACGTGAGCGGCATCGGTCCTTCAATAGCTGACAACATTGTAAAATACCGCAGTGAGACCGGAGGCTTTAAAAGCAGGAAACAACTGCTGGAAGTGCCGCGCCTCGGTAATAAAGCTTTTGAACAATGTGCCGGTTTCCTTCGTGTAAAAGATGGAGAAAATCCGTTGGATGCGAGCGCCGTACATCCTGAAGCGTATGAGGTGGTATTGCAGATAGCGAAAGATATGAATGTAGCAGTAGCCACACTCATCGGAAACGAACAGCTTATAAAAAATATCATCGCTAAAAAATATGTGACCGAAACAGTGGGTATTCATACTGTCGAAGACATACTTAAAGAGCTTAACAAGCCGGGTCTTGATCCCCGCAGCGAAGCGCAGGCATTTGAGTTTGCCAATATTTACAGCATAGATGATGTGTATGTTGGGATGATCGTTCCGGGTGTGGTAACGAACATTACTCGTTTCGGAGCTTTTGTAGATATTGGAGTAAAGCAGGATGGCTTGGTGCACGTTTCAGAGATTTCGCATACTTACATTACAGATCCCAACGAAGCATTGAAGCTGAATGATAAAGTGCAGGTGAAAATATTGGAAGTAGATACGGCTCGCAAACGTATTGCATTATCTATTAAACAAACGATGGAAGTGCCCGCGCGCAAACAAGGTTTCAAAAAAGATCGCCGGGAAAGCCGTAAAGAAATGTCTGTCGGGAATAATATGAATGATGCATTGAGTTTGTTAAAGAAAAAGTTTGGTAAATAACAATAAATAAAAAACCCCGTGACTGTATCAAGGGGTTTTTATTTAGATTTTAAAGATTATTCTTAATCTCTTCTGCCGCCAAATAAACGAAGCATGAATAAAAACAGGTTGATGAAATCTAAGTAAAGATTGAGCGCTCCCATAATAGAAAGTTTTTTTACTTCCGCGGCTCCGACACCCTCAAATTCAATTCCCGCGCCAATTCTTTTCAGTTTCTGTACATCATAAGCCGTAAGACCTGTGAAAATAATTACACCGATGAGGCTGACGATATAGCTGATGGCTTCGCTTTTCATAAACATATTAATCAACATAGCCACTACAATTCCTATTACACCCATCATAAGAATGCGTCCCATGCTCGTAAGATCTTTATTCGTTGTATAGCCCATTACTGCCATTATACCAAACATGGCAGAGGCAGCAAGAAAGCAGGATATTACAGAACCGGCTGTGTAAATCATCAAGATGAAACTAAGGCTGATACCGTTAATGGCAGAATACAATAAAAAGAGTGCAGTGATGGCAGGAGCACTAAGTCGCGCGTAACCAAAAGACATTAACAAAACAAAGCCGAGTGGGGCAAGCATTACAGCCCATCCCAGCATATTGAGTTTGCCGTTTTCAAAATCTATAAGATATGAAAGCAGTTGTTCATTCCCTGTAAAAAGATAGGCGAAAAACGCGGAAAGCGCTAAAGCTCCGAACATCCACAGGAAAACATTTGCCATAAAATTTTTGGCAACTGCATGAGAGCCTGTTTGCGAACTCACTACTTCTATTGGAGTAAAACTGTTGTTTGGCTGATCGTATTGATTCATTTTCTGAAAAAATTATTTTTATAAAAGTAGGAAAAAATAAGAAGGTGAAATGTGAATACCGGAATATGAAAAGTTTACATAAAGAAAACTCCACTCATGGTTTTGCAAAAGCTTGAAACGATGAATGGAGTTTTTATAAGAAAAAAGTGCAGTGCAGAGAAAATTATAGCTCTTCCTGATGAAAAGGATAACGATAATCAGTTGCAGGTATCAGTGTTTCTTTCACGGTTCTGGCGCTTAACCATCTATAGAGGTTGAGCTGCGAGCCTGCTTTATCGTTGGTGCCGGATGCACGAGCGCCGCCGAATGGCTGCTGACCTACAACAGCTCCGGTAGGCTTGTCGTTGATATAAAAGTTGCCGGCTGCGTCTACGAGTTTGCGGGTCATGATTTCAATCGCATAGCGGTCTTGTGAAAAGACGGCGCCCGTCAAAGCGTAAGGCGAAGTGGTATTTACAACATCCAGCATCGCTTCCCATTTATCTTCATCATATACATGAATGGTAAGTACAGGGCCGAAGATTTCTTCACACATGGTCACATATTTCGCATCGGTAGTTTCGATGATGGTCGGTTCTATAAACCAACCGTTCTTTTTATCATAGTTGCCACCGCAAAGGATCTTAGCTTTTCCTTTGCTGTTTTTTACACCGTCAATGTATTTGGTAATGCTTTTAAATGCTTTTTCGTCAATGACTGCGTTGATGAAATTGGTAAAGTCATCCACAGGACCCATTTTCATAGTGGCTATTTCTTTGGTCAGTTTTTCTTTAATGCTTTTGGCAAGATTGGAGGGAAGATAAGCGCGCGATGCCGCAGAACATTTTTGCCCCTGGAATTCGAAAGCGCCGCGTGCCAATGCAGCCACCACAGCATTTACATCAGAGTTGGGATGCACGAAAACGAAATCCTTACCACCTGTTTCGCCCACAATGCGCGGATACGTTTTATACCTGGAGATATTGTCACCAATCGTTTTCCACATTTGCTGAAACACACCTGTAGAGCCTGTAAAATGCACGCCTGCAAAATCAGGATGTGAAAAACAAATATCACCGATTACCGGCCCGGGAGGATATACCAGGTTGATAACGCCATCGGGTAACCCAGCTTCCATCAATATTTCCATAAACACACTGGCAGAATAAATCTGGGTATTGGCAGGTTTCCATACCACCACATTGCCGCACATCGCTGCTGAAGTAGGCAAGTTGCCGCCAATAGCTGTAAAGTTGAAGGGTGTGATTGCTAAAACAAAACCTTCCAGCGGGCGGTATTCCATACGGTTGTGCACACCGGCAGGAGAAATGGGCTGTTGTCTGTATATTTCAGAAAGGTAGTGAACATTGAAGCGTAAGAAATCAATCAACTCACAAGCGCTGTCTATCTCTGCCTGATAAGCGTTTTTGCTTTGGCCCAGCATGGTAGCGGCATTCATACGCCAGCGATATTTGTTGGCAAGCAGGTCTGCCGCTTTTAAAAATATGGCTGCACGATTTTCCCATGGCATTTCAGCCCAGGCTGTACGTGCTTTCAGTGCGGCGTCGATAGCTTTTTTTACATGAGTAGCATCACCTGCAGAAAACTGTCCTAATAAAACTTTAGTTTCATGAGGAGGACGAATTTCTTTTTTTTCTTTGGTGCGAACTGCCTTACCATTAATGTACATCGGGATGTCGCGCTGTTCGGATTTAAGTTCTGCTAATGCTTGTTGTAAAAGTGCTCTCTCTTTAGAACCCGGCGCATAATTTAATACCGGTTCATTTACAGGCATCGCGTAATTGAAATAACCATTGTGCATATAAAATCAGAATTATTTTTTAAAAACCGGTGCGAAGTTACACAACAATACCATCATAAATAAGGAGACGGTGATGATTACGCAGCATGTCTGTGGAATAATAAAACTAAAAGCATCTTAAAAAGCGAATTGAAATTTCTTTCAGAAGCATATTTGGTTATTTTTGTCGCACTCCGATATGACGATAATACGTATTTTCTGTTTTATTCTTTTAGGATGCCTCTCTTTGGAAACGTATGCCCAGCCAAGCTCACGTGCCGAGTTGGAAAGCCGTCGTAAAAGTATCATGGAGAGCATCAAAGAAACACAACAGCAGCTGGATGCCACCCGCAGCGATAAAAAAGCTTCGCTTACAGAGCTGAGAGCTTTACAGTCCAAACTTGCGGAGCGTCAGCATCTTATTACCAATATCAATCAGGAAATCGGTACTATAAATAATAATATTCAGCTTTCAGCAAACGAAATTCAACAGCTAAGAGAAAAGCTCAATGTATTGAAAATACGTTATGCGCAGTCAGTACGTTATTCATACATGAACAGAAGTTCGTATAATATGCTGGCTTTTTTATTTTCAGCAAGTGATTTTAATGCGGCGATGCGCAGAATGCGCTATCTGAAAAAATACCGCGACTACCGCAAACATCAGGCAGAGGAAATTAAGGCGATGAATGCGACCATAGAGCAGAAGATTGATATACTTAATATGGCCAAGACGCAAAAAAATATTTTAAGAACGGCCGAAGAACAGCAAAAATTAGTCATTCAAAAAGAAACCAACGAAAAAGATAAAGTGGTAGCTGCACTGAAAGGACGCGAATCGGAACTGTCACATGAAATATCCGATAATCAGAAGTCACTGCGACAGCTGGAAAAAGCGATCAGTGCTGCCATCAAACGAGAGATCGAAATAGCGAGAAAGAAAGCGGAAGAAGAAAGAAAAAAAGAAGAAGAGCGCAAAAGAAAAGAAGAAGAAGCCCGAATTGCTGCTGCAAAAGCAGCGGAGGAAGCACGTAAATCGCAGGATGTAAAAGTGGTAACAGGTTCCGGTGTAAAATCGGCAATACCGGGAAACCCCAGATACAATCCCGGTGCTAATAAATATCCATCAACTTCCAGGGAAGAAGAAGTAAAAGTAAGCGCTCCAGCAATAGAACCTTCTCGTCCTAAGGCAACAAGCTATAATCTGAGCCTCACGCCGGAGGTAGCCGCTTTATCCAATGATTTTGAAAGTAACCGCGGAAAATTACCTTGGCCTGTTGAAAAAGGATTTATTGCGGAAGGGTTTGGCCGCCAGAAACATCCGGTATATAATATCGAAACAACTAATGACGGTGTAGAAATTCAAACAAATCCCAACGCCGCTGTACGGGCAGTTTTCGAAGGCACCGTGACCAATATTTTTTATGTCCCCGGCATGGGACAGTGTGTATTGGTAAACCACGGACGTTTCTTCACTGTATATTCCCGCCTGGGCAATGTAAGCGTAGGCAAAGGATCAAAAGTAAACATGAAGCAAACTATTGGTACTGTAGGTCCTAATGATAACGGGGAATACCTCATTCACTTTGAACTGTGGAAAGTAACCGGCAATGATAAATCCGCTCCGCAAGATCCAAGCGGCTGGATAGCGCGATAGTTATACATCCAGCAAGCCTTCGGGTAAATCCATCCTGATAAATTTATTACGAATATTGAGGTCTATGATCATTTCCTCTATTAAAGGAATCAACACTTCTTTATCATGATAATGAACCGAAGCCAGCCATTGATGCCCCGTTTGGAAAATATCGTTTACTACGCCTATTTCCCCCAAAGCCTTATCTACAATGGTAAACCCTATCCAAGCCAATGGGCTGGATGATTGCTGTGTCTGCAATATCGCGTCCTTTATATACACGTTTTTCCCGGTCAGTTTTTTTGCCTGCTCTACGCTGTTTACATCTTCCAGGCGAATAATGTATTCATCGTGCTGTACGGTTTTTACCTGTGTTATAAAAAACGGGATGTAACTGTCCTTGTTTAATTCCAAAAACAGAACATCCTCTTTTTTCAGCCAATTTTTCTTTTCCAGAAAATGCGAAAAAATGACATCGCCCTGAAGCCCGTGTGTCGCCGCTATTTTACCAACTCTTATCATAAGGAAACTGTTCTGCCTGTGAAAACCCGCTAAGTTCAAAAATCAAAAATCAAAATCCAAAAATTGATCTTTGCGGTATGCGGTACGACACAGCAAAATTTTAATTTTTCCATTTTCCACTCTACATTTATTCTATGCAACGTTTCACCGGTATTATCGGCATCATCCTTATTCTCGGTATTGCTTTTCTTTTTTCAAACAATAAAAAGAAGATCAACATACGATTGGTTGTAAGCGGTATTTTATTGCAGGTGATTATCGGTTTCTTGGTATATAAAATTCCGTTTGTCAATCATTTTTTTCAGTTTTTGGGAAAGGGAATGGAAAAGATAGAAGGCTTTGCGAAACAGGGCGCCAACTTTGTATATGGCGGCATCGGCGCGGTAGATTTTACAGGGAAAGCGGTCAATTATACTATGCCCGGTACGTTTGTATTTGCATTTAATATTACTGCTACAATCATTTTAGTTTGTGTGCTTGTTGCCGTTTTTTATTATCTCGGCATTATGCAAAGAATTGTTTCTGTAATAGCCAGAGCCATGAATTTTGTGATGCGTGTAAGCGGTGCGGAAGCATTGAGCAATGTGGCCAGCGCTTTTGTAGGACAAGTGGAAGCACAGGTATTGATTCGTCCTTACCTGGCTACGATGACGCGCAGCGAACTGCTGGCATCTATGAGCGGAAGCCTGGCATGTATAGCCGGTGGTATTCTCATTGTATATGCCAATATGGGAATGCGTGCAGGTTTGGATATTACACCCAATCTGATAGCGGCGAGCCTGATGGCGGCGCCCGGCGCATTGGTGATTTCAAAAATAGTATATCCCGAAACGGAAGAATCGCAGACGATGAAAAAAGTGAAACTTGAAGTGAAAAGCGGTTATAGCAATTTGATTGACGCGATCAGCCACGGCGCTGCCGATGGGTTCAAAATAGCGATGAATGTGCTTGCGATGCTCATTGGTTTTATTGCCTTGATAGCAATGATAGACTGGTTGTTGCTGAAAGGCGGACATCTGTTTAATCCTAATCTGGATTTGAGCTTGAATTTTATTTTCGGAAAAATATTTTTCCCTTTTGCCTGGGCTATGGGCATACCGGCAGAAGATGTGAATAACGCGGCTACCTTGCTGGGACAAAAAATAACGATCAACGAATTTGTAGCCTTCAGCAATCTCACTAATAAATCAGTTCCGATCCTTACACAAAAAGGACTAACGATCATCACTGTGGCTATTTGTGGATTTGCCAATTTCAGCAGCGTGGGCATGCAAATCGGTGGCATTGGAGCTTTGGCTCCCGAGCGCAGAGCCGATCTTGCAAAACTGGGAATGCGCGCCCTGCTCTGCGGCACTTTGGCCAGCTACCTGAGCGCCACCATCGCGGGTATTTTGTTTGGGTAAAGTATGCCGGCATTATAATCATTGAATAAACGGCTCACACTGGCATAGCTGAGATGATCTCCAATTGCAGAACGCTTCTTTGAAAACGGTATGATGTTAAATTGCAAAAATGTTTTTGAGATAGTTGTGAATATGATTGTTCAGAAAACAACTGCCGCTGCGATGTAATTTGAAACTACATCGTAGCGGCGCAGCATACTATTGGGCAGACCAAGGATTTCAGAGCTATCATAATGATAGAAGTATGATAGAATATTATTTTAGCGAAAAAATATAAAATATGAATATATATAATTTTATTTATTGTTTTTTTTACAAAGTTTGGTCGAAGAGAGGGGATAATGGAAATATCAGCGGTGCAGGACATCTTTTATTTGCAATAATGATGCATCTTCTCTTACTTTCAGAAATTATTAGATGGGTAGCGGATGTTAATATTTTACCCCTACCTAATTATGGTACTACAGGAAGGAATAGAAATGTTTGGATGCTATTTATCTTTCCATTTTGGATTGGGCTATGTTTTTTTTATAATAAAATCCGTACTCAAAGATTGATGGAACAGTATAAATTGAAATATGGAAATTCTAAGTGGAAAAATACTATTCGGGTATTATTATATGTTCTTTTACCAATGATATTAACGATTGTCTTGAGTTTAATAAGACAAAAAAGAGGGTTGTGATAAGCAGTTTTTAAACTGTACGAAGTTCCAGCTATTCGACATGTTCCAGAGGGCATGTCGGACTACAGATAAAAATGGATTTTAAATCCGTTCTATCTAAACTTCGGAATGCGCTTCGCTAATACCCCGAAGTGCGGAGCAGATCATTAATCTTCAACTTCTTTGAGCTTCGTTTTTTTAACAGCTATACAAACTCATAGCCAATATCTTTCCGGTAGGTTTTCCCTTCAAAATCTATTTTACCGGCATTGGTATAACTTTGCATAAGAGCATCTTTAAGCGTATCGCCATAAGAAGTGACAGCTAAAACACGACCTCCGTTGGTAAGCGTTTTGCCATCTTCCAACTTACTGCCTGCATGAAAAAGAAAACTTTCATGTACGGAATCAAACCCACTCATTTCTTTATTCTTTTCATAATCTCCCGGATAGCCTTTTGAAACCAACATAACCGTGCACGCGGCTTTGGGCGAATGTTTAATAATGGTATCGTTAAGCGTTCCTTCATGCATAGCGATAATCAGTTCTACCAGGTCATTTTCCAGACGGGGCATTACCACTTCCGTTTCAGGATCGCCCATGCGGCAATTATATTCTATTACATAAGGTTCGCCGCCTACGTTAATCAACCCGAAAAATATGAACCCGTGATAGGTAATGTTTTCTTTTTGCAAACCGGCGACCGTTGGTAAAATAATCTTGTCCGTTACTTTTTTCATAAAAGCATCATCTGCAAAAGGCACAGGAGAGATAGCGCCCATACCACCGGTATTGGGTCCTTTATCGCCTTCCAGAATACGTTTATAATCTTTGGCTTCGGGTAATAATGCATAATGTTTGCCATCCGTCATTATAAAAACGGAAAGCTCTACCCCGTTTAAAAAAGCTTCGACCACCACTTTGCTGCTTGCCGCGCCAAAAGCTTCATGTTGTATCATCGAAGTAAAGTTTTCAATGGCATCTCCGGTCGTTTCACTTATCACCACACCTTTACCTGCCGCCAGCCCGTCGGCTTTCAAAACAATAGGTAAGCTGTGTTGTTTTAAATAATCAATTCCTTCATCAAAGTTCTCTTTTGTAAACTCCCGGTAAGCCGCGGTGGGGATAGCGTGCCGTTGCATGAATTTTTTGGAAAAAGCCTTGCTTCCTTCCAGTTGCGCACCTTCTTTTGATGGACCTGCAACGATGATATGTTTTAAGTCCTTATCGTTTTTAAAATAATCATAGATGCCTTTCACCAAAGGGTCTTCCGAACCGGGCAACAAAATGTCAATCCGGTTTTCAATACAAGCTTCTTTTATCGCTTCAAAATCGGTGGGGGAAATGTTTAGATTCATGCCGAACTGTGCCGTGCCTGCATTGCCCGGCGCTATGAAAAGTTCCTTGCAGTATTTGCTTTGTCTGAGTTTCCACGCCAACGCGCATTCTCTGCCGCCCGAGCCGAGTAATAAAATATTGTATGCTTGCATGGCGCAAAGATAGCAGAGGCATTTTTTATAGAAATAAAAAAGTCACGGATAGAAAATCCGCAACTTCTTTCTATAAATAAAAATTTGAATTATTCCGCCATCATCTCTTCAATTACATTGGCAATATCTTCCGCGTTAGGTTTGGAAAAGTAATCGCCATCGGTTGCATAAGCAGGCCGGTGCGGTTGTGCGCTGATGGTGCGTGGCGCTACATCGAGCCAGCGGTAGCCGCCCTGTTTTTCCATTACTTGCTGAAACATATAGGCCGAAGCGCCGCCGGGCACATCTTCATCAATGAACACGATACGATTGGTTTTCATCAGAGAGTTCAGAATCATATTGTTGATATCAAACGGTAGTAAGGTGCGCACATCAATCACTTCACAGGAAATGCCCTGTGGTTCTAAATAATTGGTAATTGCTTCTTCTATAATACGCAAAGTAGAACCATAAGAAACAATGGTGATGTCCTCGCCCTGTCTGATGATTTCCGGTATACCAAAAGGCACGGTGAAACTTTCCAGATTAAGAGGCATTTTTTCTTTCAGGCGGTAGCCATTCAGGCATTCGATAACGATACCCGGCTCATCACTTTGCAAAAGCGTATTGTACATACCCGCGGCTTGCGTCATGCTGCGCGGTACGCACAGATACATACCACGAATACTGTTCAGGATCATACCGATGGGAGAACCACTGTGCCAGATACCTTCTAATCTATGTCCGCGAGTTCTTACAATTAACGGACATTTCTGACCGGCTTTGGTGCGATAAAGCATGGTGGCCACATCATCGCTTAATGGCTGTAAACCATAAAGCAGATAATCGAGATATTGTATTTCGGCAATAGGTCTTAAACCCCGCATAGCCATTCCCATTCCCTGTCCGATGATAGTAGCTTCGCGAATGCCGGTATCAAAAATGCGTTTATCACCAAATTTTTCCTGTAAACCAGCAAAGCCCTGATTAACATCGCCGATCTTTCCCAAATCTTCTCCAAATGCAAGAACAGCAGGATTTTTAGCGAACGTCATTTCAAAATATTTGTTCAGTATTTCATAACCATTGAGCATTTCGTCACTGTATTCGGGCATTACCTCCGTCACTTTCATTGCTGAACGAGCAGATGCGGAATAAAGTTTTGAGTTGTATTTTTCTTTGTTTTCGGCTTTCAGTGTTTCGTAATAACTGCGTAGTGTGCGAACGGCTTCACTGTTGCCTGTGGTCAGCTTCAGCACTTTATAAATAGTTTGCATCACATCTTTGCGGATGGGTTCTTTGATGACTTTCAGCGCCTGCACGTAGCCGGAGATTGTTTCTGCATGAGCGCCTGCCTCATATACCAGCTGATTGCAAAGATTTGCCGTATGTTCCACCTGTTGCTTTATGGGAATTATAAATGCATCCCATGCTTTTTGCTTTGCAGTGCGTGCTTCCTGCTTTGCCTGTTCTTCAATTTCTTTTAATTCTGCATCGGTAAGGATCTCATTTTCCAGAATAAACTCGCGCATCTTTACATTGCAATCATATTCTTTTTCCCATTCCAGACGCTCCTTGCTTTTATACCGCTCGTGGGAACCCGACGTAGAGTGTCCTTGCGGCTGTGTTACTTCCTGTACATGAAAAATAGCGGGAGTATGGGTTTCTCTGATGCGCGCGATGCCCTGCTGGAAAGTCTGCACCATGCCGGCATAGTCCCATCCTTTCACGGTATAAATATTCAATCCGCCTTTTTTAGGGTCATATTGCATACCGGAGAGCGCGTCTGAGATAGAGTTTTTAATGGTTTGATATTTTCTGGGTACCGAAATTCCATAGCCGTCGTCCCATATAAAAACTGCGAGAGGAACCTGCAAAACACCGGCCGCATTTATAGTTTCCCAAAACAAGCCTTCGGAGGTAGATGCATCGCCGATAGTGCAGAAAATCACTTCATTTCCGTTTTTGGAAAATTTATCAAATCCTTTTGCCAATTCAGGAATATTGCGGTAGCACTTGGAAGCAAAAGCCAAACCCAGCGCACGTACCATTTGCCCGGCCGTAGGGGAGATATCGCTTGAAGATTGTGGCGCTGTGGTCAGGTCTTTCCAGTCTCCATTATCATCCAGCCAGCGAGTGCCGTAGTGTCCGTTCATCATGCGTCCGCCGGTAGCGGGTTCCGCTGTAAGATCGGGGTTGGCATAAAGCTGCGCGAAGAACTTCTCTATGTCCGTCATTCCTGTGGCAAACATCAGCGTTTGATCCCGATAGTAACCGGAGCGGATATCGCCGGGCTGCATACATTTCGCAGCGGCTATCTGCGCCAGCTCCTTACCATCTCCGAAGATTCCGAATTTTGCCTTTCCGGTAAGCACTTCCCTGCGCCCTATCAGGCTGGCTTCACGGCTGGCGATGGCCAGTTTATAATCCTTGATTACTTCTTCTTTAAACTCTTCAAAAGAAAGTCGGCTTGTATTTTGAGTAACGGTATCCTGTGTCAGCATAAAATAATCCTGATTAATTGCGTCAAAGATAATTTCTAAATACTGGAAGATACAAATTAGTTGTAATAAAGTAAATGCGCGCTTTATTCTGATTTTATAAACCATCCTGCTGTCTTTGTCGCATCGCCGGGAAAAACAATACATTTGACAACGCAACCGAAAAAGAACACGCTGATGCCCATTCGAGTACAAAAGATGATCGTTGCTTTGTCTGTTTTGCTATTCATTGGCAAAATGGCAGCGTGGTATTTAACCCATTCAGTAGCTATTCTTACCGATGCGCTTGAAAGCATTATAAATGTGGTGGCGGGTTTCATAGGTTTATACAGTGTGATACTCGCAGCAAAACCACGCGACAGGAATCATCCTTTCGGACACGGCAAAGTAGAATATGTTTCGGCCGCGATAGAGGGTTCCATGATTTTCATAGCGGGACTTCTTATCATTTACGAAGGCATTGTAAAACTGATCCATAAACAGGAAGTGCACAGCTTGCAATTGGGTATCACGCTCACTGCCGTTACCGGACTGATCAATTTTTTTGCAGGTAACTATGCTATAAAAAAAGGAGCGCAGCATAAATCTGCCACTGTGGAAGCCGCAGGAAAACACATACGCGCCGATGCTTATTCCACCTTCGCGATTATTTTGGGTTTATTATTGCTGAAAGTTACAGGCTGGTGGTGGCTTGATAGCCTGGTAGCCATCGTGTTTGCGGTATTTATACTTCTCACCGGTTACAAAGTAGTAAGAAAATCGCTTTCTGGAATTATGGATGAAACCGATGAAACGATGGTGAATGAGGTAATCCAGTTTTTACAACATCACAGACGTCCGCAGTGGATAGATGTGCACAATATGCGCATCCTACAATATGGAGATGTGCTGCATATAGACGCTCACATGACTATGCCCTGGTACTATACCGTAAACGACAGCGAAAAAGAAATACACGTTGTGGAAGAGCTTATCAAACAACATTTTGGAAGCAGGGTGGAGATCTTCATTCATATTGATGCCTGCGCCCCATTTTCCTGTAAGCTTTGCGCTATGGAAAACTGCCCTGTAAGAAAACATGATTTCGAACAATTAGTCATTTGGAATACACAAAACGTATGGGAAGATTCCAAGCATGGGAAAGAAACTTATTTTACTAATTCTGTAACGACATGATTGCATTATTCATTGGTTTGGTAGCTGTGCTGGCAAGTGCCTACGGCGCTTTGGTAGGTTTTGGCGGTGGCGTGTTTGTAATTCCTGTTTTGGTATTGGCTTTTCATTACCCGATGGAATATGCTGTAGGCGCGGTTACGCTTTCATTGGTTCCATCTTCGATCATTACTACGTTGCTCAATAATAAGCACGGGTATGTAGATTATATTACCGGTATTATTTTAGAAATTCCTACAGTAGTCGGCGTTGTATTGGGTAGTTTGCTGGTGTCTCTGTTGCCAAGAACACAATTGCAATATGTCTTTGTGATCGCTATTACTCTTGTTGGATTAAGTTTTTTAAAAAAGAAAAAAGAAGAAGCACCTGAAAACAATTTTTTTAAAAGACTGAATGACCGACCGCCCAACTTCGCGAAAAAAGACGCCAATGGAAACATTTTGTATAAGGTCAATTACTTCATTGTTACCGGTTTTGGGTTATTGTCTGGGATGCTTGCAGGTTTACTGGGTATTGGCGGTGGGTTTATAAAAACTCCTGTGATGATAAAAGTATTTCGCATACCTTCAAAAATAGCGGCCGGCACCGCCTTGTTTATGATCATTATTACCAGTATTACCAGTAGCATCAGTCATTACCTGTTGGGACATATGAAGTGGAGCTATGTAATGCCTGTGGTAGTGGGTTTTGTGATAGGACCTTTTCTGGGAGTACAATTGAAGAAAAAAATATCTGCCGGAAACCTGGAAAAATTAGTGGGCATTTCGCTGATCATCGCCGCCGTGCTGATGCTGGTGAATATCTTGTTCATTCATACTTCCTCATAACCATTTTCAATTTATTGTCTTTTCATATCCTTCATCAATAAAAAGATTGCCGCCATCGGCTGCTTGTGTGGCAAGCACATCGCATCTGTTGTTATATACATTATCTGCATGCCCTTTTACCCAAACAAAACGTATAAAATGTTTGGCGGCAAGTTGCGCATACTGTTTCCATAAGTCGGGGTTTTTTTTATCCTTAAATCCTTTCCTGATCCAGCTTTGCAGCCAACCTTTTTCCACCGCATTCACTACATAAGAGCTGTCGCTGTAAATAGTGATTTTCAAACTTTCTTTTTTTAATTGCTGCAATGCTACGATCACTGCCATCAGCTCCATGCGGTTATTGGTGGTCATCCTGAAACCCTGTGAAAACTCTTTTTCTACGGCGCCCCATTTCATTACAATGCCATAGCCACCGCGTCCCGGGTTGCCACGCGCAGCGCCGTCTGTATAAATGATTAATTGTTTTTCCATTTAGAAATAAGAGGTGTTTCGGAAGATTTCAAAATTTTCGGGGAAAGAAAAGGCTTCTATCTTTGCGCACCAAAAATAGAATCTTGAAAGACAAAATAAAAGTGGGTGCGGTAAGCTATTTAAACACCAAACCAATGTTGTATGGTATTGAAAAAAGCCCTGTATTTTCACAAATAGAGCTGACTTTGGAATATCCCGCATTGCTTGCCCGGCATTTAAAGGAAGGAATTATAGATATGGCATTATTACCCGTAGCGGCTATGAAAGATATACCACATGCGCAGATCGTCAGTGATTATGGAATAGCGGCAGATGGCGAAGTAGCTTCTGTGTGTATCTTCAGCCAGGTACCTGTAGAGGAAATAAAAACGGTTTATCTGGATTATCAATCCCGTACTTCGGTAAGACTTGCGCAGGTTTTGATGAAACAATTCTGGAAAAAGGAAGTGGAATGGTTGCAGGCTCCGGATAATTATATTGATTATATCAACGGAGATAAGGCAGGAGTTATCATAGGCGACCGCGCATTAAAGCAATTGCACAATTTCAATTACGTATATGATTTGGCAAAAGCCTGGAAAGATTATACAAACCTGCCTTTTGTATTTGCCGCGTGGATAGCGAATAAAGATCTACCCAAAGATTTTTTACAGGCGTTTAACGATGCGAATAAATACGGAACGAAACATACGGAAGACGTGGCAGCGCTTTATCCATTTCCTTACTATGACCTGAAAAAATATTATTCCGAAAACATCCATTATTTTTTAGACGAACAAAAGAAGAAGGGGTTGCAGCGGTTTTTACAAGAATTATAAAAAGTACCGGTTATAAGAAATGGCGTATGACTTCCTGATCATTTCAGTCGGTTATCAGTAATTGCATAATTACTCCTTATCCGTATATATCCGAGTTCACCATCATCTTTTATACATTTACAGTTTCAAATTTTATCATGAGTAAAAAGATAGAATTAATTGAATGTCCGCGCGATGCCATGCAGGGATGGAAACATTTTATACCAACCGAAACTAAAATAGAATACCTCAATCAGTTGCTGAAATGTGGTTTTGATGTGTTGGATTTCGGATCGTTTGTTTCTGCAAAAGCCATTCCGCAACTGGCAGATACCAAAGAAGTATTGTCGAAACTGGATCTGAGCAATACAGCTACAAAGCTGCTTGCCATTATTGCCAATATGCGCGGCGCAGAAGAAGGAGTGGTATATGATGAAATACAATACCTCGGTTTCCCATTCTCTATCTCAGAAACTTTTCAGCAGCGCAATACCAATAAAACGATCGAACAATCGCTGGCGCAAGTAGCAGAAATCCAAACCCTTTGTGCAAAGAATAATAAAGAACTGGTCATTTATATTTCTATGGGTTTTGGCAATCCTTACGGAGACCCGTACAATGCAGAAATAGCGATCAATTGGGTAAAGAAATTATCACAGTTTGGCATTCAAATATTCGCCATGTCGGATACGGTGGGTGTGGCAACGCCGGATACTATAAAATACGTTTTTGAAAATCTGCTTCGCGAATTCAAGGACTTGAAGATAGGAGCGCATTTTCATTCTACATCCACTACCTGGAAAGAAAAATTACAGGTGGCTTATGATGCGGGATGTACGCGTTATGACAGCGCTATCAAAGGTATTGGTGGCTGCCCGATGGCAAAGGATGATCTGGTGGGAAATATAGCGACTGAAAATGTAGTGTCATGGTGCCGGAAACAGAATTTATCTTTGGGTATTATTGACGAAGAACTGGATAAAGCGCTGATGATGGCGGGAAAGGTCTTTTTATAGCGTTCATATTTATAACTTACAATTTTACATAAAACACGATGTCTGCACAAACCTCTGAAATAAAACGCGTAACAGCTCATACGCTGCAATGGATGAAGCAAAACGATGAGAAAATTTCCATGCTTACGGCGTATGACTTTTCTATGGCGCGCATATTGGATGATGCCGGAATAGATGTATTGCTTGTCGGCGACAGCGCTTCCAATGTAATGGCCGGGCATGAAACTACCTTGCCAATTACGCTCGACCAGATGATCTACCATGCGTCCAGCGTAGTACGCGCCATTAAACGTTGCATGGTAGTCGTGGATTTGCCTTTTGGAAGTTATCAGGGAAACAGTAAAGAAGCGTTGAATTCTGCCATCCGGATTATGAAAGAAACAGGTGCTCATGCTATAAAACTTGAAGGTGGCGAAGAAGTGGTGGAAAGCATCAAACGTATCATCAGTGCGGGAGTTCCCGTGATGGGGCATCTGGGTTTGACACCGCAGTCCATAAATAAATTTGGTACTTACGCAGTACGTGCCAAAGAGGAAGAAGAAGCTGAGCAGTTGGTAAAGAATGCATACGCATTACAGGAAGCAGGTTGCTTTGCTATTGTGCTGGAAAAAATACCGGCGGCTTTGGGTAAAAAAGTAGCGGAAGAACTGAAAATCCCGATAATAGGCATTGGCGCGGGTATGCATGTGGATGGACAAGTGCTGGTGATGCACGATATGCTGGGCATCACCAAAGATTTTTCTCCAAGATTTTTGCGACGCTATGCCGATCTGTATGAAGGCATTAAAACCGCGACCGAGCATTATATAAAAGATGTGAAGAGCAAGGATTTCCCTAACGAGGGAGAACAGTATTAGTCCGGATGTTGAGAATAGTTTATATAGCGGACAATACTTAAAAGATGTTTAGCGGTATATTATTAGGATGAGATTATTGGGTCAGTTGAATTTCTTCAACACAGTGATCTTCCATCATGCAAACATTCATACCTTTCATAACCCGGTCTTGTCCGTTCTCTTTATAATAAACATCATTAGAACAAGCGTCAGCCTCGCCGAATAATTTGCCATCATTTGCTTTTCGTTGTTTTGTATGGAAGTTTGTCAACTTATATTCTTTGTTCAAATTCATTACAGTGATAGAATAGTCGTAGCTATGATAGTTTAATACAATTGAGCTGATGCGAGCCGGGTCATTTAAGTTAACAATTTCGTCTCTGATGATTTGATTTGTTCCCTGTTCATATTCCACAACATGGATGTGGGAAAGATCAGAAGAGTCGAAGCCAGAAAAATAGACTGAAAGAGCCGGATCTTGACAAGTTATTCTCCTGCATGAAAACTGAAGGATATTAAGTAACAAAAAGATTAAGCAAAAAATCACATTCTTCATATTGTTATTTCTTACAAAGATATGGGGTAATGGAGGATGTGGAATAATATATGTATTGTATAATTTCATGGTCAGACTTTCGTCCTATATGCGCAATCTCTATTCACTGTTTTTTATTCTTATGCTGTTCATTTCTATGCATTCTTATGCGCAGGTAAAAGATAGCACTACAGTTACGGATTCGCCCGTTACACTGCAAGACACTGTAAAACAACAAACAGATACCATAAGCGCTGATACCGGTTTGGCAAGCGTTCCTGATATTATTATTACACCATCACCCTCACAGAGCTACGAGATTGCCGGCGTGGTGCAGGATCATAATACGGGTGAAGGCATTCCATTTGCCACGATTTTTTTTCCGCGTTCCGAGATCGGAACATCCGCAGACCTGAACGGTAATTTCTACATCAAAACCGATAAGCTTCCTGCTGATACGCTACGTTTTGAAGCCATTGGCTATCAGGGTGCTTTTAAAATCCTGTCCGGAGATAAAAAGAACTATAGTTTTTATATTGAATTGAACCGGTCTGAAAATGTCTTAAATGAATTTGTATTGCGACCTGGTGAAGATCCGGCTGTGACATTGCTGAAAAAAATTATCGCACACAAGCCCGACAATAATCCCAACCACGCGAGAAATTATCAATACGAAGTGTATAATAAAATGGAAGTGGATCTTGAAAGGCTTTCCAAATCTCAGTTTGAGAAGCTGCCTATTCCTTATATGAAACGTTTCAGTTTTATCTATGATAATCTGGATACCTCTGCCGAAGGCAAACCTTTTCTTCCTTTTTATTTTACAGAAACCTTATCCGATTTTTATTTTCGGCGAGAGCCTAAAAAACAACGGGAATTTATTAAAGCCGCACAGGTGAAAGGCGTGAATAATGAAAGTGTCACCAAGTTTCTCGGAAGTATGTATCAGAACGTGAATGCTTATGAAAACTTTATTCCGGTGTTTGATAAAAACTTTGTAAGTCCGATTAGCGATCAGGGTTTGTTCTACTATAAATATAAAATAAAAGATACTCAAACGGCTTACGGTTACAACATCATCCTGGTACAATATACACCCAGACGAAGTGGTGAAAATTGTTTCTATGGAGATTTTTGGGTGGCCGACAGCGCTTTTGCTTTGCAACGCATCACAATGGAAGTGCCTAAAACAGCTAATATAAACTGGGTGGAAGGTGTAAGCTTATATCAGGAATTTGCACCTGTGGAAGGCAGTTTCTGGTTTTGCATAAAAGATAAGTTCATCGCGCATTTTACCGCTACGTATGGTTTGAAACTTCCTGGTTTTATAGGAAGAAAAACAACTTCATACAAAGACATTATTATTAATAATCCATCCATAGAACAAGTGTTGGATAATAAAAACTATAAGCAAGACGTGACCGTAACGGATACTTCTGTTCACAACGATGATGCATTTTGGGTAGGCGCGCGGCATGATACGCTTAGCAAAAATGAAAAAGCGATCTATAAAATGATTGATACGCTGGAGAAGATGCCGGTGTTTACAACTTATAAAAACATGATACGCTTTTTCGCTTCCGGTGTAAAAGATGTAGGACCTTTTGAAATCGGACCTTATTGGTATGTGTACAGTAACAATATAATTGAAGGTCCGCGCTTTCGTTTTTCGGTGGGCACCAATCCTAAATTGTTTAAAAATATTTACCTCAATGGATATGTGGCTTATGGCTTGAAAGATGAACGGCTGAAATATAAAATCGGCGGTCTCTGGCTTTTGGATCGTAAACCGCGTATGTATCTCTATGGTTCTTATACACACGATATCGACCGCACAACAAATTATTATGATGAAGTAACAACTGATAACATCTTCAGCGTAGCTGTAAGGAAGAAAAACATACCATGGAAGCTTGCGTTTGTAGATGAATACCGTTTTGAATTTTTTAAAGAGTACTACAGCGGCTTCAGTCATCAGGTAAGTCTGATTCAAAAAACGTTTGATCCTTATTTGCCTCTGCCATCTACTACTGTTTTCACAGACAAAAACGGTCTGCCGGCAGATTACATTACTAACACAGAGCTTAATCTTCGTCTTCGTTTTGCCTATAAAGAAAAATTTGTGGAAGGCAATTATTACCGTTACAGTTTGGGCAGCGATTACCCAATAGTAGAAGCAAGGTTTGGTATGGGTTTAAAAAATGTTTTGAATGGAGGATATGATTATCAGAAAGTGTCGCTTAGCATATCCGATTATCTTCCGATACCACCGATAGGTTCGCTTTACGCTAATGTATTTGCCGGTAAGTATTTTGGAACATTGCCTTATCCTTTATTGGAAATTCATCCCGGTAATGAATTTTATTATTACAACAAGTATGCGTTTAATATGATGAACCGTTATGAGTTTATCAGTGATCAGTACATGGGCATTAATCTGGAACATAATATAGGCGGCGGTATTTTTAATTATATTCCTTTGTTGAAAAAGCTGAAGATGCGACAATTTTGGACGGCGAAAGCATTGTATGGAGATTTAAGCGATGCCAATAAAGCGCTCAATCTAAACAAAGGCTATCCGTTTAAAACACTTGACCAGCAACCTTATGTGGAATTAGGTACGGGTGTTTCCAATATTTTGCAGATATTCCGTATCGATTTTGTATGGCGTGTTTCTCCCAAAAGTCCGCCGGGAGAGCCACTTAGCAGGCATTTTGGCATATTCGGAAGTGTGCGGTTCAACTTTTAAAAAACAAAGAAGCCGGATTAAGACTAACCCGGCTTTTCTATTAATTCACCAATTACACATTCTTAAAATAATGTTGTAATAGCCGACAAAAATGAACGGTTTCATTATCGCAATCAATACCAGAATTAAGGTATTTGCATCTACCCATCAGCACGGATGATTTTTAAAGAATGAAAATAATTATTGGGTGATTATTGAATCATTGTGATAGCTACATAAGCCACGATCTCCATCATAAGCGCTATGCCAAGATGTACAATGATACCACCATAGATAGAGCGCGTTTCGTAAGCAAGAATGCCCAGCAGCCAGCCACCAAAAAATGAGCTGATTGTTTCGCCAAGCGGCTTGCCAAAGTGAATAGTAACATAAAAAACACACATGGGCAAGATAGCCTGTACTCCCGCGAAACGTATAAATGCCAATATCAAAAATCCTCGGAAGAAAAACTCGGTTGTAATAAAATCAGAGGCATAGCAGAATTCATATATCCATGAAAGCAATCCTTTGTGTGGCGCGTCATCCGTTAATCCCAAATGAAAAATACGCGGATAAGTAGTGAGAAAATCGGGTTGGGTAGCCGCCGCTGTTATGATGGGTAACATAATGAGCAGCATTAAAAAATAAGGCTTGAGCAACACGTCTTTTGTTTTAAAGCCGTACAGCGGTTGTTCTTTTCTATCCGCTAAAAACCAGAAAGCCGTAACCGGAAGAAAGATAAAAATGAAACCTTGAAGATTGATGAAATATTTATTGGCTACCATTTGATAAATGGCAGGCAGTTTTTCTGTAAAGAAATTGTATTGATAAAACCAGGTGCGTACCGAAAACAGCACTACTGAGAAAATAATCATCAACCACAATTTCCAGTTAAGCAGCAGCTTCCGGCTCTTCTTGTTGAAGATGAGCAAAAAATAGGCGCCCCCGAAAGCTAAGCCATACATCATCAGATAATGTAACAATCGCTTTGTTGTATCAAATTCATAATCCATATAAGTGCGCTCCACATCATACCGGTATTCGATGCTTACGAGAGCAGCAGTAAATAAAATTATCGCGATAAAATAGCTGAGATTGAAATGCTCGCTGAAATAAGCACGAAGGATTCGTCCAATTTTTTTCATAACATTATTTCCAAAGGTCTAATATCTGTTGCGCATGATCTTTGGCGGTTACTTTATCTATTATATGCGCTATTTTCCCTTCTTCATCTATCAGGTATGTAGTGCGCAGAATGCCCATATACTCCCTGCCAAACAGTTTTTTTTCGCCCCATACTTTATAAGCTTTCACCATTTTGCTTTCCACGTCGGCGAGCAAAGGGAAGGGCAGTGTGTATTTTGTTTCAAAATTTTTATGCCGTTTGGCACTGTCCATACTGACGCCTATTATTTGGATACCGGCTTTTTTTAGTTTGGAAATATTATCACGCAGGTTGCAAGCCTGCTCTGTGCAGGTAGGCGTATTATCTTTAGGATAAAAATAAATTGCGAGCTTTTTCCCTTTAAAATCGCTTAGCGACGCTGTATTCCCATTTTGGTCGGGCAATGAAAAATCGGGTGCTTTACTTCCTTTTCGTAATGGCATGATGCAAAGGAAAAATTTAAAAAGTACAATTCAAAAAAACCTGTTTCATCGAAACCTTTATATAAAATCTATCTGACGAATTCCCAGTTCATTATCCGTTCATTATCGTTTTCATCCTTCACTTTTACCACCAGTTCATGTTTCCCTTTTGCACAATATTCATCAAACTTATAAACATACACACCTCCAAAAGGCTCGAATAAAATCCACTTCCCATCCAGTTCCGCGCGAAATTCTTTTATGGAAGTCGTTTCTTCTTTTACGGCAAAGCGAATGTTTGCGGCTTTGGTAAGATCATTGGTTTTTTGCAGGTTTTGGATAGTTGGCGCTGTCATGTCTGTAGTTAAGTAATAAGTACCGAAGTCGCGCACTTTTGCTGCGTACCAGCCGTTTTCTTGTGTAGCCACTTTACCGCTTTCGGTTTTACCATCGTTATAAATCAAAGCTATTTTGTTTCGCTGTGCAAAAGGAACGGGTTTGTTAGGTTTTATTTTTACAGTAAAATATTCATGTGCAGGGATGTAGCTTTCAAGGATTTTATAGCGTGCAGAATATTCTTTCATGTCGTCCTTTTTTGCAGTAACTGCACATACATTATCGTACAATACATGATCGCCTAAGCTCACTTGCAGATTATTGGAAGCGTTCAGTTTTTCAGATTGATCGAAGAGCCATTTCTTTTCACAGGTTGCAGTCAAAGTTTCATGAGTTGCGGTCATTTTAAAATCAACAATCGTCATGTTGTCAAAGGCGTCTGTCAGTTCAATTTTTACAGTGTGTACGCCTTCGGTAAGTAGCAAACCGCCTTTTTCTTTATTCAGATTTTCATAAACGGACAAACGATTTCCCGGCATCTGAAACATACATTGATACCAGTCGTTTTTAATCGTCTTTGTTTTATAATCGGCATAGGCATTTACATAGCGCGTCACATCATAGCCGATATCATCAAGTGTTATTTTCCCCTGTATAGAATCATCCAGATACCAAACCGCTTTATAAAAATTAAGTGTGTTGCGGCTGTCGTTCATAAAATCATTTACCGATATCGCGATGCCCGCTTTTGCCCCTTCGAAAATTACCGGTTCCTGTACTGTATAAACTGTTCCTTTTTTTACGAGTTTATAATATGTAGGTGTTTGTTCATAAAATCCGTTATTCAGATTATAAATAGCGATAGCCGTGGGTAACGGTGGTTGTGTGTCTTTTATATCCAGTCCAAACAAAGCGCCGTTAAGCGGATGTTCCGTTTTGGTATCCCGTATTTCAAAATGCAGATGCGGTGCTGTAGATCCACCCGTATTGCCGCTCCATGCGATTTGCTCGCCTTTTTTTACAGGAAACTGGTCAGGCGCCAGGTTGATATCCACCATCCAGCTTTGTTTTTCATATTGTTTCTTTCGCAGAAATTTTTGCAGTTCCGGATTAAAATCATTCAAATGCGCATACAACGTTGTAAAGCCATTCGGATGTGTAATATAAAGTGCATGACCGAAGCCGCCTTTTTCTATTTTCATTCGCGATACATAACCGTCCGCCGCTGCGTGCACGGCATGATTTTCGATACCTTCCGTTTTTATATCCAACCCACTGTGGAAATGTCCGGGACGACATTCCCCAAAATTTCCCGCCAATAAAATGGGAATATCCAGCGGGTTGCGAAAATAATCTTGCGGGTATTTAGAAATTTTTTCTTGGGCAATTGCTTTTTTTTGAGTAAAATACAAACAGAATATTGCCACTATGAATGTCAGGCTATTTTTCATACTGTCGCAAGTTCGAAAAAAAATAACAGAGCTTAAAAACAATACTATGAAAACCTTTAAAGCTTCTATGAACCGGGATACGAAAATATTGACCGCCGTTGTTTTCACAATCATCTTATTCGCGATTATCTGTCCTGTCTTCTTTAAGAAAGAAAACGGATGGGAAGTGCTTATTTCTTCGGCAGTGCTGCTGCCCGTTATAGTAGTTGCGTTTTTATTACGTCCAACAGGTTATACAGTTGATGATGCTTTTCTCATAATCAATAAAGACATTGGCGAAAAAAGAGTACGCCTTTCTGGTATTACGGATGTACAAGAAGTGACCAAAGCGGATACCGGATTTGGCATACGTACGTTTGGCGTTGGCGGTTTCTTCGGCTACTATGGTAAGTTTTATTATAATAAGATCGGCGGTGTGACAGCGTATGTTACCAATCCTGATAAACTCATTCTTATAAAAACTAATGAAGACAAAAAATATCTGGTAAGCCCTGATGAAATGCTTGAGTTTATTACAGAGATAAAACAGCGGATGTCAGAGAATAGATTTGAAAAGTGACTTTACAACCTGTAAAATAATGAACGATGATTTTATAAAAGGACGCGGCGCACAGTTTAATCCCAAAAACAAATTTCTGAAAGATGAGTATGTACAGGAACACCCGGAAGCTATAGATGATTGGGAAGAACAGGAACGTAAAACTGAGTATATTTTTGATGATAGCAAAACGCTGGTAAATAAAGTGACAAGCCCCGATGTTGGGATGATGTACAGTGCCAATCCTTATCAGGGCTGCGAGCATGGCTGCATTTATTGTTATGCCCGCAACTCACACGAATACTGGGGTTACAGCGCCGGTGTAGATTTTGAAAGCAGAATCGTGGTGAAGAAAAACGCGCCTGCTTTGCTGCGAAAACTTTTTGAAAATAAAAACTGGGAACCGAATGTCATCTCACTTTCGGGCAATACAGACTGCTATCAGCCAATAGAACGCAAGATGAAAATTACCAGACAGCTGCTGGAAATTTGTCTGGAATACAGAAATCCTGTGGGTGTGTTGTCGAAGAATGCTTTGGTGCTGCGTGATCTGGATGTATTGCAGGAATTGAATAAATACAATCTCGTCAGTGTTTTTTCTTCTATCACTTCATTAGATGAAGATTTGCGAAGGTTGCTGGAGCCGCGCACGGCTTCTTATAAATCGAGGCTGAAAGTGGTGAAAACTCTTTCTGAAAATAATATTCCCACCGGCATTATGAATGCGCCGCTTATTCCCGGACTCAATGATATGCATATTCATGATGTGCTGAAAGCTGCGTCGGAAGCGGGCGCCAAATGGGCGGGTTATACAGTTGTGCGCCTCAACGGAGCCATTGGCGACATCTTTAAAGATTGGCTTTATAAAACATTCCCAGAGCGTGCAGAGAAAGTATGGCACCAGATATGTGCTTGTCATGAAGGGCAAGTAAATGACAGTCGCTGGGGCAACCGAATTGTGGGTGATGGAAAATTTGCCGAATTAATAAAACACCAGTTTCAGTTATATTGCCGCAAGTTTGGATTGAATACAGAAAAGCGCCAATTAGCCACGCATCATTTCAGAAGGATTAAGAATGGGCAATTGCCCTTGTTTTGAATAAGTAAACTAATTCTATCTTTTTACAAAAACCCATTTCAGCATCTCTTTCCAGCTTGGTTTTTTCCCGTACATCAAGATACCGGTTCGGTAGATGCGCGCACAAAGCCAGATGATGAACGTAATGCCAGCCAGCATACAAATCATTGACATTGCTAACTGCCAGTATGGAACGGTACCCGGAACACCAAACGGCAAACGCGCCATCATAATGATGGGAGAAGTGAACGGTATCATGCTGCACCAAACTGCCATATTTCCTGTGGGATTGGCTATAGTAGAAGTCATGATAATAAAAGAGAAAATAATAGGAATAGTAATGGGAAACATCATAGATTGCGCATCTTGAGGATCTTCATTTACCGCGCTGCCCACCGCTGCGAATAACGATGCATAAAATAAATAGCCGGTGATAAAATAAAACAAAAACGCACCGATGATCAAGGGCAGGTTCAGTTGTCCCAGCGTCATGCTCAGTCCTTTTGCTATAGCCATTTTGGCTTCCGGCTGCTCATTGACTTGCTGTATATGTTGTATAGCGTCTGGTGAAGCTGATGCGCCAAGCAGGGTAGTGCCGATAAACAGTAATGCCATCCATATTAAAAACTGCGTCAGACCTACGGCACCAATGCCTATTATTTTTCCCATCATAAGTTGTATAGGTTTCACAGAAGACACAACTACTTCCGCGATCCGATTTACTTTTTCTTCCATCACGCCCCGCATTACCATTGTGCCATAAATCAGCATGATCATATAAATTAAAATTCCCGAACCGTATCCCACAGCATACGAGATGCCGGAATTTGCCGCTTCAGCATTTCCTTCTTTATCCACTACATTTTGCTTTAGCGAAATAGGATTTTGCTTAATGAGATTTAGCCGCGCAGTATCAATATTCGCTCTTATCATCCGTTCCTGTTCCAGCACATCATTCAGGTCATCTTCTACTTGTACTTCAGAAAACATACCCATTTGCTTGCCGGAAATATATTCCACACCTTCAGGCTTGTCAACATTAATTGTCGGAATATATAAAGCGCCTGTGTAATTATTTTCTTCGCTTCCGGCGCGTATGCTGTCCACTACATTTTTGGTTACGCTATGATAACTTATGTTTTTCCCATCTTTCAACTTCCCATCAAAAAGATGACTTTCATCATACACGGCGATGGTAAGATGCTCACTGTTATTGCCGGCAAAATAAGCACTGGCTGCTATCATGCCTACAAAAAGGAGTGGCGTAAGCAGTGTGGAAAGAATAAATGTCTTATTGCGGATGCGGGTGAGGTATTCACGTTTTATGATAAGAAAAGTTTTGTTCATTTTTCGTTTTGTTTATGCGGGTTTTTTGTCAAATTTTCTGGCTGCAGGCGTATCTTTTACAAGTTTTATAAAAATATCATTAAGCGATGGCAGCACTTCATTAAATCCTTTTATGGAAACACGCTGGCTGATAAAATGCTTCAGGATATCATTGGACTGAAATCCTTCGTTGATTTTTACAAGCAGACCGTCGTTTTCCTGAGAGATAATTGTAAATGCATCAGATGCAAGATTTGCATTTTCATTATCCAATAACACGCCGAACACATTTTCTTTAAACTGCTGTTTCACTTGTTGCACCGTTCCATCCAAAATGTTTTGTCCTTTATTCATCAGTACAATGTGATCACAGATTTCTTCTACCTGTTCCATCCGGTGGGTGCTGAAGATGATTGTGCTTCCCTGTTTGGCAAGATTGAAAATTTCATCTTTGATAAGATCGGCATTTACAGGATCCAGCCCGCTGAATGGCTCATCCAAAATGATCAGTTTCGGTTGATGCACTACCGTAGTTACAAACTGCAATTTTTGGCTCATTCCTTTACTGAGGTCTTCCACTTTTTTGTTCCACCAGCTTTCCATACCCAGTTTTACAAACCATTTTTTTACACTTTCCATAGCCTCACGGCTGCTCATCCCTTTGAGCTGCGCTAAGTACAGCGCTTGTTCTCCTATCTTCATTTTCTTGTAAAGCCCGCGCTCTTCAGGCATATATCCTATCAGCGACACATCTTTTTCGGGATCAAACTTTTTTCCTTCCAGCAAAACCTCGCCTTCATCGGGGAAAAATATGCCGGTGATGATGCGCAGCAATGTTGTTTTTCCGGCGCCGTTGGGACCCAGCAAGCCGAATATGGATCCGGGTTCTATGGTGATGTTTACATCATCCAGCGCTTTTTGTGAAACGAAATTTTTGGAGATGTTTTTTAATTGTAGTAAAGCCATTGTGGAAAATGCTTTTTTAATTATAATAATGGTGATGAAGGTACACTAAACCTGATAGAATATTTTTCCGTGAATCGTATTTTTTTGTCGCAATAGTGAAAATAAAAAACTGCTTTTCTAAAAAAAGCAGTTCGTGTTTTGGTAGAATATTTATTTTTTATTGCTGATCATATTTAGTATCCCAAGCTGTACCGTCATCACCTTTCTGTCCTTCCATTTTTATCATAAAGTTCTTGGCTGGGAAGTAAGGTTTCATGTGAATGTCTAAGTGTATCTTATCTTTTTGCACAGGATCTTGTTCAAAACGGCGAATGGTAAAATCTTCTATCAGCTTATCGGGGCCGGTAATACCATCGAGAAATTTTACAATTTGTCCCATCAGGTCTTTACGGGTATTGGCATTGAAGTTTTCAAAAGCCCGGCGATTCAGAAAGTCCATCAGCACTTTGGTTACATAATCGAATACGCGTACTACGGAATAAGTTTGTAAACCAAGATTGTCGCCGTTAAATAAAGTCTTTGCAGAAAACGCCATTACTTTTCCATATTCCTTTACCATAGGTACTAAGCCCATTTTTTCAAGATTGGCGATTTCACTTTTCTTGAGTTCAAATTTTACACCGTCGGTTTCATTCATACTTCCGAATTTTTTACCGGCAGTTACCTGGCTCATCAAGGTTTTATAAATTTTCCCTGCTAAAGCGCCTGAAGGTGGCACAAAGAGATCATCTTCTTCTCCCAATTGGTCATATTTTCCACGACCTACCAGCCAGTTGCAAGTCATCATCACATTAGAGCGGTATTTATCTCCGCCTGTAAGATTGGCCATTTCAAACATTTCCATCACATCATCGGGCGCATCCAGATGTTCAAAATCGGTTACCATCATCACTTTATGTTCATGCGCGATCTTCGCCCATTTTTCTAATACTTTGTTGGAGCCGAGATAGCCGGGCATTACCAAAATGCTATAGTTGTTGCGAAGATCCAGTCGGTCAAAGTTCATTTTCAATTCTTCATTCACGGTATCGATGAAGCGTGTATTGTCCAGGTCTTTCATCTGATCCAGTTCGCAATTGATGAAGGAAACATTCTTCAGTTTGTCGGACTCGGTATTTTTAAAAAACAAGGCCACATTCCGGTAAGAGCGTTCCAGATCTTTGGTTTCGTCAATGGCTTTCGCAAGGTTTTGCTGCAATACTTTTTCACTTTGTGCGGCTTTTTCTTCACAAAGGCTCACCATATCGGTAATCTCATTTGACGATTCCAATACCTTTGCCCAAAGCGCCAAAGCTTTTTGCAAAGTTTCACGTTCGTTTTTCTTCTGCGATTCGGTGAGGAAGATATTGCGACGCGCCTTCCTGTCGGGGTTAAGGTTTTGCGTTCCTTCAATGGTGGATTCTATAAGATCGAAGCCGCCGAACTTTGCAAGTTTTTCAGAGCTGTTTTTCAGAAGCTCCAGTGGATTTTTTATCTCTTGCGTAGCTCTTTCCTGCGCCGGCAAAGCCTGTTCATTAGTGCTTTGTTCTAATTGTTCGCTCATAACGATTATAGCTTTTTGTGTGTTATCAATGATTTTTTTATTATGGTCTGAAGCTGGATATTTCACCTGTATCACTGTCTTCATGCTGGGGTGAGGTGGTAGATGCGCCTGATGATTCGCCGGACTGTCCGGAGTTAAAGCCAACCCAATCCTGTTGCAGTTCCGCACCTTGTATCGTTATTCGGTGACTCGAAATAGTTAATTCTGTTTTCATAGGCTGGCTGCCGTCTGCATTGAAAATTTCTTTGTAGTTAATGCAAAAGGCATTGTAAAATTCCAGAGTTTTGAGGGAATCGCTGAAGTCACGATTAAAGAAAGTAAGCGAGCCGTTTTTGGTAACATTAGGCGCCATAGCCCACACTACCAGTTCGTCGCTGTTGGTAGATTCCAGCACGAGGTGTATCAGTCCTATTTCCGGATTCCGGTTGGGAAGATTGGATCTGCCAATACTTTGCGTTATCTGATAGTCCGCATTTAAAACGGTGTAATAGTTACTGCCGTCAAATGTAAGTCTTGCTAAAAATGACATAACAATCGCTTTTTATAAAAAATTACTTATTGCTCTTCAGTTCCGCGATCATACCGTTAATCGCATCCAGCAACGCGGCTTTAGCATCGGGATCAGCAAGCGCAGATTTCAAAATCTTGTTTGATTTCAATTGTTTCATGATCTTGAAGTATTCATCTTTCTGCGTTGCAAAATCTTTCAGAAATTCACTTTGCTCTGTGATGCCTTTCACTCCAAAATCTTCCAGACCGTTGAAATGCAACGTTTCTTTTTTAGACATGCCATCAGCATCTTCAAAATCTACATCTACCGTAGGTTTGTAATTTTCAAAAACCTGTGTAATCGTTTGCAGTCCGTGTACGATTTGTGGTTTCACCGGCGCGTCTTTTGTAAGCTTTTCAGCCATCAGTGTGCGGTTCTGAGGGATGTCGGCAAACGCTTCGCTTGCATCGGTTTTCACCTCATTGCCGCCTATGCCATAGTTATCGTTCATTGTTTTGAGATTTTAAAAGATTATGAATTTTGATTTTATGAAATTACGACTATTAGTTTTAGATACATAACGTATTTGTACGGATTTTTGAGTTCATGTTTTCACATAACGAAACACAGTGAGTTGCTTTATTACTTTGTTTTCATTGTCAGCTTTGTGTGAAATCAATCAACTTACCCACCGACCATCCAATCCAACTCTTTCACTCCCTCTGTTTCCTTCACGCCCACGGTTACTTTATCGCCATTTTTTATTTCCTGGTTGATGATCATTCTGCTTAAAGGTTTTCGTAACGCAGTTCTTATAGCTCCTTTCAACGGACGAACGCCGTACTTCGGTGTAAAGCCCAAATTCGCCAAATGCTCCTGCGCTTCTTCAGTCACGCTCAAACTTATACCTTGTTGTTCCAGTTGTTTCAACAATGGTTTTAAGTGAATATTAAATATCCGCACCACATTTTCTTTGCTTACCGGTGCAAACGGAATTATTTCCGTAACACGCGCCAAAAACTCCGGACGGAAATAACGCGCCATGATTTCCATCAGTTCATCCGACTTAGGAATTTTCCCTTCACCAAAACTTTGGATAATGTTTTCAGCACCAATGTTGGAGGTGAAGAGAATGACTGCATTGGAGAAATCGCCTTCTTTGCCAAGCCTATCATGCATTTTACCTTCATCCAGTATCTGTAAAAAGATATCGAAAACAGAAGGGTGCGCTTTTTCTATTTCATCAAATAAGACAATTGCATACGGCTGCTGACGGATTTTATTGACCAGCATACCGCCTTCTTCATATCCCACGTAGCCCGGAGGCGCGCCATACAATAACGCCGCAGAATGTTCTTCTTTAAACTCGCTCATATCAAAACGGATAATGGAGTTTTCATCCTGAAAAAGAAACTCTGCCAATGATTTTGCCAATTCTGTTTTACCCGTACCTGTAGGTCCGAGGAAAAAGAAGGATGCGATAGGTTGTCCTGCTTTGTTGAGTCCGGAACGACTTTCGAGAATAGCGTCTGACACGGTTTTCAATGCGTGATCTTGCCCGATCACTCTTTGTCGAAGATGGTCTTCCATATTCACTAATTTCTGTTGCTCGCTGGTTTGTATTTTCCCTATCGGGATGCCGGTTATATTCGCTACTACCGCACGAAGATCCGTATCATCAATTGCCGTTTTTACTTCTGATGCAATGGTGGTAAGACTTTCAAGCATATCGCTCAAAAACTGCTTCATCTCTTCAGCGCCTTTCAGCTTCTTAAATTCTTTTTCTTCATTATGCCGCGCCAGCAAAACCGGACTAAAACCTGTTTGCGTTTCGTGATACATCCATTGCAGTTGTTCTTCGGATGGCGCATCGCCAAGTTCATTCAGTTTGCTTTTAAAATTCTCCACATCTTGTGCTGAGGTATCTGCCATCATTCTGCAAACTGCTAATGTTCTATCCAATAAATCCAATGCACTATCAGGAAGTTTGCGGTCTTTGATAAAACGCTTGGCGAGTTTTATAGTTTCGGCAAATACACTGTCGTCAATATTCAGGTTGTGATGTTTCTGATAATTATCAGCCTGGTTGCGCAGCATTTTTTCTGCAACAGTCATATCCGGCTCACTGATTTTTATCACTTCAAATCTTCTGCTGAAAGTTTCATCTTTTTCAATGCTCTTGCGATATTCATCCACAGTAGTCGTACCTACAACCGTTAAAACTCCTTTTGCCAATTCTGCCTTGAGAATGCTTGTAGCGCCGCCGTTCGGGTTATTTTTATCAATGAGTGTGTGTATTTCATCAATAAAAAGAATCGGTTTTTCGAGATTCGATAATTCACGGATGATTTTATGAATGCGGTCTTCAATCTCACCTTTGTAAGCCGCACCTGCCGTCAATGCGCCATTATCTAATTCGTATATAGCCACATTGCGAAGATGCTCTGGTACACGTCCTTCTGCAACTGCCATGGCAAATCCATCCAACAGCGCAGTTTTGCCCACCCCACTTTCGCCGGTAATAATCACATTCGATTTGCTTTTTCGGGAAATAATCTCACACATTTGCCGTATCTCTTTATCACGACCAATGACAATGTTTTTTTCTGAATTAGCTTTTGCCTGTGCAAGTTTATCTATACAATATTTGTTCAGCGCTTCAAAGGTGGCATTGGCTGTTTGGCGTTTTACTTCACTTGTTGAAACTGTACCGTTTGCACTTGTGCTTATTGTTCCCGAATTACTTTCATACCATTGCAATAACTGTGTGGAAGTAACCGGATACGTTTTCAATTGGTCATATGCAAACGCTACACCCGGCGTAGAAATCGCTATCAGCAAGCATTCCGGCTCAATGGAATTATAATGCAGTTTCAACCGAAGATGGTCGGCTTCTTTAAAAACCGGTTCCAAGTCTTCATCGGCAGGTGGTGTATCCACAGGCTTTCCGGAACGTGGATAGCTTTCCATTCGTATCTCCGCCCATTCTTCCAGATAATATACATCCACACCCTGCGCTTCTAAAAACTTAAGCAAAGGAATATCTTTATGCAGCAAGGCTTTCAGCAAATGCGAAGCGCTATAGCAATCGTGCATGTTTTCTTTAGCCAACTGCGAAGCTATATGCAAAGCTTGTTTTGTTTTGTCGGAGAAGGTGTATTCTGTGAGTGTGAGCATGGTTAAAAATAAATTTATTTAAAATCAGATTCTGATTACTGCAATACTGAATAATATCTGTCTGGTATTGGGATTCATTACTTGTTGTCCGTATGCTAACGCGGTAGAAACGGTATCTACAATCGTATCTTCTGTGATTATATCCAATATCCCGCCGGCAAAATCATTAAATTGGTCTCTCTGCGCTGTCAGGTATGTAATAATATCCTGAAGATCCGGGAAATTAGGTACGGTGAATGCAGGCACTTCTGCAATACCTATATTATCCATTCTCCATCCAGTTATTCGCGTTCCATCCCAAAACATACCGGGTACTGTTTCAGTCATTGCTATTTCTAATGAAGCGCGAAAACGAATTCGGGTTGCCATTGTAAACTCTACAGCCAGCCGGGTTGCTTCAAAATCATATAACACACAGAAACCGCCATTAATGCTGGTTCTGCAGAAAGGCATTGTTCCGGGCAATGCGGTATTGCCAATTCCGGAAAGTGTATAACTATCGGCCGTTGTGCCACCACGCGGCAATAACCCCCTCATGCTATGAAAAAAACCTCCATTTTCCTGAATGCCTAATAACGTAACGTCGCAATGCCTTTCATCATTAGAAGACAAAAGGCCGCCTGATGTACGTGACAAAACATATCCTGCAAAAATTCCCTGAATGGTATCGCTCATGCTTTAAGTTTTTTATACTGCCGTTTCTTCTTTCACCTTTTGTGCGGGTACATTGTTTTTTATTTCCGCATCGCCTTGTTTTTCATATTTGTTTTCATCGGTATTGAAAGAGTTCGTATAGCCCTGACTTTTTTTATAGTCGATGATGCCTGTCTGTTCGTCAATACAATGATGTATATCTCCCCAGCATTTTGATAAGAGCAGGTTGTGGCTGTTGTAAATTAAATACAGGCTGTTTGCTTTTTCCTGCGTCTTATAATTGTTCTTGTTTACATAACCGGCAATACGTTTAAATTCTTTATCAAACGCATCCACAGATTGTTGTAGCCGATCAGGAGTTTTAATGCCTATTTTTTCTAAAGGGCCGGTTATCTTTTTCAGATATTCGTTTCCGTTTACGGCTTCCATCAGCTCCCCTAAATTGAAAGGAATAGCGTTAATCAACTTTTTATAGAAGTCGATTTTGGAAGCGAACATGGGTGTCATCATCACAAAGATTGCCTGAGCCACTTTTGCTTTTTCATCGTCATTCATGGCGTTGATATCATTTGTTTTTTTGGTCGCGTCTTGCAGCAGAGAATTAGCCTGCATAACCATAACGGCAGAAAGATCGGGTTGGCTGTTAGCAGCAGCAGTTGCCGCGCCTTCGTTCAGGTCTTTGTCTATTTCCAGCCATTTCACAGAAGCGCCTGATGGAGTATATACTTTCTTGATGCCACAACCGTCAATAATCTGATTAACCAATTCTTTACTTCCTTCTTCGTGATAACTGAAATGTTTCATAGAAGCAGTAAGTGTATCAAACAAAGGACAGAGACAATTGAGGAAGTTTGAAAGATCTGATATTCCCAAATTCGTTTCGCCGGTTTTTATTTGCTCTACGCGTTGCTTCAGTAATTTTTTAAAGTCTTCAAAAAAGTTTTTGAGTTCTGCTACGCATTGAGATGGAATCTGATCGTAGCCGTCAATTATCTTTTTAAAACCGGATAGGTCGCCGGGTTTTATCAGTCCCAAACCTTCTTCTATCAATTGTTTTGCACTGCCCACCACATCTTGTATCATTCCTTCTATTTCGCCTTTTACACCGTTATACAATTGATCGGGAGATTGACCGCTGCCGGAATTTCCAAGATGCACGCCTTTTAGTAAATAAGCTAATCCCTGCACCATGTGCATTTTTATTTTGCCTATGAAAAGTGAGAGCGTGCCTTTGTTACTGTCTTTTATTTGCTGGATCAGCTTTTCATTGGGTTCAAAATAGTTGATGGACATTTGAGTAAGGTCATACCTGTTTCCAAATGAAGTAATCCTGGTTTTTTTAACGACTTCTTTTTTTAGTTCATGATCTTTTTTGGAGAGCGATGTGCCTACATAGGTTATTGATTTGATGGTCCACTTCCCATCTTTGATTTTTGCTTCATCAGCAAATTGGTTGATGCATTCATTTACGATGTTGCCGCCATCTGATAATCCGACAAAATGTAGCAATGCGTTTTCATTCCAGTTGGATATTTTTGATTTCACTTCGTTGAAAAGTTTTTGCCCATCCTGTTTACGTTCGTCGCCGTTTTTTGCTTCGTATTCAAATTTGTGCACTTTACTGTTCGGGTTCATATCCGTAAGCACATCTTCTGTAGTGTCTGTTATTTTATCCCAATTACTGTAGTCTTCAAAATATTTGTATTTATCATCAGCCTTTGTATCTTTTTTATCTTCCTTTATGATCATATTAAGACCCGGAATGCTCGCCATCGCGCTTTCTACGGCATTTGTCGCACTTTCTACAGCACTGGTTACTTTATCCACCATGCTTCCCGCCGCTGCCAGCTCGCCACCCAGCCCGGCCGAAGGAGCCTTGTGCCGAACGAATACCACAAGTTGTTTTTGTGCATTCAATTCAAAAGTTTGCTGTGTTTGCTGATCTGGCATGACGTGTTTTTTGCAATCTTGTTTTCAATAGATGTTGGTTTGGTGAGTTTTTACTTTTTTAATAATTAAGTTTATTTTATCTGCCGAGGAAAGTACAGGTGCATTCGCCGGTTGTACGGCCTGAAATGGTTTCAGTTTGCCCGTTGGCATCTGTTGTACCTTCGTGTATCGTTCCGTCAGGTGTGCGTATTTGGTAGCGCATATTTCCTACACCATTCCCTTCATCATCTTGTAAAGTATATTGTGCAGTATAGTCTTCTTCATCTGTGCGTTCGGCAGTTTCATCTCCATTAGCTGCGGCTTGTGCTAGCGCGGATGTATTTGCCGCGTCTGCTGCACCGGAAGCGGTACTTGCGGAAGCACCTGCACCAGCGCTTCCCGCACTGCCACCGCCGCCACCGGTTTCACCGATCAAAACAGTGGGGCAGCCCAAAATAATGCTGCCTCCATGTGCGGTCATATCTCCCATACGGGCTGCGGGCTTCCCGCAAATAAAAACACCTGTGCTGCCCATTAAAATCGTATCGGGTGGGCCGGTGCACACACATAAATCACCTGCTACGGCCGCAGGCATCCCGCCGATTAATACAGTAGGCGCGCTGGGTCCGCTAATAGGCCCGCCTACATGAGGTTTAGATCCATCAAACATAGGACATACATGCATATCAGTAATTCTTGCCGCGGGTTTTCCCATAATCCAGTTATTTATTCAGTAAAAAATCTCCTTCTTGGTTTTTCCTGTTTGTCAGGAGTTGTTGTCGATGGTTCTGTTGTTTTTTCTTCATCAACTTCGTTCTCTCCTGAAAAAATCTGCTTTATCGAAATTGTGTCTTCCACTAACCTGTCTTTTTTGTCGAGCGTATATTTTAAAGCCGTTGCGCCGTTGTGCGCATAAATGTTTTTTATTTCTTCAAAGAAATCTGCCAGTTGTTTTGTATTCATTCGTCCCAGTTGCTTAGGCAATACAGCGGCGTCCCAGAAACGATTGAAATAGGTAATGCCTTCTGTTTTTTTATAAATGAATTGCTGTAGATGTATTTTCAATTCGTTCAGACTTACGGGTGTTTCAATTATCAGGCAGCGTTTTAAAGAACAGTTATAGTCATCATTCCATTTTGCAAAAACATTTTGTGCATCATCATCCAGCGCAAATATCCAAGGCGCTACATCCCACAGTTTTTCATCTTTAGTGTCCTTGAATAAACTGGTATGAGCCGCATATTCTTTTTGCAGCAGCAACAACGTATAAACTCCGTTCAACGCGCTATCGTAACACAAATATTTCATCAAGGGTTTTTAATTGATTTGTATTAAAGCTGCTTGTATTTTTGCCAGTGCACCTCCTTTCACTTCTGTCTGTACGGAGCCTTCCATTTTAGTATTAAGTCCTTTTAATTCCAAGTTGGTATCCGCTTCTCCTTTTATCTCCATACCTTTTATCTTCACTCCCTGTGTGCCTTCTATTTCTGCTTTTCCTGAAGCTTTCATTTTAAGATCGCCGCCGGCATTCACATTTATATCGCCATCTGCATTTATATTTATGTTCCCTTTGGAATGTATAAGAATATTGGGGCCATCTTTTTCTAATCTTATTTCTGCTTTTAACTCATCACCGACAACTACTCCAAGATTGAGATTTTCATCTTTATCCAGGCTGATAATGGTATAATTACTAGCGTTTTTTTGACTTTCAATTATTATATTCGTTTCATCATCTTTCCGCTTCATCAATATACCATTCTTAGGTACTTCGTTTGTAAAGTTGTCATATATTCTCAGTGAGCCGTTATCGTCATCTATCTCTAATCTCCTGCCTGATCTTGTACCAAATGCTTTAATATTATTTCCATCATGAGATACGCCTGATGTATTGGCCGTAGTATAAAAAGAGCCGATCATAATGGGACGTTCCGCATTATGATCTACAAAGTCGATCATCACTTCTTCATCTACTTCAGGTATAAACCGCATCCCTCTTCCGTTCCCTGCATAAGGAACCATTACGCTTATCCAGGGAGTTGTTTCAGTATCCTGCATCCAGGGGAAACGTACTTTTATTCTGTCCAGTCCATCAGCATCTTCATTGTCCACCACAGTGGCCTGCTGTGCTGCGCAAACCGGATAAATCAACGGATTGGTATAGGGCGGTACCTGCACATCCGCGGGTATGGCTACAAATTGGTTTTGATAATTGGAGCCCTGAGAAGCGGTATGATATAGCTGAATAACTATGTATTCACCTTCGCTGTTGCCGTCTCTGTCTACGATTCTTATTTTACCGCCCAGCTTTACGGAGGGATTTCTGGTAATGCCTTCTACAAAAACAGTGGAAGCAGTAGCAGCCTGTTGCATTAAAGTATTCATTTCCCGCAGCAGATCTGCGGTAGGCGCTGTTGAAATCCTTCTTCCGGAATGATTGCTGCCGAAAGTGCTGTCCGCAGCGTCCACGCTGGCACCTACCATGCCGGAACTGTCGGAAGAGGAAGGCGTATTCCGAAGCACTTCACCGCTGTATTGGTCATACCCGACACCGGGGATGATTGTTTTTCTTATAGCTGCGTTTACGTGTAGATTTTGTATATCGGTTTGATTTTCTAGTTCTACAGCATCTCCGCTTGGCGCTGCCAGAACCATTTCCTCTCCATCATAATACAGCCATTCTCCATAGCGTGTAGCGAGCATTTTATAAAAGCTGAACGCTGTCGCATTGTATTGCACATGATAAAATAAAGCACTTGTGTTGGTGGGCGAAAGATGTAAAGTAGTGTTCTGCGTAGTATTTAGCGCGTTGAAGATATCGCTAAGCGTCTTATGATAAAATGAATTGCATTCTTCCACTTCGTCCAGCTTTGCAAATAAACCTTTCCCTAATATTTGATATTCCGTAGCGGTGGCACTATAGTCCGTACAGCTTATGGAGCTGATAAATCCTTTAAATGTAAAAACATCGCTTATGGCAACGGTTACTTCCTTTCCGAGGTTTGCCCGATAGAAATCTACATGCGTGGAAAAATTAGCTTCTCGTTGTTCAGTTCTCCAGATGAAAGAAAAGGAATTGGTGTCCGCCAATTGCTGTGCGATGGACAAGTTGGTGAAATTTATGTTTCCGTCGTTTCCTTCCACTTGTATTGTGGTTTCGTACAATGCGAATTCTCCGCTGGGTGGTGGCATGGCAAAAAATTAAGTGATTAAAAAAGGCAGAATAACCCGAGGCTTTACGGAGCCTTCAAAAGTTATTATACCCATTCGTTGGTATGGGTGCCGTTACCCATTGTTATTTCCTTTGCAGAAATAGTGAAGGACACATTCAATGGATTATCGCTGGTCGAAGTAAAGCCTTCCGCGAAATTGATCAGGTATCCTTCTTTAAATTTCAGTTCTTTAAGCGTAGCATCACTATCTCTTTTTATAAAGACAATGCTGCCGTCCTTACGCTCAAAATTGTTGCACATCCATTCAAAAAGATCTGTTTCGTTTGTGCCTTCTACCTGCACATGTATTTTACCACCGCGGGTAACGGAGGAAGGGCGGCCCGTCGGATCTACTTCCTGATGAAGATCATAACTGCAGGAAAGAACATTGTATTCTTTGCCCGCTACTTTCAGTTTTGCTTTGAAGCTCATGACTAATTTGTTTTATTTGGATGAAAAAAATATTGCCTGCTTTAAAATAGAAATTGAAAAAAAAGTTTTTAATTGAAGACGACGAATGCCGCAAAAATCCGATGGCTAAAAGCTATACCCATTCATTAGTATGTGTGCCATTGCCCATACTCAGTTCTTTGGCAGAAATAGTAAATTTTACGTTCAGAGGATTGGAACTTGTTGCGGTAAAGGCTTCATTAAAATCAATGAGGTATCCTTCTTTAAATTTCAGTTCTTTAAGCGTAGCATCACTGTCTCTTTTTATAAAGACAATGCTGCCGTCCTTACGTTCAAAATTGTTGCACATCCATTCAAAAAGATCTGTTTCGCTGGTGCCTTCTACTTCCAGATTCACCTTGCCGCCGCGTGTAACAGATGAAGGGCGGCCTGTGGGATCCACTTCCTGGTACAAGTCGTAATTGCAGGAAAGAACATTGTATTCTTTGCCGGCTACTTTTAGTTTTGCTTTGAAACTCATGGCTGTTATTTTTTTGTAGTGTTGAAAAAATCGTTTTAAATAAATTATGACCCAAAATTATAGCACCAAGCAACCATGTCATTACGTACAACCACTAATAATTCTGCGTACAAATACCTTATTTTAGTAAAAAAGCCATTTCTATTTTTGCAATAACCGAATTAATGAATAAAGAACATTTAGAAAACAAATTATTTGAAAACACCATCTGTCATAAAGTTAATCTGGTTTGCTGAAAATATTTTCAAAAAAGGATTAATTTTTTTTTGATGTTTTTATTAACTTAACAACAATAATTTAAGTGAGTCATACTTGCTATTCAACGGATTAATTAAATTAGAAGTTTTATATGCCAACAATCAATAAATATGAAAAAACACTGGCTCAACATCTGAGAGCGGAAGCTCTTTGTGCAGAGCTAACATTGAAAGGCTGGAACTTCGATACCATCCGATATACACCACAAAGCAGTTTTAAAAAAAGTTACCGGAAAGATATTGATTCCATAAACATTGCAGACAATGGTATTGAGCTTGTTGTAAACCGTGATGGCATTTATGACCGTATCCCGGAAGGTGTTTTTCACCAGACAAAAAGTACGCCCGGCACTTCTGTAACAGAAATGGTTGCTGAGCATAAACGTTATAAAGCAGAAGAGCAAAGCGCCAGAAAATTTTTCAATCCTTTTGAACAGGAGTTTTTTCGCTATAGCGTGATGGTGGAAGAAACCGAACAAACACTCACCCACAATATTGAAGACGAACGGATGATCGCGTTATTCCGTACGTTGTGGGGATTGGAAAACGATTTGCCGGAAAAAATAGTGCCGATATTGCTACGTATGCTTCCGTGGACGTTTACTGTAAAAGGTATTCCCGAGCTTACCGCCAAAATGCTTGAGTTGATTCTAAATAAACCGGTAAGTATAGAAATAACCACAGGAGAAAAAGAGTTTTCCGCGCTTGAGGATTTTGCATTGGGGCTGGCGAATTTAGGCGTAGATACGATAGCCGGGAAGACTACGATTCTGCCTGCGGAACTATGGACATTTACCATCCAAAACGTTTTGCCCGGAGAAGTTTATGACTACACTATTGGGAAACCCTATGCGCTTTTGCTGAGAAAATTTGAAGATATCTTTATACCGCTGGATGTGGATGTGGATTTTGAATTTGATGTGCCCGAAGATCAATTAAATGAACAAGAAGCTCTATTAGGATATAGTCTCACCATATAACCATTAAGAAGAAAAGGACGATGGCTCTAAAAATGTTTTTACTATATATAGGTAGTTTCTTTGCCGGTTCCGCGGCATTGCTAGCTGTTGTAAAATCGCTTGTTTTAAATTTTACTGTAAAAAAACCTGCTGTTTACGGTATTATTTCATCAGCGGTTACTTCGCTTATTGCATTTGGCATATTGTACCTCACTCAGAATCCGGCGGTTATTTATTGGATACTCATTGGCATTTTTTTGCTTTTCGGAATAATGCATTTCTGGTTTACACACCGACGTTTTTTTAATCCCAAAAAGCCGAATGTGAAAGTTTCCTGGGGAGAAGTGTTGTTTGCCACTTCCGTAATCTTATTTACCATTGTTGCATTTTCATCGCTGCTCTATTTTTTCAGAGATAAGCAATTCATGTTCTTTCCCATTCTCATGAGCGCGCTGATGTTTTTTGTGCCGCTTGCTTTTTTCAATATGTTTAAAGCCGCCTATGTTATTCCCCACGCACATTATACCACGTGGAGCTATCCTGTAAAACCCATTGACTTACCCGATGAACAGGAAGGTGAAAAGCTCCTGGTGATCGGTTTTGAAATCGCTAAAAAACCGACAGATACAAAAACTTATTTCAGAGCGAAAGCACCGGAAAATATGCCGCTGGGAGAGCTTTATTATCATTTTATCAATGATTACAACGACCTGCAAAGCGAAACTCCGATACATTATAATAACTCAGAGAGCGAAGCGGTGGAGTGGTGGTTCCGCATAAAACCCAAATGGTATCAAACCACAAGAATATTAAACCCGCATGGCACGATTGCTCAAAATAAAATAAAAGAAAACACAGTTATTATTTGTGAACGTTTAGAAGGATAAAAGAGATTATAAAAATGAAAGATAAATTGAAACACTATCCTGTGAATTGGATGGACGGTATGAAGATCAATAAAAATCATTTTATTGCTCAGGACAATGCCTGGAATAATGCATTGGCAGATGTGGCTTCGTTAAATACTTCCGCTATAAGATTTGGGATATTACCCTCATCAGCCGCTGGGGAAAATAATTTTTCCGTGAGTATAGCCATAGATAACCAGGGGACACTGCGCGCAACCGTAAACGCGTGTCAGGCAATTACCGGTGGTGGTGTTCGTATCAGTCTTCCTTCCATTGCTGAAAGTAATGGAGATGGTTTGCCTTCCACTTCTTTTGATTTTAAAACTTCGCATGGAGAATCCGTTTTCTGGGTTGCGCTCACTGTCAATCCTTTTGAAAGACAACCGGCAGGAAGCCCCGATACTTCCGAAAATCCTCCGCGTTATCCTTTCGCAGCGCCCACTACGCAGCTACATGTGGTAAGTAACAGCGAGTATGCCCAGTATGCCGCAAATCCCTATGCGTTGTTCATCGGTAAGGTCATCGTCAATGGCAATGATATCCGGGTGGATGAAGAATACATTCCGCCCACTTATTGCATTGTAGCGCATCCGGATCTGTTGGCTTTGCATAGTGAACTGGATCAAAATCTCAGTAACCTGGAACTCCGTTGCACACAGATCGTTCAAAAAATTTTTAAGAAAAGCCAGCAGAATGAACTGTCTGAACTTGTGCTGTTTGTATGCGACAGGATGATGCTTTATCTGGGAGGCTGCATTACCGACTTTCGCTGGGCGGTTCCTCACGAGTCTCCTGCCCGATTGTTTTCCACTATTGCAGGGCTATCAAGAGTGATGAAAAATACGATTGATCTGAGGATAGGTTCGGGGAAAGAAGAGCTTATGAATTACTTAAGCGAATGGTGCGATCTTCAGCAAGGTGAGCTGGAAAATATGTTTGCGGCTATTGCGAATATGCGCTATGAAAACAATGACATCAATGCCAATATTTATAAAGCCGTTCAGTTTATAAAGGTCATCAGTAAATTATTTGATACGCTAAGCAACCTTGAGTTTATTGGAAAGAAAAAAGAATCCGGAATTTTTGTGAAAGAAGAACCCCGTTATACTCCGCAGGAAAATTCATCGCAGCCCAAACCTAAACGAAGATTTTTTGGCAGTTAGAAAAACTTTCTTGAATGCTCATAACATATTTATAAAATGAAACCACAAAACACACAGGAAAGGAAAAAAGCTTTTTTTACCTTTTTGGGATTATATATCGTCACTACGCTTCTTGTTGTGGGCGCCGTATTTTTCGGAATGCGCGTACCCTACAAGCAAAATCAGCGCCTCCAGTCGGAGGTAGATAATTATGAAAAGGAAAAAGCATTCGCGGAATCTTTCAGCGCAAAAAGTAATGAAGTGAAAAGTATGCTGGATTCCATCAACAAGGCTGGTGTGCAGGCAGAGTTGCTTGATGGTAAAATATCTGAGAAATTAAGCGCGCTCAACACCACCATCAATGATTCTACTTCTGTAAAAAAATTATATCAGGATATGGTGCAGGGCATGGCAGACTTGCAAACCGCTAAGAAACAACTCAGAGATTACAGCGGCAAAGACGCCAACCTTACACAATATATGCAGCAGATAGAATCTTTAAAAAGCGATCTGAACCAGGCACGCTCAGAAGCCAATACGCTTCGCCTGCAAATAATGTCCATGCAACGTTGATCTTCTTATAAAAAATGAAATAAGGTGAGCAAAAGCAATAACATATATACACACACCGCCGTAAATCTCGACAGAAGAATATGGATTACCCTGCTCATCGTCGGTTTGTTGTCCATGGGCTTATTTGCCTATAAAATTGCGGATAATGTAAAGTGTACTCCTTTTGATATTGATGTAAAAGGATACAGCGCCGGCAAAAAGAACAGTTTTTATTTGGGGCAGACCATCGAATTTAAAACGACCTATACGGGCAAAGAAACTATCGTATGGGATTTTGGAGATAAAGGAACTGCGAAAGGAATTGCAGTAAAACACAGCTATCAGCATGAAGGTAATTTTATAGTTAGTGCTACGGTAAACGGAAAATGTGTAGAAACTTTAAACCTTACGATCATACAATTGGAACAGCAAAAAAGCGCCAGTACTGTATCTATGGAAAACCCAATTAGCGGTCCGGAGCTGGTGTATGCGGGCGATCCTGCAACTTTTACCTGTGCGCTGGCGGCCAACACTTACGAATGGATGATACTGAACGCTCCTGAATTTCCTGTGCAGGCAAATGTAAATGCAACCTTTACTTTTCCTATAGAAGGTACGCGAATCATAGAGCTTAAGTTGGATCATGATCCGAATAAAGTTTTCAGAAAAAATATACAGGTACTGCCGCAGGTGAAAACTGCCGCAAGCACCGCTGCACCTTCAGTAGCTGAGTTGCCACCTTTACCGCCGCCTGTAGTAAAAGAAGAAAAACCCGATCCGGAAAAAGATGCTGCACCTGCAAAACCTAAAGTATTGATTATACCAAATGAAGAATTCAAATCACTTTTGGAAGCGGCCACTGAAGGCAAAACGGATTTGCAAACCATCAGCCAATATCTATGTAATGGTGCGCAGACAAAAGCGCTCTTAAACGGTACAGATTGGGAAACCGTAGGCAGTTTTATGGCAAAGGTGTACAACAAGAAAAAATTTGACATTAAAGAAGTGGAAGCTGTGAGAGATGAAAATAATTGCGTTACCATCCTGAAAATAAAATATAAAAAACGCCTGCTGTAAACTTCTTTTTTATGCAAGATTATTTAAAGTTGCCGCTCAATTTCGATCAGTTTTTTAACAGGAATAAATTATCAACGTGCAGCTTAAAAGATTCGATAGCGCGCAACCTGCATCTGCTCATTACCTCATCGCTTGGTGAAAACAAACAGGATGTGGAATATGGCGCTCAGTTTTGGGATAATGATTATGACATTCACATGAGCAATGACCGGCGCAGGGAAATAGTGTTGCAGGCGCTTAAAACACAGATTGGTAAATACGAAAAAAGACTGACGAATGTAGCGGTAGATGTGAGCGTAAAACAGGCAGAAATGCGCAACAGTTCCGGCAGACAGCTGCGGCGCAAAATTGAAATAACCATCAGTGCGCTGATCGTAAGAAGTAAAGAGCCTTTCCGGTTTCAAACAGGGTTTTTCATAGGGCCTTTAACTTTTGACTAAGCAATATAAACGGAAGCCATGGACTACCAAAAAAAAGAACGTATAAAAGACCGGATGCTTAAAACCGCTTCCAGGATATGGAATATTCCGGAAAACGAACTGGAAGCAAATTACGATCCGTTGGTCTTGCTGATGATGGAAGCATGTGCCGCTGAGCTGGAAAAAATAGGTTTCGATATTCAGGCTTCTCATAACAGGCTTTTGGATAAACTGGCTGAGGTGATGCTGCCTGAAATAGCGACAAGCCCCAAGCCGCCTTCAGCTGTAATGCAGGCTACGCCTATTGAAGCAAACACGGTGCTGGATGAAAACGCGAAGTTTTTCTGCACACAGCGCATAGCTGAAGCCAAACAAACAGCCAACGCCGATGTGTACTTTACACCCATAGGAAAGTTTCCATTGCTTAACGTTACGCTTAAAAATATTCTGATCGGCGATAAAGTTTACAGCGTAAAACAAAATGGCAGCAAGGAAACCTTATGCGAAAAAAATAACGATGATACACAACCTGTTTTTGAAATAGAGCTGGCTTTGCAAACTGATGCTTCACTGAAATCAATGACCGGATTAAGTTTGTTTTTTGATTTGAGGAATCATGCAGATGCGCAGGCTTTTTATAATCATTTACAAAGCTGTAAAATCTCTGTTGATGAAAAGCCGGTTGTAGCAGAACCGGGCTATGCTTTGGCGGAGCAGTTTGAACTGAACCCACAAACCATGCTCACTTCCGGTAACAATCATTCTGAAAAAGTAAAAAGACAACTCGCCGGTACGTATCAAAAACAGTTTCTGCATATCAATGATCCGCAGCCACTTTCTGGTTTCAGTACTGAAGTACCTGAATCATGGAAGAGATTGCTCAATGACGAAGTTTTAAAAAAAGACTTCAGCGAACCTGCGGTTTTTATAAAGCTGCGTTTAAGCAGACCTTTCCCGAGATATGTGCTCGAAAGCCTGATGATCAGCGTAAATGCTTTCCCGGTAGTAAGCAGAAAGCTGAACACGCTTACCTACCGTACCAATGAATGGGTGAATATTATTCCTTTGCATATTGAAGGAAGCTTTCTGGATTTGCATGATGTAAGCAGCAGTAATGGTAGTTACAATTTCAGAATTATTCCCCAGCAAAAAGAATTAGATAAGGGTGAGACGACTATAAGAAATGGTGGTATCGGAAAAGCGAACTCTACGGATGTGCGGGAGATTGTAAACAGCCTAACATTAGCCATTCGCGATGAAAGCGCCTATTTTACAGATGTAAGTAATGATTTTATTCTGAATCGTTTGCGGGATATTAATCACATCCTTACACGATTGCAGGATCAGTTGTCGCAGGCAAAAGATTTACAGGCACAACATACTTATCTGCTTATAAAACCCAAGCAAACGGGGGAATCGGTAACCATAAACTACTGGACAACACATATAGCCAATGCCAGGCAGATAAAGGCTTACACAAGCGTGAGCGCTTTGCAGCAGACTTTAGTAAATTCTAAAACCGCTTACATTATTACCAACGTGGTGGGAGGAAAATCGCAAATTACAGAAGCCGAAAAACGCAATTATCTTAAACAGCAAATAACCTCCAGGGGAAAGATAGTGAGTGTTGAAGATGTAAAATTATTGGCTTTTGAATTGTTTGGCGATAAGCTGAAGAAAGTGGAAATCCATAAAACCATTCAGTCGGGAAGTGGCAGTAATCAAGGCTTTTCAAGAACAATTCAGGTAGTTCTTCATTTGCAGAAAGACGCGTTCCAGAATAATGCGGATCAGCTTCAGTACCAGCTTCAGGAAATGGAATATTTACTTATGCAAAATGCTTCTCCGGTTTATCCTTATAAAGTGATGGTCGCATAAAATTACTGTGTTTTATTTTCCTCTTTTGCCCAATTCTATTACTTGGCAATCGTACATTTTATCACCATCTACTTTCAGCTTCACCAGTGTGCGCACTTTATGCCAGCCTTCGTTTCCCGCCGCTCCGGGGTTGATGTGCAGACATTTCAGTTCTTCATCAAACATTATTTTGAGGATGTGAGAATGCCCGCTTATAAAAAGTTTCGGAGGGTTTAACCTAAGTTCATTTTTTATGGAAGGTGCATATTTTTTAGGATAGCCGCCAATATGTATCATCAGCACTTCTATATTTTCACATTGCCATCTTAGCTTTTCAGGAAAAATTTGTCGGATCGCCGCGCCATCGATGTTTCCATAGACGCCTTTCAGCGGTTTGAATTGCTGTAGCTTTTCCACCACATTCATATTGCCAAAATCACCTGCGTGCCATATTTCATTACAATCATTGAAATGCTCGAATACTTGTTCGTCTAAAAAACTATGGGTGTCGGAGAGGATACCTATCTGCATCATGGGTTTCGATATAGTGCAAAATACTAAAGCCACCGTAATAGTTGATGGCTTTAGTGGTATGTGCAATCTTGCTTTTTATTTCGTAACGATGAATTTGCCTGTGGCGGTCTGATTTGCAGAAGCAATGTGCACAACATAACTCCCTGCCGTAAGATTGGAAATATTGATCGTTAAAACAGGCGAACTGATTCCGCTCATTTTTTGCTGGTAAACCATAGCTCCATTCATGCTATAAACATTGATCACCGTGTTTTCATTTTGCATATAATCCGCAGGGATTTCAATATTTACAAAGCTACTTGCAGGATTGGGATATATTTTCACAAAGCCTGCTTTACTATCTTCAAAGTTTACCACTTTAGTGCCGGTATATTCTTCCTTGCCGTTTTTGTTGATGATTTTTATCCTGTAGTAATTATTTCCCTTCAGCGGATGCGCATCTGTAAAATCGTATTTTTTGTTGTTTGCCGTGTTTTGCATCACCAATCCTATTTTCTCAAACGCTACTGCATTGGCGCTGCGTTCCACCTCAAAGGTTTTTACATCATCATCTTTTGCAAGCTGCCAGTTTAGGTAGGCAGTGGTATTCTTTTTAGTCGCTTCAAATTTTAAGAAGGTAATGGGTAGGGGAGCCAACGGTGTATAGCTGCTTGCCCAACCATCACCGACACCTCCTCTGAAAGCTACGGCATCATGCGTTTGCGAATAACCATCGCTGTGCCAGCCATCGCCATTGCCTCCGAAAAATTGCATATTACTTCCCTGCTGCATATAATTTTGAGTTGACCAGCCATCTCCATATCCGCCGGAGAAAGCCATTGTAGCTGTGCCGCCCTGCAGGAACGCACCTTTATCTACTCCATCACCAATACCACCATAATAAGCGAGAGATGTATTTACCGCCTGATGATAAGCGCCTTTACTCCATCCATCTCCCGTACCGCCGAGCGAAACGGAACCTGAAGACGATTGAGTATAGTTGATACTGTTTATACCATCGCCCTGGCCTCCGTAGAAAATGGGATTGTTTTGCGCGTAACAATTCAGAGAACACAACCATAAGCCCGTGATAATTATTTTTCCTTTCATGTTTATCTTTTAATAAGGTTAAAAAATTGACAGGTAATTTTTACAGTATTACAAATATTACCTGCCAGGAAAAAAATTATTCGGCTGTGCGTACGCCCCGTCCGCCTTCGGTACTACTTCTTGAAGATAACCCTCCGGCTGCATATAAAGTTCTGTCGGATATTCTCATGTAATCCGGTGAATTATAGCTGGGATAAACATAAGTAGCGCTGCTTCCTCTGTATCCGAATGCTGCCGCTGTAGTTGGCCAGTTTAAAACATCGTAAGATCCTGTATTGTCCAGATTGCCATCGCCGTTCACTGCTGTAAATGATCTTCCGGAAGAGTTGGCATTTACAGTCATATCATAAACGTTGCCAGCCATTTCCATAATGCCATAAAAAGTAGCACCGCTTTGGCTTCTGTCAGATGTGCCGGTTGCCAGCGCACCACATCTCATCAATATATTAGTAGCATAGTTACAGTTGCCGGCTGCCCATGTTTCGGTGCTTAAACCCTGATCGGTAGGCGTGGTTATGGAAACAAATGCTGTTGTTCCCCAAGGATATTCATTGGGTATGGGAGCTACGTTGGCGCCTCTGCACGCTTTTTCATATTCAAACTCCGACATAGGACGTAATCCGGACCAGTCTAAGAGGCTCATGATATCCTGATTAGAAAGTGTGCCGGCAGCTCTTTCGGGATTGGCAGCGATGAGATTGGGATGTGTACCGGAATAAGTAGTGGTTGATGGATTTCTGTTTGTGGCTTTAGCCGCATCAATTGTGTTCAGGAAATCGCAATATTGTTGTTGGCTTACTTCATATTTCATACACCAGAATGCGGCATATCCTTTTGGATAGCTGGCAGAAATGGTACCAGTCGCTAAAGAAGTGGTCGCGGGATGAGAACTTAATTGTGTAGCTGTTGTGCCTACTGTAATAGCCGCTTCAGAGATTACCTGAAAACATGTGTCTTTATCACCGCGACGCAGGTGATTGGTTTCCGCACCATTGCTGCCTAAGAAATAAGCTCCTTGTGGTACATATACCATTTCTACGGCAAATACTCTTACTTCCACACTGTCATTATCGGCAACGCCATCCGCGCCATAATTCCAGCGAAGTTTAGCGCCTGTAAAATTTACCGTGCCATTGCCGTCTGCATCTCTGTAGATCCAAACTCCTTTTCCGTCTGCGCCGGTTTGTAAGGTGCTGCCTGTCGGCTGCGTGTGTCCGGATGCTGCGGCTGTACCTCCGGTTCCGTAGTTAATGGTTGCATGCTGCCAGTTGAAGGTATTTTTCTTCCGGAATTTTACAAAAATCCATGCACCGTCATAATTACTTTCATTGGTAGAAGTGCGCCAGGAGTTTTCCCAAGTGACGTCAAAATTTATCAATGAAAAATGCGTGCTTGTATTTTGCCCGTTGATGCCTATGTTGGCTACGGTAATGTTATTAGCGATCGAGAAGTGATAGGCTAATAAAGATAAAAGTGTAAATAGTGTTTTTTTCATACTTGCTGTTTTTGATAAGACAAAAGTATTGGGGTTCAAAACACTTTAGAATACGTGCTATTGCGTATTTTAATTACGTAGCGGAGGGTATTGAAAGTATAAAATAATTTGCTTATTGAAAGCTGTTTCCCGATTGTGGTCAGTTGTAATTTCTGGCTCCGAAAAGTAAACTTCCGATCCTTACCATGGTGCTGCCTTCTTCTATCGCAATGGTATAATCGCTGCTCATACCCATTGAGCAAATATTGAAATAATCCTGAAACAGAAAGTTGCTGCGTTTTAAATATTCAAAGAAATTTTTTAGCTGCTGAAATTCGTTTCTTAATTGGTTTTGATTTTCTGTAAAACTCGCCATGCCCATCAGCCCGCAGATGCGCACATGCTGCAACCGGTTTTTTTGCGCCTCATAATATTCCAGCAAAGTGAGCAGCTCATGATTGTCCATCCCATATTTCGTTTCTTCCTGCGCAATGTGCATTTGCAGCAGCACATCAATTACCCGGTTATTTTTTTCAGCCTGTTTATTAATTTCCTGCAACAGTTTGAAACTTTCTACCGCATGGATAAGATGTACGAATGAAGCGATGTATTTTACTTTATTGGTTTGAAGATGACCGATATAATGCCAGTGGATATCTTTGGGCAGTTGTTCTTGTTTTTCTATAAGCTCTTGTACATAATTCTCTCCGAAATCTCTTTGTCCCAGATCGTATAAAGCCTGTATGGCTGCTGTGGGTTTGGTTTTGGAAACCGCAATGAGTGTAGTGTTTGTTTGTTGCAGTTCTTTTTTTATTCGTTCAAAGTTCTCTTTGTTAATCATCCGTTCGGCATGCTTGTTTTTATAATGTAGTTACAGCTCGAAATACTTTATCACACATTCTTTTAATAATTGTTCTTGAGTATTAAGGTCGGTAGCCGGCACGGGTTGTATGTTTTCAAAATGTGGCCAGCCTTCTTCATCTTTGCCAATCATTACAAAGTATCCGTCCTGGCTGAGTAATGTGCAAACGGCAATATGCATCAGATCCTGTTTTTGCTCCTTGCTCCATTTTTTTCGCTTAGGACTTTGTCCCAGTTCATTGATGCCGATAAGAAATAAAATTCCTTCCATATCGGGTAGCTTTCCGAAACGTTCTCCCAGCATCATTTCTACCTTTTTCCAACGAACTTCAAAATTTTCCATAAGGGCAAAATTCATCTTCACATTCTTAATTTCCAAAAGATTCGGCTAATTCATCTTTCGGCATTCATCATTCCAAGCCTATCTTTGCGCCATGGAATTATCATCGCTTACCGCCATCAGTCCTGTAGATGGTCGTTATCGTTCGCAACTTACGGGTTTAGCACCTTATTTTTCGGAGTTCGGTTTAATCAAATACCGCGTGCGTGTAGAGGTCGAATATTTTATAATGCTTGCTTCGCAAAAAATCTTTTTGATGCCTGCATCTGTAAAACCTGCAAAATTGCGTGCCATCTATGAAAACTTTTCGGAAGAAGACGCGTTGAAGATTAAGACGATTGAAAAAACAACCAATCATGATGTGAAAGCCGTGGAGTATTTTCTCAAAGAAAAAATAAAAGCGCTCGGCGGAGATGATGTATTGGAATGGGTGCATTTCGGATTGACATCGCAGGATGTGAATAATACCGCCATCCCGCTTTCCTGGAAAGAAGCGCTGGAGCAGGAATACTTACCGGCTTTGGAAAACATCGTGTTGCACCTGAAGCGGCTGGCAAAAGACTGGCAAAAGATTTCGCTGCTGGCGCGCACGCACGGACAACCTGCTTCTCCCACTACCTTAGGTAAAGAGTTGATGGTGTTCGTAGAACGTTTGGAAGGACAAATCCGGCAACTTTCGCATATTCCTTTTGCTGCAAAATTTGGTGGTGCTACCGGAAATTTCAATGCGCATTATGTTGCTTTCCCTAAGAAAGACTGGGTAAAGTTTGCTAATGATTTTGTGAATAATAAGTTGGGGTTGGAACGGATGCAATACACTACGCAGATCGAACACTATGATAATATCGCCGCACAGTTCGATTGTCTGAAGCGCATTAATACAATTCTTATTGATTTTGCCCGAGATGTATGGACGTATATTTCGATGGAATACTTTAAACAAAAAACAAAAAAAGGAGAAGTGGGATCTTCGGCAATGCCACATAAAGTAAACCCCATTGATTTTGAAAATGCGGAAGGGAACCTGGGAATCGCCAATGCTGTTTATGAACATCTTGCTGCGAAATTGCCTGTAAGCCGCTTGCAGCGCGATCTTACCGACAGCACCGTGTTGCGTAATATCGGCGTGCCTTTGGCGCATTCGTTTTTAGCTTTGCGTTCTTTGGAAAAAGGATTGGGTAAATTGTTGCTGAATGAGACGAAGATGAAAACCGATTTGGAAGATAACTGGGCAGTAGTGGCAGAAGCAATACAGACGATTCTGAGAAGGGAAAACTACCCGCAGCCTTATGAAGCACTGAAAGAGCTGACGAGAGGAAAAACCGGAATCGGAAAGGAAGATATTGCCGTGTTTATCGATTCGCTGAAAGTATCTGCGACAGTGAAAAAAGAACTGCGTGCTATTACGCCGCATAATTATGTGGGAAAATCTCTGTAAAAAAAATACAATGCAACCATATCTTTTGTACTCAGACGGGAAAGGAAATATTTTTGAAGATACTTCGCTGTATGCCGTAGGGCGTAGTGGCTGGGATGCCATTCCTATGCAGGAAGAAGACTGGATAGAACTGCCGGATGGCGGCAACCTTTATGAATTACCACAACGCAGAGGTATTGGTATTGATGTGCTTACAGGTGATTTACGCCTTTGTGAAAAAGGCTGGGCCGTAGCGGCGTTCATACCACCGGCGCACACAAGTTTGTTTTTAGCGGCGTATGAATCAGCACCTGAAGCTGAAACACTGCCATTGTATTGTTACACAGCAGCAGGTTGGTTGAATGGCAAATTTTGTGTGACAGCAGTACGCATAGAACAAGATATACGCCAAGAGGCAAAAGGCTATAACGATAAAAAAATAAAAGAAGGAGTCGCTCATTTATTGCATACATATCCGCACAACAGGCTGGTAAAGCATTTGGCAGAGAATTGCGCGCTACGCTACGATTGTCCTGCTGCGAGAAATTACTTCCTTGGAAGATGGGAATGTCCCATTCCCGCATCTCCCGCTTGTAATGCCAATTGCATTGGCTGTATTTCCTTTCAGCCGGAAGAAGAAACGATCTTCTCCGCACAGGACCGTTTAACATTTAAACCTACTGTGGCAGAGATTGTGGAATATACCGTGCCTCATCTGGAAACAGCGCCTTACCCAATTGTTAGTTTCGGACAGGGCTGTGAAGGAGAGCCTTTATTGATGGGTGATGTGCTTGCGGAATCTATCAGGGAAATACGTAAGCACACTTCAAAAGGAAGTATCAATATCAATACAAACGGCAGCAAGCCTGATGTGGTAGAAAAACTTTTTAAAGCAGGTTTGGATAGCATACGCGTAAGTTTAAATTCGGTGCGTAAAGAAATTTATACCCGGTATTACCTTCCCAATAATTACAAGTTTGAAGACCTTATAGAAAGTCTGAAGATTGCTGCCCGATACAATGGATGGTCATCTATCAACTATTTTACTTTTCCGGGCATGACGGACAGTGTAGAAGAATATGAAGCTTTAAGACAAGTGATCAAAGAAACAAATCTGAAGATGATCCAATGGCGCAATTTCAATATTGACCCCGACTGGTATTTGGGTAAAATCGCTGTTACAGATACAGGTGAGTTTTTGGGCATCAGGCAAATGATGGAGTTATTACAGGAAGAATTTCCGCAATTAAAATTCGGCTATTACAATCCACCGATAGAGCGTATGAAAAATTACGAAACGGATTTTGCGCATTGAAAAATTTGATTTTGAATGACGCTCAATGATGCTTTTTATCAGTTGAAAAAAGAATTGCTTTCTCTTTATGATGAAGGCGAAGCGAGCGCCATCGCGCATGAATACCTCAATCATCTTACCGGCTTATCGAAGTACGAACGTCTTATAGAAAAAGAAAATCTGCTTGATACGCAACAGTTAAGTGCTTATCATTTTGCAATGGAAAGATTGCGGAAGGGTGCGCCATTACAATATATTACCGGGAAGCAATGGTTTATGAACCTGGAGTTTGAAGTAAATGAACATGTGCTTATCCCCCGCCCGGAAACGGAAGAACTGATATACTGGATCGCAAATGATTATAAAAACAATCAGACGGTTAAAATATTGGATATTGGCACAGGAAGTGGTTGCATTCCTGTGAGTTTGAAATTAGTACTTCCACAGGCAAAAATTTACAGTTGCGATGTGAGTGATGAGGCGCTGATGCTTGCTGAGAAAAATGCGTTGCGATTGGGTGCAGACATAGAACTTGTGGAAGTGGATTTTCTCAATGAAGACTTATGGCAATATTTGGATCAGTTTGACGTAATCATTTCCAATCCGCCTTACATTCCTTATGAAGAGAAAAAGAATATGCATGTAAATGTGCTCGGTTATGAGCCTTCATTAGCGTTGTTCGTTCCTGATGATGATCCTTTGTTGTTTTATAAAAAGATCTGCAAATTTTCTCAAAAGCATCTTCGTGAAAACGGTAATGTATATTGTGAAGTGCATAAAGCGAATGCTTATGAAACCCAGGCACTATTTGAAAAATATTTCAGTGAAGTGACTTTGCAAAAAGATATGAATGATAATGAACGGATGGTGAAAGCAACTAAGTCCTGAAAATTATTTTCCTTTCTTCCCTGCTTTTTTAAAATCCCGGTAGCCTTTTGGTTTTGTCTTTTTGGGCATTTCATAAATGAAAGGCGCATCGTCTTTTTCACTTGTTGTTTTTATAAGAGTGGTTGGCTGTGCGGGCATTGTCTTTTTTCTGCGGGATGCTTCTTCTGTTTTGCTGCTGTGGGCTACCAGTTTGTTGATGTTATCAATTTCTTCGGCAGTGAGATAACGCCAATGCCCGGCGGGCAATTTTCCTAAAGTGACATTCATAATGCGCACGCGCAACAGCTTTTTTACTTTATAGTCAAGCGCATTGCACATCCGGCGTATTTGCCGGTTAAGCCCTTGTGTAAGGATGATGCGAAACATATATTTATGTTCCTGCACCACTCTGCAAGGTTTTGTTTTAGTATTGAGGATACGAACGCCGCTTGCCATCTTCTGGATAAAATCGGGTGTGATGATTTTATCCACCGTCACAACATATTCTTTTTCATGTTCGTTGCCTGCGCGTAATATTTTATTGACAATGTTGCCATCATTTGTAAGAAAGATCAATCCTTCAGAATCCTTATCCAATCTGCCGATTGGGAAAATACGTTCTTTATGATTGATGTAACGGACAATATTGGTTTTGTCTTTTTCATCGGTAGTACATGTAATGCCATCCGGTTTGTTGAAAGCAATATAAATTGTGTTTCTTTTTTTGCGAAGAGGCTCTCCGTCTATCTCTACCACATCACCATCATAAACACGGTTGCCTTTTTCTGCCGGCGTTTCATTAATGGTTACCCGCCCTTGCGCGATATAGTCATCTGCTTCTCTGCGCGAGCAGAAACCGCTGTCGCTGATGTATTTATTAAGGCTGATGGAATCCGTATCGTAAGAAGACATACGGTCAAAAGTAGCTCAAGTTGTTTAATCTTCCGATATGCTTTTGTTTAGCTCCCATTCCCATTTCAGTAAAGAGTAGCATTCAGAGTTTTCATAGATGCCATTGACCAGATAATCTTCCCGAACTGTTCCTTCCGGGGTGAAATGATGATGCAGCAATAGTTTTAGAGAAGGCGTATTGTCGACAGCCACCAATGCTTCGATGCGGTGCAACATCATCTCCGTAAAACCATATTGAAGCACCTCTGGCAAGGCTTCTTTCATATAACCTTTTCGCTTGTATTCATCTTTGTGCAAAAAATAAAAAAGTTCGGCTCGGTGGTGGCTGGTATTCCAGGTATGAAAACCGCATTGCCCCATGGGTTGATTAGTATGTTTTTCAATAAGCAGAAAGAATAACATGGAGATGCGGTAAGATTCCATCCCTTGCTCATGCATTTGTTTATATTTTTCATAGCTGTTTTCATCGGCTCCTAACGAACGCATAATCGCGTCTTTGTCTTGGGTGTTGAATAAGTTGTGAATGTCTTTTGCAGTAAAAGATTTGAGCAGCAGGCGGGGAGTGGTGAGCAGCATAAACCAGGATTTATTAGTGAAAATAATGAGGCCAAAGTAAAATTATGATAGATTAAATTTCTTTGCTGCTTTCGATGACTTCATCACATTTCTAATTCTGTTGTTATGAACTCTTTCACTCCTTTCTGGCCGTAAATATCCAGCCAAAGGAAGGAGTTGTTGGTAATTGTTACTTTGAAATTAAAAAAATCGCAACACTGCCGCTCTGATTTGATGAATGCCGTTACTTCGTTTATAATTTCGTCCGTTCCCGTGAACTTAAAACTATATCCGTCCCGTAATTCCTTTTTTTCTATTACTTGTTCTTTTAGCTTAGCTATGATTTCTTCTTTTCTTTTATGTAGCTCCATGCTTGTCAGTTTACAGCTGAGCGCTTTATTGTTTCCTTGTTCCATTTTTAAAGTATTTTTCTTACTGCCATCTTTACAATTTTTTGAACATTGTGCTTGTGTATTCTTATGACATCCTGTGAAAATTAAGAAGCATAAGACTGGCAATATTTTTCTCATTTTATAAACGCTTTTTGCAAAAATAAACCATAGAGTATAGGCTACGGTGTACATTTGTTTTGAAAAAATAGCAGAATGCTTATCGGAGAACTTTCTAAACTAACGGGATTTTCAAGACACACTATCCGCTTTTATGAAAAGCAGGAGCTATTTAAGCTTGGAAGAAAAAATCGTTTGACAAATAATTACAAAGATTACCCTGACGAAGTATTGAAGAAGCTGCTTATAATAAAAAAGCTGAAAGGTTTCGGATTTACTTTAGAGGAGTGTTCAGATTTGCTTGCTATGATTGAAGAAAATATGACATCATGCAAAAGTGTTTCAGAAAAAATCGATAATAAGCTGGAGGTAATAGATCAAAAAATAGCCAGGTTGCAGGAAATGAAAAATATGCTTATTAACGGAGTTGAACTGTGCTTGAATGGTTGTGAATCAACAGCAGATAGACATTGTACAATGCTACTTCCCTAATACTTATTTTTTGCATGACTAACTGTCTTTGTCCGACTTATTTTCCGGCCGCAAAATCATGCGGAAGAACTGGTCTTTGGTGAAATAAGCGCCCATCCAGTTGTAAAGCGTTCGTAATTTATTTTGAAAACTAAGCAGAGATATTACGTGTATGAACAGCCACACAAACCACGCCATAATTCCGTCAAAAGACAGTCTGGGTTTATTAAGATCGGCAACAGCTTTATACCTGCCTATTATGGCCATTGATCCTTTATCATTATAACGGAAAGATTTCCACGATGCGTCCGGCGCTGAAGATCTTAACAGGTTCGCAGCTAAAAGCCGCGCTTGCTGAATCGCTACTTGTGCTAATTGAGGATGTCCATTTGGAAACGCAGGATCGGAAGTTTGGATGCACGTATCTCCGATTGCAAAAATGCTTTCCAGTCCGGTGATCCGGTTGTATGCATCTACCTGCATCCGTCTTCCTCTGCCGTAAACTTCCTGAGGAATGCCTTTAAACACTTTTGAAGTAACGCCCGCAGTCCATATAAGCGTGGTAGTTTCTATAGATGTGCCGTCTGAAAGCGTCACAATATCATCTTTGAAATCACTTACACCAACGCCGAGTTTAATCAGTACCCCCATTTTTTTTAACGTGTTATAAGAATATCGTTGTGCATTTTCCGACATAGGCCCCAACACTGCGTTAGCCGCATCAATCAGATATATAGCGCCAACATTCGCTTTGGCTAATTCCGGATAGTCTTTTAAAATAATATTCTTTCGCATTTCAGCAAACATACCCGAAAGCTCTACTCCTGTGGGGCCGGCTCCCGCAACTACATAAGTAAGCAATTTTTTTCTTCTATCCTTGTCGGTTGTTCGGCTCGCTTCCTCTAAACGACTTAGCAATGTATTGCGCATATACAAAGCATCGCTCATAGTTTTCATAGGAATCGCGTGATTCTTTACATTTTCTATCCCGAAGAAATTGCTTTCGGCACCGGTGGCGAGGATAAGATAATCATACGAGAGATCACCGTTGGTTAAAAGAACTTTTTTTTCGGAAGGTATTATTTCAAGCAGTTCGCCCATTCTGAAATGAATATTGCGCATACCTCTTAAAAACCTGCGAAACGGATAGCTGATGCTGGATGGCTCCAAAAAACCAGTCGCAACCTGATATAATAATGGTGAAAAAAAATTGTAATTATTTTTATCAACTAACGTAACATCAAATTCCCGCGCATTCCTAAGCTGTATTGCCAGATTGACGCCAGCAAAACCTCCGCCAACTATCACGATTTTTTTTGAAGAATTATCCATAATTAAGATTGTGTCTTAGAACAAGTTGTGCTGCAATTTTGATGAATACCAATTTCAGACTGAAGCACTGGAATAAAAGCAAAGGTACGCCTATCGCTGCGATCTTTAGGAATCGTTCATACAATCAAACATCTATCTTCGTAAATTTAGAATGCTTTTCATATACAGTGATTAAGTTTTATGGAAGATATAAACGACAATAAAAAGCCTTATACTAATAGCGAAGATGCCCATATAAAAAAAGGAGCGGATAGCAATCCTGATGCTGAGAATCCTTACAAACTTTCCGGTAAGCTCAGGATAACCCGTATAGAAAAAAAGGCGGCGGGACTACCCGCTGTAATGGCTTCTTTTGCCGATCTTATCGAAGAAAGAGCGTTGATAAGAGGAGTCATTGCACTGTTTAAAATGAATCAATTCAATGGCTTTGATTGTTCAAGTTGTGCATGGCCGGATCCGGATGATGACCGTTCTCCTTTGGGAGAATATTGTGAAAATGGCGTGAAGGCATTAGCTGAAGAAGCGACTACGAAAAAAGTAACACCTGAGTTCTTTAAAAAGCGTTCTGTCCCCGAACTTTCGCTGCTGGATGATTACCAGATCGGGAAAATGGGCAGGCTTACCGATCCGGTGTATTTGCCTGAAGGAGGTACACATTATCAATCGATCAGCTGGGAAGAGGCATTTAAAAAAATCGCGGAACAATACAATACGCTGAAATCTCCGGATGAAGCCGCTTTTTATACTTCGGGCAGAACGAGCAATGAAGCTTCCTTTGTGTATCAGCTTTTTGCCAAAGAACTGGGCACCAACAATATGCCCGACTGCTCTAACATGTGCCATGAAACATCCGGTGCAGGATTACGCCCCACGATAGGAATTGGAAAGGGAACGGTGAAGCTGGAAGATTTTTACGATGCGGAAGTGATTATTATCGTTGGGCAAAATCCTGGAACGAATGCTCCGCGCATGATGAGTGCCTTATCAAAATGTAAAACAAATGGCGGCAAAATTATAGCGGTAAATCCGCTGCCGGAAACCGGACTGATGGGCTTTAAAGATCCGCAAAGAGTAAAAGGAATTATAGAAGGCGTAAAGCTGGCCGATCTTTACCTGCCTGTAAAAATAAACGGCGATATGGCTTTGCTGAAAGCGATAGAAATGCTGCTGCTCGACTTTGAAAAGAAATCTCCCGGCGAAGTGCTGGATAAACAATTCATAGCGGAAAAAACTATAGGCTTCGATGATTTTATAAAACAGTTTGACGACTATAAACTGGAAGAACTTGCTGAAAAATCCGGCGTATCGTCGGCGTTGCTGTATGAAGCCGTACAGATGATCGCTTTTAAAAAACGTATTATTATCTGCTGGGGAATGGGTATTACACAACAGCCTAACGGCGTGGATATGGTACGGGAGATGCTTAATATTCTGTTGTTGAAAGGAAGCATAGGTAAAAAAGGAGCGGGTGTTTGCCCTGTGCGCGGACACAGCAATGTGCAAGGCAACCGTACAATGCTGATAGATGAAAAACCGACCGATGAACAACTGGACCGGCTTGAAAAATACTTTGGTTTTAAAATGCCGCGCAAACATGGTTATGATGTGGTGAGAGCTATTAAAGCGATGCATGAAGAAAAAGTAAAAGTGCTGTTTTGCATGGGAGGTAATTTACTTTCCGCCGCGCCGGATACTGTTTACACCGCCAATGCAATAAGAAAACTCAACTTACTGGTTTGCGTTTCCACCAAACTGAATCGCGGGCATCTGATTCATGGAAAGGAAACGATCATTCTGCCTACTTACTCAAGAGCCGATTTGGATATTGTAAACGGTGAGCTGCAAATTATAAGCACGGAAAATTCAATGGGCGTGGTACAATCATCCAAAGGAGTATTAAAACCTGTAAGTAATAATCTTATCAATGAAATACAAATCGTCTGCCGTATGGCAATGGCGACATTAGGAAAAAGAAGTGTAGTAAACTGGCAGCTTTATCATGATAGCTATGACGCTGTAAGAGATGCAATAGAACAATGTATTCCGGGCTTTGAAAACTATAATGTAAGAGTAAGAGAAAATGGAGGATTTTACCTGCCCAATGCGGCGAGAGATGAACAACGTTTTGCTAAACAATATGATTATCGTGCTCCGTTTACGCTTACAAAAATCCCCGATAACCTGCTGGATGAAGATGAATATATGATGGCCACCACCCGCACACACGATCAGTTTAATACCACTATTTACGGGCTTGATGACCGCTACCGGGGCATCCATAACGAACGTCGTGTAATCTTTATGAATGAGAAAGATATTCTCAAAGCCGGATTTAAAGCCGGAGAGAAAGTTGATTTATTCAATTATGGCGATGGCATTGAACGTATCGCTCCATTGTTCATTATTGTCTCTTATCCTATACCGGAGCGTAACACCATGACTTATTTTCCTGAAACAAATGTACTGGTACCAATCAATAATGTAGTGAAGGAAAGTAATATGCCGGCATCCAAATATGTGAAGATCAAAATTCGAAAACATGACCCCGATATATACAGAAAGATAGATAAAACCCTTCATCACCGTGCATTATAAATACCGCTTGTGAAAACTATACAAAACAAATTTCAACTGAACGGAGGTATATCATTGTTCTCTTATTAGATAGGTTAGACGATTTTTCATTAGATTGATAGTATTCTATTTGCACTTAAAATCCGTTGAGGAAAAAGACTGTGTAATGCACTTTTATTGAATGCGATAATATGCTTTGCAAAGGTTTTCAATTAATGTGTGTAGGGAATGCAATGATTTTCGCTTTGAAAAATTACTACTATAAAAAGAAGTTCTTCAGGCAAAAGATTAAAAGCGTTAGATTTGAAGATACGCCTCTTGTCAGATATTCAGTGAATTTAGGATGCGTAAACTGAAACAAAATATTATCTATACTATCGGGCATTCCACACGCACTGTAAGTGATTTTATAAAGATGCTGCAATCCTTCGATATTCAGATGCTGGTGGATATACGCAGCTTTCCCGGTTCGCGTAAATACCCGCATTTCAATAAAGAAAGTCTGGGAAAAACACTAGCGTCGGCAGGCATTCATTATTTGCATCTTAAAAATCTTGGCGGCAGACGAAAAGTGCTGGACAATTCAAAAAACAACCGCTGGCGCAATGCTTCATTTCGTGGCTATGCCGATTATATGGAAACCCCGGATTTTACTAATGCAATCGCAGAGCTGGAATCCATTGCTTGCAGGCAGGTAACTGCTTATATGTGTTCAGAAGCAGTCTGGTGGCGCTGTCATCGTTCTATGGTGTCAGATTTTCTGAAAGCGAAAGGTTGGAATGTTTGTCATATCATGGCTGTGAATAAAGTAGAAGAACATTCTTATACATCACCCGCAAAAGTAATTGATGGGCATGTTTCTTATTCTGATGAAGAACTGTTTGACAATCTGAACAACTGATTATGTCTATAAAATTTAAAGTAGGCGACCATGTAAGCTGGAACTCCGAAGTCGGCACCGTTTCGGGTAAGATAATTAAAGTTCACATAACCGATTTCAATTATAAAGGCTATACTCATCATGCGACTGAAGATGATCCGCAATATGAGATAAAGAGCGATAAATCTGATCATATAGCAGTGCATAAAGGTTCCGCGCTTACAAAGACTTAAAGGATAAAAATATTTCGATGATTGTTATTTTATATGATCCGTATTACAAACAACGACGGTTGTTGATATATCTTTAAGAATATCCGACAGTGAATTTTGAACTGTATCCTGAATGTCGTTATTTAGATGATTACTAAGAAGTCGTTATGATGCAACGATACTCATTTCTATTGCTGATTTTGTGTTCATGTTTTTGGGCTTGTACAGATAAAAATCGGGAGGCGCAATTGCAACAGCGTGAATTGGCGTTACTTCAAAAGGAGAAAGAATTCGCATTGAAAGAAGCAGATTATAAATCTCTGATGAAAATGCGCGACAGCCTGCTGGCGATAAGTGATACATTACAACCGCAAAAATGGCCTGTTACAGTTGCAGGAAGATGGATCAGCAAAGTAGTATGTAATGAATCGGCGTGTGGCGAATATGTTATTGGTGATCAAAGGTCCGATATCTGGGAATTTGTTCAGGATTCTACCGGCATTTATACAAAAGTGATCAGCAATAACAGCAACCGGTTAATACGCATTTTATCCGGAACCATTCACAATGAAGTAGTATTATTAAACTATACAACTGACTCGACTGTATTGAAAGCCGTTCATATCGGAGTGACCCTTAATTCAGTTGATTCCAATCTTATAAAAGGTACCCAAACAATCACTATCGGAGCAAATGATGGATGTAACGCTAAGTTTTCAGTAGAGCTGGTACGCGCCGAAAAAAAATAGTTTTATGATGATTCTGAACATCCAGCCAGTCAGTTTGCCTGTTGAAGATCCGCTGTTGAAATTTTTACTCGAACTGATTATTATTCTTTGTGTTCCGCTATTATTAAATAAAATAAAAGTTCCTCATTTACTGGGCTTAATCATAGCGGGCGCACTGGTCGGTCCAAATGGTTTCCATCTTTTATCCCGCGACAGCAGCGTTGTTGTAACCGGCACAACCGGATTATTATATATCATGTTCCTGGCCGGTTTGGAAATAGATATGGGAGATTTTAAGAAAAACAAATGGAAAAGCATCACATTCTCCATATATACATTCGTTGCACCTTTTCTGCTTGGTTTTACAGGAGGATATTATTTGCTTGGATTTTCCTTATTGCCCTCCATACTTTTTGCCAGTCTTTTTTCCTCTCATACGCTTATTGTCTATCCTCTTGTGAGTAAATTGGGTATCGCGAGAAATTTATCGGTCAACATTACAGTGGGCGGTACCATGATCACGGATGTATTGTCTCTTCTTGTTCTTGCCGTTGTTGTAGGAATGACGCAAGGAGAAGTGAATGCAATGTTTTGGACTAAGCTATCATTTTTCATGATTTTATTCGCCCTTATTGTGCTGCTTGTTTTTCCTGTTATCGGACGCTGGTTTTTTAAACTGGTAGAAGACAAAATATCACAATATATTTTTGTTCTCGTAATGATATATTTCGCATCGCTGCTGGCAGAAATTGCCGGTGTGGAAGCAATTATCGGAGCTTTTTTTGGTGGGCTGGCTTTTAACAGGCTCATCCCTCACACCTCATCACTGATGAACCGTATAGAGTTTGTGGGGAACGCCATTTTCATTCCTTTTTTTCTTATAAGCGTTGGGATGCTTATTGATTTTGGTGCATTCGTTAAAAGTTGGGATACACTTGCCGTTGCGGGTGTTATGTTAGCGGCATCTATTGGGGGTAAATATCTGGCAGCAGTAGCTACACAAAAAACATTTCGTCTTTCAGGAGATGAGAGACAACTTATATTTGGTATGAGCTCAGCTTCTGCTGCAGCTACGCTGGCTTCCGTTATGGTAGGATATAATATCATCATAGGCGATACGGCTTCCGGCGAGCCGATCAGATTGCTGAACGAACATGTGCTCAATGGAAGTATCTTACTGATATTGGTTTCCTGCACTGTTTCTTCTTTTGTCTCCATGTCCAGCGCGCAACGCATTGCGGACGCAGATAAAGAAGATACTGCTTCTGGGAACAGCGCAGAACAGGAGCACATTCTTTTGGCTGTGAACCATGAAGAAACTGTAGAAAGAATGGTGAATCTCGGACTATTGGTAAAAGCAGAAAGCAATGTCGATAGCTTGTTTGCTATTAATGTTATTAACGACGATAAAAAGGAATCATCTGAAAAGAATGCAGACAAAATTCTTAACATTGCCGTTCATACAGCTGCTGCAGCTGATGTGAAACTTAATCCGATTACCCGTTACGACAGTGATGTAATATCCGGCATAAAAAATGTAATGAAGGAGCAGAATATTACAGACCTCATCATCGGACTTGAAGATGAAAAAGGCTTTTCGCCATCCTTTGTTTACAATCTTGAATACGGATATCTGCAGAACAATTATGCAAATGTTATGGTTTACCATGCTGCTCAGCCGATAGCGACAGTCAAAAAATATATTGTGTTCCTTCCTCCCAATGCAGATAAAGAACAAGGCTTCTTTCATGCTTTATTAAGAGTTTGGAATATAGGCAGACACACAGGCGCTCAAATGACTTTTTATACAACAGACCCGTTGATAAAAGTGCTTGGAAGAATTTTGAAAAAAGCAACTATCGAAGCAGAATTTAAAACATTGAACAGTTGGTACGATGCGGAATTTTTAGCCTCGCAACTGCATGAAGACGAGGGAATGATTGTGCTGATGGCTAAAATGGGTATGAGATCTTATTTTCCACAGATGAAATCTATTCCCGATTTGCTGAACCGTCGTCTTCATAGCAACAATTATCTTCTGATATATCCTTTCTCCGAAACCGAACAAGGCAGCCTCGAAAGGCGATCCGTCAGTAATCATCGTGACTTTGCCGAAATAGGCAAGATCATCGGTAAAATATTCAAATAGTGAGATTCAGTTTTTGACTATACAATTGTAAGTGCCTATGAAAACAATTCTTTTACAAGAAGGACGGTTACAGTTAGTACAACTAAATCCGATACATAGTTTGTATTTTTATCTCAAACTAATATTTTATGAAACTGAAATACTCTTTTCTTATTTCAATTTTGCTGACAAGCTTTTTAAGCAACGCACAAGATCTTACCCCAACTATGGTATTTCCAGTAGATTATTTGCCAATAGGTACTCACAAATTTGATCTGATGATTAAGAATGTGGGCGCCAGCACCGTTCCTTATAATGGATTTAAAATTGGCTGGAGCATGGATAACGGCATGATAACCGAACAACCTCCTGCAATTCCTACTTATGGCATCGTATCAGGTGGAAGGGAAAGAGCAGCAGGAAATTTCACTGCCACTTTTAGCACAGCGGGATTGCATACATTAAAAGTTTGGACAAGAACCACCTCCGTAACAGATGTTAATACAGCAAATGATACCATCATTAAAATTGTAAAAGTACTTCCTTATGTGCCCGCAAAAAATGTGATATTGGAAGTATTTAAACATCAGGCGTGCTGTCCGTGTATAGATGCTGTCGGATATGAAGATACTGCAGTAAACCCATACGGGAAATATGCGGTAGCCAATATTTATACCGGTCCTTCTGATTCTTTATATAATGCCGAAGGTGATACCCTTAATGACCTTTATCAACTTGCTCATCCCAATGTGTTTTTTGATCGTTTTTTATTTCCATATCAAACGAATTTGGAAAATGATTTCTTTATTCTCAATAATGTATATCAACTAAAGAACATGAAAGAAAGAGATCGGTATTATGAACCGTTGGAAGTAGCCGTTCTTCAAGCTACATTTGATAGTTCTACACGGTTGCTGAAAGTAAAATTGAAGGCAAAAGTGTACGATACGATTTCAAAAAACTACAGGTTTAATCTGTATGTTACGGAAGACAGTGTCAAAGGTTATCAAGGCTGTTATACTCCTCCTAATGATTATTATCACAATCATGTTGTACGCAAGATGATAGGAGGCACATGGGGCAGCATCAACTCTTTACCTGCAATTATGTATCCATCTGTAGATTATTTCTATGAATTTACTTATACTATTCCTGCAAGTTATAAGTTGCAACATTTGACACTTATCCCATTAGTGCAGCAATTTGATAATGATAAAATGAATAGCCGCATTATCAATTCCTCTAAAATTAGTTTCAAAAATGCCATAGCACTCAGCCCGAGCTTTGTAGCATCTGTAGATCAACAGAAAATACAAATTTATCCCAACCCTGCCACCGATAAATTAATTATCGAAATGAGTGAATCGTTTAAAAAAACCATGTATGCAGAGGTGATAAATGTAGCCGGCAAAGTTGTAAAACAGTTTATCATAAAAGAACAAAAACAAGAAGTGAATATAGCCGACCTGCCGCCATCAACATACACTTTGAAAATAAACTCGGTGACCAACAAGAATATAAACTATCAATTCATCAAAAATTAAACAACTTTTTACAATGCGATTATGCACAGCCATACAGAAATTTGTTATAAAGGAAAATTCCGCATTAAGCGCTTATCACTTTATCTGAATGGGGATAAGCCAGCATTGTTACTTTTGAAAAATGTTGAATTTTCAGCAAAGTTCTCCGAATAATAAGTTTTTACAACAGAGCTGTCTCCGAATTTTCGGGCAATTGTATCCGGGATGTTTTATGAAGTTTTTAAAGCAGATTTTTCAAGTCTGCTTTTTGTTATTATAAAACATCTTAAAACAGATAAACATACTTAATCATTTAACCCTTACCTTTGCACCAATTTTTAAAAAATCAAATCAAAAAACAATAAAATAAAATGAGTACAGTAAAAGTTGCCATCAATGGTTTTGGTCGCATCGGTCGCCTTGCTTTTCGTCAGATCCACAATCTGGAAGGTATTGAAGTTGTTGCTGTCAATGACCTTACGAAGCCTGAAGTGTTAGCGCATTTATTAAAATATGACAGCGCTCAGGGTCGTTTCAATGAAGAAGTGAAAAGCGGTGCAGATTCCATCACCGTAAACGGCAATGAAATAAAAATCTATGCTCAGAAAGACCCCGCACAAATCCCCTGGGGACAGCATAATGTAGATGTAGTGTTAGAATGTACCGGTTTCTTTACAGATGCAGAAAAAGCCCAAGCGCACATTACTGCGGGCGCTAAACGTGTGGTCATTTCCGCACCTGCTACCGGTGATTTGAAAACTGTCGTTTTCAATGTAAACCACAATATTCTTGATGGCAGCGAAACCATTATCAGCTGCGCATCTTGTACCACCAACTGCCTGGCTCCCATGGCGAAAGTACTGAATGATAAATTCGGTATCAAAACCGGTATCATGACTACGATCCACGCTTATACAAACGACCAAAATACTTTGGACGCTCCGCATCCGAAAGGTGACTTGCGTCGTGCACGTGCTGCTGCGGCCAACATTGTTCCAAATTCTACGGGCGCTGCGAAAGCAATCGGCTTGGTATTGCCGGAATTGAAAGGAAAATTAGACGGAGGCGCTCAGCGTGTACCTACCATCACCGGCTCTTTAACGGAACTGGTTTCCGTTCTGGATAAAAAAGTTACTCCTGAAGAAATCAATACCGCTATGAAAGCAGCGGCAAATGAAAGTTTTGGCTATAATGAAGATGAGATCGTAAGCACCGATATTATAGGAACAAATTTCGGCTCTCTTTTTGACGCTACACAAACAAAAGTGGTAACTGTAGGTGACAGTCAATTGGTGAAAACCGTTAGCTGGTATGATAATGAAATGAGCTATGTTTCTCAATTAGTTCGCACTGTGAAATATTTTGCAGGATTGATCAGCAAATAGTTTGTAATAAATTTTAGAATGAACGCTACCTTCGGGTGGCGTTTGTTTTTAAACCAATCTTAAATCATGAGCACATTCAACAACTACAATTTCTCCGGCAAAAAAGCCTTGGTACGCGTGGATTTTAACGTACCGATCAAAGAAGGAAAAATAACTGATGATACTCGTATCAAAGCAGCATTACCCACCATTAAAAAGATTCTGAATGATGGTGGCAGCGTTATCTTAATGAGTCATTTGGGACGTCCCGCGAAAGACATGGCAAAGAAACCACATCTTACGTTAGCAGATTTTTCGTTGGAATCTGTTGCAAAACATTTAGCTTCTTTGTTAGGCAAAGATGTACAGTTTGCACAAGACGCTATTGGCGAGGAAGCAGAAACAAAAGCTGAAGCTTTAAAACCCGGAGAAATTCTTTTGCTCAACAATCTTCGTTATCATAAAGAAGAAGAAAAAGGCGATGTTGATTTTGCAAAAAAGCTCTCGGCTTATGGTGATGTGTATATAAATGACGCTTTCGGAACAGCCCACCGCGCGCACGCTTCTACAGCTGTAATAGCGGATAACTTTGACACAGACAATAAAATGTTTGGGTTGCTTATGGAAGGCGAGATCAACGCGGCAGAACAAGTATTGAACAATTCTCAGAAGCCATTTACAGCCATCATTGGCGGCGCCAAAGTTTCCGATAAAATATTAATCATTGAAAATCTTTTGGACCGTGCGACGGATATTATCATCGGCGGTGGTATGGCTTATACGTTTTTCAAAGCGCAAGGCGCGCATATCGGCAATTCTCTTTGCGAAGAAGATCGTCTGGATACTGCAAATGCTTTGTTGGAAAAAGCCAAAGAGAAAGGCGTGTGCATTCATCTTCCGCAAGACAGTATTATCGCAGATAAATTTGATAAAGAAGCGAATACATCCTCTGCCATTAATGCAGAAATTCCTGAAAATTGGATGGGTTTGGATATCGGTGAGCAGGCTTGTAGTAGTTTTTCCAAAGTGATCAAGGAAAGTAAAACCATTTTATGGAATGGACCGATGGGTGTTTTTGAAATGGAAAAATTTCAACACGGTACAAAATGCGTTGCGGATGCTGTAGCTGAAGCAACGCAAAACGGAGCTTATTCTCTCGTAGGCGGCGGCGACAGTGTGGCGGCAGTAAATAAATTCGGATATGCAGATAAAGTGAGCTATATCTCCACTGGCGGCGGAGCGCTACTTGAATTTTTTGAAGGAAAAGAATTACCCGGTATCACGGCGATAAAAAAATAAAATGAAAAAAAACGAGGCTGAGCAAGTCTCGTTTTTTAGTTCAAAATCTTATAGCTAAGGAATTATTCTTTTTCTTGAATCTCTACCTTAATACCTTGTAAACCATATCTGTATTTTAAGATTCTATGGTTTTTGTTTTCTTCGTAAACTTCAAATTTTTTTGTTACTAACAACTCTACAAGAATAGAATAAAAAAAGCCATTCAATTTCTTAAAATCATGCTTCTCAAAGTTCGATTTAAGGAATTTTTTTAGTTTTATTCTGTTTATGAAAGCATTAGAACCTGCATTTGAAATCCGATAAGATAGCATTCCAGCTTTATTTTGTCCTTTCATAGTCGTATCAGAGACATTATCATCCACAACAACGGAAACCACAGCTACATTATTATGATTATTCGTTTTTAAAAAACTATCTAAATGAAAATACTCTTTCAATCGCTCTTTTGATCCGCCGCACCACCCTGTCCAAAAAAGGAAAAGTGTAGTATCATGTGTAGAAATTATTGAACTCAGCAGAGGCTTTTGGAGCGAATTACTTTGCCGGCTACCGTTAGAACATGCAGTTAAAGCCAACACAATTATTAAGAAGATTATTTTTAAAAAATTCATTTTATAACCCGATTTTCATATTACTCCTTCCCAAACGCTTCATTCAGCTCGCTCACGAAATTCAGGATTTCATTTCTTCCCAAAAACTTTACGGCGCTCGTCATAAAGCTGCGGGGTATAAACTCCCATTCTTTTTTCATAGCGTCTATGAAAATACGTGCATTTTTAGCGGCTTCGCGTTGTGTGCTTTTATCGGCTTTGGTAAAAATAATATTGAAGTGTACCTGCCATTCCCCCAAGTTTCTTAAAAATTCCAAATCGGCTTTCTGTGGTTCATGCCGGCTGTCAATCAATACAAAAACCGTCATTAAATTTTCACGTTCTGCAAGATATCCTTGTATCATTTTCTGCCATTGTGCACGTTGTGTCTGCGATACTTTCGCATATCCATAACCGGGAAGATCGACAAAATAAAAATCTTTATGCGTATCATCGGTGATAAGAAAATGATTGATCATTTGCGTTTTTCCCGGGCTGGCAGAAGTTTTTGCCAAAGCGGATTGTCGTGTGAGCATATTGATAAGCGAAGATTTTCCCACATTACTTCTGCCAATGAAAGCATATTCTGGCTTGTCCGCCTTGGGACAGGAAACCACATTGGGGCTTGAGATCAAATATTTTGCCTGACGAATGTCCATAGTCTGTTTAGTGTATTTTTGCAGAGATGGCACTAAAGGAGGATACCAACCCTGCCGCGCAAGTATTGCCGGATGCGGGTTCAAATTTAAACAAGAAAGCGCAAGTAGCCGATATGTTTGACAACATAGCCGGTAAGTATGATTTTCTGAATCATTTTCTTTCAATGGGCATTGATAAAGGCTGGCGTAAAAAAGCCATTCGTGAAATAGCAACGGTAAAGCCTAAAACTATTCTTGACATTGCCACAGGTACGGGTGATTTGGCAATTGCTGCTAATAAACTGCAACCTCAGAAAATAATCGGCATCGATATTTCGGAAGGAATGTTGGAGATCGGGAAGAAGAAAATAACCGCATTACAACTGAATGATGTCATTACTTTACAAAAAGGCGACAGCGAAAATCTGGAGTTTGCTGATAATAGTTTTGATGCTATCACTTGTGCTTATGGTGTACGCAATTTTGAAAATCTTACTGCGGGATTAAAAGAAATGTACAGAGTGCTGAAACCCGGCGGGAAAGTAGCGATTCTGGAATTTTCACATCCAAAAAAATTCCCTGTAAAACAGATATATGAATTTTACTTCCGGTACATTTTACCTACGTTGGGAAAAATGGTTTCGAAACACAGCACAGCTTATTCGTACTTGCCGGAGTCTGTAAAAGCATTTCCAGAAGGCAGACGTTTTGTGGAGATACTAAATGAATGTGGCTTTAAAGATGCTAACGCTCGCGCACTCACATTTGGGATTACCACTCTTTACAACGCAGAAAAATAATCTACGCTGAGATAATAACGAACAACTATAAACTTAACTCATGACGAACAATTACAAGCAATATAAAAACATTATACAGCGCGCGGCGGATTATAATAATGCGGCCGCTGTTCTCGGCTGGGATCAGGAAGTGTATATGCCGCCGAAAGCATTCGCGTTTCGCGGAAGACAGCTTTCCACACTCGCATCGCAAGCGCATGAACTGGTGACCTCCAAAGAATATGAAAAATTGCTTAAAGAGCTGTCACAGGACGCTTCGTTGAATGATGAACAACGTGATAATGTGCGTATCAGTCTTGAGGATTTTGAAAAGAATAAAAAACTGAGCGCTGCTTTTATTGAAGAATTGACAGCACAATCAACCGCTTCTTTCAGTGCGTGGTTGCAGGCAAGGCAGCAAAATGACTACAGCTTGTACGCACCTGAATTGCAGAAAATGATCGACTTGAAGAAACAGCAGGCAGCGTTGTATGGCTATGAAAAAAATCCTTATGATGCGTTGTTGGACGATTATGAAAAAGGTGCCACAGTCGCGATGCTCGACCCGATATTTACAACGGTGAAAAAAGAATTGCATCCTTTGCTGGAAGCTATTATGAATGCGCAACAAGTGGATGATCATTTCTTTTACCAACATTTCCCGAAGCAGCAGCAGTTTGATTTTTCGATGGATGTGTTGCAAAAAATGGGATTTGATTTTGATGCCGGCAGGCAGGATTTTTCTGAACATCCGTTTACCACTTCTTTCGCTCCTACAGATGTACGAATCACTACAAGAGTAAATGAAGAAGATTATACCTCGCTGTTATGGAGCAGCATACACGAAGGTGGCCACGGACTCTACGAACAAGGCTTGCCTGAAGCGCAATACGGAATGCCATTGGGTGCTGCGGCATCTTTATCTATACATGAATCACAATCGCGTATCTGGGAAAACAACATTGGAAGAAGCCTGGATTTCTGGAAATATTTCTATCCGAAATTACAAGCGTATTTTAACGAACAACTTAAAGATGTTTCTACCAAAACTTTTTATAAAGGCATGAATAAAGTGCAGCCGTCTTTGATACGCACGGAAGCCGATGAACTGACCTATCATTTTCATGTGATGATAAGATATGAAATTGAAAAAGCCTTGTTTAACAACGAACTTCACGCGAAAGATCTTGCAGCTATCTGGAATGAATACTATAAAAAGTATCTGGGTGTATCATCCACAAACGATAAGCAGGGAGTGCTGCAGGATGTACACTGGAGCCATGGAAGTTTCGGTTATTTTCCTACTTATTCTTTAGGAAGTTTTTATGCGACACAATTTTTCGCACAGGCAGTAACTGATTTAAATCATTTGCAGGAAAATATACAAAGAGGAGATTTTGGAACCTTCTTAAAATGGTTGCGTGAGCATATTCATCAATATGGAAGACGCTATCGTAGTGAAGAACTTTGTAAACGCATCACAGGAAAATCCCTTGACTTCAACTATTTTCTGAATTATGCAAAACAGAAATATGCAGAGATTTATGATGTAGCTTTATGATATATGGATGTTCATCTTATAAAATACAAAGCGCCGCTCACTAAAGATGAACTCACATTTCTAAAACGGAAAGAAGAAAAAGAACGCAGACAACTTTATAACGTGATGCGTGTATTGATGATCATGTGTTTTGTATGCCCATTTGCCGGTGCGTGGATCAAGGCTTTGAAAGGTGATGCACTCGCTTTCTCTTATTTGTATTATTTTTTGGGAGTGGGATTTCTGTTGTTTTTTTCCGGTATAGCCGTTTATTGGAGCTACCATTTACATCTTTACAAAGTGCAGCAAGACATTCGCGGCGGTATAAAAATAATAGAATCCGTGCGCATTACGCGTAAGCAATATATGCTTTCCAACAACAGCTATTACTTCTATCTTTCCACGCCTGTAAAGCTAAGTATTGAAGTGCAAGAAGATGATTACAGAAACTATGAAAAAGCTGATGAGATCCATATCGAATATACTCCTTACTCCCGTCAATATCTGGGTTATTTCTGATTCTTCTGTGCATTACGGTTTCTTGAAGTTTTTGTAATAGCGAAACGATGAGTTATTTAAAAAATATTTGTAAAAGATGAAAAAACTATGTTACCTTTGCGCAAATTTTTAATTGGGTAGTCATGTTCGCGATCGTAAACATAGCAGGTCAGCAATTCAGAGTCTCTAAAGATCAGGAATTGTATGTAAATCGTCTTAACGGAAATACAGGCGATAAAGTTGAATTTTCTGAAGTATTGCTTTCTTCGGGTAAAGACGGTAAAATTAATACCGACGGCTCTATGAAAGTACATGCTGAAATTATAGATCATCTTAAGGGAGATAAAGTGATCGTCTTCAAAAAGAAACGCCGTAAAGGATATCAGAAGATGAACGGTCACCGTCAGAGTCTCACAAAAATTAAGATTCAGGATATTGTTTAATTTAAAAAATATTATTGTACATTAGTAAATAGTTTTTAGCAATGGCACACAAAAAAGGTGAAGGTAGTGTAAAGAATGGTCGTGATTCACAAAGCAAACGCTTGGGTGTGAAGATATTCGGCGGACAACCTGCAATTTCAGGTAATATTATCGTACGTCAGAGAGGGACTGTATATCACCCGGGCGAAAACGTGGGACTGGGAAAAGACTTTACGCTGTTTGCAACTACAGACGGTATAGTTGAATTTCGCAAGACTCGCACAAAAACATTAGTTTCTGTAAAAGAAGTAGCAGCTACAGCTGAAGCCTAACCCCTTCAGTTGTCGCCATAAGTTTTTTTGTTTAACCCTTAAATTCAACAATTATGGCAACAGCTAAAAAAGCAGCTCCTAAAAAAGCTGCAGCAAAGAAAGCAGCTCCTAAAAAAGCTGCAGCCAAAAAAGCAGCTCCTAAAAAGGCAGCAAAAAAAGCGGCTCCTAAAAAAGCAGCTCCTAAAAAAGCAGCAGCTAAGAAAGCAGCCCCTAAAAAAGCGGCAGCTAAGAAAGCAGCTCCTAAAAAAGCAGCAGCTAAGAAAAACGCTGGTCCTAAAAAGACAGCCGCTAAAAAGAAAAAATAAAAACTGTTTAGCGAAAATTACAGAGACTGTTTCCGCAGTCTCTTTTTTATTTACGGTGTTTTCTTCGAATATGGAATTTTGTTGTATTTTAATTTTATAGGAGAACAATACTCGTAAAGACACAAAAGCCTTTTGAAAAAAACATGATCAACGAAAATCAAAATCATCCGCCGAAGCGAAACGCCTATGAAAGAATGCAAATACCTCTTCACTTAGGTATGGGCGGCATTTATATCATCTTCGGCACACTGGTATTATACATAAAATATTTTGGCTCCATAGAACTTTCGGCTGTGCTGGCGTATGCCTTGGGTGGACTTATGATTATCTATGGCATCTTCAGAATATGGCGAGGCATTACTTTATTAAGGCAAAGTAACAGACGTCTGCAGCGTTAAATTAGTGTTAGCGTATAAGAACATCCTGTAAAAAATACATAAAATTGCGCTTCATGACCATCCTTAAACAAATCACAGGCTTTATAGTAGCTTCTGTTATCATTGCTGCATGCGGAGCTCCGGGTGAAAAAAAGGAAACAGATACACTCAGCAGCGGCGTTATCAGCATTTCTGTAGATGAAACTTATAGGCCAATTATAGAGGAACAAACCAAGGTATTTGACAGCAGTTTTCCTGAAGCGCACATTACCACTCATTACAAATCGGAAAGTGAGTGTATCAAAGATTTTCTGAATGACAGTGCAAGGCTCATTCTGGTAACCCGTGACCTTACAGCGGATGAAAAAAAACGCTGTGAGCAAAAGAAATTAGTTCCGACCACGTTAGCCGTGGCAAAAGATGCCGTAGCCGTTATATTGAACAATAGTACGGCAGACACCGCATTCAGCATTAGTGAGCTGAAAGGAATACTTACTGGAAAATATAAGAAAAAGTACACCGTGGTTTTTGACAATCAAGGTTCCAGCACCTTACGCTTTATGATGGATTCCATTCTGAAAAATGAGCCGCTCGGCGCCAACGTATTTGCAGCAAAAGGAAACGACTCCGTGATAAACTATGTGGAAAACAATCCGGATGCTATTGGGTTTGTCGGCGTAAGTTATGTATCCGATTTTAATGACCCCGAAGGACTTGCTTTTATAAAAAATATAACTGTTGCCTCCGTATTTAACGACAGTTTGCAAAAATTTTACAAACCCTATCAAGCCTTTATAGCACCTGACTATTACCCGCTTACCCGTAATTTGTTTTATATCAACCGCGAAACGTATCCGGGTCTTGGCACGGGCTTTGCAAATTTCCTCACGAGAGAACGAGGACAATTAATCTTCAAACAATCCCGTTTATTTCCTTTGAGAACCAATATTATTTTCAGAGAAGCGGAAGTAAACAGTCAATAAAAAAATAGAAACTCAATAAAACAAAACCAATAAGATGAAACAACCGATTGTAATGATGGCTGCGATAGCAATGAGTTTTCAGGTACAGGCTCAGTCGTTGGAGGAAGGTGTGAAAATGTATAATTACGAACGCTTTGAAACAGCAAAAAAAATCCTTACGCCTTTAGCAGCTACAAACCCACAAGCCAATTATTACCTGGGATTATCAGCACTGGCTTTGGAAAATAATAATGAAGCGCAAACTACTTTTTCCAAATATGCCGATGATGCCGCAAATATGGCAGGACTGGCAAGAGTGGCTTTTGCCAATAATAATGCGGCAGAAGGACAACGCCTTGCCCAAGTGGTGGTGGACAAAGCCAAGAAAAAAGACTGGGAACCTTTGATGTATGCGGCAGATGCGCTTAATTATTCTGAAGGGGGCAATAAGCAAACTGCGATTGACTGGTACAAAAAAGCGCTGGAAAAAACCGATAATACAGAATTGCACCTGAGCCTTGGAGATGCTTACAGAAAGATACAGGGCGGCGGCGGTGAAGCCATGAATAACTATGAGAAAGTGACTACAAAAGAACCCAATAATTCATTGGCTTTTTCTAAAATAGGCGCTCTGTGGTATGCCGCTAAAAACTATAATCTGGCTTTGGAAAATTATAAAAAAGCCAAAGAAGCAGATCCCAACAATCCCATTCCTTACCGCGATCTTGCCAACGCCTACTTCTGGACGGGAAAATATGACCTTGCAAAACAAAACATTGAACAATATTTACAACTTTCAGATAAATCTACCGAAGATCAGATCCAATACGGAAATATTCTTTATTTAAGCAAAGATTATCCGGGAGCGATTTCTAAAATGAATGAACTCATCAATTCAGGTGTAAGCAAACCCGGCTTTTACGGCATACTTGCTTACAGCCAAATGAATGTAGCTGACTCTGTGAGCAAAGCGGAAGCATTGACGAATGTGCGCAAATACTTCGCCATGCAGAAGAAAGAAAAAATATTTCCTTCCGACTATACCAACTACGGTACCATTGCTTTGCAAAATAACCTGACCGACTCTGCAGATTATTATTTTAATAAAGCCATCGCGATGGATACTTCCGCCAAAAAAGATGAGCTTTACCGTCAAATAGCCGATGCTTTTAAAAACACAAAAACAACGGAAGGCTATGCGAAAGCAGGAGAATGGTACGGTAAAATAGTGGCTGAAAACCCTGATGCCGGCGCTTTGGATTATTATTACTATGGCTTCTTCAACTACTATGTAAAAAAATATGATATAGCCGACAAAGCCTTCGGACAAATGGAAGAAAAATATCCGGATCAGCCATCTGCGACATACTGGAGAGGCCGTGTAGCCTCCGCGCAGGATGAAGATGCCAAGAAAGGCACTGCCACCACTTATTATGAAAAATGGCTCAACTCCAATGTAGCCGGTTATGAAAAGAAAAACGCAGATCTGATGTATGCTTATCAATATCTCGCTTTGTATTATTACAATAAAGGAGATAAAACTGCCATGAATAATTACCTTTCCAAAATAGAAGGAATTGAGCCTTCCAATTCTTTCTTAAAACAAATGAAAGACCTGAGCAAAAAAGGATAATGTTATAAATAAATCTATTGGCAAAAGCACCCGCAATGAAAATTGTGGGTGCTTTTTTTTAACTTAGCCTGATTCTTCCAACGTAGAGGGCGAAAACAAAGTCTTACTATGTAAATAAATCAGAATGAATTCTGTATGAAAAATATATATTCTAAAAGTCTTTTTCTTTTATTGTTTGTCTTATTGTCTTTTGGGGTAAATGGTCAGATATCAGTAACCCCAAATCAAACAGCACAACAATTAATTCAAAAATTAGTAGGTTCAAATGTACTTCTGCTTAATCCAACCTTAAATTGTCCAACAGGCCATAGTGGTTCATTTGATTTAATAGGTACAAGTAATTTAGGTTTAAGTGGTGGAATTATTTTAGCGACAGGAACAGCGACTGATATGGCTAACCCTGCGTCATATTCTATTGGTCAGACTACTTCTGGAACAGCGGGAGACACTGACTTAAGTAATTTAATCGGAGAAGTAACTACAAATAATGCATGTATTCTCGAATTTGATTTCATACCTGATATTGACACGACTTCAACACTTAGTTTTAAATATGTATTTGGATCAGAAGAATATCCTGGTTACACTTGTTCTGATTTTAATGATGTGTTCGGTTTTTTAATTACAGGTGCTCCAACTTATAATAAGACTAATATCGCACTTGTTCCAGGTACAAATATACCTGTTGCAATAAATAGCATCAATAGTGGAGTACCAAGCGGAGGTCCTCAAAATTTACATTACTGTACCAACATGGGAACTGGCTCTCCATTTACTCAATATTTTATTGATAACCTAGGACAAAATGGACAAACAATTGCATTAGATGGTTTTACTACGGTATTAGAAGCAAAAGCTACAGTAGAACCATGTAGTACTTATCACATGAAATTAGGTATTGCAAATGCAGTAGATGGAGCGCTTCAATCGGGTGTATTTCTTTTAGAAAACAGTTTTAGTGTTGATTCAGTTATGATAAATCTGGCCGACATTATAAAAACTGATAGCGGCTACGTTGCTGAAGGGTGCAGTGAAGCGAAAATGACTATTATCAGAGATACCACTTCTGACGCCAAGAAAAAGCTTTGTTTTGATTATGGCGGTACGGCCACCTATGGTGTAGATTATAATGCGCTTCCCTATACCGTTACTCTTCCTCCCAAACAATACGATACCACTTTCCCGATTATTCCCACGCAGGATATGATTCCTGAATTACCTTATGAAACAATCATTATCCGGCGCCTGAACTGTTGTACACAAACTCCGGTGGACAGCGTGGAATTGCGGATTTATGATTCGCTGAAAATAACTTTGCATAACAATGATACGGGTGTATGTGGCGGACAAACTTTCCTGCTTCATGCCAGCGGAGATGGTGATTTCAATTATCATTGGGAACCTGCAAACGTTATTACCAATCCAGACGACAGCTTTACAACCGGCTATGCGAATAAAACTACTACGTTCACCGTTACGGCATCGTTCATGAATTGCCCTGATGTCACAAAATCTTTTACCGCAACAGTGGAGCCAACGCCGGAAGTGAAAATACTCAATACAGAAGAAAATATCTGTCTGGGCAGCCCATTGCAATTAAAAGTAAACGTACAGCCGGATGATTATACAGATTACAAATACCTTTGGTCTCCGCCTACCGGCATCAGCGATCCTTATATAAAAGAGCCTGAATTTTTTATAACCGAACCAGGTACCTACTCTATGAAATTAACCGTAGAAACCGCCACCTTAGGTTGTACCGATGCTGATTCCATTACATTTATTGCCCGCCCGGCCGCGCATCTTACTGATGTCACAAGCGACTTCACACTCAAGTATGGAGATGCCATGCAGCTCAATGCGGATGGCGTGTCTTATTATACATGGTCGCCTACGGCACAATTGGATAATCCCAACATTTCCACGCCCAACGTGATAGCGCAGGAGCCTACCGTTTTTATGGTCGTAGGTGTTAATGAATATGGTTGCTTCGATACTGCTTATGTAAAAATGGATGTGGATTATACTATGCACGAAGTCATTCCTAATGCTTTTTCCCCTAATGGCGATGGACGAAATGATTTGCTCAGTGTGAAAAACATGAAGTTTCAGCAGCTTATTGAGTTCCGCATTTTCAATCGTTGGGGTCAGGAACTGTTTAGCACTACCGATTATAAACAAGGATGGGACGGCACGTATAAAGGTGTTCCGCAAGAAACAGGTGTGTATAATTATATCATCAGGATAGCGTTGCCTAATGGTCAGCAACGTGTATATAAAGGTGATATTACACTGCTCAGATAAACTTGTGTTTTTGTACTTTCGATGAAGTAATCATCTTCTTGAAAAAATACTTCCATAAAGAATTGATCGAAGCAGGCTGCGATGAAGCCGGTCGTGGATGCCTCGCCGGGCCTGTGTTTGCAGCAGCTGTTATCTTACCAAAAAAGTCCATTCATCCTTTATTAAACGACAGCAAACAGCTGAGTGAAGATCAGCGCAATCTGTTGCGCCCAATCATAGAAAAGAAAGCGCTGGCTTATGCGGTAGCTAAAATAGACCATGATGAGATTGACAGCATCAACATATTACAAGCCTCTATAAAAGCCATGCATCATGCGGTGTCTCACTTAGCACTTGTTCCGGAATTGTTGCTGATAGATGGTAACCGGTTTGTACCTTATTTCGGCATCGCGCATCATACAGTAATCGGCGGGGACGGTATCTACGCCAGCATTGCTGCAGCAAGCATCTTAGCCAAAACTTACCGAGATGAATATATGTGCCGGCTTCATGCTGAGCACCCTCAATACGAATGGCATCAAAACAAAGGTTATGGTACGCTCAGGCACCGCAAGCTCATTAAGAAATTCGGCTTTTCTCCTTATCACAGGAAAACGTTTAAAGTAAATCTGGATGTAATAATGGAAGAAGAAAGGATTATACAAGAGGCAGTTCCACTTCAAACACCACACCTTTAGGCTGGTTGTCTTTTACGATAATCTTACCGCCATGTTCCCGGATGATCTTTTCCGTAATATATAAACCCAGCCCGGTGCCTTTTGATGTGCGTGTGGCTTCATTTCCGATTCTGTAAAATTTGCGGAATACTTTCTGTTTTTCACTGTCGGGTATTCCTTTTCCTGAATCTGCAACGCTGAAATGAAAATTATTTTTCGTCGCTGATGTTTGTAACGTGACGGTACCGGAAGAATACTTCAGCGCATTTTCCATAAGGTTGCTGATAGCCATTTGCAGCATCAGCTGATCTCCATAGATGCTAAAATCACCGGAAGCCAACTCGGCAATAATTCGCTCAGGATAACGATGCTGATACGCGCTCGCGCTGTTCTTCAATAATTCGGCGGCATTCAATTTTTCAAAAACAGGTTTATATTGCTTGCCTTCCATCTGCGAAGCCAGGAGTATATTATTGCACAAGTCATTCAGACGGTTGCTTTCATTAATGCACTTGTCAATCAGCAGATGTCTTTTTTCCTCATCCAGTTTATGTTTTTCCAGCGTTTGCAAATTAAGTTTCATCGCCGCTATGGGCGATTTCAACTCGTGAGTGACGGAAAGCATAAAGTTGTTCTGCTGCCTGGAAAGCTTGGTGCTGCGCCTGTAGGAGGAATACACAACCGCTGCGCCTATGAAAATAATAAGTAAAAACGTACTTCCTTCGCCTGAGTATTGTTTTATGCGCCGGGCGCGCTTATCGTCAAATTTGTGTTTTACATCGTTAAATAGCCGGGGCTGTATGGAGCTATCCACCTGCGACCGGAGGTGCATCAATTCCTGCTGGTAAATATGTTCGCTTTGTTTGTAAAGACTGATACCCCAGAATACCAACGCGGCAACAATATAAGCCAGCAATAATGTGTAAACTGTGGTGAAAAAATTCATGGGTTCATTGCTGTTTTAGACTTACTGTTTCCCATTTTAGAAACCCGTAAACCCACTTGCAGTATTTCCGGCAAAGGATTCAAACGCATATTTTGCTCAAAGCGGATCTCATAAGTTCCCTGTTTATTGAAAAGCATCGGATGATTATCGTTGGTAATAGGCATCCGCTGTTCCCAAATCTCGCCCATACCGCGTCCCAGCCATTTTCCGGATGTTTCCGCCAGGGGAATTTCTATTCGTGATCTTTGAAAAACGGAATCTCCCGGCTTTTTGGTATAGACCCACAGCCAGATATTGGAAAACGGGTAAGCATCCGTGTGGCGAATGAGAAAGTACAAATTGTAAAAAGCTGTGGTATCCTCAATTTTAAATTTAAAATCAGGTTTAAAATCGGACTTCCACTTGTTGCCGGGTACCGAATAATTTTTCTGATAATGTGGAGAGGAAAGATTGCATCCGCAGAGCAGAAGGAAGGTTGTTATGAAAAGCGCCGTTGAAAAAAAAGATTTAGGACTGTGCATACAAATGGTTATAAAACGTTCAAAACTTGCTCTTTGGCTTTTTCCAGTTCGTCTTTCATACTGATCACCAGTTTCTGAATAGCGGCGTCATTGGCTTTGGAACCCAGTGTGTTGATCTCTCGCCCCACTTCCTGGAGAACGAATCCCAATTTTTTTCCTTTGGCAAAGTTATCTTCCGTGAGGCAGGAATCGAAATAGTCACAATGTTGTTTTAACCGTATTTTCTCTTCAGAAAAATCAATACGTTCCAGGTAATAAATAATCTCCTGTTCAAAACGGTTGGCATCAATATTTTCATTGCCCACAGTACTGGTCAGCGAGGTCTGAAGTTTGGTTTTAAGGCGTTCTGTACGTAGTGGTTCCAACGGAAGTATCTGCTCCAGAAGTTCACGGATGTTCTTTATTTTTTCTACAAGGTCTTTTTCCAGTACCACACCTTCATCTTTTCTGTGCTGCATCAGCTCTCCGGCTGCGTTATCAATTATTTTCAGCACTTCCTTCCATTCTTCTTTGGGCAATACATCCTGATCCGCCACAATTACTTCGGGCATACGCATAATGGTGGAAAGCATATTATCATCCTGCACATCCAGTTCTTCGGCTATCTGCTTCATTCCGTGATAATAATATTTTGCAAGATCGGTGTTGATGATCATGGGTTTGGAAGCGCCGTCCTGTTTAATGGCAATATTAAAATCAATACTTCCTCGCGCCAGTTTTTCCGCTAAGATATTACGCAGATCCAGTTCGTAAGAACGCAATACGGGCGGCAATTGCTTCGTGCCCATTTCAAACTGCTTACCATTCAGCGATTTTATTTCAACGATAATTTTTCGGTTGTTTACCACGCCTTCAGCTCTTCCGAATCCCGTCATCGAATACAACATAACTCTTTATTTAGCAACAAAAATCAATAAATGCTATCAACATTCAAAACTCTTTATTATCAAATATTCGGGCGAAGTATGAGAATCTCGATAAATTTGCGCTTCCTGAAATAATTTTGGAAGTTCAATTTTGAAATCTTTATTTTCTATATAAGCTAAACAATGACTGATAAAAAGTTTGTTACCGATTCGGGTATCGAAATAAAACCTTGCTATACTGAACCTTCAGATATGAAAGAAACACCCGGAGCGTTTCCTTTCACGCGGGGTGTACACCAAGAAATGTACCGCGATAAGCTGTGGACCATGCGGCAGTATGCGGGTTTCAGCACCGCCGAGGAAAGCAACAAACGATATCATTATCTCTTAAGCCAGGGTGTAATGGGCTTGTCGGTAGCATTTGATCTTCCTACACAGATAGGCTATGACTCTGACGACCCGATGGCAGATGGAGAAGTGGGCAAAGTGGGCGTGGCGATAGACTCTCTGGAAGACATGGAATTATTATTCAAAGACATAAAGCTTGAAGAGGTTTCCACGTCCATGACCATCAATGCGACGGGTTTTATTTTGCTCGCCTTGTATATTGCCTTAGCTAAAAAACAAGGTGCCGATATTAAAAAGATTTCAGGCACTATACAAAACGATATTCTCAAAGAATATGCAGCACGTGGCACGTATATCTATCCACCGCAGCCTTCCATGCGCCTCATTACCGACATCTTTGAATATTGTAGCCAGGAAGTGTCTAAATGGAATACGATCTCTATATCAGGTTATCATATACGGGAAGCGGGATCAACAGCGGTACAGGAACTTGCATTCACATTATCCAACGGTAAGGCTTATCTGAAAGCAGCTATTGACAAAGGTTTAGACATTAACGTCTTTGCAAAGCGTCTTTCTTTTTTCTTTAATGCGCACAATAATTTATTTGAAGAAGTAGCGAAATTCCGTGCGGCGCGACGTATGTGGGCGGAGATTACCAAAGATCTCGGCGCTACTGATCCTAAAGCGCAAATGCTGCGATTTCATACACAAACAGGCGGTAGTACGCTTACAGCGCAGCAACCCCGCAACAATATTACCCGTGTTACTCTGCAAGCACTGAGTGCGGTATTGGGTGGCACACAATCGCTGCATACCAACGGCTACGATGAAGCACTTTCTTTACCTACAGAAGAAGCAGCAACGATAGCCTTGCGTACACAACAGATTATCGCTTTTGAAAGCGGAGTTACGCAAACCGTAGATCCCTTGGCCGGATCTTACTTTATAGAAGAACTGACTAACACTGTGGAAGCCGATGCTAAAAAGCTAATGGACAAGATAGAGGTGATGGGCGGCGCTGTGAAAGCCATTGAACAGCATTTTATACAAGACGAGATCGCCCGCTCGGCTTATGAATATAACAATGCCATTGAGGATGGTAACAAGATTATTGTTGGTGTTAATAAGTTTTCCACAAAAGAAGATCAACATCCACTGGTACTGAAAATTGACGATTCCATTCGCAAAGCACAATCGGAAAAGTTAGCGGTACTAAGGGCAAAACGCGATAATGAAAAAGCGACACAGTGTATTCAAATCCTTCAGCAAAAAGCGAAAACAAATGAAAACCTGATGCCTTATGTAGTGGATGCAGTAGAGCATCTTTGCACACTGGGCGAAATCGCCAACGCGCTACGGAAGGTGTGGGGCGAATATAACGGGTGAGAAAAAAATCATTACAGTAGTTTGCTCCAATATAAAACCATGCGCGAAGCGCGTAGATCACATATAGAACAGTCATCAATCCTATAAAAACTCATTTAAGTATCTCGTGTCCTAATTTATCTCTTTTGGTTTCAAGATAAAATTTATTGTAAGGATTGGGTTTTATTTCGATGGGTACATTTTCCACCACTTCCAGCCCGTAACCCAGGAGCCCGGCACGTTTGCGGGGATTGTTCGTCATCAGGCGTATTTTGGAAATATCTAAGTGCCGCAATATCTGCGCACCCACACCGTAATCCCGTTGATCATTTTTAAACCCAAGTGCAAGATTGGCTTCTACAGTGTCTTTTCCTTCTTCCTGTAGTTTGTAAGCTTTCAGCTTGTTGAGCAAACCAATACCTCTTCCTTCCTGGTTCATATAGAGCACCAAGCCTTTTCCTGCCTCTTCCACCATCTCCATGGCACGTTGCAGCTGTTCTCCACAATCGCATCTTAGGGAATGCAAAATGTCGCCGGTAAAACAAGAGCTGTGTACCCGTACCAACACCGGTTCATCTTTATCCCACGTTCCTTTTTTCAATGCCAGATGCTGCTCGCCTGTGTTGGTCTGGCGGAAAGCAATGAGTTCGAAATTACCGTGTTTGGTAGGCATTTGCACCCGTACTTCTTCTTCTATAAGTGTTTCGGTTTTTAGGCGGTAAGCAATTAAATCTTTAATGGAAATAATTTTCAGATCAAACCTTTTCGCGATTTCAATAAGTTGTGGAAGACGAGCCATAGTGCCGTCATCGTTCATAATTTCTACCAAAACTCCGGCAGGCTCAAAGCCCGCTAATCTTGCCAGATCTACAGTGGCTTCCGTATGTCCTGAACGACGCAACACCCCTTCATTTTTGGCCCGCAGCGGGAAGATATGTCCCGGTCTCCCTAAATCTTCCGGTTGGGTTGTCGGATCAATCAATGCCTGTACGGTTTTTGCACGGTCGTGTGCGGAAATGCCCGTTGTGCATCCATTACCGATTAAGTCAACAGAAACGGTAAAGGGTGTCTGATGTAAAACCGTGTTGTTGGCCACCATGAGGTTCAGTTCCAGCTCTTCACAACGTTGTTCGGTAATAGGCGCGCAAATCAATCCACGCCCGTATTTGGACATAAAGTTGATGATTTCGGGTGTTACGTTTCTTGCCGCAGTTACAAAATCGCCTTCATTTTCACGGTCTTCATCATCCACCACGATCAGTAATTTTCCTTGTTTGAGATCTTCCAGCGCGGCTTCAATAGTATCTAACATATTCGTATTGTCAAAAAAAAGATGTGCAAAGTTAGTTCAATTATAGTAACAAATCTTTTTAATGAGGCAGCGGGTTTCTGCTTGACAGAAAGAACATCTAAGCAGTTTTCATAAAGAATCACAGGAAAGTGGTGTGTACTGCCTCATAAACTGCTTTTCTTTATGTGAACTTTTTTTGATAAAAATGCCTCCCTGACGAGACTTGTTAGTTGCGGCTAATGGCATGGTTTTCATATTAATAAGCAAAAGAAATGGCATGGCAAAGATTAATACGCAGCGCATATCAGTTACTATGAATACGGCGCTCAACTCACAGATGACAAAAGAAGCGCACGCCGCTCAGATTTATTTGGCTTATGGCGCTTGGGCAAATTCAAATGGTTATGAAGGAATTTCCAATTTTTTATTCCGTCACGCGCATGAAGAGCGCAACCACATGATGAAAATACTGGAGTATATATTAGACAGAGGCGGAAAAGTTACCATAGAAGCCATTCCTGCGGCCGAGAAACTTCCGAAAGATATTCAGGACTGTTTTGAAAAAGTATTTCAGCAAGAAACTGATAATACAAAATCAGTTTATTCTGTAGTGAAAAAATCGCTTGAAGAAGAAGACTGGGCTACGTGGAATTTTATGCAGTGGTTTGTAAAAGAACAGATAGAAGAAGAAAAACTGGCCATGAACTTACTGGATAAAGTTAAAATAGCCGGTGGTGATGAAGCTTCCGATGAAGCATTGTATGCACTTGACAGGCAACTGGAACGAACTCCTGACGAAGCCAAATCTGCCGAAGATGCTACTACGGAACATCCTTAATATTGAGAAAGGTTGTCAAAAAAAATGTTTCACACAAAGAACATTTGATAACAAATGTGCAGTTTGCTTTTAAATAATAGTGATGCAACTTGTTTTCTTTTTGTTCATGTTGTGTGAACTTTTTGTGCTTTTCAATACAAATAAATAAGCGTTGAGGTAAGTCTCTTATACAAAGTATTATTTCACCAGTGTGCCGATTTTTTTACCGCTTACCACATCTAAGAGATTCCCTTTTTTGTGCATATCGAATACGATGATGGGAAGATTATTTTCCTGGCAGAGCGTAAAAGCAGTCATGTCCATTACTTTCAATCCTTTACTGATCACATCATCAAAACTTAATGTTTCAAAACGTTTTGCAGTTTTGTCTTTTTCCGGGTCGGCGGTATAAATTCCATCTACGCGTGTACCTTTTAAAATCACCTGCGCATTGATCTCAATAGCGCGAAGAGAGCCTGCGGTATCTGTGGTAAAGTAAGGATTTCCCGTTCCTGCACCAAAGATAACTACACGTCCTTTTTCCAGGTGGCGCATGGCACGGCGGCGTATGTAAGGCTCTGCTATCTGCTCCATTTTTATAGCACTTTGCAAGCGGGTTTTTACACCTGTTTTTTCTAAGGATGCCTGTAATGCCATGCCGTTTATTACGGTCGCCAACATTCCCATATAATCTCCCTGCGCGCGTTCTATCCCCGTTTCTGCTTCATTCATACCTCTGTAAATATTGCCGCCGCCAATCACTACGGCTACTTGCACGCCAATGTCCGTGATGGATTTTATTTCTGTGGCATATTGTTCCAGCATTTTGGAATCTATGCCGAAATTACGGTCGCCCATCAGCGATTCTCCGGAAAGTTTAAGTAACACGCGGTTGTACTTGGGAAGCATTATGGAAAGGAGTTTTATTTTGTTTGCAAAGAAATAAAAAAATTAAGGGAATAGAAATGCCGAACCAAAACCTTAAGGAATCTATAATTGTTTTTCTGAAATCAGCGCGATCAATTGTGAAAGATTTTGTCTGACGGATTTTAGCTCATCCAGGATTTTTGACAGGTAGAATAACTGGTGTACGCTTAAAGACTGTACAGGTGTTTCTATTTTATGTTGAAGTGGATATGTGCGACGTTCATTTATTTTCTTTAAGAAGGTCATTATTTCATTGTATTCATCCAGGCATGTTTGCAAAAGCAGTTCTTGTTCTTTGCTGGTTATTTCCGTATTGCCGGTTGTTTCATTTTCAATATGTATAGTATTGAGATCTCTTGTAATGTGTACATTGTGAATGATGAGATGGTAAAGAGTGAGCACTGGTCGCTTACGCAAAGAAGGCTCCGCAAGATAGCGGTTGAAGGAATCAAAAGCGCTGCTGTTGGCAGTTTCGGCAAGCCGTTTCCATTTAGTCCAGTCGGCGGTCGGTGTTTTTATAAAGCTTTCCGTAAAATAATGATAATTGTTTTCAACAGCTATCGCGATGTGTTGCGGCAGCCATTTGCTGTCCCAGTCCGGTAAGAAAGCAAACCCGGCGATAATGCCCAGGCAAGCACCGCCAATAGTGCACAAAGCCCGCATGATAATAATATTGTAATGAATGGATTGCTCTGCATCGAATAATAAAACAAGGCTGACGGTTATGAAAAAAGCAGCAATAGTATAATTCTTCCGCACGTAGTAAACCATGCTTACAAAGCTGATGAACAATAAAATTTCTCTTGAATAAAACAGATCATTCAAATGAATGAAAACTCCTCCGACAATACCTCCTGCAAGTGTTCCTGTTATTCGTTCAAAGGCTTTTTTTAAAGTAGCACCAAAGTAAGGTTGCATTACCAGGATTACAGTAAAGGCAAACCAGTAGCCATGATCTATCTTGAACCATTTGTAAAAAAACAAGGCTAATGATGCGGCTAAGGAACTTCGCAGGATATAACGCAGCGTTAAGGTGTTGGAGCTCCACAACAACCTTGTCCCTTTAAACCAGCGTTGCGGTTGTAATACATAAAACACTTTTAAAAACGCATAAGAGCTATATGCAGGTTTGTCTCCTGCAATTTCCTGCAAATGCGTCAAGCCGTTTTCTATTAATCTTATACAACGTTCGGTAAGCTGCGCGATGCGTTTTAAAGGGTTTTCATAAGCTTCATGTTTGTCATAATATTCCGTAAGCCGGGCAATGTATTGATGAGTTTTGTCTATAGAGGATTGCACAACCAGCTCCGCCTCCGGCTTTAGCGATGCTGTATAAAATGCCATTTTATTTACTACAGATTGCAACGCTTCCAGCAGTTGGAACAATTCGAGCTTCAGTGTAGCCGGTAAGCTCATTCGTTTTAAACTGTCGAGCTCATTGCTTACAGCCATAATATGTATGCCGACCAATGAAGTGAGTTTTCGAAGTTTTGCCAGTTCTACCTCTTTAGCAGGGAAAATATCAGATTGATAAGAGCGGTTTTCAAACAATTGCAATGAAGAATCCATAGTGGTGCGCACTTGTTTTTCCTGCAGGTAAATATCGTGTATGCTGTTCCAAACATTTTTGCTGTCCCAACCTTTATTGATGGTACCCAGCAACGATGCGTTAGCTTTCCATATCAATGCGATACTTCTGCGATAAGGTTGTCTGAGTGGTATGAAAAGTGAACCGATTGTGCCTACCGTGAATGTCCAAACGCCACCAATAAAAATAAGTGTAAGGCGGTTCAGTAATTGCCTGTTGCTTTCTACAGGATATGCATTGGAAACGATGAACATTACATAAACACAAATAGCCAAACCGCTGCCACGATCTCCCAGGTTTTTAAACAATCCCGCAATATAGCAAACCGCAAAAACCGCTATTACGCTGATCCATAAATAATGCGCCGTTAAAGTGCCTAAAGCGGCGAAGGAGAATGTGAGAAATACACCTGTAAGCAGGATGCTGATTCGTTGTGTAAAAGCCCCCTTCAATTCCACCCAGCAAATACATTCAGCAGTAAGTATGAGCCAACTTGCGTGCAGTAAATTATTCGTGAGCAAACCCCAAAGAAGCGGTGCAGAAGCAGCGACTGCCATCCGCAGTCCCCAGCTCAGTCTTGGTTCCAAAGTTTCGTCTTCCAGTAATTTATTAAGCTGACGATATGGAGCCGTAAAGCGCATTGGGTTATTGCAAAGCTAATTGTTTGTCAATTAAAACCTGTAACTGCGGCGCTATAATAGTGCCTTCTATAAAATAACGATATTCATTTTTTGCGGAGAGAATAAGCGTTGCGGGAATGGAACCCTGCCATTCTGCGGCAATCTTCGGAATGAAATCATTAGGCAAACTTTCATTCAGCCAGCCGATCTCCGGCAGCAGTTTTTTCTTCTTTAAAAAACGGGGAAGCTTGGTTTTATAATCTTCTTTAAAATCAAGGCTTATCAGTAAGATTTTCACCGGCTTGCCTTCATAATTTTTATACAATATATCAAACTCAGGCAGCTCTTTTATGCAAGGCGCGCACCAGGTAGCCCAAAAGTTGATCACGTATAAAGTATCTTCATTCATCGCGCGTTTGATAAGATCTTCCGCTTTGTAAGCGCGCACTTCCTGCGCATGACTGTTATTTACAGACAGCAAAAAAAGACTTATGAAAATCAGGTGTCGGATCATGTTATTTTTTTAAAAAAAAAGAAGAATAAGAATACCGAAAGTATAAAATATTATAAAAAGCATTTTCCCGGAAACAAGGAGATTTCTTTACATTTAGCATACTATGCAATTTGGAAAAGTAACCGATCCCGGAGAGGTGGATTTTACGCTGCCACCAGACGCTATGCAAACAAAAATAGTGCTCGCAAAACATAAAAATGAAAAACCGTTTGAGGTTTACACAGGCTGTGCAAAATGGAATAAAAAAGATTTAAAAGGTTTTTATCCAAAGGGTGTGAAGGATGAGTTGGAATATTACTCCACACAATTTAACAGCATAGAGCTGAATGCAACTTTTTACAGTATGCCCGACTGGAAGCAAGTGGAAACCTGGAAAAATAAAACACCTGACGGCTTTAAGTTTTTTCCGAAAATAACGAATACCATTTCTCATTTTAAAAGACTGATTGATGTGCAGCAACCTGTGGAGCAGTTTTGCGATGCAGTGAGCGCTTTTGATGAAAAACTCGGTATGGCTTTTCTTCAACTCCACGACAATTTCAAGCCTAAGGATTTTGAAAGATTACAAAAAGTGCTGAATGAATTTCCGGAAGTAGTGCCGCTGGCTGTGGAAGTAAGAAATGAAGAATGGTTCAGCGACGCGAAAATCTTTGATGCATATTGCACGTTATTAGAGAAAAGAAAAATGGCAAACATTATTGTAGATACTGCCGGGCGAAGAGATATGCTGCACATGAGACTTACATCTCCTGTGGCTTTTATAAGGTATGTGGGCGCTAATCATCCTACGGATAAAAAACGACTTGATGATTGGATAGTACGAATTAAGAAATGGAGAAAAGAAGGATTACAACAGCTTTATTTTTTCATTCATCAGAACATTGAATTGGAGTCGCCGCTTTTAGCAACGCATTTTATTGAAAGTATGAATAAAGCTTTCAAATTGGAATTGAAAATTCCCGAAAGACAACCTGCGCAGAAATCTATGTTTGATAAGTAAGACTATGAGCGCTTAAAAAACTGTCTGTTTTTAAAGCCTTATTTTTGAGGTTTTAATATTCTGATCTTGAAAAAAATAGACATTCACACGCACATTATGCCGGAGCATATTCCGGATTATTTCAAAAAATTTGGTTACGGAGAGTTTATTCACCTGGAACATCATTGCCCGGGTTGCGCGCGCATGATCAAAGGTGATAAGATGTTTCGGGAAGTGGAACAAAATTGCTGGGATGCCGGTGTGCGCATGAAAGAAATGGATTTGACGCAAGTAGGCGTGCAGGTGCTTTCCACCATTCCCGTGCTGTTTAATTATTGGGCAAAGCCGGAGCATGGGTTGGAAACTGCCCGATTTTTTAACGATCATATTGCCTCTTGTGCAGAACAACATCCTGACCGCTTTATCGGAATTGGTACCGTGCCGATGCAGGACATTGATCTTGCTATAAAGGAAATGGAACGCTGTGTGAAAGAGCTGAAAATGCCGGGATTGGAAATTGGTTCCAATATCAATGGAAAGAATTTAAGCGATCCGGTTTTTAATCCGTTCTGGGAAGCTGCTGAAGAATTGAACTGTTGCCTTTTTATTCATCCCTGGGAAATGATGGGTGAAAAAGATATGACGAAATACTGGTTGCCGTGGCTGGTGGGAATGCCTGCGGAAACCGCTCGTGCCATAGCTTCTATGATCTTTGGTGGAGTGTTTGAACGGCATCCTAAATTGCGTGTGGCCTTTGCGCACGGCGGTGGAAGTTTCCCCTTTACCATTGGCAGAATAGAGCATGGTTTTAATGTGCGTCCTGATCTGTGTGCTGTTGATAACGACGTGAATCCGCGTAAATATCTTGGTAAATTTTGGATAGATGCATTGGTGCACGATGCAAAAACACTGCGCGATATTGTAACAATAATTGGCGATGACAAAATATGTATGGGCAGCGATTATCCTTTTCCGCTTGGTGAGCATCATCCCGGTAAACTTATAGAAAGCATGAATGATTTTTCAAAAGAACTAAAGGATAAATTGCTGTTTGAAAATGCGATGACGTGGATGGGAAAAGCTAGCTTTTAATTAATACAACTTACGCTCCATTACTATTTGCTCTTCCTTTTTCTTCTTCAGCGCCACTGCTGTGTTTGCGAACCGGCGAAACCATTTTATTTCCGAAACGATAGGTGAAGGCAATGTTCACAGTGCGGGTTTCACGCTCGGCAATAAAATCTTCTTTGTAACCTGTATAAACCGATGTGGCTCTTGGATAGCCTGTCCAAAAAAGATCCTGAACGTTTAACCGTACCGTTGCCTGTTTGTTGAATAAATGTTTTTGCACACCGAAGTTGAGCATCCATTGATGTTTCACATCCATATAGCCGTAAAGCTGCCGCGCCTGATACCAGCCGCCCACTTCTGCCGAAAAATCTTTGGGTAGTAGAAATGAATTATTAGTATTAACATCGAATGTTGGTTTTCCTGCATTAAGAGGTGTATTGGCGATGTCGCCTTTGTAGTTTACATAATAGGCATTGAAATTGGTAACATTACTCCACCATTTTGTTATCTGAAAATTATAAGATCCGCCAAGTCCTACAAACAACATTTCATCAAGGTTTTTATTGGTTTGCACCGTTACGCTATCCTCATTGTCGCTGGGTTGTATTACTTCTGTAATAATGCCTTTGTTGATGCCGTATGAAAAAGAAGTAATGAAGCGTTGTTTGTAAGTATGAGACAGCTCCGCGGAATAATAAGAAGCCGGATACAGATAAGGATAACCTTCCTTATACGTGGTTTTGTCAACGAAGTATTTAAAAGGATTTAGTTGTGAATAGTTAGGACGCTCTATACGACGGCTCAATGTGATACCCAGTGTGTGTTGCGGATGAAGATTGTATTGTACAGCAATGCTTGGAAATAATTGTGTATAGCTCGTGTCAAAATTTTGATGTGTGGTAAGCTGTTGCCATTTTGCATTGGTATTTTCCATTCGTAAACCCAGTTGTGTAGCCCATTTTCCCCATTCGCTATTCGTGTTTACATAGGCGGCATTTATGTTTTCGTGGTAGATAAAATGATTTGTACGTTTTGCATCCAGTACATACTCCTCATTTACTTTCTCATAAAATAAAGGCTCATTGTCTGCTGTAACAAAACTTGTTTTTATACCGGCATCCAGCTTGGATTTTTTAGAAAGAGGTTGTGAATAATCGGCTTTTGCAGATTTAATCGAAGTGCTTCCTTTAAGATTACTTTTTAAATAATAATCGGGAAGATAACTGCTGCCATCGGGGTTGGTATAAACAGTTACGAAATTCTGATTGCTTTGATTGCCAAATAAAGCATAATCCACATCAACGCTTAGCTCTTTCCCTGTACTGTCAAAACTATGTTTTAGAAATGCATTGGCAGATGTATTATAATAGAAGTTTTCATGGTTGCCTATTGTGTAAAAATTATATAGCAAATTGTTGTTGCCGTCTAAGGCCTGTGAAGAGTTGTTGGCAGATGGATTGAAATGATTGGTAGTAAGATTTCCGGATATGCCCACAGTTGTGTTTTTGGATAATGAATAATCCAAACCAAGTGTTGCTATGTGATTTTTAAAATCATAAACAGCATAATTGTCCTGCACATATCTGAATTGCTGCGCATCTTTAGAATTTGTATCTAAAAATTTCCGGTCAAGCATTAAATGATTGAACCAATAACGTTCTGCATAGTTATAGCTTGCATAAGCATTCAGCTTTTTATTTCGGTAATTGATGTTTAAACCGGCACCGTATTTAGGATAGACGCCTTGTCCGTAAGAAATATTTACCGTTCCATTCATGCCCATACGTTGGTCTTTTTTTGTCTTGATGTTGATGATGCCACCATTTCCTGCAGCATCGTAACGTGCACCGGGGTTGGAAATGATTTCAATTTTATCAATGGAACTGGAAGGCATACTTTTTAAAACATTGGCCAAGTCCGTTCCTAATAATGGCGTTTGTTTTCCGTCAATCCAAATCATTACACCGCTTTTGCCTTTTAAAGAAATATTATCGTTCTGATCTACCCGCACGCCGGGCGCTTTTTGCAATACATCCATTGCCGATGATCCTGCGCTGGTAATGCTGTTTTCTACATTAAGAATAAGTTTGTCCGGCTTTATTTCTATCAAGGGTCGTTGCGCTCTTACGGCTACTTCATTCAGCTGTTGTGTATTGTTTTTCATTCTGATAGGTTCGTGTTCAATGTCGCCGTTTACCTTAAGATTATTTTCAACAAATGTTTCATAGCCGCTGAATAAAATCTTCATGGAGTAGATGCCGGGTTGTATTCCCTCCAGCAAATATTTTCCGTTTTCATCGCTTGTTGCTGTTTTTTGCACTTGGGTTGAATCTTTTAACAATACCACTGTTGCTGCTTCCAGCGGCTTGTTTTCATCGTCTTTCACCACCCCTTTTACAGAAAATAATTGTGCGAAATTTGTCTGATACAGAAACAACATCGATAATAAGACTATTGCTTTTTTCATAAGTCTGAAATTGAAGTACTAAAGTATTTTTTCATAGGCTCGTGGCCGTGACCCCGCAAGTGTGATTTATGTATAGACCCCATCACTCCGAGTGGGGGAATTATTGCTGGAAAAAGGTTTTATAGGATTTCGCATCGGAGAAATACACTTTATAAAGTATCTTCACAAAGACTGACTATGTACCGTTTTTTATATTCTTTCCGGAAGAAGAATAGCTTGCCTTTTCTCTTAGCTTTCGTTGTGTTCTTCGTGAGTGTTAGCGTGAAGGCGCAGCGTTATCCTTTTTATAATCTCAACGTTGAAAACGGGCTGATACAATCGCAGGCGCGCGGCGGACTGGCACAGGACAAGTTCGGCAATCTCTGGATCGCTACGCTGGGCGGACTTTCCCGCTATGATGGAAAAGATTTTACCAACTTTACCGTAAGAGACGGAATGCTCAACAATGATGTGAATACAATTGTTGCTGATGCGGATGGCACAATATGGCTGGGCGATGCCAAAGGAATTTCAAAAGTGGATGCAAGTGGATTCAAACATTACCGGTTGCAGTCTGCGGAGAAACCTTTTGAAAATAACGTATCGCAAATAGTGCCTTCCGGCTTTGGACTTTGGTGTATTGCCAGTGGAAAGATCTATAACTTTTCCACGCAAACAACGTTGCCTGTTGCCATGCCCGATACCGGACTGAAATTTACCGCGTTATTGCCCATTGCACTTAATGAACTTTACGCGGCAGCTAATAATGGAAATCTCTATCATTTGCAACGCGGAAAATGGAATAAATATCCGATTGACGATAATAGAAAAAATTATACGTTTAAAATTTTCAGAGACAGCCGGCAACGGATATTGCTCGCTACTGCCCATGGTTTGTTTCAGGTGAAAGATCATAAAGTGAGTCCTGTTATTATACAAAATCAGGAGCTTGATATTGCCATTACATCCATTGCAGAAGACAAGACGGGTGCGTTGTGGGCAGGTATGGCAAGCGGTGTTTTGAAAATTACCGACAGCAGCATAAAATGGTTCAACAAAAAAAATGGCTTAAGTGATAATCCTTTTTACGCGATGCTTACCGATAGAGAAGGAAATGTATGGATGGCATCGGACGGGCAGGGTGTATTTCGTTTTTCGGGTGCTTCTTTTTCTTTTCTGGATGAACGAAGCGGACTGCCAAGCGCACAAATAATGAGCATTGCCGCAGATCAGAAAGGGAAATTGTTTTTGGGAACGTATGAAGCAGGCGTGTATTGTTTTGAAAACGGTAAAGTAAGTGAATTGAAATTACCCACGGATTATAAAGCGGTAATGGCCATGCATTATGCGCAGGGCAGTTTGTGGGTGGGCATTTCTGGCGCAGGATTAATTCAATACAATGGTAAGAGCTATAAAAACTTTACAATTCAAAACTCTCTATTGCCTTCCAATAACATTTCCGTCATTTATAATGATCCTGAAAACAGGCTTTGGCTGGGCACTTTAAATGGGCTGGTTTACAAGCTGGGCACTGTCTTTAAGAAAGTTGATATAGGAAATGCGGGGGTGCAGGATGTTGTAAGCATCGGAATAGACAGTGTTCTTATTGCAACGACAAACGGCTTGAAGTTGTTTCATGATAATCAACTTCAGGAGTTTAAAACCGGCAAGGCACCTGACAGCGCAACGGCACAATGCATTTTGCATAGAGGAAATGAACTGTGGATCGGATCAAGCGATAACGGGCTTATTTATTTCAATCTCAAAAATGGTAGCTCGTTTGTTTTGAACAGAAGTAACGGACTGAAGTCTGATTTTATCTACAATATTATTGAAGATAATGACAAGAATATCTGGATCGGCACCGGCTATGGTATTCACAAAATAAAATATCAGGAAGGCGCAATTCCGGTCATTCATTTTTATGGAAAAGAACAAGGCGTACCGGGAATGGAAAGCAATCATAACGCGGCTATAAAAATGAACGACGGAAGTCTGTGGTTCGGCACTACCAACGGAGCTGCGCACTATGTGCCGAGAGCCAAAAGCGTGCATGCTACTCCCATCAGTATTGTAATGCAATCAGTAAAATTGTTTGGAGAAACCATCAGCGATACCGCTTATTACGACAGTTTGGATCATTGGTATAAAATTCCTTACAAGTTAAAACTGCCTTTTAAAAAAAATAACCTGACGTTTGCCTTTCACGCTATATCACTTACAGGGGAAGACCAGATACAATATCGTTATCGTATTACAGGCTTGGATGCTCCGTGGTCGGAATGGTCTGATGTGAACACAGTTACTTATCCTGCGTTGCCGCCGGGAAAATATACCTTACAAGTGCAAAGCCGGGCAGCTGATAATGAAAAGAAAATTGAAGCGCTTAATTATCCGTTCGAAATTATCACGCCATTTCATCAAACAGGTTTGTTCAGGCTGCTGGTATTACTCGCCTGTATTTTGCTGGGGGTAACGGTACAATACATTATCAACAAAAGAAAACAAAACAGAAAAGAACTTGTGCAAGCGCTGCGTAAAGAAGAACGGGACAAGGTACGGCAAAGAACAGCAGAAGATTTTCATGATGAAGTGGGAAATAAGCTGACGCGAATTAATGTACTGACCAATGTTTTGAAAAATAAACTGGATCATCCGACACAGGAAACAGATCGCATCATCAAACAAATACAGGACAATACCGGCCAGCTTTACAGCGGCACAAGAGATATTCTCTGGTCATTGGAGCCTGCCAATGACAACTTATACGAAATACTTTACCGCATCCGCGATTTTGGAAATGAGCTTTTTGAAGACACCGATGTGAAATTTGTTTTTCAAGATTCGGATGAAGGATGGAAAAATTACCGGTTGCCTTTAGATGTAAGCCGTAACCTTATTATGATCTTTAAAGAAGCGCTGAATAATTGTCTTAAGTATGCCGCCGCCAAGACAGTGACGCTCACTGCCAGCCTTAAAGCGAATGACCGGATTGAAATGATTTTGAAAGATGACGGACGAGGATTTGATATGGAGGATGTAAAGAAAGGACATGGACTGGATAATATGAACATAAGAGCCTCCAGAATTAAAGGAAATTATGCATTGTTTTCCGAACCGGATAAGGGAACATTGATAAAACTCGATTTTAGTTTGTTGCCCGATTTACCTTTAAAGAGGGGATGATTTATTGCAATGAAATCAGGAACTTTAAACTGCAAATCATAACGTATGAATAAGGAGCTGAACATATTAGTAAGCATTATTGAAGATGATGAAACGATCCGGGAGGGTTATCGTTATCTGATAGAAAGTACTCCTGGCTTTCAGGTGATAAGTGCTTTTCGTTCGTTTGAAGAAGCCGGCAGAAAAATATTCCATGAAAAACCGGATGTGCTGCTTCTGGATGTGGAATTACCCGGATTGTCAGGTATAGACGCTATTCCCAAACTTAAAAAGATGATACCGGATACGTACATCATAATTCTCACGGTGTATGAACAAGAAGAAAAAATATTCAGAGCTTTAGGAAACGGAGCTTCCGGCTACCTTACAAAAAACACCCCCCCCGAAAAAATAATTGACGCCATTAAGGAAGTGATGGACGGCGGTGGACCTATGAGCGCGCAGGTAGCAAAAATGGTGATACAATCCTTCAAAAGAAATGAACAGACCCCGCTTACCAAAAGAGAAACTGAAATTTTAGAACAAATTGCTACCGGTAAAAGCCGGAAACGCATTGCGGATGAATTATTCATAGACCTTGAAACCGTAAAATCACACATCAAAAATATTTACCACAAACTGGATGTACACTCCAAAGCCGATGCTATAAAAACTGCGAAAGACAATAAGTTTATTTAGCGATAGCAGTTAATACTTTTTACTTTTACTGCTTATAAAATATTCTGTTTGCAGCCAAAGCTATCATCGTCTTCTACACTTACCAGAGGGTTGTCCCTTACACAAGCCACGGCTGTCAATATGATAGATATGGTGGGCATTGGTCCGTTCATTACCTTATCGTTGATTGTTGGAATTATGCAGGGCGCTACAAGCATTTTCGCATGGATGCTCGGTGCATTACTCGCTTATATGGACGGTTTTGTATGGGCGGAGTTGGGTTCTCAATATCCTGAAGCCGGCGGCAGCTATGTGTTTTTACAGAAGTTATACGATGGGAAATGGGGAAAATTAATGGCATTTCTGTTTATCTGGCAAACAACCTTGCAAGCTCCATTGGTAGTGGCAAGCGGCAGTATCGGCTTTTCCCAATATCTTTCTTTTCTGATACCCATGACGCCCTGGCAACAGAAAATGGTAAGCGGCGCCTTAGTTGTCTTTCTCGTTTTTTTATTGTTTCGTGGCATTCGTTCCGTGGGTAAAATATCTGTTGTCTTTGGCGTTATCACTATCGGCACTATTCTCTGGGTTATCATCGCCGGTTTTTCAAAAGCGAATTTTTCACAGGCATTCGATTTTCATAGTAACATTGATTTTATGAATATCGCTTTGTTTGCTTCATTAGGGCAAGCCTCGCTGAAAGCTGTTTATTCTTATTTAGGTTATTACAATGTTTGCCATCTCGGAGGAGAAATCATGGAACCGCAGAAAAATATTCCCCGCAGTATTTTTATATCTATCACGGCCATTGCGTTGCTATATCTTGCTATGCAAACGATGGTGATGGCTGTATTGCCGTGGCAGGAAGTGGCGTCTTCCAGCTTTGTGATCAGCACTTATTTTGAAAAGCTACACAATCATTTTGTGGGCCAGATAGCCACAGTTTGTATATTATGCATAGCGGTCGCGTCTTTATTTTCGGTCATGCTCGGCTATTCGAGGGTGCCTTATGCGGCGGCATTAAACGGCGATTTTTTTAAAATTTTCGCTAAGACACATCCCAAATATCACTTCCCGCATATATCGCTTTTGGTATTGGGAGGGTTGGCGTTTATTTTCAGTTTACTTTTTAAAATGAAAGATGTGATAACGGCTATTGTGGTGATGCGGATCTTGATACAATTTGTAGCGCAGGCGGTGGGTGTTATTCTATCAAGAAAAAAAAGAGCTGCTCAAAAAAATACGCTTTTCAAAATGCCTTTATTCCCGTTACCCGCCATTATCTCTATTGTGATCTGGCTTTTTATCTTCTTTTCCAGCGATTATAAATTCATATTATTTGCGGTTACGATCATCGTTACCGGCATTTTGCTTTTTTATCTCAAGGAAAAAATTACCCGGAAGATATCTGTATTATAAAAAAAGAAAAGCCGCTCAGGAGATCCCAAGCGGCTTTTTTCATAGAGTTCCGAATTATTTAGTTTCGGTAGTAGTTGTAGTAGTTGTAGTGCTGTCAGGAGTAGCTACAGTTGTAGTGGTTGTAGTAGAATCTGTAGTTGCAGGAGCAGCTGGTTCTACCACTTCTGTAGTGTTGTTGATGACAGTTGTAGTATCTTCATTTTCACCATCATTGTTAGCATTATCGCCGCAAGAAGCAACAAAAAGACCCATAGAAAGTGCGAAGATTCCGAATTTTACGAATTTCATGATTTTTTAATTTTATACTTAATCCGCAATTCTTAAAAAGGTAACCCAAGTTTTTAAAAAAGTTTTTTTAACGCTTATAAATTTCCATCTCTGTTTTTCTGTGAGTATTTTGCGGGTTACTTTTTCTGAAAAACAGCATTAACCAGTGTACGAAACTTTGGATACGGAATTACAGACGCTTGATGCGCTCGCTAAGGGCAGTCGCCAGGCTACAGAGCAGGTTTACAGGCAGCATAGTAAAATCGTGATCGGCTGGATTGTGCAAAATGGCGGAGAGGCAAGTGATGCGGAAGATGTTTTTCAGGAAGCTATGGTGGTGCTGTTTGAAAAAGCACAAGCTGCAGAATTTCGACTGACCTGTAAAATAGGAACGTATCTTTTTGCAGTAAGCAAGCACCTTTGGTATAAGAAGATTAAGCAAAACCAACGGGTAAGTTTTAACACTGAGCCGGAAGAGAATATAGCGTATGAAGAAGATATAACAGGACATGAAGAACGAGAGCTGCATTATGAGCAATTAAACTGGGCGTTGGATAAGCTTGGAGAACCTTGCCGGTCATTACTCAAAGCGTTTTATCAAAGTGAAAAATCAATGCAGCAGATAGCAGCTGATTTTGGCTACACCAACGCCGACAATGCAAAGACACAGAAGTATAAATGTTTAAACAGACTGCGTAAATTATTTTATAAAGCATAGAAGTTTTTAAAGAATGAAAGATCTGAATCAATGGGAATTAGCCGAGCAATATTTATCCGGTAAAATGGATGCGGGTGAGGTGGATTTACTACAGAAGCAACTTTTGAATGATCCGGAATATTCAGCTTCTTTTCAGGAGTGCATTCACTTAATACAATCATTGGAAGGAAACGCACGCCATGCAAAATTCCGTACGCTGCTGGTAGATATCCGTAAAGAACACAATAAGCCTAAAAATAAAATCCGTACCATTCCCATAGCCACTCACTATTGGCGTACGGCGGCTGTGGCTGCGGGTATTGCCATTGTCACTTCTCTTTCCACTTTTTGGATGATCAATCATTCCGAGAAAAAACGTTCATCTCAATATACGATGCTGCGTAAGGAACTGGAGAATATCAAACGTTCTCAGAATGTGATCATCAACAATATCAACGAAGCAAAAAATACGACGCCTGCCGCACCGGCAAATTATTCTGGCACCGGTTTCGCGTTATCAAACAATGGCTATTTTGTTACCAACTATCACGTAATAGAAGGAGCGGATTCTGTGTATATGCAAAATTTTAAAGGCGATTATTATAAAACCAACCTGATCGCTTTCGATAAAAATGCGGACGTGGCAATTCTTAAGGTAGATGATAAGAGCTTTAAATTTTCCAACTCTGAGCCTCCATATACATTTGCCCCTGGGAAAAACGGCATCGGCTCCCGCGTTTATACCTTAGGCTATCCTGAAAATGAAGTGGTGTATAATGAGGGTTATATAAGTGTGAAAAACGGCTACGAAGGAGATTCTTTGCAGTATTTGCTGAATATGCCGGCAAAACCAGGACACAGTGGTGCCCCGGTTATAGACAGGAACGGAAATGTCTTAGGAATTGTATCTGCGAAAGATGATGAGAACAGCACCGCTACTTACGCTGTAAGTTCCACCGTTATTTATTCTTTGATAAAAGACCTGCCTGTGAAAATTAAACTTCCAAAAAATAACAGCATTAAAAACCTGAGCAGGGAAGAACAAGTAACTAAATTGGAAAATTTCACGTGTTCGGTTAAGGTTTATAAAAAGTAAATGATTTTGTATAATTATAAAGAAGGGGCGCTGCTTGCAGCGCCCCTTCTTTATAAAAAAACAGAGAAATTTTCGGCTAAAATTATCGAGTAGTCAATCTTTAAACCATCTCATAAATGATTGCGGCTCCCTGTCCTACGCCAATGCACATGGTAGCCAGTCCGTATTTGCCACCGCGTTTTTTTAATTCGTATAACAATGTAGTGGAGATACGTGCTCCGCTGCAACCCAGCGGATGCCCTAACGCAATTGCACCGCCATTTACATTCACTTTGCTTTCATCTAATTTTAAATCTCTCATGCAGGCGATACTCTGCGAAGCGAATGCCTCATTCAGTTCTGTCAAATCCAGATCATTGATTGTAAGTCCTGCACGTTGTAACGCTTTTTCAGAAGCAGGAACAGGTCCGATGCCCATCACCGCAGGATCCACACCGGCGATCGCCATAGATTTTATTTTTGCTATCGGTTTCAATCCATATTTTTTTACAGCTTCAGTAGATGCCAGAATCATGGCGGCAGCACCGTCGTTTACACCGCTCGCGTTTCCGGCAGTTACCGTGCCGTCTTTTTTAAAGGCCGGTTTTAACGCGGCTAATTGCTCCAAGGTAGAAAGCCTTGGATGTTCATCTTTATCAAATAGCAGCGTTTTCCCTTTTCCCAAATCAACCGTATAAGGAATTATTTCATCATCAAATTTTCCGGCTGCCTGCGCATCTGTATATTTCTGCTGGCTGTTGTGTGCAAACTGATCCTGCTCTTCACGGGTTATCTTCCAGCGTTCCGCCACATTCTCAGCAGTTTCCCCCATGCTGTAGGGATGATGCAAGGCACTTAGTTTTTTATTGATAAAGCGCCAGCCGATCGTTGTGTCAAACACTTCCTGTTTTCTTGAATAGGCCGATTCGGATTTTCCCATTACGAAAGGTGCGCGCGTCATGCTTTCCACACCACCGGCGATATAAATTTCACCATCGCCACACATGATGGCGCGCGAAGCGTCCATGATCGCCTGCAGCCCCGAAGCGCACAAACGATTAACGGTATTGCCACCAACCGTTACAGGTAAGCCTGCTAGCAACACTGCCATACGCGCTACATCCCGGTTGTCTTCACCTGCTTGATTAGCTGCACCTGCAATTACATCTTCGATAGCGTTCACGTCCATAGATGGATTACGCTCTACCAAGGTTTTTATGACATGCGCCAGTAAATCATCAGGGCGAACCGTCGCCAGACTTCCTCCATATTTACCGATGGGTGTTCTCACCGCATCCACTATAAAAACTTCTTTCATTATTTATTGTACTTTTTATTGTTTAAATTTTTGGGGTTCACCATAATGGTTTTTATTTCACACAACGACAACAATGAATACAACGGAACAAAGCTTTTTATTTTCTTTTCAGCGCCGTTCTCCATGTGAAGAATTACTGCAAAGCCTGCTTTAAATCTTCAATGATATCTTCTACATTTTCCAAGCCTACACTCATGCGTATCAGTCCGTCAGTAATACCCGAAGCCAGTCTTGTTTTTTTTGCAACGCCAGTGTGCGTAGTGGAAGCCGGATGGCAAAGAATAGTATCACAAGTGCCCAGTGAAACGGCATTGGTACATAACCGCAGCGCATTCATAAATTTCTTACCTGCTTCATAGCCACCCTTCAGTTCAAAGCTCATGACCGCTCCTGCATGTTTCATTTGTCCTTTGCAAACTTCATAGTCGGGATGGTCGTTCAATCCTAAATAACTTATACGTTCAACAGCTTCGTGCTTCGATAAAAAATCAGCAATTTGTTCCGCGTTTTTACAATGCCGTTCCATTCTTAAAGCTAATGTTCTCAATCCGTTCGTCAGTAAAAAAGCTTCGAAGGCATTGCTATTAGCGCCAAGTAAACGATGGGTTTTGGTAACGATCGTTTTCATGTTCTCTAAATCTCTTCCAATCAATACACCGCCGACAGCTGTTCCATGTCCGTTGAGATATTTGGTAGTAGAATGCATTACGTAATCAACATCGTATTTGAAAGGCTGTTGTAAAAAAGGAGTTGCAAATGTATTGTCAGCGCAAACGATTAACCCTTTTTCTTTTCCTAAAGCGCTTAATGTTTTCAAATCCACACACTGCAAAGTAGGATTGGCGGGCGTTTCAATGTACATCAGTTTAATGGAAGCATCTTCAGTGATGGTTTTTGCAACTGCGTTCATGTCGCGAAAATCAACCAGCACTGATTCAATATTTAAAGTCGGTAATATGCGATCGAGCAATTCCTGCGTACCGCCGTACAACGAATAATGAGTAATAATTTTATCCCCGGCTTTCAGGTTGCTTAGCAACATTGTGGTAATAGCGCCCATGCCTGAAGCGTGTAAAATCGCTTTAAGTTTTAGAGGGTTTCCGTTTTTATCATTCAAACCAAATGCTTCCAATACAGCGATTTTTTCTTCCGCTTCATTGATGGTGGGATTTCCGAAACGTGCGTAGATATAACCTGGTTCTTGTCCCTTAAAAATTGCTTCTCCCTGATCCGCACTATCAAATGTATAAGTGCTGGAAGCATAGATGGGAGTGAGATGGGCGCGATTGTTTTCCGGTTGATGACCGCCGTGGATGCAGAGAGTATCGAAGCCTTTTTGTGATTTGTTTTCTACCATTACTGTTTGAAAAATTGAAATGCAAAAATACATTGTTATTATTCAGTGAAAGTAAAAAGGCTCGGATTTTCCGAGCCTTAATAAACTAATAGCTAAATTTAATTATTTCACTTCTTCAAATTCAGCATCTGCTACATTGCCATCATCTCCCCCTGCATTACCTTGATTTTGATCACCGGCATTTGCACTTGCTCCGGGTTCGCCTCCTGCTTGTTGCTGGGCGTTATAGATGTGCTGACTGGCAGTTTGCCAAGCTGTATTCAATTGTTCCATAGCGGCATCTATTCCCGCCAAGTCTTCGGCTTTATGTGCTTCACGCAATTTGCTCATTGCTTCTTCGATCTTCGATTTTTCATCAGCCGGTATTTTATCGCCGTATTCTTTCAGTTGTTTTTCGGTGTTGAAGATTAAGCCATCTGCCATATTCAGCTTCTCTACGCGTTCGCGTACTTGCTTATCGGCATCTTCATTCGCTTTTGCTTCGTTTTTCATTCTTTCGATCTCGTCTTTGCTTAAGCCGGAGCCTGCTTCGATGCGGATGTTTTGCTGTTTGCCGGTTCCTTTGTCTTTAGCTGTAACATTCAGGATACCGTTGGCATCAATGTCAAATATCACTTCTACCTGAGGAATGCCGCGTGGTGCAGGAGGAATACCATCGAGGATAAAACGACCTAAGGATTTGTTTTGATTGGCCATCGGACGTTCACCTTGCAGCACATTGATTTCTACACTTGGCTGGTTGTCGCTTGCTGTAGAGAATGTTTCAGATTTTTTTGTTGGGATGGTGGTATTGCTTTCGATTAATTTTGTCATAACGCCACCCATTGTTTCTATACCAAGCGATAATGGTGTAACGTCGAGCAATAATACATCTTTCACATCCCCGGTCAGTACACCGCCTTGTATAGCCGCGCCAATCGCCACTACTTCATCAGGGTTTACGCTTTTATTCGGCTTTTTACCAAAGAATTTTTCTACTACTTCCTGGATTTTTGGGATACGTGTAGAACCGCCCACTAAAATCACTTCGTCAATTTCAGAAGCTTGCATACCAGCATCTTTCAAAGCTCTGCGGCATGGCTCCAATGTACGTTCCACAAGCTTGTCTGCCAATTGTTCAAATTTGGCTCTCGTAAGTTTGCGCACTAAGTGCTGCGGCACGCCATCCAAAGCTGTGATATAAGGAAGGTTGATTTCTGTTTCCTGAGAAGAAGACAATTCAATCTTTGCTTTTTCAGCTGCTTCTTTCAAACGCTGCCAAGCCATCGGGTCTTTGTGAAGGTCAATGGTAGGATGGTCTTTTTTAAATTCGTCTGCCAGCCAGTCCATGATCACTTTATCGAAGTCGTCACCACCGAGGTGCGTATCGCCGTTGGTAGATTTTACTTCAAAAACGCCATCACCCAGTTCCAATACAGAAATATCAAATGTACCGCCACCAAGGTCAAATACCGCGATTTTACTGTCTTTATGTTGCTTATCCAAACCGTAAGCCAATGCTGCCGCAGTAGGTTCGTTGATGATGCGGCGTACATTTAATCCTGCAATTTCACCGGCTTCTTTCGTAGCCTGGCGTTGTGAGTCATTAAAATATGCCGGAACGGTAATTACCGCTTCTTTCACTTCCTGACCCAAAAAGTCTTCCGCTGTCTTCTTCATTTTCTGAAGAATCATGGCAGAGATTTCCTGAGGGGTATAAAGGCGACCTTCTATATCCACGCGGATGGTGTCATTATCGCCTTTTACTATTTTGTATGCGTTGTGTTGCATTTCATCGCCTACTTCATCAAAGCGGCGACCCATGTAACGCTTAATGGACATGATCGTATTGGTAGGATTGGTAATCGCCTGACGTTTTGCAGGATCTCCTACTTTACGTTCTCCGTTTTTCAAAAAAGCCACAACAGAAGGCGTGGTACGACGACCTTCATCATTGGCGATCACTACCGGTTCATTGCCTTCCATTACAGCTACACAAGAGTTGGTAGTTCCTAAATCGATTCCTATTATTTTGCTCATAATTATTTTGTTATAATCTTATTTTAAATGCTATTAATCAATGAGTATGCCATCGCAGGTGGAAGCGCAATATTGGCAGTTGGTATGACAGCTTTAAAAAATAATGCCTTGACGTGGTTGTGTCAAGGCATTTACAAAAAAGAAGATCTTTTTTAATGATCGGAACGACCGACAATATTCAGGTGTTCTGTAATCGGATTTATCATAAGAGAATCCAGCGTATTCTCTGTGATTGGAACATTTTTGTAAATAATATTGGCGCGAGAGCTATAAATGCCGTACACATCATCTCCTTTAATATTAGTAAATATCGGCTTTATCTGATCTGCATTGAGTCCTGAAGACTGGATGCTTTGCACACGGTAATAATTGTAGAGTTCTGTTGCTCCTGCTGCAAAAAACAAGTCACAACTGTCAATATAACGTTCGATATTGGGTCCGGGACTGCCCATAGTTCCATTCAGAAAGGTATAAAGTGCCGCGTTGCTGGCTTTCATTGTGAGGATGTTAGAGGAAAGCGGGAAAGTGTAGGTTGTGGACATAGTATAATCGGCTTCATGATTCGTTTGTTCGCCGGTAGAAATGTTTCTGTCCACCCAGCGGAATCTTATTTTGCTTTCCACATAAGCGGTATTATCAGGCACTTTCCAGAAAATAGTGGTTGCCGCCTCATTTTTCGTACCTGCAAAATCCAGCTTGTTCTGAAAATTTTGAGTGGTCAGTTGGCTTGCCGCCAATACCCGTATTTCCGAAGAGTCATGAATGTTTAACGCGTCATTGTTGATGACCAGTCTGTACGTGCGCGTTGAGTCTAAATAGTTTTTAAACTTGTATGCATAGTTCGGCGCATTATAAAATACTCCGGTGTCTTTAGGATAGCCCTCGTTAGTGAGATCCACTTTTTCCAAAGTAATGTTTTTTACGACCACTCCATTAGCTATTTCCCTAACGATTACATCTAAAGATGGATAATAACTGGAATCCGCCACTTTGGCCATATCCACAGCATTCTTATTCTCATCTAAAAATGCTTTTTTTATAACTATATAATGTGCGGTGTCTTTAGAATTTAATAGTCCGTAAACCCAAGTTATATTTTTATAAGGCGCTGCTACTTTAAAATCATCAGAGCAGCTATAAAAGCCGATGATAAGAGTTAGACTAAGTATTATTAAAAGATTTTTTTTCATAGATGCAAATGAAGTGGCAAATATAAAAGATTTGAACGGTTCAATTTTACAATTACAACGCAAAGCTTAATAATGACAATAGTTTTACTAATCTAATTGCAGCATTTCACGCATATCTTGAGGGATCCCTTTTTTATGTAATAAGAAAGCGGTGGTTTTGTAGCGCACATAGTTTTTAGAAACATAAAGAAACCCTTTATAATCGTTTTTGTCGCCCCAGCTGTTTTTCACCATATAGTATTCTTTTCCGCTTTGGTCTTTGGCTATTCCTACAATGTGCATACCGTGATCGTCGGTGGTGGTGTAGTTGTCAAAGGCTTCCTGACGCATAGCCGATGTGATTTTTCTTTCGGGTTTCGGTCCGTTGAACATGTCTTTTCTTTCCTCTTCATCCATATCGTCCCAGTCTTTTTCCGGCACGTAAGCCACGCCGTTTTTCCAGCTGAAATATTTTTCACTTACATCCGCAGCCCATGCCACGCTGTATCCTTTGGAAAGAGCATAATCTATAATGTCGGTCATGTCATTCATTTTTACATTGTACACTTTTGAAAAGCTCCAGTTGTCGGGCACCAGCAGCGTCATTCTTTCATAATAGGGATGATCTTTAAAAGAAGAAAGCTCTACATAATCGTCCGGATTGATACCCACTACTTCATTTGCGAATGTCTGCGGAGTATATTCCACGCCTTTATATTCAAAAGTTTTGGGCACTTTCCCAAGGTATGCATCCAGCACGCCGTTGAATGCTTTTTTCCAGCTTGGTGTCAGTTTGCCATTTGGGTTTTTTATAATGGCGTCCAGCATGGCTTTTAGTACAGCCTGCATTTCTGCAAATTTATTTTTGGTGGTGCCATATTGGAGTCCGGTATATACGCTTTGCGGCACGGCTCCGTATTTTCTGTACATATTGATCACATCGTGGCATTCGCCGCCGTCACCCCATTCCAAAGCGCCGTGCATACGTACATAGCTGTCGGCTTTATCTTCATACACACGTCTCGCGGTATAGATTTCGGCAAGATCGACAGGCTTTTTACCCATACGTATCATTTCACTTTCCAGGAAAGAATTGGTAGAATAACTCCAGCATGTACCGCTGCTCGCCTGGTTTTTCACGTCTGTACATTCTACATTTACAACCGGGGTAAACGTAAATTTTTTCTTTGCTTCTTCACTTTTGTTGGCATCTATTTTTTTGATAAGATCATCCTGTGCGTTTGCTATAAAAGGCATAATGGCAAAAAAGCAAACCAATAATTTTTTCATTCTCTGTAAAGTGGTTTTTATAATAAAAAAGTGAGCGAAGATACAGAATAAACCCTGTAGCGAAAGGGTGAGAAAATCGGGTGATTTAAATAAGAAAGCCGGATTTTTGAGTTTTTATAGTCGCGGTGGGCGTCCTCACAACGCACAAAAGAATATATAGCTGATTGTATTTTTATTAAACACCGTCTTTGTTTTCATTTTTAGAGTTCTTTAAGCGCAGCTATAACCTTTTTAAAATAATACACTTCTAAAATTATAAATTGGAGTAATGGATGTCAAGCATCGTTGTACAAAAAGTTTTTATAAGAATAAAATTGTGTCGGTTTTTGCCCTTTTAAGAATACTCGTTTCTACTGTGCAAACTGCTAATTTTACAATCGAAATCAACAAATACATTACGGCTGATTTTTTTGAGTATAAACCTTTTCGCAAGACACGCTGAAAGTAGTGAACTGGAACATGGAATAGTTTGGAAATAATACCGCCAAACTGCCGGAAGAAATGTACAATTCGCAAACGATTATGAACAATACCGGAGCGGATATAAATGCGATTCAGTTTATTGTGCAGCATCATTAAATTCTTCACTATGCAAAAACTTCTTTTATTCATTTTAATTTTTACAGCTTTAGTTGTAAACGCGCAAACGCCCGTGCCGATGGCTGTACAGCCCGCGCTTACTTATACGGCTACGTTTGATTCCATAAATTCATGGAGCAACAACTTTGCTTCCGGTGCAGGCTCTGCGTGTTTTGCATCTGTGGCTACAGGCGGTAGCAATGCTATTCCTGACGCGACTAAGATTACTACGAACTCTACCACCTTCATTACATCGCAAATGTCCGCAGGTGGTTTGTATAAAGATACCGTGAATGGTCGTCTTGTGATGCTGGTAACCGGTACGACAAATAATACGAACTCCATAGCAATAGATCTGTTTCCGGATTTTACAAACGCCGGCGCCGGCAGTTTAAGTTTTGACTGGGAAACAATATTCAACGGTACGGCAACGAGCAACAGAACGGCAACCTTAAAAGTATATGCGTCAGATAATAATGGTGCTTCGTTTGTAGAATTAACCGGCGCGCAGGTTACTATAACCAATAATGTTTCCGGAAATGGATCTGTTACAAACATAGCATTGCCCGCTTCTTTTTCTAATAATGCCGCCACTCGCTTAAGGTTTTATTATTACAATTCTGCGGGCGGCTCTACGGGTTCACGTCCGGCGATAGCTTTAGATAACATCACCGTTACAGCTGCGGGTGTTCCTTGTTCCGTACCGGTTGCGGCTCCTTCCAGTCTGTTATTTACCAACGTAACGCCTACATCTTTACAGGGAGTTTTTACAGCAGCTACACCTGCTCCTGATGAATATCTTGTGGTCAGCACTACCAATGCTACGTTAGCTCATGCGCCGTTGGACGGGAAAGTTTATAATATGGGAGATACAGTGGCGGACGGTGAAGTGGTGTACCGCGGTAACGGAACTTCTTTTACATTAAACAATTTAAATCCGCTTACAGCTTATACTTTCTACATCTATTCGTGCAATATTTATTGTAATGGTATAATCCGGTATCTTACTGCCAGCCCACTTATCGGTATGCAAACCACACCTGCCGGGCCGCCGTGTCCTACGCCTACTGTGCAACCCACTAATTTACAATTCACCAATATTACAACAACGTCTGTCAGCGCGAGTTTTACACCATCTATCGATGCTACGGAATATGTAGTGATAAGATCAACATCGAACAGCTTGGGCGCAGTACCGGTAAACAGTATGGTGTATAATGCGGGAGACGTGATAGGAAATGGTACGGTGGTGTACAGCGGAAACGGAACCAGCTTTACAACTTCCAATCTCATACACAGCACTATGTATTATTTCTTTGTATTCGGTGCCTATAACTACGCTTGTAGCGGAGGGCCTGCTTACCTGACTTCGGCTCCGCTTACCGGTATGCAAAGCACAAATATTTTATATCCCTGTGCGGCGCCATTTGAAGATGCTGCCAATTTGATTTTAAAACCGGACATAGATTATATCACAGGATTTTTTGATGCCGGTAATCCGAATACTGATGGTTTTTTGGTGGTGATGAGTACTACTGGAACACTTACCTCGATGCCTCAAAATGGTACTGCTTATACATTGAATGGAAATCTCGGTGGTGGAAAAATTATTTCCCTGGGAAAAAACTATAGCTTTAATGCATCCGGACTGATGGGCAATACATCTTATTACTTCTTCGTAGTGCCATACAACGATATTTGCACCGGCGGACCTATTTATAAAACAAACAATTTACTTCAGGGTAGTGCTACTACTACAACGATTTCGCCTTTAAATTATTACTTCGGAAATTTGCACAGTCACAGCGCTTATTCCGATGGCAACCAGGATGACCGGAGCAAGGATCCGACTGATGATTACGATTTTGCAAAGAATGCGATGTGCATGGATTTCTTAGGAATTAGCGAACACAATCATTATACGGCAAATAATAATCCCGGAATGACAGAAGCGGAATATCAGCCGGGACTTCTGGCAGCAGAAAATTATACAAACGTTCACCCGGGTTTTCTTGCTTTATACGGAATGGAGTGGGGAACACTTACTAATGGGGGGCATTCGTTGGTATATGGCATTGATTCTCTCATTGGCTGGGAAACTATAAACGGAACTCCCAACTACGATATTTATGTTCCCAAAAATGATTTCACTTCTTCACAAGGTTTATTCAGCGTTGTAAATTCATTCAATGCCGGTAATGCTTTTGCCACGTTAGCGCATCCTTCTTTCAACGATTTTCAAAACATTGCCAACAGTTTTTACAATGCGGCTGTGGACAGCGCTTTGGTAGGAATCGCATTGGAAAGCGGCCCGGCTTTTTCTCCTGATACCGCATATATGGCTCCCGGTGGCAATATGGAATTTTTACCTTATTATCTTCAGATGCTTTCACAAGGTTATCATGTGGCGCCGATGATTGACCATGATAATCACAACATGACCTTCGGACACACAGCGCAAACACGTACAGTCGTTATTTCCCAATCATTATCCAAGGCTGATTTTATGCAAGCCATGCGCGATATGCATTTTTATGCGACGCAAAGCTGTGATGCCCATATAGCAATGGATGTGTACGGACAACAAATGGGAAGTATGATGAATCATCAGTTTGCACCGGCTATCAACATTACAGTCCGTGACGCGACAAATACTACAACGCCATCTATAAAACTAATGTATGGAAAACCGGGAAGCGGCATTTTGCCTGTGCAACTTGCTACTGTTTCGGGCAATTATTTGAGTTATACCGATCTGAATCTTTCTGTAAACGATACCGGTTATTATTATGCGGATGTTCTCATAGGCAATAAAAGGATGATCTCCGCACCTGTGTGGTATAAAAGAGACAATGATCCGGTTTTATCTGTGAAAACTCCACAAGTTATTCCGGCAACGTATCAGGTAACGCTAAAGGATAATCCTGCAAGATCAGTTTTAAACGTGGATGTCTGGTCGCAACAAGATCAAAACATTCAGTTTTCCGTTTATAATCTTACCGGTCAGCAATTAATAAGCATTGATAAAAAAGTTCGTAACGGCAATCAGTCATTTACATTTATTTTACCTCCGCTTCCTGCCGGTGTATATATTTTAAAAACCATTTCAAGCAATAGCAGTAGTACAAAGAAATTCATTCATCAATAAATATGGCAAATGAAGACAATGAATCCTCAAAACATTGGTGGTCATTTATTATTTTTACCCCATGCCATTATTACGATTCAGAGTTTATTGGGAAGATGACGATCAGATTTACAGAGATGTGGAAATTCGATCTGGTCAGAGTTTTTTAGAACTCCATCAGGTTATCATCCTGGCTTACGATTTTGACGGGAAACATACTGCTTCTTTTTACGAAAGCAATGATCGCTGGCAGCGGGGCAGAGAACTGAACAGCGAAGTGATGTCCAATAAAAAAGACGCCCCCGCACTTTCTATGGTAAAAACACCTGTTTCCGCTTTGGTGCAAAAACCCGATCAGAAGTTTGTATATGTATATGACCCTGCGAAACACTGGACATTTTTAGTAGAGCTGATTGGTGTGGAAAAAAATGAAAATCCCAAACGAAGCTATCCTTTTGTTTTAAGAAAAGAAGGAATCGGACCGTCGCAATATGGTGTAAAAGGGCCGGGCAATGATGCGCTGATGGAAATAGAAGAGAAATATGATCTGAGCTCGGAAGATATGGCGGAAGGTTTTGGCAATGAAGGTGAAGAAGGCGCATCTTTTGGCGGCGATGAAAGTACGGATGAATACTAAAAACAAAACGGTTTACATAATTGCAGGACCAACCGCTACCGGCAAAACAGATATTGCCATCCGCCTGGCGCAACAGTTGCATACAGTCATTATTTCTGCAGACAGCCGCCAGTGTTACAAAGAGATGTCCATCGGCACTGCGAAACCCTCTTCCCAAGAATTACAGAAAGTAAAACATTATTTTATTGATGAATTTTCAGTGCAGGAAAGTATTACCGCAGCGGAGTATGAACGGTTAGCATTGGCTTATTTAAATGAAATATTTGCAGTGCAGGATGTGGCTGTTGTTTGCGGCGGCACAGGACTTTACATAAAAGCGCTGTGTGAGGGACTGGATGAAATGCCCGAAGTGAATCCTTCAATTGAAGCGGAGATAAACGCGGCTTATAAGCTAAATGGCAAAGCCTGGTTGCAGGAAGAAGTGAAAAAGCAAGATCCGTTATTTTACAATAAGTGTGAAAATGAAAACCCTGCAAGGTTGTTGCGTGCACTGATCTTTAAACTTTCCACAGGCGAGAGCATTTTAAATTATCGCAGCGGCAGTAAGAAGGTACGTGACTTTAAGGTTGTGAAAATAATATTGGAAATGCCGCGCGAACAGCTTTATGACCGCATTAATAAACGGGTGGATATCATGATGCAAGAAGGATTGCTGGAAGAGGTAAAACGACTTTATCCCTTCAGAAATCTGAAAAATCTGCAAACTGTGGGGTATTCGGAATTGTTTGAATATTTAGATGGAAATTGTTCTTTGCAGGAAGCAATTGAAAAAATAAAACAACATACACGCAACTATGCCAAGCGACAAATTACCTGGTTTAGAAAAGAAAAAGATGCTGTTTACTTAAACGTTGAAGATGCGAACGTAATCGACAAAATACTGCAACACTAAATTTTTTCCACTCTTCTTTCGTGGCGGCCTCCTTCAAAATCAGTTTTCATAAAAGCAGTTACCATTTCTTCCGACAGACCCAAATCTACAAACCGCGCAGGAATACAAAGCACATTTGCATTATTATGCTGTCGTGCAAGTTGCGCCAATTCTACATTCCAGCAAAGCGCGGCACGAATGCCGGTATGTTTGTTAGCTGTCATGCAAACTCCGTTGCCGCTGCCGCAAATTAAAATTCCGAAAGCAGCTTTTATGTCGGCCACCATAGTCGCTACCTGATGTGCATAGTCAGGATAATCTACGCTGTCCAAACTGAAAGTGCCTTTATCATCCACGTCGCGTCCCGTTTTTACAAGCATGCTTTTGATCGCTTCTTTATATTCAAATCCCGCATGGTCGCAACCGATAGCTATGGGTAACTCTGTGTTGAATGTATGTTGCATGATATTAATAATTGTCAATGTTGGAAAGCTCTTTTTGCTTTCTTTCTTTCATGGCGCGTGCGCTGATGATAATGCCGGCTTCGTATAAAATTAATAAAGGAATAGCTACCAGCCATATACTGAACCAATCGGGCGGTGTAATGACTGCAGCTAATATTAGAATGATCACAATGGCATAACGTCTTTTTTCACGCATGAAAGAAGGAGTGAGCAAGCCGATGCGGGATAAGAAAAACACCACGACCGGTAGCTCAAATACAAGACCCATGCCCAATACCAAGTCATTCATGGTGTCATAATAATTGGCAATGGTGATGATGTTTTCGAATTGTGGGCTCAGTTGATAATTGGCAAAGAAATTAATTGTGAAAGGTGCAATGATGAAATACGCAAATAAAACGCCTGTGAAAAATAAAACAGAACACCAAAAGACAATGCCGCGCGCATACTTTAATTCTATAGGTTTCAACGCGGGCTTTATAAACTTCCAAAGCTCCCAGAAAATGTAAGGGAAAGCGAGGATAAACCCAATCATAAACGACACTGAGAACGACATCATGAATTGGCCGCTAAGCTGCGTATTCTGAAATTTCAGCTTCATATCACCCAGGCAAAGTACATCTACGTGGATTAGTCTTCCCAGTTTGCATAACCAGTCGTAAGACACAAAATCGGATTTCGCCGGTCCCATCAATACTTTATCGAAAATCCATTCTATATTGAAAAATACGACAATAGAAACGATAATAAGCGCGATGAGCGACCGAACAATATGCCAGCGAAGCTCCTCAATATGATCTACAAAACTCATCTCAGCGCCATTGGCGCCTTTGCGGGATTGCATGAATTTATCTACGATACTCAAGAGAAATCAATCGGAAATTTGAAGCAGCAAAATAAACGAATAAGCAGGTGATTTACGACAGCGCAGCAAAAATAGTTTGGATAAGTAAGGTTAAATTTTTTCCCGGGTGCTGTATCTTTATCGAATAACGAAAAACAGTATGCGTTGGTATAAGCAAATACGCACCACTTTTGTGAGCAGGGAAAAAATAGTAAAAGCATACGATTTTGCAAAAGCGGTAGTGCAAACTGTTAATTATAGCGATAGCAACCAACGTCATCAGGAGAAAATAAAAGATGATCATTTTGTAAGTAAAATAGGCGAAGAAGCTGTGGTGAATGTCTTACGCGATTATGGAAGTGTGACAGGTCCGGATTATACTATTTATAAAGGGAAAGATAAATCATGGCTGCATGATCTGGAAATGAACGGGACAGCGATAGCTGTGAAAACACAACGCAGAACTGCCGCACGTCATTACGGTCTTTCCTGGACATTTCAAAATGCTTCCCGGCGAAGGGATAGCCTGCTTTACCAACCTGATGCATGGATTGTATTTGTAGAATATAATGATGAAAACCCTTACGAATGTTTTGTTTATCCGCCTTACCAATTGAAGGAACTTACCTTTGAAGAGCCTAAACTGGCGCATCTTAAAGACACAAAAAAAGTAGTGTATGCCGCTACACTACCTTCTTTATAAAAAGTTTTTTAGTTGTTTTTACACAATGTTCGCACAGAAGTGCATTTTATTTTTTCAGGTTTTCGAGCATTTCTTTCGTCATCTTGTCCAAGTCAAATTCGGGTTTCCAACCCCATTGCTCGCGTGCGGCGCTGTCGTCTATACTTTGTGGCCAACCGTCGGCTATTTTCTGGCGAAAATCCGGCGTATAAGAAATTTCAAAATCAGGAATATATTTTTGGATGCTGGCGGCTACTTCTTCCGGCGCAAAGCTCATGGCGGAAATATTATAGGCCATTCTTGTTTTTAATTTTTCTTCCGGCGCTTCCATCAGTTCTATCGTTCCACGGATGGCATCATCCATGTACATCATTGGCAGGTAAGTTCCTTTATCCAAAAACGATGTGTACTTTTTATGCTTCAGCGCTTCGTGATAAATTTCTACGGCATAATCGGTAGTGCCGCCACCCGGTTCCGATTTCCAGCTTATCAATCCGGGGTAGCGGAGGCTTCTTACGTCCAGCCCCCAGCGCTGATTGTAGTACTGGCACCACAGTTCTCCTGCATATTTGCTGATTCCGTAAACGGTTTGCGGTTCTACAATGGTTTGCTGCGGGGTTTGTTTTTTAGGCGTAGTGCTGCCAAAAACAGCGATAGAACTGGGCCAATAGATTTTGTTTAATTTTTCCTGCACGCCCAGCTCCAGCACTTGCAGCAGACTTTGCATATTGATGTCCCATGCACGTTTGGGGTCTTTTTCGCCTGTGGCAGAAAGCAATGCTGCGAGATGGTATACCTGGGTGATTTTTTCTTTCCGTACGATTTCCAACATCCTGAATGCGTCCATCGCATTCAGATGCTTAAATGGTCCGTCTTTTAGCAATGGGTGTTCTTCGCGAATATCGGTGGCTATTACGTTGTCATTGCCGTACATTTTTCTCAAAGCAATCGTAAGTTCTACGCCTATTTGCCCGCCCGCACCGATGATGAGAATTTTTTCTTGCATAGGTTGTGATGATTTTATTGTTGCTATTTTTTTATGCCTGAGTTGGCAGCTATTAGTTTACTCCAATTTATTCTTTCATTGTCAATGAAATCTTTATGGAATATGGAGGTAAAGGAAATAAGTTTTTCTGTAAATGATTCATTGAATTTTTCCGATCGTTCTTTTGCCTGAAAACCTAAGGGTTCAATTATTTTCAAATAGAAATCCTTATCACCAGTTAGAAATTCCCAAAATCGTTGTCCACACAGTTTAAAATAAATTCCTTTTTGTGGATTATCATCTGTTCCATAGCAGCAGCCGTTTATGAATTGAGCATTCACATTGCCTCCACTTGTTTGCATTGTCTTTGCCGCTTTTTTAAAATTGTCTTCCATCTTGGCAATCTGATTTGAGTTTCCCCAGTTAGGACCGCTTTTAATGTCAATTAGATGGCGCACTCCATTACGATTTATTTCCAGATCAATTCCCTTTGTAGATGATTTTTGTCCACCTTCAAGCACTTCGCTTATGTAGATCGCAAATTTCTCCATGAAGTTCCCAAAAGTAGTCTCTTCACTGGATGAAATAAATGCATCCATTATACTTCGCACCAATTCTTCCGGAGTTTGCAAATATTTTGTTTTGAAGAGATACATATTCTTGCGATACATGATGTCTTCAAGCTTGAGCGCTTTAAGTTTTTTTAATTTGGATTCGTGAAGTGCAACTACTCCGGATTTTATAAAATTTTCAAAAAGTTGATATTCTTTTGATGTGATTTTAGGCACGGGTCTTTGAAGGTTTAGATTTGGGAGTATAATTTTCTTCTGGTTCAAAAAGGTATTGTTCTAAAATGTTCAACTGCGACTTAGTCAAATTGTAATAATCTTTCATTATTTCAATGCCGATGGCATTTCTCTTCATTTTATTAGCAGTTATTACAGTAGTCCCGGAACCCATAAAAGGATCTAATACCATGTCATATTCTTTTGTAAAAAGCTTGATAAACCACTCCGGCAATTCTTCCGGGAAAGCGGCACTGTGGTTTTTATTGTTACATTCGGTGGCAAGATGTAAGACATTGGAGGGGTAAGCTTTGTCCCGTGTAAGCCAGTTAGAAATATTTTTCCCAAATCCACTACCTACTTTAGAAGTGTCTCGAATTCTATCCACTTTAGAAAGATTTTTTAAACGTGATTTAGCCCAGTCTCCCATAGGAACCATCACTTCCTCTTGGTACATATTGAATTTTCTCTCTTTATTAAATTGTAACAACCGTTCCCAAGCATCACGGAAGCGATTGGGCCATTTCCCGGGGTAGCAATTTTTTTTATGCCAGATAAATTCTTCAGTCCACAACCATCCTTGTTTTCGCATTTCGAGAATTAACTCCATTACATACGTGCTTCTTTCTCCGCCCACTACTTTTTCTTTGATGTTGAGGATGAACGTACCTGTTGGTTTCAATATTCGTAGCAGTTCTTTGGAAATTGGAAGAAACCACTCTATATATTTGTCCGGATGAATACCTCCGTAAGTGCTTTTACGTTGGTCCGCATAAGGAGGAGATGTTACAATTAGATCTACAGAATTATCAGCCAGTAATTTCAGTTTTTCTTTGCTGTCTCCTAAAAATAATTCTACACTCGTTTCCATGATTCAAAAATAATAAACTCATGGACGACACTGTCACAATTTCTCAACAATATGTGAGTATGTGGCTTATACAGACAGACCATTATGGCGAATAAAAGTTTCACAAAAATTAGTACACTAACATTTCTACTTTTCAAGCCGTCTTATAAAATATCAATCAGTTTCTAATTATAACCCATATAAGCTGGAAATTGAAGATTATTAGCTTTAATGGAATAAAAATGTAATTTCATTAGCAAACCCCATTTGATGACGGAATTTTACTTAAGGCGGTTGTTGTATCTTGATAGCTACGCGTATAATGCGGTTTTGGTAAATAAAAAAAATATTCGGCATGAGTCGCTTATTTACTAAAAACAGGCTGCTAATTATTCTGGGAGTTCTTCTCCACACATTAGCGTTAGCCTATGGATTATTTTATATAGCGTGGATATGTTTAGTACCACTTTTTATAGCTATTCAGCAAAAGAAAGGGAAAAAGGCATTCTATGCGGGAGCTTATTACGGATTTGTTTTTGGATGTTTAGCGCTTTTCTGGCTGCCGTTTACTGTGTTGTCTCTTACACAAGGGACTGTAGCGAAAGCCTTTTTTGCAGGGTTACTGGCTTTTACAGTATATACAATTTTTTACGGATTGCTTATATGGGCTTTTTCGATACTGAGAGGTGATAAAAATCATGTGTTTAAGAATGCTCTATTAGTAAGCGCTATATGGACGATAGCAGATTTTTTGCTTTCATCCATTTCCAATGGGATGCCCTGGTTTTCCATGTGTATTGGCAATACCTTACTTGGAAATCTGTATGCGATACAGCCTGCAGAATATGGGGGGATAGCGTTATTAGGGTTTGTTGTTGTTCTTATAAATTACCTAATTGCTCAATATTTTTTACTCAAGCAATGGAAAAAAATGCTTATTCCAGGGGGATTGGTCGTAGCGTATATAATTACAGGATATTTTATTCTCAGTAATTTTTATAAAAGATGGAAGCCATCCGAACCACCGGTAACTATAGCATTGTTGAATGGTAACATATCGCATACGGAGCAATGGAATAAAGAAAACGGGAATATTCTTGTAAAAAGATTATTAAGTCTAAATGAGGAAGCTTTAAGCACGCATCCAGATATTGTTTTATGGACGGAATCTGTTGTACCCTGGTATTACAAGGCTAATGATGATTTTTTAAACGTTGTTTTGAAAAACAGCGACTCCGCTTACCAAATCATCGGGATGAATACAGGTATAGCCCATAATGAATTGTATAACTCCGCTTATTGTTTCTCTTCCAATGGCAATGTAATAGGGCGTTATGACAAGCGCTACTTGATAAGTATGGCAGAACAACCCATGAGCTTTTTGGGACAGTCTATATTAAAGAACGAGGAGGATGCTTATTTTGAACCAGGAGAAGGTAACAGGGTTCTTGCCACTTCAAAGGGAAAGATCGGGGTGCTGATCTGCAATGAAGTATTTGTAGCTGGTGCAGCGCGAGGAGCGGTAGAAGAGGGAGCAGAGTTTTTAGTTTCATTGGCTAGCGACGCTTTGGTGGCTATTGCCCCAAGCGTAGTGAATCAACAATTTTTTAGAAGCAGGTTGCGTGCAGTAGAAGTTCGTAAAGATATCGCGATTAGCTGTAACAAAGGTATTTCAGGTATAATAGCTGCTTCCGGAGAAATTTTAGATTCAGAGCGAAGCGATGAAGGCTTCATCCAAAACATTGATGTTAATCCTAATTCTTTTAAAGTTAAGCATCAGTTCATTAAGATAGGAATAGTTTATTTTTCTATATTTACTATAGCTTTTTTTTCATTTCTTAACCTTTTAAAAACAAAAAAACCATGAAACGACTACTACTTTATCTTGGTGCGTTTATGCTATTTGCAATAAACATTTATGCACTTCCCAATCTTACTGAGGATGAATACCGCTGGCGAAATGATGATGGTGACGAAGTTGCGGCCACATGGGTGGGGGCTGCTAATACATCAACAATTTTAATCCCTAATGATTTGAAGAGGCTGAGAATACAATTGGCAGAAACCGGATTACAATCAACTTCTACATTAACTCAGAAATTAGAGTACTCATCAAATAATGGCGCTACCTGGACACTGATGAATAACAATGCGACAACAGATACTTTTTTATACATGCCCAGTATGTGGGTGACAGATGGCACGCCCACTACATCGCAGGCCACGGTACCAGCTACAGGTACTTTTGTAGCTGGTAAGGTAGTTTCCAGTCCCGGTGCTACACAAAGCATTGCTTCAGGTTCGAGAACAGAGTATGAATGGGTGATAGGCCCGAATCCAGCTTTACCTCCTATGGCAACAACTTATCTTTTCCGGGCGTCGGGGCTATCCAGTCAGCCTACAACGTATCCAACTGCTATTTATTCTACCAGTACTACTGGTTGTTATGGAGCCGGTAATTTGACAGCTACAAATATGACTTCCTCTACCGCAGACCTGGGGTGGACAGAGTATGGAGGTGCTATGCAATGGGAAATAGAATATGGACAAGGTGCATTTGCGTTAGGAACGGGTACACGGGAAATTGCTAATACAAATCCTTTTTCTTTGGGTACGACCACTCAGCTTACGCCAAGCACTCAATATACTTATTTTGTTCGTTCTATCTGCGGAGCTAATGATACGAGTGCATGGTCAGCCAGATCTGCAACATTTGCAACCTTTGCTTCCTGTGATACTCCTGACAATGCTTATGCAAATAATATTACGATAAATAGTGCGGACCTTAATTGGACAGATAATAATGGTGCTGCATTGTGGGAGGTAATATACGGTCCTGCTCCATTATCCTCTCCTACAGCAGATACAATTGCTGCTACTGTTAATCCATTGTCATTGACCAATCTTTCATCTGGAACTATTTATGAATACAGTATTCGTGCAGTATGTACGGTGGGTGTAGATTCCAGTATAGCAGCGACAGGTAGTTTTGCAACACCTCCAAGCTGTGGCGATAATTTTTATGATAGTGGTGGACCTAACGGTACCTATTCCGACTATGAAGATGATACAACCACGATATATCCTGTTAACACAGGAGACGTAGTGACTGTATCTTTTAATTCTTTCTATACGGAAGGAGGGTATGATTTCTTGTATGTATATGATGGTCCGGATGTGACTTATCCTCTTTTGGGTACTTATGACGGGCAATTAACAGGCTCTAGTCTTCCTGGTCCATTTACATCTACCGATGCGAGTGGTGCATTGACTTTTCGATTTCATTCAGATCTTTCAAATCATTATGCGGGCTGGGATGCTAATGTTACCTGCGCACCCCCTCCTACTTGTTTGCCACTTACGGGTCCTACTGCAACCAATATAACCGCTACAAGTGCGGATGTGAGTTGGACAGACCCCAACGGAGCCACGCTTTTTGAAGTGGTTTATGGACCAGCGCCATTAACCGCCGCAACAGCTGATACGGTAAATCCTATTTCCTATCCTTATTCCCTTACCAATCTTATAGGTGGAATCAATTATGAATTTTCAATAAGAGCAATTTGTACTCCAGGCAGTGATACCAGCATGGCAATATTAGGCAGCTTTACAACGCTCCCGGGTTGTGGGGGTAATTTCTATGATAATGGAGGAGTGTCAGGTGTGTATAGCAATAATGCTGATGATACGACTACCATCTATCCTGTTAATGCCGGAGATGTGGTGACGGTAACCTTCAGCTCATTCTATACTGAAGGGGGGTATGATTACTTGTATGTATATGACGGACCGGATCCATCATATCCATTGTTGGGTACTTTTGATGGTCAGTTGACCGGATCCAGTATTCCTGGTCCATTTATATCTACGGATATAAGTGGTGCGTTGACTTTTGTCTTTACTTCAGATGGTTCTGGTCAGTACAATGGGTGGAATGCAAGTGTTACTTGCGCACCTCCACCAGTTTGTCCTGCCCCTACTGGTTTATCAGTCAGTAACCTGACATCCACATCTGCAGATATTAGCTGGACAAGTACAGGTGGATCGGAAATATTAGAATACGGACCTACAGGCTATACACCGGGTACAGGAGCTACTGCTGGCGCAGGGGGTACCTTAGTGTCTCCGGCGATATCTCCTACCACCATATCCTTTAGCGGATCTGCAGGCTACGATGTATATGTTAGACAAGATTGTTCCGGTGTTGGTAATGGTTACAGTACTAACGCTATGACCACTGTAATACTACCTCCTGTTAACGATGACATCTGTAATGCTACAGTATTGACTATTAATGCAGCAAGTCCTTCTTTTGTCAATACATCTGCAGCTACAGTAGGATCCAATGACCCATCCAATCCGTGCAGCAGTAATAATAATACTGTTTGGTATAAATTCACCCCACCTACATCAGGTACGTATCGGATTGAATCCACGGTTCCGAGTAACAGCGCAGATCCCTTATCTGCCTGGATCTTTACCTACACGGCTACGGGAACCTGCCCCGGCACTTTGACCCTGACAGCCAGCGGCGGTATCGGAATTCCCACTTGCCAAAGCGGTCCTTATCCGGCAACAGCGGGT
>Ga0153956_1000021_pt1 | contig 285687 bp, 264 predicted proteins | sample TSFL040MetaG_FD_104704 | JGI IMG/M metagenome (GOLD analysis project Ga0153956, IMG submission 104704) | Attine ant fungus gardens microbial communities from Florida, USA - TSFL040 MetaG | ecosystem: Host-associated > Fungi > Mycelium > Unclassified | place: USA: Florida, Wekiwa Springs... | reverse complement strand
ATAGCAGCTCCTGTCGTTCTTTATTCGCCAGCTTCACTGGCGTTGCATGGCGGCCTCGGCTCATCCAGACATGATAACCGAGGCAGTTATTTATTCAATCTATTTAAGGGATGTTGTACTAGTGAGTGCCTTGGCAATGACCGGCTTGATTAGCAAGAAAAGCGATTTTTTTGCGTCGTCATCCAATGGCCACCGAAGCCTAAGCGTCGGCATATTCCAAGCCGGCCCGAAATACGCATCACCCCACTGCACCTGCGTGATTAGCACCTGAAGGATCGTCTTCGCGTAGTCCCGGGCGACCGGATAGGCGAGGGTGCCGTTTTCTTCGTCCGAATAGCGCAGACCCCATCGGTCCGGCGTACAGATTGCGTAAAGCGGCATCCGGTTTTCGCTGGTCGGCTCAAGCCGATTGACGCTCATGGTGTATGGACCCACCTTGTGGGTTCGTGCTTTACCGGTTGCTGTCATGTCGGGTCTCCGTGTGCGGAATCGAAAGTCGCTTTCGCGTCCCGCGTCAATATCGGCCGATAGAGCGAAGATACCGATCCATCGTTGCGCAGCAACTGAAGCGTTGCTATCTGCATGCGTTTGCTCATGGTCAGCGACGTTTCGCCGCGCTGGTTACTCGTTCCTTCGATAACCTGACCATCGGTGAGTGTGATTCGGTAACGCTGATGCGGCAGCGCCAATCCCATGCGTTCATCGGTCAGCACGAAGTGCTCGGCTACCTTTGCTTGTGCAACATTCGTCATAGGTCTGATGGGCGAAGTCGCCACCGGCACGTTCGTCTGATGACTGCCTGCATGAACCCGGTACTCGCCTTCCGTATAGACCCTGAACCCCTGCGCGTCGATCACCACCTTCGTGGTCCCGGCCCGGAACACGATTTCGTCGCTGGCAACGAGATTGATCGAATCCGTCCTGCTGATGATGCTGACCACGCGCTGCGCAATGATCTCGACATCGTCGTTTTGCGCCTCGATCCGCACCTTGCCCGCCGCGGCCTTCAGTCTGATGCCCAGGTGCTGCGCGAACACCCGCACGCCATTGACCGCCGAGGCCAGCAGCGATTTCGCCGCCGCGAGGCTGACGTGTCCGCCGGCGGTGAGCGCAACGTTTTCGGCACTCGCCAGATGGACGCCTTGTGCCGCCGTGACCCCGACACCCGCGGCACTGGCCAGCACGATGTCCGGCCTCGCCAGTTGCGGAAACGGCTGGCTTTCGTTCGGCGTACACCCACGTATCGCATCGTTCTGCGCCCTGATCGCATTGGACACATCGCGCTGACTCGCCTGCGGTTCCTGCGCCTCGTAGCGTCTTGCCAGACCCGCGAGGCTTTCATGGATATCGCGCGCCTGCGTGAGCCGTGCGACGGCTTCACCGATATCCTTGGCGGGCGCGTTTGCGCCGTCGCGCGCGTCGGTGGTGATCAGCATCCCCCGGTTGGCCCGTGCGACACCCCATGCGCCGGTCGCCAGTTCCCAGCCTTCTCCACGCGCCTGCTGCCGGCCGGCGTCGCGCACGATGCGCGTGTTGTAGCCGAGCACGAGGCGCGAGTGCGCGTGATCGCTGGCGAGCTGCGCCTGAAGCCGCCCTGGCGTGTCATCGAGCACGAAGTGATTGGACTGGCCGTGATAGCCGCCTTCGAGGTCGCGGCTGACGGTGCCCGAGAGCGCCCGGTTAGCCGGCAGCTTCCAGGGCGGCTGATTCCATCGGTTGACCATGCGGTCCGACACGTATGGCTTGTCCGGATCGCCTTCGTGATAGCTGACCGTGACTTCCTGGCCGGTGCGCGGCAGATAGATCGCGCCGAACCCGTTGCCCTGCCACGGCGACGAAACCCGCAGCCAGCAACTGGCGGCCTCATTTGCTGGCCCGAGCCGGTCCCAGACGAAGCGGACCTTCACACGCGCATATCCATCGACCCAGACCCGCTGGTCATCGGGCCCGACGACGATGGCCGTTTCGCTGGCGCAGTGCGGTTTCTTCTTCGGACGGTTCCTGAAGAACGCATTGGCCGGTTGCAGCACGAAGCGGGTCACGCATTCGTGCAGTTCATCACCCGCATCGTGACTGGCAGACTCCGTACTTTGCGGCGCGTTGCGGATATCGGGCGTGGTCGATACGACCAGGTACTCCGCGTTGACTTCCCGCTGTGGGTGACCGTCGAGCCAGAACGTTTTCCCCGTCGTCAGCCCGTGCAGATTGCCCCGGCCTTCCAGACGCAGGCTGCGGCTGCGCATTGCATCGACGTAGACGCTCGCGAGATAGGCCGCCTCGTCCCGATAGCGATTGGGCTCGCCCGATAATCCCGCCACACCGGCAAGCGGCTGCGAAAAATCACCCCATCCGTGCTGTTCGATGTTGTCGTGCGCCCGGTCGCCATGGCTTGCGAACGCGCCGTCGAACTGCGCACCGGCACGCGTGTAGTCGTAATCGGTCAGACTGACCTTGCCTGTCGTGATCTGGCGCGAGACTTTGAGCCGGTCGATATGCGCGTTATCGACGCGCCGGCTGTCAGGCGCGCGATAGCGGATCCTGTCGTACGCGTTCTGGTGCTTCCTGTGCGCTCCGGGCGAATCGCACAGTACCAGCGTCATGCCGTCGAACAGATAGTAGATGCCCCATTCCCGCCAGATGCGCGTGAGAAAGTCGAAGTCGGACTCCCACATCTGCCGCACGTAATCGCGCTTCGGGTAACTCTCCCCGAAGCCGGGGCCACCCAGCTCCATCAGAACCGGCCATGGATAGCGTTCGCGGAGCAGCCGGTCGGTGATATCCACGACGCTCGCATCCTGAAAGATGCGGCTCTCGCGGTTCTTCGTGGCAAGCCACAGCCAGGGGCGCACGGTGAAGCGGTACCTGGCGCGCCGCTCGTCGGTGCCGGTCAGCGTGACGGCTGTTATGAGGCCGGAAATCGTGCGGGTGTGGAGGTTTGCATCGGTGGCATCGACGGTCTCGCCGGGTTCAGGCCACCCGCTAGCGCAAAACCCGTTGTTCGGGAAATCGATCGAGATATCGATCACCTGCCCGATGAGCCGGTCGGGCACAACGAGTGTCTGCGCGAGCCACCGGGGCAGTGTCGGACTCTCGATCGTCACGACATCGAGCGCATATCGATAGAGCCTGCCGAGTGCTTCGGTGCCGCGCAGGCGCATCGGCGCCAGTACCGGCTCGTGGCCCCACAGGGGCAGGGCGTCTCCTGAAATACCTAATGTGCGGTGCGGTGCTGGTTTGAGCATGTGTACGTCGCGTGACTGGACGAACACCAGTATCGGAAGCGCATGCTCCGCGGTCTATCGGAATTGGACTAAAAATTAGCCTGATCGGGAAATCTCTCGGATCGAAGCGGCAGAGCATCATCCGAACAGCCTGCAACCGGGCAAACGCAGCTTCCACACGCTGATTCCGGCACTGATGACTGATGACACGCGACGGCAAGCCTTATCTCGCGCTCGGCTCGATGGGCGGCGAAGGCCGGCCGCAGACGCAGGCCGCGCTCGTCACGCGGATCGTCGACTTCGGCTATGACGTGCAGCAGGCCAGCGAGGCGCCGCGTTGGCTGATGGTGCCGACGCGGGTCATCAAGCTGAGCCAGCTGTATGCGATCGACTGGAATACCTGTGTGCTGGCGGGTGCGCTGATTCCGCTCGCCACCGCGACGCCGTTCCTGATTGCCGTCGCGTTGGGCGCGGCGCACCTCACGCCGATGAGTACGCCGGTGAATATCGTGACATACGGGCCGGGCGCATAGGAGTTCGGTGACTACTGGGAGATCGGCGCGTTGATCCTGCTGTGGTCGATGACGGTGGTGGTGGTGATTGCGTCGTTGTATTGGCGGTTCTAGCTGGCGTCGGCGGTCACGTCAGTCACGTCAATACCGGGAAGCGCGGAATCGTCACCGCGAATACCGTCTCCTTGTCGTTCGATTCGACTTCAATGGTTCCGTGGTGAGCGGTGGCAATACAACGGCAGATGTATAAACCCAGCCCAACGCCGGACGAAGCCCGTCTCGGTTCCGTTGACAGGCTTGCACGACTCAACGGATCGAACAGCGTGGGGAGGGCTCTTGCGGGGATCGGCGCACCGGTGTTGGAAACGGTAAGCACGATCGGTTCGCCGCCGCCGGCAACTTTTACGTGGACCGTTCCGCTGCCGTACTGCACGGCGTTCGTCACGAGATTGACGACCAGTTGATTCATGCGCGTCGCGTCCCACGTGCCGGTGAGTTCGCCCATCGATTGCACGTCGATCTTCGCGTCGGGCTTCGCCGCGCAGACTTCCTCGACCGCGCCGTCGCAGATTCTGCCGAAGTGCTGCCGGGTGGGCTCGACCGGCAGCGTGTCGCCGAGGCGGGTGCGCGTGAAGACGAACAGATCGTCGATCAGCAATTTCAGCCGCTCGGCGCTGCGTTGCAAGCTCAGACCCGCGCGCAGGCTGGTAGCGCAGAGGTTCTGGTCGTGCAGCACGACGTGGGCCGAATTGAGGATCGCGCCTACCGGTGAGCGCATATCATGCGCAAGCACGCCCGCGAAAAGGTCGCGAATGCCTTCGGTGCGCTGCTCGAATTGCCGCACCGACTCGGCGACCATCTGATCGACCGCTTCGTTGAAGCGGATCATTTCCTGAAACGCCGTTGCATCGGTTTCGCACGTTCGCTGCCATCTGCGCAGGACGCTCGCTCGCAGCGCGCGGTATTCCGCCACCAGCGCATTGATCCCAAAACCGTGTGCCTGCCGGTCATCCGCGTGACCGCGCCCGAGCTGGTTGAACGCTGAGTTCGGGTTCGGCCGTTCACCGTGCGATTTCGCCTGCTGTTGCGCGTCGGTTTGCGTGCCGCGCATATCGGCCGCGATTCCAAGCAGCAGTTCACGTGCCGAATTGCGCAGTTGCGCGTCGTCGAGATGAATCTCCTTCGGGCTCACCGCACGCGCGTAGTCGGTCCACTCGTCGATCAATCCCTGAAGGTCCGTTTCGATGAAGTCTGATAGCGTCATGAGCCTTCCCGTATAGCGAATATGAGCATCGTGCACGGCGACAGGCGCGCTCGGCAGCGACCGTTTTGGCTACCGTAAAGTTCGGCGATGCATGCCAGACTGTACTCCAACCGTGTACGCCACTGTCTTGAGCAGGTGCTCGTTGACGGCTCGCAGACTCTTTTGCTTCGGATCGTCAGCCCGTGAAAATGGACGGAAACGCGAGCACGCCTCGCGCGGGTTTTTTTCGCTGTGCTTTATCCAAGCCGGCCAACCAGATTGCCCGATCAACCCGAAACGCCGGTGCCGAAAGCGAAAGCGGCAGCGCAGCTTCCACCGCGGCAGCCCGCACGAGCTATCTCGCTGCGCTATACTCGCCGCTATGGATACGAAACCAATCTCGTTGAATCTGCACGGTTGGTGGCGCGCCTGAATCCGGCGGCCCGTTTTCCCACGCATATCGCAAACGTGATGCCGCCAGTCCAGGCGGCATTTTCGTTTCTGCACGCTGACGGCTGGTGCCATCGAAACATGAGGTTCCAGACTATGATGACTCAGGCAAACCGTCACACCATCCTCACCGGCGACCGTACTACCGGTCCGCTTCATCTCGGCCACTATATCGGCTCCTTGCGCGCCAGAGTTCAGCTGCAGCACGAAGCAAACCAGTTCCTGCTTCTCGCGGACACACAGGCGTTGACCGACAACGTCGGGCGGCATCAGAAAGTCACCGCGAACGTCATCGAAGTTGCGCTCGATTATCTGGCTGTCGGTATTGATCCGGAGAAGTCCACCATCCTCATTCAATCGCAGGTGCCGGAACTGGCGGAGCTGTCGCAGTATCTGCTCAATCTGGTCACCGTCGCGCGGCTCGAGCGCAACCCCACGATCAAGGAAGAAATCCGGCTGCGAGGGTTCGAGCGCGATATCCCCGCGGGCTTCCTCACGTATCCGGTCAGTCAGGCAGCGGATATCACCGCGTTCAAGGCAACGCACGTGCCGGTGGGCGATGACCAGCTACCGATGATCGAGCAGACCAACGAACTGGTGCGCCGCTTCAATAACACCGTCGACCGAACTGTGCTGGTCGAGTGCGAGGCCGTGCTGTCGCAGGTCACGCGATTGCCCGGCATCGACGGCAAAGCCAAAATGAGCAAGTCGCTCGGGAACGCGATCACGTTGGGCGCGACGCCGGACGAAATTACGAAGGCCGTCAACAACATGTACACCGACCCGGCCCATCTGCGAGTCAGCGATCCGGGGCAGGTGGAGGGTAACGTCGTTTTCGCGTTCCTCGATGCATTCGAGCCGGACGTGCAGAAAGTGGACGAACTCAAATCTCACTATCGTCGCGGAGGGCTGGGCGACAGTGTGGTCAAGCGAGTCCTTGACGAGCGGCTCCAGACTCTTATCGAACCTATTCGCGCGCGTCGTCAGGAATTGCAGAAAGACCCGGCGGAGGTGCTCGCGATCTTGCGCAAGGGGACGCTGCGTGCGCGGGAAGTGGCTGGGCAGACGCTTTCGGAGGTGAAAGGGGCGCTGGGTTTGGCTTACTTCCAGAGCGAGCTGCCGGAGGCCAGGTAGCGTTCAGAATCGGTATCCGGTGTCACATGAGCCTGCGTTATGTCGAGCGGCCCGCTAACGTTCGGTGCGAAAACAGTTCGAGCGGTTTTCAACGCTTTTGAGGCTGCTCGACGCGGTGGTTCAGGGCAAGCCGAAGACGTCCAGCGTAGCGGGATTGAAATGAACCAGCGATCGCCCGCAGGCCAGTTGCGAAGGGATCAGCTCGCGCCCGAACAGCCTCGCGAAGGCGGGGAAGTCCAGCATTCGCCGCGGCAGGTGGCACAGGTGCAACGCGTCTTGGGGGGCGCTCACCGACGTGCCCGCGGGCAGCGCTTCGACCCATGCCGAGCTGATGACCTGGCGCAACTGCTCCGCGGAACAGTAGCCCCGTGACCCGGTGTCGCCTTTTGCGCCAAATTCGACTTCCATCGCATCGGAGCGCCAGGCCCGGAATGCTGTGCGAATCTCGTCACCATCAAACGACAGGCAACCTGGCTGGGCGCATAGTTCGAGCAGCGCGCCGCAAGCAAAGGCAATGTCTTCGTCGGTATACGGAAGGCGTCGCATGCCGTTCCATGCTTCGCGCACCAGTGCCTCCAGCCGCTCACGGTCCACCGCATCCGGCAGGCCCCGCAACTCCCATTGCACCGCACGCCGGCGCAACGAGGCGTCGTGGCGCATCGCGGTGGAAATACCGTAGGTCAGTTGCTCGCCCGGCGAAGGCACATTGGGGCCGTGTCGCAGCGTGATGGTCTGGCGGACACCCACCACCTCGTGAAACGATTCGGCCGGCATCTCCAGCCAGGACCGCAGGGCCTCCTCGTTCCAGCTCGGCAGTTCCGGCGGCGGGGTGTCGAACACCGCGTCGTCGTATCCGTCCGAGCGCACCATCATGTGCTGGAACAACGACCGGCCGGATGCCTCCCGTTCGCGTTCTTCCCGCAGGAAAGTCTGACGGTTCACTTCGCGACGTTCGTCTTCGAAATAGTTGTCCAGCAACTGTTCCAGCGCGCTGCGGTGTTCAGGATAGATCCGGTTCTTAGGCGGGAACGACGGATATCCGGTCCACGGGAACTCGATCCGGTCCAGATCATAGAAGCCGTACCAGTTGTGGTTGGCGAATACGAAATGGCCGGCCTGGGCCTGAAGTCGCCACAGGTTATCGACGTTGACCGAGACCAGGTCGATCTCCAGCGGTTGTGATTCCCCGTTGTAGTGCGGTGTTATGTGCTCGTCATAGAAGCGACGCAGGTCGGCGGTATCCAGGCAAAAAATGGCCGAGTGCGTGCCCGGCGCCGGCGGCTCCTTGCAATCGGAAGCAAAGAAGCCCGCGATTCCGGGCTCCGTGCTGAAATCGATGTAGCAGGTTGGGAAGCCGTAATGCTGAAGTATCGCGAACAATTGATCACGATTCGCGGGATCGGCGAGGTAGCGCAGCGAAGGTACCGTGCGTGCCCAACCGACGAAACGCATCAGCCGTTGCTCCAGGGCCTCAGGCGACTCGCCTCGCCGAATGGCTCGCTCCATCGACGACGACGGCGCCCAGTCGGCCTGCACTTGACCCCGGAACCAGTCGTACCGGCCCTGTTCCTTGAAACGAAGAGCCAGATCGACAGCTTCCTCGACGGTGTTGACGACATGTCGTTGCATGTTTGGTATTCCCCGTTTTTTTGATGACGGATTTTCCCATGTTGTGTACGGACACCATCGGCCTCCAGGAATCGACACAGCTCCGGCTCGAACGACGCAAGAAAGCGTTCGCGAGCACGTTGCGGATCGAAACGGCGGATTCACCGCAGGCTCCCGCGCATCGCGGCGATACGCATGGCAACCGGTGTGTCGGCATCGGCCCGGCTTGTATGAGTAAGGGCGAAGGGCGATGCGCATCCGGGTAGGCCTGCTATCGAGGGCTGCACGGACTACGAAGTCCATGCGCAAGACGGCGCCACATCCGTCGCGGTGAAGTGTGCTCCTGCAAGCCAGCGAACGCGGCGCGCTGGCACGGCGCCGCCGAATCGCCTGCCTGGCCTAACCGAACGCCGGTTCCGAAAACCGCTCGATCCAGACTGCCAGCCGATCGGCCGCAAAACTGGCGGCGCGTGCGCCGGCTCGACAGACGATCGTGTCGCTTTCGCGCCCGAATTGCAGTGCGCCGCCGGCTTCTTCGAGCCACAGCAGGCCGGCCAGCCAGCCGGCGTGTTCGGCCGATACGGGTTGGCCCACCGGCCGTGACAGGAACTCGTTGAGCGTGGCGGGCGACGTCCAGGTCAGCGCATCGCCATTGCCGCTTACCGTGGCGCCGAGGACTTCGGTGAAGACCTGCATCGCGTCGGCGGCGCCGCGCCCCGCATGCCGCGTGCGCAGTTCCGCGAGGCGCATGCCGACCGCATGGCCGAAGCTGCCGCTGCCTTCGCTCTCGACCCGCACCAGATCCGCATAGTCCATCCGCTGCCAGTCCGGCTCCACGTTGCGGGTACCGGCCAGTTGGGTGCCGACCAGATAGGTTTCCACCGGCTGGAAGCGCCCCGGGCCGATCAGGCTCGCGCACAGCGTGTGCACGATGCCGATGCGGGTCGCGACGGTCTGCGTTTGCAGCACGCCGAGCTTTTCGCGCACCAGTTGGTCGCGCTCCTTGCGCAACCCCGACAGCTCCAGCGCCTGCTTCATCTCCATGCGCAGCGCGCTGATGTCCCACGGCTTCTTGATATAGCGATGGATCTGGCCTTGGTTGACCGCCTCGACGGTCTGATCCAGCTCCGAATAGGCAGTCGTCAGGATCCGTACGATGTGCGGATAGCGCTCGCGTGCATAACGCAGAAGTTCATTGCCGTATTCGCCCGGCATGCGCTGGTCGGACACCAGCACCGCGAGGCTGCCGGCGTGCGCATCCAGCATCGCCTTGCCGTCCTCGACGGAGGTGCCCGTGACCACCGGCGCGATCGCGCCGATGGCCCGCTCGAAGTATTTGAGCGCGGTGGCTTCGTCATCAACGAACAGAATCGCCGGGGGCGGTGTCTGGTCGGCAATCGTATTGCTCATTGGTAACTCCTGTGCATTCGATCCTTGAAATTGGGGAATTCCAGCGTCCCGGTCATGCCGGCGCCGGACGCGGATGCGATCCCGATACTTCCGCCAAAAGACTGCATCGCGCGGTGGTAGAAATTCATGTGCAAGCCGCTCACGCCGGCGTTCGCGATAGCTGGGTCATCAGCAGGACGCCGCATCACCTCCGGGGCGATAGCGGCGTGGTTGTCGCCGATGCCAGCACCTCGCGCACCGTGCTTACGCCCAGCGGCTTTTCCAGGACTCGAAACACCTCGCCGGAATGGACCGCTTCCGGCAGCGCGTCGCTGTCCGCGTAGGCCGTCACCAGGATCCGCACGATATGCGGATACTCCTGGGAGACCTGCCGCAGCAGCTCGTCGCCGTGGCGGCCCGGCATGCGGAAGTCGGTCACCACGACCGACACCCGCGCGCCTTCACGGCGCAGGATCGCCAGCGCCTCGTCCGCGTCGCTCGCGAGCAGCACCTCATAGTCGTTGCCGGCCGAGCGCGCAAAATACTTACGGGCCAATTCTTCGTCATCGACATAGACGACGGTCTGCCGCGCCTGCCGGGTCTCTCTCATCTCAACACCCATTGCCATCATTCGACCCGCGGCAAGTCGAAGTTGAACGCAGTCCACTTGCCCAGCTCGCTTTCCGCGAACAGTGTGCCGCCGTGCCGCTCCACCACCGCGTAGCTGATGGACAGGCCGAGGCCCAGGCCCTGGCCGACTTCGCGGGTCGTGAAGAACGGTTCGAACACCCGCGCCAGATTCTCCGCGGCGATGCCCGGGCCGTTGTCGCGCACGTTGACATGCAGCCGGTCGTCGCGCCATTGCACGGTGACATGAATCTGCGGAGACGCGGTGCCGGCCTTCTGCATCGCCAGCGCGGCATTCGAGAACAGGTTGATCAGCACGCCGATGATCGCCGCTTCATCGCCCGACACCAGCGTGTCGGCGGGCAGCTCACGGGTGAGGCTCACGCCGCGCAGCTCATGCGCGCTCAGCCGGATCGACGAATCGAGCGCCTTCTCGAACAGGAACGGCACGTCGTCCGCGGCCGCGCCCGGTTTGCGGTACGCAAAGGTCTTCAGGTCCGACACGATGTGCTGGATGCGTTGCATACCCTGCTTGGCATCCGTCAGGCACTCCTGCAGCGACGGGCTCTCCTTGGCCTGCGGTTCCTCCATCGCCAGCTCGATCGCCATCAGGCAGAAGTTCACCGGGTTGTTGACCTCGTGCAGCAGCCCCGCGGATAACGTACCGATGGCCGCCATCTTCTCCTGCTGCAACAACTGGCCCTTGATCTGCGCGAGGCTTTCATTGGTTTGCGCGAGCTGCTCGTTTTTGTGCGCGACCTCATCCTTGAGCCGGAACAGCTGGAATCGGCCCTTCTCGTTGAAGTACGTGTAAATGGAGCTGGCGACCGCGCAGAAGAAGATCAGGATCAGCTGGAACTTGAACTGGCTCGCGTCCTGTATGCCGCCTGGATGTGCGACGCACGCGATGTAGTACAGCACGACCGTGGCCAGGCCGAATGCCAGCGTCTGCCAGTAGCCGGACGGAAACAGAATTCCCACCGCGAAGATCGTCAGCATGAGCCCGGCATAGAACAGCGACGCCTCGCCCTGCGTCGCATAAATCATCCAGGAGATCATGGCCTGCGGCAGCAGCAGCCAGAAGAACGTGATGACCTGCACGTGGCGCTTGCCCGCTGCCGTATAAAGCGAGAGCAATGCCAGCCCGATGGCCACGCTGGTCAGCACCCGGATGATCGCAAACCACTTCTGCTCCGCTGGATACACGACGTAGTCGAGCGCCACGCCCATCAGCACCAGCACGATCACGGTCAGGCCGCCGGCCTTGCTGCACAGCAACCGGTAGTCGCGCAGCTCTTCACGATAGTTCGAATAGAGCCCAGCCAGGGATGTCGTCATCTCAGGCTACTTGTTGCTGGCCGATCACCACCTCGGCGAATACATTGACGCCGGTCGCGTCCGTGTAGAGGCGCGGCTCGCCGCAGTTCTCCGGCATGATTTCGGCCATCTGCGCTTCGTTGCGGTAGATCAGGTACCACTCCAGCACGTGTTCCATGCTGAAACGCTCCGGGTTGTCGGCGTGCACGTTGGTGACCAGCAGGCGGCCGCCGCGGCGGGTGCGGCTGGCGAAATGCTGGTTCAGCCGCGCGCAGACCTTGTCGGACAGATAGTCGAACAGGCCCGCGCAATAGACCGCGTCGAATTCGCGGACGTCCGCCGCGTCCTCGTCCATCCTGCGCTTGAGCAGGCTGTGGACCGAATCATGGGTGTAGCTGATGATCATGCGCCTCGCCGCTTTCTGCGCGATGGAGCCGAGACGGTCGCGGGTCCAGTCGAGAGTTTCCTGACTGAAGTCGAGCAGTTCGAACGTCAGCCACTCCGGCTCGTCGTATTCCTGCATGAAGCGCTGGATCTCCTGAGCGGGGCCGCAGCCCACGTTCAGCACCCGGAACGGCCGCCCGGCGGCGCGCGCACTATTGGCGAGCCGGGTCAGGTAGTCCACCAGCAAGTCGATGCGGTTGCGGTGCGCGCGTGCGACGGCGGTCTGCAGAAAGGCCGCGTTGACGATCTGGAAGTAGGTGCTCGGGCCCTGGCGCGGATCGTCGATCATCTGGTTGACCATCTGGTAGTCGCCGGCATAGCCGAGCGGCTTCGTGAAGGTCCGGAAGACGAACGGCGAGCGCAGCAGCAGCGGATGCAGCGCGGCCTGCGCAAACGCGCGGTGCGCCGGCGCCAGTTCTTCGTCGACGAGGCGCGCTTCGCCTTCGAAGTCGTCGAAGTAGATCTTGGTCCTTTCCATCAGCGGCGATGCCAGCTCGAAGAAGAAGTCCTCGCGCAGGCTCTTGCCTTCTTTCGGCATGCTGTCGGCGAGATCCGCCTGCTCGACCCAGCGCGACATGTCCGACAGAAACGCCCGGATCTGGTTGACCGCGATCTGGTAGTCACGGCGGATCTGGAAGCGCTCGGCCCAGTCCTGCACGAACTGGCGGGCTTCGTCCCCGACGGTGCGCGCTTCCAGCACATCGGCGCTCAGTTCGCGCCACTCGGCGATCAGCGTGACCGAGACGATCGCGGTCAGGCCGGTATTGACCATACTGATGACGACCGCCTTGCCCGAATAGGCGTGTTCCACGCCCATCTTGACCGACAGGTCGCTCAGCACCTCGCTGACCTGAACGATCGAGTACGGGTTGTAGACCTCCATCACCAGGGACTTGCGCTGGAGATTGATGATCGTGCCCCGCACCTGCTCGCCCTGCGAGTTGCGGAAGCTCACGACCGGATCGATTTGCGTTTTCGAATACACGGGATTGCGGCCAGGTAAGTACCACGAGAAGTTGGTTTGAAATCTGGTGCCATACCCAGGCGAGTAGGTCGGCCAGCTCAGCGCAGATAGTTTCCTTGGGTCCTGGTGACGAAGCGTCGCCATCGGTATTGACAAGACCGGCCAAGCCGGGTGGGCCTGAGCGCCGGTTTCGGGGCAATACGGATCTTTGCGATTGCAAGCATTCTACTGATAAAAAATGAATGCTGTCGTCTGGCAACTATCGATCGGTGAAATTATCTGGCGCGCATCGAGGGAAAGCACAGGACGAGCGCGAGCGGGCTCGACAGGCAGGCGCGCGGCGGCGGCGCCGATGCCGCCGCCGGCGGCCGTTAGAACCGCCGCTTTTGCTACTGTCATCGTGATGTGCTCCATAAGACCGTGCGTGCATGGATGCGGAAAAAACGCCGACGAATGGAAAAAGCATAACCGATCACCGTAAAGCGCCGGCTGGAGCGGATGCGCGGCGCGATCTCCAAGGCCGCGGCGGCGAATCGATGCGTTCTCCCAGCCGCTTGGGCGCGACTCGACTTGCCGCAATGTGATATTCGCTTCGTCAGTCGTGCATCGAGTCAGTGAGGCGGGTGACATTCCCAATCGTTATACGTCGGCTTGTCGATGGGTGTCAGGCCGGGAATCGTAAACACCGTGCAACTGAAACGCCGTCCCCTGCCGGTGGCGGCGTCATAACTCACTTGCCGAGCGCCCAGTGCACGGCCTGATTCACGTTGGCCCGGCCGTTTGCAGGCGGCATCGACACAGAAAGCAAGCATTCAATGGGCTCCTCGAAGCCCGGCGGACAGAACCGATGCGCCAATGCCGAAACAGGTCTCTCACTTGAGTCGGCATCTACGGCGGTTAGAAGCGTGTCCGAATACCTGCAGTCGCCGCAACCTGGTTGCCGGTCGAAGCTTGCGACAAGCCATTGATATACGCGCCCTCGAACGCGGATCCGGCCGCACCGTACGCGTGTTGATACACGCCTTCCACATAGACATCCGTTCGCTTGCTGAGCGAGTAGTCCGCCATCAATGTCACTTGATGCCATTTCGGATTCGCCGACGCGGCGCCCGAGCTGAAGGCGCCTTCGGTGAAAGTATAGGCGCCGGCCAGTGAAATCGAAGGAGTGAGCGCATAGTGCGCGTTGACTTCGTAGTTACTGAAGTGCAGCGTGTTGAAGGGCTGCGTGATCACCGAATTCGCACCGGGTTGCGTGTTGTCGAACAGGGAGCGCGTCCAAAGCAGACCGACGACCGCGGGGCCGAATGTGTAGTTTCCGCCCACTCCCATTACACGCTGACGCGCCGCGGGAAAGCTCACGAAGTCGTTGTTCGTCAGCGCTCCGCCGGAAGTCAGGCCGCCATTATTGAGCTGGAGGTATGCGGCGGCGACGTTGATCGGGCCGTTTGCGTAAGTCACGCCAAAGCTATAAGCGCGATTGTCCGGGAAGCCGCCGGCCGCATTGCTGAAACCGTACTGAGCCTCTGCCTGTAGCCCGTTGTATGCCGGGCTCACGTATTTGGCCGAATTGTTGATATAGAACGAATCGTCGATATTGTCGTTATCGAATGGATGCGCGGCCAGGTTGTTTCCATCTCCGTTATTCGCCAATGCGATCGGCCCGAGATTGTCGACCACGGCGTCGTACTGGCGACCGAGCGTCAGGGTGCCGTACTGGTCGCTTTGCAGGCCGACGTACGCCTGGCGGCCGAACATCGTACCCGCGTAGGTTTGACGGCCATTCTGGATGTTAAAGCCGCTTTCGAGGCGGAAGATCGCATGCAGACCGCCGCCGAGATCCTCGCTACCCTTCAGCCCCCATACCTCATTCGACAGCATGCTGCTTTGCATCTGCCACGCGCTATGGCCACCCTGGTTGTTCGTATAAACGATACCCGTGTCGATCAAGTCATAGAGCGCGACGCTGCTTTGCGCATGAGCCGCCACTGTGAACAGCGACAAGACTGCCGCGCCAATAAACCTGTTTTTTACGTTCTGATAGTCCACGAATCGTCCTGAATTAGTTGCCGCACCGCACGAGAAGAGTCGCCAGTCGACAACGCGTTCGAATTGCGCGCGCGGCTTTCTCGATGCGCTTGCACAATGAGATGCCCGATGTCGCCGTAAGGCCGGCTCACCATTGAGTGGCTCGCGCCCTTTGCCCCCGAAAGGCTCGAAGAGTTTATGGAGAACACCGCGTTGATTCATCAAAAAAGTTCTATGCTTCTCGTAAAAATCGCATAAAGACTTTGTCCGCGCAGTCGCGGCGCGTATATCTCCGTAGCGCGAATTGCTCGTTTATCCGCAAGTTTCGGACATGCCGGCCGTTTGAATTCCGAACGCGGCTATAGCGTGGAAATGGCATGGAAATGACGCGGAAATGGCGTGGAAGCGTGTGGACGCACTCGAACGGTGATGACAAAACCCACGCGCGCTTGCCGCCGTGTTCCAACGGAAAGTCATCGATCGTTTCGGATACAACTAAACCGACCAGTCACGAAGCTGCAACACAACTTCGTTATGTTCGCGGACTCTTACCAATCTTTCAAATTCTTAAGATACCGTGAAAAGAACACTTCTAATTTCTGCGATTCTCGCAGCCGGTCTGAGTGCATGCGGGGGCAGCGACAATACCAGCACTGCTGGAGACAATGGTGGCAACAACGGCGGCAACAACAGCGGCAATGGTGCGCCTGTCACGGACAACAAAATTCCCGCGCTTTCATTTACCGATCCGCAAACCAGTTTCGATCTGAGCAACTACACGCAGACGGCAATGTTCCCTCTGCAGCAGAACACGTCCGGCACCAATCTGTTGAACGCCGAGGCCTCCGGTGTGGCGTATGACAAGGACACGGATTCGTTGTTCGTCATCGGCGACGGTGCGACCGCGGTCGTGCAGGTTGCGAAGAGCGATGGTCACGTGATCGATTCGATGACGCTCAATGCCGGCGACTTCGAAGATACCGAAGGCATCACCTATGTCGGCGGCGGCAAGTTCGTGCTGGTGGAAGAACGTCTGCGTCAAGTCGATATGTTCACTTACGTGCCGGGTGGAACGCTGACCAGAGCAGCTGTACAGTCGGTCAAGCTTGGCTCGACGGTCGGCAACGTCGGTATCGAGGGTGTGACTTTCGATACCAGAACTGGCGGCTACATTGCCGTGCGCCAGTCGCAGCCCACCAACATCTTCCAGGCGGCAATCAATTTTGCGGCAGGGACGGCGACAGCGTCGGACGGCAGCCCGATCCTGCCGTCGACCGATAATCCGCCGGTGATGTTCGATGCGGCGAAGACGGGCCTTTCCGCGTTCAATGACGTCTTCTCGTTGTCGAATATCGTGCCGTCCACCGCGCCGGATTACGACAATGTCGTCATCATCGGCGCGCCGGACGGCCGGATCGTCAAGATGGACCGTGCAGGCAACCTGAAGAGCAACCTGTACATGAGCGCCACCGCCCAGAACGAGGGCGTGACGATGGCCCCGGACGGCACCGTTTACGCGGTTGGCGAACAGGCAGCGGGCCCGAGCCTGCCGGGTCTGACCGTCTTCAAGCCGACCACCGGCACGAGCAATGTCGGCATCGGCAGCAACCTGTATCTGAAGTTCGATCAATCGGTGAAGGCGGGCGCGGGCAATATCGTTCTCAGTAACGGTGCGGACGATACGCGCACGATTGCGGTGGGCGACGCATCGCAGGTGACGTTCAGCGGTAACGTGATGAAGATTCATCCGAAGTTCTACATGACCGCGGGCACCACCTACCACATCACCTATCCGGCGGGCGCGATCAAGACGACCGCGGGCAACGATACCGTTGCGGTGTCCGACACTTCGACCTTCGCGTTCACGACGATCGGCACCGTCGACCACACCGCGCCGACGCTGTCGAGCACCGCGCCGGTCGATGGCGCGACGGGCATCATCGGCAACCACATGACGTTGTCGTTCAACAAGATCGTGCAGCCGGGCGCGGGCAACATCGTCGTCAGCGACGGCTCCGATACGCGCAATATCTCCGTGAGCGACACGAGCCAGGTCAAATTCAACGGTGGTCGAATGACCATCACGTTCGCGACGCCATTGCAGAATAGCTCGCGCTATACGATGCAAATGGCTACTGGAGTTATCACCGACCTGTATGGCAACCCGTATGCAGGCACGACGCAGACCTTCACGACCGCGGCAGCAGGTGCGCCCGCGCCGACCGTGTTGATCTCGGAGGTGAACTCGAACGCCGACGGCGGCCAGGATTTCTTCGAAATCTATAACTACGGCAGCACGGCAATCGATCTGACCGGCTGGAAGTGGGGCGACAGTCACGCGGACGTCAACGATGCGAACAACACCGCGGCGTTCGCGGCCGGTACGATGCTGGCGGCGGGTGAGCATCTGGTCGTCGTGCCGGGCGTGCCGGGAACGGACGAAAACACGTTCCGCACAACGTGGGGCCTCGCCGGCACGGTTCCGGTCATGGCGATGTTGGACGTCAATAACGATGCGGGTAATCTGATCGGCCTGGGCAAGGGCGATGCGGTGATCGTCTATGACGCGAACGGTAATGTCGCGGCTGCAATGAACTACGGCACACCGATCGCAGCAACCCAGGGCGACGGCACGACGGTAGCGATTCCGACGGCCACGGGCGCGGATGCGAGCCTCGTTGCCGCGGGAAATCACGCTGGTGCGGTCTTCGTCGGCGGCAATGCGAAGGCTTCCGCGGTGTGGGATACCGCATCGACCACGACGCCGAACTATGTCGAGGCGGTGGTTGGCGTGCGCGGCGGTATCGCCGAACCGACTAGCGCCAAGTCGGTGGGTTCGCCAGGGCAGTAATTCGCGCCGCCTGGCGACACGAATAGCATGAGTATTGCAAAGAGCCGCCCGGCTATGCCGGTGCGGCTCTTTGCTTTGTACGCGTGGTTCGCGGCGGGCTTCGGTGATTTCGCCGCGGATATTCGTTCACACGGTCTATCCGACGCGCCGCTTTATGCCGTTAAAGCCGAAGGTGTTTCTCGAAGCGCTTAAAGCCTACCGCTCGAAAGGCCCGATCGTGAAGTGCTCGCCGTGCTCGGCGCAGTCGTTCACTACCGCGTGCCACCATGCGAGGGTCACGAGATCATTGCTGCCGTTGATGTCGTTGGGCGTCGCGACCGTGTTCTTACCGAGTTTGAAGTCCGCTTGCGCTGTGATCAGGCCGGCCTCACGTCTGCGCTGATCGGAGAAACCGCGCCATTGCAATAGCCGCTCTTCTTCTGCCCAGTACACCCAGATGTCGAGGTCGTTGTTTGGCCACGCATAGCCGATCACACAAAAGTGATTGGCGTGTCGGTTCTTTTTTTCGAATGAAAGCAATCTTTTGATCGCGATCTCCGGCCGACCGTAGTACGGGTCATTGTCAGGAATGGTCCGCCTTAGGGGCTTCGGGTCAAATTCAGCGGGGAAGCCATCGGTCGCATGGGTGGGTAGGGCCAGTGCTAGAAAAAACAAACAGAGAAAATGTCTAAGGTGCTTCATGCCTGAGTCCGTTCGGGATGAAACTAGTCGTGCGAGCGCTGTTGCGGGTCCTTGATGAAAGCATCGCTCAATGTATAAAAGTCCTGCCCGCCTCTGCTTTCGTACAAGACGAAATTTCGTCCGGGTGACCCGCGGCCGCTCGTTCGCCAGGCATAGAGTCCGGTGGGGCAGGGATCGGTCCCAGAGTTGGTGCCTCTCGCGACATCGATGGCGTTTCGAACGTATTGCCGATAAATTGCGAATTTTATGTTGGTCGAGTCGTTCGCGATCTTCAGGACGTCGTCGAGCACCATTTTCTGCCCAGTCTCGATAGATGGATAATGCCCGAAGCCCTTTATCTGTTTTGGGGCCTTGATCAAGTCCGTGAGCGTCGTCGCTGACTTATCGGAGCCAAAATGCGTTGAGCCGAAGCGTAGGCGATTCAGTAACACCCAACGCATCCATTGCATACTGGCTAGCGCCTCATCGATGGAGGCGAAACTGTGTTGTCCCGGCGTGATATTTTCCACGATCAACATACTTGCAACGATGTGTTCTTCCGAGCCCATGGGCGCTAGTTCAAGAGCTGGTTCGATCGTCAGGACGATGTCTGGAGCAACCTTTTGATCAGGTTGACTGGCTAGATAGATGGACAGCGCTCCGCGCTCCGTCGCGCGGACGATGGGATGAGTGTCGAGCCTCAATGTTTGCTCTCTATTGTGAGGGTTGGCACTTACCACGACGACTTTCACCGACGAGGGCGACGCTTTGACGACCACGTGTTTCTTGTCCGAACCCAAGCCCGATACTTTGAAGGGAAATGTGTTGCCTGCTACCAAAGTGAGATTGCGCGACAACGGAGTTTGATTCATTCGTTCAAGTGTAGGTATAGACATAGTGCTTTGCGAGACTGTTTTGTTGGATTCGCAGGACGGGACTCTTGTCAAATGCCCGCTACTGGCGACTCGGGTGCGGACTCGGGTGCGAAGAGGCATCAACGAGTCGCGCTATCCGATTGAAACCTGAAGAATCGCAAAGATCAACGCGAAGCGCCCTATATTCGAGACGAATTTGAAGGAAAACCGGAAGCGAACTACCCGATTTCCCGAGGGAAATCGAGGTTGGTATCGGGATGAGGAGGGACAACGGGGCACAGTTTTATAGTTAAAAACTGTGAACCAAATATAGATAAATCGCCAGCGCCGCGCGCAAGCAATCAACTCACGCGCGGCGCAACATCACGCGTCGCCAGCAGACGACGCGCTACCACCGATCAAAAGAACCCCAACGTCTCCGCCTGATAACTCACCAGCAGGCACTTCGTCTGCTGATAATTCGACATTGCATCCCATCTTGTAAGCGCGGGTCCCATCGCGCGTCCACACGCCGGCGCCGAGACCATAGAACGTATCGTTCGCGAGTTCGATAGCTTCGTGTTCATCCTTGAACGTCATCACCGACGCAACCGGCCCGAAAATCTCTTCCCGGAACACGCGCATATCGTTCTTGCCGAATAGCATCGTCGGCTTCACATAAAAGCCGGTGCCGGGATCCGCAGCGGGCGTCGCACGCCCGCCACCGGTCAGGCACTGCGCCCCTTCATCGCGGCCGATGTCGATATACGACAGGATCTTGTCGAGTTGTTGCTGCGACGCCTGCGCGCCGATCATCGTTTCCAGATTCAGCGGATGACCAGCCTTGATGCGCTCCACACGCGCAATTGCTTTCTCGATGAAGCGTTCATAAATGGATTCCTGCGCCAGCACGCGCGACGGGCACGTACAGACTTCGCCCTGATTCAGCGCGAACATCGCTCGACCTTCGAGCGCCTTGTCGAGGAACGCGTGGACTTGTTCATGTGCTTCGGGTCGATGTGCATCAAACGCTTCATTGCTGTTTCGAATGCGCTGCAAGCAACTCCCGATGCCGCACCTCGGTCTCGTCGTCGGCGGGAAACATACATTCGAGCCGCAACTCCTGCGCGGCTACGTTCTGCGGCGCGGCCACGGTCGTGACCATCGAGAAATAGCGAAGCACGACACCGTCGCTGACGAAGCTCAACGGAATGACCGGCATCGTAGGCGAGGCGGCGGCCCCATGATGGGCCTTCCAGTCGGCCGGCACGCCGGGATAGGCAAGCAGTTCATCAAGCAGACGCCTCGTGCCGGCATCGACCATGTGACCCACCGATTCGCGATACACGCGCTGCAGCAGACTTCGCGATACGCTATCCCAATCGGCCACGAATGGCCGCATCCCCTGCGGATCGAAGATCAGATGCAGCATATTGCGCGGACCTTCGCGCGAGGTCCTGTCGATGAAGCAGTTGAAGAAGCGCGGCGCCGCGTCGTTGGTCATCAGAACATTCCAGTGGCGATCCATCACGATCGCCGGAAACGGCTCATGCTGACGAACGACCCGTTCGAGCGCCCGAATGACACCCTGCATCTCCCGCGCGTTCCACGGTGGCTCCGCATACACCGGCGCGTAGCCTGCCGCGAGTAGCAACGCATTGCGCTCGCGCAGCGGCACGTCGAGCGTCTGTGCGAGTGTCAGCAGCGTGTCGCGGCCCGGCACGCTGCGTCCGCTTTCGATAAAGCTGATCTGCCGCTGCGAGATGCCGGCCTCGAGCGACAGATCGAGCTGACTCACGCCACGCACGTCACGCCAATAGCGCAGCAAGTCGCCGAGGTCGCTCGGCGGCGCTTTTGAATCGGGACTGGTGGCGTTCATCGGCTTTCCTGACGTGGTCGAATGAGTGAAACCGGCTCAACGTGCGGGCGCATGCCAGGCAAACTCGTCGAACTGCGCTTCGAGCGGCGGCCGGGTGACGCTGCTCGTGTAGTTCGTGATCGTCGATGCGGCAACCACCGCGATAACCTCGAGTATCTGCTCGCCGCTGAACCCTGCTTCCAGGAAGCGATTTTGATCCGACTCGGCGAGGCGACCGCGTTTTTCTATCAGCGTGCGCGCCAATACCGATAGCGCAGCCAGTGTGAAGTCGCCGGGTAACTTGCCCTGACGGATCGCTTCGACATCGGCTGCGTGGACGCCCGCATTCAACGCGAGCGCGGTATGAAACGCGACCGGCCATTCGCTGGCGTTCACGACCGCGTTGGTCAGCAATAGCGTCTGAATCTGCGGCTCGCTCAGACTGCTCGCATGCACGCGCTCGAACAGGCCGATGAAGCCGTTGATCAGCACCGGCGACGCGGCCATCTTTGCGGCGATGTTCGGAATCATGCCGAACGCCCGCTGCAGTTGCTGGAGCACGGGCCGGGATTGCTCGGGAGCGGACTCGATCGTGTAAACAGGATAGCTTGACATGGTATCTCTCCGACGGTGAGCGCCACCGGAACGGCGGCGCGACAGACGAAGAGTAGGGGCCATCGTGCATCACGCCAATTACATGCGGTGTAATCGTCGCCGGGAGGGGGCGATGGTGTGTGGTTTATGCAGGGTCGTCGGAATACAGGCCATTGTATGTAACCTGTCCCAGCATGAAGCTGAAGCCCGCGCTGTCCTGTAGACCCGCGTTAGCTCCCATCATCGCTAATGCGGCAGGCGCACTTTGGATGGCTTTCCCTATAAATTCTGGTCGAGCTATTCCAAACATCAGGAGCTTTGGATTCAAACCTAAGAGCATGAACGAGCCGACTCCCCCGAACAGATATCCGGCTGCGCCTTCCAGGTAGATTGTTCCGCCGTTGAGACGGTCAGGAGTGTCCAGATCCTCTTCGCTAAATGAACTCGTCAGATATACCCTACCAACGCCAGGCAATGCAGGAGTCGAACTAGCACTGGAAATCTCGCCTTTTCGGACAATAATTTTTGGTAGCGCCAGTTTTGGAACGCGCATCCATGATGTCAATGCGCGCGAAAAGTCTGGACCAAACCCACTGTACTTGTATTGACGGCCACGCCCCGATGGATCTTTCAGCACGAACATCCCGGCATCGGCCGCAAAAGAGTCGAACCCAATTCCCAATCCCGCGCTCGTGCCAAATTTCCATTGACTCTCTCTCAAAATCATTAAAAGCGGCCTCCTCTGAACTTCTCTCCGCTCAGTCCTGTCGAGACAAAAAAGGCCGTTAGCAGCGCGATGAACATAGTCGGCATCCATAGATCAACGGGTCGATCGAACATGACGGAATGTATCGGGTTGTCTGGCTTATAGCGAAGCCGAACCACTTGACCGACCTCAACGAACCACCACGTATTCGCCGACGTCTCGTATCGTCTGCCGTCCCGCGCATTGAATTCGACCACTGGATGAAACCTGCCATATTGCAGTCGAATTACTCGGCCAGATGTCGCGACAGACGACCGGTAGAACTCGATCGCGCTGTATGCGGAATTGAGCATCAAGAGGAACAGACATACACTTATTGCCAATGCGAGGTAATTTCGTTGGCGCTTCACTGTGCGAGATTCTCCCTGATGTCGAAGCTTGCTGTCACCGTGCCCAAACTCCCACCCGAGCCGCTTTGAAGTTTGTACTCTTGCTTGACTCTCGAGAATGACAGGCTCACATGCTCGTAGTAGCTATTGCTGAATACGATGGGTTCAACCGATGTGACGACTACGTTTTCCATCGTAATTTTTAGAAAATCCAATGGCACGCTTCCTGCCTTGCGGGTGGTTAGCACGACCTTGGGAATGTGTCTTCCAGTCAGGCAGTAATTCATCAGGTTGGGACTTGCACGGTCAATTTGATGGACGAATTGCAGGTCGACGACGGCTGCTTTGCCTACTCCGCCGGTTGGCCCGGACAGCGTGGTCGTTGGTTGCTCCATCTTCCAACGCCAGCTAGTGACTTCTATTTCTCCAACATGAGATTTGTCCTTCGACTCTCCTGCAATACCATCGATTTTGACAAACATGTCCGACATGGGATCTCCGGATAACAAGGCAGCGGGGGAGCGTCGCGGTAGCATCTATCGCGTCAAACGTCGCTCGATGATCGCGCGGTTGAAATGAGAAGAACAACGATGACGTTCCGGTCAGCCCAAGCGTTTCATGTCACCTGTGTTCAGGCAAGTCCGTACAACACGGTTGCCGCGGTATCGCCATTGGAAAATGACCAGGAATCGCCAGGCGCGATCGTAGGTTATTTGCGGTTCGCGGCGCCAAAAACGGAGCCTCTAAGACTCAAAGGCAATTAGAAAAAAGCCGAAGAAACGGTTCGATTTGAAAAGATGGACAACCGTTAAATTCCGCTCACCTTGAAATATCCGCATAGCGTTTTGGTAAAAGTCCGAACGCGGAGTCTGCAAGCGAACCGATCAGCCCGTAAATGCAACAGCGCGCATCGGATATGACACCGATGCGCTATGCCCCCGCGCGTCGAACCGCCACCCGGCGACACTCCTCACCCCGCCTCGGGCTCGAACGGAAACTGCTCGATCTCTCCATCGCGCGCCACCACCACGGTACTTTCGGGAATCTCCTGCCACCAGCCCGGCAAGTCAGCGAGCGGCTCCGACAGCACCAGAAACGCATCCTGTCCCGCCAGCGCAATACGCGGATCGTTCGGGTACAACTCGTGCAAATGACGGAACGACGTATTGTGAAACAGCGAACGTGACTGTCTTTCGCTCGAATAGCGCGCCGCGACGATCTGCTCGCCGTCGGTCGCGCACACGGTCATGTTCAGTGGTTCTGCCACACCGTGGCGGCGGCCGGTTTCCTCGACGAACGCGACCATTCGTTTCAGCGCGGTGACGGGCGCCAACTCGAGACCGAACGTGAGCGCGAGAAAGAACAGCACTTCCGAATCGGTCGATCCTTCGATCGACGGGAACAGTTCCGGCGCGACCGCGACCATCAGATCGCGACGCACCGCCGGGTAGTTGCGCACCAGGCCGTTGTGCGCGAACAGCCAGCGGCCGTGGCGAAACGGATGACAGTTGGTTTCCTGCGATGGCGTATCGGTCGCCGCGCGAATATGCGCGACGAACAACGGCGCGCGGATCGCACGCGCCGCTTCACGCAGATTGCGATCGCTCCACGCCGGCTGAATGCAGCGATAGCGAAACGGAATATCGGTCGGATGCCCATACCAGCCGATCCCGAAGCCGTCACCGTTGGTGGTCGTGTGGCCGAGCCGCGAATGCAGGCTCTGATCGATCAGCGAGTGCTTTGCGTTGAACAGCACAGTTTCGAGCTGAAGCGGATTGCCGGAATAAGCGAGCCAGCGGCACATGGGATATCTCCTGTCGAATACGCAACTGTGGCGGGACGGGTTGCTGCATTGCGATCGAGTGTCGACGTCGTCGACACCGGGATTCTAGTTCCGTCGGCATTCGTTCAACGTGCTGATGAGTAGGCGTTATGAAGGCGTTACCAGAGGGCTGAACCCTGGCTTGTCTTCGGAATATTCGCGATTTAGATTCTGGGCGCAAGCCAGACCTCACGCGCCGAGCTGGTCCGTGCGCCGCTGGACCCGAACGGTCAGGTCTTCATTCAGCCTAACTGGAGTTCGTATGCGCTATTCAACAACAATCGCAACGGCCTTGGTGGCCGCCGGCTTCACGCTGTCCGCCCATGCCCAGGTCGTCGTCACGTTCGGCCACTCGGCGCCGCTCACCGGCCCGCAGGCGCCCAACGGCAAAGACAACGAAAACGGCGCGCGGCTCGCCATCGATGAACTGAACAAATCGGGCGTGACCGTCGCGGGTCAGAAAGTGACGTTCAAGCTCGATTCCGAGGACGATCAGGCCGACCCGAAGGCCGGCGTGCAGGTCGCGCAAAAGCTGGTGGATAGCGGCGTGCTGGCTGTGCTCGGACCGTATAACTCAGGGGTCGCGATTCCGGCGTCTCGCGTCTACAACACCGGTGGTGTGCCGATGTTGCCGGTTGCGTCGAACCCGGCGCTGACGAAGCAGGGCTTCAGGAACATTTTCCGTATCGGCGCGAGCGACGAACAACTCGGCGGCACGATGGGGCAGTTCGCGGCGAAAACGCTGAAAGCCAAAACGGCGGCGGTGATCGACGACCGCACCGCATACGGGCAAGGCGTCGCCGAACAGTTCATCAAGCAGGCGAAGGCGAACGGTATCCAGATCGTCGATCGGGAGTTCACCAACTCGTCGGCGACGGACTTCCTCGGCATTCTGACCACGATCAAGGCGAAAAACCCGGATGTGATTTTCTTCGGCGGCTATGCGGCGCAGGGCGCGCCGATGGCCAGGCAGATGCGTCAGCGCGGGGTGCGCGCGAAGTTGCTCGGCGGCGACGGCATCTGCTCGGCCGACATGGGCAAGGTCGCGGGAGACGCCGCGTCGATCGTCTATTGCGCGCAAGGTGGTATCGCGCTCGATAAGACCGCTGCCGGCCGCGAATTTCTGCAAAAATACAAGGCCGCGTACAACATCGATACGCAGGTCTACGCGGTCAACTACTACGACGGCGTGAAAATGCTGGCCGACGCGATGGTGAAGGCCGGCACGACCACCGACAAGGCTAAACTGATCGCCGCACTGGCCAAGGAAGACTACAAGGGCGTTGCCGGAACCTATTCGTTCGACGAGTACGGCGATCTGAAAGGCGCGCCGACCACCGTGTACGTGATCAAAAATGGCTTGCCGGTTCCGTATGGCCAGTAATCCGGCCCGATTCACCGACATCCCGAAGCAGACATGAAAATCTCCCGAACCATCTCGACCGTCGAAGTCCACACCGGCGGTGAAGCATTTCGTATCGTCACTAGCGGTCTGCCGCGCTTGCCCGGCGACACGATCGTCAAGCGGCGCGCATGGCTCAAAGAGAATGCCGACGATATCCGTCGCGCGCTGATGTTCGAACCGCGCGGCCATGCCGACATGTACGGCGGATATCTGACCGAGCCGGTCAGCCCGAACGCGGACTTCGGCATCATCTTTCTGCATAACGAGGGCTATAGCGATCACTGCGGACACGGCGTGATCGCGCTTTCGACGGCGGCGGTCGAGTTAGGTTGGGTGCAACGTCGGATACCGGAGACGCGTGTCGGTATCGATGCGCCATGCGGTTTTATCGAGGCGTTCGTGCAATGGGATGGCGAACATGCGGGCAACGTGCGCTTCGTCAATGTGCCGTCTTTTATCTGGAAGCAGGACGTGACCGTCGAGACGCCGTCGTTCGGAAAAGTGACCGGCGATATCGCCTTCGGCGGTGCGTTCTATTTTTATACCGATGGCGAACCGCATGGACTCGCGATTCGCGAGTCGTCGGTGGAAGAACTGATCCGCTTCGGCGCGGAAGTAAAGGCCGCCGCGAATAAGGCGTTTCCGGTCGAGCATCCGCATATTCCGGAGATCAACCATATCTACGGAACCATCATTGCGAACGCGCCGCGACATGCGGGCTCGACGCAGGCGAATTGCTGTGTGTTTGCCGACCGCGAAGTGGACCGTTCGCCGACGGGCTCGGGCACGGGCGGCCGTGTCGCGCAGCTTTATCTGCGTGGCTTGTTACGCGCGGGCGAGACGCTGGTGAACGAGTCGATTATCGGGACGGTGTTCAAGGGGCGTGTGCTGAGCGAGACGAGCGTCGGCGACTTCAAGGCGGTCATTCCGGAAGTGGAGGGCAATGCGTTTGTCTGCGGCTTCGCAAACTGGATCATCGATGAGCGAGATCCGTTGGCGTACGGTTTTCTCGTGAGGTAAGCCGATTGCGGGAGCGGCAAAAAAACCGACGCGTGACGCCAGGTAGCCGGCGTCACGTGTTTTTTTGCGGGCTTCGCCGCCATTAGCGGAAGGCCGTCAGCCTACACATAGCGCGCTTCATTCAGGTCGGCGATGAGCGTTGGGCCGGTCGGTTGCCACCCCAAACGCGCGCGCGTCTGTTCGCTCGATGCCGGCATGTCGAGCGCGGTAAATATCGCCATCCATCCGAAGTGCGCCTGTGCTTCGTCGCGCGTGATCGATACGGCCGGCATCTTCAACCCGCGTGCCAGCGCCTGGGCGATCTCGCGCGCGCTGACGCCTTCTTCGCCGACCGCGTGGTAGCGCGCACCACGCTCACCCTTCTCGATCGCGAGCCGATACAGGCGCGCGACGTCCGACAGATGTCCCGCCGGCCAGCGATTAAGGCCATCGCCCACATACGCGCACACGCCTTTGTCGCGCGCAATCTGGACGAGTGGCGTGATGAGGCCTTGCCGCAGCGGGTTATGGACTTGCGGCAAGCGCATCACCGATACATTGATGCCTGCCTCCAGTAGCGCATTGCCCGCTAGTTCCGAGCCGATACGCGGGTTCGGGTGCGCGGTGTTGAACACGTCCTCGGTGGCCGGTTGCCCGTCATCGCGGCTGCCGATCCCGGTGCCGGATGTGATCAGAAGCGGGCGGTCCGAGCCGGCCAGCGCCGAGCCGAGTGCCGCGATTGCGCGCTTGTCCTTTTCGCAGTTTTCGACGAAATGCGAGAAATCGTGATCGAACGCGAGGTGGATGACCGCATCCGCGTTGGCGGCGCCGCTGCGCAGGCTGCCGGTGTCTTCGAGCGTGCCGCGATGAACCTCGGCGCCCGCGGCAATCAACGCCTGCGCGCCCGCCTCGGAACGGGTCATGCCGATCACCCGATGACCGGCTTCGATAAGTTCAGGCACCAGAACCGAGCCGATAAACCCGGTAGCGCCCGTCAGAAAAATTCGCATGGTCCAGTCTCCAATAAAGCTGCCCATGCACTATGCGATCATTCGCTATTCTATTGAAGTAGTGAGTTTATCCCGGTAAAACGACTAACAGGTTAATCGATCGTGAGCACCGCCCAAACCCTCGGGGACTTTTTGCGCAGCCGTCGCACACGGCTCGATCCGGCCAGCTTTGGCTTTGCAGGCCGCAGACGCACGCCCGGACTGCGCCGTGAAGAAGTGGCGCAGCGCGCGAACATCAGCTCGACGTGGTACACGTGGCTCGAACAGGGGCGCGGTGGCGCGCCTTCCGCCGAGGTGCTGGAGCGTATCTGCGCGGCGCTGATGTTGACGGACAGCGAGCGTGAGCATCTGTTCATGCTGGGCCTCGGGCGGCCGCCGGAAGTGCGCTACAAGTCGATCGACGGCGTGCATCCCCGCTTGCAGCGCGTGCTCGATTCGCTCGACGCCAGTCCGTCGATCATCAAGACCGCGACATGGGATGTGGTCGCGTGGAATCGCGCCGCGGCCATCGTGCTGACCGACTACAGCGCGTTGCCGCCGGGTCGGCGCAACATCCTGCGCTTCCTGTTCGGCGACCCCGCGGTGCGTGCGAAACAGCATGACTGGGAGAGTGTCGCGCGCTTCGTCGTCGGAACGTTTCGCGCGGACGTGGCGCGCGCGGGGCTCGCGTCGGAAGTGGGCGAACTGGTGGACGATTTGTGCCGCACCAGCCCCGACTTCGAGCGCATGTGGCGCGACAACCAGGTATTCGGTCATGGCGACGGCGAGAACATCAAGCGCTTGCTGCATCCCACGCTCGGGGAGATCGAGATGGAGCATTCGCTATTCGCCGTGGATGGTAGGCCGGATCTCGGCATGATCGTGTATATACCGCTCGATGCGCGGATTGCGCAGCGTATTCGCGCTGAGGTTGCCGCGCAGTAACGATTCGCGGCGGCGTTGGCGCCGCAGCCGAAATCGCGCGTTATGTCGCGCGTCGTGCCGCCACTGCCACTACTTCTTCGAGCCGGCTGATGACGCCAGGCCACCCGTTGCCCATGCCATGGAATGCGGTCTTGGAAAGCTGATGGTAATTTCACGAGCGCGGGCAAACAACTGGTTGCGCCGAGTTTGCCGGTGACCGGCGGCTGTTTGAATCACGTACGCGGGCGCTCGGCGCGCAAACGTCGGGCGCGCCGTTTGAGGCGCGGAGGCATGCCGTGCGGCCTCGCTGCCCGACGTGCCGTAAAAGTGCCGCGGATCAGGCCGGCAAACCCACCGGGATCAGATAGACGACGGTCTGGCCGTAAGGCAGCGCGAGCGTGCGCGCTGCCGGCGCGCCATCGACGGCGCCGACCGGTACCGCGCCGAGCCCGAGAGCGACGGCCTGAAGCAGCATGTTCTGGGTTGCGTGCCCGGCTTCGAGGTCGGCATACAGATTGGCCCGCGCGCCATATCTTTGCGAGAGCCGGCTCGGTTCGGCCGCCACCGCGATCACGAGCGGAGCCGCCCCGATCGACGCCTGGCCGAGCGCCTGGGCCTTCAGCTTGGGCCGCAGATCGGCGGTGGCGCGCGTCTCGGCGCGGTGGCCGTGCGGCAGGTAATGCATCACCTCGGTGGCGCTGAGCGCATAAAGCTCGAGCGCATACAAAGCGCCGGCCGATGGCGCCGCGCGCCTATCGTTCGCGCTGGTAATGCCTTGCCCGGCCCACAGCAACTGGCCGACAGTCTCGACGGGCAGCGGGTCCGGCCGGAACGTGCGCACCGACCGGCGGCGCCCGATCGCTTCTTCCAGCGACATCGAACCGGCGACTTCAGGCTTGGGCAATTCGATCTGCCCGGTGTAATGCGCGGCGCTTTCCCGTGCCTGGCCGGTAGAAACTTCGGCGATCGCGCCCGCGGCCAGCATTGCCAGCAATTCACGGCGTTTCATTGGGCACCTCCATCAGTCGACGCGCAGACCGGCAGGCGAAACTCGCGGCCCGCGCGAATTCCAGTACTTCACGTCAGTACTTCCCGTTCCCAAAAAACCGCAATCGGAAAGCTTACTCGCAAGCCAGCGCAATGTAATCAGCAATCAGACGACGCCCATGCCGTCGAGCGGAATCCAACCAGCGGGCATATGGCGCTTCGATGGTCGTATCCGCGACGGATGTTCAGTCGGGATTCGACGCGGTTTTGTCGTTGGTGACGTCGTCGTTCGCGCCGGCCTGCACGTTGTTTTGCGAAGTGCGCGCGCGAGTATCTTCGGCTGAAGTTCGCTTCTCCAGAGGCAACAGCGAGGCGGTGAAAAAGCTGCCCATTACCGCGGAAAGAATGATGAAGGCCGAGGTCGCGTCGGCCAGCAAACCGAAATACTTGAACAACGCGATGCAGAAGGAAAACATCAACAGGTTCAGCAACAGGCCGAGGACCGCGGGCGCTCTCGGCACCGAGTTGATGAATCGCGCGATTCGCGAATCGGTGCGCGGCACGTACCAGATCAGCAGCAGGCCGAACGCGACGATGAAGCCGATCTCGGCCCACTCGAGCCAGCGTGGTCTGCGCAGCAATTGGCCGTCGAAGATCATTTCGATGCCCTGCGCCTGAATTTCGATGCCGGGCACGAGCTCACCTAGCGCGGTGGTGCGTATGTCGGTCAGGCCCGTGCCCGTCAGGCCGACCAGCACCAGCTTGTTGCCAAAGCGCTTCGGATCGACCTTGCCTTGCAGGACGTCGCGTGCCGATACGTAGCGTTGCTCGGTCGCCCGAATCGATGCGAAATACAGCCAGATGTCGCCGCTGGGTTGGGTCGGCACCCGCACATCGCCGACTCCCACCGCCTGCACGCCTGATCCGTTCGCGTACACGTCCACCGCGGGCGCGCCGATCGCGACGCGCAGCATCTCGATCGGCAAGCCCGGGACCATCTTGTCGCCGAGACCCATGATGAGCGGGATCCGGCGCACGGTGCCCTGTTCCTGAGCCACGTTCAGCATCGCCTGGCCGTGCGCCGCGCCCTGCAGTTCCGGCAGGCTCGCCAGCACGTACCGGAAGCGCTGCATGTGGTTCATCGGGTCGGGGCCGTGCACGCGTATCGGCGTGGTCAGCAGGTCGGTACTGGTCGTGGAGGTCGCGTGATCGAAAGCCGCTGCGCCGAGTATCGACGGCGCCGCGCGCAACGCGGTGGCGAGAATGCGCTCGTGACTCGGCAATGCCCGCAACTGGATCGCGAGGTCCGCGGCCGACGGCGGCAGATTGTCGGCCACTTTGCCCGGCGAGGTCTGATCGAACTCCGGCATATAGATGTCGAGGCCGATTGCAAGCGGCTTTTGCGCGGCGATCGCATCGACGAGATTCGCCAGCCGGTTGCGCGGCCATGGCCATTGACCGACCGCTTCGAGCGTCTTGTCGTCGATGGCGACGATGGTCACCGGCTGCGTCGTCGGCACGCGCGGAAAGCGGCGCTGATAGTGGTCGAACAGCAGTTGCCGCGCCGACCCGAAGGTATCCGGCAGCACCGTGCTCAGCGTGTCGAGAAAAGCGGGGCGCCGCGCGGTGGTCGGCCATTCGCCGCACAGGTCGAGCACGACGAGCGCGAACAGCACGACGATCGCCGAAGGCCGCCCCTTGTACGCACTGATCGCGCGTTTGAAGAAGGGGAGCCATCTGTCGCGAAAACGCTTCATGTCGGCGGCGGGAAAGAGACGGCGATCGCGCGACGCGGCGCGCAATTGCCCGGATTACTGGATGATGATCACGACGCGGCGGTTCTTCTGGTTCGGCACGCCGTCCGGCGTGCGCACGACGGGTTCGCGCTTGCCGCGTCCGGCGGTTTCGATTTGCCGTGCGGGTATGCCCGCCTTCACGAGAAATGCGGCGACGGTTTGTGCGCGGCGCATCGAGAGCCTGTCATTGAAGTCGTCGGAGCCTGCGAGGTCGGTATGCCCCACCACTGTCAGGTGAGGCGCCGGCCAGCTCGCCAGCACGGTCTTCAGCTTCGCGACCGTCGCCGCCGAATCCGGCGCGAGTTCGGTTGCGGAGTCGAACAGAAAGTTGATCGTGAAGGTCTCGGGGCGCGGTGGACGCGCGGCGAGCAGATCGCCGTAGCGTCCTGCCACGTTGGACGGGCTCTGCGTGGTTACCTCGATCGTGCCGTTCTGGGCAACGTCCGCCTGCGCATAGGCGGTGTCGATCACCTGCGTTTTACTGGCGCTTTTGACGACGACCGCGCCGACGTTGCCCTGCGGATCCGGCAGCAACGTGATGCGGTCCGGCGTCGAACTGCATGCGCAAAGGCAGGTTGCAATGACGAAGGCCGTTGCCGGTCCCAACCGGTCGGTGCGAATCAGGGCTTTCAACGCTCGCTCCCGCCGTCGCCGCCGACTTCGATGATGAATTCGGTGCCGCGTACGCCCAGCGTGGTGGTCGGGGTGCTGTAGCGCACCGATTCCGGATTCGCCTTGGCGAGCTTGCCATCGACGACGGCGAGCGAGCCGCGCTTGATGGTGGCGTCGAGCGTTCCCTCGTAAGTGGTGGTATCGAATGCGAACTTGTTGAGTTCGAGAATGGAATTGGCGCCTTCGGACAGCAGCGTGTCGTCGCGCAACGTGATGCCGACGGAGGACGCGGGACCCGTCACGATGCGGTCGCTGCCGAACACGCTGCCGCCGATCGCGGCATCCACGTTCTGACCGGCACGCTCGATATGGACCGCCCCTTTGACGGTCTTGACCGTGCCGACCGAATCGGCGGCGTAAGTGTTCGCGACGGGCGGGCACCCGCATGCGAGAAGCAAGACACATTGGATGGCTTGACTACGCATGGGCGACACCCGTGGTGGCGAGTTGCACGTCGATTTCGCTGTACCGTGCCGCTGTGCGCGGCGCATCTCGAAGCGTGCGTCGCGAGAGGGCGCTGTTCATGACGGGTGCGGCGAAGCGTTGTCGAACGACGTGTCGAAAACCGGTGTGCAGGCATCGACACCGGTTCGAAAGGTTGTCAGCAGAATAGTATTGGTCTATCTGCTTGACCGTGCGCCAGCGCACGCATTTCGGGGATGGTTGGCGCGCTTTTTGCCGACGCTGGACTCACAGGCATTCGGCATTGCCGCGTCTGCAAAACGAAGCGGTGGTTGTGCCTGGTCGCTACTTGCTGCGCTGTTGCCGAATACTCGCCATCGCGAGCGCGGCTCCCGCGAATGCGCATGCGGCGGAGACCAGCGCAACGGCGCGCAGCGCGTCGGCGATGGCGGCGGCTTCCGCGATCGCCACGGGCGTCGGCGGCGGCTCATGCGCGTCGCCGTTGGCCGCGCCGCCTTGCGCGTCCGGCTCCAGCAACTGCGCGGCCGGGCGCATGTCCCGAGGAACGTGGAGTGCGTCGAGCCGCGCCGATAACGACGCATCGTGCGACCACACGAACACGATGCCGAGCACCGCGATCGCTAGCAGGCTCGCGACGCGTGCAACCGCATTGTTGATGCCTGAGGCGACGCCCGCGCGCTCGACCGATACCGAGCTCATCACGGTCGTCGTCAGTGGCGCGACCGTGATGGTCATGCCGAGCCCCAGCACCGTGAGCGCGGGGAAAACGCCGACCCAATAGCTGCCGTGCACGAACGGCAACGCGAGCATCAGGAAGCCGAGACCGGCGACGGCCGGGCCCACGGTCAATAGCATCCGCGAGCCGAAGCGGTCCGTCAGGCCGCCGGTAAAGCGCGACAACAGGCCGATGATGGCCGGCATCGGCAGCAGCGCCGCGCCCGCTTCGGTGGCGGTGTAAGCATGCGCGCGGATCAGCGTGAACGGCAGGAAGAACAGCACGCCGCCAAGACCGAAATAGAGCAGCAGCGTGACGAGATTGGCGCCGGTGAAATCGCGCGAATGGAACACATCGAGCGGCATCATCGGCTGACGGCTGTGCGCTTCGATCATCACGAACGCGGCCAGCACGAGCACGCCCGCGATGATCGCGCACAGCACGATCGGATGCGCGAAGCCGTGCGCGGACGCTTCGGTCAGGCCATAGGTCAGCGCGGCGAGCCCGGCTGCCGCGCATAGCGCGCCGGGCCAGTCCAACTGGTCGGCCGCATCGGCGTTGTGACTGTTCGGCACCGACAGCATCGCAAGCGCGATTGTCGCCGCCGCAAGCGGCAGATTGATGAAGAAGATCGCGCGCCACGACCACACGTCGACGAGCCAGCCGCCCGCCACCGGTCCCACCGCCGAGGTGATCGCGCCGACGCCCGCCCATGTGCCGATCGCACGTCCGCGCGCTGCGCCTTCGAAGGTGGCGCCGATAATCGCGAGACTGCTGGGCACGAACAGCGCGGCGCCGATACCCTGCACCGCGCGGGCGGCGATCAGCGTGCCTGCGTTCGGCGCGAATCCGCAAGCGGCCGACGCCAGCGTGAAGATGCCGATGCCGGTGATGAATATCGTGCGGCGCCCGAGCTTGTCGCCCATCGAGCCGCCGACCAGCACGAGCGAGCCGAGAAACAGCAGGTACGCGTTGACGATCCACTGCATCGCCGCGACGCTTGCGCTGATCTCGCTCTGAATGGCCGGCAGCGCGACGTTGACGACGGAGCCGTCGATAAACGCCATGCTGGAGCCGAGGATCGTCGCGGCGAGCGCGAGACGCTTGCGCCGGCACGGGCTGTCGAGGGCGGCGTGCTGGCTGCGAATAAGGAGCTCGTCGCACGGGCTCGCCTGCGCGGCGATCACGTGGGCGGCTTTTTGCTCGCTAGCGGGAAGGTGGGAGGTGGACAAGCGCGCTCCGTGCTGGTCGATGGTGACTAGCATAGCAACAGGAGCGAGGGCGCGCAGGTGCGCTGGTGCGTGGCGACTTCGTTTGAGCGTTTCGCGTCTGTTTATTCGGTTAAAGATCGCGCGTGAGATCGCGTGTGCGCGGGATGACAACGGCCTGGCCATGCAGTTTGCCGTGCTCGTCGAGAAGTTGCCACAACGTTGCTTCTTCGATCATGAAGCGCCGGCCTGACTTGGTGACACGCACGCCCTTATAGCCCGCCTCGTAACCGAGCCGCTGCACGCGCGCGAGAAACTGTTGCCGCTCCTCGCGGTTCGGCGCTTCGGCGGAAAGTCTGGATGGCAGTTGCGTGATTTCGTCCCAGCTGTATTCGAAGCGCTGTTGCGCGGCCTTATTGCCGTAGATGAAGACCGGGTCGGCGGCGGTGTTGTGCGCGAGCACGGCGAACGGCGCGCTTTCGTATAGCCACTCGGTTGCTTCGGGCACGGACATGGGCTGCGGGACCAGAGGGCGGTTCAGCAAACGGGCGTGGCTATCGGCGAGGAGTTGGTAGAAAGCGGAGTCCAGATAGAGCGGGGTTGTCGAAGGCATCTTTCTGAAAAACGGGCAAATGGGTAAGCGTCACGATACCGCATCTGCGGAAAGCACTGCGCTGAGCAGGGCGGGCAAACATTCCGCTAACGCGCGAAGGGGCGCGTCGCGTTGCGGCTGCGTTTGCGTTGAGTTGCGCTGACGCGCGGGGTTACTCGGATGTCGGGAAGAATCCGAGGTACTCGAAGCGTGCGGTGTCGTTGGTTTGGGCGGGCGAGCTGGATGCGCCGACTGATGACAGGGCTTCGACTGTCGTTCGACGGTTGGAGACGAAATGCCAGGCCGCCGGGGAACGTGCGGGTGTCGGGATTCCGTTACTGAGTTGGCGTAGCGCTGTGAGCAGTTCGGCGCGGGCCGGTGAATAGGCGACGAAGCCTTCGTTCCAGATGGCGGCGTGATCGATGCCGAGTAAGCCGCATAGTTGTTGCCTTGCCTGGACTTCGCTTTCGGCGATCGCGCGTGACTGCTGGATCGTCGCGTGGATGCGTTCGTCGACCAGTTTGCCGGCGCGCGATAGCGGCGGTAATCCTGGTGTCCATGCCTCGGGCGGGCAGGCTTTGTGCGCGGGTGTCAGTTCGATGAAAGGATTGATTTCCGCGGGGTAGATGCGGCAAATGAGCGGCCTTTGGTCGTAGATGCCGCAGTGGTTGTCGGCGCGCAGGTTCGGGCAGGGGCCAGCGAAGGTTGCGGCAAGGATGACCGCGACCCGTGTGGGTAATGTGCCGCTCGTTGTGGGGAAGGTGCGGCGACGGCGGTAGGCGGCTTGCAGGTTATCCGCGGGCGGTTCTTCCAGCCAGGGTGATGCGTCGCAGAGGATCTGGACGTCGTTGCCGCGTTCGAGCCATGCGAGCGCTTCTGTTAGGGTCAACGGAAGGCGGAGGTCGTGGCAGCACTTTGCGCACATCGTGCATTGGAAGTCGTAATCGGTGGTCATTCCAAGGTACTCATGCGCTGGTTGTGATGCGGTAGCAATTGTCTGCGAGGGGCTTCTGGTTTGGCTACCACTCGGACATTTTGAGTAGGGCGGTCAGAAATGCGTTCTGCGATTTGTGCAAATCGTATCCACACTCGGCGTAAAGAGCGGGATACATGGAGCCGTCCGGGTTGCTCGCCCAGCCCGCGCCTGCGTCGCGTTGTAGTTCACAGAACTTTAGTGCGCCGTCTTGTGACGCCATGTAGGCGTCCAGGAGCTTTGTGTGCGGGTTGCCGATCGGTATTTTTGCACGTACTTTTTCATAGATGCGCTTATTGTCCTTAGCCAGGTCAGCGCTCAGATCGCCGTAGCATAGGGTGTCTGCGTAGCCGCCGCCGAGATGCTGCAGGCACTCGGGATCGGATTTTGCCAAAGCTACATTACAAAGGGCTGCCAATGCGACACAGGTGAAAATCGGTTTGCTAGTGAGAGGCATCGTACACTCCGGACGCGAAGAGGCGTGCTTCTGAATAACGTCTTGGTGGGAGGCCGGGATTGTTGCCTACGCGATAGGTACAGATGAACTCAAACATAGCGTCATAATGCCCTGAATTAACTTTCAAGATTACGCTATCTGCGCCTTGCCCTGCGCCGCAGTTGTATACGATGCTAACCAAGGCGTCGTATTCGAATTGGAACAGTGAGCTTCCCCTGAAATTTCGCCTTCCAGCATGTCGCGTATAAAGTCGACCCAAAGGAAGGAAAGTAGAGATGTTCAAGGTACCGCACCAGGTGTACACGGCGGAGTTCAAGGAAGCCGCCGTGCGACGAATCAAGGACGGCCAAGGCCTGAGCGCAAAGGAGCTGGCCAGCATTGTGGATCAGTCGCTGTCCACTACCGGATAGCGATCCGCATCGACCTTCATCTCGATCCGCGTGCGCTCGGGGCCAAGCAATTGCATACGCTCGGTGCGACCACGATTGTCGGTCATCCCGATGTACTCCCGCGCGCTGGTCGTGACGCGATAGCAAATGTTAGTAAGAGGTTCCCGTTTTCCGAAGCTGTCGTGCCCGATCATGGTCAATGATTTTTCCTCGGTATGTGTAGTCCATACTTCGGTATCGAGGACGCGGACATTTGTGGGTTCGCGCTTGTCTCCACACGTAAACCTATCGCTTCCGGATATCGGACCTGGAGTATCAGTCGTTACCGCATGACTGACTACACCTTGTAGCTTTGGTGTATTACACAGACTCTGGCATCCCGACGATGGGCAGTTGGGAACGAACTCAACTCCGATCTGCCATTTGTCGTCCTTGTCGATGTTGCCATCGCTCAGTTTGATGAGGCGCTCGCGGACGTGTATTCGGTTCTCGCCCAAACCTAACTGCATCAAGAACGCCTTGATATTTCCTGCTCGCAAAGCGGCAAGTTCTTGTGGATTCCGTTCGGATTCGAAGGCCCCTGCGTCGACCGCCACGGTCACTCCCTCTGTCGTCCACTCCTTCGCTGTCAGATAGTGGCGAGTTAGAGAGAGACGGTCGCTGTTGCTTACGTCCGGAGCGTTAAACGGTAGTTGCATGTTGTCTTGGAGAAAGACCTTGCATGCGTGAGACTGCAACGATATCGCGAGTGCGACCGTGCCCAACACGTAACTGATAGATTTCATATTTATGTCGCTAGTAACGCGCCAAAACGTACCAGGCAATACTGTCTGCATTGGTTATCGCATGGTCGGGGTGATCCCTGGCAAGCCACATACAAGCTGTATACCCATATCCATTCGGATGATCCACGCAGCCAAAGGTGTCCACGAAATGCGCGCATTCGTGGACTATCGTCAGCTGCATTGAAGACAATTGAGAAGCGGATTTTTGAGGTAAATAACAAAAATCTCGATTGATCGCGATCGTATGCGTAGCCGTATCGGGAGCACATACGTGCGCGACCTCTCCGCTGAGATTTTTCATGCCGGGCACGCAGCCGGTAGCTCTGTCCTGCTCTGAGCCCACACCCACGAAGTTTCTTGCGGCGAGTCCATTCATAACCGGGACAATGGCCTTCAGACCGCCGATAAGTTTGGTTCGGAAATCTTCGTCTGACTTTCCAAGCCATAGTTTTACCCGCGCTTGTGCTGCAACATCCCAAGCAGATAACTCCCGAATCCTGAGTTCGATCTTTTTGACGGCATCGTCTCGTAGCGTCAGAACAGCTTTTCGAAATTCCGGATCGCTCATGTTGTCGCAGATAGGTGGACCGCTTGTGTCCACGACAACTGTAACCATTGAATTTGGGATGGTGTTCGTAACGGCAGAATCGTGGACCGTTACGAATTCGTAGTCAGACATTGGGCGAGTTCCCCGTGGTTGAGAAAGGATGAGGCCGCGGTTTCGGGGCCTATCATGTAGCGATAGCTTCGGGCACGCACTTAGATATCGGCGATCTCTAGTGTGATGCGCTTCGCGGATTCCGCATTGATTCGTTGCGTGCGGCCTTGCGAGTCGGTGACGCCACTGGCTACTACTTTTGAGCCAATACGTGCGCGATATCTCACACTCACAAGTGGACGGCCGTTCCGGTCCATGACTGTGAACTGTTCGTCATGTGACGAGCGTTGATCCTTGGGGGAACTGGCTTGCAGAACTGTGGCAAGCGCACGGCCGCTGTCGATGTACTTGCGACGACGCGCGTGGACGGGCACGACCCGAGGTGGTTGGTCACATTTGCAAAGCACGATGTCACCGCCCACGGCGTGAAATGCTTGCAGGCGTCCGTTCCAACCGCGAAGGCTTTCGCGGATACCTGCTCCGGCTTGGATTGGGCCGGAAGTCTTGCAGACCCCGCACCACGCCTGCTGACCCAGGTGCGTTTGCCGACGAGGGCGGCCATCGTTATCTGCAATAGTCGAATGGTCTGCGCCTTGGATCACTCGACTGTCATTCGCGTTATCCAATGGGTCACCTTCGACTACCGCGTAGTAAATCTCTGACACGCTCTATGCCTCCTCTGACATCTGCGTATCACCGCAGTATCGAGTACCGAGTGAGACGAATGGCGCATCGAGGGGCTTTTTCACCATCGCGTAAAGGTGCGTTGGGGAATGTAGGTAGCAGGGACAGGCTTTGTGCGTACAGGAAGACAAACAGGCATCTCCTCTAATTTCGGGATTGCGTTAGGAGCCGGCTCAGAAGAGGATACGGCGACCACGAATCAGTGTCGGACTATGCAAGCTCTTTTCTGAACGAATTCGAAAAGCAGATAATTGATCAGTTGATTCTCGTAAGTCAACGAGATTAAATCGAGATAGGCAATGACGTAATGACCGGCTTGGCCAGCCATTACGCCGATTGCGCTTCTTCTCGCCTGATTGCTTGGTGTGGCTTCGTAGTTGGCTGTTGCGCTGTAGCCACGCTAGCGCTTGGAGCTTTCGTTTGCCGCGCTCTTTGCGATGCTTGCGCAAGCAGCTTTGCTGCGTGGCTCGCGGTAATTCGGCTGTGTGGGACGCCCTTTGCGTCGAGCGCGATCACCTGGAATAGTTCGCGGTCACATTCGAGTTCCTATTGATATTGCTCTGCTGTGTCCAGAAGTAATTCGAGAAGCGTCAACGGGACGGGTACGAATTCCTGAATATGTGATTTTAGTGTCGAATCACGGTGGCAATGCACCCCGTATTGACGGAGCATTGGCCGCGCGGTCATAGCGCGCTTTCAGATGTGACGCCAGTGCGAACATCGCAACGAGATCGAACGCTTGCTCGACGCCTCGAAGGCTCCCGGCGCATGTTCTCACTATTCGGCGAACCGGATGCGATGTTCATCGCCTTCGATTTAGGGTTCATCGTCGATGGGCTTAGCTTGTGTGAACAAACCTTGGGATCTGGCGCTGCTCCTGGGGTTCTCTGAAAGAGCTTGAAAACCACCCAGCGCGACAGGTTCATCCAACGCGTACCCAGGAGAGACTCTGGATGAGGCGAGCTGCGGTCGGCCAGCCCAGCACGCGAAAGCGCCGTGCGTCTGCTGTATCTGGCGAAGCGGTTTATGGATCGTCGCCGGTTTGGCGTGGATCAGCCGGGGAAGTCGCCACAACGCTACGTCTGGCCGCGTGCGCCAATTCGAGGCCCCGACCGCGCCGCCTGTTACAACCTTTTGAAGAAGGAAAATCGATGAAGCAGTCAAGAGATGTCATGTTCGCGCGTCTGAAAAACTTCAAGACAGATCCCGAGGCGCTGCGTACGCATTTCGTCGAGCAGATCCAGAAGATGCCTTCGACGCCTTACCGGGACAACAGGGTCGACTACGTGGGTTGGGCCGTGACCAGTCGAGATGGAACAATGGGTGACGGTATTCAGCGCATTTCGTCTGGAGGACCCGGCGTGCGAGGTGTGATTCCCACTGCCGCTTGCGGAGGCTGCCTGACTCAGGTTATTGAAACCTTGCGTCGTGGGGGACTTGCGCCCTATCGGGCTCGCATCATGCAATTGGAGAGCGAAGGCGCCGAGATGCCTTTACACAAAGACTCGGACAAGGAGACTTGGCGCTTGCATATCCCCATTATCACCAACCCCAACTGCTTCTTCGAGTGGCAGCGAGCCGACGGCAGCATCGAGAGCGTTCACCTGCCCGCAGACGGATCGGCCTGGCTGGTGCGCGTGGACGTGAACCATCGTGCCGTCAATCGCAGCAACGAAGCGTCGCAACGAGTTCATCTACTGATGGGTCTGGGTGTCAATCCGAGTATCGACATGCTCACCGAACCCCTGTTGCCGGTCATGCGCGAAGGCGAGCGCGCCGTGGACCTGAGTCTCTTCACCCATTCAATGGATGGTTGAGCGGTGAGCGTAGACATCCAAAACAGCTGGAATGCAGATGAGTTCGCACGGGTCACGCAAGGGCGCTGGAGAATAGCCCCGTCTTCTGTTGCATGGCGATGCGACGGCATCTGTGCGGAACCCGGCCTGTTCCGCAACACACAGATGTTGCTCGCGCCGGCCGGTCCTGTCGGCCTTCGGCCCCGTGCATTCGAGCGGTTGGCGCCAAAGGCCGCAGGCATCATTGCACAAGCCGGAGAAGTCCAGGCCCATTGGGGCGGTCCGCTGTTGGAAGTGAAAGATCTGGGCGAAGCGGTAACAGCACTGGCGCTCGATAGTCGCAGCCGCTTTAGAGGGCAGGTTATCGCCGTGACTGGCAGCGTGGGCAAGACATCCACAGTCGCTATGGCTGCCCACGCGCTGAGCGGTGTGGGCCCGAGTGATCGTAGTCAAACGACCGCGAACTCGCCCTATGGAATCGGGTGGAATCTCGCCTCGATGAACCTCCATGCCAGCTTCTGGGTTCAGGAGGCGGCAGTTGCACGCATGGAAAAATGCAGTGCGATGATTCAGCCGCATGTGGCCATCGTCACGGCCATCGCACCCGCTCACGTGGCTCGCTTTCGCAGCACGGCCGAAATCGCAAAGCAGAAGGCGCTTATCTACACCGGCATGGCCCCGGGCGGCATCGCGGTCATTAATGCCGACATGCCAGAGTTCCCGATCTTCGAGTCCAGCGCCCGGGCCGCGAAGCTGCGCGTTGTGCGGTTTGGCAGTACCGAGGATTGCGATGTGCGGTTGATCTGCATTGAGGGCTCAACGGTTAGCGTCGATATCTTCGGGGAGGTGCATACCTTCGAATTCGGCGCAGCCGGTTGGCATATGGCGATGAACGCGACAGCCGTGTTGGCGTCAACAACTGCGATGGGGCTGCCCGTGTCGTTGGCGGCGCGGCAGCTCGCCAGTTTCAGACCACTGCCCGGACGCGGTCGGCGGGTGCGTACTGGGCATGCGAACGGGAGCATCGAAGTTTGGGACGAAGCGTACAACGCCAATCCTGCGTCGATGCGCGCCGCGCTGCGGGTCCTCGCGGACACCCCCCTCAGCGAAGTGCGCTGCGCTTCAAGGGTTCTGGTGCTGGGCGACATGCTGGAACTCGGCAAGGACGCGCAGTCGATGCATCTGGACTTGGAGGCCGACCTGCGCGCGGCGTGCCCCGATCGTGTCCTGCTGTGTGGAAAGCTGATGCACGCCCTGTCCGAGCGGCTGCATGAGGACATCAAAGGGCAGTGGTTCGAGGATGTGGACGCCCTGCTTACAGCATTGGATGCATGGATCAAGGACGGCGACGTGGTGCTTGTCAAGAGCTCCAACGGCATCGGCCTCACACAGGTTGTCAATCGTCTGTTGCGGTCGGCTCCGAGCGCAGCGGCGTGATGGCGCCTGCGAGCTCGAGCGGCCCCTGCTCCTCGCGCGACTGCCTCGGCCTGGACTGTGCCGCGGGCTGCTGCGCGATTGGTCGGGTACGCGTAACGCCCAGGTAGTAAGGAGAATACGTTTATGAGACTGAGTCAATTGCTGGTCATAGCTCGCCCGAGCGCCTTCAAGATGTGGGAAGAATGTCGTGCAACGTCGCCAGATGACGAAGGCAAACCTGGCGTGCTTTTCATTTCAGCCTGCACTGGCAAGGATCGGGCGCATGTCGTTGTGGCGCGCAGCAGGGAGTTCGGCTCGGCATGGCAGCGCGGCGCCCAGCTGTTGAACGAGTGGCAACGCCGCAGCGCAAAGTTGCCAGTGCTCTGGCTGCGCGTGGATGTAGTGCACACGGTGCACGAGATGGACTGGGAAACCGTGACGAAAGGCCTGGCGGCCACCAAGCGAAACTATTTCCGCTTCGGAATCGCCTTCGACGGGGAATTGTCTGTAGCGATGCTTGAGCCGGAGATCGGTGCTAATGCCGTACTCTACGACGGGACCAGGAACGAAGCGACGCCGAATGAGCTCAATCTCAAGCGCTATGGTGAACGTCGATTCGGGCGTGAGCTGAAATGGCCTGCGCAGCCACGAGATCGTGTGTGGCTGTTCGAGACCCGGGCGGTCTTTACCGATGGCAAGGCACTGCATCGCGTGGAGTACCAAGGGCGCAATCGTGGTCATCGAATGCTGCCGGCGTGGGACGCGACGTGTGTGCAGGAGGTGATTACCACCAGCACCGCGTACCTGGCACGACAGGTCACGTCGTCGGGCAAGTATCACTACGGGTGGTTTCCATGCTTTGATCGCGCCATTCCGACGTACAACACCTTGCGGCATGCCAGTTCGACCTACGCGCTGCTCGAAGGATGGGAACTTACCCGCGCGCCGGAGCACAAGATGGCAATCGACAAGGCGCTGGCCTACCTTACCGAACACTTCATACATCACGTGACGCTGCCTTCCGGCGCGCAAGCGGCTTTCCTCGTGGATACAGGCGACGAAATCAAGCTCGGCGGCAATGCGGTGTGCCTGCTGGCGCTGTCGAAGTACACCGAGCTCACTGGCGACACCCGGTATCTGCCGCTGCTTGAGGATTTGGCGCTCGGCATCCTCCATATGCAAAACGCGGCGACGGGGCGCTTCGTGCATGTGCTTCACTATCCCGATCTGGGGGTCAAAGAAGAAAACCGGATCATCTACTACGATGGTGAGGCGGCCTTCGGCCTCATGCGACTGTACGGTCTGACGAAGGATCCGAGGTGGCTTCAGGCAGTGGAGCGGGCCTTTGGCTATTTCATCGAAGCCAAACACTGGAAGGCGCATGACCACTGGCTGGGCTATTGCGTCAACGAACTCACGCGTTATAAGCCCGAGGCGCGCTACTTCCGCTTCGGCCTCGACAATGTGCGAGACCACCTCGACTTCGTGCTTGACCGAATCACCACCTTTCCGACCTTGCTGGAGTTAATGATGGCGGCTCAAAGAATGATTGCGCGCTTGCAATCCATGCCGGAGCTCTCGCACTTGCTGGAAGGTTTTGATCTTGACAAGTTCCATCGAGCCCTTGGGCAACGGGCGAGATACCTGATGACCGGCCACTTTTACCCCGAGCTGGCGATGTTTTTCAAAAACCCCGCCCGGGTGGTGGGCAGCTTCTTCATCAAGCACCACGGGTTCCGGGTGCGCATCGACGACGTGGAGCACTACCTGTCAGGCTTCGTGGCGTACTTGAACTATCTCAATGGCCAGCAGCCTTTGGCGCCCGAGCCCGAGCTTGAGTCGATCCACGGCGGCGCCGAAGACATACAGGTAGCCACTGGAGGTGCATGGCTTACGCCCCAACCGGTCTGATGAAGTACACGCGGCCGTTGCTTCGATTCAGCTGAGATGTAGTCCGGCAACGCCGTGGTCGTTCTGATCAGAAAGGAAGGGGGCAATGTCCTGTTTTGATCCTCGTCGGGAGGCGCCCGCTCCCCGCAGCGCTAATCACCAGATTTGCCGAACACCAATCGCAACTCTGCGGTTTGCTGATGCCGCACGTCGCAGATGCGGCCACGTCCATGCTTGTGCTGGGGGCGTACGCGCTCGCAATCAGAGGTCAGCAAAAAAACCGATGCGCCAGGCGCGGAAGATCACGAAAGGGTGCCTACAGCACGAGAATATTTATGAATTCAATCAAGATCTACATGAATCGTCGGTGGCGCGTCGCGCGCTGGAGGTTTTCCAGATTTATCTTCGTTGTCTTTGAGATCCTTGGATTCTCAGAGGGTAGTGAAGGTAATGAAAAACTCCTCGGACCTTTTGAGAAACCACAACCCCAGGAATTGCGCATCCCCCAACAGAGCGAACCCTTTGATGTGGTGGAAGCGCTAAACGGCGCTTTCAGCTCCCCCGAGCACTGCGCCCGAGTGCCCAACGGATTGTGGATCGAAGTGGACGGCAGTGGCGAGTGCATCAGGTATTACACCCACGGATTTGCCGACGGCGAGAACGCCATCGCGCTGGTCTATTTTAGTGGCGACGTCATGCTGAGAACCTCACAAGGTGCCAGACACATTAGCCAGGCTTACATGGTTGCCTCGCCGCTGAAGATCGAAAGGGACCTGGCCGCGTGGTCAGCGGAGGCTCAGCGGCCCGCGATCTTTTTGGCTCGTCCAGGCATCTATGGCTCCTCGGGCGACCACAATCTCAGACGCAGGCCGCGCGAGATCGAGTTGATGGACCGTGCGCTGGACTTCCTGAAGGAAAGCTTCAAGATATCCTCGTTCATTCTGGCTGGCCACTCCGGGGGCGGCCAGATCGCGGCCGCGTTGCTCAACAAGCGATCGGATATCGATGCAGCCGCGATCTCCTCCGGCCTCGTCTCAGTCAAACAGGTCGCTGCCTATTGGGAGTACCGTCGCGAGATCCCTGGCAAGCTTCTCGACGATGCCACGACCTACTACAACCCTGTCGACGAGATTGCTAATATCCGACGAGAGCCCAAGCCAGCTATTTACGTGATCTCAGATCCGGAGGATCGCAGTGTTCCGTTTTACAGTCAGCTGTACTACGTGCGTCGTTTGCGCTCTATCGGGCTCGACCCACGTCACATCTATGCCCATGCTCCGCCGCCACAGCGTCACGTGCTGGCCGAACATGCCAAGCGCGCGGCGTCGCTGCTAGCTCGAGGGCGGTCGGAGAAAGATGTGCGCCGGGCACTTCAGGAAATTGACCTGTTGCAGGTCAAGTCATAGTCGTTGACCACACGGTGCCGGCCCCGGCACTTGATGAGTGCACCGATATCTGAAATTGCGCGGCTGTAGTTCAGCGTGCCGGTGTCGGTCGGGACGGTACCTTCCGGAACATTGAGCAGAGCGGGACACGGCATCGCGTGCACCATCACGCTGAATAAGGTACTTGGTGATCCATTTACGCAGCAGGTTGGCATTGACCTCGTAGTCCAGCGCCAGGCGCGCAACTGATACTGCCTGGAGGCAGTGCCGCGTCGATCCGCGCGCGTTTATTCCCGTCATCAAATCGGCATCGTCCGTCCCGCGTTAGTCGAACGGCTCCTAATCCTGAGTTGTGGTGTAGGTGTGTCATTGGTATCCACCTGTTTAGGTGGACACCTTTCTGCCATATTGCCAACACCATCGATCGCGTGTTGCTTATTGAGCGCTTACGTTTGATAGCGACGCGGAAAGGAAACAATCCATAGATCACTCAATTGCCAGAAACGAATCGATCTCGTAATTTCTGACTCCAGTGCGACTAACTGTACGTTGTATCACTTTAAGTATCCGCACGTCGTGCGATTCGCTCGACTGATTTGCGCCCCACAGATATGGAGGCCATCCATTCAGGTTTGACACGATCGTGCTCTCTGCCTCGAGGGACTGGAAGACGGTACTCAAAAAACTGAAGCCTCGAACGAAGCCATCCCTAAATATCAAAGTGCCGTCTGTATAGGTAGCATATCGAAGATCATTCGGAAGATGCATGTCCTCATCGGATTCATCCATAAGGCTCGCTAGCCGACTCCAGAAATCATAAGGGAAGCTTTGCGTAAATACTTGCGATTGCATTTCCGCCATAGATGCTGGAAGCGGTCGTGCTGCACCTGGAGCTGGATTCAGTGATCCCACTCGGATTACTCGTTCCGCCCAATTGGCGGTAGGCTCAAGCAACCACGACCTCTTGAATTCCGTATATCCATACTGGTATAGATGAAAGAGTTCGTGGGCAACAACGCTCCATGACCCGGGAAACTTATCGAGCTTACTGGAAATATCGATTCTTATCGAACATGCACCGCCTCTTTGGGGTACTGCTGAATAGGTCGACGGTTCGCTGTAGGCCAGCCCATTCCCGGAATTGAGTCCCAAATTTATGTCAATGTATGAAGCGGCTCGGTAACGAGCGCTCTCAAGCGGATCACGAAACCCAAGAAGATTGAACGCTTTTCTAGCCGCATCTGCCTGTCGTGCTACGTTTTCAACATAGTCAGGCACCCCGTTCGAATTGGCATCCGTTTGATCGATAATTTGACTCTCGCCACTGCGTATATAGAATACTCTTATGCCACTCCCCTCGAGCTCATATTTCTCCGTAAGCGTCGGGATAAATCCAGTCGATAACCGATTATCCGGGCATGGATTTATTGATTGAGAATTGGCGCTTCCGATGAAAAATAACCCGGAAAAAGACAGCGCAAGGGTCGTTTTGAGAGCTTTTGGTGAAAATGACATTAATTGATTCCTTATTCTGATTCGAATTAGACTCATCTTAAGTTGGTTGAGATTGGAAGCATTCGTCATTTCATTGCCACATGAAGGTGTCTCCGGACGGCTCCTTCACGTTCATATGCGTGTTCAGATATCCGGGCGTCAAACCGAAGAAATTCTTTCACCGGCTTTGGGATCTTTTCGACCCGTTGTCATCGTTGCATCCCGCTCGCCCGCCATGAGAACCGAGTCTTCGGATCTGCGGTACGCGTCTGTGGAAGCGTTGATTAAAGGCCATCCCGGAAGCTTGTGGGGGTTTCCTTCATTTTCGGTCAGTGGATGACTGCGTGGTAGCTGCCCTCGTTAGCCGGCGGAAATCCACGTCTATACGAACTGGCCGCGAAAGCGATGCCCGAGCGAAGGCGCTTTGAGGTGTCTGCGTGTCTTCCTCCGGAGAACATCGCATTGATTTCGTCTTGACGCAGTGTAATTTTCGATTGCTTTCTAAATGCTTTCAACTTTCGAAAAAAATGAAGGACAATAGCCACGTTTATCTCATAGGCTTCTCTCGGTCGCTGCCATGCGTGTTCTGCTCGTCGAAGACAATCCGATTCTTGCCCGCTCATTGACCGACGCGCTCACTGGCGCGCGTTTCACTGTCGACTGCATGGAAGACGGCGAGGCGGCTGATCACGTGCTGCGCACGCAGGACTACGCGATTGTGATCCTCGATCTGCGATTGCCAAGGACAGATGGCCTCGAAGTGCTGCGGCGATTGCGTGCGCGACGCAATCTTGTACCGGTGCTCATCCTCAGTGCTCTGGACTCGGTTGAGGATCGCGTACGCGGCCTCAATCTCGGCGCCGACGATTACCTGGAGAAACCCTTCCAACTGATCGAACTCGAAGCGCGGGTGCGAGCGTTGATTCGTCGCGGCCACGGACACGAGCATGTGTGTGTGCGGTGCGGATCGCTAGTTTATGACAGCGTCGATCGCGGCTTCAGTCTCGACGGCGCGAGGCTTTCGCTCACACCGCGCGAACGCGCCGTGCTCGAGGCGCTGGTTCTGCGCAACGGCCGCGCGATTAGCAAGGACAGGCTGTCGGAGAAAATTTTTGGAATCGACGAATCGGTGAGTGCCGACGCGATTGAAGTCTATGTGCACCGCTTGCGCAAGAAGCTCGAACGCAGCGATGTAGCCATTGTTACGCTTCGCGGCCTCGGTTACCTGCTCGAAACGAAAGCGCGATGAAACCGCTGAGTTTGCGCATGCAACTGGCGCTGTGGCTACTGGCGCCGCTGCTGGTGCTCCTTGCGCTAGATGCGTGGTTCACTTATCAACGCTGGACGTCCGCAGCGTATGCCGCTTTCGATCATGCGCTGGGGATTTCGTTGAAAGCGATCTGCGCGGGCGTCCGCTCGCGCGATGGTGCAATCGAAGTCGATCTGCCCGATCTGTTAAGGGGGACGTTCGAGCAAAACGGTTTCGGCGCGATCTACTACGTAGTTCGCGAGGACAACGGCCGCGCGGTGAAGGGGTATCCCGATCTGGAGTTGCCTGCCAGGCAATCCGACAAGCCACACCAGATGAGCTTCTACGACACGGCGTTCCGCGGGGAGTCCCTGCGGATGGCGACGTTGCAGTTGCCGGTGCAGGATGTGCCCTCTAAACAGACGCGCGTCGTACGGGTGATAGTCGGCGGAACGATCGAGGTGCTGCAGGCGTTCGCGCGCGCGGCTTTGTTGAACGCGCTGCTGCGAAAGGCGCTATTGGCGATGTTGGTACTCGCCGTGGTATGGCTTGGGGTGGGGCGCGGCATGCGGCCGCTCAGTCGACTGTCAGCCAGGTTCGGCACCCACACCGATGACGACCCCGTATCGCTTGACGCAAGCGGTCTGCCACGCGATGTAGCACCGCTCGTCGATTCGATCAATCAGTACATCGCGCGCACACAGAGGATGGAGTTGTCACGGCGACGGTTTTTTACCGATGCAGCCCATCAGTTGAAAACGCCGCTCGCAATCATTCAGGCGGAGTCGGAGCTCGCGTTACGCAATGCCGAAAATGGCAACGGCGGCATCCATCTGCGCCGGCTCAATCGGGCGGTGCGGCTCACTGCGCGGATTCTGCAGCAATTGTTGTCGTTATCGCATTTCGACGCGGACAGCGGCAACGCGGTCGAGAGTATCAGGGTACCGCTGCATCGGGTCGCACGCAGCGCGACCTCCGACTGGTTGGCTGTAGCACGTTTGCGTGGCATCGATCTCGGCTTTGAGCAGGAGACGCGTGTAGAAGTGAAAGGACAGGCGCACCTGCTGATAGAACTCGTCGGCAATCTGATCGACAACGCAATCCGATATGCCGGCGACGGGTCGGTGATCACCGTGCGGGTCGCGCAGTTTGACGATCGAGCGTTACTTGAAGTGACCGACAACGGCCCCGGCATCGCGTCTGACGAGCGCGAAGCTGTGTTCGAGCGGTTCTATCGAAGTAGTGCGACGCAGAGCGTCGCGGGGACCGGACTTGGCCTGTCAATCGTGCGTGAGATTGCCCGTGTGCATGACGCGCAGATCACCCTGCACAATGCAACGGGAAGCGGGCTAGTGGTCCGCGTGGTTTTCCCTTTGTTGTCCAACTGTTTGCCAGCTTCGTGACTGATCAGGTAGGTGAGACACCATGTGTGGATACTTGCGAATGACGCGGCTGTCGTTGAACCGATGAAAGGAATGGCAGTTGCACAAAACGGAGCGCCAAGACCGCACATTGAACCAACGGGCACACTAGCCAATGCAGTGCCTATCCTCCTCTCGACCTCGGTGTGCTCGGGGCCAAGTAATTGCATACGCTCGGTGTGGCCTTGATCGCCGGTCATGCCAATGTACTCCCGAGCGCTTGCCGTGATGCGGTAGCAAATATTTGCAAGAGGTTGATGTCGGTATTGGTTGACGGTACTGTCGCGCCAAGGCCGGTGACCTAATTTCCGTCGCAGCATTTGTTAGGGCAGTCTGGTTCGAACGAAATCTCCACGCGCTTCCCGTTTTTGACGTCGCGAAGTGAATATGTGCGGGTGCTCGTTGCGATGTCGCCCCGAAAAAATCCCAGTTGCTTTAGCAGTGACATTCCTACATCAAGACGTTCGTCCGCTAGAGTTTTCGGTTTGCGCTCGCCTTCTTCCGCGTGGCCACTGACTAGCGTTCTTTCTTTGGTCACGTGATGCTCGTAAGCGATCTTCTGATCAGCCACCCAATTCGCAAGGCGAAGGACCTCACTAGCCGGAACCTTGGCACTATTCTCGGGGAAATAGATGTCGAAGTTTTCACTCGGCGAACACGCAAACAGCGATGGACTCGAAGAAAAAATGGCGAGAAAAAGGAAGACCTGTTTAAGCATTGTAGACGACGTATCCGGCTATGCTGTCTGCGTTTTCGATTGCTTGGTCTGGGTTTTCTTGACCAAATGTCACGCATTCGTTCATAAAGTAGCGCCAATCTCTGGTTCCCATCGTATCGGAGAAGTGGCTTGCCTCATGAATTAAGGTCGATACAACCGAGTCTTTATCCCACGAGAACTCGCGCATTGTGCAGAAGTCTTGATGTATCGCGATGGTGTGTGTAGCTATGTCAGGCGCACAGACCGATGCGGCGACACCAGATCTGTTGGTATTTGGGACGCAGCCAATATACCGGTATCTATCACTGTCCCAACGCGTAAAATTGAAGCCGGTCAGATCTCGTAGAACTCTGGCAATCGCAGTCAGGCCAGCAAGTAATCGCAGCCTGGTGCTGTCGTCGCACCTGCCGAACCACTGTTGAACTCGCGACTTGTCGGTCTCCGACCAGCGCCTAAGGTCGCTGATTCTTGCGCCAACGAGCTTGACGGCGTGATCTCGGTTTGATAACGCCATTTGCCTGAATTCCTTGTTGGTCATGTTCTTGCATATGCGTTCGGTGTTGATTGTTACATGAACCATGGATCCGGGATTGGTATTCGTTGCGGCACCCGAGTGAACCTCAAACCATTCGCCGCCTTCGTTCACGTTGAAGTCGTATTTATTCTCTTTGGAAAAATCGTTCAATTTGCAAGCCTTCCTCTGTGTGAGTCTTCGAAGCCGGAAACAGATGATTGATCATTTAATTCTGGTAAGTCAATGAGATTAAATTGAGATAGGCGAGACGATCTTGGGGCGGCGCTAAAGCATCGAGCTTACGAAGACAATCGCCCGACGACGGATGCAATGAACGAAGTCGCTGACCGCTATAAAAGCAAAGGTGAAAATGCGCCGAAGACTATCGGTATCTGGAATGGCACCCAGGCAGATGACAGCGGGGCGGCATTGTCGATTTCAATTGATGGCGGCAGGCTTTTTGCCCCAATCTTTTGAACTGGCTATGGATGAAAAAAGCCACGCATCATCTCGGCTCGGTGGATTCCGATCCGTTGCCGAACTCGTTGCCGGGATTGCTGAGATTTACGATTCGTTCTATGTGACGTTCGGCCCTCGAAAGTATTTCGAAATGCAGGTATTCGACGACCGCCCAGGCGTAATCTGGATGCTCTACCTGCCGCACATTCTCACACCAGCCCAGGTGCCCGAAGCGTGCGCCCTTATCCCCGCGATGCGGGAAGACAGGCAGCAAGGCACGATCATTGCCAGTTCCCTCAAACTTCTTTATCAGCATGATCAAGTACCACGATCTGCAACGGGCCGGTGGCTTTTGTGATGATGCTGCTGAAAATTGTGAAGGAAGAAGATGAAACGCTACGTAGATCATGCAGCCAACCCTATTGACTGGAGCAGCTTGTTCATCCTGTCAAATCGGATAGATGCACAAGCGTGCCGATTAAAGAATCTACCGGCCGGTGCCGATATAGATTAATGTCGCCAGTCGGCATTGGAGGAAAGCATGAGTTCGATTATCAGTAACACCGTGTCGCCAACCTTGCAAAATATTGATTTAAATCAGCGCTCGACGGCTTTGAATCAGGTGGTCAGCACAACGGCTGCAGCCGTTTCACCGGTGACGGTCACGGCGATTGATCCGCAAATGACCAGCGAGCGAGTCACCCAATATCTGAGCGCGATGGAGACGAATTTTCGTACTGGGCAGGATGCGAAAGACGTAGCAAACGCGCTGGTTTCGACGATGCAGACATTGATCGAACAAAGACCTGATCTTGCTAACGCGCAATTCGATTTTCGGTCGGATAACGGATCGATCATGGTTACGTCCAATACGCTTGACGACAGCGACAAAATCTGGCTGCAGGATCAACTCAACAGCAACGGTTCTCTGGTGCAGGCGGTGAACGCATTTCATAGTGACGCGCTCAGTGGCTATTCGGACTGGGCGAAAGCCGACGGTACACCGTTGACCGACGCGCAAACTCAGGCCATCAGCCGACAGATCGACGCAAGGACGAGTTTCATGCAGCTATTCCAACAACTGAATACCCAAGGCGCGCAATGGGTGTCCGAAGGAGGCGGAACGTTGGAAGGATCAAACGGCTCGACGATAGATTTTTCTCAGAATGCGAAAACCGCTGCGGGCTTTCTGAGCTTCATGCAAAGCGCAAAAACCGTCGAAAGCGGTGCAGACTCCTACGTGGAATCGAATGGCGATGTGAGCTACGGTGGCGTTAAGGGCGACTTGTTCGGCCAAAGCCTGATGCCCGATTTCTTTCCGACCCCGAGCACGTCGATCGGCGTACATGAAACGGCGTAACGGTTCGACGTGCTGCCGTGCAGACAAAAGAACGCTGGCTGCGCTCCGTAACGTACGCTTCGGAGCGCAGCGGCATGTTTCAAGATTGTCTCCTGGATAGCTTCAGCCGTCATCGACGGCCTGGCCGGATCGTATGGACTTCCGCATCAACAAACTCATCTACTTATTAACCATCCTGGCCGGCACACTAATAGCGAGCAATCCACCAAGAACCATAAACGCCGCCAGCATATACATCCCCGAATCATTAGCCTTAGTAACCTCCTTCAACCACCCCACCGCATAAGGACTAAGAAACCCGGCCAGATTCCCAATCGAATTAATCATCGCAATCCCGGCAGCCGCCCCGGTTCCCGCCAGAATCGCCGTAGGCAAACTCCAGAACAACGGCAAAGTAGTCAGAATCCCCATCGTCGCCAGCGTCAACCCAGCCATAGCAAGCAACGTGTTATGCGCCCAGACAACGGACAACACGAGCCCCACCGCACCCAGAAACGCCGGCACCGCAATATGCCACCGCCGCTCCCTGTTCCGATCCGCACTCCTGGCCACAAACACCATCGCAACCACCGCCGCCGCAAACGGAATCGCGGACAACACCCCAATCAGGAACGCATCCGTCACCCCAGTCGATTTGATAATCGTAGGCAACCAGAAGCTAACCCCATAAAGCCCCATCACGAACGAGAAATACGTCAGGCTGAACATCAACACACGCCCGTTGGTGAGTACCTCACGAATCGGCATATCGTGCTTGGTCGCTTCTTCGGCCGACACCTGGCTCTCCAGCAATTGCTGCTCTTCCTTCGTCAGCCACTTAGCCTTGGAGATCCGATCATCGAGCACAATAAATACGAGAATCCCGACAATCACCGAAGGAATCCCTTCCAGCAAAAACAGCCACTGCCACCCATGCCACCCATTCGCACCGTTAAAGTTCTTGAGGATATAACCGGAAACCGGCCCCCCAATCACACCGGAAAGCGCGATCGCCGTCATGAACCACGTCGTCATGCGCCCGCGCCGATGCGCCGGATACCAGTAGGTGAGATACAAAATAATTCCAGGAAAGAACCCCGCCTCGGCGAGACCGAGCAGAAAGCGCATCACGTAGAACATCGTCGGCGTGGTGATGAACATCGTCAGCATGGAAATCACGCCCCACGACACCATGATCCGCGCGATCCACACTCGCGCGCCGACCTTGTGCAGGATCACATTGCTGGGTACTTCGAAGATGAAATAGCTGAGAAAGAAAATCCCCGCACCGAAGCCATACACCGCATCGCTCAGGCCGAGGTCGGTACTCATCTGCAGCTTCGCGAAGCCGACATTCACGCGGTCCAGATACGCGACGATGTAGCAGAGCATCAGCAGCGGCGCGAGCCGCCACGTGACCTTGCGGTAGGTCGCCTCTTCGAATGTGGAAGGCGGCACGCCGGTGCCGGGATGGCGAAGCGGATCTGCGGGACTAGCCATACGTGTCTCCTCGTTTGTTGTGGAATAGAAGTACCGCCGCCGATCGATCCGGCTTGCGCGCTACCACGCGCTCACGCCGAATCAATCGATAGTGGCCGACAACACTGACTGCAAACTGATTGCGGCAACGCACATCTTCATGCGCCACAAAAGCCGCTAAGGCCCCTAAAACCCCTACACACAGCGCCCGCCATCCACTTCGAGGCAAACGCCGGTGATGAACTCCGCTTCATCCGAAGCCAGATACAGCGCCGCGTTCGCAATATCCTGCGGCGTCGAGAAGCGCCCGAGCGGAATGCCCGCGAGAAACTTCTGCCGGTTCTGCGGCGTATCCTCGACGCCCATAAACTCGGAGAGCAGCGCGGTCTCGCCGATCACCGGATTCACGCAATTCACGCGAATCCGCTCCGGCCCAAGTTCAACCGCGAGCGCCTTGCTCGCGATGATCACCGCACCTTTGCTGCCGTTGTACCAGACGAGCCCCGGCCTCGGCCGCACGCCGGCCGTCGACGCGATATTGATGAAGTTGCCGCCGCCTTGCTCTCGAAAATACGGCACGAACTCCTGCACGCTCCAGTAGATGCTCTTCACGTTTACCGCATAGACGCGGTCGAACTCGGCCTCGGTCACTTCGAGCACCGGCTTGTTGCGATGCGTGGTGCCCGCGTTGTTGACGACGATCTGCACGCTGCCGAAGTCGTCGAGCGCGGCCTCGCGCAACTTGCACCAGTCGTCGCGTTGCGCGACGTTGCCGGTTACCGCGATCGCCTTGCCGCCCGCCAGCGCGATCTCGCTCGCGACACGTTCCGCAGCCGGCCCGTTGAGGTCGTTGACCACGACGTTCGCGCCTTCGCGCGCAAAGGTCTTCGCAATGCCTTCGCCGAAACCCGAACCACCGCCCGTGACGATGGCCGTTTTACCTGTCAACCGCATGATGTCTCCGTTATTTGTGATGGTTAGAGCAATGCGTTGCTGCGCGAATCCGCGTTCGATCCGTGTTCGATCCGCGAGTAATCCGATCACTACCCGTGCCGGATCGCGATCGTTTTCAACACGGTGAAGCCGTACAGCGCCTCGAAGCCTTTTTCGCGTCCGTGGCCCGAATGCTTGACGCCGCCGAACGGCAACTCGACGCCGCCGCCCGCGCCGTAGTTGTTGATGAACACCTGGCCTGCGCGTACGCGTCGCGCGAGCCGCATCTGGCGCGCGCCGTCGCGGGTCCAGATGCCGGCGACGAGCCCGAACTGCGTGCCGTTCGCGAGTGCAAGCGCTTCGTCTTCATCGCGAAACGACATCGCGGCGAGCACCGGGCCGAATACTTCGTCGCGTGCGAGCCGGTGGCTCGCGGGCACATCGCGCAGCAGCGTGGGGGCCTGGTAGAAGCCGCTTTCGGGTGCTTCGGCAATCACTTCGCCGTGCGCGGCCATCACGATGCCGTCGTGTTGCGCGTCCGAGAGAAAATCCCACACGCGCTGCTGCTGTTTCGCGCTGATCAGCGGACCGCAGTCGAGGTCGGCCTGCGAAGGGCCGACGCGCAGCGCCTGGAACGCGTTGGCGAGCCGGTCGATCAGCGGCTCGTAAATCGCCTTGTCGATCAGCACGCGGCTGCCCGCCGAGCAGGTTTGCCCGGCGTTCTGCACGATCGCGGAAATGAGGAACGGCAGCGCCGCGTCGAGATCGGCGTCGGCAAAGATGATTTGCGGCGACTTGCCGCCGAGTTCGAGCGTGACCGGCACGTGGTTTTCGGCGGCCATCTGCGTGACGAGCTTGCCGGTGTCGGGCGAGCCCGTGAACGACACGTGATCGATGCCCGGATGGCGCGCGAGCGCGGCGCCCGCTTCGTGTCCGTAGCCGGTCACGATATTCAGCGCGCCGGCCGGCAAGCCGGCTTCGGCGGCCAGCTCGGCGACGCGCAGCACGGAGAGACACGCATCCTCGGCCGGTTTGACGACGCACGCGTTGCCAGTTGCGAGCGCCGCGCCGACGCTGCGCCCGAAAATCTGCATCGGGTAATTCCACGGCACGATATGGCCGGTCACGCCGTGCGGCTCGCGGATCGTCAGCACCGTGTAGCCGGTCTGGTAGGGCAGGGTTTCGCCGTGCAGCTTGTCGGCCGCGCCGGCGTAGAACTCGAAATAGCGGGTGAGGGCGGCGGCGTCGGCGCGCGCCTGCTTGAGCGGCTTGCCGGTGTCGCGCGCTTCGAGCTGCGCAAGCTCTTGCTGGCGCGCGGCCACCAGCATCGACAGCCGGTACAGCACGCGGCCGCGCTCGGCGGCGCTCAGCGCGCCCCACGGGCCTTCGAATGCGCGGCGCGCCGCATGCACGGCGGCGTCGATATCGGCCGCGGTGCCGCGCGCGAGTTGCGTGAACGGCTGGCCGTCCGACGGATCGAGCACGGCGATCGTCTCGCCGCCTGAAGCGGCGCACCACTCGCCGCCGATGAAATGCCGGGCTTCTTCCATGCATGCTCCTTGAGTTGTCGCGCAGCGGCAGGGTGGCTGCGCGCTGTTCCGGGGCCGCGGTTCGCCGTGGTTCGGCGCCGCGGTTCACGGCATTGACAAGCAAAAGCACAATCGACAGTAGTCGGACGATTATCGCGCCGATCCCGCCCGGGGGCCATCGGGTGATTAGCTATAATGGCGCATTCCGTATCGTCCGGTGCGCGGCCTTGCTGGTTCGGGCTAAAGGATTCAGGATGCGCGCGGTTCGCACGTCGTGCGCGTCCCGCTTCTCGTCCCACGCGCCGTACGCCGTATTCCGATTTCCATCCAGTTCAGAGAGCGCTCATGAGCTTCAATCACGTTCCCGCAGGCAAAGATCTTCCGCAAGATTTCAACGTCATCATCGAAATCCCGGCGCAAAGCGATCCGGTGAAGTACGAAGCCGACAAGGACTTGGGTCTGCTCGTCGTCGACCGTTTCATCGGCACCGGCATGCGCTATCCGGCCAACTACGGCTTCATTCCGCAAACGCTGTCGGGCGACGGCGACCCGGTCGACGTGCTGGTGATCACGCCGTTCCCGCTGCTGGCCGGCTCCGTGGTGCGCGCCCGCGCCCTCGGCATGCTGCAGATGACCGATGAATCGGGCGTCGACGCGAAGCTGGTCGCCGTGCCGCACGACAAGGTCTGCCCGATGACGGCTGATCTCAAGTCGATCGACGACGTGCCGGCTTATCTGAAGGACCAGATCAAGCACTTCTTCGAGCAGTACAAGGCGCTCGAGAAGGGCAAGTGGGTGAAGGTCGACGGCTGGGCAGGCATCGACGCCGCGCACAAGGAAATCAGCGAAGGCGTCGCGAACTACAAGAAGTAAGCGCGGGTAAGCGGCGTCGCGGCGAAGCCGGCAGGTGGCTTCACCGGTCAGAGATCCGCTCGAAATACCGATACGAATACAAAGGGCGAACCATTGTGGTTCGCCCTTTGTATTTGCGGCAGCGTGTTCAGCGTGAGCAGCGCGGTTGGGTTTGGGGATCAGGACACGCTGGTCCAGCGCCCGTATCCGGCGACCTGCTTTGCGTCGAAACCGAAGCCGAGCCCCGGCGTTTGATGCAGAACGACACGGCCTTCACAGTGCTCCAGCTGACGGTCCGTAGGCGATGAAGCCGAAGATCGCAAGCGATCTTCCGAGCGGCATCTGCGCTGCAAGGATATAACCTCAATGCATCGTCCGGATGAATCAAACGCATTTTTAAATTTAGGTATTAACCCTTAAGATGCGACGCATCACGGCGCGCGTATGAAGCCGCCTTCGCCACGCGGCGCCGCGTGCTTTTAAGAATTCATCACATGAGCCGAGCCCCCGGATGATGAACCGCAGCAAGCCCCACTCGACATCGCCACGCTGGTCGACCCGGCTGAATTCCGTCGTCACGGCGATCTATCGCAAGCGGCCGGTGTGGATGGTGTCGTTCGCCGCGAGCGAGGCGAGTCTGTCCGAGGGCTTGCGAGCCGCGTGCGCATCGACGGCGATGCTCGCGCTCGGCAATGTGCTGCACGATCCGGTGTTCGCGTGGGCGGCGATCGGCGCCTTCTGGACCTGTCTCGCCGATGCGGCCGGCTCGAACCGCGCGCGCTTTATGTCGATGATGGGCTTCGCGTTGCTATCCACGTTGTGCGGCGGCATCACCGCGTTTGCCGCCGCGCAAGGCACCGCGTTCGCCGCGCTGGCGGTGCTCGCATTTACGGCGCTCGGCGCGTTCGGCCGCATCTGGGGCGCGGCCACGTCGCAGGTGACGATCCTCGCGGCAACCGCGTGCGTCGTGATGGTCGATCGGCCGATGCACGACGCACGCGCCGGGTTTGCGTTTCTCGGCGTCTATCTGGCCGGCTGCCTGTTCGCGGTCGTGCTGAGTCTGACGGTATGGCGCATTCATCCGTTCGGCGCGAGCCGTGCGTCGTTGCGCGCGGTGTATCTGCGTCTCGCCGATGTCGCATTCGATAGCGCGCGCCTCGTCGAACGACGCGCCGCTCGCGCCGACTGGGCGACGCATGCCGCGCAGTTTCGCGCCGACGCGCGCGCGGCGCTCGAACGGTCACGCGATGCGCTCGCCAACGTGCCCGCGTCGCGCGCGGGCGGCGCGGCGGCCTACGACACGCTGCTCGGCTTGCTGACCGATGGCGAAGCGCTGTTTGCGTATCTGATCGCGGTATCGGGCGCGAGCGAGAAGGTGCCCGAAGATCCGCATCGCACGCAACGCGCGGCGCGCCTGCTGAATGCGATCGGCGAAGTGCTGAGCGATATCGGCGCAGCGGCCGGCGACGCGCGCTGGGAACGTCTCGCGGATCTGCAGGAACGTCTGCGGAGTTTGGCGCATCGGCTCGAAAGCGCGTTGCTTGAGCCGGTAAAGCTGGCATCCGGTTTCGAACTCGTCGATTTCGCGCCGCGCGACGGGCATGCGCAGTCGTGGGGCGCCTGTGTCGAGCGATACGCGGCGCGTGCGTGGTCGACGCTGAAAGCGAATCTGTCGTGGCAGTCGGTCGGCTTGCGTCATGCGGCGCGCGTCGGCGTGACGACGACCGCGGGCTTTCTCGTGATTCGCGCGCTCGGTCTGCCGTTCGGCTACTGGGCGACGATGGCGACGTTGCTGATTTTGCAGCCGTCGATTGCCGCGACGTGGCCACGCAGTATCGAGCGCGCGGCGGGCAGTATCGTCGGCGGTTTGCTCGCGGCCGTGATCGGCTATGCGATTCATTCGCCGCTGGGTATCTCGCTCGCGGTGTTTCCGCTGGTAGTCGCGACGATGGCGCTGCGGCCCGTCAGCTATAGCCTGTTCGTGTTGTTCCTGACGCCGGCCTTCGTGCTGGTCGCCGACTTCGCGACGCCGGGCGCCAACGAGTTGGCGTTCGCGCTCACGCGGCTCGGCAACAACGTGCTCGGCTGTTTGCTCGCGTTGGCTGCGACCTTCGTTTTATGGCCGACGCGCGAAAAGCTCGACCTGCGCGTTTATCTCGGCGACGCGGTGCGCGCGAATCTCGCGTATCTGCGCGCATCGCTGGAAGCGCCGCGCTATAGCAGCAAGGAAATCGAGCGGTTGCGTCGCGCGGCGGGCCTGTGCAGCAACAACGCCGAAGAAGCGCTCGGCCGCGCGCGGCTGGAAAAACTCGAAGACTCGACGGCCGATACGGTCACGCTGACGGTGCTCGCTCTATTGCGCCGGATGGCGGGGACTGCGACGCAGTTGCGTCTGAGTGCGAACCGGCGCGACATACATCGTGAGCTCGACGAATGGGTGGCGGCAATCAGCGCGGCAATCGATGCCGCATTGAACCGGACCTCGTTGCCGATGCGGCTGGAGTTGCCCGCGCGCGAGCGGTTGACGTCGCTGGAAGCGGATGTGGTCGGCGAACTGGCGCGTGTGCACCGGTTGCTGACGCAGAGGACGCGGGAGGCGCGGGGCTAGCGCTGGCATCGCGTTGCCCCGGCTTATCCGGAACTGTCGCCGTCTTTCACCGCGGCGTCGGTCAACACCGCCGGCAGCACCGACTGCAAAGTCAACGCCCCCGCGGCCAGCGCGCGCTTATCCGCAGCCGTCAGCCGCTTCACCCAATACTCGGCCCGCGACGCACTCGAGCGGTCCGCCAGCTCGAACGACGCCAACACCCGCACCGGCTTACGCGAGCGCGTATAACGCGCGCCGGTGCCGCTCATGTGTTTGTCGAAGCGCGCGGCGACATCGGTCGCGATGCCGGTATAAACGCTGCCGTCCGAGCATTCGAGCAAATAAAGAAACCATGCCATAACTGCGTTCTAGGGTCTGTTTGCATATGGAACGCACGTGCGTTCCATATGCAAACAGACCCTAGCCCTTGAACGGATTGTGTTCGCGCAACTCATCCACGTACGCGTGGATGCTGTTCTTTTCGTTATCGAGGAAATGGCCGACCGCATCGGCGAAAGCCGGATGCGCGAGCCAATGCGTCGAGCGCGTGACGGTCGGCAGGAAGCCGCGCGCCATCTTGTGCTCGCCCTGCGCGCCGCCTTCGAACGCGCCGAGCTTTTCCTCGATGCAGAATTCGAGCGGCTGATAGTACGCGGTTTCGAAGTGCAGGCACGGCACGTGTTCGAGCGCGCCCCAGTAGCGTCCATACAGCGTGCCGCCAGTTTTGTCGTCGCGCTGATAGACGAGCAGCGAACTCGCGATCGGCTTACCCTCGTATTCGGCGATCACGAGCAGCAGGTTCTCGGGCATCGCCTCACCGATCATCCGGAAGAAGTCGAGGTTCAGATACGGGCTCGAAAAGTGCTCGCGATAGGTTTGCCGATAGCACTTGCTGAAGAAGCGCCAGTCCGCATCCTCGATGTCTTCGCCGCGAATGCGCCGCATCGTGATGCCGGCGTCGTGCACCTTGCGTCGTTCGGCGCGGATGTTCTTGCGCTTCTTCTGTTCGAGCGTCGACAGAAAATCGTCGAAGTCGCGATAGCCGTCGTTGAGCCAGTGAAACTGCACGCCTTCGCGCTGCATCATGCCGATATCGGTGAGCGCGGCCGCTTCGGTTTGGGTCGGAAACAGCACATGCAGCGACGACACCTCGGCCTGCTCGGCGAATGCCATCAGCGTGGCCGCGAGATGCCGCAATGCGTGCGCATCGGTCGACAGCAAACGGTTGCCTTGCACCGGCGTGAACGGCACCGCGCACAGCAGCTTCGGGTAATAGGGCAGGCCGTTGCGCTTGTATGCGTCGGCCCACGCCCAGTCGAACACGTACTCGCCGTACGAGTGCCCCTTCAGATAGACGGGCGCGGCGGCCGCGAGCTTGCCGGTGCGCGCGTCGGTCAGCGTGACGAACTGCGTCGCCCAGCCGGTGTCGGGCACCGCGCATTGCGTGGCGGCGAGCGCGCTCAGGAATTCGTGCCGCAGAAACGGCGTCGGCTGCGGCTGTTGCGCGAGAAGGGCGTTCCACTCGGTGGCGTCCACCTCGGACGGCGACGCCAGAATGCCCGTGCGATAATCGATACGTTGCTGGTTCAATCTGTGTGACTGTTTGCAATGAGCGGCGCGGCTTCGAAGATCAGGAGTCGCGTCGTTCGTTTATCCGGTTGTCCAATTCCGTGGAGCCATCCAGCCGCGGACCCCGCGAGCCGTCGAGGCTTGCCTGTCGATCCTGCCATGAAGACCCGAATCGCTCTTGCCCAAATCAATGTCACCGTCGGCGACTTCGCCGGCAACGTCGCGAAAATCGTCGCCGCCGCGCGTGCCGCGCACAACGATGGTGCGAAGCTGCTGATCGCGCCTGAACTCGCGCTATCGGGTTATCCGCCCGAAGACTTGCTGCTGCGGCCCGCGTTCTATACCGCAAGCGCCGCCGCGTTGGCCGATCTGGCCGCGCAGTTGAAGCCGTTCACCGGGCTGCATGTGATCGTCGGCCACCCATTGCGCGACGGGTCGGACAACCCGGCGAAGGGCCATGTTAATGCAAACGCGCCGATCGAGCGCGGCGTGCCGCCGGTCGATACCTTCAACGCGGCATCGCTGATCGCCGACGGCGAAGTGAAAGGCACCTATCGCAAGCAGGATCTGCCCAATACCGAGGTATTCGACGAGAAGCGCTATTTCGCGTCGGACCCGCAGCCGTTCGTGTTCGAACTCGATGGCGTGAAGTACGGCGTGGTGATCTGCGAAGACGCGTGGCATGCGTCGGCCGCGCAGATCGCGAAGGCCGCGGGCGCGCAGGTGCTGCTGATTCCGAACGGCTCGCCGTATCACCTGAACAAGGAAGCGGTGCGCTTCGACATCCTGCGCGCGCGGATTCGCGAAACCGGCATGCCGATGGTCTACGTGAACATGGTCGGCGGCCAGGACGAACTGGTGTTCGACGGCGGTTCGTTCGTGCTCGACGCGCAGGGCGAACTGGTCGCGAAGCTCGCGCAGTTCGAGGAAGCCACCGCCATCGTCGAATTCGATAACGGCAAACCGCTGCCGGGCGCGCTCGCGCCGGAGCAGTCGATCGAAGCGCAGGTGTACGCGGCGCTGGTGATGGGCGTGCGCGACTACATCGGCAAGAACGGTTTTCCGGGCGCGTTGATCGGTCTGTCGGGCGGCGTCGATTCGGCGCTCGTGCTGGCGGTTGCATGCGATGCGCTCGGCGCCGATAAAGTGCGCGCGGTGATGATGCCGTCGCGCTATACCGCCGACATCTCCACCACCGATGCCGCCGAGATGGCGCGCCGCGTCGGCGTGCGCTACGACGAGATCGCGATTGCGCCGATGTTCGACGCGTTCCGCGGCTCGCTCGCGGAGGAATTCGCGGGCCGCGCGGAAGACGCGACCGAAGAGAACATCCAGGCCCGCATTCGCGGCACGCTGCTGATGGCGTTGTCCAACAAGTTCGGCTCGATCGTGCTGACCACCGGCAACAAGAGCGAGATGGCGGTCGGCTACTGCACGTTGTACGGCGACATGGCCGGCGGCTTCGCGGTGATCAAGGACATCGCGAAGACGCTCGTATACCGGCTGTGCCACTACCGCAACGCGGCCACCACGTTCGCGACGCGCGACGTGATCCCCGAGCGGATTCTGACGCGCGCGCCGTCGGCCGAGTTGCGCGAGAACCAGACCGATCAGGACAGCCTGCCCGAATACGACGTGCTCGACGCGATCATGCGCATGTATATGGAGGAAGACCGCTCGCTCGCCGAGATCATCGCAGCGGGCTATGCGGTCGATGACGTGAAGCGCGTTACGCGTCTGATCAAGATCAACGAGTACAAGCGCCGGCAGGCGCCGATCGGCATCCGCGTCACGCATCGCGCGTTCGGGCGCGACTGGCGTTATCCGATCACGTCGCGCTACACGGAGCCGGTGGCGTGAGGCGGCGCCACGGCGGCGAAACAGCGGTTGCGGTTTCGTCGCCAGCGCGCGGGCGCGGCGCCGTTCGGGGCATGCCCGGGTCATGCCGATAGCCGCCGGACCGGCTGCCGCGTTGCATTCGGTGCGGCGTAGAATAAAAATCACCTGTTTCCCTTTCACCTATCCAGTCACGAGACGAGGTTCGCCATGAAGCGCATCACCGCAGTCATCAAACCGTTCAAACTCGACGAAGTGCGCGAGGCGCTCGCGGAAGTCGGCCTCACCGGCCTGACCGTTACCGAAGTCAAGGGCTTCGGCCGCCAGAAAGGACATACCGAGCTTTATCGTGGCGCGGAATACGTGGTCGATTTTCTGCCGAAGGTGAAAATCGAGGTGGTCGTCGCGGATAACCAGTGCGATCAGGTGATCGACGCGATCATCGGCGCCGCGCGTACCGGCAAGATCGGCGACGGCAAAATTTTCGTCGCGGACGTCGAACGCGTGATCCGTATTCGCACCGGCGAAGAGAACGAAGCAGCGGTGTAGTTCAACCAGCCAGGCCACGCGCCGTCGCGAGGCGCGCCGCACATCGCGCACATCACCGCTTCGCGCGCCGAATAAAAAAAAGGTGCAATACCCTTGCGGGTATTGCACCGATACGCGCCTCTCGCAGCAGCGTGAAAAAGAATCTCTTCTGTTGAAGAAACCTGCACCCCTCGAGGGGCACCCCGAAGGATCACCCTTCGGGGAATTCCGTTCGATTAGAACGAGTGTTGGATACCTGCGTACACGCCGCTTTGTGCGCGGCCTTGCAGCGGGTTGTCCGTCGCGGCGGCGAAGCCCGCGTTGTTCGCGTTCAGACCGAAGTTGGCCGTGCGGCTGTTCCGCACCGTTGCAGCCTGGATGTCCAGCAGCGTGCGCTTGGACAGGTTGTACGAGCCGCCGATCGTGTAGATCGTCGCGTTGCCGCCGCCATTGTTCGCATTCACGTGGTAGACCGCCGCGATCAGCGCCGCAGCCGGCGTTGCCTGCCACGTCACACCGCCCCATTCGTGATCGAGGGTCGTCGGCTGACCAGGCAACACGCCCGTCGCACCGGCGGAACGCACCGCCTGGTAAGCACCCTGAATTTTGAACTGGCCGAGGAAGACGTTGAACATCGCCGAGTATTCGCGCGATGCGGCGAACACGCCGTTACCCGTGTTGGCCGTATTGATGCCGTTGTTGGCAACCGCGCCGCCCCACAGTTGGCCGGTCGTCGAGTTGCGGATTTCATCGTACATACCGCGGATCTGGAACAGCGAGGTCGTGTAGGTGACCTGCGCGCCGGCTTCGCGGCCTTGCGGCGTCGTGCCGTTACCGTTCCAGCTCGTTGCGTTCGACAGCGCGTACTGACCGTAGAAGTCAAAGCCCGCGATCTTCGGCGACTGGTACGCGAAGTTGTTGCTCGACTGCGGCCAGTTGCGGCCACGCACGAGCGATGCCGACGACCAGTTCGACTGACCGAACGGGTCGAAGTCCCACACGCCGTTCGAGATGAAGAGCATGCGGCCCATCGTGAACGTACCGTATTGGTCGTTCGCGAGACCCACAGTTGCCCAGCGATTGAAGAGACCGCCGCCGCCAGGACCCGCGCCCGTCATCGTGTTGAACGAGCCTTCCAACTGGAACAGGACCTTGTTGCCGCCACCGATGTCCTCGACACCCTTCAAGCCCCACAGGCTGGTGCCCCAGTCGCCGCTTTCGGCCCTGAAGCGATTGTCTTTGCCGGTGGCCTGGCCATTCGCGCCAGAACCGGTCGGAACACCCGACATGTACTCGAGGCCGGCATCCAGGCGGCCGTACAGCGTCACGCTGCTTTGAGCGTGTGCAACAACGCCGGCCGACATCAGCGCAGCGGCGAGCAATGCTTTTTTCATCTTCTCCTCCATACCCTGTCAAAAAATGAAACCTAGTACTGCGAGTGGTGTTCGGACGCGAAATGCACCGAACAGGAAGCGGTACCAGGGGAGATTGGCGGGTGGATAGGGTCTCCTGCCGTCACGTGCGGGATTCGAACTCCCCGCGCGTCATGCCGATCCCTCGCCGACCGGTTTCTCCTCTGTGCTTTGAAGTGAAACTACTTTTAATCAACTTTGTTTTGCTACTTTGGTTACTAATTTATCAAAAATACCCCTATTGGGGAGAAGAAATTAGTACCTGCCACAAGTGGTGTCGCCAAATTGCAATACGAATGTGAGCCCCGACCCTTTACAACACCCCGGAAACACGCGTAAAGCCTTGTCTGACAAGGGAATCACAGTGTGAGACGGGGCATGTCAAGGATTGTCACTATTGACGCCTGAAAGGAGCTGGAGTAGTGCGAAAAAGGGCCTTTGGCGGCCCTTTGGAGGCGGTTTTTACGGCGAAACGGATGCGAAAAGCTTGCGCGCGGCAAATAAAAAAGGCGCCCTCGCGGCGCCTTGTCAAACTACATCGACTACATTTTCGATGCGGCCAGCATAGCGGGCCGCACACGATGTTATTCGTGATCCTATTATTTGAGACTGCCCGACAGAAACTGCTTCAGACGTTCGCTCTTCGCGCTACCGAATACGTCGTCCGGACGGCCTTCTTCTTCGACGCGGCCTTGATGCAGGAACATCACATGGTTCGACACGTTGCGCGCAAAACCCATTTCGTGGGTCACGACGATCATCGTGCGGCCTTCTTCCGCGAGCTTTTGCATGACCTTCAGCACTTCACCGACGAGTTCGGGGTCGAGCGCCGAAGTCGGCTCGTCGAACAGCATCACATCGGGGTGCATCGCCAGCGCGCGCGCAATCGCGACGCGCTGCTGCTGACCGCCTGACAGATGCGACGGATACTGTTTTTCCAGCCGCGGCGCGAGACCTACTTTCTCCAGATATTCGCGCGCGCGGTCCTCGGCTTCCTTGCGCTTCAGACCGAGCACATGAACCGGCGCCTCGATGATGTTCTCGAGCACGTTCATGTGCGACCACAGGTTGAAGTGCTGGAACACCATCGCGAGCTTCGTGCGTACACGCTGCAACTGCTTCGGATCCGCCACGCGCAATGCGCCGTCCTTCGCCGCTTGCGTGCGCACTTCCTCGCCGTCGACAAAAATACGGCCCGCGTTCGGTTGTTCGAGAAAGTTGATGCAGCGGAGCATCGTGCTCTTGCCCGAGCCGGACGAACCGATCACGCTGATCACGTCGCCGGCATTGGCTTTTAGCGACACGCCCTTGAGGACTTCGTTGTCGCCGTACTTTTTATGAAGCTCGTCGATGAAGAGCTTCTGCTTGTTGGAGTTCATCAGGATCCTTTGAGCCGTGCGCGCCGGGCGGGCGCGCTGCCCGGGTTACTTGCCTTGCGGCCGCAGGTAAGCGAGCCAGCGGCGCTCGGCGCGGCGGAACAGCCACACGAGCGCGAAAGAGATGCACAGATACAGCAGCGCGGCGATGCCGAACGCGTTGAACGATTGATACGTGGCGGAATTCACGTCGCGGGCGATCTTCAGGATGTCGGGCACGGTGGCGGTGAACGCCACGGTGGTCGCGTGCAGCATCAGAATCACTTCGTTGCTGTAGTAGGGCAGTGCGCGACGCAGCGCCGACGGCAGAATCACGCGCCGGTACAGCGTGAACGACGACATCCCGTACGCGCGCGCCGCTTCGATCTCGCCGTACGGCGTCGCCTTGATCGCGCCGGCGAAGATTTCGGTGGTGTACGCGCAGGTGTTCAGCGTGAACGCGAGCAGCGTGCAATGCATGCCGTCGCGGAAGAACGCGTTGGTCAGCTCGTTGTTGCGGATGATCTCGAGGCTATAGAGGCCGGTGTAGCAGAGCAGCAGCTGAACGTAGAGCGGCGTGCCGCGAAAGACATACGTGTAGAGCCATACGAGGCGCGCAAGCCACTTCTTCTTCGACACGCGCGCGACCGCGAGGGGCACCGACAGACAGAAGCCCAGACCGATCGACACCACCAGCAACCACATCGTGATCGCGACGCCGGTGAAGCGATAGCCGTCGGTGAACAGATAGTTGCGCCAGTATTGCTGAATGATCTCAATCATAGATCCGCCTTTCGCACGCCGGTCGAGTAGCGCTTTTCGAGGTACATCAGCACGAAGTTCGATACCGTGGTGATGACCAGATAGATCGCGCCGGCCAGCAGCGTGAAGAAGAAGAACCGCAACGTGCCTTTGCCGGCGTCCTGCGAAGCCTTGACGACATCGGCGAGACCGATGATCGACACCAGCGCGGTCGCCTTGACCATCACCTGCCAGTTGTTGCCGATGCCGGGCAGCGCGAAACGCATCATCTGCGGGAACATCACGCGCGAGAACACCTGCCAGTTCGTCATGCCGTAGGCCGCGCCCGCTTCGAGCTGGCCGCGCGGCACCGCGAGAAACGCGCCGCGGAAAGTCTCGGTGAAGTACGCGCCGTAGATGAAGCCGAGCACCGCGACGCCGGCCACGAACGGATCGATGTCGATCTGTTCCCAGCCGAGCGCGTCGGTCAGGTTGTTCAGCCAGATCTGGATGCTGTAGAACAGCAGCAGCATCAGTACGAGGTCGGGCACGCCGCGCACGAGGGTCGTGTACACGGTGCCGAGGCCGTAGGAGAAGCGGTTTTTCGACAGTTTGGCGGCCGCGCCGATCAGGCCCAGCACGAACGCGAGCACCAGTGACAACACCGCCAGTTTGACGGTTTGCAATGTGCCGCTGAGAAGCAGCGGGCCGTAGCCTTGGAGGAACATAGGAAGTCCTTGACGATGCGCTCGTGACGCACCGCGAAAGACGCGGCCCGCGTTGCGCCGCGTTGGGGCTGAGCGTTCGGCTCGCCGTGACTGGCGGCGCACAGCATGCCGCTGTGCAAATCATCGCTGCCGGAACGTTGCCGTTCCCGCAGCGCGCTTTCGGGACTTTCGTCTCGTCTTGTTTTGAATCTACTGCCCGGTGTTGCAACTGCGTCTGTTACCGCCACTGCCGCCCGCATCTGCCGACTCTAGTACGAAGCGCCGGCCAGGCCCATGCGGGCGAGCCCGGAGTTCCGCTCAACGTGCTGGATAGATGTCGAAGTCGAAGTACTGCTTTTCGAGCTTTTTGAACGTGCCGTCCTGATGAACCTCGGCGAGCGCCTGGTTGAATTTCGCCTTCAGATCGGCGTCGCTCTTGCGCAGACCGATCGCGGTGCCTTCGCCGATCGTCTTCGGATCCTTCACTTCCGGACCTGCCCAGCCAAAGCCTTTACCACGCGGCGTCTTCAGGAAGCCGGCGTCGGCCTGCACTTCGTCCTGCAGCGCGGTGTCGAGGCGGCCCGAGGCGAGATCCGTGTACACCTGGTCCTGATTCTGGTAGGACACGATGGTCACGCCTTTCGGTTCCCACCAGAGCTTCGCATACTGTTCCTGAGTCGATCCCTGCTCGACGCCGACGCGCTTGCCCTGCAGCGATTCGACGGTCGGCAGCAGCGGCGAACCCGCTTTCGCGATCATGCGGGCCGGCGCATCGAATAGCTTGTCGGAGAAGTCGATCTGTTCGCGGCGTTTGTCCGTAACGGTCAGCGACGAGATGATTGCGTCGAACTTCTTGCCCTTCAACGCCGGGATGATGCCGTCGAGATCCGACTCGACCCACACGCATTTCACGTTCATCTTCGCGCACAGCGCGCGGGTCAAGTCGGCGTCGAAGCCGACGATCGCGCCGCTGGGCGCCTTCGATTCGAACGGCGGATAACTGGCGTCGACTCCGATACGCACGGTTTTCCATTCTTTCGCCATCGCGCCGGTGGCCATGACTGCCAGAGCCACGCACAGTGCGAACTTCTTCATGTTTCTCCTGGATCAAACTCTGGTCGTCGTGGTGATTCGACCCGGCGAGCGCCGGCCGATGGCCAACGGTCGCTATAACGGTCGCTATTCTAGGCGGCCAAAATTGCGCCGCCGCCGAGATGCCGCCCGATTCCGCGCGGCCAATGTCCGGTGCGGCGCGCGCGGCAGGTCCGCTTCTGTCTTGCTTCCGTGTCGTTTTGCCGTTAGCCGAAGCCGGTCGCGAAGCGGTCGCGCAGCGCCCGGCGGGGCTTGCCGGCGCGTGGCCGACGGCTCGCCGAACGCTCGTACGGCTCGAAAAGCGCGGTATTTTACCCGAAGAGCGGCAGGGCGCCAGTCCGGGAGGGCAGCGCGCGGCGAGTCGCCGCGGCGGGCGTTGTGCGGGCGCGACGCCGGAGCGATTTTTGTCGCGCAAGGCGGGTGAGCGCCGGCGCCTGGTGCTTTGCGTTCACCGCCCGCGATTGTCCACATCGATGGAACGGTCCGGTGCATTCGCGCCCGATTGTTATGCGCCCGCGTTGCCCCTACATTCTCCGCATCGTTCTGTTTACCTACCGGGAGACTTTCCATGATCGAGATTCGCCGTTCCGAAGAACGCGGCCACGCCAACCACGGCTGGTTTGACTCGTATCACAGCTTCTCGTTTGCCGATTACCGCGATCCGCAACACGTGCATTTCGGTCCGCTGCGTGTGATCAACGAAGACCGTATCGAAGGTGGTCAGGGCTTCGGCGCGCACGGCCATCGCGATATGGAGATCGTCACGTATGTGCTGGAGGGCGCGCTCGCGCATCGCGACAGCATGGGCAACGGCTCGACGATCCGCCCCGGCGACGTGCAACGGATGAGCGCGGGCACCGGCGTGCAGCATAGCGAATTCAACGCATCGCGCGACGAACTCGTGCATCTGCTGCAGATCTGGGTGATTCCGCGTCGCGCGGGCGATCAGCCCGGCTATGAGGAAAAGCGCTTCGACGCCGACAGCAAGCGCGGCCGTCTGCGCGTGATTGCGTCGCCTGACGGACGCGACGGCTCGGTGACGATCCATGCGGATGCCTCGATCTATGCGGGGCTGTTCGACGGCGAGGAAACCGCCACGCTCGCGCTGCCGGCGGAGCGCCTGGCTTACCTGCATGTGGCGCGTGGCGCGGTGACCGTCAACGGCACGGCGCTGAAGGCGGGCGATGCCGCGAAGCTGAGCGGCATCGACACGGTGACGCTCGAAAGGGGTGAAGACGCCGAAGTGCTGCTGTTCGATCTTGGCCAGCTCAACGGTTGAGCCGGAAGACGCGATTGCCACGGGTCGATCCGGCGGCCGCGGGCGGGCGATAAGTGCGTAACGCGTTTTCCACCGCTCGATCGCGGATCCGCGCGCCGCACGCATGAAGGTGGCGATGCAACCTGCATGACGCAGCTATCACGTAGCCATCACGCAGTCATAGCACCGACCAGACGGCGCTGAAAAAGGCGCCACCAAAAAAAGCGCCACCCAAAGGCACCCCCAGGCGGCCAGCACAAAAGAGCAACGCCACGGAAAACCTCTTCCGTGGCGTTTTTTCGTCGGCAAGGCGGCCGCACCGGCGCGCCTTGCATGCGCACTGCGCCGCTTACTCCTTGGCGGCCGGCGCCGATGCCGCGCCTTTACGATGCTCCCAGCGCTCGCGCATCTTCTCGTGACGCTGTTCCATCCGCTCGAAGCGCTTCTTCAACGCGGTGCTGACGGTAGTCTTCTGCTGGTCGTTCAGGCCGTTATAGAACTTGAGCCAGGCGTCGGTGGTTTGCTGACGCAGTTGCGCGTCCTTCTGCTCGATCTGCTGATGCGCCGCGGCCATCGCGTTCAGATCCAGGATAGGCTGCTGCTGCGCCGCCTTGAACTGATCGTGCGCCTGCTTGCGGTTCGCGCGCATCGCTTCGTGGTTCTGCTTCATCGTATCGAGCGCGCTTTGCCACAGCTTTTCCTGGTCCGCGTTCAGCTTGAGCTGGTCGTGAAGTTGGGTTAGCTGCTTCATGAAGTGGCCGTGCCAGCCGCCGTGGGCATGCTCGGCGGGTTGAGTTGCGGATTGAGCTGCGGATTGAGCTGCATATGCGGCACCGGTGCCGATGGCAAGAGCGGTGGCCGCAACGGCGAGAACGCGCGACATCTTTTTGATGGACATATAAGGCTCCTTGTAATGGAATAGCCGACGATGCAACCGGTCATGGGGACTGCCTGCACTCGGTAAGGCACAGCGTAGAGAAGCGCGCCGAATGCTGTGTTACGCGCATCGGTACCGCTATTACCAGGCATTACGCGCGGCTTTCACCGTAACACCCAGTAACTGTTGACGCGGTTTGGAAAACGAAATCCCTTTTGGCTGCGCGTTAAACTTCAATCCATGGCTACTCAAATTCTGGTTGTCGACGACGACGTCGAATTGCGCGATCTTCTGCGCGACTATCTCGCCCGTCAGGGCATCGAAGTTTCGGTGCTGCATGACGCTGGTTCACTGGAGCGCCGGCTCGAGCGCGAACGCCCGGACCTGATCGTGCTCGACCTGATGATGCCGGGGGTAGACGGGCTCACCGCGTTGCGCAAGCTGCGCGCGTCCGGCGACGATATTCCCGTGATCATGCTGACCGCGCGCGCGGACGACGTCGATCGCATCGTCGGTCTCGAACTCGGCGCGGACGACTATCTGGGCAAGCCATTCAATCCGCGCGAATTGCTCGCGCGCGTCCAGGCGGTGCTGCGCCGCCGCCGCACGTTGCCGTCGGCGGCCGCGCCGGAGCAGCGCGAGCCGTTCAGCTTCGGCCGCTTCACGCTGGATTTCCAGTCGCGCACGCTGCATCTCGAAGACAAGCCGCTCGCGCTGTCGGGCAGCGAATTCGCGCTTCTCAAGATCTTCGTCAATCACCCGATGCGCACGCTCACGCGCGAGCGTCTGCTGGAACTGTTGCACGGTCCCGAGTACGACGGCACCGATCGCGGCATCGACGTGCAAGTCTGGCGCCTGCGCCGCATCCTCGAAAGCGATCCATCCACCCCGCGTTTCATCCAGACGGTGCGTGGCCGCGGTTACGTGTTCGTGCCGGACGGCGAGCAACATGCGTCGGCCCATTGACACACTATTCGGACGCCTCGCACTGCTGGTCGTCGGGGTGCTGCTGCTGTCGCATTTCGCCTGGTTCGCGCTGATCCGCGTCGAGCGCACGCAATTGCAGGCGCGCTACGCGGTCGAGGAAGCCACCTTTCTGGTCGAGGCGGTGCGTCAGCACGTCGCCCGTACACCGGATCAACCGTTGCCGTCGCGCGTGAAGCTCGTCGACCCGGCGAGCCCGGAAGTGCCCAGGGAGAACGCGGCAGTACCGGCGCCGCTCGAGCGCTTCGTCGATGACGTGCGCGATCGCATGCCGACCGACACCCAGGTGCGCGTGGGGCCGCCTGGCGGTCCGCCCACGCTATGGGTGCGCGCGGCAACCGATCACAACTGGATCGTGGTGCCCGTGCAGCCGCTGCGCGTGCCGCGCTCGCTCGACCGCACCGTGTTGTGGCTCGTCATTATTTTCTCGTTCGCGGTGATGGCGGCGCTGTTTGCCGCGTGGGCGCTGCAAAAGCCGTTGCGCACACTCGCGCAGGCGGTCACGCGGTTCGGCCGTGGCTTGCCGGTGCCGCCGGTGCCGGAGCGCGGTCCGCGCGAATGGCGTCAGCTCACGCACGGTTTCAATCAGATGGTGCAGGAAGTCTCGCGTACCGAGAACGATCGCGCGGTGATGCTGGCTGGCGTCGCGCACGATCTGAAGACGCCGCTCGCGCGTCTGCGGCTGCGCGCCGAAATGATGGACGACATAAAAACGCGCGACGGCGTCGTGCGCGACGTCGATTCGATGACGCACATCGTCGAGCAATTTCTCGTGTTCGCGCACGACAGCGCGGACCGCAGCGAGCCCGTCGAGGTCGACGCGCAGTGCGAGCGGGTCGTGCGCAGCTATCGGGCGGTGGCCGTGGGCGCGCCGACCGTGCAGACCGAACTCCATGCCGGGCCGGCGTTCCTGCTGCCCGCCGCCACGCTCGACCGGATCCTGTCGAACCTGCTCGACAACGCGCACGCGTATGGCGCGCCGCCGGTGGTCGTCGCTACCGCGCGCACGGCGCACGGATTCACGCTATCCGTGTGCGACAACGGCACTGGCATCGCCGCGCAGGACCTGATCAACGCGAGCCGGCCGTTCGTACGGCTCGACCCGGCGCGCGGCGGCAACGGGCATAGCGGGCTCGGTCTGGCGATCGTCGAGCGGCTGGTGCGGCGCTCCGGCGGCGAGTGGGAAATCGGCAACCATGGCGGCAGCGGCCTGCGGGTGTTGATGAGCTTTCCGTTCGAGGTGCTGCCCAAGGTCGCGGTGGCTTCGGAAAACGTCTGGTGAAAACGCGCTAGTGATCCCGCTAACGGGGCGCGCAAAAGAATCGGGTTGGGCAAAAAGAATCGCGATGCGGGCGCAGGGTGCCGGCATCGCGGCGGCGTGCGGCGTGCCGGCGTGCGTTAGTCCGAAAAAAGCGTATTCAACGCATTGGCCGTTTCGCTATCGACGGTGTTCCACGTCACCGTGTCCGCCTCGAAGATGTAGTGCGTCGTGTATTTGCCGAGGCGCGCGAGTATTTCCTCCTGAATCAGTTCTGGCGCGACCTCCAGCTTCAGGTACCACGCGGTAGACGACAAGCGCGTCTGGAACGCGCCGTACTCGGCGAGCAGATGGTCGAATGCGTCAGCGTCCTGATCGCGACAGACGATCACCAGATTTCCCTTCATGCGAATCTCCCGTTAAAGCGGTAGCGATAATCTCGATGTCAGGATCGATCATACCTGCTTCGTTGCCCGAAGCCTGATGTCGCGAGCAGGTGTGGGGTAGAGCGCTCGAGGTTCATCAAGCCGGCTGCCGGCCGTGCGTATCCGTAGCCCGGTACGCTGTTGGCGAAAGGAAAGAGAGACGATGAAACTCGCCGCAGTGCCACTGCGCGTGGCGCTCAGTGGCTTCACCAGGCGTTCACCGCCGTGCGCGCGGGCGGCGCGGTATCGTCGGGCGGCAGCGCTTCGGTACGGTCGCGGCCGCCGGTCTTGGCCGCGTACAGCGCGGTATCGGCGCGGCTCATCAGGCGCTCGGGCAACTCGTCGGGCGACAGTTCGGTGATGCCGATGCTCACGCTCAGACCCGCCGCGGCCGGCAGCTTTGGCGACGGCACGTCTTTCAGGCGCAAGCGCAGGCGCTCGACCACTTCGCGGCCGTCGGCGAGATCGGTGGCGGGCAGCAGCAAGCCGAACTCCTCGCCGCCGAGCCTGCCGATCGCGTCGGTGCCGCGCAGCTCGGCGCGGCAAGTGTCGACGAAATGTTCGAGCGCGCGATCGCCGGCCGCATGGCCGAAGCGGTCGTTGATCTGCTTGAAGTGATCGAGGTCGGCGATCGCCATGCACAGCGGCTCGTTGTTCGCCTGTGCGCGGTCGATCTCACGGCGCAACAGATCGAGGAAGTAGCGCCGCGACAGCGCGCCGGTCAACGCATCGTGCCGCGCCTCCGCCGACAACAGCGTATTGGCCGACTGCAACTGCTCGGCTAGGTCGCGCGTCGCACGATGATGGCGCCGCTCGCGCACATAAGACACGGTGATCACCCATGCCAGCGCGACGGTGCCGGCCAGCGTCAGAAACACCAGCAGGTGGTCGCGCTTGTGATTGCGCATCAGCTCGGGCCACGCGGCGAGCGGATCGACGAGGTGCGCGGAGAGCCCCGAATTCAGGCCGCTGCGGTTCTGATACAGCGCCGGCATCGGCTGCTCGACCGAGCCGAACAGCTGACCGGCGACCGCGGTGGGCACCCATGGCGCCTGTTCGCGCACCTGGGTATCTTCGCGGATCAGCATGTCGGGAAAGGTATCGCGGCGGTAGATGGTGCGCCGTTCGGCCGGGCTCATCCGCGTGACGCGCGAGTTCGGCAGCACATGACCTTCGAGCGCGCTGTTGTGCGCCATGATGATGACGCCGTTGTCGTCGGAGACGAAGGTGCCCGCGTGCGCGACCCAGTGGCGCAGCCGCGCAATGCCGACCTTGGCGACCACCGCGCCGACCAGCAGCCCTTCCGAGTAGACCGGCGCGGCGATGAAGATGCCCGGCTCGCCGCTCTTGCGGCCCATCCCGTAGGCTTCGGCAAACGCGCCGAGCAGCGCCTTGGTCAGATAGGCGCGCGCGCGCATGTCGGCGCCGACGAACGATTGCTGCGCGCTATTCTGGCCGTCGACCGTCGTGCTCGACGCAACGCAGATACCGTTTGCGTTGACGATCCAGATCTGGTCGAGCCCGGAGAAGCCTTGCGCGTCGTGCAGGAACTTGCTGACCGCCGTCATCTGCGGGTTGTTGAGCAATGCGTTGCGCAGCGCGGGTTCCGCCGCCTCGCCGTTCGCGGCATAATTCTGCGATTGCACCAGGGCGCGCTGGACCACGTCCATTTCGGCCATGGTTGCGGGGATGGCGCGGGACATCGCGAGGTCGCTCGCGATCACTTCCGCCATGTTGTCGACGATCGACGTGGACATCTGCCGCTGCGTGTGCAGCGCCGCATCCAGCTCTTGCTGTACCATCCGGTCCGCGACCATGCCTGCCCCGAACCAGCAAGCCAGTACGATCAGCACGAGGCTGACCGGCCCGGCTACCTGGCGCAAGGTTGTCGTCCTGTTCATCGACCCTCTGATCCGTGTGGCTGTGACATGCAACTTGCTCTTTCGTGGCAGCGTGCCGACGCTGCGTTGGCCGCCTCCCGGGATGAACCGTTCTTAAGCGGGCACGGCGTTTCCCGATTTTAACCGTCGCAACGCACGACGCCACCCGTTATTGCGGGGATGCGCACCGCATAGCTTGCGTCGATCAGGTTGTTAACGGCAGGCGCGCCGGTTTCTTGATAGCTGCGCGGGTTTTCCGGCCGCTTCGCGGCGGTGCCGGAAGCGCGGCGCCGGACGCGTGTGTGGCTTACGCGCCACGCGGGCGAAGGCGCGGCACGCGCGCCCCTGCCGGAGTCCGCGGCGGCAGGGTACAGTGCGGCGCGGTGGCGCGAGCATGGCTGCCCCGGCGGCTGCCTGGCCTTACGAGAGCCTTGCTGGGCGGGCTTGTGGCGATGTATCGCTATTTGCGGCTGGAGGTTGTGCCTGAAACACAGGATGGTGTAGTGTCGTGCCGTCCAAAACGAGGAAAGCCCGCCGGCCTTCGGGCGGCGCCCGCGGTGACAGGAGTCCGGTGTGATGGTGGTGGTCGTGGGCAGTTCGTCCATGAGCATGTTCGTCGCCGGCCCGCATGTCTCCAACGCTAACGATTTACCAAGCACGCGTGTTTTGCCATGCCTGATTTCCGCTTTCCGGACCTATCCATAGACCGCCGTGCGATAGCCGCGGCCTCCTTCGAGCGTTCGAACGCCCGTTTCGACGGGGAGGGCATCTGATGGATTTCAGCTTCAACCTGAAGCGCACCGCCAATGCATCGGCATGGCGCGTGCTGCCCAACCGCTGGGACTTCGTCGCGTTTCCGCTGATCATCTGCATCATCGCGATGGCGGCGATCGGCTTTCACGAGACGCTCGCGCCGATGTCGACGTTGCAGACCCAGGCGATCTCGCTCGATCCGTCGAACCTGCCCGAGTACGCGATGCGCACCACGCTGCGCATGCTCGCGGCGATGGTCGCCTCGCTCGTCTTCACGCTCGTGTACGGCACGCTCGCGGCCAAGAGTCGCCGCGCCGGCCTCGTGCTGGTGCCGATTCTCGACATCCTGCAGTCGGTGCCGGTGCTGGGCTACATTTCGTTTACGGTCACGTTCTTTCTGACGATGTTCCCGGGCCGCGTGCTCGGCGCCGAACTCGCCGCGATCTTCGCGATCTTCACGAGCCAGGCATGGAACATGACGTTCAGCTTCTACCAGTCGCTGCGCACCGTGCCGCGCGATCTGGACGAAGTGTCGCGCGGCTTCCATCTGACCTCGTGGCAGCGCTTCTGGAAGCTCGAAGTGCCGTTCTCGATGCCGGGCCTCATCTGGAACATGATGATGTCGATGTCGGGCGGCTGGTTTTTCGTGGTCGCCTCCGAAGCGATCACGGTCGGCAACCGCACGATCACGCTGCCGGGCATCGGCGCCTATCTCGCGCAGGCGATCGCCGAGAAGAACCTGCACGCGATCGGCTGGGTGATTCTCGCGATGACGGTGGTGATTCTCGCGTACGACCAGTTCCTGTTCCGCCCGCTCGTCGCGTGGGCCGACAAGTTCCGGATGGAATTCACGAGCTCGGGCGATGCGCCGAACTCATGGCTGCTCGATCTGATTCGCCGCACCCGGCTGATTCACCGTCTGCTGGTGCCGCTCGGCTGGATGTTCGCGCGCGCCGCGCGGGTGCGCATGCAGTTGCCGGCGTTCCAGACGCCGCGCTTCCATATTCCGCAGCGCGAGAAAAGCTCGAAGCTCGGCGACATCGTGTGGGCCGCGCTCGTATTGATCGCGACCGTGTTCGTCGTGTATCGGGTGTTTCTGTATGTGCGCACCGGCGTTACGCTCGACGAGGTTGGCCACGTATTCGTGCTCGGCTTGATCACGCTGTTGCGCGTGGTCGTGCTGATCGCGATCGCGTCGCTGATCTGGGTGCCGATCGGCGTGCTGATCGGCCTGCGCCCGGCGCTTGCCGAAAAGGTCCAGCCGCTCGCGCAGTTCCTCGCGGCGTTCCCGGCGAACCTGCTGTTCCCGGTGTTCGTGATCGCGATCGTGCGCTTCCATCTGAATCCGGACATCTGGCTGTCGCCGCTGATCGTGCTGGGTACCCAGTGGTATATCCTGTTCAACGTGATCGCCGGCGCGAGTTCGTATCCGAACGATTACCGCGAGGCGGCCAAGAACTTCCATATTCGCGGCTGGCAGTGGTGGCGTCAGGCGATGCTGCCGGGCATCTTCCCGTACTACGTGACCGGCGCGATCACCGCGTCGGGCGGCGCGTGGAACGCGAGCATCGTCGCCGAGTTCGTGCAGTGGGGCGATACCAAGGTCGCCGCGCACGGCCTCGGCGCCTATATCGCGCAGACCACCGCGGCGGGCGACTATCCGAAGATCATCGTCGGCATCGCCGTGATGTCTTTGTTCGTGACACTCTTTAACCGTCTGCTGTGGCGTCCGATGTACGCCTACGCGGAAGGCAAGCTCCGCCTAGATTGAGAAATGAAGGCATAACGCGATGCAAAATCCGAAAGCTGCTATGACTGCCGCGCCGATCCAGACGCCGCCGAAGCCCCCGCGCCTCGGCGAGGAAATCCTGCGCGTAAAGGACGTGTGCCGCGGCTTCAACAAGACGCAGGGCGAACTGCTCGTCCTCGACGACGCGAATCTGTCGCTGCGCGAAGGCGAGATCGTCGGGCTGCTCGGCCGCTCGGGCTCGGGCAAGTCGACGCTGTTGCGCATCATCGCCGGTCTGATCGAGCCGACCGACGGCGAAGTCACCTATATGGGCAAGCCGCTCGAAGGCCCGGCGAAAGGCGTCGCGATGGTGTTCCAGACCTTCGCGTTGTTCCCGTGGCTGACCGTGCTGCAAAACGTGGAAGCAGGTCTCGAGGCGCAGGGCGTGGCGGCCAGCGAGCGGCGCACGCGTGCGCTGGCCGCGATCGACCTGATCGGTCTCGACGGTTTCGAAAACGCGTATCCGCGCGAGCTGTCGGGCGGCATGCGCCAGCGCGTCGGTTTTGCGCGCGCGCTGGTGGTCGACCCGACGCTGCTGCTGATGGACGAGCCGTTCTCCGCGCTGGATGTGCTCACCGCCGAGACGCTGCGTACCGACCTGCTCGATTTGTGGACGCAGGGCCGCATGCCGATCAAGGCGGTGCTGATCGTCACGCACAACATCGAGGAAGCGGTGTTCATGTGCGACCGGATTCTGGTGCTGTCGTCGAATCCCGGCCGCGTGATCGCCGAGATCAAGGTGCCGTTCAAGCATCCGCGCAATCGTCTGGACCCGGCGTTCCGCCGTCTGGTCGACGAGATCTACGCGAAGATGACCGCGCGCCAGACCGACGAAAAGACCCGCAAGGGGCTCGAGCTGCATAGCTGGCTGCCGCACGTGTCGACCAACCTGATGGCCGGTCTGATCGAGACGCTTGCCGCCGCGCCGTACCACGGCCGCGCCGACATGCCGGAAATCGCGCGCTCGCTGCATCTGGAAGTGGACGATCTGTTCCCGATCGCCGAAGTGCTGCAACACCTCGGTTTCGCCGATGTGCGCGAGGGCGATATTTTCCTGACGCCGCCGGCGCGCGTGTTCTCGGAGTTCGGCACGCAGGAACGGAAGATGATGTTCGCCGAGCACCTGCTGCGGCACGTGCCGCTCGCCGCGCGGATCAAGAAGGTGTTGAACGAGCGGCCGGGCCATCGCGCGCCGCGCGTGCGTTTCGAGCAGGAGCTGGAGGACTTTCTGTCGGACAGCGCCGCCGAGGAAACCCTCGACGCGGTCATCAACTGGGGCCGTTACGGCGAGATCTTCTCGTACAACGACCAGACCGAAATTTTCAGCCTGGAAGACGTGGAGTCTTAAGCCGGCTGATACGTGTTCAAACGGCGCCGGCCCTATCGCGAACAGCGCGGCTCATACGGCGTAGGGTTCGCGCAACGCTTTCTTGTCGACCTTGTTGGTGCTGGCCACGCGCGGCAGCGCGTCGACGAACGCGACCGCGCTCGGCTTCTTGTAGCTCGCAATCTGCGTACGGCAATGCGCGATCAGTTCGTCGGCGCTGGGCGAGCCGCCGCGGCACACGACGAACGCCATCACTTTTTCCCCCCACTTCGGATCCGGCACGCCGATCACCGCCGCCTCGTACACGGCGGGATGCGACAGCAGCGCTTCCTCGACCTCGCGCGAATAGATGTTTTCGCCGCCCGAGATGATCATGTCTTTCTTGCGATCGACCAGATACAGGAAGCCGTCCGCGTCGAGATAGCCCATGTCGCCGCTGTAATACCAGCCGTCGCGCAGCGCTTCGTGCGTGGCGACGCTGTTGTTCCAGTAGCCTTGCATCATCGATGGCGACGCCACCGTGACTTCGCCGACCTCGCCGATCGCGCACACCCTGCCATCCGCATGACGCGGCTGGATTTCGCAGCGGAAATAGGGCTGGCCCGCCGACGCGAGACGGCGTGCTTCGTCGGGACTGCCTTCGGGCCGATGCTGGCCTCGATGCAGCACGGTTGCCGTCGCGTTTTCGGTTGCACCATAGACCTGGGTGAAGACCGCTCCGAAATGCGCGATCGCGCGACGCAGCAGCGGCACCGGCATCGGCGCCGACGAATAAACGACGTTCTGCAAAAAGTGCGGCGTGCTGCGGACCGGCTCCGGCGCTTCGAGCAGCGTCTGGATCATGATCGGCGCGAGCAGCGCGGCTGAGATGCGATAGCGATTCAGATCGCGGTATATGTCGTTCGGCTCGAAGCCGCGATGCAGCACGATCGAGCCGCCGCACCACGCGTAGGCCATATATACGTTCAGGCCGCCGATGTGATACAGCGGCATCACCAGCAGAAAGCGGTCTTCCTGACGCGCGCTGAAGGTCGCGTTGCAGATCTGCGCTTGCGCGTACTGGCCGGCGTGGCCGTGCATCACGCCTTTCGGCTTGCCGGTCGTGCCGCTCGTGTAAATCAGATAGACGGTGTCGTCCTGCTGCGCGCGCATGGCCGGTTCATTGGCACGGGCGCTCGCGAGCAGTGTTTCGTAGTCGAGGCAGGCGGGCATGGCGGAATCGGGCGCCTCGCTCGCGCCGATGCAGATCAGCGTCGGCACATGCGCGAGAGCCGCGCAGATTTCGGCGACACGTGCCGCGTACTGCGCTTCGAAGATCAACACGGACGGCTGGCAGTCTTCGAGAATCTGTATCTGCTCGGGCGCGGAAAGCCGGTAATTCAGACCATTGCCGATAAAGCCGCATTGCGACACGGCCCAATACATCTCGATGATTTCCGGGCAGTTCTGGCCGAGAAACGTCACGCGTTGCTGGCGGCGCAAACCGAGCCCGCACAGCGCGTTGGCGAGCCGGTACACGCGCTCGCGCAACTGGCCGTGCGTGATTTCGCGATCCTGGTAGAAGATCGCGGGTTCATGCGCATACAGCGCGGCGTTGCGCGCAAGGATGCTGCCCAGAATCATGTCGTCGTCTCCGTATTTTTTCTTTGCCGTATGCGCCGCTAGGCGCGCCGTTCGGGTTTGAGCATCGAGGCCGACGTCACCAGAATCCGCGCGCACGAGCTTTGCAGATGCTTGCGCATCGCCATGTCGGCACCGTCCGGATCGCCGGCGAGAATCGCATCGAAGATTTGCACGTGCTCGTGCATCGACAGATTGATGTCCTCGAGCGCGAGCGAGCGGCCGAGCCGCAGCATCACCATCGGCAACTGCATCCTGTCGATCAGTTCCGATAGTTGCGAGTTGCCCGCCAGCGTGACGATCGTGCGGTGAAACAGGCGGTTCTTCTGCGCGAACGTCGCCGCGTCGAGCGGCGCGCCGGTGGGCCTGGCTTCGGTCCACATCGCTTCGAGCCGCGCGCGGTTGTCGCCTTCGCCGATCGACTCGGCGGCCATACGCGCGGCCATGCCTTCGAGCGCTTCGCGAATCCGGAACAGATCGAGCAGATCCTTTTTCGACGGCCGGCGCACGATTGCGCCGCGATTCGGCACCAGATCGACGAGACCGTCGGCGGCCAGTTGACGGAAGGCTTCGCGCAACGTGCCGCGGCTCACGCCGACGTCATCGATCAGCGCACTGGTGATCAGCCGCTGACCCGGCGCGAAGTGGCCGTCGAGGATCGCATCGCGCAGCCGCTGGACGACGAAATCGCCAACCTCTCCACGTTGCGGCTCGGAAATTCGGGGGGTCTCTGTAGTCATGAAATAGCAGACGGGGCAAAGGCGCCATTGTCGTATGAAAACCGCTCACGACTGCCGACTCGTGAGAACTGCGTATTGCGTAATGAATAGTCGCAGTTTATATTGCCCTACAGTTTTTGCAACCAGTCTTGACCTACAAGACTGTTAGCTTAGACAGGATTTCATAAGAGACGCTTTTTTCAATGCGCAGAATCCGGAGACTTGACCTATGGCAGAGGTATCCGACAAGCACCGCATGCTCGCCGACTCGGTGGGCCGCTTCGTGCGGGAACGGCTCGCGCCGCTGGAGGCGCAGATCGATCGCGACGCATACATCGCGCCCGAACTGCTGGGCCGGCTCAAGCGCGATGCGTGCGCGCTCGGCCTGAGCGGCTACAACCTGCCCGAATCGCTGGGCGCACCGGGCTTGAGCATCGCCGCGCAATGCGTGATCGACGAACTCGGCGGCCATACGTCGATGGCGCTGTGCGAGGCGCTCGGCCATCTGCCCGGCTCGCTGCGTTTCGTCGACGAGGCGCAACGCCAGTGGCTGCTCGATCCGCTGCTGCGCGCCGAAACGTCGATCGCCTATGCGCTGACCGAGCCGTCCGCCGGCTCCGATCTCAATGCGGTCGCGACCCGCGCCGAGCGCGTCGCCGACGGCTGGCGGCTCAACGGCACCAAGCATTTCATTTCGGCCGCCGAACACGCGGACCACGTCATCGTGCTGGCCGTCACCGACGCGCAGGCGCCGCTCAAGTCGCGCCTGTCGACCTTCATCGTCGCGCGCGGCACCCCCGGCTTCACGCTGCGCCGCCGCTTTCGCACGATGGGCTGGCGCGGCCATCCGCTGTCCGAATTCACGCTCGAAGATTGCCTCGTGCCCGACACGCACGTGCTCGGCGCGATCGGCGCGGGCTTCGGCACGATGATGGCGACCGTCAACAACGATCGCCTGATGGTGGCCGCCAAATGCGTGGGCATCGCGCAGGCGCTGATCGATCTGTCGATCCCGTATGCGCGCGAACGGCACACGTTCGGCAAGCCGCTCGCCGGGCATCAGGCGATTCAGTTCATGATCGCCGACAACGACGTGGACACCGTCGCCGCGCGCGCGCTGGTCCAGCAGGCGGCCGCGCTCGGCGATGCCGGCGATCCGGCTTTTCGCATCGCCGCGTCGCGCGCCAAGCTGTTCGCGAGCGAAGCGGCGGGCCGCGTCGCCGATCGGGTGATGCAACTGTTCGGCGGGGCCGGCTACATGACCGATCTGCCGATCGAGCGTTTCTACCGCGACGTGCGCGCGTTTCGTATCGGCGAGGGCACCTCGGAGATGCAACGCCTGCAGATCGCACGTCACGTGCTGGCCCACTGAGGACCTACGATGCAGTCCACCCTCGTCATCCAGACGCTGCTGCTGTCGCTGACAGTCGCCGGTCTCTATGCGGCGATTGCGTCGGGGCTTGCGCTCGAATTCGGCGTGATGCGCATCATCAACTTCGCGCACGGCGAGTTCGTGATGCTCGGCGCGTTCGTCACCTACTTTCTGAGCACCCGGTTCGGCATTTCGCCGGTGATCGGCATGCTGATCGCCGGGCTGGCGATGGGCGCGCTGTCGCTCGTCGTGTTCCAGGCGTTCCTGTCGCGCGTGCTCAAACAGGACGAACACAACCAGATTCTCGCGACACTCGGTCTGTCGATCCTGATCACCAATCTCGCGGTGATCCTGTGGACCCCGGACGCACGCGCGCTGCACGCGCCGCCGATCCTGCCGGCGTTGCGTCTGGGCGCGATCACGGTGCCGGGCAACAACCTGTTCGTGCTGTTGATCGGCGTGCTGCTGTACGTCGTGCTGATGCTCTTCATGCGCTACTCGCGTCACGGCGTGCAACTGCGTCTTGCCAGCGACGATACCGACCTGGCGACGCTCGCCGGCGTCAACGTCGAGCGCATGTTCGGACTGGCGTTCGTGATCGGCGGCGTGACCGCCGGTATCGCGGGGGGGCTGGTCGCGATCGTGCTGTACGTGCAGCCGTCGGTCGGTACCGATCTCGTGATCCGCGCCTTCGCGATCGTCGCGCTCGCCGGGCTCGGCAGCATTCCGGGCGCGCTGGTCGGCGCGATTCTGCTGTCGATCGCCGAGGGACTCACGAGCACCTTCGTGCCGAACGGCGCGAGCTGGGGCTACGGCGTCGCGTTTCTGATTATCGTCGTGGTGCTGCTGGTGCGGCCGACCGGCCTGTTCGGCAAGGAGATGCGCTCATGACGCCCTCGCTGTCGAAGCGCTTCGCGCTGTACGCGGGCGTCGTCGTGGTTGGCGGCGCAATCGCGTATCTCAACAACGCGGTCTGGGTGCAGCTCTTTATCGGCATCCTGATTTCGGCGACGGTCGCGCTGTCGTGGGACATCCTGTCGCGCATCGGTCAGGTCAGCCTCGGCTCGGCGGCGTTCTTCGGGCTCGGTGCGTATGGCATCGCGCTGCTGGCGCCGTTGGTCGGCGTGATCGGCGCGTGGGTCGGCAGCCTCGCCGTATGCGCGCTGGTCGCGATGGTGTTCGGCCTGCTGACGTTGCGCCTGCGCAAGATGTATTTCGCGATCGCCACGCTCGGCATGTCGTTGTCGCTGCAGGTGCTGATGCTGGTGCTCGGCGACTGGACCGGCGGCAGCGGCGGCATCTCGCCGCCGACGCTGATGGACGGCGATCCGCAGTCGCAGCTGCTGGTCGTGACCGCCTTCGTGCTGGCCGCGGCGATCGTCTCCGACATGTTTCTGTCGCGCCGGCTGCGCCCCGCGCTGTTCCTGTTGCGCAGCAACCCGGCGCTCGCCGCGGCGAGCGGAATTCCGGTCGTGCGCATGCGCGTGCTGGTCTTCATGGTATCCGGCATGCTGGCGGGCGCCGGTGGTGCGCTGTACGGCGGCCTCTACGGCTACGTGGTGCCGACCGACGTGTTCACGGTGAACTGGAGCGTGTTGCCGCTCGCCGCCGCCATCCTCGGCGGCATGGATACGACGCTCGGTCCGATCGCCGGCGCGCTCCTGATCCGCGCGCTGGAAGAGGGCGCGCGCTCGGTGATCGGCGGGGCGGGTTATCAGGTCGTGTACGGCGCGGTCATCATCGTGTTCGTGCTGTTGATGCCGACCGGTCTCGTCGGTCTGGTGAAGAAGCTGCTGCGCGGCGCGCGCAAGGAGGCGCGATGAGTCTACCTCTCGAAGTGCGCAATCTGAGCGTGGCGTTCGGCGGCCTGAAGGCGCTCAATGATGCGTCGCTGACTTTCGCGGCGGGCAGCGTGACCGGCCTGATCGGTCCGAACGGCTCGGGCAAGAGCACGCTCGTCAACGTGATCTCCGGGCAGATCCGCCCGAACGGCGGCAGCGTGACGCTCGGCGGACGCGATATCACCGGCCAGCGCGCCGACCGGATCGCCGCGCTCGGCCTCGCGCGCACGTATCAGATCCCGCGTGTGCCGCGCGAATTGAGCGTGCGCGAAATCATTTCGGTGCCGCTGCATTACGTGCGCCCGGCGGTGCCGCGGCTCGCCGAACTGTCGGATGAAGCGGGCATCGCCGGATTCTGCGGACTGAGCGCGCTGCTCGACCGCACCGCCGGTCTGCTGTCGATCACCGATCTGCGCCGCCTCGAAATCGCTCGCGCGCTCGCCTGCGGACCGCAAGTGCTGCTGCTCGACGAATCGATGGCGGGGCTGTCCCGGCAGGACGCGTTGCAGGTCGCCGAAACGATTCGCCGTGTGCAGAGCGCGGGCGTGACGATCGTCATCATCGAGCATTTGATGAGCGTGATCACGAGTCTGTGCGATGCGCTCGTCGTGCTCAATCAGGGGCAACGTCTGGCGGCGGGCGCGCCCGCCGACGTACTCGCCGATCCGCAGGTGCGCGAGGCCTATCTCGGCAAGGGATTCAAGCTATGAGCGCATTCGTTGCCCATATCGCCGGCGCGCGCTACGGCGCGCTCACGGTGCTCGAAGAGATCCGGCTCGAAGTGCCGGCGGGCGGCATGCTGGTGCTGCTGGGCTCGAACGGGGCGGGCAAGACCACCTCGCTGCGCAGCACGATGGGCTTCGTGTCCGCCGCGCGGCGCACGCTGACGCTGGACGGCCGCGACCTCACCGCGCGCACGCCGTGGCAGCTTGCGCGCGAGGGTGTCGTGCTGGTACCGGACGGCGCGCGCTGCTTCGCCAACGTGACGGTCTTCGACAACCTGCGCGGCGCGTACACGGCCACGCACGCGCGTACCGACCCGGCGCAATTCAAGCGTCTGCATGACGAAGTGGTCGGCTTTTTTCCGCTGCTCGGCGAACGCGCGCAGCAGATCGCCGGCACGATGAGCGGCGGCCAGCGGCAGATGCTCGCGGTCGCCCGCGCGTTGATGGCCGAACCGAAAGTGCTGCTGCTCGACGAACCCTCGGCGGGTCTCGCGCCGAAGATCGTCGAGGAGCTGTTTGCGACGCTCTCGCTCGTCAAGCGCGAGCGCCAGTGCGCGATGCTGCTCGCCGAGCAGAACGTCGGCTATGCGGCGCAATTCGGCGGTGCTTGCGTCGTGCTCGAAGAGGGCCGCGTCGCGCTGTCCGGCGACATGCAGCAGGTGCTCGGCGACGAGCGGCTGCGTACCGCTTACCTCGGTTTGTAGGAGAAACGCATGCCACGAGTCTCACAGGATGTCGTGATCGTCGGGGTGGGCGAGACCCGCGTCGGCAAGCTGCCCGGTTTGCAGGCCGTGCAGATCCAGGCGTGGGCGGTCGAACAGGCGCTCGCCGATTGCGGGCTCGCGACCACCGATGTCGACGGCCTGATCAATCTCGATCCGTACGCGATCCCGAACTCGATGTTCGCCTCGACGGTCGCCGAATATCTCGGCCTGAAGACGCGTTATCAGGCGAGCGTCGACGTCGGCGGCACGGTCACCGGCATGACGATGCTGCAGCAGGCGATCTGGGCGATCGAGTCGGGCCACTGCGACGTCGCCGCCTGCGTCTACGGCGAAAACGCGCTGACCGGCCGCGCCGCCGATGCGACCGGCTTGCAGATGCTGAATCTGCTCGGCGGCGAGGAATGGGAGGAGCCGTTCGGCGTGCACGGCATGGTCACGCCGTATGCGCTGCTCGCGCAACGCTACCTGCATCTGTACGGTGCGAGTCCGGCCGACTTCGGCGAAGTCGCGGTACTGACGCGGCGCCACGCGTTGAACAACAACAACGCGCAGATGAAAAAGCCGATGACGCTCGCCGATCACGCGGCGAGCCGCATGATCAGTTCGCCGTTGCGGCTGTTCGACTGCTCGCTGGTGTCGGACGGCGGCGGCGCGCTGATCCTGATGAGCCGCGAGCGCGCGCGCCGCCTCGGGCTGCCGTACGTGCATATCCGCTCGATGGCGATGCGCGGCACCCACAACACGGTTGCGCAAACGCCCGATATCGAAGCGCTCGGCATGGCCGGCGCGGCGCGCGATGCCTTCGATGCCGCCGGCTTCGGCGCGGCCGACATGCACGTCGCGCTGCTGCACGACGCCTTCACGATTTCCGTGCTGATCACGCTCGAAGCGCTCGGCTTCTGCGCGCCGGGCGGCGCGGGCGACTATCTGCGCAGCGGCGCGGCCGCGATGGGCGGCGCGTGTCCGCTCAACCCGCACGGCGGACTGCTGTCGCAGGCGCATATCGGCGGCATGCTGCATCTGACCGAAGCGGTGCATCAATTGCGCGGCACCGCCGGCCGCCGCCAGGTGCCGAAGGCGCGCCGCGCGGTTGTGAGCGGCAACGGCGGCGTGTTCTCGGTGTGCGGCGTGCTGGTCATGGAGGGCGTATGAGCGATCCGACTTATCTCGCGCATCTGATGCCGCGAACCGAAGATTCCGAGCCGTTCTGGCAAGCGTGCAACGAAGCGCGCCTCGTGCTGCGTCATTGCGAGCAATGCGACACCGTCTTCTATTACCCGCGCCGCCTGTGTCCCGCCTGCGGCTCGACGCGGCTCGGCTGGCGCGACGCGAGCGGCCGCGCGAGCGTTTTCTCGTTTTCCGAAGTGCATGTGCCGTTCGCCGGTCCCGAATGGAGCACGCAAGTGCCGTACACCGTCGTGCTCGTCGATCTCGACGAAGGTCCGCGCATGGTGTCGCGATTGATCGGCGAAGCGCGCGCGGAGGTGCAGATCGGCGATGCGCTTGAAGTGTGTTTCGTCGAAGTCGGGCAACAGAAGCTGCCGTTTTTCCGGCGCATCGTCTGAGTATTGTTCGCGCGTTGACTGTGCATTGTTTGACAAGACGGGCACTCGAAGCGCCATCCACCACAAGAGCGGCCAGCGGGCCGCCAACGGAGACATGTAATGAAACTGATCAAGCATCTGCTTTGCGCGGCTGCCTTACTAGGCGTCGCAACCCTCGCGACACCGGCCGCGTTCGCGCAAGCGGCCAACGAACCGATCAGGATCGGTGTGCCGATGCCGCTCACCGGCCCGCTCGCGCAGGGCGGCCGCGTGATTCTCAGCGGCATCCAGTTCGCCGCCGACGAAGCCAACAAGGAGGGCGGTGTGCTGGGCCACAAGATCGAGCTGGTGATCGAAGACACCAAGGGTGAGCCGAACACCGCGGCGATCGTCGCGAACAAGATGCTCAACGAGGACAAGGTGTTCGCGTTCGCGGGCGGCTACGGCAGCACCGCCGACTTCGCGATGCTGCAATCGATCAAGCGCGCGAAGCCGATTTTCGTGCACATGGCGTCGTCGTCGGTGAAGATCGAGCAGGCGTTCGGCGCGCAGCCGTGGTACTTCCACGTCTATATCGTCGATTACCACCGCCAGCAAGCGGCGACGAGCTTCTTCGAGAGCATTACGCCGAAGCCGAAGAACATCGCCATCGCGTACGAAGACGGTCTCTACGGCAGCGACGCGGTGCGTTCGAGCCAGGAGTACCTGACCAAAGCAGGCTTCAACATCGTGATGAAGGAGCCGTTCAAGACGGGCAGCCCCGATCTGTCGCCGATCCTGAATCGCGTGAAATCCAGCAACGCCGACATCTTTTTCATCATCGGCTATTCGGGCGACAGCATTCAGATGGTGCGTCAGGCGCGCAGCCTCAACGTGAATCCGAAGCTGATGATGATCGTGACCTCGGGCGAGAAGCGTGACGATTTCGGCGTGGCGGGCAACGGCCTCGCGGTGATCGGCGAATGGGCGCCCGAGCAGAAGACCGCCGGCCTCGAAACCTTCCTGAAGAATTTCCGCGCCACGCTGCCGCCCGGCGCGCCGGTGCTGACGACCGCGGTGCAGGGCTATACCGGCATGAAGACGCTGATCGATTCGATCCGCGCGGCCGGCGCGCTCGACCACGACAAGGTGATCGCGGCGCTCGACAAGGGCAAGTTCGCGACGCCGTACGGCGAACTGTCATACGGACCCTCGGAGCAGGGCGGCAAGCATCAATTGCTGACCGACAAGACGATGATCGTCTGGCAATACCGCCCGCAGGGTCAGGAAGTCGTGTGGCCGCCGGCGAAGGCGGGCGGCAAGCTCGTCTATCCGGCGCCGGGCGCGTCCAACTAGAAAGGAATCGGCCATGCTCGTCGAGTGCGACATCGACGGCGATCTCGCGATCGTCACGCTGAACGATGCACAGCGCCGCAACGCGCTGTCGGCGGAATTGGTCGGCGAACTGCTGGCCGCTTTCGACCGGCCGTCGCTGCAGGCGGCGCGCGCGGTGATCGTGACCGCGCGCGGGCCGGCGTTCTGCGCCGGCGCGGACATCGGCGGGCTGCTCGCCAACGGCTGGATGGAGGCCGACGGCGGCCGCGACAATCCGGTGCGTGTGTTCGAGCGGCTCGCCCGGCACCCGCGCCCGGTGATCGCCGCGGTCACCGGCGCGGCCTTCGGCGGCGGCTTTGAGCTGATGCTGAGCTGCGATCTCGCGGTCGCCGCCGCGGAGGCGTTTTTCTCGCTGCCGGAGGCCGGCCTCGGCGTGATTCCGAATACGGGGCTGGCGGTGTTGAGCGCATACATCGGGCGGCGGCGCGCGTACGAGCTCGCCGCGACCGGACGGCGCGTCGATGCGCGCGAAGCGCTGCAGCTCGGGCTCGTGAATAGCGTCGCGCCGGTCGGCGCGGTGCTCGATCACGCGAAGGCGCTGGCGCGTCAGATCGTCACGACGGCGGCGCCCGGCGCGTTGGCGGGTATCAAGCAGGCGCTCGCCGCGCATGCGCCGGTCGACTGGCGCGTGGTGCAGGACAGTCTTGCCGCGCTGCCGCGCGAGCAATGGCAGGAAGGATTGGGGGCGTTCGCCGCGCGGCGCGCGCCCGATTACGACAGATTCTGGCGCGACGCCGCGAGCGTACAGCCGGATCGGGGGGAAACAGCATGAGCGAACAGCAATCTGCGAGCGGGCCGCTGGCCGGCGTGCGCATCATCGAACTGGGTCAGTTGATGGCGGGCCCGATGGTCGGCAGCCGGGCGGCCGACTTCGGCGCCGAGGTCATCAAGGTCGAGCCGCCGCGCACCGGCGATCCGATCCGCCAATGGGGGCATCACCGCTACAACGATCAGGGCCTGATGTGGCCGGTGATCGGGCGCAACAAGAAATCGGTGACCGCGAATCTGCGCGATCCTCGCGGGCAGGATCTGCTGCGCAAGCTGGTCGAACAGGCCGACGCGCTGATCGAGAATTTCAAGCCGGGGACGCTGGAAAAATGGGGGCTTGGGCCGCAAGAGCTGCACAAGATCAACCCGCGCCTCGTCATCGTGCGGGTGTCGGGCTTCGGCCAGGACGGACCGTATTCGTCGCGCGCGGGTTTTGCGAGCCTCGGCGAAGCGATGGGCGGGATGCGCTATATCAACGGCTTTCCCGACCAGCCGCCGCCGCGCTTCGGCATTTCGCTCGGCGACACGCTGACCGCGCTGTTCGCCTTCGAAGGCCTGATGATGGCGCTCTACTGGCGCGACGCGAAGGGCGGCGGCAAAGGCCAGGTCGTGGACGCGTCGATCATCGATAGCTGTTTTTCGATGCTCGAAAGCGCGCTGCCCGAATACGACAAATGCGGTGTGATCCGGCAGCCGTCCGGCACGGGTCTCGCCAACATCGCACCGTCGAACATTTATCGCACGCGCGACGACAAATGGATGGTGATCGCCGCGAACCTCGACACGCTGTATCGACGCTTGTGCGTGGCGATGGGCAAGCCGGAACTCGCCGATGATCTGCGCTTCAGAACGCATGTCGCACGTGGCGAGAACGCGGCGGAGCTCGACGGTCTGATCTCCGAGTGGACCACGACGCTGACAAAAGACGAGCTGCAGAAAATTCTCGACGAACACGAAGTCGTGGCCGGTCCGATCTATTCGATCGCCGATATCGCCAACGACCCGCACTTCCAGCAACGCAAGATGGTGCTGCGCCATCCCGACCCCCGCTTTGGCGAACTCGCGGTGCCGGGCGTGACCCCCAAGCTGTCGGCGACGCCGGGCGGGGTGTCGTGGCTCGGTGCCGCGGTACCGGGCGCGCAGAACGCGGACGTCTACGGCGCGCTGCTCGGTCTGGGCGAACAAGCGCGCGCGGCGCTCGAAAACGACGGCGTGATCTGATAAGGGACGGCAATCATCATGACGGCATCGATCGATCTCTGCGAGGTAGGGCCGCGCGACGGCCTGCAAAATCTCGCCCGCCATTTCAGCGTCGCCGAACGTATCGAGTTGATCGACCGGCTGAGCGCGGCGGGCGTGCGCCATGTGGAAGCGGTCAGCTTCGTGAATCCGAAACGCGTGCCGCAGATGGCCGATGCGGAAGCGGTGCTCGCGGGCATCGCGCGGCCCGCGGGGCTCGCGGTGGCCGGCCTCGTGATGAACGAGAAAGGCGCGCAGCGCGCGATGGCGTGCGAGCTCGACGAATTGCGCTTCGTGCTGGTCGCGAGCGAGACGTTCAGCCAGCGCAACCAGGCCGCGAGCGTCGCGCGCAACGTCGAGGCGCTGGCCAGCGTCGCGGCGCTGATGCGCGGCTCGACGCGCAAGCTGACCGCGGTGATCGCCGCATCGTACGGTTGTCCGTTCGAAGGGCGTGTCGCGCCGGACACGGTACGCTCGCTCGTCGATCAGGCGATCGCCGCGGGCGCCCATGAGATCTCGCTCGCCGATACGATCGGTGTCGCGACGCCGTCGCAAGTCGACGCGCTGACGCGCTCGGTATGCGCCGATCATCCGGACGTCGTGATCGGCGCGCATTTTCACAACACGCGCAACATGGGTTTCGCGAACGCCTACGCGGCGATTCTCGCGGGCGCGACGGTGCTCGATGCGTCGATCGGCGGGCTCGGCGGCTGTCCGTTCGCGCCGAAGGCGACGGGCAATATCGCCACCGAAGATCTGCTGTATCTGCTCGAAGGCATGCGGCTCGACACGCCGTTGCGCGCGTCGGCGACGATCGACGTCGTGAACTGGCTGCGCGAACTCGTGCCCGCGGATCTCAGCGGGCGTCTGGCGATTGCGGGATGGTTTCCGCCGGCGGCGTAGGCGAATTGCAAGGCACGATGCAGCGCTTATGTGCAGCGCCTATGCGACTGATCGCGGCCCGCTTGCGGCGGCGGAGCGCCCGGCTTCCTATTGCAGACTGCCCCAGCGTCCGACCGCCGGTTCGGCCGTCGCCCACTTCCAGCCTTTGTCCTGCTGGCACGCGCTCGCGGTGAACCACATCGCGGGTGCGTTCGGGCCGTCGCCGTCCTGTACCGAGAACACGAATTCCTTGCACTGCGCGAGTACCGAGCTGATGTCGCGCGTCACGCGCACCTGGCCGTGGCCGTTCTCGATCGGTAACGTATGCTTGACCGACCACGGACGCGTCTCGCCGACCGTCATCGTGCCGACCAGCGCCGCCATCAGATCCTGCTGATCCTGGTGCATATCGCGCATGTAGCGCGCGACCACTTCGTCGGTGGCGGCCTGCACCGCGACACCGACGCCGAGCGCGACGGCCGGGTTGCTGGTCACGATGCCCGACGCGACGCCCGCCGCCGCGCCGCTTGCCGCACCGATCGACGCGCAGCCGCTCGCGAGCAGGCTTGCGCCGACGCACAGCGCGCCGGCGGCGAGCAGCCGCAGTTTATTGCCGGAGACGGGGAGGGGGCGCGGCCGGCCGGTACAAGGCGAGCCATTCGGCGTCGAGTCAGCCGACGCCCAAGGCAAAGTGGACCGTGCCGTCATTGCAACGCGCCCCAGCGCTCGGTGGCCGGTTCGGCCGATGCCCATCGCCAGTTCTGACCGTCGCGGCAGATCGACGCGATGAAAAACGAACTGCTGGCCGGCGTGTCGCGCTGCGCGGCCTGATCGATCGAGAAGACGATTTCCTTGCAATCGAGCGCGCCGGTGCTGATCAGCCGGCTGACCGTCACGCGGCCATGTTCGTCGTCTTCGATCGGGAACGAGTGGGTGATGCTCCACGGCGCGACCGCGCCGATATCGAGCGGACCGGCGGCCTGCGCGATGCTGTTCTGCGTGTTCCGGTGGACCACGCGCTCCGAATACTGCACGCCGGCGCGCGCCGCGGCGACTGCGCCGAGACCGATACCGGTCGCGACTGCCGCATTGCTGGTGACCTTGTTGGCGACCGCCGCACCGGCGATACCGGCGCCCGCTACCGCGCCTTCCGAGTACAGCGAACTGCAGCCGCTCAATGCCGACGAGGCGACCAGCGCGAGTGCGATCAGTAGCGTGGATACCGTTGCGCGAGGGCGTCTGCCGGTGACGATGGAATGCGCGTTACCGGCGCCCGCTGTGTTGTTTTGCATTCTCCTGTTCCTGCTCGTACAGGTGCCGCCGATCACGCGCGAAAGATGTGAATGAGCGGCACGTCGTTCAATACGCTGCCGCATTGTGCAGGATGCGATTTGTAATTGGCACTGGAAAAATGCAAGAAATTGCAAAACAGGGTGCGTGGCGCACGGTTTTCTGTTTAATCGCCTGTATGCGGGTGCAATGTGCTCCTGGCGCTGCTAGGTAATCGAAGGCCGCGCATTTGCGAGTGAGCGGTTATTGCCTGCGAGCTGCTCGTACCAGGACGACCTTTACTGGCCGGCTTCCTCTTCGCCGCTTTCGTCGCCGTATGTGCTCAGCCGGTTGTACAGCGTCTTCAGACTGACGCCGAGGGCTTTGGCCGCGCGCCGCTTATCGCCGCCGCAGTATTTGAGCGTGCCGAGAATGATCTGTTTTTGCGCATCGGCGAGCGGCGTGCCGATCCACACGCTCATCGAGTCGCCTTGCGTGACCGCTTTCTTGACCCGCGACGCGAGATGCGGATGCGGCAATTCAACGGTCTTCTCGGCAAGAATGAATGCGCGATATACGGCGTTTTTCAGCTCGCGCACATTGCCCGGCCAGGACCACGCGCGCAGCGTTTCGATCGAGCGCTTGCTGAAACTCTTATTGGTGCTTTCCTGCTGGTTCAGTTGCGCGAGGAAGTATTGCGCGAGCAGTTCGCGGTCGCCTTCGCGTTCGCGCAGCGGCGGCGCGCGCAACGGAAACACCGCGAGCCGGTACATCAGGTCCTCGCGCAAGCCGTTTTCCTTCACGGCGACCGCGGGGTCGCGATTGGTCGCGGCAATCACGCGCACGTCGCCGCTGATCAGCTCGTTGCCGCCGACGCGATAGAACGTGCCGGTCTCGAGTGCACGCAGCAGTTTGACCTGGCGCACCGGCGCCATTTCGGTGATTTCATCGAGAAACAGCGTGCCGCCGTTCGCATGTTCGAAGTAGCCGATGCGGCCCTGGACCGCGCCGGTGAAGCTGCCTTTTTCATGACCGAACAACTCGGCTTCGATCAGTTCATCGGGAATCGCGCCGCAATTCACCGCGACGAAAGCGCCGTCCCTGCGGCTGCTGCGTTCGTGAATCGTGCGCGCGATCAGCTCCTTGCCGGTGCCCGATTCGCCGATGATCAGCGCGGTGGCGTCGGTATCGGCGACGCGTTCGATCTGCTCGTACAGATCGAGCATTACCGGCGACGAGCCATACAGCAGCCCATACGATTTCAGTCCCGCGACGCCGTCCGCGACGCGCTGCTTCGCTTGTGGCGAAGCATTGCCGCCGGCGGAAACAGTGGGCGAGTCCAGATCGATTGACGGCATAAGGGAAGTCCTGTGCAAATGAAGTTCGATATTGCGCAGCGCAGGCCTTGAACGCGATAGACCGTACAGCCACTATCTCATAAAAAACGATTTAACCACCTCGATGCTGTTTCCGGCAATCGAACCGGCCATGCGTGAAATACGGGCGCGCCTGCTCGGTCGAAACTGCCTGCGGATGCACTGATGCAATGCGCTGGAACGGCAAATTTACCGGGCATAGGCTTTGCATGATTGATCGGCTCGGCGGCTCGGCGGCTCGTGTGAGTCTTCGACCGGCATTGTGATTCCGGGCAACGAAAGGCGCGAACGATGCCGCGTATCGACGCACGCCTGTCGCGAAGGCCGCGCGAAGCCGAACCAGACGAGGAGCGAACAATGACTGACACCACGCAACAACTTGCACTCGGCGGCCAGAAGCTCGTCGAGGACCTCCGGGTGCTGCTGAGGGATTCCGAGGAAATGCTGCGGCTCGCGGCCAACGTGCCGGGCGAAAGCGTCGAGGCGCTGCGCGACCGGCTCGGCACGCACGTGGAAACGCTGCAATCGGCGCTCGGCGACGCGCAACGCAACGTGCAGCGCCGCTATCGCGAAGCGACGGTCGGCACCGAGCGCTACGTGCGCCATAACCCGTGGCGTTCGCTCGCGATCGCGGCGGGCAGCGGTTTTCTGCTCGGCGTGATGGTCGCGCGCTAGCGGCGCGCCGCACCGCCCGCCGGAGCACTGCGAGCGATCCGGCTTGGCCGGATTCGCGCATCTCACGGTGCACAGGCCTGCGCTTCCCGCAAGCCCGCACTCTTCGCATCAGACTCACGAAAAGGAGCTCACGATGGCACGACCCACAATTGGCATCTTCGGCGCCTTGATGGCGCTCGGCGGCTTTCTGGCGGTTCGTTATGTGCAGCACAAACGCACCGGGCAGCTTGCGCCGGCGCGCGAGCTGAGCCGCTGGGAAAACGAAGGCGGCGCGGTGCTGGCCGCGCGCCCCGCAGACGTGACGGCGACGGCATCGACCACGCACGGCATCAACGGTTCGGACCAGCTGAACGGCGAAGGCCGGGCGTGGCCGTTTCCGCGTGGCTGACCGATGCCGAGCCTCGATTGACCTGCAATATCGGCGTGCCGCGGCGCTGTGGGCGGGCGGCAATCACCGGTGCCGCCTGCCGCGCATTGCTGGCCAGATTGGCGGGACGCGCCTGGGTGGCAGTGTCGAATTACGTCAATAAAGTCGTATAATGGCTAAATAAACAACAATGATCGGAGATTTGACGCTGTTTTACATATCATTGTTGCAATTTTTTGATGAATGAAGGTCGACGCATACGCCGCGCACTCCCGTGCGCCACCGTCAGCCTGTCTTGCAGCATGCGTACCGGCATGCTTCGCTTCTTTCCACCCCCACGCTTGCAGGCTTTTGAGACGCGATGCCACATGTACTGATTGTCGATGACGATGCAAGTACCCGCGAAGCGCTGTCCGCCATCATCGGCGAAGACGGGCTGACCACCGCCACCGCGGGCGATCTGCGCGAGGCGCGGATTCAACTGGTCCGGCAGATGCCGGACGTCGTATTCACCGACCTCAAGCTGCCCGACGGCAGCGGGGTCGATCTGTTCGAGGATCTCGATCCGCGCTCCGGCGTGGAGGTGATCGTGATCACCGGCCATGCGACGGTGGAGTCGGCGGTCAGCGCGCTCAAGATGGGCGCGGCCGACTACCTCGTCAAGCCGATCAACATGCAACGCGTGAAGGCGATCCTGTCGCGTCTGCCGCGCGCCGGCGATCTGAAGGCCGAGATCGGCACGTTGCGCGGCGAATTGCGCCGCATGGGACGGTTCGGCCTGATGCTCGGCAATTCGCCGGCCATGCAGGAGGTCTACGATCAGATCAGCCGGGTCGCGCCGACCGCGGCATCGGTGATGCTGGTCGGCGAATCGGGCACCGGCAAGGAAGTCGCCGCGCAGACGCTGCACGAGCTGAGCCTGCGCCGCAAGCACGCGTTCCTCGCGGTGAATTGCGGTGCGATCTCGCCGAACCTGATCGAATCGGAGATGTTCGGCCACGAGCGCGGCTCGTTTACCGGTGCGGACCGGCAGCACAAAGGCTATTTCGAGCGCGCGAACGGCGGCACGCTGTTTCTCGACGAAATCACCGAGATGCCGATCGAGTTGCAGGTGAAGCTGCTGCGCGTGCTCGAAACCGGCATGTTCATGCGTGTCGGCACGACCCGGGAAATCGAAACCGACGTACGTCTGATCGCCGCCACCAATCGCGACCCGGAGCAGGCGGTGCTCGAAGGCAAGCTGCGGCTCGACCTGTATCACCGCTTGAACGTATTTCCGATCAGCCTGCCGCCGCTGCGCGAGCGCGGCAAGGACGTCGAACTGCTCGCGCAGTCGTTTCTCGACGAACTTAACGAACGGCATGGCACGAAGAAACACTTCCCGGTCGCCGTGAAGGAGATGCTGTTGTCGTATCCGTGGCCGGGCAACGTGCGCGAACTGAAGAATTACGTGCAGCGCGCGCACATCATGTCGAGCGCCGATTCGGACAGCACCGCGACCGTGCCGTTGCAGATCACGTTGTCGAAGCCCGCGGCCGGCACCGCGATCACGATTCCGTTCGGCACGTCGCTCGCCGAAGCGGATCGTCAGCTGATTCTCGCGACGCTCGAACAATGCGGCGGCGTAAAGACGCGCGCGGCGGAAATTCTCGGCATCAGCCTGAAGACGCTGTATAACCGCCTCGTCGAGTATGGCAACGATGCGCGAGAAGATGGCGACGGCGCCGACGAATCGCGCGCACTGGGCGGCGCGGACGCCTGATACGGGCTCGCCGCCGGTTCGGCATCGATTCGGATCGGTTGGGATCGATTTGCATTGATTCCGCACGTGCCGTCGGCGCGCGGGATCAATGGCGAACCGCTGGCGTGTCGGTTGGAGCGAGCTACGAGCGGGCCGCATCATCATCCGCTAGCGTTCGCGATGCACGTGCCGACCCGATGCGCGTTTGCCATTGCTTGCGCTGCCGGCACCGCTCGCACTGCCTGCACTGCCCACATCGCTTCCACCCGTCCGCGGGGCGTCACAAACGGCACATGCCTTGCTGCGTTTCAAGAGAACGCAAAACGAGGTTATCGACATGCCGCAACACGCTGCCGCATCCGCGCCGTTCCTGCCGATGCGCGCCCATCGGCCCGAGCCGATCGAGCCGCCGACGGCGCCTCCCACCGCACCGCCGAATCCCGGCGAGCCCGACACGGTCCCCGGCCCGACACCCGAGCCGATCGATCCGGACCCGCCGATGACGCCGCCAATCGGCGACCCGCCTGCCCAGCCGACCCAAACCCCGCAGGCCGGCGCCCGCCCGCCGATGCCGATGCAGTGTGCAGCGCTGACGCGCCGCGCCGAAGATGCCGCCGCGGCATGCGGCGCCCACTGCCGCAGCCGCCGCGCCGACCGGCTTGCACCGCGCCGACCGGCGCCGACGCAGTGCGGCGAATTTATGTATTTGTTACAAGACCGGCGCATCTTTTACCGGCAATTTACCGTTGCGCTTCCTAGACTGTAGGGATGCCGCGACAGGCGGCAGGCTTCCCCCGGAGGCATCGATCATGAGACATCCCGCATTGCGACGTTCCGCGCGGCATGCGAAGCGCGGGCCCAGGCAGGGCGACGGCAAGGCCGAGCCGGCCGTGTCGCCGGACCCGGCCGCGCAGAACCGGATTGCTCCCAATGCCCCGCCAGACGGCGAACACAACCAGGGCGGGGTGCGTCAGGAGGGTCTCGAATACCAGCGCGACCTGGGTTCGGAGCAGGACGCCTGACGTCGGCGCCGCGCGGCGGCACGCTTGCGCGGCTCTGACAGCCGGTAAAAAGATTCCCGATTTCGCGGTGCCAGGCAGAAAAAATCTTCTTCGCGATTCGTAGGCGTCGCGAGGGTTCTGCCTTGCCCGTCGCATTTGCATACATCTTTTTTCCTCCGATCCAGAAAATCGGCACGCGACTTGCATGCACCGATTTGGCGCATATCCGCATACAACGAAACAATGGAGTACCGATGAGCAGATTGATCGTGGTATCGAATCGTGTCGCACCGATCCAGGAAGCGCGCCCGGCAGCGGGCGGACTGGCGATCGGCGTGCTGGACGCGCTGAAGGAAACCGGCGGCGTCTGGTTCGGCTGGAGCGGCGAAACGGTCGGTGAGCCGTCGGCGCCCGTGATCGAGAAGCAGGGCAACGTGACGTACGCGACGGTGGGCCTCACCAAGCGCGACTACGACCAGTATTACCGCGGTTTTTCGAACACGACGCTGTGGCCGACCTTCCACTACCGCAACGACCTGTCGCGCTACGATCGCGAGGAATACGCGGGCTACCTGCGCGTGAACAGCATTTTCGCGAAGCAGCTAAAGGATCTGCTCAGGCCCGACGACATCATCTGGGTGCACGACTACCATCTGCTGCCGTTCGCGCGCGAACTGCGCGAACTCGGCGTAAAAAATCCGATCGGCTTTTTCCTGCACATTCCGTTTCCGGTTCCCGAAGTGCTGCGCACGATTCCGCCGCACGACGAACTCGTCGAGGCGATGTGCAGCTATGACGTGATCGGTTTCCAGACCGAGGCCGACCGCCAGTCGTTCGTCGACTATATCGAGCGCGGCCACCACGGCACGTCGAGCGAAGACGGCATGGTCCACGCGTTCAACCGCTTCCTGAAGGTGGGCGCCTATCCGATCGGTATCTATCCGGATGCGATCGCGAAGGCCGCCGAGCAGTTCACCGACCGCAAGGCGGTACGCAGCCTGCGCGACGGCATGCGCGGGCGCAAGCTGATCATGAGCGTCGACCGGCTCGATTATTCGAAGGGGCTCGTCGAGCGCTTCCAGGCATTCGAGCGGCTGCTGCAGAACGCGCCCGGCTGGCATGGCCGCGTGTCGCTCGTGCAGATTGCGCCGCCGACGCGCGCCGACGTGCAGACTTATCAGCGCATCCGGCAAGCCCTCGAAGGCGAAGCGGGGCGGATCAACGGCCGGTTCGCGCAACTCGACTGGACGCCGATCCAGTATCTGAATCGCAAGTACGACCGCAATCTGCTGATGGCGCTGTTCCGTCAGTCGCAGGTCGGCTACGTGACGCCGCTGCGCGACGGGATGAATCTCGTCGCGAAGGAATACGTCGCGTCACAGGATCCGGCCGATCCGGGCGTGCTCGTGCTGTCGCAATTCGCGGGGGCCGCCGAGCAGTTGCCGGGCGCGCTGGTCGTCAATCCGTTCGATCTGTCGCAGATGGCCGAAGCGCTCGAGCGCGCGCTATCGATGCCGCTCGCCGAGCGCCAGGCGCGCCACGCGGACATGATGAAGCCGCTGCGCGAGAACAATCTGTCGGTGTGGCGCGATACGCTGCTCGACGATCTGCGCAACGTCGCGACCGCGTCTTCGGTGACGGCCAAAGCGGTAAAGCTCGCTGACGTGGCCGCATCGTCTTAAGCGGACGGGCGCTGAGCGCGCGGCCCGATCAGTCGAGCACCACGCATCAAGCCGGCGTCGGCGCCTTCTGCATCACGCGCATTGCGCTGACGAGCGCCGCGACCGCCGAGAACCCGGCGGCCACGTAGAGCGCGACGATTGGCCCGTTCTTCGGCGAAACGCCGAAGATCAGCGCGACCAGCGCCGCGCCGAGCGTCTGCCCGGTCAGGCGCGCAGTGCCGAGCATGCCGCTCGCGCCGCCGCTGCGCTCGCGCGGCGCGGACGACAGGATCGTGCGGTTGTTCGGCGACTGGAAAATACCGAAGCCCGCGCCGCACAGCGCCATGCGCCACGAGATCTGCAGCGCGTCCGGATGGGGGCCGAGCGTGGCGAGCAGCAGCAGGCCGACCGCCATCGCGGCAAGCCCGACGCCGCCGAGCCACCCCGACGACACCCGGTCCGACAACACGCCCGCGACCGGCGCCGCGATGATGATGATCGCGGGCCATGGCGTCATCAGCAGACCGGTTTCGACCTGCGACATGCCGAGCGTTTCCTGCAGCAGGAACGGCAGCGACACGAATGCGAGCATCTGCGCGCAGAACGAGCACACCGACGTGCCGATCGACAGCGCGAACACCGGTATGCGCAGAAGGTCGATCGGCAGCAGCGGCGCGGGCTGCGTGAGCTGCCGGCGCACGAAGAAATAGCCGATCACCAGCGCCGCGCCCGCCTCGAGCGTCACATAGCCGAAGTTCTCGCCGTGACCGAGCCCATCGACCGCGAAAATCAGCAGGCCGAACACGAACGCGTTCATCACCGCGCTCAGGTAGTCATAAGGCGATTCGTGGCCGGCGTTCAGCGGCAGCGCCTTGATGCCGATGACGAATGTCGCGAGGCCGATCGGCACGTTGATCGCGAACAGCCACGGCCACGACGCGATCGCGAGTACGCCCGCCGCGATGGTCGGCCCGACCGCCGACGACACCGCGACCACCATCGCGTTGAGCGCGATGCCGCGTCCGAGCTGCGCGGGCGGATAAATCATCCGCACGAGCGCGGTATTCACGCTCATCACGCCGGCTGCGCCGAAGCCCTGGAACACGCGGGCGAGCGCGAGCTCCGGCAGCGACGTGGACAGCGCGCAGCCGAACGAAGCCACCGTAAACAGGATCAGCCCGCATAGATAGACGCGCCGGTAGCCGATCCGGTCGCCGAGCGACGCGAGCGGCAGCAGCGTCACGGTGATCGCGAGCTGATACGCGTTGACGACCCAGATCGAGCCGGCCGCGCTCGCTTTCAGGTTGCTTGCGATCGTCGGCAGCGCGACGTTGGCGATCGCGCTGTCCAGCACCGAAAGCGTAAGCCCCAGCGCAATGACGAGCATCGCCCAGTAGCGTTGCGGCACTGACAGGCCCAGTTCGGTGCCGTGTTCGAGCGGGGACGCGTCGGAAGGCGTGGCGCTCTCGTTGCGCGAGGATTGTGCGTGCATCGATTGTTTGATTTGTAGTGGGCCGGTTGCGCGTGTAAGCGGCGCGCTGTGATCCCTCGCGGCAGGCGTGGCGGTTTGCGCCGGCGCCGCGCTTTCGGCGTTATTTGAGTTCGTAAAGTCCGGTATGAGTCGTCGAGTCGATTTCGTTCAGATGCGTCATGAAGCGCGCGACCGCGTTGGTGGTGTCCGCGGTGATCGGCAGATGCGGCACCTTCAGCGCGTGCAGCCGGAAGATATAGCGATGCGTGCGATCGCCGCGCGGCGGCGCGGCGCCGCCGAAGCCGACCGTCCCGTAGTCGTTGCGCAACTGCGTCGCGCCTTGCGGCAGCAGCGAGCCGTCGGCCTTGCCGGCATTGCGCGACAGCGAGCGGGCGTCGGCCGGAATGTTGACCACGACCCAGTGCCAGAAGCCGCTGCCGGTCGGCGTGTCGGGATTGTGAACGGTCAGCGCGAAGCTTTGCGTGTCCGCGGGCGGTGCTTCCCATTGCAGCGACGGCGAGATGTTTTCGCCATCGACGCCGAACGCCTTGTCGTTGTATTCGTGAGCTTTCGGCATGAAGCCATTGGTGGGAAAGTCGTCGGACCAGAGACGGAAGTCAGCCATGATGTGCCTCCCTTAAATCACTTTGTAGCGCGTCTCGAAAGCGCTTCGAACAAGCGTTTCGAGTGTATCACCACGATCGCCGGACTCGCGTGAGCGAGGGTAACCGCGTACTGCTTTTCGGCCGTTCGCGAGTCCTCGTTTTGCGACGTTTGTCAGCCGCTCGTCACGCGCGTTCCTCGAACTCGCACGCGTCGCTTTGCAGCCATTGCGCGAGTCGCTCGATCACGCCCGCGATATCGCGGTTTGCACCGCGCAAAGCGCATTCCCATACGACCGCGACGCGCCAGCCGCTCGCGAGCAGCGCGGCGCGCACCTTGTCATCGTTGCTGCGATTGCGGCCGATCTTGTCGCGCCAGAACTCCGGGCGCGTCTGCGGCCATTTGAAGAGATGACAGTCGTGGCCATGCCAGAAGCAGCCATGCACGAGCACGACCGCGCGATAGCGCGGCAGCACGATGTCGGGCCGCCCGGGCAGATCGCGCGCGTCGAGCCGGAAGCGAAAGCCCTGCCGATGCAGCAGGCTGCGGATCAGGATCTCCGGCCTGGTGTTGCGGCCGCGAATGCCGGACATCATCCGGCTGCGCGTCGCGCTATCGACGATATCGACCATCGTCAGCGCTCCGCCGGCGCGCACGCGGCGCGCTGGCCGCACCCCGCGCGCTCATGCATGCAGCGGCAACGAATGTTTCGAACCATGGCGAGTCGGGTTGGCGAGCAGGGTTTGCACATGCGGCAGCATGATGCGCGCCACTTCGCGCATCACCGGCATCACGACGCTATTGCCGAACTGCCGGTAGGCTTGAGTATCGCTGACCGGAATCCGGAAGGTGTCGGGAAAGCCCATCAGGCGCGCGCATTCGCGCGGCGTCAGGCGCCGTGGGCGCAGCGCTTCGCCCTGATAGACGAGGATTTCGGAGCCGTCCTTGTGATAACGCGCCGACAGCGTGCGCGTAATGCTGTCCGGATAGGCCATCCCGAAACCGAAGCCGTTGCCCGCCGCGCGATGCTTGGCCGCGTAGTTTTGCAGATAGGCCCAGAGCTTCGGTGTGAGTGTGTACTTAGGCTGCACGCGGCGCGCGGCGTGGTCGAAGAAACGGTCGTGGTCCCATGGCAGCAGCGGTTCGGCGCCGTCCGTGCGATGCAGGATCGAGCCGAGCCGGGGGCCGTGCTCGGGCAGCCGCAGATCGTCCCACGAGAACGAAGTCTTGTCGCGAAAGCCGACGATGATGATCCGTTCGCGATGCTGCGGTGTGAAATGCTGACCGTCGATTACGCGGTGATGCACCTCGTAGCCGAGTTCGTCGCGCAGCGTTTGCAGGATCACGTCGAAGGTGCGGCCCTTGTCGTGCGACAGCAGGTTTTTCACGTTTTCGAGCAGAAACGCGGCGGGGCGCTTCGCGGCGATGATTCGCGCGACGTCGAAAAAGAGCGTGCCCTGGGTCGTGCATTCGAAGCCGTGCGGACGGCCGAGCGCGTTTTTCTTGCTGACGCCGGCGATCGAGAACGGCTGGCACGGAAAGCCGCCGAGCAGCACGTCGTGGTCCGGCACGTCTTCGGCCGGAAAGGTGACGATGTCGCCGATCAGCGTGTGTTCGCCCGGTGCCGCGCCGCCAGCGACGGCGACGGCGTCGGCGTCGGCGGCATAGCGTTCGCCGTAGTTTTCACGATAGGTGCGCGTCGAAAATTCGTTCCACTCGCTGGTGAACACGCATTCGCCGCCTTGCGCCTCGAAGCCCATGCGAATCCCGCCGATGCCCGCGAACAGATCGATGAAGCGAAAGCGCGCGGCGCCGTGCGCCGGGTTCGCCGCGCGCGCGCGTTGCAGCAGATCGCGCAGCGCCGGCTCCAGCATCGCCGGACAGGGCGTTTCGCCTTTTTCCCAGCGACGTACCGTCTTGATGTCCTTGCCGACATGCGCGGCGATTTCGCGTTGAGTGAAGCGGGCGCGCGCCTGCTGGAGCAGGTCGAGCGGGGCGGCGAGGGTCACGTGGGCGTCCTTGCTGGGAATTTTTGCGGACATTATGACCTAAGGCTGTCCCATTTCCTTCATTTTGCGCGTCGCGGATAGGAAATTTCTCACATCGCCGGGTTGGTGGGCGGCGAAACGTGCTTGTCACGGATGGCCGTGTAGGCTTGTTGCGTGACGCAAGTTCCCTGCGTTGCGATGTGTGTTTGTGGCCGCGACTTTGTGCGCGGCCGTTTTTTTTGCGTGACGCGGAGCGCGGCGCGTCCGATCGGCGGCACGGCCGTCAGGCGGAGCGCATCGGACGGTCGGTCTTCGCCGGCGGCACCGGCGCGGAGGCGGCCGGCGCGTACCGTTCCCAGTCGGGGTGCGGCATCGCTTCGAACTGGTCGAGTTGCAACAGCAGGCTGTCGACCTTGCCGAATTGCGCGGGGCTGAGTTGCGCGCTTTCCAGCAGCGCATTCAGGCGCTTGCGCCAGTAGGAGGCCGGCAGAATAGGGCCGCCGAAATCGCCGCGCAACGACACGTGCATGACGCGCCCGATGTGCGCGATGTCGCGATCGATCAACGTGGCCTGCGAAGATCCGGAAAGCGTAGTGAGCTTGTCGTCCATAGCCCCTCCCTGAGCGCATTGACGGCAGCGCCCGGCAGGACTTTAGGGTCTTTTATGAAATTTTTCGCGATCGCGCGCGAGTGCGCACCGGTGGCTTCGGCCGTTCGCAGCCGGTGCGCCTGATGCGCCGCAACCCTCGGGCATAGCCGTTGCTGAATCCCGATACCGGCGCAATACCGCGCCGGCATTTGGGTTGCTAACGATTGGGGAACTGATATGAACAAGGACCAGCTGAAGGGCGTGGGCAAACAGATCAAGGGCAAAGTCAACGAAGTGATCGGCAAAGCCACGAATGACCCCGCGAAAGAACTGAAGGGCGAAATGCAACAAGGCGCGGGCAAGGTGCAGAAAGCCTACGGCGACGCGAAGGAAGACGCCAGGGACGAAGCAAAAGAAAACGCACGGCGCAACAATCCGTGAGCTGGTTCCAGGTAGCTTGCCGTAATGGACGAGGGGCGAGGCGTCGCGAATTGCGCGGCGCCTCGTCCGTTTCAGGGCCGCCTTCGAGCGCCTTTATCCGCTTTCCGGCGCGCGGAACACGGCATCGCGTGGCGGAGCTTGGGTGGCCGGAGCCCCTCATGCGGCGAGCAGCCTGGGAGTAACCCGTGATCACGATCGAAAGCATTCCACGCGCGATGCGCGCCCTTTAGACTGGGCGCAATCTCCCTAGGAGGTCGCGCCAATGACACCCGAAAAAATGCTTTCGATGTTCGAACGGCAGTACCTGGAAGGCAAGGCCCCCGCCGATCTCGAAACCACCTGCGCAAGCTTCGCCGCGTGGCTCGCGGCGGCGTGGGAGTTGCTCGACGGTGCGGAGAGAACAATGCTGGTCACGGTCGGCGCGGCGCTGTGGCGGCAGGGATTCGACGTGCGCGCGGGGACGACGACTAAGGATTTGTGGTGAGCCCGGGCGTCGCGCGCGTTGTGTCGAGCCGGTTTATATTGGGCGGTCCTGTCATTTTTCCCCCATAAGGCGACCCGAACCCATGACCGATTTATCCGCTTTCCCGATCACGAAAAAATGGCCGGCCGAGCATCCGGACCGGATCCAGCTCTACTCGCTGCCGACGCCGAACGGCGTGAAAGTCTCGATCATGCTCGAGGAAACCGGCTTGCCGTACGAACCGCATCTGGTGCGCTTCGATACCAACGACCAGCTGTCACCCGAGTTCGTGTCGCTGAACCCGAACAACAAGATTCCGGCGATCGTCGACCCGAACGGCCCGGACGGCAAACCGCTGCCGCTGTTCGAATCGGGTGCGATCCTGCTCTATCTCGCCGACAAGAGCGGCCAGTTGATTCCGCAGGACGCGGCCGGCCGCTACGAAACGATCCAGTGGCTGATGTTCCAGATGGGCGGCATCGGTCCGATGTTCGGCCAGGTCGGCTTCTTCCACAAATTCGCCGGCAAGGAATACGAGGACAAGCGTCCGCGCGAGCGCTACATCGCCGAATCGAAACGGCTGCTCGGCGTGCTGGAACAGCGCCTCGACGGACGCAAATGGGTGATGGGCGACAACTATTCGATCGCCGATATCGCGATCTTTCCGTGGGTGCGCAATCTGATCGGTTTTTACGAAGCGGGTGAGCTGGTCGGGATTCAGAACTTCCCGAATGTGAAGCGTGTGCTGGCGGCGTTCGTCGAGCGTCCGGCGGTGGCGCGCGGGTTGGATATTCCGAAGCGGCCGGGTTGACGGGCGGCGGGGCCGGCCGGATGGGGCCGGCTGCGCTATCAGCTCGATATGTCGCGCGCGCACGCCGACCACGATTACGTGGCGGCGCTCCGTCATTCAGGTGCGTATTAATGCAGGCTGCGAAAGATCGAACCGGTCTAACTTCCAGAGTTTCTTCTTTGCCAATTCGATGTTGACATTTCCCCAGGCGTTTTTATAGACCTGAAAAACGAGTTCATCGAGATACGTTGCGTATTGATCGTCGCTTAGGTCCGTGACGTAGTAGCCGGGGTTGTAGCGCACTTTTATCGTCAGACAGCGCAGCTTTACCATGCCATTTGGCGTTTGAAGCATTTTCCGGGAGCTGTTCGGATACAGCGGAACGGAGACCGGCTTACTGCGCCGTTTGCTTCCCTCGTATCGGCGGCGATGATGGCAGTTGCGTATTTCGGGCAACTTTTTTTTAGTCGCGCGGAAGAACACCGGGCGAGATATCGCTGTTTTTCTTGAGGTTCAGTGTCGTGGTGACATCGCGGCCGCTGAGGGGCGCGTTTGCTGCATCGACAATAAGTGTCTTGTTATCGGATGCGTAAGTAATATCGCCGAGGCGAACGCCTACGGCGACCGGCGCCGCGAATATGTAATCGAAGGAAACGCCGTCGGATTGTGCAGTGGCGGACGACACGTGCGCACCCGGAAAATTCAGATTGCCGGCGGCCAGCGCTCCTGCTTGTGCCGCATCGAGTTCGGCGTTGATCTGGTTAACCTTGGTGTCGCTGGCACCGGAGGCAGCCGCGGCGGCCGAGGCGGCGGCAGTGGCGGACGCGGCTTGTTGAACGTTGTAGCGAGCCTGATTCGCGTTGATGTACAGGCGCGCCTGAGCACTAATCGCACTCGATTTGTCGGTGCCATACGACAACGTGAGATGCCGGGTGTAATAGACCTCGGATACATACGCCAGCCGGACCGTGCCGCATGCCTGCGTGTAAGTTGCCCGAAGTCGATCGTAAAGCGACTTGACGGCACGCAGTTTCTTTTCGGCTTCCAGCTTGTCTATGTCGTCCGATGCGAGCTGTTGGGCCGTGGCCCACGGCAGGCCTGCCCATTCGGTCGCCGGCATGGAAAGGACGTATGTCGATAGCGATTTATGTTGTCCCCCGAGGCCGAATATTGCGAATCCCGTGGGAGCGGCTGCACCTGCCGTCGTGACGGAACCTTCCGTTTGAAAGACCTCGGGAAAGCTGGCGAATCCCAGTTGAGTCCACGTGGCGCTGCTTTTTTGTATGCCTCCCGGAACAGATACGCTTCCCATCGCTGCTGTTTCGCTAGTAGGCGAAGTCGCAGCGGGCAATACGATGCGGGATTTGAAGAACGACTCCATCTCGTCACTGAAGCCCGGCAGCGACATGACGAAAATCGACTCGAATTTTTCGGACGCTTTGACTGTGTCCGCGGGATTCGAGCACACAATATAAACGTCTCCTGGCTGGACCATCGTCCGAGGCGGGAAGATAGCGACCAGATCATAGGGCGCAAGTTTCTTTGCCCATGTCTTGGCGAGATCCGTGTCTTCCATTTTCGGCGAACCACATCCGCCGCTGGTCACGACGGTTAATGCCGAGCAGACTGCAACGACAGTTCTGTATTGCATAAATATCCCCATATGCAATGGTCGGGCGATAGCCGGTTGTTGTCTGTCGAGCGCTCTTATCGCGTTGCGCAGGACTTGTTTCTGTTACGCGATAGCGCTTCTTTCCGACGGTGATCGTAAGTGTCTGTCTATGTTTGACTTCTTAAAACAAGCGTAAACCCGCGCTCTTTGCCGCGATTGTGTTTGATTTAATAGGCATAAATCGATGCTGCGTTTTGCGATTCAGGGAGGTTCTTCGTTTCAGCCTGAACCGACGCCGGGAGGATAGCGAAGGTGCTCAATGGCGTGGCTCGAAAGCGGTTGCATTTGCGACCAGGCGAGCGTTGATGCGACGGCCGAGCGCTTTCTCATGGGGGGACGAGCGTTCGACGTTCCGCCCCAACTAACAGGCGCTCGGTTGCCGGCGCTGCAGATCGCTTTGTTGAAGCGGAACTATGCCGTCGCGATGCCGTTTGAACGGAGGTTCAGCATTGGAGTTTCGAGCCTTTGCGGAAGCGAGCTTCCAGTTCCAGCGGACGTTGAGCGGCAACGGACTTCAGCGCACGAGGATCGGATAATGTCCGGTCATGTTCCCGGCTATTCTCCAGATAACGAAGCTTTTCCAACATGGCTTCGATCTGCCGATGGTATGCACTGGTTCCGAATTGAAGATCGAAAAGATCGAATTTTTGATGATCCGCAGATCCATTGGTATTGATCGCTGATGTGCGTGGTGATGCAAGGACGTTCGCGAGCAGCGCAGAGTCGATCGAAAACTGTGATGAAAATCTGCGGAGCGGGGCGTGGCGTCATTGGGCGCGCTTCCGTTTTCGGATCGATCCACGCACCACCATTGTCCATGAGCCCAGTATGACCACGAACTTGGGTTCGCCAACGCTCTATCAGATATTCGTCCACGAGGGTTTCTTCGAGCAGTTTCCTGCATGGCGCGCGTATATCGAACAGTAGGGCGGTAAGGGCCCCTGGTGCTAGCCAAGGCATTGCTCAATGTCCATGGCCACCGCCGTGACCTCCACCGCCATGTCCGCCGCCATGATGTCCACCGCCACGGCCACCATGGCCGCCTTCCCAGCGTCCGCGACCGTGGTTCCAGTTCCCATGACGGTAGTCGCCACGATGGTAACCGCCTCCACCGCCCACCCACACGTTGACGCCACCGTAGCCGGGCGCATAGCCAGGGCCGTAAACGTACCCGGGATCGCTGTATCCATATCCATCGGGGTATGCGACGCAACCCGACAGTACAGCCAATAACCCCACTACCAACGCGACTCTAATCATGATGTGCTACTTTCTTCGTTGTAAGAAAGGGCGCTTATGACCTTAGTTCGCGGGGAATTGTGACTGCTGATTACGGTTGCTTACGAGTCGCCCGGTGGGCGACTCCGGTGCTCGGCGGGAAGCGCCGGCTAAATCATCAATGCTGCCCCGCGTTCAGCAGCATCCAGACCTGCGGCTGCCCTGCAGTGAGCCGTTCGGCACCACCTCAAAATAGAGCCCCTTGCCGTCGGCGAGGCGATAGGTCTTTTCCGCGGGCTTTGCCTTGCGGACCCGAAGCTCGGTCAACGGGGCGATCTGCTTGGGTATGGCGTGGGGGCATCAGTTTTGGGGCATCAGGCTGATGGCCCCACCAGTGCCCCAAAAAATTCTGGTTTGGATAAGGCAACGATAGGCAACGATGGCAACAAAAAGCCCCGCAGCGCAAAGCATACGGGGCTTTTCTGGGCAAACTTGGAAGACGCTGGGAAGCTATCTGGTCCCTGACAGAATTCATACGTCAAGGCCGCTACTGCTTTTCGGCTATTTTTCGTATTTTTATACCCCCACCAGTACCCCTAAAATCCGTCTCCTAAGGAAATACGGGTGTGGTTTCCTTGTCGCTAGAAGCGCTTCAAGGCCGGCCCAAAAGCTCGGTTCCCTGATGCTACAATTTTCGCGCCAACCCATACGAAACTTAATGGGGTCGCAACACCCAAGATACGAAGTGTCGGGCGCACCTCTCAATGAGCAATGCCACACAGAAAAGTCAAGCTTTCCTCTTGAAGAATAACTTTTAAGTTAATATCTTGCACATAGCTGCCGTTATCCAAGACGTGTGGTCGGTCGTCGAAGTCCTGTCGGAACGCGGGGACGGCGTTCTGACGGACGTGAAGCCGCCGGACGTGGCGTCGCTGGTTGCCTTTATGAAAAAGGTCGCAGCTCATGGGCCGGCATCTCTTCCAGACAATCGGAGCCATCACGTCAGCACGGAGGATCCGAAAATATGGCAATTCGACGTCACTGGAACCCTTCGACTGCTCTGGTTTTACGATGAAGGACGGCTTGTGGTGGTCGCCGGGTGCTTCTACAAGCAGGGTGGCAAGAAGAAGACCACTCCGAGAGCTTTGGTCTCGCAGGCACAAACGACGTACCGGCAGTACTTCGAAGCTAAGGCAAACGGCACCTTACATATTGAAATAGAGGACGAAGATGAAGATCAGTAATCGGTATAAAGAGGCCTTCCAGCGTGCAATGGACACCCCGGCCTATTGGACCGAGAGCACCCTGCTTGATCTCGCTCGTCAGTTGCTTGGTCGCATGAAGGAGGTCGGCCTGAGTCAGAAGACCTTGGCCGAAAAGATGGGTAAAAAGGCACCTTACATCAATCGGGTGCTGAGTGGCCGGCACAATGTCACTATGGAAACGATCAGCGAAGCTGCATTTGCTATGGGTATGAAGGTCGAAATCAAACTCGAGCCGATCAAGAAGGGACGGCAGGGTGGTTTGTTGACGTCTTCGAACGAAGTGAGTAGTGACGCATTGCGCCCCGCATCGCAACTTAGAGTAATTCACACCTCGCGCGTCGCTGGAAACACTGTAAACGTTGGCCCAGCTGAGCAATTTCGGAAGGCGGCATGAGCAAGGAATCGCTTGATTTTTTGCTCGGCCATCTTGCGTTTCAACAAGCGTTTCCAACGCGCGTTGACTTTAAGGTCGACACTCAATTTATCCAGGGCACTCTTTTACAGAGCTACACGCGATTGACGTGGACTACCGGTGAAGTTCTGGCGGCCGACCTCGAAATTCAAGGGCAAAACGGACCTCAGAATATTTCTTTGATGCGTTTTACCGTATCTACAAGAACGAGGCTGGTGCGTACTGCTGATGGCCGAATTCCTCCGGATAGCGAAGATCCTCAAGAGGCCGACGTACTTATGGACGCATCGATCGACTTCATGATGGAGTACATCGTCCAGGACGCGAAACCAGACGAATTTGACGAAGCCGCGATCACCGAGTTTTTCGGAAAACAGGTGCCATTCAATATGTGGCCTTATTACCGAGAATTCTTGCAAAGCTTGGCGCTTCGGGCTCGCGTTCCTATTCCCACAATTCCGCCATTTCGTATCAACCGTAGCAACGGTCAAGCGCAGAAATAGACGCCGCTTAAACGAAGCGAGCGAGTCGCGGGAGATGACATTAGTTGACACACGATCCAGACTATTAACATGTTTCCGCTAGTGAGTGATTCTGCAGTTATATTTGCGTCTCGACATACAAGGAGATCACATGGATAACAACGAACACTCCCAACTGCTGCGCCTGAAATCCCCATACTTCCCGACGCTGGGTGACGTATTTGTCGTCGTTTCAGCAGGGGATCCGTTTCTCGGTGGCATCCCGCACTTCTTCGGCGAGTTCTTCATCTTTTCGACAAAAGGACTCGACGCCCCGATAGCGCAGCGGGTGTACCTGCATCAGCATCTCGCACGCGGCGGCGCTGCGGAGATATTCGAACTGGCGAAGGTGCGTGCGATTGCCGCACTTCAGGAGGAACTTGTACGGCATTTCAAGTCTGACGATCGTGTTCGATTTGACGAAGGATTGTCGACGGTTGAAACGGATTGGTATCAAGTCGCGATGCTGTATCGCGCTGGCATTCTAAACAGGGAAAAACTAAGGGATATCGAAAACAAGACTCGGTCGTCTTTCGTCGTGCATGCTGTTCGCGAAGTACTAGATTTGGCGACGGTTACCTTCGAGGAGGCGAAAGATCGTCAGTGAGCCTGTCGGCTATCTGCACGCCATTTTCCCCGTGCAGATGCGCATTTACTGCGCTCGGCTCGCCGATCACTTTCGCATGTATGGCGAGCCGAGCGCCGGGCCTTTTTTCAATGCCGGCGCGGATTGCCACACATCCAGCAGCTGCACGGCGTTGGCGTGTCCACGACCATTGACGCCTCCTTGGCCGTGAGGCGGTGGCCCCACCAGTAGCGGCCGCGTTTCTTTCTTAGTCGCGCCCGATCGGCCCGGCGCTGGGCTATACCTTCCATTTCACACCTCAGTTTCGATAGCTGGATGTGCCAAAGCCCGCTCGCGGCGGGCTGTCGGGAAGGCTGCTGAAATTGGGAGACCACCGTTTAAGTAAGGTTCCTCGTACGCTGCCGTGGCGTAGTGGTTTAAACCTCCGGCGCCTCACCGCGAATTCTATACCAGGAAACCACTTCCAGTCTTCTGGGCCGCTGTTGCACCAATAGTGCGACAGACTCAAGCCGGCTTTCGCCGGAGACGCACGGCGGCATGCTTCATGGAGCCTTACGATAGATCTCCACGAGACCCTTGAATAGCTCATCGAGATATTTGATGTCGTCATGGGCGCGACTTTCATGCGTCTCGGCGATTCCGAGGCTGGAGGTTGTTAGGTGAATGGACTGAGATTCAATAAGCTTGTGAAGAGTCGCGATCGCATGTTCGCGCACTCCGAGGTCGTTCAATGCCATTTGGATACCCGTTTCATGTAGTTTGGGGAAACGGCAAACTATCACGAAGTGGCTGCCACAGTCTGCCGTCGCGGCCGATTTATCGCTCGCGCGAGGCCAGTGCCGCGTCGATCTGCAGAATCGGGATGAGACCGCACTTGTTCAGCTTGAATGTCCCGAACTTGACCATTTTGCTCACGGTCTGCCGACTGAGCGTCAGCATTTCCGCTGCGTCTTTCATCGTTACGTGGGCAGGCCGCGGATGGCTCTCTGCATAGATCTGCACGGCTCGTGTCGCAATCCGCAGGACGTCGGTCTCTGTGATGGTCGCAGCAGGCTGCACTTCGGCGCGCGGCATCACGCGCTGAACCTGTTCCGGTGTGAGAGTCATCGTCCCTTCGATTTTGCACTGCATGTCACCTCCTGTAGTAGTCTGTCCGTCGTTGGACTTCCCTAACGAAACAGCACAGTGGTTACCCGTTGGAGGAAATATGCCAGTTACTAACGAGCAGTTGGCTGAGCTTCTTGTCGGTGTTGCACGATCTCAGAAGGCGATCATCGATGCGGTCGCGCAGCATCTTGGTCAGAACGGAATTGCGTTTCGCGCAGGGGCCGTGATACCGACTCTCCAAGGATACGCGAATTTGGCCAACCCTCAAGCGCAGCCCACCCTGCACGACTTGCCGGCGCGCATTCTTTTGCAGATTCAGGGTACGCCTAGAACCGGAGCGCAGCGCCTGGAAGAATGGGTAGCGCAGGAGCTCACCCGAATCGTGGGCCCGTGATGAAGATTCGGCTCGACAAGTGGCTAGAGAAGGAGTTCGATCCGCCGCCGAAAATCCGCACGGCGAGGCTCTGGATCAAGGCTGGAAAGATCTACCCGCCGCCCGTAAAAGTGGGCCGCTCGTACTACGTCGAGGAGAACGCCACATTCGCGGATTCGACGGTCCGGCCACGTCTCGCGGATCGAATTCCACAATGAGGCCGGCGCGTGCTGCCGGCTTCTGCATCAAACGATGTTCGCGAACAGGTTCGCTGCGGCGCGCTTCACCAGATAGCTTTGTAGTGCTGCCGCGTCGACTTCAGATAACGACATCTCAATCCGGCCGCCTCGCATCAGTACTAGACTGCCATCGTTGGCGACCGCGCACGAAAAAGGTTGCGACTGTCCGACAACTTTTAATTGTGGCATTGGTTGCGGTGCAGCGGCCGAACGGGCAGTTACTTTGCGAGCCGGCTTCCTTTTCGGATGTGCGGCTTTCCTCGGGCCATTGAAGACGCTGTTGGGTGCCGTTCGAGCTGCTGCAGGCGGGATAACCTCTGACGCATCGACGATCTTCTGTTTCACTCGTGTCACGGCGTCTGGCGGTACTTGGTCAGGCAGGTAGTGTCTGTTCATGTGCCTACTATTTACTTCCACGCGCTCGGTCAAAACTCGTCCACTTCGTATCGCCGTCCAAAGTGCCGTGCCTACTTTGTTTGAGCTGCTGAGATTCAATTTTGTCGCAATCTCCGCCGAGGTGATTCCCGGATTTTCGCCGATCAATGCCATCATCTCAGCGCGTTTGGTTTGTATCTGCTTCTTTCCATTAGGCATGCCTTATCTCCAATGTCTCAGTAGTCCCGTAGCACGATTGCCGGGACTGCAACAGGATATTTTTTGGCGAGCGCAGCGTGATGAAATCGAACGACGATAGACGCGTGCGTGATCGCGAGAATCAATTTGCGACAACTGCGCGCGAGTGGCGGGTAGCCTGAGCGGCACGAAGTTTAGTGCACTAAACCGAAAGTTGTAAGTGCACTAAACCGAGAGTTGTGAGTTCGCTAAACTCAGACTTGATCGATAAGACATGTATGTCTTAGGCGGACCTCAACTGGCCAATAAACGTATAGGAGAATCTATACGAGAGCGTATAGCTGGCGTAGCCACAGATGGCTAGAAGCACTGCTTCTGTGAGCGGCTCATTTTGCTAGGCAATACCTAATAACCGCGACGCGGGGCAAATAGCCTATTGACGAACGACCGACAGGCGACTACGCTGTATATGTCGCTGAGACAACAGCGTCCGGGGGTGACAGCCTGAGAAACGTAGGCGGACGAACCGCCACATGGCGGTATTTTTTCGTCCGTAGTATCATCGCGTGCCCAGTTTATGGGTGGGCCATGGTGGGGAGGCGCTCGCGCCTACCGGTTCCTACGTTCCGGTCTGTCAACCTTGCCATGTGCCTGCCCACCCGTTTGACAGCGGCGGCAGGCTCTTACCAAACGTAGGAGTCCAAGCCATGTCCTCCAAAGCATCCGCTCGTTCCGAGCAAACGCAAACCGAACTCAAAATTCATCTGCAACCGGAATACGAGCGCACCGTGTACATTGGCACGCGCGCGCAGCTCGAAGGCGAAGGGCTGATCCCGGATGGCGTCGTGTTTCCCCAAGGTATCGCCAAACTTAGGTGGACGCTGGGTGAATTCAGATTTGTGCTCAATCGCGCTCGTCCAGATGATTTCGACGGACCGCCGCGGGGATGGTTTCAGTGTGACAATTTTGAGTTGACTCGATATTGGAACAATGGCCCAGCCTGGCACGAGCGCGAGTTGAAATCGAAAGCCAGGGAACTCAGGGAAATGGCCTACCGCATGACAGCCGAGGGTATCGAAGAGCGCAATAGATGCTGGAGAGCGGCAGTGAAGGCTTGGGACGACAAAGCGTTTCAAGCGTTCCTCGGTAAGGTGCCCGCATTGGCGGTGCCTACACCTCGCCGCGGCAGAAAGTCGAAATCGTCGCAGGGGGCCAGCAATGGATAACAATGTCCATCCTTTGCCGACGCCCAAAAGGCACGCCGGCCGCCGCCGCGTGAACCCGCTGCCAGACGTTCTGCGCGCAATCGTGCTGCTGTTTGATCGGCATGACACGGAAGAGGAAGCGGCCGAGCAGAAGCTGGCGAGGGTCGATCAGCTGACACAGATTGCGGCGCGCGATCTCTTGACGCAGGTTCGAAGCTTCAGGGAGATCATCAAAATCGTCGATCCAGACTTTCAGCGATAATCGGTTACAACCGCGCCTAGCCCGACGGGGCGAAAGCAGGGCTCCCTTACCCTGTTGGCGCGGTTCACTACTGAGGGTGCGTGAGGGCGCAAATGACTATCCCGACCGAAGAAGAATTCGACAAATCCGTAAAGCTAATTGAGTCCGCGCATGCCGAATACCTAAAGCCGGCATTCAAGGTGGACTATTTTTCTGGTGAGGATAGTGTCGTTGCCAAGGACTTGCTCACGCTTGCATACCATGCGACCGACATTGCGATGCATCGGGTCGATGAGGACAAAGTCTACTCGTGGCTAATGTCTCAGCCGGCATTCGTTCGGGTCAGGGATCGTATGTTTCCCCTGGTCCACCGTTCATCCGAGACAGATGCTGAAGCGCATCGTCATCGCATGATCCAGTCACGCTACGACGCCCTTCACAAGTTCGTTTCCAGTTCAGGATTCGGTCCGAAAGGAACCGATTCTCGATTTTACCGGCGCGTGGACTCGATTCTCGGCATCAGCGAGTCAAGTCCACGTAGATGGCTTTTAACTGTCGTTCTTTCGTTGCGTCAGTACCATTATTTGGATACCGCTTCGAAGATCGTAGAGGAAAGGCGACAGTTCTTTTCTAAAATCAAAGAAGGAATATCCGGGATGGAGGCAATGTCAGCCCTTTCAAGGGATAACGGTGTGAAGCTGGGGTTCAGCGCTATGCAGAAATCACGCAATGTGATTCCTCTTCTGGATGAGCGTTTTGACGACCGGTTGATGCTGCTCCGGTCACTGCTAGTGACCGATCTGGATTCCATCTATCCTATCGCTCGCCTCGACGGTACGGCCAGAGAGCGTCTTTTCGTAACGAACATGGCACACGCGAACCGTCGAGCGACGGGAAAGCATCGACCGTCAGAAATTGGAGCGTTGCTGGAGATAGAAGGCTTCAAAAATCAAATGGATGATCGAAGCATCGAGCGGCAATGTGCTGCAGTCCATAAAAGGTGGCGGCAGTTGATTGGGCTGTCGTAGACAATCACTGTCGTGACATAAATTCTAAAAAAGCCAGCGCATAATTACCATTACGCGACGCAAGCTCGACAAATAACCTTCTGAAAGGAGCGGCATGATGGCTGCGCTCGATCCCATTACCGCCGTCACGAACGTGGTCGGTGACGTTATCGACCGGATCTGGCCGGACCCGACGCAGGCCGCTGCGGCGAAGCTGCAGCTGCTGCAATTTCAGCAGACCGGTGAGCTTGCGCAGATCACCGGGCAGATGCAGATCAACCAGGCCGAGGCGCAAAGCACCGATCCGCTGCAGCACTGGCGCGGCGGTATGGGCTGGGTCTGCGTCGCCGGTTACGCATGGAATTTCGTTCTGCAACCGCTTACGAATGCGATCGCGCAGTTCGCGGGCCATCCGGTGAATCTGCCGCCGATGGAGCTGAGCGAACTGTCGACGCTGACGCTCGGCATGCTCGGTCTCGGCGGTCTGCACGTCGCGGAACGCATCAAGGGTGCATCGTGAATCGCCTCGGCCGCTATCTGCTGAACTATGCCGTGCTGCTTGATGAGTCGGTCAACACGGTGTTCGGCGGCTCGCCGAACGAGACCATCAGTGAGCGCGCCGCCAAAGCGAACGCAACTGGCCGGAAGTGGGGCTGCGTGCTGTGCGGCGTGCTGAACTGGATCAATCCTGGTCACTGTGACCGCGCGTTGACATCGACGATCGGTGATGACGCGGTTATTCCGGATGGGCAATGAGGAACCTCGTCAAGATCGCTGCAGGTATCGATACAGCGCCGCTGCTGCTCGCGCTCGCGCGCCAGCCGAGGCTCTGGAACCGGCACGCGTTCCGCAAGGAGCTCGCGCCGCACGTCCAGATGGACGATATCTGGCTGCGCTACAACGACGAAAAGCCGTTCAGGGAATCGGGTGACTGGTCGGGGTTCAACGACGAACATGAATCGGTGTTCTATCCGGAGTGGTACGCACTGCCGCAGGCCCGGCCGATCGTCTATGGGCTGATGGCGCGCACGGAAGCCACGCGCCTCGGCGGTGTGCTGATTACGCGCATTCCCCCGGGCGGCCGGATCGAGCCGCACACCGATGGCGGGTGGCACGCCACTCATTACAACACCAAGCTCTATGTCGTGCTGCAATCGAACCCGCAGTGCGTGAACGTCGTCGAGGACGAGCGCGTGGCGATGGCGCCGGGCGAGGTCTGGTACTTCGATAATTCGAAGGTGCATGAGGTCGTCAACGACGGTCCCGACGACCGGATCACGCTGATCGTGTGCCTGAGGTGCGAGCGATGATCCTGCATCACTTCTCGGCCGGTGGTGTGTACGCGCGCGAACAGAGTCTGCTCGCCGGCCAGGAAGTCGACAAGCACGTGCACGATTATGACCATCTGAGCTATCTCGCGCGCGGCACGGCCATGGTTGAGATCGACGGCCGGCTGAGCGTGCTGCATGGTCCATGCATGCTCGAAGTGAAGGCCGGAAAAGCGCATCGCATTCAGGCGCTCACCGATCTGACGTGGCTGTGTATCCACGCTGAGAGCGTCGCGGATCCTGAGACATTGATGAAGGGGTGAACCATGCCATTCGGCGCAATCGCAGGCGGTCTCGCAGCGGGTATCGGCGGATCGCTGGTGACCGGTCTCATGTCGCCATCCGTTTCTGGCGCGGGGTCGAGCTACTACGTGCCGACTGGCCTGCCGCAGGCGGACCAGATCTGGCAGGGACTGCTGGACAGCCTGGGCGATTCCTACTATGCCAACGCGAATCCGCAGAACCAGATTGCGCTGGGCGCCGAGAACGCCGGCATCAACGCGGCCAACCAGTACGGGCCGCAGTACCAGAACGCGGCCAACTCGGCCGCCGGCACGTACGCGGGCCTTGCGGGTGTGCTGAACAATCAGGCCAACGCGAACTTTGGCACGCAGCAGTCCCTGCTCGATGCGGGCCAGAACGTGTACAGCATGGGTCTCGACCCGCAGAACGCGCTCTACAACCGCACCGCGCAGCAGCTGCGGGACCAGACCGGAGCCACGAATTCGATGTATGGCCTGGGCTCGTCGGCGGCGGGCGCGGGCGTCGCCAATCAGGCGCTGTCGAATTTCAATATCGACTGGCAGAACAACCAGCTTTCCCGCGCGCTGCAGGGCCTGCAGGGCTACGGGCAGGCGGCCGGCGTGGCCGGTCAGTATGGCGAGCTCGCGAGCAACCAGGCGCAGGCCGCGCCGGGCTATGCGCTGCTCTCCGGTCAGTTGCCCTACACGACCGCGCAGACGATCGCCGCGACGCCGGGAAGCCTCGCGAGCACCTATGGCCAGTACCTGAATTCGAATCTGTACGGGCCGGCCGAGGGCATCCAGAACCAGATCATTCCGTACATGAACAACGGGCAGGGCGCGCAGGCCGTGCCATTCCAGGCCCAGTCCGCAGGTGCAGGCGCTGCCGGCAGTCTCGTGTCGCAGGGCATTCAGGGGCTGGGCACGGCGTATCAGAACGCCGGTAGCTGGGGCAACCTGTTCAACGGCACGACGGGATCGTTCGGCAGCGGGGATTTCAGCGGCGCGTTCACGTCGAGCCCGTATTACTCGGGCGGTGGCAACTCGTACGGCTTCACGCTGCAGTGAGGTGAGCCATGGCAGGACTATCCGGACTTCCATATTTTCTTCAGGACCAGCAGGCAGCGCAACAGCAGGCGCTGCAACGCCAGTTCGCGCAGATCCAGCTCGCCCAGTTCCAGCAGCAACAGCAGGACCGTCAGCGCCAGCAGGCCGCGATGGCGGCAGCGGGCAATGCATTGCCCGCGCTACTTGCTGGCCAGCAGCAACAGATTGCACCGCCTCCACAGACTCCCGCACCGGGGCAACCGTCGCAACCAGCGCCGCAAGCCGGTGGTGGCATGCCTATGCCTTCGGGACCCGTTCCTGGTCAGGTGAACCGGCCGCCGATTCCGCCGGGCGGCGCGCAGGGCGCGATGCCTCAGCAGGGTATTCCGCCTTTCCGTTCGCTGCCGACAGCAGGTTCTCCCGCGCAGGCGGCACCCGCATCGATCCCCACGCCGCCCGCTGCTGGGCCCGCACAACAGCAGGCACCCGGCCCGCTGACGCTCGACAACGCGATCAGGGTCCTGAAGGACCAGGGATTGAGCGGCGCCGACCTGATGGCCGGTCTCGGCCAGCTGATGCCGGTGCTCGACTCGCAGGCCAAAGCGCAGGCCGCGCAGCTGCAGCAGCAGTTTACGCGCGAGCTGCAGCTGGCAAACCTTCAACAGCGGTACGACGCGCTGCGCCAGCGCGCCGAGGACAACGCCGCGAACCGGGCCGATCGGGAGCAGGCGCACGCCGATTCGATGGCAATCCGTTCCCAGATGATCGGGCTGCAGCGCGCGTCGTTGAATGCGCGCCTGCAGGGCGACCCGAACGCGGCGCTCGATCCTGAAGATCTTCACTTCATGGCCCAGCAATATCTGGCAGGCGATCGCACCGTACTGCAGAACCTCGGCCGCGGCGCGCAGGGTTCGAAAAACCTCGTCGCACTGCGCAACGAAGTGCGCAAGCAGGCCGAAGCGCAGGGTATGACTGGCAAGGACCTCGCCGCGTCGGTGGCCGAGTTCGAGGGCATCAAGTCGGGTGAGCGCGCGCTCGGCACGCGCACCGCACAGGCTGGCATGGCCGTCAACGAGGCGGGCCAGTTCGCGGACATCGCGCAGCAGGCATCGGAGCAGGTGCCGCGTTCGCAGTTCGTGCCGGCCAATAAAGCCTTGCAGGCTTACGAGACGAACACGGGCGACCCGAAGATCGTCGCGTTTGGCGCTGCCACGAACTCGCTCATCAATGCGTATGCGCGCGCGGTGTCGCCGAGCGGCACACCGACCGTGAGCGACAAGGAGCACGCGCGCGACATGCTGAACACCGCGCAGACGCCGGAGCAGTATGCGTCGGTCGTGTCGATGATGAAGCGTGAGATGTCGGCCGCGCAGGCCTCGCCCGGTCAGGTGCGATCGGAGTTCCGTGAAGCGGTCACGCGCGGCAAGCCGATGGCCAACCCGCCGCCAGCGGTCAAGGCACCGGCTGTCGGCACAGTCGAAGGCGGATACCGCTTCAAGGGCGGTGACCCGTCGCAGCAGTCGAATTGGGAGAAGGTTCAGTGAACCCGTGGGAAAAATATGCGCCTCAGGCATCCACAGCAGACGCGGCTCCGTGGGAGAAATACGGAGCTGCTGGCGCTGCACCTGCAGCGTCGGGCGGCGCTGTGCCGGCTCTTGACCGTCTTCCGCCGGATAGCAGCGGACCGGCGCAGTTGAAACCGGAGCATGCCGACAGCATCGCCAACAAGCTGCTCGGGCTCGGCGAAGCCGGGCTGTCGGTCGCAACGTCGATTCCCGCATCCGTCGCGGGTCAGGTATACGGCATCGGCAAAACGCTCACGAGTGGCAAATACGGCATGCAGGAAGGCATCCGGCGGGGTGAGCAGGCCGGTGTGGATCTCGCCAACCGGCTGACCTACCAGCCTCGCTCGCAGGCCGGTAGGGACGATCTGGAAGCATTGGGACGGGGTTTCGACGCGAGCCGCCTCGCGGGATTGCCCGTTGAAGGTGCGTTACTGGCGCGCATCCCCGAAGTGCCGCGCGGCGTGCTGGCGACCGGTGAAGGCGCGGCGGGTGCTGCGCGCGGTGCCAGCCGCGCAGTGGGCCGGGCCGCGGGGAATGCTGCGGCCGGTGCACTGCCGGATGTCGATCCGGGCACTCTGCAGCTCGCGCGGCAGGCGCACGGCCTGGGCTTCCGCCTCACGCCGGATATGGTCTATGGGAACAAGTACGCCCGGCAGGCCGGCGAGCTCGCACAGGACAATCCGTTCGTCGGGCAGACCGTGCGGGAGCACAATCAGGACATGTTCAACCACCAGCTCGTGTATCTGCTGGGCGGTGAAGGGAACCGCCTGACACGACAGGTGTTCAACCGTCAGATGACGCGCGCGTGCGAAACGATCGGCGAAATTGCCGGCAGTCACGATGTTCCGTTCAATGAAGATCTCGTGAACCGGCTCGCTGGTCACGTGGCCGAGGCGCAACGCTACCAGACGGGAGATGTCGAGCGCGTTGTGCGTGGTTACGCCGATGAGATCACGGACCGGTCGCAGGGCGGTGTGCTGCCCGGCGATGCATTCCGTCGCATCAACACGCGACTCAACACCCAGATCCGTAACACGCAGAACGGTGATCTACGGCATGCGCTGTCCGATCTGCAGGACGATCTGCAGGAACAGTTTGTGTCACAGCTCAGTCCTGAAGACCTTGAGCGTTACAACGCCGCACGCCGCCAGTATGCCGTCGGCAAGGCGCTCGAACCTCTCGTTGCAAAGTCTCCAACGGGGAATATCCAGCCTTCCTTGCTGCTCGGCGCGGTCACGCGCAATCAGGCAGGACGTTCTGCGATGGCACGCGGCGCAGCCGGAGATCTGGGCACGCTAGCGGACATCGGACAGCGATTCCTGAAAGAACGCCCGTCAAGCGGTACGGCCGAGCGCGCGCTGATGCAGAACCTGCTGACCCACCCGCTCGGCACGATCGCGGCCGGGGGTACTGCCGCGCTCACGGCGCCGGCCGCCGCCGCGTATAACCGCCTTGGGCCCGGCATTACTGACAGGCTGATCCAACGACCGCCGACGCCATGAAGCTATTGACCCGCACGATACCCGGCCTGGTAGCCTTGTTCGTAATGGTCACCATAGCCGTGGCGTTTGTCGTATCCGTGGCTCGCGTTGTAGCCGTCCGTGTAGCCCTGATTGTAGTTGTCGGTGTAATTGGGCTGCTGTGCGGGCACCGGCGCGGGTGCGCCAGTCCGGTAGGTCTGGTACCAGCCCAGACCTGAAATACCCCAGGCGTGCGCGGAGACCGCTACGCAGAGCAGGAACGCAGGAATTAGACGCTTCATTATGGTCTCCCGGGAAAAACGACCATGCGAATTCTGGCAATTGATGTCGGTTCAAACTGCCTCGACTGGCTGATGCGCTGCCAGCAGTGGGGGCATCAGGTATTGTGGTACGACAAACCGCGCCCGGACGGTACGGACCGCCACGCCGGCGAGGGGATCGTGCCGAAAATCCGCGATTACGACGAGCTGCGCCGCAAGTGGCTCGGCTGGGCTGATCTCATCTATACCCCGGATAACGTCAGCTATCTGGAAATGCTTGAACCGTTCCGCAGGATAGGCTACCCGATCTATGGGTGCAATCTGGCCGCCGTAGAGTGGGAACTCGACCGCGAGGCGGGACAGAAGGTCATGGAAGAGTGCGGCATGCGCATTATTCCGGGCAAAACGTTCCACGACTACGACAGCGCGATCGCATACGTGAAGAAGGAAGCCAAGCCGTTCGTGTCGAAGCCGTCCGGTGACGGCGAGCGCGCGATGTCGTATGTAGCCAACAGCGCGGCCGACATGGTGTACATGCTCAACCGGTGGAAGAAGATCGACAAGTACCGCGCGGCGGCGCGCAAGGACGGCTTCATTCTCCAGGAGAAGATCGACGGTATCGAAATGGCGGTCGGCGGTTTCTTCGGCCCGGATGGCTGGTCCAAAGGCTGGGTCGAAAACTGGGAAAACAAGAAGCTCATGAACGGCGACCTCGGCGTGAACACGGGGGAAATGGGCACGACGGTGCGCGTCGTGAAGCAGTCGAAGTTGGCCGACGAAGTGCTCAAGCCCGCGACCGATCAACTGCAGCGCATCGGGTATGTCGGCTATGTCGACGTGAACTGCATGATCCCGACAGACGGCAAGGGCCCGTTTCCGCTCGAATGGACTATGCGTGACGGCTGGCCGATCCGACACAACCTCACCGCGCTGATCGAGGGCGATCCGGCGCAATGGATGGTCGACAAGTTGCAGGGCAAGGACACGCTGCGCATCCGCATGGACGAGGTATGCATTTCCGTGCTGATGGCGCTGCCCGACTTTCCTTATTCGAAGGTCACCAACAAGGAGCTGTGCGGCATCCCGATCTACGGCGCCGAGGACATGGACCACCTGCACTTTTCCGAAGTCATGATGGGCAACGCGCCGCGTGAGGTGAACGGCAAGGTCGTGGATCTGCCGGGCCCGGTCACGGCGGGCGACTACGTGCTGATCGCCACCGGCACCGGCGAGACGATCACCGGCGCACGCCGCAGTGCTTACAGCGCGATCAGGAAGGTGAAGATCCCGAACAGCCCGTTCTACCGCACGGACATCGGCGTAGGACGGCTGAAAAAGCAGCTGCCCGAGCTGCAACGCATAGGCTACGCAAAGAGTCTTGGGTACTAGGAGAACGTTATGCCGATGAAATCGAAAGCGCAGAACCGCGCGATGCACGCCGCAGCCGAGGGGCACTCGAAGCTGGGCATCCCGAAGAAGGTGGGCAAGAAATTCGTTTACGCTGAGCAGGGCAAGTCCGTGAAGCGCCTGCCGGAGTGCAAACGCAAATGAAACGCTCCGCGCGCGCCGGCCTGATCTCTGAGCAGTCCATCAAGGACGCGCTCACCAATGGCAAGGGGGACATCTTCCTCGCCGCGTGCGCGCTCGACTGCACCGCGCAGGAACTGGACCGGTATATCCGCGCCTCGGCCGAGCTGCAGCAGTTCGCCGCGGCGATCGAGAAAGTAAAGATCGACCCGGCTTACTCGCGCATGAGCGTCGAGCAGTTCGAGAACCGGCTGGCAGACCTGAGCCTCGCGTATAAGGTCGTCGGCATCGAAGAGCTTCACAACCTCGCAACGATGCCGCACAAGGGCAGCGCTGCGATGGCGAAAGTGAAGTTGCAGGCCGCGATCGCGCTGCGCGGCGGTCACCAGCAGATGGCAGGCGATCGCGAGATTGAACACGCGCTGTCGGAGCTGAACCAGCTCTACCACCAGAACGCACCGCGAATCAGACAGGTGCGGCAAACGGTCATCACGTTTGAAGGTGGTCAGGAAGTGTCTCAACCAGTGATCGAACTTCAGCAAGATCAGCCGTAGCGCGTGATCGCTTCCTGTCGAGCACCGACCAATCCGGCTCCCTGTCTGGATACTGAAGGTATTTCGTCAGCGAGATATGTCCGAGGCGCGCCATTTCCTTGATCGCGGCCCGGTGACCCTCGAGGCGAACGTCTTTTTTCGAGGCGGTGCGACCTGTGCCGATCCATTCCCATGCATCGATGAACCCGGTGAAGTCAGGCGCAAGCCTCGGCTTGATCTGCCATTCCTCGACCGGGCGCAGGTTCTTGCGCATGTACATCACTTTCTGCCTCGGTATTCCGGAAGCTTCTTCGAGTTCCGCATCGGTGAGGCGAGCGCCGCAGCAAATCTTCCAGAGATCGCGCAGTACGTCCGTGGGCGGCGTACGCAGGTCGACGCATTCCTGGTGAGTGCTCCAGGTATGCGGTATCGGCAGGACCGTGTATTCGGCGGTGTTCACGGCTGACTGTGCGACGCGCGCCATTGTCAGCGGGCACTCGACAAACACCAGCACATCGGCCGCGCCGGCCCGGTTCGACACCGTGTAGCGATCGAGCAGGACACCGCCGCTTTCCCGCCAGCGCTTCAATTGGCCGTCTGTCGACTGATCCCACCATGCCCACTGATAGACCGGCAGGTCTGCGATCTTCGCGCTGCGGAAGAACACCGGCTTGATCGTCGTATAGCCGCAGTTGACCAGCACATGCGTGAAGTCTGCGTGCGCTTTGCGGATCGAGGCGGCGACGTCGTGTGTGACGTAGAGCTTCATCAGGGACTGGAAGCCGGGCACGCAGGAGCGGTCGGGCCGGTCGTTTCGCAGGGGCGCAGCTGTGGGCCAATGGAACGGACAAATTTGGGTGCGGGCGGGTTGTCGGAATTGCCGCCGCAGGCGGATAGGATTACTAAAGCTAGGAGAATTGCGATTGTTTTCATGGTCGTCCTGTCTACGTCGGTCGGTGACCAGTTGGTAGATCGCGGACTGGTCGATGTGCCTCGGTTTCGGGAGGCTTACGCTGCAGCAGCGATCAGATAATCGGCCCAATGCTGCATCATTTTCCTGCGCTCCGGGAGGTACTCGGCGTGCACATACGCTGCCGTTACCTGATTGCGCTCCGCATGTGCCAGTTGCCGGTCGACCACATCGCGGCTGTATCCGAGTTCGCGTAGCACGGTGGCCGCCAGGCCTCGGAATCCGTGCCCGGTCATCCTCGACTTGTACCCCATGCGGTAGAGCGCAAACAGCATGGTGTTGTTGGAAATTGGACCGCGGCTACGTCCCTGCACGCTGTGGAACACGTATTTCTCCGTGCCGTTCAGTTTCCGTAGCTCGCCGATGAGATCGAGAGCCTGCTTCGACAGCGGCACGATATGCGGATCGCGCATCTTCATGCGCTCGGCGGGGATTCTCCATTCTTTGGCTGTCTCGTCGATCTCGGTCCACTCCGCCTTGATCAGTTCGGTGGTCCGCACGAACGTAAAAGCCATGAACTGAAGAGCCAGCCAGGTAACGATGTCGCCCTGGTAGCCGGCGATGTCACGCATAAGCTGCGGAATCTCTACCGGCTTGACGCGCGCCATATGCTTCACGCCAGCGCCTTTCTTCAGCACGGTCTCAGGATCGATGTCGGCAGCCGGGTTGCGCGAGCACCGGCCGGTCATGATCCCGTACTGGAAGACTGCGCGTGACCGCTGCAGGATGCGTTTGGCGGTTTCCCGGACGCCGCGGGCCTCGACCGCCCACAGGATCTCAAGCATGTGCGGCGCCTCGATGTCCTTGATCGGCTTCGATCCGATTCTCGGGAACACGTCGACCTCCAACGAGCCGATCACCTTGCCGGCGTAGACCTCGGTCCAGCCAGCTTTCTGCGATTCGAACCACTCGCGGGCCACAATCTCGAATGTGGACACGGCTTCCAGTGCTCGTGCGCGTTTCACTTCCTTTTTCTGCTCGGACGGATCTGTGCCCGCTGCCAATAGTTGTCGGGCAGCCAGGCATGCCTTTCTGGCGTCCGCGAGACTGACTTCAGGATAAACGCCGAAGGAGGCCAGCTTTTCCTTGCCGTCAAACCGGTACTTCATCCGCCAGTAGCGCGCGCCGTTCGGCATCACCTGGAGGTAAAGGCCCTTGCCATCGGCTAGGCGGTAGGGCTGTTCGGCCGGCTTGGCTTTCCGGACCTGAAGCTCAGTCAGCGGTGCAATCTGCTTGGGCATGGCGTTGGGGGTATCGATTTTGGGGGTATTCGGCGATATCCCCACCGATACCCCCAAAGAATTTGGCTTGTGCTGGGCAATTGTGGGCAATGATGGCAGCAAAAAGCCCCGCAGCGCAAGGCATACGGGGCTTTTCTGGTAAATCTTGGGAGGTACTGGGAGGGTATCTGGTCCCCCTGACAGGAATCGAACCTGTATCTAGCGCTTAGGAGGCACTTGTTCTATCCATTGAACTACAGGGAGGGGACCGAACTGGACAAATCCGCGAAACTCGTCGAGTCCTGATTCGCCAGCGAGCGCAGAGTATATCAAACCCGCCACGGCAAAAGGAGGGCGGTATTGCCGCCCTTCAAAGCAAACGGCTTGGCAAACATCGCCTGCCGGGCCGCGCGAATCAACCTGAGTCACCTCGCAACGCGCGTCAAACCGCGCGCACCGCGTCGAGCCATCTCGGCAAAACCGTCCTAAAACTCCACCACCGCAAACTCCGCCTTGCCCACATCGCACAGCGGACAGCGCCAGTCTTCCGGGATATCGGCGAAGCGCGTGCCCGGCGTAATGCCTTCTTCGGGCAGGCCTTCTTCCTCGTTGTAGATCCAGCCGCAAATCAGGCACACCCAGCTCTTGTATTCAGTTACATCGACGACATCACTCACGACACGCTCTCTCTTTCTCTCTTCAATCCAATGCCCGGCTTGATCCGCTCCGCTCGAGGCGGCGCGGCGACCGGCAATGGTACCGGAATTTGTCAATTCGACCATCGGCGAGCCGGCCGGAGCGGTATCCCCGCAACGCGTCCGGTGCACCTGTAGAACGTCTTCAGACCCACCGGACGCTCCGGCCATAAACGGCGCGCATGCGTCGCCCGCGGCGCTTGAACCGGGAGCAGCACGCCGTCCCGTCCGGCAGGCCTTGCGACAGTCCGCCCGCGGCGAGCATCGGCGGTCCCGCGCGCCCGGTACAATAACCCGTTCCGGCTCATCGCTGTCTTCTCCCATTCCCATGTCGCTCTACACCATTACCGGAGCCCAACTGGCGTTCGGTCACGTCGCGTTGCTCGACCACGCGGATTTTTCGCTCGAAGCGGGCGAGCGCGTCGGGCTGATCGGTCGCAACGGCGCCGGCAAGTCGTCGCTGCTGAAGATCGTCGCCGATCTCGCCCGCCTCGACGACGGCCTCGTCACCCGTCAGCAGAATCTGACTACCGTCTATGTGCCGCAGGAGCCCGAGTTCGATGCCGACGACACCGTGTTCGACGCGGTCGCCGCCGGCCTGACCCACGCGCGCGCGCTGCTCGACGAGTACGACGCGGTTGCGCATCAGCTTGCCGATACGCCCGAGGGTGCCGGGCATGACGCGTTGCTCGCGCGCATGAACACGCTGCAATCGTCGCTCGATGCGGCCGACGCGTGGAACTGGAGCACCCGCGTCGCCACCACGCTGCAGCAGATCGGCCTGAACGGCGAGGCGCGCATCGGCTCGCTGTCCGGCGGGATGCAAAAGCGCGCGGCGCTCGCGCGCGCGCTCGTCGTGCAGCCGGACGTGCTGTTGCTCGACGAGCCGACCAACCATCTCGATTTCGACGGCATCCGCTGGCTCGAAGAGCTGCTGGTGTCGCTGCGCGCGGGGCTGCTGTTCATCACGCACGATCGCGCGTTTCTCGACCGCGTCGCCACGCGCATCGTCGAACTCGATCGCGGGCGGCTGCTGTCGTATCCGGGTAATTTCTCCGCCTATCAGACGCGCAAGGCGCAGCAACTGGAAGTCGAGCGGATCGAAAACGAGAAGTTCGACAAGCTGCTCGCGCAGGAAGAAGTGTGGATTCGCAAGGGCGTCGAGGCGCGCCGCACCCGCAGCGTCGGCCGCATCGCCCGTCTCGTGCAGATGCGCAACGAACGCGCCGAGCGCCGCAACGTGCAGGGCAATGTGAAGCTCGATGTCGGCCAGGGCGAAAAGTCCGGCAAGATCGTCGCGGAACTGACTGACGTGACGAGGCGCTATGGCGCGCGCACGGTGGTCGACCGCTTTACGGCCACCGTGATGCGCGGCGACAAGATCGGCTTTATCGGTCCGAACGGCGCGGGCAAGACCACGCTGCTCAAGCTGATCCTCGGCGAGCTCGCGCCGGACGAGGGCAACGTGCGCGTCGGCACCAATCTGCAGGTCGCCTATTTCGATCAGATGCGCGCGCAGCTCGATCTGGAAAAGAGTCTCGCCGACACGATCAGCCCCGGCAGCGAGTGGGTCGAAATCAACGGCCAGAAAAAGCACGTGATGAGCTACCTCGGCGACTTCCTGTTCGCGCCGGAGCGCGCGCGTTCGCCGGTCAAGTCGCTGTCGGGCGGCGAGCGCAACCGCTTGCTGCTCGCGCGTCTGTTCGCGCGGCCGGCCAACGTGCTGGTGCTCGACGAACCGACCAACGACCTCGACATTCCGACGCTCGAACTGCTCGAAGAACTGCTGATCGACTATGACGGCACGGTGCTGCTCGTCAGCCACGACCGCGCGTTTCTGGACAACGTGGTGACCTCGGTGATCGCGTCGGAAGGCGGCGGCAAGTGGCGCGAATACGTTGGCGGCTTCTCGGACTGGCAGACGCAGCGCGACCGTTCAGAGCAACTGGCGCTCGAAGCGCTGAAAGAGTCGAGCAGGGAAGCGCCGAAAGAAGTGTCGCAGAAGGACAGCGCCACGGGCCGCAACGCGCAGCGCACGGCGAAGCTGTCGTTCAAGGAGCAGCGCGAGCTCGAGGCGCTGCCGCAAAAGATTGCCGAGCTCGAAGCGGAGCAGAAGGCGATCGGCGCGCAGCTCGAAGACGGTTCGGTGTTCGCGAGAGACGCGCGCGAGGGCGCGCGCCTGACCGAACGTTATGCGCAGATCGACGAAGAGCTGCTGGTCGCGCTGGAGCGTTGGGACGAGCTGGAAAACCGCGGCAAATAAGCAGCGCGACATGCGCGCAACACCGCGCGGTTGGCGCGGCGGCACCACAGAAACATAAACAGAAGCGTCGCCGTGCAGTTACCGACACATGAAGCGGGGGCCTCCCGCTTTCCTGCGAGCGCCGCTCGCCCATTCACTGAGCCCGCCCGGCGCGATGGCGCCCGACGCGCCTTGTCCAGACGGCCAATCGCGCGCGCCGTCAATTGCCGCCGTGATTGAAATCAGTACAATACCCCGCGAACAGGCTTCCCTCGCGGGGCTCCGCGGCCACGGCCGGCGATCGGGAGCGCGAGCGGAAAGCCATGCGACAAACAGCGTGCCCGCACGGCGAGCACCTACGTAACCCCGTTGTTTCGTTTCGCTTTTTTAGAAAACTCAACGCATTGTCCACGGACCTGTCCACAGGAGCTGTGGACAACGATGAACCGACGCACCGAGTCAATCATGTCTACGAAAAAGCCAAACGCCGCGTATAGCGAAGCGTCGATCAAGGTGTTGAAGGGTCTGGAGCCGGTCAAGCAACGGCCCGGCATGTACACCCGCACCGAGAATCCGCTGCACATCATTCAGGAAGTCATCGACAACGCGTCGGACGAAGCCTTGGGCGGCTACGGCCGGCAAATCACCGTCACGCTGCACGCGGACCATTCGGTCTCGGTCGACGACGACGGCCGCGGCATTCCGTTCGGCATGCACCCGGAAGAGGGCGTGCCGGTCGTCGAAATCGTTTTCACGCGCCTGCACGCGGGCGGCAAGTTCGACAAGGCCGCCGGCGGCGCGTACACGTTCTCCGGCGGCCTGCACGGCGTCGGCGTGTCGGTCACCAACGCGCTGTCTACGCGGCTCGATGTCACCGTGTGGCGCGACGGCAAAGTCGCCGAATTGAGCTTCGCCCACGGCGACGTCGCGAAACCGCTGCAGGTGCGCGCGGCGACGAAGGCCGACAAGAAATCCGGCACGCGCGTGACCGCATGGGCCGATCCGAAATACTTCGATTCACCGAACCTGCCGCTTGGCGAGTTGCAGCGTCTGCTGCGCTCGAAGGCGGTGCTGTTGCCGGGCGTCGAAGTCACGCTCGTCAACGAGAAGACCGGCGAGCAGCAAAGCTGGAAATACGAAGACGGTCTGCGCGGCTATCTGCTGGAAGGCATGAACGGCAGCGACCTGCTGATTCCGCTGTTCGAAGGCGAGCGCTATGCGGACAATTCGCGTGCGAGCGAGGACACCTTCGCCGAGGGCGAGGGCGCCGCATGGGTCGTCGCATGGAGCGAGGAAGGGCCGCTCACGCGCGAGTCGTACGTGAACCTGATTCCGACGCCCGCGGGCGGCACGCACGAATCGGGGCTGCGCGACGGGCTGTATCAGGCGGTCAGGAGCTTCGTCGAGCTGCACAATCTGCAGCCGAAGGGCGTCAAGCTGCTCGCCGAGGACGTGTTCGCGCGCGTGTCGTTCGTGCTGTCGGCCAAGGTGCTCGATCCGCAGTTTCAAGGGCAGATCAAGGAGCGCCTGAATAGCCGCGATGCGGTGAAACTGGTGTCGTCGTTCGCGCGGCCGGCGCTCGAATTGTGGCTCAACCAGCACGTCGAGCACGGCAAGAAGCTTGCCGATCTGGTGATCAAGCAGGCGCAGGCGCGCACCCGCGCCGGGCAGAAGATCGAAAAGCGCAAGAGCTCGGGCGTCGCGGTGCTGCCCGGCAAGCTGACCGACTGCGAATCGACGGAAATCGGCCGCAACGAACTGTTTCTCGTCGAGGGCGATTCGGCCGGCGGCTCCGCGAAAATGGGCCGCGACAAGGAATACCAGGCGATCCTGCCGCTGCGCGGCAAGGTGCTGAACACGTGGGAAACCGAGCGCGACCGGCTGTTCGCGAACAACGAGGTGCACGACATTTCGGTCGCGATCGGCGTCGATCCGCACAACCCGGACGACAAGGTCGATCTGTCGAATCTGCGCTACGGCAAGATCTGCATCCTGTCGGACGCGGACGTCGACGGCTCGCACATCCAGGTGCTGCTGCTCACGCTGTTCTTCAAGCATTTCCCGCAACTGATCGAACGCGGCCATGTGTGCGTCGCGCGGCCGCCGCTGTTTCGGGTCGATGCGCCCGCGCGCGGCAAGAAGCCCGCGCAGAAGCTCTACGCGCTCGACGAAGGCGAGCTCGAAGCGATTCTCGACAAGCTGCGCAAGGACGGCGTGCGCGAGACCCAGTGGTCGATCAGCCGCTTCAAGGGTCTCGGCGAAATGAGCGCCGAGCAGTTGTGGGACACGACGATGAATCCCGATACGCGCCGCCTGCAACCGGTCGCGCTCGGCGAGCTCGACTACGACGCGACCGTCGCGCGCATGACGATGCTGATGGGCAAGGGCGAAGCGGCGTCGCGCCGCAGCTGGCTCGAGGAAAAGGGCAACGAAGTGGAAGCGGACATCTGAGCGCGCCTCAGACGCGCACAGCCTCCGCACATCATCTTCAAGCCAAATACGGATACGGAATCTAGATGGACGACGATAACACTCTCGACCTTTTCAACGAGACGCCTCCCCCGGAAGGCGACTTTCTGACGCTCGGCAACTACGCGGAGCGCGCGTACCTCGAGTATGCGGTCAGCGTGGTCAAGGGCCGTGCGCTGCCGGACGTGTGCGACGGCCAGAAGCCGGTGCAGCGCCGCATCCTGTTCGCGATGAACGAGATGGGTCTCGGCGACAACGCGAAGCCGGTCAAGTCCGCGCGCGTGGTCGGCGACGTGCTCGGTAAGTATCACCCGCACGGCGACCAGTCCGCGTACGACGCGCTGGTGCGTCTCGCGCAAGACTTCTCGATGCGCTATCCGCTGATCGACGGCCAGGGCAACTTCGGCTCGCGCGATGGCGACGGCGCGGCGGCGATGCGTTACACGGAAGCGCGTCTGACGCCGATCGCGAAGCTGCTGCTCGCCGAAATCGACCAGGGCACCGTCGATTTCATGCCGAACTACGACGGCTCGTTCGAGGAGCCGAAGGTGCTGCCCGCGCGTTTGCCGTTCGTGCTGTTGAACGGCGCATCGGGCATCGCGGTCGGTCTCGCGACGGAAATTCCGTCGCACAACCTGCGCGAAGTGGCGAGCGCGGCGGTCGCATTGATCCGCAACCCGAAGCTGTCGCACGCGGACTTGATGCAGCACGTGCCGGGTCCGGACTTTCCGGGCGGCGGCCAGATCATTTCGAGCGAAGCGGAGATTGCCGCCGCGTACGAAACCGGCCGCGGCAGTCTGAAGGTGCGCGCGCGCTGGAAGATCGAAGACCTCGCGCGCGGCCAATGGCAGCTCGTCATCACCGAACTGCCGCCGAACACGGCCGCGCAGAAGGTGCTCGAGGAAATCGAAGAGCAGACCAATCCGAAGATCAAGCTCGGCAAGAAGGCGCTCACGCCCGAGCAATTGCAGACCAGGCAGACGCTGCTCGCGCTCGTCGACGCGGTGCGCGACGAGTCCGGCAAGGACGCGCCGGTGCGCCTCGTGTTCGAGCCGAAGTCGAGCCGCATCGATCAGACCGAGTTCGTCAATACGCTGCTCGCGCATACGAGCCTCGAATCGAATGCGCCGCTGAATATGGTGATGGTCGGCGGCGACGGCCGGCCGCGTCAGAAGGGCTTGAGCGAAATCCTGCAGGAGTGGGTCGCGTTCCGTTTCGCGACGGTCACGCGGCGCACGCGGCATCGGCTGTCGAAGGTCGACGACCGGATCCATATTCTCGAAGGGCGGATGATCGTCTTCCTGAATATCGACGAAGTGATCCGCATCATCCGCGAATCGGACGAACCGAAGGTCGCGCTGATGGCCGCGTTCGGGCTGTCCGACCGTCAGGCCGAAGACATTCTCGAAATCCGTTTGCGTCAGTTGGCGCGGCTCGAGAAGATCAGGATCGAGAAGGAACTGGCCGAGTTGCGCGACGAAAAAGCGAAGCTCGAGGAACTGCTCGGCAACGAATCGGCGATGAAGCGCCAACTCATCAAGGAAATCGAGGCCGACGCGAAACAGTATGGCGACGAGCGCCGCACGCTGATCCAGCAGGAAAAGCGCGCGACATTCGAAGCGCGCGTGGTCGACGAGCCGGTCACGGTGGTGGTGTCGCAAAAGGGCTGGGTGCGCGCGCTGAAGGGGCACGGGCTCGATACGGCCGGCTTCAGCTTCAAGGCGGGCGACGGGCTCTATGCGGCGTTCCAGTGCCGTACGCCGGACACGCTGATCGCGTGGGGCAGCAACGGCCGCGTCTATTCGGTCGCGGTCGCGATGCTGCCGGGCGGACGCGGCGACGGCGTGCCGGTCACGTCGCTGATCGAGCTGGAGTCGGGCAGCCATCTGATGCATTACTACGCGGCATCGGCCGAACAGGCGCTGCTGCTCGCGTCGAGCAACGGTTTCGGTTTTATCGCGAAGGTCGGCGATATGGTGAGCCGCGTGAAGGCCGGCAAGTCGTTCATGACGATCGACGCGGGCGCGACGCCGCTCGCGCCGATGCCGATGCTGCCGGATGCGCAGCAGCTCGCGTGTCTGTCGTCGGGCGGACGTCTGCTGGTGTTCGGTCTCGACGAGATGAAGACGTTGTCGGGTGGCGGACGCGGCGTCACGCTGATGGCGCTCGACGACAACGAGTCTCTTGTGCAGGCGCTCGCGATCAACGCGGCCGGTGTGATGCTGATCGGCACGCGTCGCGGCGGCCGTGTCGACGAAGAGAAGCTGAGTGGCGCCGCGCTCGCGCCGCATGTCGGCAAGCGCGCGCGCAAGGGCCGCACGCCCGAGAGCAAGCTGAAGCTCGACGGCATGCGTCCGGTGCTGCCGGTTTGACGAAGTAACGCGAGACAACGGCCGGCGCGTGCCGGCATGTGAGACGCTCGCCGCTGATCGCCAGGACGCGGTTGCCTGCGCACGGCACGCACGGTCGAATGCGCTCAGTAGAGGGCTCAATAGCGGGTTCAAGCGGGCTCAGTAGCGGCTGTCGGAATCAACTGTGCCAAGCGGTGTGGCGTCGTCGGGAGAGGAAAACTAGATGAACAAGGCTATTGAGATCGCGCTGTTTCTGCATCTGCTCGGGGTGGCAGTGTGGGTCGGCGGCATGGTATTCGCGCATTTCTGTCTGCGCCCGGCGCTCGGCGATCTGTCGCCGCAACTGCGTTTGCCGCTATGGGAGTCGGTGTTCGGCCGCTTCTTCAACTGGGTTGGCGTCTCGGTGCTGGTGATCCTGATCAGCGGCGGTTTCCTGCTGATGCAGTTCGGCGGCGGCCACGCAAGCTGGCCTTTGCACGCGATGGCCGGTCTCGGCATCGTGATGATGCTGATCTTCGGGCATATCCGCTTCGCGGTGTTTCCGCGCATCCGCCGCGCGGTGCAGGCGCAGAAGTGGCCCGATGGCGCGCGGGCGGTCGGCACGATCCGGCGTCTGGTGCTGATCAATATCGTGCTGGGCGTCGTGACGATCGGCGTCGCGGTACTGTCGCGCGGCTTCTGAGCAGGATCGGCAAGCGCGCTTCGCGGGCGGCGCAGGCAGCGCGGGCGGCACGGGCAGCGTATCGCCCGCAATGTCAGACCGATGCGCCGTGCGCCACGAGCCACACGCCGCACACCACGGCCACCGTTCCATACACCGCGTACACCGGCACCTTCAGCTTTGCGAAGCACGTCGCCGAGAACAGCGCGGTCAGCAGATAGACCGGCCTCAACGGCACATGCGCGCCAATGCGCAGGACCGCGACCGCGAGAAATGCAGTCGTGACCGCGCGCAGAACCCGCATCCCGTGCTCGAAGCGCGGGTTCGCCTTCAACTGATGCAGATGCCGCTGCGCAAGCACGACGAGGCAGCCCGACGGCACGAACAGCGCGAGCGTCGCGATCAGCGCGCCGGCCCAGCCATCCACCAGATAGCCGAAGAACGGCACCACGTTCAGCAGCGGACCGGGCGACAACGGCGACAGCGAAAACGCGAGCGTGAAGTCGTTATCCGATACGCCGACCGCCGGCGTCACGAACAGCGTCTTCAATACCGGCAATGCGGAGAAACCGCCGCCGAACAGCGTCATCCCGGCGCCCGCGAGACGCGGCCACAGCAGCGCCAGTTCATAGCGGTGCGGCAGCGGCAGCGCGAACAGCACGAGCAGCAGGCTGAGCGCGGCGAGGATCCGGTAGTCGCCGCGTTTGAGCGATACCGAGAGGCGCGCGTCGCGCTCCCGGCTCACGAACCAGCCGGCGCCGAATGCGGCGCCGAGCATTACCACATAGACGGCCGCGCTGTGCGCATAGAAGAGCGCGACGCAGCCGAGCACCGCCGCGCTCCATTCGAGCCTGCCGCGCACGAGCGCGCGCGTCTGCTTGTACCAGGTGAGCGCGATCAGCGTCGCGAGCACGACGCTGAAATGATGCAGCAGCGTTTGCGACGCAGCCGCGTGCACGAGCGGCGTGCGGTAGAAGATCGCGAACAGCGTCATCAGCGCGAAGAATGGCAGTACGCATCGCGATGCCCGCGATCCATGCACCCGCGCGCCCGCGCAGCGCGTGGCCGAGTTGCACCGCGACGTTGCAGCCCACCGGCCCCGGCACCATCCACGCCAAGGCGATCAGATCCGAAAATGCGACGCGCGACAGCCGTCCCTCGCGTTCGACATAGTGATGCTCGAGCTGCGCCATCAGCGCAAGGCCGCCCCACGACAGCGCCGACAGGCCGAGCACCACCCGGAACAGTGTCCATAGCGGTTCGCGTTGCCCGCGTTTCGCGGCATCCTCGCTGGTGATGATGGTCTGCATCGCGCGCTGAGCGCCCGGCATACGGGCGCCGGTCCTTTAGTTGCTGGTGCTGGACATGCTGCTCGTGCTGTCGCTTTCCTGCGCGGCGTGGCGCCCGCCGGCGTTGTTCACGCCGCACACTCCGAAGCGTTCGAGCAGGGCCGGGATCGCCTCGACCGGCACCGGACGCGAGAACAGGAAGCCTTGCGCTTCGATATGGCCGAGCGCGGCCAGCCATGCAATCTGTTCCTCGGTTTCCGTGCCTTCGACCACCACGGTCAGCCCGAGCGAGCGCGCGAGGTTGACGATCGCGGTGACCATCACGCAGACGCTGCGGTCGCCCGGAATCGCCTGGACGAACGAGCGGTCCACCTTCAGCGTGTCGACCGAAAAGCGGTTCAGATACGATAGCGACGAATAACCGGTGCCGAAATCGTCGAGCGCGATGCGCACGCCGAGGCGCTTCAACGCGAAGATTTTTTCGGAGACGAGTTCCGGATATTCCATCATCGTCGTTTCGGTGATTTCGAGTTCGAGGCGCCGCGCCGAGATGCCGCTTTCCTCGATTGCGCGCGAGATCGTTTCGAATAGATCGCCGCGCCAGAATTGCACCGCCGAAATATTCACCGCGAGCGACAGCGTGTCGTAGCCCTGCTGCTGCCACAGCGCGAGCTGGCGGCATGCGGTTTCGATCACGAAGTCGCCGATCGGCACGATCAGCCCGGTCGACTCCGCGACCGAAATGAATTCGTTCGCGGGAATCAGCCCGTGCTGCGGATGGTTCCAGCGCACGAGCGCCTCGAAGCCGGTGATGCAGCGAAGCGTCAGATCGATCTTGGGCTGATACGCGAGAAACAGCTGCCCCTCGGCGAGCGCGACGCGCAACTGCTGTTCCCACTTCATCAGATGATCCGCACGATGCGACAGATGCGGCGAATAGAACTGATAGCAGCTCTTGCCGGCATCCTTGGCGCTGTACATCGCGAGGTCGGCCTTCTTCAGCAGGTCGATTTCGCTTTCGTTCGCGACCGAGTACAGCGCGATGCCGATGCTCGCATGCAGCACGAACGCACTGCCGCGCACTTCGAACGGTTTCGAGAACGCCGCGCCGGCGGCCTCGGCGAGCGCGACCGCGCGCTTCTCGACGTCGTCGCCCTTGATCACGACGACGAACTCGTCGCCGCCGATGCGCGACAGCGCGCCGCTTTCGCCGACCGCGGCGGCGAGCCGCGAGGCGGTCATTTGCAGCACGATGTCGCCGGCGTTATGGCCGAGCGTATCGTTGACGGTCTTGAAGTTGTCGAGGTCGATAAAGAGGATCGCGAGGCGGCCGAGATTGAGCGGCTGCGCGACGTCGTGGCGCAGCGCCTGCAACGTCGCATAGCGATTGCGCAGGCCGGTCAGCAGATCGTACTCGACGAGGTGCGTCATCTCGCGTTCGCGGCCGAGCAGCTTGCCGATCAGACCGGTCGCGACCCCGAAGAAGCTCAGCATCGCGAGCGAGATAAAGCCCGCCATCAGCAGATAGACGTTGCGCGTGTGGTCGTAGTCGGCGAATTCTTCGGCTTGCGAAAGACCGACGAGCACGCCGAGCGGATAGCCGTCGATATGCCGGTACGACACGATGCGCGTGACGTTGTCGATCGAATCGACATAGGTGCCCGACACGTGTTCCGAGGTCGGGTAGGAACCGCTCGCGGTGAACGTGCCGCTGGCCCGGTGTGCGTTGCCGGTGCGCCGCGCGAGCACGGTGCCGTTGTCCGAGATTACCGCGATTACGCCTTCGCGGCCGATCGCCGCGTTGTTGTAGAAGTCGGAGGTGAAATAGCTCGGGTCTTCGGAGACCACCACGACGCCCGCGAACGTGCCGTCGGGATGATTCAGACGCCGCGTCATCTGCAAGGTCCATTGACCCGACACGCGGCCGAGCACCGGCTTGCTGATATACAGCTGATCGTCGTTCTCGTGCTCGTGGACCTTGAAGTGCTCGCGATCGGACAGATCGATGTGCTTCGGATTGAGTTCGGCGGTATTGGCGATCAGCTTGCCGTGTTCGTCGATCAGCGAGACCTGCACCAGCGTTTCGCTTTGCACGACGCCTTTTTCGACGGTGCTCGCGAGATCGAAATGATTCGGCGTTTTTTCGAACTCGTATTTGACGAAGCGGGTGATCTGGTCGACCTGGTGAATCGCCTTGATCGTATGCTGTTCGAGTGCCGAGGAAAGAATCGCGGAGGAGGCCATCGCTTCGCGATAGGTCGCTTCTTTTTCGACCGCGAGGCGCGCGAAAATCACCGTCCACAGCAGGATCAGCACCAGCACGCCGAGCGCGGGGATGACGAGCAGCGCCCGCCGCCGCGTGATCATCGGATCGCGCCGCGGCCGGGCTTCGCGCGGGTCGGAGAAGCGGGACTGGCTCATCGTGCCGGCCGTGGCTGGAGGCGGGCCAGTTGCGAATGCATGGGCATCGGCTGCGCTAATTGGATGAATGGCTGCATGTGACCAGAGTGCCAAAGCTGCTGCGCAGGAGGAGGGAATGTAACGCCGTGCCTGACGGTCCAGAGGTTATCGTATATGTCCGATATTACTGAATGCCAATGGATTAAGAAAGGGGCCGGGCATGGGGTATACGCTGGCGCGACGCGCGCGCGGTCCGTTGGAGCCGGGGCCGGCCGGGCCGCTTTTTATGCGGAAATTTATCGGTCTGTTTGCGCGGATTTCATGGGTAGGGCGCCGGTGGCCACATGGCTTCCGGCAGGGCTCTTGTGATTCGGCGCGCATGGATCTCCAGTTGCCGGCGCAATGCAATGAGGTTTTTTTTGCTCTGGTGCGGCAAGTTGCGGCGTTGAGTCGTGGTGGTCGGTACAACGCGGAAATGATGCACCCGCGTTGCGGCATAGTCCGTCGCGCATCTGTCAAGCGAGCCGGCACGTGCCGTCGACGATCGTGACCGTCGGTCCGCCGATCCAGATCTTGCCGCGCGCATCGTCGTAGTGAACCGATACCTCACCGGCGCGCCCCAGCACCGTCCCCTGGCGCACTGTGTAGCGCGCGCCGGGGCGCCGCCGCTGCGCATTCAGGAGGCCCGCGAGCGCGGCATTCGCGCTGCCCGTCACCGGATCTTCGCCGATGCCGAAAGCGCCGCCGGCCATCAGACAGCGGACTTCGAACGTCGCGGGGCCGTCCGCGTCGTGCGGGCCATACACGGCGACACCATGCGTATCGACCGACTGGACGATATCGGCGAGCGCCGCGGCATCGGGTTCGAGTTCGAGACAGGCGCGCGCCGAATCGACACGCACGACGAGCCATGGCGCGCCGTTGTCGACCGCGCAGGGCGGCGCGCTGAAATCGATCGCACGACTACGCAAGGCCGTAGACAGCGCGTCGTAACGGTCCTCGGCGAGCGGCGTGACGCGTGCGTGCGGCGCGGCGAACGCCCATGCGCCATGCGTGCCGTGCGCATCGCCGAGTGCTTCGAGTTCGACCAGGCCGACACCGCATTGCTGGATCAGCTTACCCGCCTGCTTCGGCCGATAGCCGCTATCGAGCAAGGCATGTGCGGTGCCGAGCGTCGGATGACCCGCGAACGGCAGTTCGCCGCCCGGCGTGAAGATGCGCACGCGATAGTCGGCGGCCGCATCGCCCGGCTTCAACACAAAGGTGGTTTCGGACAGATTGGTCCAGCGCGCGATCGCCTGCATCTGCGCGGTATCGAGCGCATCGGCGTCGAATACGACGGCTAGCGGATTGCCTTTGAACGGCGCCGACGTGAAGACGTCGACCTGTTTGAAGCGGACGGTCTGAGCGGGCATCGACATGTCTCGGCGCGTAGCACATGCAAAGCGTTGAAGGGCTTGGCGGATTCTATCCGCGTCCGCGCCGGCGATCTAGCGTGCCGATAAGCAAAACGCGCCGTCCGGTATATCAGACCCGGCGGCGCGTTTGAAAGGTGATGCGGCGTGATCTCGAATTCGCTGTGAACGATACGAACGGGCGGCCCGTGACGGATTGCGTTATTGGACTTCGGCGATCAGTTCGATCTCGACGCATGCGCCGAGCGGATTCTGCGCGACGCCGAATGCCGAACGCGCATGCTTGCCGCGCTCGCCGAACACGTCGGCGATCAGTTCGGACGCGCCGTTGGTGACCAGATGCTGCTCGGTGAATTCGAGCGTCGAATTGACGAGGCTCATCAGCTTGACGATGTGCGTGACGCGGTTCAGATCGCCCACGTGCGCATGCAGCGTCGCGAGCAGATCGATCGCGATCGAGCGCGCCGCGCTCCTGCCTTCGTCGGTGCCCATCGTCGCGCCGAGCTTGCCGACCCACACCTTGCCGTCCTTCTTCGCGATGTGGCCCGACAGGTACACCGTGTTGCCGCTTTGCGCGCTCATCACATAGGCCGCTGCCGGCGCGCCTGCCGCCGGCAGTTCGATGCCGAGTTCCTTGAGCTTGTCGTACACATTCGATTGAGCCATGTTGAGACCTCGATTCGGTGAGATTGCGTTAATGCGGGCGGGGCGAAGTCCAGACGCAAGGCCCGCGGTGGCTCGTGCAATGCGTGCGAACTTCGCCCCGATGTGTGTGGTGCACGCCCGTTAGATTTTTGCGCGAACCAGTTGCGCGAGGCGCGCGACGCCTTCGTCGATTTTAGCCGGAGGCACGGTCACGAACGACAGACGCAGCGTGTTGTGCCGCGCTTCGTTCGCGAAGAACGGGCCGCCCGGCACGAACGCGACGTTCTGCGCGACCGCTTCCTCGAGCAGCTTCATGCTGTCGATCTGCGCGGGCAGATTGACCCACACGAACATGCCGCCTTCCGGACGGTTCCAGCTCACGCCTTCGGGCATATAGCGTTCGAGCGCGGCGAGCATCGCTTCGCACTGGTTGCGATACAGCTCGCGAATCGTCGGCACGTGCGTGTCGAGAAAGCCGTCCTTGATTACTTCGTGCACGATGCGCTGCGTGAAGCTCGGCGTATGCAGATCGGTGGCCTGCTTCGCCTGCACGAGTTTGAAGATCAACTCTTCGGGCGCGATGATGTAGCCGACCCGCAGGCCCGGCGCGAGCACTTTCGAAAACGAGCCGAGATAAACGATGTGATCGGGCGCCATCGACAGCATCGTCGGCAGCGGTTCGCCCGCGTAGTCGAGCGCGCCGTACGGGTCGTCCTCGATTACCGGGAACGGCGCGGTGCTGGCGAATTCGGCGAGCGCGCGGCGGCGTTCGACCGGCAGGCGGCGGCCGGTCGGGTTCTGGAAGTTCGGCTGTGCGTACAGCAGGCGCGCGCCCCTGGTCAGTTCGGGCGTCAGGCCTTCGGGGATCAGGCCCTGTTCGTCGGTCGGCACCTGCACGTAGCGCGGCTCGTACATCGAAAACGATTGCAGCGCGCCGAGGTAGGTCGGCGTTTCGACCAGCACCGGGCTATCCGGGCATACCAGCACTTTGCCGAGCAGATCGAGCGCCTGCTGCGAGCCGGTGGTGATCAGCACTTGCGACGCGCGGATCTGCACGCCGCCCACCGAGTAGCGTTGCGCGATCCATTCGCGCAGCGGCGGATAGCCTTCGGTCGCGCTGTACTGCAGCGCCGCGGCCGGGCTGTCGCGCAGAATACGGTCGGCGGCTTCGCGCATGCGCTCGGCCGGGAAGGTGGCCGGTGACGGCAGGCCGCCGGCAAACGAAATGACTTCGGGCCGTTCCGTGACCTTCAGGATCTCGCGGATCGCCGAGCTCGTAAGCTTGCGTGCGCGTTCGGACAATTGCCACGTCGGGGCTTTCAGATCGCTTTGGTCCATGATCTCCTCTGCTGATATGTCTGGAACCGGTCAAAACTTCAATTATCGCGCGAGTCGGCACCGGCTTGCGGATTTCGGGCGCCGGCCCGTGCTGCTTATGCAAGAGTCCGAAGACCCTCGGGTGTTTCGAATTCGGCGACGAGCGCCGCGCGCTCGCCCGCTTGCACGTCGATCAGATGCGCGGCGCCGAGCCAGCGCAGTTGCTCGCCGATCACATCCGCGCGCGGATGCACGGCCTTCAGCGCCCTCAGCGCGACGTTCACCGGCGCCAGCAGATGCGACGGATGGCGCGTCGAATCCCACTGGATCAGCGACGGCAGCACGCCGTCGCCCACCTGTTGCCAGGCGGGGAACGAGCCGTCGTCGGGCACCGACAGGCCCCATGTGAAGTCGCCGCGCGTCATCGGCACGATTGGCGGGATGCGCTGCGGATACTGCGCGTGCCACGTCGCGAGACGTTTCGGCCGCTCGACGCGCGCGACCCAATGCGACAGATACGGCCCGTTTTCGAGCCGTGCGTGCGTCGCCGGGTCGTCGAGCGCGAACAGGCGCGGGCGGGCCGCCTGACCCTCCGCGGCGTCCGGCGCGCGCGGATCGATCGCGATCACCTCCAGATAGACGCCGCCCCACAGGCCCAGCAGGCGGTTATGGGTGCGCATCGACGGATGCGTGCCGCCGCCGGCGGGCGCCGCGCCGAGCGTATCGGCGACGTATTGGACGCCTTCCTCGAGGGTGCGGGCGGAAACAACCAGATGATCGAGATCGAGAGGATGAGCGGGTAGCGCTGTCATGGCGGATCGACGGAAACGGTTTCTGCAGGGAGGTCGGCGCGCCGCGTACCAATACCGCGCGGCCGGGCCGTAAGCATAACCGTTTGCCGGGTCGGCGGGCCATGCGGGCGGTGGGCGAACCGTTGTCCGGAGTACGCCGGCAACGCTTTGGCGCGGCATTTGTGCCGCCCTGGCGGGACGCCGCCTCCCTTTGCCGACATCCAATGTAACGATCACGACCTGCACAGTAACGGTACAATCGACGCGATACTATTCGGTACAGTTGGAGCCCGCCATGTCCGTCCCGCTTACCCAGATTCCGGCCCCGCACGACACCGCGGCGCTGACGCTGGTCGAACAGCTTGTCCAGTGGGCGCGCCGCCGCATCGAGGAGCGCGTATTCCGCCCTGGCATGCGCATGCCGTCGATCCGCAAGCTCGCGCTCGATAAAGGCGTGTCGCGCTTCACGGTGGTCGAGGCGTACGAGCGGCTGGTCGCGCAGGGTTTTCTGGAGTCGCGGCGCGGCTCGGGCTTTTACGTGCGCGAGCGCCACGGCGGCGGCGCGGCGGTCACCGAGCTGCGGGCGCACGCGGAGGCGCCGCCGGCGCCGGCCAATATCGATGTCGTCTGGTTGCTGCGCAACATGCTGCATACCGGCGCGCGGCCCGAGCGCAGCCCCGGCCTCGGCTATCTGCCGGCCCGCTGGCTCGACGGCGACCTGATCACCAACGCGCTGCGCACGCTTGGCCGGCAAAGCGGCGCGCAGATGCTCGGCATCGGCACCGCGCAGGGTTTTCTGCCGCTGCGCCAGCAATTGCAGACGCGTCTGGAGGAACTGGAGATCGGCGCATCGCCCGAGCAGATCGTGATGGTGTCCGGCATCACCCAGGCGGTCGATCTGATTTCGCGCATCTACGTGAATCCCGGCGATGCGGTGATCGTCGGCGATCCGGCGTGGTTCCAGATGTTCGGCTGCTTCGCCGCGCAGGGCGCGCGGCTCGTCGGCATGCCGTACACGCCGGAGGGCCCGGACCTCGACGCACTCGAAGCGCTGGTGCGGGAGTGGCGCCCGAAGATGCTGGTGATCAATTCGGTGCTGCAGAATCCGACCGGCACGTCGCTGACGGCGGCGCAGGCATTCCGGATCCTGCGTCTGGCCGAAGCGTACGACTTTATCGTCGTCGAAGACGACATCTACGGCGACCTGTGCCCGCCCGGCTATCCGGGCACGCGGCTCGCGAGCCTCGATCAGTTGAAGCGGGTGATCTACCTCGGCAGCTTTTCGAAGACGCTGGCGCCGAATCTGCGCGTCGGCTTTATCGCCTGCGCGCCGGAGGTGGCGATGGTCGTCAGCAATCAGAAGATGCTGGTCGGCATGACGAGCCCCGAACTCAACGAGCGCGTGATTTACAAGATCCTGACCGAGGGCCACTACCGCCGGCACGTCGAGCGTCTGCGCGCGCGGCTCGACGGCGTGCGCGAGAAGGCCGTGCGGATGATCGAGAAGACCGGCATGAAGCTGTTCCTGAGCCCGACCGCCGGGATGTTCCTGTGGGCCGATACGGGCGTCGACGCCGGCGCGCTCGCCGCGGCCGCGCACGAGGCCCGCTATCTGCTCACGCCCGGCGGGCTGTTTTCGCCGCAACAGTCGCCGAGCACATGGATGCGCTTCAATATCGCCAATTGCGGCGATCCGGACCTGCCGGCGTTTCTCGCGCGCTATATCGACGGTGCCGCGCGCCGGGCCTCTTGAAACCGCGTCGGTGCGTCCCCATGTGCGCGAACGATCCGGCGCGGCTCGCCCGCTGAACCCGGCCCGAACTCCGGTTCGCCGCCCGCCCCCCATTCGAAACAGAGAGGAATCCGACCGTGGCACAAGAAACCATGAGCTTTCAGGCAGAAGTGAAGCAACTTCTGCAACTGATGATCCATTCGCTGTACAGCAACAAGGAAATCTTTCTGCGCGAGCTGATCTCGAACGCGTCCGACGCGGCCGACAAGCTGCGCTTCGAAGCGATCGAAAACAGCGCGCTGTACGAAAGCGATCCAAACCTGCGGATTCGCGTGTCGTACGACAAGGCCGCGCGCACGATCACGATCGACGACAACGGCATCGGCATGAGCCGCGACGAAGCGATCTCGAATCTGGGCACGATCGCGCGTTCGGGCACGAAGGAATTCTTCGGCAAGCTCTCGGGCGATCAGCAGAAGGACGCGGCGCTGATCGGCCAGTTCGGCGTGGGCTTTTACTCGGGCTTCATCGTCGCCGACAGGATCACCGTCGAAACCCGCCGCGCCGGTTTGCCGGCTTCGGAAGGCGTGCGCTGGGAAAGCGCGGGCGAGGGCGATTTCGCGGTCGAGAGCATCGAGCGCGCCGCGCGCGGCACGACGATCACGCTGCATCTGCGGGCCGATGAGGACGAACTGCTGTCGTCGTATCGGCTGAAGTCGATCATCCAGAAGTACTCGGACCACGTCGCGCTGCCGATCCTGATGCAAAAGGAAGAGTGGGACGCGGAAAAGAGCGGGATGGTCATGAAGGACGAGGACGAGACCGTCAACCAGGCGAGCGCGCTGTGGACCCGCGCGAAGAACGACATCACCGAAGAGCAGTACAAGCAGTTCTATCAGCACATCTCGCACGATCATCAGGACCCGCTCACGTGGACGCATAACCGCGTCGAAGGCCGCAGCGAATATACGCAGCTGCTGTACCTGCCCGCGCATGCGCCGTTCGATCTGTGGAACCGCGAGCAGCGCGGCGGCCTGAAGCTGTACGTGAAGCGCGTGTTCATCATGGACGACGCCGAGCAACTGCTGCCCACGTATCTGCGTTTCGTGAAGGGCGTGGTCGATTCGGCCGATCTGCCGCTGAACGTGTCGCGTGAAATCCTGCAGGAAAGCCGTGACGTGAAGGCGATCCGCGAAGGCGTGAGCAAGCGCGCGCTGTCGATGCTGGAAGAACTCGCGAACGCGGAGAACGACGCCGAGCGCGAAAAGTACGTGGGCTTCTGGAAGGAATTCGGCCAGGTGCTGAAGGAAGGCATCGGCGAAGACTTTGCTAATCGCGAACGGATCGCGAGGCTGGTGCGCTTCGCGTCGACGCATACCGGCACCGCCGAGCAGACGGTTGCGCTCGCGGACTACGTCGCGCGCATGAAGCCCGAGCAGACCAAGATCTACTACGTGACCGCCGATACGTGGCAGGCCGCGGCCAACAGCCCGCATCTGGAAGTGTTCCGCAAGAAGGGCGTCGAAGTGCTGCTGCTGACCGACCGCGTCGATGAGTGGATGCTGTCGTTCCTCAACGAATTCGACGGCAAGCCGCTGCAAAGCGTCGCGCGCGGCGACCTCGATCTCGGCGCGCTGAACGACGAGGAAAAGCAGGCGCAGGAAAAGATCGGTGAAGAGTTCAAGCCGCTCGTCGAGAAGATGAAGGAAGCGCTGAAGGACAAGGCGAAGGACGTGCGCCTGACGTTCCGTCTGACCGATTCGCCGTCGTGCCTCGTCGCCGACGAAGGCGAAATGAGCGGGTATCTGCAGCGGATGCTGAAGGCCGCGGGCCAGCAGGCGCCGGACTTCCATCCGATTCTCGAAGTCAATCCGGAGCACGCGCTGGTGAAGGGGCTGCACGCGGATAGCGCGAGTTTCGACGACTGGTGCCATCTGCTGTTCGATCAGGCGCTGCTGGCCGAAGGCGGTTCGCTCGAGGATCCGGCGAGCTTCGTCAAGCGCACCAATGCGTTGTTGCTGTCGCGCGCGGGTTGAACGGTGGTTTGAAGTTCGAGTTCGAGTCCGCATAGCGGGCGTCGTTGCCGTCGTGACGCTCGTGGCTGAAAAAAAGCGCTGCTTCGGCAGCGCTTTTTTTTCGCGTCGCGGCGACGGAATCCGGCCCGACCGCGCCGCTATAATCCGACACCATGTCTACCCGTTTCGATCCCGCCGACGCCCACTGGCGCGTCGCCTGCTTGCCCAGCTTTAGCGTTGCGCAGAAAGACTGGTTGACCCGCGGTGGTTCGCTGACCGCGCACCTGCGCGCGCTCGGCGCGGTCGCGGTGCGCGTGACGCGCGAAACCGTCGCGCTGCCGTGGCCCGACGAAGCGGCCGCGCTCGGACTCGCGCCGCGCGCGCCGGTGTGGGTGCGCGAGGTGGTGCTGTCGGTGGAGGGCGTGCCTTTCGTCGCCGCGCATAGCGTGACGCCGCAAGCGGCGAGCGTCGGCGTGTGGCAGGCGACGCGCCGGCTGCGTACGCGGCCGCTGGCGGAGCTGCTGTATAGCGATAGCAGCGTCGCGCGCTCGTCGCTGGTGAGCCGCAGGGTCGGGGCGCGGCATCCGTTGTATCGGCTGGCGGTGCGTGAAATTGCGGGCGGCGTTCCGCATGTTCTGGTCGCGCGCCGTTCGGTGTTCGAGCGTCATCGCGAGCCTTTGATGGTGACCGAGTGCATGTTGCCGGCGTTGTGGAAGCATCTGGCTTCGATGAGCACGGCGGCAACCGCGCGGACACGCGCAAGCGCGGACCACGGCGCGCATGCGCGCATCCTTCGTGAGCATGGCCGTCCGCTCGAGCACACCGCGTCGCGCGCGCATCCCGCGCCACGCCCGTCCGATGAGCGGAGCCGCTGATGTTGCGCGGCTTTCCGCCCGTCATCGCGGCTCACACGCATACGCTGATATTAGGCAGCTTTCCGGGCGAGGCGTCGCTGGCCGCGACGCAGTACTACGCGCATCCGCGCAACCAGTTCTGGCGCTTGCTCGGCGCGGTGCTCGACGAGCCCGCGCTGCACGAGTTGCGCTATGACGAGCGCCTTACGCGCGTGCTGGCACATGGGATCGGCATCTGGGACGTGCTGGATGCGTGCCACCGTCAGGGCAGCCTCGATTCGGCGATCCGCCACGCGCAGCCGAACGATTTCGAATCGCTGCGCGAACATGCACCGCAATTGCAGAAGGTTTGCTTCAACGGCAAGACGGCGGGGCGGTTTGCGCCGGTCATCGGGGCGGCGGGCTATCGAACCCTCGTGTTGCCGTCGTCGAGTCCGGCGCATGCCGCGCTCTCTTTCGAGCAGAAGCTGCTGGTTTGGCGCGACATTCTTTGCTGACGTCGGCGCGGAACATCGTCTCGCCAGGCGCGGCTCTTTATCCCGGCACAACCGTCGGCCTGCCATGCGCTGTCAAAGCGTGAGCGCAAGAAAGCGCGTTTCTTCGACCGGATCGGCGTCGTACGGCGCGATATCGGCGAACCCCAACCGCTCGTAGATGCGCCGCGCGAAAGCGGTTTTCGGTGCCGGGTCGAGAACCAGGGTCGCGAAGTCCAATGATCTGGCTCGCCGGTGTCGACGACGCCACGCGGTTCGATCAGCAGCAGTTTCACTGCGGAAACTTCGATATCGGATGATTTACCGAGGCGAAACGTTTGCGCGCCTGGCGTGCGCGATGGTGCGACGAATGTCGGCTTGTCGCCGCATCCGGCGCCTGGCTTCGGCGCCCGGTTACCGGCCGCGGTTGTCAGCGCGCGCCGACCACCCGGTCGCGGCCCGTGCGCTTGGCGACGTACAGCGCTTCGTCGGCGAGGCGATAGGCCTCGTCATAGCTGGTGCCGCACGCATTCCAGCTGACGCCGAAACTGGCCGTGACCTGCCCGGGCGATAGCGAGCCGAAGGCCTTCTGGGCAATCTGCAGACGCACGCTCTCGGCCACCTTGACGCTAGCGGCCAGGTCGACACCCGGCAGCAGCACGGCGAATTCTTCTCCGCCCAGCCGGCCGAATATGGCGGTCTCGCCCAATGCCTGCCGCAGGCAGTCGACCAGTTCGCAAATCACCATGTCGCCGACCGGATGGCCGAAGGTGTCGTTGACGCGCTTGAAGTTGTCGATATCGAGAATCACGACTGCAAGACTGTCGCGAGCCAGGATGGCCGTGGCCTGCTCGATGACCGCGCCGCGATTGAGCGCGCGAGTCAGGCTGTCGTGCCGGACCCGGAACCCCAACTCCTGCGCGAGCTCCTGCAGCCGCTGGTTGAGCCGGTTCATTTCCAGCTCTTCGCGATCGCTGCGGCGGATCAGCCGGCGCGTCTCGCGCATCAGCCGTTCGTAGTGCCCGATCAGTTGGCCGAGGGCGTCGCGGTAACCTGTCTCGCCGGCCTCGATGTCGTCGAACACCGCTCTGGCGCCGGCCAGGATCTTGCTCTCAAATTCGAAAAGATCGGTTTCCGCCATGAAAATTCAACTGCTCGTGGTTGCGTGGCTGACGAATTCGATGCTGTCGAAGTCGGCATGCAACTCCTGCCCGAACTCCAGCATGGTTTCGTCGTCGATGTCGTGGAACCAGTTCAGACACACCCGGTTGCCGTTCTGCGCAGCGTGGTTCAGCGCATCGAACATGCTGAACAGCATCTTGGTGCTGGAGCTGTTGAAATAGGTCAGCGCGACGTTGACGGTGACGCTGGCCGACGTGCAGGCGCCGAGGTATTCGCGCAGCCGGGAGATTACTTCGCCGTAAAACATCGCGGCGTTTTCAGGATACGACTCGCCCTTCAGCGATAAGGTATGCCGCTCGAAATCGAAATTCACCTCCGGCGAGGTCGGGGTGGCGGCAAGTAGGAGTTTCTGCATCACATCTCTCGGTTTGAATTCATTCAGATGATGGCCGTCAGGAAAAACATGGTCGACGCTGAATCCGTGGCGATCGGCAGGAAGTGATATTCCAGCGGCGCGCTGGCGTCCCGGGCCATGGTAAGGAAACCCAGGCCAGCGCCCTTGCTGTGTTGCGGGGCTTCGGCCCGCAACGTTTCCTTGTAGGCGTGCCTGATTTCTTCCAGTGTCATATGGCGCAGCGGTTCCAGCGTTTCTCGCAGATGCCCGACTCGCGATGTATCCACCGGATTGGAACACATCAACCGGTACTGGCCATCGAAGCGGCTGATGCACACCGAACCGTGGCGCAATTGATTGTCGTTCTGGTCTTCGGCGCTCAGCGAGTCCGACGAATAGTGGACGATGTTCTGGGCCATCTCCACGAACGAAGAAAACAGCTTGCGGCGCTTCGCGCCATCGATTCCCGAGGCCGTCAAATGTAACCGTATCGCGTCCGACATCGCGGCAATGATGTTCTGCGAGAAATAGCCGACATAGTAGAAAATCACCCGGTGTTTGCGGGCGATGTCGAAGAAAGCTTGATAGTCGGTATCGATTGCGGCGTTGGTCATATCAGGATTCCAGAACGCGAAAACAAAAAACGGTGAGATCATCGCGACGGCGTTGATCACCCTTCCAGAGTTGGTATTGATCGAGCACGGCCCGGCTTAGCGAGGCCGCGGGCGCATCGCGGTTGGCGAGGATCGCTTCACGGATGCGGCGCTTGCCGAAGGCGATTTCCCTGGGGCCGCCGATCTGGTCGACCAGCCCGTCGGTACTGGCGAAGATCACGGTGCCCGGGTGAGTCTGGATAGTATGGTTTGCCCAGATGAAATCCATGTTGCTGTCGATGTAGCCCACCCCCACGCGTTCGCCGTCGACGGTGCCGATGGCGGCCTCGTCGGGGTGCAGCACGAACAGCCAGCTGCGCGCGCCGGCGAAGCTCAGGCGCCGGCTGGCATTGTCGAACCAGAAGAAAGCGGCGTCCATGCCGTCATCGGACTCGGGGACCTCGGCGCTGCCTTCGATCTGACCGAGCATCTGTTTGATGCCGCGGTTGACCGCCATCAGCAACGCGGCGGGATCGCGCGGCCCCTGGCGCTCGAGCGCCTGGCCGAGAATCGACGACGAGATCAACGTCATGAACGCGCCCGGTACACCGTGGCCAGTGCAGTCGGCGACCGCGGCGAACCAGCCGTCCTCGTAGCTGGCGAAGTGGTAGAAGTCGCCGCCCACCACGTCGCGCGGCTCCCATACCAGGTTGGCGTCGGGCAATGTTCTCGCCAGCGCGCTGCGCGAGGTGCGCAGCATCGCGCGCTGGATATTGCTGGCGTAGTCGATGCTGTGCATGATCTGCCGGTTCCGCTCGGCTTGCGTATCGGCCACGAGGCGCATCAGATGCAGACCCAGCCCGATGCCCAGATAGCGCCCCTCGCGCGCGATGATGAAGCCGTCGGACAACGCCTTTTCACCGAATTCGACCGCCTTGAACGTCAGCGCCTCGAGGCTCGTGCCGGCGTCGACCACCAGCGGCTCCTTGTCCATGAAGGCAATGCAGCTCTTGCGGTTGTAGAGTTCCTGGTAGAACGGCTTGCTGATCTGCGACATGAAGATCGAGCGGTTGATCAGGCCGATCGGCCGCCCGTTTTCCGTCACGGGCAGCGTGGCCATGTCTCGATGCCGGTTGAAAACGTCGGTTACGTCCTGATTGGTCTGCTCGCTCGTCACCGCTGGAACCGTGATGCACAGGTCCTCGGCGCATGGTTGCCGGAAGCGGGGGCGCCCCGAAGTCTCTGCGAGCGTCTGAGACATGGCGATGGTCTTTATCGATTAAAAATGGCGGTCGATCGTAGTCGATCGTAGTGTCAATTGCGTGAATGCCGGAATGTCGCCGCGAGCCGGCCGGTGTCCCCGGGCAAGACCGCCGGCCCCGCGCGCCACCTCGGGCATACGGCAAACCCCGCTTTTCCGCGTGAGCGAAAATGAGGCAGAATCAGATCGTGCTACCCGCTGTGCGAAGCAGGCCGCGCGTCGGCCATCCGGTCCCGCTTTTGTGAACCGTGGCCGGCGGCCGCGACCGTCGCGCGCGGCGGTTGCACCCCGTGTCGCCCGAACCTGATCGACGCTTATGCATCCCGCCCGGCTCTCGCGTGCGAGATGCCTTCCAACCGCGTGTCCAGAGGACAGCAATGACGACTCAGCAACCGACCATCATCTACACCCTCACCGACGAGGCCCCGCGGCTCGCGACCAGCGCATTCCTGCCGGTCATCCGCGCCTTCACGGCGCCGGCCGGCGTTCACGTCGACACCAGCGACATCTCGGTGGCGGGCCGCATCCTCGGCGAGTTTCCCGAGTTTTTGACCGACGAGCAGCGCGTGCCCGACAACCTGGCGGAACTGGGCCGGCTGACGTTGCTTGCCGATACCAACATCATCAAGCTGCCGAACATCAGCGCATCGGTGCCGCAGTTGACGAGCGCGATCAAGGAGTTGCGGGCAAAGGGCTACAAGGTGCCGGACTATCCGGAAGATCCGAAGACCGATGAAGAAAAGGCGATCCGCCAGCGTTATTCGAAGTGTCTCGGCAGCGCGGTGAACCCGGTGCTGCGCGAAGGCAACTCGGATCGCCGCGCGCCCGCCGCGGTGAAGAACTATGCGCGCAAGCACCCGCACAGCATGGGCGAATGGAGCATGGCGTCGCGTACGCACGTCGCGCATATGCGCCACGGCGACTTCTATCACGGCGAAAAGTCGATGACGCTCGATCGCGCGCGCGACGTGAAGATGGAACTCGTGACGAAGAGTGGCCACACGATCGTGCTGAAGCCGAAGGTCGCGCTGCAGGAGGGCGAGATCATCGACAGCATGTTCATGAGCAAAAAGGCGCTGCTCGCGTTCTACGAAGATCAGATGGAAGACGCGCGCAAGACCGGCATGATGTTCTCGCTGCACGTGAAGGCGACGATGATGAAGGTGTCGCACCCGATCGTCTTCGGTCACGCGGTGAAGATCTTTTACAAGGATGCGTTCGCGAAGCACGGCAAGCTGTTCGAGGAACTCGGCGTGAACGTGAACAACGGTCTCGTCAATCTGTACGAGAAGCTGGAGGCGCTGCCCGAATCGCAGCGCGAAGAAGTGATCCGCGATCTGCACGCGTGCCACGAGCATCGCCCGGAACTCGCGATGGTCGATTCGGCGAAGGGCATCTCGAACCTGCATGCACCGAACGACGTGATCGTCGATGCGTCGATGCCGGCGATGATCCGCATCGGCGGCAAGATGTGGGGCGCCGACGGCCGTCCGAAGGACACCAAGGCGGTGATTCCGGAAAGCACGTTCGCGCGCATCTATCAGGAGATCATCAACTTCTGCAAGACCAACGGCAATTTCGATCCGGTCACGATGGGCACGGTGCCGAACGTCGGCCTGATGGCGCAGCAGGCGGAAGAATACGGCTCGCACGACAAGACCTTCGAAGTGCCCGAAGACGGCGAGGCGCGCATCGTCGATCTGGCGACGGGCGAGGTGCTGCTCACGCAGAACGTCGAGGCAGGCGACATCTGGCGCATGTGTGAAGTGAAGGATGCGGCGATCCGCGACTGGGTGAAGCTCGCGGTCACGCGCGTGCGTAATTCGGGTACGCCGGCGGTGTTCTGGCTCGACCCGTATCGCCCGCACGAGGCCGAGCTGATCAGGAAGGTCGAAACCTATCTGAAGGATTACGACACCACCGGCCTCGACATCCAGATCATGTCGCAGGTGCGCGCGATGCGTTACACGCTCGAGCGCGTGGTGCGCGGGCTCGATACGATTTCGGTGACCGGCAATATCCTGCGCGACTATCTGACCGACCTGTTCCCGATCATGGAATTGGGCACCAGCGCGAAGATGCTGTCGATCGTGCCGCTGATGGCGGGCGGCGGCATGTACGAGACCGGCGCGGGCGGCTCGGCGCCGAAGCACGTGAAGCAGCTCGTCGAGGAAAACCATCTGCGCTGGGATTCGCTCGGCGAATTTCTCGCGCTTGCGGTATCGCTCGAAGAACTGGGCATCAAGACCGGCAACGACAAGGCGAAGATTGTCGCGAAGACGCTCGATACCGCGACCGGCAGGCTGCTCGACGACAATCGCAGCCCGAGTCCGAAGACCGGCGAGCTGGACAATCGCGGCAGCCAGTTCTATCTCGCGATGTACTGGGCGCAGGAGCTCGCCGCGCAGACGGACGACGCCGAGCTGGCCGCGCGCTTCAAGCCGCTCGCGACGCAGCTGAGCGCCAACGAGCAGACGATCGTCGCGGAGCTGGCGTCGGTGCAGGGCAAGCCGGTCGACATCGGCGGCTATTACAAGCCCGACGTCGACAAGCTCGATGCGGTGATGCGGCCGAGCCGCACGCTGAACGACGCGCTCGCGGCGATGGGTGCGGCGTAGGGCGACGTGAAATGAAGGGGAGAGCCGCCCGCCGCGGTCGGGCGGCTCGTATCCGGCTGCTATTCGGTCGCCATTCGTCCCGATCCCTGATGCCGTGCGCGAACCCGCAATCGTGCGCCGCGCCGCGGATGCTATGCTCTCGTTCGCCCAAAATTTGCGCCGCTGGCGCGACCTCCTTACATGACCACACTGATCAAGCGCGCTTCGGCCGAGGCGCGCGCTTTCCGTAACCGCGATGCCGAAGCCATCGGCGGCAAACAGAAGATGGCGCACGAGGCCACGCATAAAGCGCCGCGTAAAAGCCCGCGCAACGACAATCGCGCGGCCGTGCACGAGCTCGCCGACGCGCCGCGGATCGAAGTGCCGCGCAAGCCGCGTTTTGCGCCGGTGACGTTCTCCGAAGAGGGCGGGGTGCGCTTCCTGCATTTCGGCACCGAATGGGTGCAAGGCGCGATGCGGCTGCGCAAGCCCGAGCACATCGAGCTCGAATACGCGCAGCAGATGATGGCCTGGCTGCTGTTTCTCGAAACGCCGAAGCGCATCGTGCAGCTCGGCCTGGGCGCGGCGTCGCTGACCAAGTTCGCGCATCGCTTCCTGAAGCGCGCGAAGGTCGAGGCCGTCGAGCTGAACCCGGCGGTCGTCGTGGCCGCGCGCACGATGTTCGAGCTGCCGTACGACGACGCGCGTCTGACCATTCACGAAGCCGATGCGTGGGACTTCGTCAACGACAGCGCGAATCACGGCACGATCGGCGCATTGCAGATCGACGTCTATGACGCGACCGCGCGTGGTCCGGTGCTCGACAGCGTCGGCTTTTATCGCGCCGCGCGCGCGTGTCTGAGCCGCGCGGGCATCGTCACGGTCAATCTGTTCGGCGATCATCCGAGCTTCGTGCGCAATATGAAGCGCCTCACCGAAGCGTTCGACGGCCGCGTGATCGCGCTGCCGGAAGTCCATGACGGCAACCGCATCGCGATCGCGTTTTCGGGGCCGGCGCTGGACGTGCCGTTCGCCGCGCTCGACGCGCGCGCGAAACTGATCGAAGCGCAGCTCGGCCTGCCGGCGCGCAAGTGGATCAAGGGCCTGCGGGAATCGACCGGGCAGACCGGCGCGTCGTTCACGATCTGAGCGCAACGCGCCAACGTCCGTCTGCGGAGTCCGCCGACTCTATCCGGATCGCATGGCCGGCATGTCGGCCGGGGCGCCGCCGCCTGTTGCGCCTCGGGTCCTCCCTGCTTGACCGGGCGTTCGCGGCGCCTATACTCTTTCGAAACTTTCGGGGTGCCCCTGGCTATCCGTGGGCTGACCACCCGCAATGAGTTCCACTCCCGTCGACCACGGGCAGATAATTTCAAAATAGGAAGAGGAGACGTCATGGCTCACGACGCCGACGCAAAAAAGGCCAGCAAGCACTGGCTATGGCTACTGGTGCTACCCTGGATCGCGATGATCTGGGTACCGTCCTACAACCGGGTCGAGCCGCAGCTGTTCGATTTCCCGTTCTTTTACTGGTATCAGCTTCTGTGGGTGTTGATTAGCGCGGTCATCACCGCGTTCGTCTACCACAAGACCAAATCCCGCTATACGGGCCGTCCGCAAGGGGGCGCGCAATAATGAACCCCATTGCAACGTTCGTCTTCGTTCTGTTTTTCATCGGCGTCACGATTCTCGGCTTCGTCGCGGCCCACTGGCGGCGCGGCGATCTGGCCCACCTGGAAGAGTGGGGCCTGGGCGGCCGGCGCTTCGGCACGATCGTCACGTGGTTCCTGCTCGGCGGCGACCTGTACACCGCCTATACGTTCGTCGCGGTGCCGGCGCTGGTGTTCGGTGCGGGGGCAACCGGTTTCTTCGCGTTGCCTTACACGATCCTGATCTATCCGTTCGCGTTCGTGGTGTTCCCGAAGCTGTGGAGCGTCGCCAAGCGTCACGGCTACGTGACTTCGGCGGACTTCGTGTCGGCGCGCTACGGCAGCCGCATGCTGGCGCTGGCGATCGCCGTGACCGGCATCGTCGCGACGATGCCGTACATCGCGCTGCAGCTCGTCGGGATCGAAGTGGTGATCGGCGCGCTCGGTTTCGATACGACCGGCTTCGTCGGCGACCTGCCGCTGATCATCGCGTTCGCGATCCTCGCGGCCTACACGTACACGTCGGGCCTGCGCGCGCCGGCCATGATCGCGGTGGTCAAGGATATTTTGATCTACGTGACGATCTTCGCCGCGATCATCGTGATTCCGCCGCAACTGGGCGGCTTCGGCCATATCTTCGGCGTGGTGCCGCCGGCCAAGCTGCTGCTGAAGTCGCCGGACGTGTCGAGCCTGAACGGCTATAGCGCGTACGCGACGCTGGCGGTGGGCTCGGCGCTCGCGCTGTTCCTGTATCCGCACTCGATCACCGCGGTGCTGTCGTCGAAGTCGGGCAACACGATTCGCCGCAACATGGCGCTGCTGCCGGCCTATTCGCTGGTGCTGGGTCTGCTCGCGCTGCTCGGCTTCATGGCGCTCGCGGCCGGCGTGAAGGACATGCCGGAGTTCGCGCCGTACTTCAAGGCCTTCGGCCCGAACTTCGCGGTGCCGGCGCTGTTCCTGCACTTCTTCCCGTCGTGGTTCGTCGGCGTCGCGTTCGCGGCGATCGGTATCGGCGCGCTGGTGCCGGCGGCGATCATGTCGATTGCGGCGGCGAACCTGTACACGCGTAACGTGCACAAGGAGTTCATCAACCGCAATATGACGCATGAGCAGGAGACCAACGTCGCGAAGCTGGTGTCGCTGATCGTCAAGGTTGGCGCGGTCGCGTTCATTCTCGGTCTGCCGCTCACCTACGCGATCCAGCTGCAGCTGCTCGGCGGGATCTGGATCATCCAGACGCTGCCGGCGATCGTGCTGGGCCTGTACACGCGCATGCTCGACTACCGCGGTCTGCTGGTCGGCTGGGCGGCCGGTATCGCGACCGGCACGTGGATGGCGATCTCGCTGAAACTGGCCGGCTCGATCTTCACGATCCACCTGTTCGGCATGGCGATTCCGGGCTATGCGGCGGTGTGGTCGCTGATCGTGAACCTGGTGGTGTCGGTGGTCGTGAGCCTGATCGTGCGCGCGGTCGGCATGCGGCACGCCGAGGACAGCACGCGTCCGGAAGACTATCTGGACATGGTCGAAAGCTGATCTGCGCGCCGTTTCACAGTTTGGGAAACAAACTTTAGAAGCGGCCTTTGAAACACGGTGTTTGAAAAACGCGGCGCCCGCGGACGAAAGTTCGCGGGCGTTTGTGTTTCCGGAGCACACATGCGACGTATTCGTGGCGCGCGCGATTCGGCGCCAGCCAGACCTTCGCGCCCGAGCGCTTCAGATCTGCGGCGGCAGCGTGATCATCCACATCAGGCCGAAGCGGTCCACCACCATCCCGAAGCCCTTGCTCCAGAATGTTGGTCCGAACGGCATCACGACCTGGCCGCCCTCGACCAGTGCGTTGAAGTATTTTTCCGCCGCCGCGCTGTCTTCGATCGTCAGCGCCAGGCTGAAGCCGCTGAACGGACCCACCGCGGGGTCGCAGTTGCCGTCGGATGCCATCCACGTGCTCGAACCCAGCTGCACGTTCGCGTGCATGATCTTGTCCGCGAGTTCGGGACGCGGCGGGTTGTTCGGGTCCGGCGGCGCGTCCTTGAACAGCATCTTGAAGGTCACCTGGGCGCCGAGCTTTTCGGCGTAGAAGTTGAGCGCTTCCTCGCAGCGGCCATTGAAAAACACGTACGGCTGAAGGTTCATGATCGTCTCCTGAAAGGGCGGGCGTCGCTTCGGCGCGCGGACTTGCGGCGGGCGGGCGAAGGGCGTGGAGTCGATTGTAGTCGTGCCGCGAGTGCGGATTGTGACGTTATGTCGTAAGACGCGTGCGTTGCGCGGGTCGCTGCGCATGCGCCGTAAGCGGGCGCGGTGTAAGTGGCGAGACGTGAGCGGCGAAACGTAAGCGGCGAAACGTAAGCGGCGAAACGTAAGCGGCGAAACGTAAGCGGCGAGACGGCCCTGAACCGTCGGATTCAGGGCCGTCTCGCCGGGTTGCCTATGCAGTTCGTGTTGCTTTGCCGGGCGGATAGTGCGTGAAATCAGCTATTCGCGCATCTACCCGCGCGTATCTGCCACGCGTTAGCGCAGCGCGTCGATCAGCTTTTCCAGCTTCACGGCGTCCGCGGCAAAGGTGCGGATACCTTCGGCGAGCTTCTCGGTCGCCATCGCGTCGTCGTTGACGAGGAAGCGGAACGATTTTTCGTCGACCGGCACGCGCTCGATGTCCGTGTCGCTCGACATCTGCGGCGACAGCTTGCGTTCGATCCTGTCGGTATTGTCGTGCAGCTTCTGCAGCAGGTCCGGGCTGATCGTCAGCAGATCGCAGCCGGCCAGTTCGAGGATCTGCCCGGGCGTGCGGAAGCTCGCGCCCATCACCTCGGTCTTGTAGCCGAACTTCTTGTAGTACGCGTAGATGCGGCGCACCGATCTGACGCCCGGATCGTTGGCGCCGCCGTCTTTCGCTTCGTCCCACGCGCTGCCGGCGTTTTTCTTGTACCAGTCGTAGATGCGGCCGACGAACGGCGAGATCAGTTGCGCGCCGGCTTCCGCGCAGGCCGCGGCTTGCGCAAGCGAGAACAGCAGCGTCATGTTGCAGTGAATGCCTTCCTTCTGCAGCACTTCGGCCGCGCGTATGCCTTCCCACGTCGACGCGAGCTTGATCAGCACGCGCTCGCGCTCGATGCCGTGCTCCTTGTACAGCGCGATCAGCTCGCGGCCTTTGGCGATCGAGCCTTCGATGTCGAACGACAGACGCGCATCGACTTCAGTGGAGACGCGCCCGGGAATGATCTTCAGGATTTCGGTGCCGAACGCGATCAGCAGTTGATCGATGATCGCGCCGACCGGCTTCGACGCATGCGCCTTCACGGTCTTTTCGAGCAGCGGCCGGTAATCGTCTTTCTGCACGGCCTTCAGAATCAGCGACGGATTGGTGGTCGCGTCCCGCGGCTTGTATTGCGCGAGCTGCTGGAAGTCGCCGGTATCGGCCACCACGGTGGTGTATTGCTTCAGTTGATCGAGTGCGGTTGTCATGTTCGGGCCTTCAGGGCGCGTGCGCCGTGGTTCAGGGGAAATGAGGTCGCCGCCGTGCCGCCTTGACGACTCGGCACCGGCGGCCGCGAGTCGGGCCGCGGCGCGTTTCGCGAAATTCCCGGCGCAGTTGCCGAAAATTGTCGAAGCGCGCCGCCGGATACTTCTATTCTATGGCGGATCGCCTGCAATGGCATGAATCGCGGGCATGGACCGCCCGCTGCGGCGCGGTGCTTCGCTTGCGCGGGTCAGTTCCGCTTGCCCGCGTTCAGCACCAGTTGCGTGAGTACGCCCGCGACCAGTCCCCAGAATGCCGAGCCGATCGACAGCAACGTGAGACCGGATGCGGTCACCATAAACGTGACGAGCGCGGCCTCGCGCTGCTTCACGTCCTGCATCGCGTTCGCGAGCCCGCTCATGATCGAGCCGAACAGCGCGAGCGCCGCGACCGAGACGACCAGCGCCTTCGGGAAGGCGGCGAACAGCGCGGCGATCGTCGCGCCGAACACGCCCGCGACCAGATAAAAAATGCCGCCCCAGACCGCCGCCATGTAACGCTTGCCGGGGTTTTCATGCGCTTCCGGCCCAGTGCAGATCGCCGCGGTGATCGCCGCGAGATTGATGCCGTGCGAGCCGAACGGCGCGAGCAGCAAGGACGCTAAACCGGTCGTCGCGATCAGCGGCGCCGACGGTGTCGTATAGCCGTCCGCGCGCAGCACCGCGATGCCGGGCACGTTCTGCGACGCCATCGCGACCACGAACAGCGGAATGCCGATGCTGACGATCGCCGCGGCCGAGAACGCCGGCATCGTCAGCACCGGATGCGCGAGCGCGACGTGAAAGCGGCTGAAATCGAGCAGCCCGAGCATGCCGGCGGCGGCCGTGCCGGCCGCGAGCGTAACGACGATCGCGTAGCGCGGCGCGAACCGTTTGACGACCAGGTAGGTGAAGAACATCGTCAGCACGAGCGCGGTCTGGAACTGTGCGGCGCGGAAGATTTCGATGCCGATCTCGAACAGGATGCCCGCGAGCAGTGCCGACGCGATGCCGGCCGGAATCTTTTGCATTAGCGTGTCGAACCAGCCGGTCAGACCGACCAGCGTGAGCAGCGCCGCGCACACGATGAACGCGCCGATCGCCTGCGCATACTCGACATGCGGCAGCGACGCGATCAGCAACGCCGCGCCCGGCGTCGACCAGGCGATCACGATCGGCGCGCGAAAGCGCAGCGACAGGCCGATCGTGCAGACGCCCATGCCGATCGACAGCGCCCAGATCCACGACGAGATCTGCGCATCGCTCAGATGCGCGGCCTGGCCCGCCTGGAACATTAGCACGAGCGAACTGGTGTAGCCGGTCATCATTGCGACGAAGCCCGCGACGATCGTCGACAGCGACATGTCGGAGAGCGGATTCGAGCGCCCGGGGGGCGTGGCGGCGGGGGACAACTGGGGCGAGGGGGGCGAACTCATGCGGAGACTTTGCTGTTGCTGGATGCGGATGGTTGAAGGTCAAGCGTGGAGAGGCCTGACGACGAGGTTGGCTACGCGCGTTGACCGCGTCATTTGCTTACTTGCTCAGCACGCGCATTGCCGTTTCGAGCCCCGCGAGCGTCAGCGGATACATGCGGTGCCCTAGCACTTCGCGGATCGCGCTGACGGATTGCCGGTACGGCCACAGCGCTTCCGGTTCGGGATTGAGCCACGCGAAGTGCGGGAAGTGATCGGCGAGCCGGCGCAGCCACACCGCGCCGGCCTCGGCGTTGTTGTACTCGACCGAGCCGCCCGGCTGCAACACTTCGTAGGGGCTCATCGTCGCGTCGCCGACGAAAATCAGCTTGTACTCGGACGTGAACTTGTGCAGCAGATCCCACGTCGGCGTGCGCTCGGCATGGCGGCGGCGGTTGTTCTTCCACAGGAAGTCGTACACGCAGTTGTGGAAGTAATAGAACTCGAGGTGCTTGAATTCGGCCTTGGCGGCGGAGAACAGCTCTTCGGTGCGCTTCACGTGATCGTCCATCGAGCCGCCCACGTCGAGCAGCATCAGCACCTTCACGTTGTTGTGGCGCTCGGGCACCATCCGGATGTCGAGCCAGCCGGCGTTCGCGGCGGTGCTGCGGATCGTGTCGGGCAGATCGAGTTCTTCGGCCGCACCTTCGCGCGCGAAGCGGCGCAGCCGCCGCAGCGCGACCTTGATGTTGCGCGTGCCGATTTCGATCTGGTCGTCGTAGTCGCGATACGCGCGCGCTTCCCATACCTTGACGGCGGTGCGGTTGCCGGCCGCGTCGCCGCCGATGCGCACGCCCTCCGGGTTGTAGCCGCCGTTGCCGAACGGCGACGTGCCGCCGGTGCCGATCCATTTATTGCCGCCCTCGTGGCGTTCCTTCTGTTCGTCGAACAGTTCCTTCAGGCGTTCCATCAGCTTGTCGAGACCGCCCATCGCTTCGATCTGCGCCTTTTCCTCCGGCGACAGATCGCGCTGCAGTTTCTTCTTCAGCCAGTCGAGTGGGACATCGAACGCAAGCTCGGACGTTTGCGCGACGCCGTTGAAATACGCGCCGAACGCCTGGTCGAACTTGTCGAAATACTGTTCGTCTTTCACGAGCGTGATGCGCGCGAGGTAGTAGAACTCGTCGAGCGACGGCGCGATCACGTTGGCTTTGAGCGCTTCGAGCAGCGTCAGGTATTCCTTCACCGACACCGGCAGTCTGGCGGCGCGCAGCGAGTAGAAAAAGTCGATCAGCATGCTGGGTTCCTTGCGGCGGCGCGGCGCCGGCGCGCAGTCGTTCGCGGGCGCATGACGAGGCTCATGGGGTTCAGGAGCGGCCGCGCGATCAATGCGCGCATCCGCTCGGGGCCCGCTTGGGGCTCGTTTGGCGTCCGCTCAACGGTTGTTGCGGTTCATGAACAGCAGCCGCTCGAAGAGGCTCACGTCCTGCTCGTTCTTCAGCAGCGCGCCATGCAGCGGCGGCACGATCTGCTTATGGTCGGCCGAGCGCAGCGCTTCGGGCGGAATATCTTCGGCGAGCAGCAGCTTGAGCCAGTCGAGCAGCTCCGACGTGGACGGCTTCTTTTTCAGCCCCGCGACGTTGCGCAGTTCGAAAAAGCTCTGCAGCGCCGCGGCGAGCAGCTCTTTTTTGATGCCGGGGTAATGCACGTCGACGATCTGCTGCATCGTCGTGGCGTCCGGAAACCTGATGTAGTGAAAAAAGCAGCGGCGCAGGAACGCGTCGGGCAATTCCTTCTCGTTGTTCGACGTGATGATCACGAGCGGACGATGTTTCGCGCGCACCAGCTCGCGCGTCTCGTACACGTAGAACTCCATGCGGTCGAGTTCGCGCAGCAGGTCGTTCGGGAATTCGATGTCGGCCTTGTCGATTTCGTCGATCAGCAGTACGGTTTGCTGCTCCGATTCGAAGGCCTGCCACAGCACCCCCTTGACGATGTAATTGCGGATGTCCTTTACGCGTTCATCGCCGAGCTGCGAATCGCGCAGGCGCGACACCGCATCGTATTCGTACAGGCCCTGCTGGGCTTTGGTGGTCGATTTGATGTGCCATTGCAAAAGCGGCATGCCTAGCGCGGCGGCGACTTCCTCGGCGAGCATGGTCTTGCCGGTGCCGGGTTCGCCCTTGATCAGCAGCGGACGCCTGAGCGTCATCGCGGCGTTGACCGCGAGCTTGAGGTCGTCGGTGGCGACGTACTGCGATGAGCCTTCGAAACGCATGGCGAGATGCTCTTGGCGGGGAAAAAACCCAGTATAAGTCAGAAGGCCTGTTGGCCTGAAACCGGCTCGCGTATGGTGTCAGCCGCGCTGTGGTCGTGCTGTGCGTGCCGCCGTGGTGTTGGCGTTGCCTGCGGCTTCGTTGCCGCCGCGCTGCTGCTTCGAGGCCGCTGTCGTCCTGCGAGGCCGACGGACGCGGCGGCGGTTGCGCCTGTCCGGGCGGCTCGGCTAGCCAGGCGCGGCGCGCGGACAGGCGGCCTCGGGCCCGTGATGCGCGGCTGCCGTGGCTGGTGGACGTTCGGCGCGGCGTCGCGGTACAATGAGCCCGATTTTTTTGGCCTGCGTGGCTACCCTACAAGAAGAACGGCGCGGACCGCTGCCTTTCTGGGCGCCCGTTTCCCCTCAAGCCAGGTTACATCTATGAATAAATTCGTCGGCAAATACGTCGTGATCGCAGCGCTGTCGGGGCTCGTGGGGTATGCGGCCAGTGCGCGGGCAGCGGATGTCGTAGGCAATGCGAAGGCGGGCCAGGACAAGGTCGCGATGTGTATCGGCTGCCATGGCATCCCCGAATACCGCACCGCTTACCCCGAGGTCTTCCGCGTACCGAAGCTCGGCGGCCAGAACCAGGCCTACCTCGAAAACGCGCTGCACGCCTACAAGAAGGGCGACCGCCATTTCGACACGATGCGCGCAATCGCGACGTCGCTGTCGGACCAGGACATTGCCGACATCGCCGCGTACTATGCCGCGCAAACCGCCGATTCGAAAAACAATCCGGACAAGTGATCGGTGTCGATCGGCCGTCGGTCGGTATCGATCGATGCCCATCGGCCAGCCAATTAAATTCGCGGGACAGGAGATTTCATGATTAAGCCCCAACAGGCACTCCACACGGTGTTCAAGGCTGCATGCGCGTCGGCGGCAGCGATCGGTCTGGTTGCAGCGAACGGCGCGTACGCGGCCGACGCCGCCAACGGCAAGGTCCTCGTCGAGAGCCACAACTGCGCGGCCTGCCATGGCCCCAACCTGAACAAGCCGGTGAGCCCGGAGTATCCGAAACTGGCTGGTCAACACTCCGACTATATTTTCTGGGCACTGCGTCAGTACCAGATGGGCACGGGTAATCCGCATTTCGGCCGCAACAACGCGATCATGCAGGCGCAGGTGCAGACGCTGTCGCCGGGCGACATGAAGGATATCGGCGCCTATATCGAATCGCTGGACGGCTCGCTCGTGCAGAAGAAGTAAGGGTTTTCGCGATGTTGGGGTGGCGTGTGCCGCCCGATCGCGTCATCGAAGCCTGAAACAGAACACCCCGCCTTGGCGGGGTGTTCTGTTTTCGGGGCGTGGTGTTTGTGCGTCTGTCTTTGCGCGAGTCTTGTGCGTCAAGCCAACTGCCGTAGCGCGGGCAACTGCGTTTAGCGGCGCGCTTTGGGGATTGCGTCAGACGGCGCGTCAGTCGCGCGTCGCGCGCCGTTCTATGCGCTGCAAATAGGCATCCGTATCGGGCGGCGTGCCGGTGCGCTGTGCTTCCCAGATGGTCTCGCCGAGGCAATCCATGATCGCGTGCTGTGCTTCGTGGGTCGAGCCGAGGCGCGCGGCGAGCCGCTCGTGCGCCGCGCGAATGCCGGGCGGCTGATCGATCGACAGTTGTTCGGAGATCGCCAGATGCATCGACAGATGCAGGAACGGATTGGTCTGGCCGCGTTCCGGCGAATAGTCCTGTGCCTGGGCGGCGGCGCCGTCGGCCAGCTCGGCATGGTATTCCGGATGCTCGACGATCCAGTCGGCGGCAATCGCCTCGAGCGGCGTCAGAATCTCGCCCTGGCGCTGTTTGCGCCAGGTATCGGTGAAAAAGAGGCGGACTTCGTCGCGGCTGGGATTGAACATCGTGGAACCGGTGGGTGGGAAGGGGGCGTGGGTGATGAGCGGCTGATGCGCGGCCGGTGTGCGCCTGATGCGTGGAAATGACGGCATGCGCGGCAGGCACGCGGCGCGTGCAAGCCGTTATTTTACGCCGCGGCTCCATCGGCCGCCGACGCCTCGCCTGCTCACAGATCGGGCGGCGGCGTCTTCGGCCGGAACTCGCACAGCGGCTCGATCACGCAGTGCCAGCATTCGGGCCGGCGCGCCTTGCAGACATAGCGGCCGTGCAGGATCAACCAATGGTGCGCATCCTGCCTGAACTCGGCGGGCGTGAATTTTTCGAGCGCTATTTCGACCGCGCGGACATCTTTGCCCGGCGCGAGGCCGGTGCGGTTGGCCACGCGGAAGATGTGCGTGTCCACCGCGATGGTCGGATGGCCGAACGCCGTATTGAGGATCACGTTGGCGGTTTTGCGCCCGACGCCCGGCAGGCTCTCCAGCGCGTCGCGGTCCTCGGGCACCTCGCCGCCGTACTGATCGAGCAGGATCCGGCAGGTCGCGATCACGTTCTTCGCCTTGGTGCGGTATAGACCGATCGTCTTGATGTAGTCCGCTACGCTTTCCTCACCGAGATCGAGAATCTTGCGCGGCGTGTTGGCGACCGGGAACATCTTGCGCATCGCCTTGTTCACCGACACGTCGGTCGCCTGCGCCGAGAGCAGCACCGCGATCAGCAGCTCGAACGGCGTCGTGTACTCGAGCTCGGTGGTCGGGTGCGGGTTCAGACTCTGAAGCGTTTCGTAGATGGCGCGGCGTTTGTTCGCGTTCATGCTGAGCGGTCGGTGTGAGGGCGGGGGGCGCGGGTTGCGTTGGCTGATATGGGCTGATGCCGGCGCGGCGCGGCGGTCAAGCTCGGCGGTGAGGCCCGGTGGTGACGCGCGGTGACGAGCATGACTAGTGCGGATCTCGCGAGCCGGGCGGCTTGCCGTGCATATTGCCGTTGCCGTTGCCGGTGCCGGTGTCGCTGCCTGCGCCGCCCAAGCCGAGACGATGGCGGCGCGCTTCCGCGGCGTCGATTTGCGCCTGCACGTCGGCGCTCACGTTCTCGGTGTTCAACGGACCTTGCCCTTTGGCGGCCATTTCGTCCTTTTTCTTGCGAGCGCGGTCGAGTGCGGCCTGGATGATCGCGCGCTTCTTCGCTTCAGCGTCGTTCAACGCCGGGGCGGCAGGTGTCGCCGCGACCAATGCCGTGGCCGATGCCGCCGCGCTCCCGCCGTGCGGCGCCGCACTCGCGGCTCGCCGCGCCGCAGCACGCGCTTCGGCCGCGTCGCGCTCGCGCGCGAGACGCGCGCCGCGGCGGTCATGGCGTTCGCGAGCCGCGTCGGCCTGGCTCTCGCTCCATGCGGCCCAGCCGGTTGCGTCGCCGGTGACGGCCGGCATGGCGATGCAGTCGACCGGGCAGGGCGGCACGCACAGGTCGCAGCCGGTGCATAGCCCGGCGATGACCGTGTGCATCTGTTTCGGTGCGCCAACTATCGCGTCGACGGGGCAAGCCTGCATGCATAGCGTGCAGCCGATGCACAGTTGTTCGTCGATAACCGCCAACGGACGCGGACGCTCGACGCCATTGGCGGAATTCAGCGGGATAACCGGTTTGCCGAGCAGCGCGGCGAGTCGCGCGATGCCCTCGGCGCCGCCGGGCGGGCACTGGTTATAGCTGGCTTCGCCGTTTGCAACGGCTTCGGCATAGGGACGGCATGCGGGATAACCGCACTTCGTGCATTGCGTTTGGGGCAGCAGATCTTCGATGCGATCCGCGAGTAATTTGACGTCTGTCACGGTTACGGCGTGGCGGTTTGCCGGGCGGTCGCGCGGCCTGAACTAAATAGCACATTATCGCCGATTTCCCCGATTGCCATTCGCAATCCATGTGCCATAATCGAAGCGCTTTTTTCGAAAGACCGCAGAAAAGGGTGTGTTTCCCAATAACGACGCGCCCGTTCAACGCCGCCAGTACGAGGCTCAAGGAGAGGCCGGCGGCGCGATCCGGATAACGCGGCTCACGAAGACGATGCCACCATGAATCAGCCGAAAATCAAAAGAGATCCTGAAGGCACGCGGCGCCGCATTCTGCTTGCGGCAGCCGAAGAGTTTGCTAATGGTGGGCTGTTTGGCGCCCGCGTCGATCAGATCGCTCGCCGGGCGGAAACCAATGAACGTATGCTCTATTACTACTTCGGTAGCAAGGAGCAGCTATTCACCGCGGTACTCGAGCACGCGTTCAGCGCGCTCAATGAAGCGGAGCGCACGCTCGAACTGAATGGCGTGGCGCCGGTCGAGGCCGTGACGCGCCTCGCGCACTTCGTTTGGGACTACTACCGCGACCATCCCGAGCTGTTGCGGCTCGTCAACAACGAGAATCTGCACGAAGCACGCTATATGCAGAAGTCGACGCAGATTCGCGAAATGATCTCGCCGATCGTCGCGACGCTCGGCGGCATTCTCGAACGTGGCCAGCGCGCCGGGCTGTTTCGCGCGAATATCGATCCGTTGCGCTTTTACGTGACGTTGTCGGGCATGGGCTACTACATCGTGTCGAACCGGTACACACTCGAAGCGACGCTTGGCCGCGATTTCAGCAGCGCGACCGAGCGCAGCGAAGTCATCCAGATGAATACCGAGTTGCTGCTCGCCTATCTGTTGAGGAAGTAACGGATATCGCGGCGATGCGCAGCATGCTGTTGCGCATGTCGCGCGCGGCCGGCCCCGTCGTTGCCCGACTTTCGGAAGAAAAAATGCGCCGCGGTGATCGGTACGACGGGTAAAGCCAGCATCGCAACGAACGAATTAGCAAAAAGCCAGCGGCCTCGCAAGAGACCGCTGGCTTTTTTCCGCAAGGCCGCCGAATGCTTTTCGGCGCTCAGGCTTCGACGTTTTCTTTCGCCGCCCGTGTCGTTCTCGCCGGTTTGTTGTGTTCGAGAATAAAGTCGCGCAATTGCGGATAAATGATCGTGCGCCAGCGGCGTCCGGAGAAAATGCCGTAGTGGCCGCATTTTTCCGCGGTGAAGTGCTGTTTGTCCTTCGCCGGAATACCCGTGCACAGATCGTGCGCGGCGTAGGTCTGACCGTCGCCGGAAATGTCGTCGAGTTCGCCCTCGATCGTCAACAGCGCCGTGTTCTTGATGTCCTGCGGCCGCACCCGCTCGCCGGCGACATCCCATGTACCTTCGGCGAGGCGGAATTCCTGGAACACGACGCGGATCGTGTCGAGGTAATAGTCGGCGTCCATATCGAGCACCGCGTTGTACTCGTCGTAGAAGCGGCGATGGGCTTCGGCGTCGTCTTCGTCGCCGCGCAGCAGGCTCTGGTAGTAGTCCCAGTGCGACGCCGCGTGACGTTCCGGATTCATCGCGACGAAACCGGTGTGCTGCAGGAAGCCCGGATAAACCTTGCGGCCCACGCCCGGGTAATTCGGCGGCACCGTGAAGATCACGTTGTTCTCGAACCACTCGTACGAGTGCTGGGTGGCGAGCGAGTTGACCGAGGTCGGGCTCTTGCGCGCGTCGATCGGGCCGCCCATCATCGTCATCGTGCGCGGCGTGTCCTCGCCGCGGCTCGCCATCAGCGAAATGGCGGCGAGCACCGGCACGGTCGGCTGGCACACGGAGATCACGTGCAGGTTCTTCGCGCCGATATGGCGGATGAATTCCTGGATATAGGCGACGTAGTCGTCCAGATGGAATTCGCCGGCCTCGAACGGGACCATGCGCGCGTCGATCCAGTCGGTGATGTAGACCTTGTGGTCTTGCAGCAACGTGCTCACGGTGTCGCGCAGCAGCGTGGCGTGGTGCCCTGACAACGGTGCGCAGACCAGCACGACCGGCTCGTCTTTCAATTGGCTGACAGCGTCGCTATCGTCGGCGAAGCGCTTGAAGCGCATCAGACGGCAGAACGGCTTCTCGATGATGGTCTGCTCGACGATCGGGATGTTGTGACCGTCTTTGACAATCTGATGAAGATTGAACTCGGGTTTCTCGTAATCCTTGCCGAGCCGGTAAAGCAACTCGTAACCGGCGGAGAGGCGGGTGGCGCCTGGCACATAGGCGAGCGGGCTGGCGGGATTCGCGAACGACTTCGACGCGGCCTGAGCCCAGGCGGTGAGCGGGCTCAGCATCGCCCGCTGGAATTCATGCAATTGATAGAGCATAGGTGCTCCGTTTTAGGCGGTTCGCATTAGGCTTCGCAAACACGCGGGGGGCGTTGCGGCAGGCCATATTGGTTGTGGGCACATTCTTGTTGGCCGACAGTCTGAGCGATGATATAGAACAACACGGTATTGTGCAACGCAACAAATTGTTCTGCGCAGGGTACGCAAACTGTCATCGGATCATGCTACTGGCGATGCTGCTGCGCCGCTATCAGGGCTTGCCTCACCCTCGAGGCTGCTCGCGTGCGTGCCGTTATGTGGAGGCTGCCCGGTGGCCTGCGCCATTTCCTGCTCGTGTTTCATCAGGTTCAGCCCGGTATGGACGAGCGCCACATGTGAGAACGCCTGCGGGAAATTGCCGACCAGCCGTTTCGCAACCGGCTCGTACTCCTCGGACAGCAGCCCGACGTCGTTGCACAGTCCGAGCAGCCGCTCGTACATTTCGATCGCTTCGCTCACGCGGCCCTGCAGCGCGAGGTTGTCGACCATCCAGAACGAACACGCAAGGAAAGTGCCTTCGCCGGGCGGCAGGCCGTCATCGTATTCGGTGGTGCGGTAGCGCATCACGAAGCCGCCGTGCATCAGGTTTTTCTCGATCGCCTCGACCGTGCCCTTGATGCGCGGATCCTTCGGCGGCAAAAACGCGATCAGCGGCAGCAGCAGCACGCTCGCATCGAGCTGGTCGCTGCCGTAGAACTGCGTGAACGCGTTGAGCTTCGGATTCCACGCTTTCTCGCAGACCTCGGCGTGGATCGTGTCGCGCGTCGCGCGCCATTCGTCGAGCGGGCCGTCGAGCTCGAACATTTCGGCCGAGCGGATCGCGCGATCGAACGCGACCCATGCCATCACCTTCGAGAACGTGAAATGCTGGCGGCCGCCGCGCGTTTCCCAGATGCCTTCGTCGGGCTCGCGCCAGATCGTCGCGAGGTGCTCGAGCATCGCGCACTGCACGCTCCACGCGGTTTCGTCCGCCTGCAAGCCGCCGACGCGCGCCAGATGCAGCGCGTTCATCACTTCGCCGTACACGTCGAGCTGCCGCTGGCCGACCGCGTTGTTGCCGATGCGCACCGGCTTCGCGCCCTGGTAGCCGGACAGCCAGTCGATCTCCGATTCGGGCAGGCGCCGCTCGCCGGCGATGCCGTACATGATCTGCAACTGATCCGGCGCGCCCGCCATCACGCGGGCGAGCCAGCTGCGCCACGCGCGCGCTTCGTCGTAGTAGCCGCCGCGCATCATCGCGAGCAGCGTGATGGTGGCGTCGCGCAGCCAGCAGTAGCGGTAGTCCCAGTTGCGCGTGCCGCCGAGCTGCTCGGGCAGCGACGTGGTGGGCGCGGCGACGATGCCGCCGGTCGGCTCGTAGGCGAGCGCCCGCAGCGTGATCAGCGAGCGGCGGATCGGCCCGGCCCAGCGGCCCTCGACGGTGCCGCGCGCCGACCATTCGAGCCAGTGGTTCTCGGTGCGCGCCAGCGCGGTATGCGGATCGCGCGACGGCGGAATGCGCAGATGCGATTGCGCGTACGCGAGCGAAAAAGGTACGGGCTCGCCTTCGCTTACGGTGAATTCGGCGATCGTCTTCATGTCCTCGCCGCGCAGCTCGACCGGCGTGCGCAGCACGGCGTTGTCGGGCCCGACGATCGCCTTGATGCCGTTGTCGCTCTTGAGCTTGTCGACCCACGGGATCGAGAAGCCGTAGTCGAAGCGCAGCACGAGCTCCATTTTCATGCGCACCGTGCCGCGTTTGCCGACGACGATGCGGATCATCTCCGACCAGCCGTTGCCGGGCGGCATGAAGTCGATCAGCGTAACCGCGCCTTCGGGTGTTTCGAAATCGGTTTCCAGGATCAGCGTTTCGCCACGATAGCGGCGCGTGATCGTGACGGACGGTGCGTCCGCTTCGGTCAGCGCGGCGGGCGCGATCTGCCAGCGGCCATTCTCGGGCGTACCGAGCAACGCGGCGAAGCAGGCGCCGGAGTCGAAGCGCGGCCAGCAGAGCCAGTCGACGGAACCTTCGCGGGAGACGAGCGCGGCGGTATGGCCGTCGCCGATGAGTGCATAGTCTTCGATAAGTGCAGGCATGGAAAAGCGGTATCGGAGAAACGTGTCGTTATGACTGACAGCCGAGGCTGCCGAGCCCTTAAGCGGATGTTATTACCGGAATCATCGGGTCCTTCCGGACCTTCGTAAGCTGCGTTTGATTCGTCGCATAGTGAGGTAAAACGCGGGTTGGTAAATTGTCAAATCCGTGCTTACAATCAGTCTTCATGCCGATGTCCGGTGCGCGCCGGGCTGCGAATCGGCCTTGCTCATGGCGTATGCAGACGCCGTTTCCGAGGACGAAAGCTATGCTGAACCCTTCGAAATCCGATTGCATCACGATTCTGTCGGCCGCCAGCACACTCGCTGGCGATTCAATGCTCCCGCTCGATCACGACCGGCTCGGCCTGAGCCGCAACGGCATGCTGGCTGCCGCCTCCTTTCTGACCGAACGGGCCTGCTTCCGGCGCTACCAGGCAGATTCGGGCCATTATGCCGTCGGCGCCCTGTCGTTGCAGGGACGCCTGCGGCTCGACCAGCTTGCGAACGGTTGAGCGCTTGCGCTGGGATTTCAGACGCATCTCGTCGCGCGTTCGTTCAGCTTTCTCGTAGCGGGCTTGATCTCGCGCTGAACAGGCGGGTTTTCATACGGCTTCGCCACGCCGCATAAGTTCGTTTGCGCGGCGTGGCGAATTCGTTCGTCCGCGCCGCGCGCATCGCTCACAGATGCGACGACCCCATGCCGAAGATGCCGATAATGCCGATGATGATCAGATAGAGCGCGACGATGTAGTTCAACAGGCGCGGCATGATGAGGATCAGGATGCCGGCGATCAGCGAAACGAGCGGGCCCAGGCTGAGTGTGACGTTCATGAAGACTCCGTAGATGAGACGCGTGACACGCGATTGAAAAAAAGCCCCGTCGCGCGGGACGATGGCCGCCGGCGCCGACCGCTCGCGGCCAGCCCGTGGCTTTGGCGAGGCGCTGGGTCATGCGCCGGGCGGATACGCTGCATGATCCGGCGTAACGCTTTTATACTGGCTTCGACTACAACAACGCAGAACAATCGACTCGCTGCGCGGCAGACCAGACACCCTTACAACTGCTTGTACCAGAGAACCGATGTCGAGGAGGTCCCATGCTTCGTAGCCGTCGTGCCGTCGGGCGTGTTGCCGTGCGCCAGCTTGCGAGTTGCGCTCCCGCTTCCGTATTTGCTTCTGCTTCTGCTTTTGCTTCTGTTCCCGGCGCGCGTTCAGGCCGAACGGATCGTGTGCATCGCTCGGTTCCGTCGGCTCGAGCCGCGGCGCAGCCTGCTTCGCCGCCGGCCGCGCCGCGCGCTTCGGCAGGCGCAATCCGGCGTGTCCCGCTGCGGGCGGCCGGTTCGATAATAAGAGGTTTGGTGCTCATGGTCTCGATCGTTGCTTCGCCCGCGTATTCGCAAGATTCTGGCCCGGTCCCCGCGGACGGTGTCTACACGATGCTGGTCGGCACTTACACCGGCGGTAAAAGCGAGGGCATCTATGTGTACCGCTTCGATACGAAGACGGGCGCCGCAACCCGGGTATCGGTCGCGCCGACGGTCAACCCGTCGTTTCTTGCGGTGAGCCGCGATCGCCGCTTCGTCTATTCGGTCAACGAGCTGCCCGGCGACAACGGTCCGGCCACGCAACGCGGGGACATCAGCGCGTTCGGCTTCGATGCGGCGCGCGGGCAACTGACGTTTCTGAACAAGGTGTCCTCGGATGGCAACGATCCGGCCTACCTGAGCATTTCGCCGGACGGCAAGTATCTGCTGACCTCGAATTATTCGGTGGCGTCCGATCCGGGCGGCAGCTTCGCGGTGTTTCCACTGCAGGCGGACGGCCAGGTCGGCACGTCGGTGCAGACCGTGCATCACGAGGGCGGTGGCCCGGTGAGGGGCAGACAGGACAACTCGCACGTTCACTCGACGGTGTTTTCTCCCGACGGGCACTACCTGTTCGCGCAGGACCTCGGCGCGGACAAGCTCTACTCGTACCGCTATACCGGGCAGGGCGGCACTGGCCCCGGCCCGTTCGTCGCCACCGACTGGGGCTACACGCAGCAGAAGGCCGGCACCGGGCCGCGCCATCTGATTTTCGGCGCGGACGGCAGGCATGCGTATCTGATCAGCGAACTGGCCGCGACGGTCAGCACGTTCGACTATCACGACGGCAGATTGAAACTCGTGCAGACGTTGCCGCTGTCCGAGCCGGGCTTCAAGGGGCAGGTGGGTGCCGCGGCGCTTCATCTGTCTCCGGACGGGCGCTTCGTGTACGCGTCTAATCGCGGCGACGCGAACGAGATCGTGATCTTCTCGGTCGATCCGTCCAATGGGCATCTGAAGCAGATCGGCCGTCAGTCGACCCTCGGCAAGTCGCCGCGCGAATTCGCGATCGACCCGACTGGCAACTGGCTGATCGTCGGCAATCAGTTGAGCGATACGGTGTACGTGTTCCGGCGCGATCGGCGCACCGGCCTGCTCGACCCGACGCCGAAACAGCATTTCGAGCTCGGCTCGCCGGTGGATTTCAAGCTGGTGTCGCCGTCGTGAGCGAGTGCCTGCGTTCGATTCCAATCGATACGCGCGCTTGCAACGAAAAGCGGACCGCTCACGACGTGAGACGGTCCGGTCATGCATGATCGGCCGGGTGATCCGAGCGTGATCCTGCTATGAGTCAGGCACTACTCAGGCACTACCCAGGCTTGACGCCACGTATCGCCGGGCGCACCGCTCGACGCATGCTCCGGCTCACCGGTTCGCCGTGTGGCTATTCCGCCGCGCCAGGCGCCAGCACTTCGCGGCTGCCGTTGATGCTCATCGCCGATACGAGCCCGGCCGTTTCCATCTGCTCGACCAGACGCGCCGCGCGGTTATAGCCGATGCGCAACTGCCGCTGCACCGACGAGATCGACGCGCGCCGCGTGCGCACGACGAAGGCGACGGCTTCGTCATAGAGCGGGTCGGCTTCCGCATCCGGCGCCTCGCCGAACAGGTCCTGCGCGGCGCCGCCGTCGGTGGCCGGGCCGTCGAGAATGCCTTCCTCATACTGCGGCTCGCCGAACTGCTTCAGGTACTCGACGATCGCATGCACTTCGTCGTCGGCGACGAACGCGCCGTGCACGCGCTGCGGGTAGCCGGTGCCCGGCGGCAGGAACAGCATATCGCCCTGGCCGAGCAGCGATTCGGCGCCCATCTGGTCGAGGATCGTGCGCGAGTCGATTTTCGACGACACCTGGAACGCAACGCGGGTCGGAATATTGGCCTTGATCAGGCCGGTGATCACGTCGACCGATGGCCGCTGCGTCGCCAGAATCAGATGGATGCCGGCCGCGCGCGCCTTCTGCGCGAGCCGCGCGATCAGCTCTTCGATCTTCTTGCCGGCAACCATCATCAGATCGGCGAGCTCGTCGATTACGACGACGATCAGCGGCAGCGGTGCGAGCGGTTCGGGCGCATCGGGCGTCAGCGAGAACGGATTGCCGAGCTTCTTGCCCTTCGCCTCGGTGTCGCGGATCTTCTGGTTGAAGCCCGCGAGATTACGCACGCCGACCGCCGACATCAGCCGATAACGCTTCTCCATTTCGCCGACGCACCAGTTCAGCGCGTTGGCCGCGAGCTTCATATCGGTGACGACCGGCGCGAGCAGATGCGGAATGCCTTCGTAGACCGATAGCTCCAGCATCTTCGGATCGATCATGATGAGCCGCACTTCCTCGGGCGTCGCCTTGAACAGCAGCGAGCAGATCATCGCGTTGATCGCGACCGATTTGCCCGAACCGGTCGTGCCGGCGACCAGCATATGCGGCGCCTTCGCGAGATCGGCGACGACCGGATGGCCGGTGATGTCCTTGCCCATCGCGAGCGTCAGTTGCGAAGGCGAATTCTGATAGACGCCCGCTTCGAGGATTTCGGAGAGCCGGATCGTCTGACGCTTCGCGTTCGGCAGTTCGAGGCCCATGCAGGTCTTGCCGGGAATCGTCTCGACGACGCGGATCGACGTGAGGCCGAGGCCGCGCGACAGATCCTTCATCAGACCGACGATCTGGCTGCCGCGCACACCGAGCGCCGGCTCGACCTCGAAGCGCGTGATGACCGGCCCCGCCGATGCGCCGACCACGGTCACCGGCACCTTGAATTCCTGCAGACGTTGTTCGATCAACTGGCCGGTCTCGATGAGCTTTTCCTCGGATACCGGTTCGACGTGGGTATCGGCGGGGGCGAGCAGATCGAGCGTCGGCAGTTCGACCATCGACGCGGCCGGTGCGTGAAACTCGAAACCGTTGAGCGGCGTGTGGCCGCGCAGCGGAGTGCGCTGGGCGGCGGGTTCCGCGGCAGGCGGCGCGGGCGGCTCGGGTGTGGGCTCGCCGGCGGGGTAGGCGGCTGGCGACGGGGTTGTCGCCAGCGGCAGGGGGGCGACGGGCGGTGCGGGTGCTGCCGGTGTGAACGCGGAGGCGGCCGGCGTGGCCGGCGCCGACGTCGATGCGGCTGGTTCGAGCCAGGGCGCCGTGAGCGATGGCGAGGCCAGTGCGTGTGATGAGGCCGCCGGCTCGGGTGCTGGCGATGCGGGTGTCGATGCTGGTGCCAGCGCGGGTGCGGGTGTCGATGCCGATGCAGGTGCCGATGCAGGCACGGTCGACAGTCCGGCGGCCGACGCGCCCACGATGCCCGGCTCATTCCCCGCAACGGGCGTGTCGACGCTGATCACCGGGGCGGTGAAGCCCGGGAAGCGCACGACGTTCGAAGTGGCGCCTTGCACCGGAATCGATACGGCGACATCAACTGCGCCGGTTCCGGCCGACGCCGCCGCTGCGTTTGCGGGCTCGGTCGCATTTGGCACATTTGGCAGCGAAGCGGCGTGGGCCGTCGCGTGCGCCGACGATGCCGAGGATTCGCTCGCGACACGCGGCGACGCCGTGCCCGGCGAGGGCGGCGCACGTGTGCCCGACTGCGAGAGCTCCGGCGACGATACCGCCGCTTGAGCCTCGACCGCACCGGGCTTGCCTTCCCCAGGCACGAGCCCCTTATCGATGACGACTTCGCCGGCCGGCGCTGGCGGCCGCGTCGACGCCGCGACGTCCGTGTCGACCGGCTTGAGCGCCGGTGCGGATTCTTCGTGTCGCGGAGTCTGGCTTTGTGTGTTTGCGGATGGGGGCGTCGTTTCCGTGGTGGCCGGCGAGCGTTCGACCGTCTGGCCGAGCGGCATTGCGCTTGCGTCGCTTGTCGGTGCGACGCTGTCGGCCTGAGCCGCCGTTTCGGTAGATTGGTGTTCCAACTGCGCGACGTCTTCCCGCGCGTCATGCTGCAAACTTGCCGCCAAACGCTGAAAGGCCGTAGACGTTGTGTCGGCGGCCGCCGACGCCGCGTGAATCACTGGCGGCTCGGTCGGCCACTGAGCAACGGACTCACCGTCGATCTCGCCAGTTGCATCGACGGCTACGGTCGGCACCGTACCCGTCAGATCGACCGGTGCGGTACCGCCTTGCGGCTGTTCGGACGCCACCGCCACCTGCTCGGCGCCCTGCGGCGAAGACGGCTGTGGATGGTGCGCCGAAGCCGTTCCGGCTGCATCGACAGCCGGAACGTCGTCGTCCGCCTTCTGCACCGCATGCACCGCATTCACCGGATTCGCTGCGTTCACCGCGCTCACGGCATTCGCCGCATGCGCACTCGCCGCTTCGCCCACCTTCGCTTCATCCGCACCGCGATTGCGCGCGAGACTCACACCGGCCATGTCGGTCCAGCGCGCGGCGTTTTCCGCGATGCTGCGCAACGTGTCCTGGACGCTTTCGGGCGGGGTAACTTTCGGCGTGCCAGTCGTCGGTCGCGCAAGATCGGGCGTGAGCCGGCGTGCCGCGGACGGCTGCGAGCCGGCCGGAAACGGTTGACGCGGCGTCGCGCCGCGATTGAACGGCGCGACGGGATCCGCCGGCCGTTGCAGCGGCGCGGCCCGGTTGCCGCCCGTCGCGCTATGGATCGACCCCGCCGTCGCACCGATGCCGGTACCTGATGCAGCACGCCCGGTCATCGCCTGCGCGGCTCTGGCCGACACGCCAGATGCCGCGGCGGCCGTTGCCGCGAGCGCGGCGCTGGAGCCGAGGGTGCCGGCTGGGCGCTGTTCGCCGATCGAGCGCCGGCCGGCCTGCGATGCGCCGTCGCGAGCCGCCGCGCCCGGCACTCCCGCCGCGCCCGTCGACGACGTAGCCGGGCGCGGTTCGGCGGCGCGCAGCCAGCCGGCCGGCGCGACCGGCTCGGCCGGCACGAACGGCGGGTTTGGGTTCGGGTTTGCGTGCGGGGTTGGGTTCGGGTTTGCGTTCGGGTTTGCGTTGTTTGCCGCCTTGTCGATGCGAGGCGTGCGCATCGGCGATGCCGTTCCCGATGACGCGATCGACCCCGTGCGCAACACCGGCTCGACCGGTTTCGCTGTTGCTCGCCCCGCGCCGGTTCCCGCATCCGCGCGCCGGCTCGTACCGGCGCCGCGCGCCGGCGCATCCTTCGCGGCCGCTACGCCGGCGGCCCCTGCCGTGCCCGCTGCCGCGGCTCGCCCGCTCACGGGCGGACGCCAGACCGTCGGCCGCGCGTAGCGGCCCCGGCTGTTTTTCGGCGCCATCGTATTGGTGGCCGGCAAAGCGTGCGGCGACAGACCTTCGTCGGCGGTGCGATGGCGGCGCGCTTCCTCGTCGCGCTTCGCGAGCCCGCGCGACAGGCCGAGGCCGAACGCACCGTCCGCCCATGCGGCGAAGTCGCTCCAACGAAAGTCGATGAGCCAGGGAAGGCTGACGAGCAGCAGCGCCAGCGCCGCGAGCGGCGTGCCGATATGGCCGAGCAGATGGCCGAGCGCCGCGGCGAGCGCCTGGCCGAAGCCGTTGACGCCGGCCACGCCGATCAGCGACGCCTCGAGCGTGCAGCTCGCGAGCAGCACGCAGGCGAAGCCGAGCCACAGACGGATCGTGCCGGGTCCGCGCAACCCCGCGCCGCCCGGCAGCACCGACTTCACGAGGCGCCACAAAAGAGGAATAAACCAGACGGCCGACCCGCCGAACCAGCCCAAAACTACCGTGTGCATACCAGACATCTGCGAATGACGGACGCGCGATCGCGCAACCCGTCGAGTTTAAACCGGCGAAGCCCGAGGCTTCGAGGACCGACGCAAGTATGCTTGCGTCGAATGAAAAAGCGGACCGGCGCGCGGCCGGCAAGCGCCGCGCGCTTGCGGGAACGAACCACCACGCGAACCATCACGCGAACCACCGGACGAACCATCACGCGACCCTCCACGCGTTGCGGGTGCAAGCTGCGCGCGCGAGCCCGATGCCTGTCACTTGTCGGCGCGGTCGAACACGAGCGTGTCGCCGTTCTCGAGGATCAGTTGCATCTGCGGCGGCGGTCGCATCTGCACGCCGGTGCGATCGACGTGCGCGAGCGCGTCGAGAAACGGTGCTTCGATCTGGCCGCCCGGCGAGTTGCACGCCATGCGCGTGCCGGCCAGCGGGCCGAAACCCAGCTTGCCGTCCTTCAGCATATAAGCACCCGCGAAGCGGTTGCAGCCGGAAAAGCCGCTCGCGCGACGCCGCCCGCCTTCGGTGGACAACGTCAGCGTGAGCGGCCCCTGATCTTTCGACGGCACCGCGCGCGTGCTGCCATCGGCCTGTTTCCACGAACTCAGCACCCAGGCGGTGTCGTCGAGCAGTTGCGCGGCGGCGGGATTGAACGGATCGGGCGGCGGGGCGGATGCATCGGAATGCTTCGGGATCGCGCACGCGCCAAGCAGCGCGGCGATGCTCAACGTGGCGACGGCCGTGCGCAGACACGGCGTGAAGCGCGCAAGACGTCGCGGGGTGGAGCGGGTGAGCATGGCATCGATCCTCTTCAAACTGGCGAAGGCGTAAGGGTAACGTACCAGGGTCTGTTTACATATGGAGAGCACGCGTGTTTTCCGTATGTAAACGGGCCCATGCCGGTCGCGTGCGAACGGCGGCGCGATGGCCGGATTGTTTATGACGGTGGTGCGCGCACCGTCGCACCGGTCGAATCGTTAATAGCGGTGGGGTGCGCATCGGCGGGCAATTCTCGTGCGCGGCGGCGAGTGCTCGTATCACGCCGCGATTGGACCACCGATTGGGCCACCGATTGGACCACCGATCGAGCCACGATCAAGTTCGCGGCGAGCCCGCCGGCGCTCGCCACGCGCGCCGCCGTCGCCGCTCGGCGAGGGGTCCGCATGTTAACATCGCGTCCTATCCAATCCCACTCTCATCCCCGACTTTTTTATCTGGAGACCCCATGCAGATCGGCCAACGGATCGGCACACCCTTTTCTGAATCCGCGACGCGCGTGATGCTGCTCGGCGCCGGCGAACTCGGCAAGGAAGTGATCATTGCGCTGCAACGGCTGGGCGTCGAAGTGATCGCCGTCGACCGTTACCCGAATGCGCCGGGCCATCAGGTCGCGCATCGCGCGCACGTGATCGACATGACCGACCGCGCGGCGCTGCGCGCGCTGGTCGAGCAGGAACGCCCGCATCTGATCGTCCCCGAAATCGAGGCGATCGCGACCGACGAACTCGCCGCGATCGAAACCGCAGCGCTCGCCGAAGTGATCCCGACCGCGCGCGCAACCCAATTGACGATGAACCGCGAAGGCATCCGCCGCCTCGCCGCCGAAGAACTCGGCCTCGCGACCTCGCCGTATGCGTTCGCCGATTCGCTCGATGAACTGCGCGCCGGCATCGCCAAGGTCGGCTATCCGTGCGTCGTGAAGCCGGTGATGTCGTCGTCGGGCAAGGGGCAATCGGTGCTGAAGAGCGATGCCGATGTCGAACCCGCCTGGCAGTACGCGCTGGCGGGCGGCCGCGTGAATCACGGCCGCGTGATCGTCGAGGGCTTTATCGACTTCGAATACGAAATCACCCAGCTGACCGTACGCGCGATCGATCCGGCGAGCGGCGCGGTCAGCACGTATTTCTGCGATCCGATCGGCCACCTGCAGGTGGCCGGCGACTATGTCGAATCGTGGCAGCCGCAGCCGATGAGCCCGCTCGCGCTCGAACGCTCGCGCGAGATCGCGCACGAGGTGACGGCGGCGCTCGGCGGCCGCGGCCTGTTCGGCGTCGAACTGTTCGTGCGCGGCGACGACGTGTGGTTCTCGGAAGTGAGCCCGCGTCCGCACGACACTGGGCTCGTCACCTTGTGCTCGCAGCGCTTCTCGGAGTTCGAACTGCATGCGCGCGCGATTCTCGGCCTGCCGGTCGATACGTCGCTGCGCGCGCCGGGGGCGTCGGCGGTGATCTACGGCGGGCGCGACGAAGCAGGTATCGCGTTCGAAGGCGTCGCGGCGGCGCTGGCGGTGCCCGACTCGGACCTGCGCCTGTTCGGCAAGCCGGAGAGCTTCGTCAAGCGCCGCATGGGCGTCGCGCTGGCGACCGGCGCGCATATCGACGAAGCGCGCTCGCGCGCGAAACAGGCCGCGGCGGCGGTGCGGCCGGTGTCGGCGAAGTAAAGGGCTTATCGCGGTAGAAGCCCCGAAGTAAAGACCCGAAGTAAAGACCCGAAGTAAAGACCCGAAGTACAGACTCGAAGTAAAGACCCGAAGCAGAGGAACAATATGACGCACCAATCCCGCGACAATACCCGGCGCGGCACCGCTGGCCGTCTCGGCATCCTCGGCGTGCTGTTCGCGCTGTGCGCGGGACTCGCCGGCTGCGGTCTCGCGGCCGCGCCGTGCCGGATCGCCTCGGCGGGACTGAAGATCGTGCCGGTGGTCGGACATGTCGCCGCCGCGCCGACCGATGCATGCGCGGGCGCGATCGATCCCTGATCGAGGTCCGTATCTGAACCCCGAGCGGCTTGCGACCGGCGCGCCGCGCGTGGCTGAACCCGGCAACATTCGAGGTGTTCGATGAAGACGTGGCGTGTTGCAACCCTGTCGGCGGCGTTGACACTGGCTCTTGCCACAGCCCCTTGTGGCGATGTTTGGGCCGCGCCGTCGCAGTTCAGGAATTTCGACGGCAAGAGCTACCAGACGCGCAAATACACGTGCGCGACCGGCAAGATCCTGCAGGTCACCTACTGGAACGCGCAGAACGGCCAGAGTTTCGCGGTGCTGCCGGTGAAGGGCACGTCGATGCTGTTCGTCAACACGGTGTCGGCGTCCGGCGCGAAATACCAGGCCGGCAGCTATACGTGGTGGACCAAGGGGCCGCGCGCGAATCTGTATGACCTGATGAGCGGCGAAAACGCGCCGCCGCTGCTGTCCGACTGCGTGACCGTGATCCGCTGATCCACGCGACGTGGACTCGACGCGAAGACTGCGTTGCCGGCGGCCGGCCGTTTCCGGTTGCGTCATTTGTTGCGGCGCTGGTCGCTTTGGCTCGCCACGCCTCGACGCGGCGAACGCCTGTTCCACCCCGCATGGCGCCGCGCATTCCGGCGCCCCTCCCGCGCTTCTCTTGCTTCTCGCGCATTCCCGCTGCGCTCGGCGCGGCACGCACCCGTCACGCACGCCGTCACGCGCCACCTGGCACGTACTCGTGTGCGCGCATCGTTTCCGTTCGAGTAGTAAGCTGTCCGGCATGGCATTCGCCATGCATGTCCGCGATGCCGCGCGGCCGCTGCGATGGATTGCACGCGGCCGCTGTCGTCTTCGATCGTCCGTTTCCGGACTTTGCGGACAAAGCAACGGATCCAACCGATGAATTGCGCCTGTCGGCTTAAACCCGCTACCTGTCCCCGTGTCATCAAGCGAGCCCCTCAATGAAAGCATCGGACCTGTTCGTCAAATCGCTGGAAGCCGAAGGTGTCGAGTACGTGTTTGGCATCCCCGGTGAAGAAAATCTCGATCTGCTCGAGTCGCTGCGCCGCTCGAAAATCCGTCTGATCCTCACGCGCCACGAGCAGGCGGCCGGCTTCATGGCCGCCACCTATGGGCGGCTCACCGGCCGCATCGGCGTATGTCTGGCCACCCTCGGCCCCGGCGCGACCAACTTCGTGACCGCCGCGGCCTACGCGCAACTGGGCGGCATGCCGATGCTGATGGTCACCGGCCAGAAGCCGATCAAGTCGAGCAAGCAGGGCCATTTCCAGATCGTCGACGTGGTGCGGATGATGGAGCCGCTCACCAAGTACACGCGCCAGATCGTGGCGATCGGCAATATTCCGGCCGCGGTGCGCGAGGCAGTGCGGCGCGCCGAAGAGGAGCGTCCCGGCGCCACGCATCTGGAGTTGCCCGAGGACGTCGCGCACGAGGAAGGCGACGGCAAGCCGATCCCGAAAAGCTATAGCCGCCGTCCGGTCGCCGAGGAAAAGGCGGTCGCGCGCGCGGTCGAGGCGATCACCGCCGCGAAGCATCCGCTCCTGATGATCGGCGCGGGCGGCAACCGCAAGACCACCACCAGGATGCTGCGCGAATTCGTCGACCAGACCGGCATTCCGTTTTTCACGACGCAGATGGGCAAGGGCGTGATCGACGAATCGCATCCGATGTGGCTCGGCAACGCCACGCTGTCCGACGGCGACTTCGTGCACCGCGCGATCGAGCACGCGGACTGCATCATCAACGTCGGCCACGACGTGATCGAAAAGCCGCCGTTCTTCATGCGCAGCGGTGAGGCGGGCGAAAAGACCGTGATTCACGTGAACTTCCTCGGCGCCGAAGTCGACCCGGTGTATTTCCCGCAGATCGAGGTGGTCGGCGATATCGCCAATGCGGTTTGGCAACTGAAGGAAAGCCTGAAAAAGCGTCAGGAACATTGGGACTTCGCGCGTTTCAAGGAGATCAAGGAGCACTTCGAGGCGCATCTGGTGAAAGGCCAGCACGACGAGCGCTTCCCGATGTACCCGGTGCGGATCGTCAACGACGTGTACGAGACCACGCCGGCCGACGGCATCGTCTGTCTCGATAACGGCATGTACAAGATCTGGTTCGCGCGCTACTACCGCGCGCACGAGCCGAATTCGCTGCTGCTCGACAACGCGTTGGCGTCGATGGGCGCCGGTTTGCCGTCGGCGATCGCGAGCAAGATCGTGCATCCGGAGCGCAAGGTGATCGCGGTGTGCGGCGACGGCGGCTTCATGATGAATTCGCAGGAACTCGAAACCGCGGTGCGTCTGAAGCTCGATCTGGTGATTCTGATCCTGCGCGACGACGCGTTCGGGATGATCCGCTGGAAGCAGGAAAACATGAACTTCCCCGATTACGGGATGACGCTCGCGAATCCCGATTTCGTCGCGTACGCCGAGAGCTACGGCGCGCAGGGGCACCGGATCGAATCCGCCGACGAGTTCGCGCCGCTGCTGCGCGAATGCTACGCAACGCCGGGCGTGCACGTGATCGACCTGCCGATCGACTACTCGGACAACGAGCGCGTGCTCAATCGCGAGATCAAGCGGCTGTCCGCGCGCTTGTGAGCATCGTTGTTAGCGCGGCGTGCTCACCGCCGTGAGCGCGGCGCGAGAAGAGTCAGAAGGACTTTGAACGGAGCGGCATGGCCGTTGCTCGCCATGCCGCGATTCAGCTTATTCGACGCGGACCGCCTGCTGGACGCATGCGGCCGCGCCGGGCATCGAATCAAGGAGAACATCTCATGCTGCAGAAGACCTACCCGTACTACCTCGCCAACCAGCCGGTGGCCGCCAATACCGATCTCGAAGTCACCGATAAATTCAGCGGCGAAGTCGCGACCCGCGTCGCGATGGCCGACGCCGCGGCCATCGACAAGGCGATCGGCCACGCGGTCGACGCGCTGCCCGCGCTGCGCGCGTATCCGCCGTTCAAGCGCCAGGCGGTGCTCGAACATTGCGTGAAGCGCTTTCGCGAGCGTTACGACGAACTCGCGCTCGCGCTGTGCATCGAGGCGGGCAAGCCGATCAACGATTCGAGGGGCGAGGTCACGCGCCTGATCGATACGTTCAAGGTGGCCGCCGAGGAAAGCGTGCGCATCGATGGCGAGATCATCAATCTGCAGATCTCGCCGCGCGCGAACGGCTACCACGGCTATGTGAAGCGGGTGCCGATCGGGCCTTGCTCGTTTATCTCGCCGTTCAATTTCCCGTTGAACCTGACGGCGCACAAGGTCGCGCCGGCGATCGCCGCGGGCGTGCCGTTCGTGCTGAAGCCGGCGAGCCGCACGCCGGTCGGCGCGCTGATCATGGGCGAAATTCTCGCGGAAACCGATTTGCCGAAGGGCGCGTTTTCGATCCTGCCCGCGCATCGCGACGGCGCCGATCTGTTCACCACCGACGAACGTTTCAAGCTGCTGTCGTTCACCGGCTCGCCGGCGGTCGGCTGGGAACTGAAGCGCAAGGCCGGCAAGAAGAAGGTGATTCTGGAACTGGGCGGCAACGCGGCCGCGATCGTCGACGGAGATCAGGGCGGCAAGCTCGACTACGTGGTCGAGCGGCTCGCATTCGGTGCGTTCTATCAGTCGGGACAAAGCTGTATCGGCGTGCAGCGGATTCTCGCGCACGCGAGCATCTATGACGCGCTGCGCGAGAAGCTGATCGCAAAGACGAAGTCGCTGGTGATGGGAGACCCGAAGAACGAAAAGACTTTCGTCGGACCGATGATCTCCGAGTCGGAGTCGAAGCGGCTCGCCGGCTGGATGGACAGCGCGGTGCAGGCAGGCGCGAAGATCGTCGCGGGCGGCAAGGTGGACGGCGCGATGTTCGAGGCGACGCTGCTCGAAGAAGTGAAGCGCGACACCGACCTGTACCGCAAGGAAGCGTTCGGGCCGGTCGCGATACTCGAGCGTTTCGACGCTTTCGAGGCCGCGCTCGCGCAGGTCAACGACAGCGACTTCGGTCTGCAGGCCGGCGTGTTTACCGATTCGCTCGCGCACGCGCACCGCGCCTGGGATGTGCTCGAAGTGGGCGGCGTGGTGATCAACGACGTGCCGTCGTTCCGGGTCGACAACATGCCGTATGGCGGCGTCAAGGATTCGGGGCTCGGGCGCGAGGGTATCCGCTACGCGATCGAGGATATGACCGAGACGCGGCTGATGGTGATGCGGGAGACGTGGTGAGCGGGATGGGCTGAGGCGCGGCGGACGTGGTTTGCGGCAGGGGGCGTGCATGAGCCGTCGAGGTGCGGCCGCGCCGCCTGTCGAAGCGCCGAAGCGCCGAAGCGCGTCTGTCATGCCACTGTCGTCGCAATGCACTACGCTGCGTGCGGAGCGGCTTCGCGTGTGGCGGCGTGGGTGGCGGCGAGGATGACGGCGAAGACGAGGGTGGCGGCACGGCCGGACGGCAGAGGCGCGGCATCCGGCGAGCCCTCCGAATCCGCCGACCCGCTGCCGTCAGCCCGCCGGACGGCCGCTCCGCCGCGCACGCCGGGGCCGCAAGCGGCCGCCTGCCCGGCGTGAGCGATTTTGCCGAGATGCTACAATACCGGCCTTTCGGCGGGTGTTTCCGCCAGCCGGAGCCGGCCGCATTGCCCGTACTCTGACAGGTCCCAGTGCGGAACGCCGTGGCTCCGCCGTCATTCTGATGCCCTCCGCGGTCTCCACCGCTGCCGCGCGCATCGCGCCACGCGCATTTTTAGCGAAAGCCACCATGTCCGACACAGCCGTCACGCCCAGCACTGCGACTTTTGATCAATTCGGCCTCGCACCCGACATCCTGAAAGCCGTCAAGGAATCGGGCTACACCACGCCCACGCCGATCCAGGCGAAGGCGATCCCCGTCGTGCTGGCGGGCCGTGACGTGATGGGCGCCGCGCAGACCGGCACCGGCAAGACCGCGAGCTTTTCGCTGCCGATCATCCAGCGTCTGTTGCCGCAAGCCAATACGAGCGCGTCGCCGGCGCGCCATCCGGTGCGCGCACTGATCCTCACCCCGACCCGCGAACTCGCCGACCAGGTCGCCGCGAACGTGCATGCGTACAGCAAGCACACGGCGCTGCGCAGCGCGGTCGTGTTCGGCGGCGTCGACATGAATCCGCAATCCGATCAGCTGCGCCGCGGCGTCGAAATCCTGATCGCGACGCCGGGCCGACTGCTCGACCACGTGCAGCAGAAAACCGCGAACCTGGGCCAGGTGCAGATGCTGGTGCTCGACGAAGCCGACCGCATGCTCGACATGGGCTTTCTGCCGGACCTGCAACGCATCCTGAATCTGCTGCCGAAAGAGCGGCAGACGCTGCTTTTTTCCGCGACGTTCTCGGGCGAAATCAAGAAACTCGCCGCCACCTATCTGCGCGACCCGCAGACTATCGAGGTCGCGCGCAGCAACTCGACCGCAACCAACGTCACGCAGATCGTCTATGAGGTCGCCGAGGGCGACAAGACCGGCGCGGTCGTGCAACTGATCCGCGAGCGCAGCCTCAAGCAGGTGATCGTGTTCTGCAACAGCAAGATCGGCGCGAGCCGGCTCGCGCGCAGCCTGGAGCGCGACGGCGTGGTCGCGACCGCGATTCACGGCGACCGCTCGCAGAGCGAGCGCATGCAGGCGCTCGACGCATTCAAGCGCGGTGAAGTCGAAGCGCTGGTCGCCACCGACGTCGCCGCGCGCGGTCTCGATATCGCCGAGTTGCCCGCGGTGATCAACTTCGACCTGCCGTTCAACGCGGAAGACTACGTGCACCGGATCGGCCGCACGGGGCGCGCGGGGGCGTCGGGCGACGCGCTGTCGCTGTGCAGCCCGAACGAGCGCAAGCAACTGGCGGATATCGAGAAGCTGATCAAGCGTCCGCTGGAACTGCAGCGCCTGACCGTCGATGCGCCGGTGCGGCATCATCACGAAGACCGCCCGCTGCGCCGCGAGCGCAGCGAGGCACGGGAAGACCGCAGCCGCCGGCGCTCCGGCGGCGCGTCGGGTTCGTATGACCGGCCGCATCATCGCGCGCAACCGGTCGACGATTTCTTCCTGAAGCCTTACGAGCCGTCGCCGGCTTCGGTGCGTAAGGTCGATGAGGCGGCAGCGTCCAATGGCGCGCCGCAGAAGGCGGCGCCGAAGCGGCAACTGGCCGCGCTGCTCGGTGGGTTCGGGATGCCGAGGAAAACTCCGTCGTCGTCGTAACGGCGGCTGTTGTCAAAGCCGAAGGTTCAACGCGCAACGCGTTGAACGAATGCCGTGGGGCCGCATGGTTTCAGATCCGCATGCCCCGCGCGCGCATTGCGCCTAAGCGCGCACATTCATTCGTTTCGCCCACATCGCGATCGCCGCGCCATGGAACTGTTCGAGCGTCGTAGCCGGCTCGCCGCCCAGGTCCAGGCCCAGATGCCGTGCCGCCGCGCGCAGCGCGTCGAGCGGCTGGTTTCCGTCGAGCGCAGTCGCGCCGTTCTGCTTGCTTAGTTTCTCGCCATGTTCGTTCGTGACGACCGGCACATGCAGGTATTCGGGCGTTGCGACGCCCAGGCAACGCTGCAGATAGATCTGCCGCGCGGTCGAATCCATCAGGTCCACACCACGCACGATGTGCGTGATGTCCGCGTCTGCATCGTCCACCACCACGGCCAACTGATACGCCCACTGATCGTCCGCGCGACGCAGCACGAAATCGCCGACTTCGGTCGCGAGATTCTGCGTTTGCCGGCCCTGCCAGCGGTCGTCGAAAGCGATCAGGGCCGCGTCGCCGTCCGGTACGCGCAGGCGCCAGGCACGCGCCGGCTTGCCGTGCAGGCCCGCGCGGCAGGTGCCGGGGTAGGCGAGCGTCGTATTGCGCGCGTGCGCGCGCAGCAGCGAATCGGCGATCTCCTTGCGGGTGCAGCCGCATGGGTAGACCCGCCTGGCCGATTTCAACTGATCGAGTGCCTGCTGGTAGCGCGTGGTGCGCTGGCTTTGCCAGATCGGCGGCTCGTCGGCAAACAAGCCGAAGCGTTCGAGGGTCGCGAGAATGGCTTCGGCGGCGCCGGGCACGGTGCGCGGTCCGTCGATGTCTTCGATGCGCACGAGCCATGCGCCGCGATGCGCGCGCGCATCGAGCCAACTGGCGAGCGCGCTGACCAGCGAGCCGAAATGCAGCGGCCCGGTCGGCGACGGTGCGAAGCGTCCGCGATAGGTCATGGTGCGAGTATCAGGTGTGGGCGGGTGGCGGCATTACCGCCTGGCGCCGGTGCCGGCGTTCGCAAAGGCATGCGCACCGGCGTGGAGCGCGGCATGTGCGGGCATGAATGCGAGTGCAGGTGTGCACAGGCGCGCCCGCGTTCATCACGCCGCTTGGCCGACATGCCGTTCCGCACCCCCGAGCCGTCGGCCACGGCTCACGCGGCGGCCGCGCCCCCGGCGTCCGGATGGCAGGCCGGACAGGTCTTGCCCGCCACGTACAGCGGCGACGACTGCTGCTCGGGCGTGACCACCGCGCGGCAGCCGAAGCATTGCGCGGTCGCGGTCGGCTCGAGTTGCGGATTCAGCGCGGTGCGATAGTCGAACACGAAGCAGTCGCCGTGATAGTGCGCGCCGCCCACTTCCTCGAAGTATTTGAGGATTCCGCCTTCGAGCTGGTACACGTTCTCGATGCCGACGTCCTTCATATGGATCGCCGCCTTCTCGCAGCGAATGCCGCCCGTGCAGAACGACACGACCGTCTTGCCTTCGAGGTCCGCGCGGTGGTTCTCGATCACCTGCGGAAACTCGCTGAATTTCGTGATGCGATAGTCGAGCGCGTTGTCGAACGTGCCGACGTCGACTTCGAACGCGTTGCGCGTATCGAGCATCACGACCGGGCGGCCCGCGTCGTCGTGACCGCGATCGAGCCAGGCTTTCAGCGTGGGCGCATCGACGAACGGCGCGCGGCCGAGTTCCGGGCGGATCGCCGGCTTCTTCATCGTGATGATTTCACGCTTGAGCTTGACCAGCATGCGCGTGAACGGCTGCTTGTCCGACAGGCTTTCCTTGAATTGCAGATTCGCGAACTTGCCTTCGAAAAGGGGATCGTGGCGGATGTAGTCGATGAACGCGTCGGTGTTCGCGCGGGAGCCGGCGACGAACAGATTGATGCCTTCCGGCGCGAGCAGCACGGTGCCGCGCAGCTCGAGCGCATTGCAGCGTTCGGTGACGAGCGCACGCCAGGCGGCGGTGTCTTCGATGGTCGCGAATTGATACGCGGCGAGATTGACGATACTCATGTGTGTTCAGCGGTAAAGATGGCCGGCGTGGCGGCTCGCGGCCTGGGCCCGGTCGGGACGGCTCGATTTCGCGCGGAAGGCGCGGGAAGGCGCGCGGTTGCGCTAGCGGGGCGCCACGTCGAGTCAGGCGAAACCGCTATTATCCCCCAACCCGGCGTTTTGCCGGACCTGGCCGGATGGCCGATGGGTTGCGCCAGCGCAAACTCGCGCCGGCGCGCCTGCCGTGTCGCCGCCATCCTGGCCGGATGGCCAACGCGCCGTTTTGGCATGAACACGCCGGAATGGTGGAGTTACAATGTCGCCCATGTCAGATCCCCGCTTCGTTCATCTCCGCGTTCACTCCGAATTCTCGATTGCCGACGGCATCGTGCGTCTCGACGACATCGTCGCGGCGGCGGCCGAAGACGGTCAGGGCGCGCTCGCGCTCACCGACCTCGGCAACGCGTTCGGCCTCGTGCGTTTCTATAAGGAAGCGCGTGGCAAAGGGGTCAAACCCATCGCCGGCTGCGACGTCTGGATCACCAATCCGGACGACCGCGACAAGCCTTCCCGTTTGCTGCTGCTGGTCAAAGACCGCGGCGGCTATCTGAATCTCTGCGAACTGCTCAGTAAGGCCTCGCTCACCAACCAGTATCGCGGCCGCGCCGAAATCGACGCCGGCTGGCTCGAATCCGGGCTGGGCGAAGGGCTGCTTGCGCTCTCGGGCGCGCAGCACGGCGACATCGGTCTCGCGCTCGCGGCCGGCAACGAGGAAGCGGCAAAACGCAATGCGCGGCATTGGGCGAAGGTATTTCCGGGGGGCTTCTATATCGAGCTGCAGCGCTGCGGCGTGCCCGGTGGCGAGCAATATGTGCAGCAAGCGGTCGCGCTGGCCGCGTCGCTGAAGCTGCCGGTCGTCGCGACCCATCCGATGCAGTTCATGACGCAGGACGACTTCACCGCGCACGAAGCGCGCGTGTGTATTTCGGAAGGCGATATTCTCGCGAATCCGCGCCGTCAGAAGCGTTTTACCGCCGAGCAGCATTTTCACACGCAGCAGCAGATGGCCGAGCTGTTCGCGGACATTCCATCGGCGCTCGCCAATACCGTGCAGATCGCGAAGCGCTGCAATCTGACGCTCGAACTCGGCAAGCCGAAACTGCCGCTCTTTCCGACGCCCGACGGCATGTCGCTCGACGACTACCTGGTGCAGTTGTCGAAAGAGGGCCTCGAAAAGCGGCTCGAACAGCTGTATCCGGATGAGGCCGAGCGCAACGCGCAGCGCGAGACCTACTATCAGCGGCTCGAATTCGAGTGCGGCACGATCATCAAGATGGGCTTTCCGGGCTACTTCCTGATCGTCGCGGACTTCATCAACTGGGCGAAGAACAATGGCGTGCCGGTCGGTCCGGGCCGCGGGTCGGGCGCCGGTTCGCTGGTTGCTTACGCGCTCGGCGTGACCGATCTCGATCCGCTGCGCTACAACCTGCTGTTCGAACGTTTCCTGAATCCGGAACGGGTGTCGATGCCCGACTTCGACATCGACTTCTGCCAGCACGGCCGCGACCGCGTGATCCAGTACGTGAAGGAAAAGTACGGCGCGAACGCGGTGTCGCAAATCGCCACCTTCGGCACGATGGCGGCGAAGGCGGCGGTGCGCGACATTGGCCGCGTGCTCGATCTCGGCTATATGTTCACCGACAGCGTCGCCAAGCTGATCCCGTTCAAGCCGGGCAAGCACGTGACGATCGCCGACGCGATGAAGGAAGAGCCGCTGTTGCAGGAGCGCTTCGACAACGAAGACGAAGTGCACCAGTTGCTCGAACTCGCGCAGCGCGTGGAAGGGCTCACGCGCAACGTCGGTATGCACGCGGGCGGCGTGCTGATCGCGCCCGGCAAGCTGACCGATTTCTGCCCGCTGTATACGCAGGGCGACGAGAGCGGCGTCGTCAGCCAGTACGACAAGGACGACGTCGAAGCGGTCGGCCTCGTGAAATTCGACTTTCTGGGCCTGACCACGCTGACCATTCTGGATTGGGCCGAGCGCTATATCCGCCGTCTCGATCCGTCGAAGCAGGACTGGTCGTTGGGCCAGGTGCCGCTCGACGACCCGGCGTCGTTCTCGATCCTGAAAAAAGCGAATACGGTCGCCGTGTTCCAGTTGGAAAGCCGCGGCATGCAAGGCATGCTGAAAGATGCGCAGCCCGACCGTTTCGAGGACATCATCGCGCTCGTCGCGTTGTACCGTCCGGGCCCGATGGACCTGATCCCGAGCTTCTGCGCGCGTAAGCACGGCCGCGAAACGGTCGAGTATCCCGATCCGCGCGTCGAACCTGTTCTGAAAGAGACCTACGGCATCATGGTCTACCAGGAGCAGGTGATGCAGATGGCGCAGATCATCGGCGGCTATTCGCTGGGCGGCGCCGACCTGCTGCGCCGCGCGATGGGTAAGAAGAAGCCCGAGGAAATGGCCAAGCACCGCGAAATCTTCGCGGAAGGCGCGGCGAAAAACGGCCTCACGCGCGAGAAGGCGGACGAAACCTTCGACCTGATGGAGAAGTTCGCGGGCTACGGCTTCAACAAGTCGCACGCGGCTGCTTATGCGCTGCTCGCGTACTACACCGCGTGGCTGAAAGCGCACCATCCGGCCGAATTCATGGCGGCCAACATGTCGCTCGCGATGGACGACACGGACAAGGTCAAGATCCTGTTCGAAGACTGCCTCGCGAACAGGATGGCCGTGCTGCCGCCGGACGTGAATCTGTCCGCATACCGTTTCGAGCCGGTCGCGGAAGCCGACGGCAAGCGTTCGCGCACGATCCGCTACGGTTTGGGCGCGATCAAGGGCAGCGGCCAGAACGCGATCGAGGAAATCCTGCGCGCGCGCGAGGAAGGTCCGTTCATCGATATCTTCGATTTCTGCAATCGCGTCGATCGCCGCATCGTCAACCGTCGCACGGTCGAGGCGCTGATTCGCGCGGGTGCGTTCGACACCTTGCATGCAAACCGCGCGCAGCTGATCGCGTCGGTGTCGCTCGCGATGGAAGCGGCCGAGCAGGCGGCGGCCAATGCGTTGCAGGCGGGTCTGTTCGATATGGGCGACGCGCCGTCGCAAGGTCACGAACTCGTCGACGAGCCGGAATGGCCGGAAAAGAGAAAGCTTCAGGAAGAGAAGGCGGCGCTCGGCTTCTACCTGTCGGGCCATCTGTTCGACGCGTACAAGGACGAAGTGCGCCGCTTCGTGCGCCAGAAGATCGGCGAGCTGAAGGAGGGGCGCGACAAGCTGGTCGCGGGCGTGATCGTGTCGCTGCGCACGCAGATGACCCAGCGCGGCAAGATGCTGATCGCGCTGCTCGACGACGGCACCGGCCAGTGCGAAGTGACGGTGTTCAACGAAGTCTTCGAAGAGCACAAGCAGTTGTTCAAGGAAGACGAACTGCTGGTCGTGCAGGGCCAGGCGCGTAACGACGCATTCACGGGCGGCATCCGCTTCACCGTCGAAACGGTGATGGACCTCGGGCGCGCGCGTTGCCGCTACGCGGACTCGGTGAAGGTGCAGATGAACGGCAATGCGGATGCACTGGCGTTGCGGCGCGTACTCGAAGCGCATGGCGCGGGCAAGGACGAACCGGCCGCGGCGGCTCCGGCGGTTGCCGCGCGTGGCAACGGCGGCGCTAGCGGTGGCAATGGCGGTGGGGCCGGTGGCGGCCGCGGCGGCTTCGGCGGCGATGGTGGCCGCCAGCGTCAGCCGGTGCACATTCCGAACGGGCTGGCGGTGCAGGTCGTCTATCGCAGCGAGAACGCGCAGGGCGAGATGCGTCTGGGAGACGCGTGGCGCGTGAAGCCGACCGACGAACTGCTGGCCGCGTTGCGCGGCGAATTTGCGGGTAGCTCGATCGAGATCGTCTATTGACGGGCTGCGGGCCCGGCCCGTGCGGTGTGCGGGCAGCTTGCCGGCCCGTCACCCCGGGGCGTCGAGATTCCATGACGTGTCACGTCGCTGAGTGCCGGCGGAAGTCGATCGGTGCGGTCGCCGTTCTACGGATATTCCGGCACGGCACGATCCCCCACGCAACGATCGGCAAACCAGCGGCTCGTCAGTCGGCAGCCGCTTTTTTTGTTGCCGCGGCTCGCACGCTCGTTACCGCCGGTCCGTTTTTTCCAACTGCGAAAGCTTCAAAAACCGGTAGTACACCGTCTCCGCGTTGAATAGCGCGATCATTAGCCCGGCGCGGCCGTCCAGAAAACCGCGCCGCAGCAGATAGGTCCGCACGAACGCCCATAGCCCGCGTCCGACGGCGACGCGAAGACTGCCGCGCTTGCCAGCCAGAAAACGCTGCCGCGCGCCCGCCGTCGAATACGCGTCGAGTTTGCGCAGCACGCTCTCATAGTCCTCGTACGAGTAGTGCATCAGCTTGCCGGTCAGCCGCTGAGCGGGTGTGTCGAACACCAGGCGCTCATGCACGAGATCGTCGGAGAAACGCGCGGCGCCGCGTTTGAACAGGCGCGGAATCCAGTCCGGATACCAGCCGCTGTGATGAATCCAGTGACCGCAGAAGCTCGACAGACGATCCACCGCATAGACGTCGGCGGCGGGTGCGGTGATCGCCGCGCGAATCGACGCGGCGAGTTCCGGCGTGACGATTTCGTCGGCGTCGAGCGACAGGATCCAGTCGCTCGTGAGCGCATCCACCGCGCGGTTCTTTTGCGGGCCGAAGCCCGGCCAGTCAGTCTGCTCGATCACCCGGGCGCCGTGCGCGCGGGCGATATCGGCGGTGCCGTCGGTGCTGCCGCCGTCGATCACGACGATCTGGTCGGCGAACGCCACGGCCTGCAGGCACTCGGCGAGCCGCGCCGCCGCGTTGCGGGTGATGAGGGCGACGCCGAGAGTGGGTTCTTGCATACCTGGGATTGGGCGGACTGAATTCGTGGAAGGCGAACGGACGAACGAACGGATGGAGCGGACCGCGGGTGCGAGCAAGCGAGCAAGCGAGCAAGCGAGCAAGCAAGCGAGCAAGCAAGCGAGCAAGCAAGCAAGCGAGCAAGCAAGCAAGCAAGCAAGCAAGCAAGCAAGCAAGCAAGCAAGCAAGCAAGCAAGCAAGCAAGCAAGCAAGTATACACAGCTCATCCGTCCCCACACCAGCCTGGGCGGCCGTCCGGCTTTGCGCGAATTCCGTCGCGCACGGCGCGCCGGCGGTTATCTTCAACCGATTACAATGCTCTTTTTTAATATTTCATGCGGCGGCCTGGACCTGCGCCGCGTGCTCGCCGTTCCGCCTTTCCAGAGGATTCCTTGAGCGCGAAGCCAACGTTAAGCAAACCCATGGGTTCAGGCGATGCGTCGTCGCCGGCCGTCGTCATGCGCCGCCTGTGGCCGTTTATCAAGCCGCTGCTGTGGGTCGTGGTCGGCGCGATCGTCGCGATGGCGGTGAGCGCCGGCACCGACGCCGCCATCCCCGCGCTGCTCAAGCCGCTGCTCGACAAGGGCTTCGGCTCGCATGCGGTCGACAAGACCAAGTGGCTCGTGCCGGCCGCGGTGATCGGCCTCGCGTTGATCCGCGGCGTGTCGCAATATGCGTCCGGCTACCTGCTCGCGTATGTATCGAACAAGATCCTGCTCGAGCTGCGCCTGAAGATGTTCAACCGGATGATCCACACGAGCGTCGCGTTTTTCCAGCGCGAAACCGCGAGCACCGTGATCAACGCGATCGTCTTCGAGGTCAACCAGATTCTCAATGTGCTGCTGAGCGTGATGGTCACGCTGGTGCGCGACTCACTCACCGTCATCTTTCTGCTCGGCTATCTGTTCTATCTGAACTGGCGTCTGACGCTGATCGTCGCGGTGCTGCTGCCGGGTATCGGCTGGCTGGTCGGCAAGATCAATCGCCGGCTGCGGCGCCTGAACCGCGAGCATCAACTGCTCACCAACGAGCTGTCGTACATCGTCGAGGAGACGGTCGGCGGCTACAAGGTCGTCAAGGTGCATAACGGCGAGCAGTACGAGATCGACCGTTTTACATCGATGAGCAAGCGTCTGCGCGGTTACGCGATGCGCATGACCGTCTCCGGCGGTCTCGCGCAGCCGTTGACGCAGTTCCTCGCGTCGATCGCACTGGCGGTCGTGATCACGATCGCGGTCGTGCAGTCGTCGTCGGATCAGACGACGGTCGGCGGCTTCGTCGCGTTCGTCACGTCGATGCTGCTGATCATCTCGCCGCTGAAGCATCTGATGGACGTGAATCAGCCGTTGCAACGCGGGATGACCGCGGCCGAGCTGATTTTCGGTCTGATCGACGAGCCGGCCGAGCCGGAGGGCGGCGGCAAGCAGCTCGAACGCGCGCGCGGCGAGGTCGAATTCCGCGACGTGACGTTCAACTACGGGGCCAACTCCACGCATCACCGCCACACGCTCGATCAGGTGTCGTTCAAGGTTGCGCCGGGCGAAATGGTTGCGCTTGCCGGGCCGTCGGGCAGCGGCAAGACCACGCTCGTGAACCTGCTGCCGCGCTTTTTCGATCCGACCGGCGGCGCGATCCTCGTCGATGGAGTCGCGCTGCCCGAATACGATCTGCACGCACTGCGCGGACAGATCGCGATGGTGAGCCAGGACGTCGTGCTGTTCAACGACACGATCGCGCGCAACGTCGCGTACGGCAACGAGGCGGACCCGGAGAAGGTCAGGGCGGCGCTGCGCGCGGCCAATCTGTGGGACACCGTGCAGGCGATGCCGCAAGGTATCGAAACGTTGGTCGGCGACAACGGCATGATGCTGTCGGGCGGCCAGCGCCAGCGCCTCGCGATCGCGCGCGCGATCTACAAGGACGCGCCGATCCTGATTCTCGACGAAGCGACTTCGGCGCTCGATTCCGAATCCGAGCGCCACGTGCAGGCGGCGCTGGAAACGCTGATGAAGGGCCGCACGACACTGGTGATCGCACACCGGCTGTCGACCATCGAGCGCGCCGACCGGATCCTCGTGATGGAAGCGGGGCGGATCGTCGAGCGTGGCAGCCATCGCGAGTTGCTGGCGCAGGACGGGCTGTACGCGCATCTGCATCGGATCCAGTTCCAGCAAACGGCCGCGTAATCTGGCGTGCCCGGCGCGGCGCAATCGCGGTTTGCGCGGCGACGCGCGAAGCCATGTGCGCGTTCCGCGCCGCGTGGTCGCATTCGTCATGATCCGTCATGCCGGCGAAACCCGATTCACTCAGCGAAGTGGCGGCGCGTGCGTGCGCGGGTCATCAGGGTTGATCGCGGCACGCGGCGGCCGGGCTGAAGGGCGAGGATCACGGCCGCGTCGCCGCCGTGCGTCGGCGGGGCGTTTCGGTCCGCTAGCGAAGCGCCGGTCTGATCGCTCAGCGCCGGCTTCGCGCCACCCGTTTGATCCAGATCCCCGGTGCATAGACCACCGGGCAACTCGCGTATAAAAATATCCGGATCCTGAGCCCGGGCTTTACGCCTGCGCTGTGCGTCAACAGCCCGATCCGGCTGGCAAGACCGTCCGCCTCGAACATCGCGTGGATGAACTGCTCGCGCGCGAGCTTTGGCGCCATTGCCGCGCGCATTCGTTCGCCGATGCCGGCGATGTCCGCGTCGCGCTGCAACTGTGCGAGCTCCGCGAGCCCATAGCGATTGCTCTGCCGCATCCGCGCGATCAGTTCGCCGACGTTCCGATAGCGGCGTTTGCGCGATAGCCCGCCGCGCCGGTAGCGCACCAGCGGCTCGCGCAGGCTGATTGCGCCGCCCGACAGGATCGCGCGCAACACCATGATCTGGTCCTCGGCCGCGGCGCCCGGCAGCATCGGCCCGAAGCGCTCGATCAGGCGTCGCGACCACGTGTGCGCGGCGCCGATCAGCCACGGCCGGTTGGCGAGCCAGTCGTCGAAGCCGTGGTAGCCGTCGAGTTCGGTCGGGCTCATGCGCTCGTGCAACTGGCCCGCTTCGTCCATGTCGGCGAGATCCGTCGCGATCAGGTCGGGGCGGCGGCCGTGAGCGAGCCAGCAATCGACGACGCGCTCGCAACGCTCGGGCACGGACATGTCGTCGCCCGCGGCGACGAACAGCAATTCTCCCCGGGCCATCTGCGCGAGTTGCGACAGATGCGCGCTGATCCCCTGATTGACCGGGTTGCGCCGCGTGCTCACCCGATGCGGGCCCTGGTAGCCGGCGAGCGCGGCCTCGATCGCGGCGAAGGTGGTGTCGCTGGACGCATCGTCGGACACGATGATTTCGAGCGGCTGGTAAGTTTGCGCGAGCGCGCTGCGCACCGCGTCGCCGATCTGCTGCGCCTGGTTGTAGGCGATCACGAGCATCGACACGAGCGGGCGTTCGGTGCCGGGTTCGATGGCCGGCGCGGACGACGTGGCGGCGGACGCGGATACGGCGGGACCGGCAGGCGTGCCAGGCGTGGCGGCAGACGCGGACGCGGACGTGCAGGCGGATGCGGGCCCGGACGCGAAGGGCGTCCCGCGCACGCCGGGCGCGTCCGATGTATCCGCGGCGATGGACCCGACGGGTACGTCAAGTGCGGCGGGCACGGTGGGCGCATCCTGCGTATCGACGGTGACGGGCGGCTGGCGGTCGGTCATGGAGTCGGATGAAAGACGATTGGGCTAGATTCTAGCCGCTCAGCCGTTCAACCGCGCCGCGAGACGGACGCGGCGCGCGCGACGCAGCCGGGCAGACCTGGACCTGCTCCAGAATGGCTGGAGCAGATCAGCGGCACGTCGGGACGAGCGCCCGGCGAGGAGCCCGAGCCCAAACCTCCACTCGCAACAACCGAACCGCGCGAAACCCATCCTTTACAATTGCCGCAGCCCCGATACCCCGCACGCGCGGTTCGCTCAGCGCGTGCGCTTCACCGAGACGATCCTTGACCGAGCCGACCCGAGAGCCGACCCGAGAGCCGACCCGAGAGCCAAGCCGCGAATCAAGCAGCGAACCAAGCCGCGAACCGCGCCGCCGCTCCCTCACCGACATCGCACTGACCGCCCAGGCGCTGAAGAACAGCGGCGGCGCCGAGCGCTACACGCGCGACGTGATCGCCGGCCTGCACCGGCTGGGTCTGCGTCCGACGTTATTCGCGCGCGAGATCGACCGCGCGCTGCCCGAGGCCGCATGGATCGACGCGCAGCCGCTCAACGTGCGCTGGGCGCCGCGCAAGCTGCGCAATCTCGCATTCGACTGGCGTCTGAAGCGGCGTCTGAACCGCCATCGTCCCGCCTGCGTGTTCTCGATCAATCACTCGACGCATGCCGACGTCGCGCTATGCGGCGGCACGCATCCCGGTTCGCTCGAAGCGGCGGGCCGCGCGCCGCGCCGCAGCGACGCGTGGCAGATCGAACTCGAACGGCGCGTGTACGCGCGCGCGCGCTCGATCGTCGCGCATTCGCAGTTGATGAGCCGCGAGTTGCAGCGCTTCTACGACGTGTCGGCCGAGCGCATCGACGTGCTTTATCCGCCGGTCGATACCGCGCGCTTCAAGCCGCTCGACGACGCCGCGCGCGCGGCGGTGCGCCGGCAACTGGATCTGCCGGACGACCGCGTGATCTTCCTGTTTTCGTCGACGAGCCACGAGCGCAAGGGCTATCCGCTGCTGGAGGCGTTTTTCTCGCGCACCAGGCTGCCGGTGTGCCTCGTCGTGGCCGGCCGTCCGGTACCGAAGACCGGCGACACGATCCGCTACGCGGGCTACAGCAAGGAGATCGAGAAGCTGTTCGCGACCGCTGACTTCACGGTCGTCGCGTCGGCATACGAGCCGTTCGGTCTGGTCGGCGTCGAATCGGTGATGTGCGGCACGCCGCTCGTGATCGCTGACAACGTCGGCTCGGCCGAGACCGTGACCGGCGCCGCGAAAATCGGGTTTTCGCGCCAATCGGCGGGCAGCTTCGAGCGCGCGATCGAACAGGCCGTGGAGCGCGCGAGGCATGGCGCCGCGCGGATCACGGCGCCGCGCGAGAGTCTGGTCTATGACCCGAGCGTCGACGCGCATGTCGCGGCGCTCTATGAGGTATTTACGCGCTGAGACGGCGCATGGCGCGGGCAAAGCGGAGGGAAGCGGGAAGGGGAGCGAGCACGCTCGAATCCGGTACCGCAAGACTTGAGTTTCGCCCGCGCGGCACGCACCCGCACCCGCACCCCTCGCGCGGATTGTCCCAGCCGGGCGTGAATACCGACAGGAACGCCAGCAGCGGTACGGACTCGCCGAATGGCTCGCGCCGGTATATGAGTTCGGAAGCCCGGCAGCGTAGAATCCTCGCCTTTCCGACAGCCCGAGAGAGTACTTTTGCCCGCTACAGACCTCATCCGCAAAATGGTGCCGTGGCGCCTTCTCGTGACTGCGCGCCTGCAGAAAATTTTCTTTGGTGTGCACGGCCACATCAGGCGAATCGACGGGATGCCCGTGGACGGTGATGGCAAGTTTCAGCCGTGGCTGACTTACCCGCTCATCGAATATCTGAACGGGCTCGATTTTTCCGGAAAGGACGTCTTCGAGTTTGGCGCGGGCGGCTCGACCCTCTACTGGGCGCAGCGGGCCCGAAGCGTGACGAGTGTCGAATTTGATGCAGGCTGGTACGAAACGCTGAAGCCGAAGCTGCCGGCGAACGCCACGCTGATCCACGAGAACAACGGGCATCGGTATGCGGACGCGCCCAGGGAGTTCGCTCCCCGGCGCTTCGATGTCGTGGTGGTCGATGGCGCTGAACGCTACCGGTCCGCTCGCACGGCGATTGATGTCGTCGCTGCTGACGGCATGATTATCCTGGACAACGCCGAGTGGTATCCGAACACGTCGGACATGATCGTCGAAGCCGGATTCATCGAGATCCGATTCAGCGGCTTTTCTCCGATCAACGCGTTTACGGCGACTTCGAGCCTCTTCGTCAGCCGATCCTTTGCATTTCAAACTTCGAGCGAGGCGCGGCGCCCCCCGCGAGGAGGCAAGGCTTTGCCCGCGGGCGCGCTCGACGATGGCGCCTGAAGGCGTGGAGCCGGATGTTTCGCGGGTTCGCGCCGGCCAAACGTGAGTTCAGTCGGTTCCATCACTTCCATCACTTCACGTCGACGACGCGTTCGTTTTTCCGCGTGAGCGGCGCCGTCCGCGGAGAATCCTGCAATTCACGCTAATTCACGCTTTCTCACGTCGATTACCGCCAGCAGCGTCGCGACCAGCAGCGCAAGCAGCACCGTGACCATGACCGGCACCAGCACGTCGATCGTCAGACCGAAAATCACCGTGCTCGTCGCGACCGCGACGCCCGCATATGCGGCCGCGCGAATCGCCGGATCGCTGGCATGGCGGTGCCGCCAGAAATACACCGTCATGCCGTAATAGAACAGCAACAGGCTGATTATGCCGATCAGGCCCATCTCCGCGAGCGCCGAGAAAAAGTCGCTATGCGCGCGCTCGTTGACGATCTCGGCCTTCACTTCGCCGCGTTTGGCCATTGCATCGAGTTCCGCGTCCAGCCGGCCCTTGCCGATGCCGTACAGCGGATGCTGCATGAAAATGAGCCGCGATGCGTCCCACAGTTGCAGGCGCAGGCCAGTGGCCGTGTCGTCGTCGCCCCGGTGCATCATCGCGACGTCGTTCGGCACTTGCGCCAGCCGTTTGTGAACGCGTTCCGTCGACAGCAGTCCGGCCGCCGCGATCACGATCGCGAGCGTCGCGATCACGAGCCGTTTCTTGTGCGTGAACCACCGATACTGCATGCCGAGCAGCACGACGAACACCGGCACCGCGAGCCAGCCGCCGCGCGTGCCCGACAAAAACGACGCATAGCCGCCCGCGACCAGCGCCAGCACGCGCGGAACGACGACGCGCCAGTCGCGCGGGTTGTCCCAGCCGAGCGTGAACACCGACAGAAAGGCGAGCAGCAGCGCGGTATCGCCGAACGGAATCGCGTTCGTATACGAATTGTTCAGACGGTTCACGTCGGTCCAGCCGCCGGGCGGCTGATCGATCAGCGCCCACAGCGCCACCGCGAGCGCGCCGGCCGCGCAGCCCCAGCCGATTACCCGCAGATTGCGCGACGGCAATTGCCGCAGCAGCAGAAACACCGGCAGCGCGAACACGAAGCGCGACAGCGCGTCGAACTGGCGCGGCAGCCAGTAGCCGAACACCAGTTGCTGAATGATGCTCGCGACGACGAGGGCGAGCATGCCGATCGTGAACCAGCGATAGGTACGCAGCGCGGAAAAATAGCCCGGCACGCGCCGGTTGACCACGGCCGCGCCGAGCGCCAGCGCGACGATTGCGAAGAAACAGTAACCGGTGCCGCCGCGCCACATCAGATTGACCGCGGGTGCGAGAAACAACAGAAGCGTCGTAAGCCAGACCAGGCCGGAAGCAAAAATCATAGGTCTACGAGATGAATGAACACACTACCGTTCCGGTGGTGAAATGGCTGGGGCGCCGGACCATTTGAATTCTTCAAGACGGCAGAGCGATCCGGATTATAACCATGCGCTCCCTTGCAAAATGCTTGCTGCCGCACGCGGCAAGGTGGCCGCCGGCTTGCCCGCCGGTCGCGGCAAGGGCGCGCGGCGCCTGTCGTGCGCGCGAGGCGGGGGCGGTACAATCGCGCGAAACTCATGGCCGGCGCGCCCGCGATGCCGTGCCCGCACCCAGCCCAACGGACCGAATCGATGTTCTCAATCATCATCCCGACCTGGAACAACCTGCCTTATCTGCGCCTCGTGATCGACAGCCTGCGGCGTCATTCGACCCATCGGCATCAGATCATCGTCCACGTGAACGACGGCTCGGACGGCACGCTCGCCTGGGTGCGCGACGAGGGCATCGAGCATACGGCGTCGCCCGGCAACATCGGCATCTGCCACGCGGTCAATATTGCGGCGGCGCGCGCGAATCGCGACTACATCGTCTATATGAACGACGACATGTACTGCTGCCCCGGCTGGGACGACGCGCTCGTCAAACGCCTCGCGCAGATGCCGGCCGACAATCTGTTCATGCTGTCCGGCACGATGGTCGAGCCGGTCGATTCCGGCAATCCGTGCGTGGTGGTGCGCGATTTCGGCCGCGACGCGCAGGTGTTTCGCGCCGACGAACTGATCGCCGCGACGCCGCGGCTTGCGCGCGCCGACTGGCGCGGCGCGACATGGCCGCCGACGCTCGTGCATCGCGACTGGTGGTTCAAGCTGGGCGGCTACAGCAGCGAGCTGAGCCCGGGTATGAGCAGCGACAACGATTTCTCGATGAAGCTATGGGATGCCGGCTGCCGCGTGTTCGTCGGCGTCGGCGACAGCCTCGTCTATCACTTTCAGCAAAAGAGCACCGGCAAGGTCGTGAAGAACGACGGGCGCCGCCAGTTCCTCAACAAGTGGGGGGTCACGCAGGCCACCTTCGATCGCTATTACCTGCGCCGCGGCAGCGCAATCGCCGGCGGGATCGCGGTCAGCGATCCGGAGCCGACGGGCCGGCTGCGGCGCGCGCTGTTGAAGTCGCGCATCAAGCGCGCGTTGGGCTGACGGGGCGGACCACGAGCGGGGCACCGGCGGCTTGCTGACGGATCACCGGCGGATCACCGCGTGGATCAAACCCCGCCGGTCACGAGCGGCAGCACCGTCAGATCCGGATGCGTGCCATCGACGATGCTGCGCCCCACGTGCACCGCTTCGTAGAGCGCTTCGTCCTGACTCGCGAAGCTCTCCTCGCCGTCCGCGTGAAACGGCACCGCATGGCCCGGAATGTGCGGATCGGCGCCCGGATGGCAGACGTAGCCCAGATAGGTATAGCGGCTGTCCTGGGCCGCCGGTGCGCCCGCCGCAAAAGACGCATCGGGCGGGTTCTTCGCGACGGGCGATACATGGATTTCGAAGCCCTCGTAGTCGACCGTCTGCCAGGTTGCGGTTTTATCGGCCATGGCGGCCTCCGTCTCGATCTGTCCTGTCAAAAAGTCTAGGTGATTTGCCGGTCGATCGCCTGGGCGCCTGCGTCGGATAAAATGGCGCGCTTTGCCTCGAATCGACTTCGCTCATGTGGTTCAAAAACCTTCAGTTGCACCGTCTTCCCGCGCCGTGGTCCGTCACCCCCGAACAGATGCAGAAGTGGCTCGCGCCATACGCGTTCGCGCCCGGCAATAGCGTCGAAATGCAGGCGCAGGGCTGGGCGCCGCCGCGCGACGGCGACTCGCTCGTGTATGCGCTCAACGGCCAGATGCTGCTGACGTTTCGCGCCGAAAAGAAGCTGCTGCCCGCGTCGGTCGTCACCCAGGTGACGCGCGAGCGCGCGCTCGAACTCGAGGAGCAGCAGGGCTTCAAGCCGGGCCGCAAGCAGATGCGCGAATTGAAGGAGCAGGTCACCGACGAACTGCGTCCGCGCGCGTTCAGCATCCGTCGCGACACGCGCGTGTGGATCGATTGCAGGAACGGCTGGCTCGTGATCGATGCGGCGTCGCAGACCGTTGCCGACGACGTGCGCGGACTGCTGGTGAAGTCGATCGACCAGTTGCCGCTGATGACGGTGCGCGTCAGGCAGTCGCCGGTCGCGGCGATGACCGGCTGGCTGCTCGACGGCGACGCGCCGGCCGGCTTTACGCTCGATCAGGATACGGAACTGCGCTCGGCGACCGAAGGCAACGCAACGGTCCGCTATGTCGGCCATACGCTCGATATCGACGATATGCGCCGCCACATCGAAGCGGGCAAGCAATGCATGCGGCTCGCGATGACGTGGAACGACCGCGTGTCGTTCGTGCTGACGCCGTCGCTGACGATCAAGCGCATTGCGCCGCTCGACGTGCTGAAGGAAGCGAGCGATCCGACCGCGCAGAACGACGACGAGCGTTTCGACTCCGACGTCGCGCTGATGACCGCCGAGCTGGACCGCATGCTGGCCGATCTGATCGATGCGCTGGGTGGCGAGCAGGGCGAGGAAGGGTTCGCGATGCCGCGCGCGGCGGCGGCCTGAGGGGGTTGCCTGACGGGGTGCCTGCGGGGCCTGCCTGACGGATACTGCCCGAGCCCCGGCGGCGCTAAAAAAACACTCGAGGCATCAAAGGCTTGCCGATCTTCGCGGAAAGTTATGCACAGATTTGCCAACAAAAACTGTGGGTAACTCCGGCCGCGACGGCCGCGAGCGCCGGCATGTTCGTGCGTCGCGCCGTCACTCCTCCAGCAGCAGCGCGCGTTTGCGCCGCAGCAGCGCCGAGCCGGCCGACACCGCCGCGCCGATGCCGCCCATCGTCAGCGATAGCGCGACGATCAGCGGCCCGGTTTGCGTGCGCGCGGAAAACACCCCGACGAGCAGACCGGCGAGCGGTTGCGTCAGATTGTTCAGCAGGATCGCGACGCCGATCGTCTTGCCGTAGTCTTCGGGCGGAATGATCTCCAGCCGAGCGCTGCGAATATAGACGTTGAACATCTTGTCGAAACCGACGATCAGCAGGAAGCCGAGCGCATAGCCCCACGGCGCCGCGCTCGCGCCGGCGATCACGCCGCCCGCGCAGATCGTCACGAAGGCGACGGGACCGAGCACGCGCCGCGGCCAGCCGGCGCGCGCGACCGTCAGCAGCACCAGCACCGTGGCGATCGCGCCGGCCGTCTGCAGCCCCGCGTAGTAGCGGTTCGATTGCGCGTGAAAGCCGGTCACCATCGCCGCCGAGGTCGCGAGCGTCACGCCGATCACGAGGTTTTCCGCGGCCGCCAGCATGATCACCTTCTTCAGCCCCGGCAGCGTCCACACATGCTGCAGCGCGACGCGCAGCGGCAGCGTCCAGTGGCCGGCGGGCGCGGGCGCCGCGGCCGGCGCGCGAAAACCGCTGAAGCGCTGCCACACGAACAGCGCGGCGTCGGCGGTGAGAAACAGCAGGCCGGTCGCCGCCACCACCCACTCCCAGCGCCACACGCCGAGCAGCAGCGCGGCCAGCATCGGGCTGAGCACGAAGCCCAACTGGTCGGCCAGTTGCGAGTACGCGAGCACGCGCTGGATCTGTTGCGTGCTGAAGATCTGCGGCAGCATCACTTCGCGCGCGACCAGCCCCTGGCTCGTCGACACGCCGCAGGCGGCCGACAACGCGATCAGCCAGCCGATGCCGCCGAATGCCGCATACGCGGCGATGCCGCCGAAACATGCAAGCGCGCGCACCGCCTGGCTCAGGCGCATCAGCCTAAGCGGCGGGAAGCGGTCGCACAATGCGCCGAAAAACGGAAAGACCAGATAGCGCGGCAGCGTTTCGATGAAGAACGCGAGCCCCGACCACGACACCTGGCGGGTAGTCTGGAAGACGACGAGCGGGACCAGAAAGAGCAGGATCTGATCGGCGAGACGCGCGACAAACAGCGAGCAGAAGAAAGCCTGATGGTTGACTCGCACCGTGAATGTCTCGCTGTTTATGGGTCGAGACCGATGCTATCAAAAGATCGGGCGGCGGGGATGGCGACGGCGTGAGTGCGACGCCGCGGCGCCGGTGAGCCTGGCCGTCGCCGTGCATGCGCGCCGAGGTCCTTTTATTCCCCTCGATACGCCTTCCTGAGTTCCGCGATATCGAGCTTGATCATGTTCATCATCGAGACCATCACGCGATTGGCCTTTTCGCGATCCGGGTCGCGCAGCATCTCGAGCAGTCCGTCCGGCACGATCTGCCACGATACGCCGTAGCGGTCCTCCAGCCAGCCGCACGCCACCGCCTTGCCGCCGCCGTCGATGAACGTCGACCAGTAGCGGTCGACTTCCTGCTGCGATGCGCAATGCACCATCAACGAGATCGCCGGCGTGAAGTGGTATTGCGGGCCGCCGTTCAGCGCCATGAATTCCTGGCCGTCGAGTTCGAACGTGATGGCGAGTACGTCGCCTTCGCGGCCAGGACTGGCGTCCGTGTGGTGCAGCGTGGCGGCGAGGCGCGACGCCGGAAACACGGACAGGTAGAAGTTCGCGGCTTCCTCCGCGTTGCCGTCGAACCATAGGCACGGTGCGATTTTCTGCATGAGCTTGCTCCTTTGGAACTGCTGCGGATTGGTTTCGAGTCGGGTCAGGGCTGCCCGCCAGCCGCCGATGGGCTCGCCGCCGCATTGCGCTCATGCGGCGCTGGCCGGTGCGCGGCTACGGCCGCCAGCCGGCGCGACGCGATCCCCGGCCGCGCGCCCGCGGATTCGAGCCGGCCACGCGCCGGTTACAGGCCGCTCACTTCTGCTCGGCCGACGAGCACGCGCCCATCGCTTTCTGGATTTCGTCCGGGCTCAGATCGCGCGTGTGCGTCGCGAGCGACCACTTGTGGCCGAACGGGTCCTGAACCTGACCGTAGCGGTCGCCCCAGAACATGTCGGTGACCGGCACCCGAGCGGTGGCGCCCGCGTCGACCGCCTGCCTGAAGCTCGCGTCGACATCGGGCACGTACAGATGAATCGTGACCGGCGTGCCTTTCAGCGAATTCGGGTCGAACATCTGATGTTCGGGCCACTCGTCGGTCAGCATCAGCATCGAGTCGCCGATTTTCAGCGTCGCGTGCATCACCTTGCCGTCCGGCCCCGGCAGGCGGATCTGTTCGACGGCGTTGAAGGCTTTCGTGTAGAACGCGATCGCTTCGGCGGCATTCTTGCAGACCAGGTACGGCGTGATCGAATGCATCCCATCGGGGATGGGTTTGACTGCGCTAGACATGTCGGTGACTCCTTGAAGTAACGGGATCCTCAGTGGAAAGACCGGCCGTGTAAGCCAGCTCTTCAACGTTACGACGAGTTCGTGACCGCTGGATCGACACTCCGGGAAAAATATTTTTTGCGGCGGGGCGCGATCGGGACATCGCGCGGGTCCGCGCGCTATCCGGCCGGATTGTCCTCGTCCGGCGGCGCCGCGGACGGCGGCGCGCTGTCCGCCGGCGCACCGAGAATACTGACCTGGAACGTGCGCGTGGCGGCCAGCGACTGCAGCGTCGCATCCTCGGGGATATGCTCGTAGAGCGGCAGGATCACCGAGCCGCCGATCACCGCGCGCCGGCTGTCGTCGGCCGGCCGCAAGCCCCATACGTCCTGATAGACGACCGGCACCGCGATGCCGTCGCGCGTCGTGTTGCCGAGGTACAGCATCACGTGGCCGCCGATATAGATCAGCGTGCGAAACGGCACGCCATGCCGCGCCAGATAATCGAGCCGCGCGGCGGGCGTCGACGCCGACAGGTCGACCATGCGCCCGGCGCTCATCTGCGTCGACGAATGACGCGGCAGCCACACGCCGAACGCCGCGAAGATGCTCTGCAGTTCCGACGAGCAGTCGTTGTAAAGCCCGCTGTTGCCCCAGCCGTACGGCCCCCCGATCAGCGCCTTCATCAGCGTCGCGAGATGGCGCGGCGTCGCGGCGAGCGGCATCGGCGCGATCTGGCTGTCGTCGAGCGACGCGGTGCGGATCAACGCGCGGCCGTCGACGTCGCGCGCGGGCACCAGCAATTGGCGCGCGGCGGGCGCGTCGGCGCTGGTTTCGCCGGCGGGCCCGGGCGTGGCGCCATGGCGGGTCGCGCCGGCGGCCTCGCCGTTAGCGGCATGGTTCGCCGCCGGCAGCGAGGGTGCTCGCGGCAGCAACGGCAACATCGTGCCGGCCGGCGCGTCGAAGCGGAATACGCCGCGGCTGTCGCTGAGCGCCGCCGACGCGGCGATCACCGCGCCCAGCGACTTGCCGGCCGCCGCGCGCCATGTGTCGACGAAGCGCTCGTCGGCGAACGCGACGCCGTCGCTGCGCACCCAGCCTTGCACGTCGGGTGTCTGCACGTACCGCCATGCGCCATCGACACTGGTGCCGAGCACATAGAGCGGCGTGCCGGGCCGCACGGCCGAGATCTGCAGATTGTCGAACGGATAGCCTTCGCCGGCCAGACGATGGTCGTAGAACGACGGATCGGTGGTCGGCAACTCGCGCACCATCAGGTTGCCGGTTGCGATCGCGCGGCGCTCGGGCTGGTAGACGGGCGTCTGCGTAAATTGCGCGACGTTCATATTGCGCGCGATCGCGTCGATCCACGCCTTATCGTGCGGACGGAAGTTTTCGCCGTAGCCGATCACGCTGCCGTGCTTGCCGGTGTTGTCGAACCTGTCGATGCGGCGCTGTTGCAATGCGGCAATGTCCTGGCCCTGCTCGCGAAAGACGCGCGCTGTCACATAAGCGGCATTCCACGGTGACGGCGCGTTCGCACCGGTGCCGAAGTAACGCGCGAACAATGCGTCGAAATGGGCGCGCTGCTCGGCGGCGCTCAGGAACGGCCGGTCGTAATCCGCGCTCTGCGGATCGAGCCAGTGGTCGACGTCCTGGTCATAGTGAGCAAGCGGAAACAGTGTGACGTTGTCGACGAATGCATGCGTGTCGCGCGGCGGCACCGGATTGCCGCACGCGACGAGCGTCGTGACCGCGGCGCTCAGCGCAACGGCTCGCCACGCGCGGCGCGCGCCGGGCCACGAAAAGACGAGGCGGGGGAGAACGCGGAGGGAAGCGGCTACAGGCATAAAGATTCGGCGTATGGGGCGAGTGGGGCGAGTGAGGCGAGTGGGGCGTTCGGGGTCCAAGGGCACGATGATACGGCGTCGGCGCTGCATGCGCCGGTTTGCCTCTGTCGCAAACGTAGGTCGTGTTGACGCACTTGCGCTCGCACGGGTGGCCGGCGCGGCCGCTACCGTTCCGACGCGCAGGTTCCGCCGCCCCGGCCCGGCGATCGTATCCGTGCCGCGTTGTCGCCATCCATGCATCACGTTTTTGTGTTTTCATCCGGATACGGCCCGTTAATCGCGAGCGCCGCGTTAGCGCGCTTGCACACCAACGCGTTCGATCAGACTCGCTTTATCCATCAACCTTATCGCGTTTCGCGGTGCCGCCGTGTAGCAGGCCTGCGACGCGTGTCGATCAGTCAGGAGCACACGATGAAAACCAGCGCACGCAACCAGTTCAGCGGCCAGGTCACCGACGTCAAACACGGCGCGGTCAATGACGAAGTCACGCTGCGCACGCAGGACGGCCTCGAGATCGTCGCGATCATCACGCACGGCAGCGCCAAGTCGCTCGGACTGTCCGCTGGCAAGCAGGCGTTTGCGCTCGTGAAAGCTTCATCGGTGATCGTGATGGTCGACGTCGCGAAGCACCAGGTGTCGGCACGCAACTGCATCGAGGGGACGGTGGGCACGGTGACCAGGGGCGCGGTCAATGCGGAAGTGACGATCAGCGCGGGTGGCGCGCAGATCGCGGCGATCGTCACGAACGACAGCGCCGATCGCCTCGGCCTTGCGAGCGGCAAGCCCGCAACCGCAATTTTCAAGGCATCGAGCGTGATCATCGGCGTCGATCAGTAAGCGGGGCCACACGAATCGCGCGCGTTAGCGTAGTGCGGGGTGCGCGCGAATCGGGCCCGCGAATCGGGCCCGCAATCGGCGGCGCAACGAACCGGCAGCAATGACGGCGCCGACGATGGCGCCGATGACGGCACGCATGACCGCATACGCGCCGGCGACGCGGCGCGGCGTGCGAAAAAGCACGCGTTGCAGGCGCCGCATCGCAAACAGCGCTGCTACCCGAGCCTCGGCTTGCTTTACACTGCACGCGTCGCCATTTTTCTTTCCGCTTTCCTCACGGACGCCGTCATGTTCGAAGTTTCCTCTACCTCGCATCTGTCCAAAGCCGCCCAATACGAAGAACTGGTTGCGCAGGCGCGCGCGCTGCTTACCGGCGAAACCGACTGGATCGCCAATGCCGCGAATTTTTCCTCGCTCGTGTTCCATTCGCTGAGCGATCTGAACTGGGCCGGCTTTTACTTTCACGATGGCCGCGAACTCGTGGTCGGTCCGTTTCAGGGCAAGCCGGCTTGCGTGCGCATTCCGCTCGGCAAGGGCGTCTGCGGCACGGCCGCGCAAACGCGCGAGACTCAGGTCGTGCGCGACGTGCATGCGTTTCCCGGTCATATCGCGTGCGATTCGGCGTCGCAATCGGAAGTCGTCGTGCCGCTCGTCGCGCCGGACGGTACGCTGATCGGCGTATGGGATGTCGACAGCCCGGTGGTCGCGCGCTTCGACGACGAAGACGCGAAGGGCATGCAAGCGCTGTGCGCGGTGTTCATCGAAGCAGCTTTGCCGCGCGGCGTGTAGGTTGCGCGGTCGTTTTCCCGAGTGGTTGTGTGAGCCGGATCGGATCCCTTGATTTGCGCGTTGCGCGGCGAGACTTCACACGCTCGCTTTGACTCCACAGAACAATAAGGCCGGTGCGATGCATGACCCCCTTCACGTCGATGCGCGCACGCGCGACGCCGCGCTGGCAGCCGCACTGGCAGCGGCGCCCTACGGGATGTTCATTTGCACGGCGCACGGCATCTTCGAAACGGTCAACGCCGCATTCGGGAAGCTGACCGGCTTTACCGCGCAGGACCTGATCGGGTGCTCGTTCGAGTCGCTGCACGATCCCGCCGAACTCATCAAACGCCGGGCTGAATTGCCGTCGCTGGCAACGCTGAATTCGCGTTACGAAGGCGAATGGACTTATCTGCGCCGCAATGGCTCGCCGGTTCGCGTTGCGTTCGCGCTCGCGCCGCTCGATCGCGAAGTCGCGCGCGCGGGTGCGCATGAGTTTGCGCCGGTGCCGGCATTGCCCGCGCCGCGTTACGTCGGTATCGCGGTGGATATCACGCGCTATGCGCAATCCGACGCACGCTTGTGGTATGTCGCGCATCACGATGGCGTCACGCGTCTGCCGAATCAAACGCTGTTTGCCGAGCGGCTCGAACTGACGATCGCGCGTTGCCGGCGCGGCGGCGGCTTTACCGTGCTGATCGCCGAACTCGATCATCTGCGCAAACTGCGCGATGCGCTCGGTCTGCATGCGGCCGAACTCGTGCTGCAGATCGTAGGCGAACGGCTGCGCGGGCTGTTTCCGCACGACGGCACGATTGCGTCGATCGGCGGCACGCAGTTCGCGCTGCTCGTCAACGAAACCGGCGCGCCCGCCGATGCGTTCGCCGCCGAAGCGCTCGGGCGTCTCGCCGAGCCGATCGATTACGCGGGCACCACGTTGAATATCACCGCGAGTATCGGCATCGCCGCGTATCCGGCCGACGCCGCCGATGCGCCGACGCTGATGCGGCGCGCGAGCGTCGCGTTGTCCGCCGCATCGGTGGTGAGCGGCAATGCGGTGCGGCGTTTTTCGAGCGCGCTCGAAGGACAGGCCGCGCGCCGTTTCGAACTGGGGGCGATGCTGCGCGATGCGCTAGCGCATCAGCAACTGCATCTCGAATATCAGCCGCAGGTCACGCTCGCGACGGGCCGCATCGCGCAAGTCGAGGTGCTGCTGCGCTGGAATCATCCGCGGCGGGGCATGATCAGCCCGGTCGAATTCGTGCCGGTTGCGGAGGAGGCTGGACTGATCGAGCGCATCGGCGAATGGGTGATTCGTACCGCGTGCCGTGATGCCGGCATGCTGCTGCGGCAGACCGGCACGCTGCCGCGTTTCGCGGTGAACGTGTCGCCGCAGCAGTTCCACCGCGAAGACCTGTTCAATACGATCCGCGGCGCACTCGAGGACGCCGCGCTCGATCCGTCGTACCTCGAAATCGAAATCACCGAGGGCGTGCTGTTCGACGACATCGATCAGGCGTTGCAGACGCTGCATGCGTTGCGCGCGCTGGGCGTCGAAGTCGCGGTCGACGACTTCGGCACCGGTTATTCGAGCCTCGCCTATCTGACGCGTTTTCCGCTGAATCGCCTGAAGATCGATCGCTCGTTCGTGCTCGGCATGAGCACCGATTCGCGGAGCGCGGCGCTGGTCGGCGCGATCATCGCGATGGCGCACGCGTTGAAGCTGCGCGTGACCGCCGAGGGTGTCGAAACGGCGGAGCAGGCCGCGCAACTCGAAGCGTTGGGTTGCGACGAGGCACAGGGGTTCTGGTTTTCGCGTCCGTTGACGATCGCGATGTTGCGTAACGTGCTGAAGACGCCGGGTACCTTTTGACGTGCATAGAGAATCTGGCCGGCGCGACTCGATGAGCGGTCTGGCGTGATTCTTCGCGCTGTTTTTTGCGCGCGGCGGTGCGTCCTGCTTCAGTCTTTTGAGCGGGTGAGCGCATCGCCTTTGGACGCATCGACGGTTCTGCCGTCCACCTCGGCGCGCTTTGAGATCACCCGCACGATTTTGCCGCGCGTGATGCGTTGTGGCGTGTTCCAGCTAACGCGGTCGTGAAGCCTCGGATGCGGGGACATTCGAGGGTTCCCTCCAATGTGAGCGCGGCACGTTAGCTGCGATTCGCGCAGGCCTGCCGTTGTCGCGCGTGCCGTGCGCGCGTGGATCAGCGCGGATCAAACAGCGCGCGCAAGCCGCGTGCCCCGGCACGCCACAGCAGGGACGGGAACGTATCCTGCTTCCGTGTGCATCGGGATAACGCCACGGAACAAGAGACCGATGAACGACTTCCTTGCCCGTCTATTTCATCTTCAGCCGTCGCTGCTCGTCACGCTGACGCAGGACGCCATTCATATCGCGCTTGCCGTGCTGATACTGGTGATCGGCTGGTGGCTGTCGAACCGCGTCGGCACGATGTTCGCGAAGGCACTCGCTCGCTCGCCCGCAGACCCGACGCTGGCGCCGATGCTCGCGGCAATGGGCACATGGGCGATCCGTGTGCTCGTGTTCATCGCGGCGCTCGGCGAAGTGGGCATCGCGACCGCAAGCGTGCTGGCGGTGCTCGGCGCGGCCGGTCTCGCGATCGGTCTCGCGCTGCAGGGCACGCTGCAGAATATCGCGGCCGGCATGATGCTGCTGTTGCTGCGGCCGTTTCGTGTCGGCGACGTGATCGAAGGCAGCGGCGCCGCAGCGGGCATCGTGCGCGAAGTGGGGCTGTTCACGACGCGGATCGAACGCGGCGACGGCAACCTCGTGTTCGTGCCGAACGGCCTGATCTGGAGCAATCCGGTGATCAACTACAGCAGCGGCGGCACGCGGCGCATCGAGGTCGAGGTGGATCTCGCGCAGCGCAAGGACGTCGATGCGGCGATCGGGCAATTGCAGAAACTCGTGGCCGACGAGCCGCGCGTATTGAGCGGGACGACGTTGGCGCCGCTGGTGACGGTCGCCGATTATCCGCCGGACGGCGGCGCGAAGCTGCGGATCGCGGCATGGGTGCGAACGCCGGATGCGTCGTTGGCGCGAGGTGATTTGCACGAGCGCGCGCAGACGGTGCTGGAAGAGGCGGGGTGTGAGGTGGCGGGGTAGGGGTGGCGGTGTGCCGCGGGGCGTCGATTCGCATCGGTCGTATGGGCGTGGTGCGATGTGGTTCGCCATGGCGCGCCGAGCCACACGGGCATAATTTCTCTCACGGAAAGCGGGACAATGCACACCTGCCGATGTCTCCGATTAACTGCAAATGAGGCGAGTGTAGTGAACGATCCTGAAAAGACATGGGGATGGGAACTGGCAACCCACAGCGATGTATTGAAAGAAACGCTGGGCGGGTATTCGTCCTTTCACGATTCGGCTGTTCGTTCCTTCAGCATGAGCCGGAGCAGGGAGGTGTGCGAGGGGAAAGACGGTCGGTCTTTGCCTGCTACTCGAACACGCGACGTGGTGGACGTGCGTCTGGAAGTGCTTCACAACCGCTATGGGCCGCTTCCCGTTGAGGGTTGCAGCGACTATGTGGTTATCGTGGATTGTCTCGACGTTCGAACGGCGGAGATCGACGTAAATGCAATGCTCGAGGAGGCGAGCGTAATGGAAATGACGCTGTCGAAGGATGAAGAGGGATTAATTCAACTGGACCTCTTGCCGAACGTGGGTCTCGATGTGCGCCTCGCGTGCGCGCAGGTTGTGGTTAGCGACATGCATCCCTACGTCCGCCACGGCTCGTGAGCCGCTCCGTTGGTCTCATTTGCATCGACGCACTGCTGCCGCAAGCGTTCGCAAAAACGCATCCTCGGCGAATTCTGGATTGACGCGTTCCGCGCCGCTTCCAATCTGAACGGGTCGAAAAGAACTCGGCATCAGAAAGGGATCAACAGTGCAGTGCCGGACAGTCGACTGCCGTGCAACGGTCGCGGGCCGATGCGCACGCGTGAATACTTCACTCGGGCGGGACGCGTCGTTTATTGAAAAGCCCGCACTCTTTACAAAGGATTTAGACATAGCTCGATATGATCGCTCCGCTTGACGCTACGGGTCTTAGCGATGCGTCGTATTTGGGAGCAAAGCTATGTTCGAGTTTGGGAAAGAATATTCGAGAGGAGATGTCTATCGGGTGACGGGCGGATCTCGCTATGCCCAACGTGACAGCGCCGGGGAGGGCATCGACAGTAGTCGCACCTGGTTGCACGATCCGATCGAAAGTCGCCGCACAACGGCATTCCTTCGTATACAATCGTACTCAACATGCGGACGAGCATGTCGTGCGCTCATACCGACTATGAGGAGGCGCGGTGCGACAACAGCAACGAACGATGCTTCTCTTCTCGCGGCGGCGCATGCCGCGCTCATTGGAGGCTGTATGAGCCTTGCCGCCCAATTCGCTGACCATGTGCTCGGTTGGCCAGCCGACGATCCGGCCTTGATCGAGCGCGTGCGCCAGATCGTGCTGGACGGCCTCGCCGTTGCCATCGCCGGTTCGAGCGAGCCGGGCCCGACCCACGTGTCCGAGCTGTCGAAGGCGCTGCACATCGCCGCAGGGCCGTCCAGTGTGATCGGGCACGGCTACGCGGCGCCCTCTATCGTCGCGGCGCGCATCAACGGCATGTCGATGCACGTCCTCGATTTCGAACCGATGTGGAATCCGCCGAATCACGCAGTGTCGTCGATTCTGCCCGCGCTGCTGGCGCTCGCCGAAGCGCGCGAGCACGACACCGGCGCGCCGCACGGCGAGGCGCTGTTGCGCGCGTTCGCGAAGGGCATCGAGGCGCAAGGACGGCTGCGGTTGGCGTCGCAGCAGATCGAGCCTGCGCAATTGAGTCTGCATCCGCCCGGCGTCGTCGGGCCGCTCGCCGCGGCGCTCGCGTGCGCGGATCTGCTCGGCCTCGACCGGCAGCGTGCGACGGCCGCGCTCGGCATCGCCGCGTCGCGCAGTGGCGGCGTGCTCGCGAATATCGGCTCGCAGACCAAGGCGCTGCATTGCGGCGACTCGGCGGCGCACGGGCTCGAAGCGGCGTTGCTCGCGCAGCGCGGCTTCACGGCCGGGCCGGACGCGTTAGGCGGCCCGCGCGGCTGGGGCCACGGCTATTTCGGCGATGGTTTCGACGCGGACGCGTTGCTCGCGCCGCTGGGCGTCGGTCGCGCGTTGCAGCCGGGACTGTCGTGGAAGCTGTTCCCGTCGCAGTTCGCGACGCACTATGCAATCACCGCCGCGCTCGATGCGCGCGCGCAGATCGACGGCTTCGACGCCGCGCAGATCGAGCGCATCGAACTGTACGTGCCGGTGATGCCGTATATCGACCGCCCGAAGCCGGAAACCGGCCTCGACGGCAAGTTTTCGTGGCAATACACGGCGGCCATCGCGCTGCTCGACGGCTGCGTCGTGCCGGCATCGTTTGCGGACACGCGTCGCTTCGCGTCGGACGTCGATGCCCTTCTGAACCGCATCGTGCTGAACGCCGACGCATCGATCGCGGGCGCGCTCGACAAGATGCATGTCGAGATCGCGCTGCATCTGCGCGACGGCCGCGTCATCGAAGCGCGCTGCACGGCGCCGCTCGGCAGCTGGCATCGTCCGGTTGAAGCGGACGCCGTGCGCAACAAGGCGGTCGCGCTGCTCGCCGACACATGGGGCGAGGCGCGCGCGCAGCAGGTGCTGGAACTCGCCGACGCGATGAGCGGACCGTTCGAGGTGCGCCGCCTGATGTCGGCGCTGCGCTGATGCGCGAACGCGAACGACAGCATGATCGGGCGTTCATCCGCCTATACTCGTGAAGTGGATCTCTCGGAGCAAGGCTGCAACGTGATCAACAAAACCAACGCATCCGCCGGCGACAACGAACTGGCCATCGATACCGGCCAGGGCTCGCTCGCCCAATACGTCTATGCGCAACTGCGTCAGGAGATACGCAACCGGCAACTGGCGTCGGGCGACCGCCTGCGTGAAGTCGATATCGCCGAGCGGCTCGCGGTGAGCCGCACGCCCGTGCGCGAGGCACTGAAGCGGCTCGAAGCGGAGGGCGTGATTCGCTTCGCGCCGCCGCGTGGCTTCGTGGTCGTGCAATTGTCGGCGAAGCAGGTGATGGAGCTGTACGCGATGCGCAGGGTGCTGGTCGGCGCAGCCGCGCGTTTCGCGGCAGAGCAGGCCTCGCAGATCGAGATCCTGTCGATGCAGCAGGTGCTCTCGCAACTCGAAAAGGCCAGGACGCCCGATGAAGTCGCCGGCTTGAACCGGCGGCTGCACGAGATCATCGTCGCGGCCGCGCACAACGAGTATCTGTACAAGACCGCGAATGTGCTGATCGACGCGCTCAATCTGCTCGGCACGACCACTTATTCGATGCCGGGGCGCATCAAGTCGGGGCTCAAGGAGAACCGGGAGATCGTCGCGTGCATCGCGCGCCATGATGCGGACGGCGCCGAACGCGCAGCCCAGGCGCATGTGGGCGCGGCGACGGAGCTGCGCTTGCAGATGCTGTTCGGTGGCAAGGGAGCCTGATGCGAAGTGCCGGGAGCGACGTGACAGGCGAGTCGCGTCCGGCTTATGCATGCATGAGCGGCACGTGCGCGGCTAGACCGCCTGCAATAGCTTCGTAACCGCGCGCACCTTGCGCTTGCCGCCCGCCATCAGCATATCGAGCAGCGCATTCACCCGGTCTCGCGGCAACGTCAGTCCCACAGTGCCACGGAATTTCGTTTCGATCTCCCGCGCATCGAGCGCGCGCTCGCCGCTGCCGAGATTCACCGGCACGTGTTCGCTGTGCGTCGCGCCGTCGCGCATCCGCACAGTCACCTCGCCCGAGAAATAACGCGGGAAGTCACACTGCTGCTGAGCTTCGCAGCGCACCTTCGCGGCGAGCGCGAGGATCGCGCGATCCTGCAACACCGCGTCCTCCAGTTCCGCGAGCCCGAAGCGACCACGCAGCAGACAGGCGGCAACCACGAAGTGCGTGCTGAATTTCGCCTCGTAATCCGTTTTCGGCAGCGCTTTCGCGGCCGCCGGTTCCGCGACGATCGGCAAGGTCGGCGCGGGCAGGCGGCAGACGATCGATTCGATGTCGTCGACGCTCAGCCCGCTCGCGTTCAGATGCAATGCGGCCTCCGCGCAACCATGGATGAAGTGGCACACGGGATACGGCTTGATCGCGGTCCCTTCCATTGTCCAGGTCTCGCCGAGTCCCTGGGTGATCGACGCGAGATCGACGTCGTTCGCGTGGGCCTGCAAGTGCGAGTCGAACAGCGCGAAGCGGCCTTCATAGGGGCGCGACGGTCCCGCGAAGCCATGCCTGGCCAACTGCGCCGCCGTAATGCCCGCGAGCGCGCCCCAGCCCGGATGCAGACGCTTGGTCCACGCGCCTTCTTCGAGGAACACCTGTACGCCCGCCGCCGTGCTCGCGGCGATACCCTGCGCGGACGTCAGTTGCGCGACGTCGAGTCCCAGCAGCTTGCCCGCGACCACGGCCGAGCTGAAGTGCGACACGATCCCCGTCGCGTGAAAGCCCACGTGATGCAGGCCGCCCTTCACCGCGATGCCGAGCCGGATCGCTGTTTCCATGCCGGCGACGTAGGCGCTCAGCAGGTCGTCCCAATCGGCATCGAGCGTCTCGCCGAGCGCGAGCGCGGCGGGCAGACACGCAACCGTGGGATGCACGATTGCGAGCGGATGCGTGTCGTCGAAATCGAGGCCATGCATGAGGAAGCCGTTGGCGAGCGCGGCATCGCGCGGCGCGAGCGCATGCGCGGCCGGCTCGCCGATCACGGTGGCCTCTCCCGGCGAACCGGCGGCCACGATGCCCGTGAGTGTGGTGCCCGCGAACGGGTAGTGGCGTGCCGCGAAGCCGAGGCCGAGCGCATCGGTGATGTGATACGTGGCCTTGCGGCGCAGCGCGTCGGGCAATGCGGCGGGTGTCAGCGCGCAGGCGAACTCGGCGAGTGCGCGGGCGATCGGTTGCGGGGTCGTCGTCATCGTTCGATGGTCCGGGGTTTCCGTCAGTGCTCAGCGATTGCCGGGACGCAGTGCCGAGCGGTCGAGCTCGCCCTCGGCGTCGTGAAGCGGCACCGGGTTGATGGTCTCGAGCCGGCGTCCGGTCGTGCGCGCGCCGAACAGCAGCGTGACCGCCGACGTGCACAGCCATGCGCCCGCGATATAAACGAACACCCACACGTAGCCGAAGTTCGTATAGATCGCCGCGATGATGAACGCGTTCGCGACGTTTGCGAGCCGCCCCATGCCATACGCGAAGCCCGCGCCGGTGTTGCGGATATCGGTCGGGTACTGCTCCGGCGTATAGGCGTAGCAGAGCGCGGCGAAAGTCTGCAACAGCATGCCGACCATGAAGCCGAACGACACGATCAGCACCGGCTGGAACGTGAGCCCGTACAGCAGGCCGAACACCGCGATCAGGAACGCCGCGGCCGCGATGCTGAACTTGCGCTCGAACCGGTCGGCGAGATATGTCGCGATCAGCGCACCGGGCACGGCACCGACGTTGATCAGCGTGATGTACGTGAGGCTGTGCGTGATCGTGATGCCGTGCTTGACGAGCAGCGTCGGCACCCACGCCTGGAAGCCGTAAAAGCCGAGCGTCTGCAGAATCCAGATCGCCCATAGCGTCAGCGTGCGGCCGATGTATTGGCCTTTGAACATCGCGGTCCAGCGCGCGCGCACTTCCGGCGGACGCACGGCGGCGACGGCTTCGGGCAACGGTCCCGCGCTCTTTTCGACTTCGGTTTCGATGCGGCGCAGCAGCGCGTCCGCTTCAGCAAGCCGGCCTTGGCGCGACAGCCAGCGCGGCGACTCGGGAAAGAACTTCGCGAACGCGAGGAACACGATGCCAAGCGCGCCCCACACGAAGATCCAGCGCCAGCCGTCCGGACCCGACGGCACCACCAGACGCGCGACCCAGCTCGTGATCGGAATGCCCGTGAGCGCGATCACCATCGCCCAGCCTTGCCACGTGCCGCGCGAGCGCGCCGGGAACATCTCGGCGATGTAGGCCATCACCACGGCGGTCGCCGACGAAATGCCGACGCCCGTGAGCACGCGCGTGATCATCAGGATCGGCACGTTGGGCGCAAGCGCGTTGGCGAGCGAGAACAGCGAGTAGAAGGTCACATAAATGATCAGCGCGCGCTTGCGGCCGATGCGGTCCGACAGCATGCCGCCCAGCGTCGCGCCGAGGAACATGCCGAAGAAGCCGCCTGAAGTCAGCATCGCGATGGCCGGGATCGACAGGCCCCATTCCTTGACGAGCGCGGGCGCCGCGTACGAGAAGGTGAAGATGTCGCTGATGTCGAAGAAGAAGGGCAGGCTGACGAGCGCGAGCAGCTTCCAGTGAAAGCGCGAGACGGGCAGCCGGTCGACCCGCGCGGCGATCAGTTCGTCATTCATGATTCACCTCGCGCGTGTCGCCACGCAATCCGGATGCGCCGCGAGTCAAACGGAAAACGTTCCGCATGGGAGTCTCCATTCATGATGTTGGTATCACTGCCGGTTCGTGCTTCTGGTGCTGCTTTTGCTCGTGCCGTCTGCATGCCAATGCTGCACGGCGTTCGAGCTCATCATCGGTACATCGTCAGGGCACCCATGACGTCTCGACCGATTCGGCGTCGTGGGGCCGCGCAATGACCTGGGACGCCTGCGCCGCGTTCGAACGCGAAGCACCGGGTAGCGCGCGTTTCGTCAGAAGCCGCGCCAACGTGCCGACATCCTCGACTTCGTCGATCGCTTCGAGCCGTTCGTACAGCGACAAGGCCTCCGATGGACCGATCGCGCGCTTCGCGCAGTCCTCGAACTTTTCCCACAGCTCGTCGGCGGACATCGGATTGCTGGGACCACGCCCGATCAGACTGTCGACGCGTTGGGTCAGCACGGTGCCGTCGCGCAGCGTCAGCGTGACTTCGGCGCCGAACTGATGCGGCGAGTCTTCCGGCATGTCGGGATGTGGCTGCGTGCGCGTGATCGCGAGCAGCCGCTGGATGCGCGCATCGCGATACGCCTCGCCCTCGAAATGATCGAGCCGCACCGCGCCATCGACGAGTGCGCGCGCCACCACGTACTGCACGCTGAATTTCGCGCCGAGAGGGCTTTGCGGCTGCGGGTTGTCGGTATGCGGCAGACGGCGGCGATGCGCGCGGATCAGGATCGATTCGATCTGCTGAGGTTCGATGCGTGCTTGCTGGCGCAGCGCGAGCGCCATCGCGATGGCCGGGTGCGTGCTGCCGCAGCACGGAAACTGCTTGAGGCCGAGTGTGTCGCTCTCGACTTCGAGCGGCTCGCCCCACGCTTCGAAGATGCGCTCGGCGTCGTAGGTGCCCGGGCCATTGAACGCGTTGAAAAAGCCCTGTTTGTGTTCGAGCGCGAGTGCATTGGCCGTGTAGCCGCGCTGCGCGAGCAATACCGCGAAGAGGCCGTTGCGGCAGGTCTGGCCGACGTGCAGGGGCTTGACCATGGTGCCGAAATTGGCCTTCAGTCCCGAGGCGAGCGATGCCGCGATCGCGAGCGCCGTGGTCGTGCGGGCTTCGTCGAGCTGCAGAAGGTGGCTCGCCGCCGCGACCGTGCCGAAGATGCCGAGTGTCGCGGTCGGATGCCAGCCCTTGTCGTAGTGATGGAAATTCACTGCGTGCGCAAGGCGGATCTCGGTTTCGATGCCGATCACGTAGGCATCGACGAGCGTGCGGCCCGAGCGCTTGCCGGCTTCCGCGAGCGCGACGAGCGGTGCGACGAGCGGCACCGACTGATGACCGCCGAACGGCTGGCTGAAGTCGTCGTAATCGAGCGCATGCGAGGCGGTGCCGTTGATCAACGCCGCATCGAGCGCGGAGGTCTTGCGGGTCGTGCCGAAGATCGTGCACGGGCCGCTCGTCTCGGCGACACCGGGCGTGTCGAGCAGGATCTGCGCGCACGGCTCCTGCGAGCCGGCGAGCGTGACGCCGATCGTGTCGGTGATCGCGATTCGCGCGGCCTCGCGCGCGCTTCTGCCGATCCCGCGCGTATCGAAGCCGACGATGCGCTGCGCAAGGCGTTGCGCGACGGTGCTGTCGACATTCGCGTCGGCAGTGGTGATCTGACGGTCCATGGTTCCCCTCCGCCGCTCAGCCGCGCGCCGATGTGCGGCCCGCGATCCGGCCGAAGGTCGCGCCCGAAACGAGGCCCGTGCCGGCCGGATAGTTGTCGTAGAACAGTCCGCCGACCATCTCGCCGCAGGCGGTCAGGCCAGGGATCGGACGCCAGTCGGTGCCGATCACGCGCGCCTGTTCGTCGACCTTCACACCGCCGAATGTGAACGTGATGCCGCCCGTCGCCGAGTAGGCATAGAACGGCGGCTTGTCGAGACGGAGCGCCCAGTTGGTTTTCTCAGGCGTGAGGCCATGCGTCGACAGGCCGTCCTTGCCGGTCGGGTCGAAGCCGTCGGCCGCAGCGTGCGCGACGGCGTTGTACTCCTGAACGGTCTTCAGCGCCTGCGCCTTGTCGTCGATATCGAGCTGCTCGATCAGACCTCCCAGGGTGTCCGAGGTGATCGGATCGCTCGTCGAATAGCGCGGTTCGAGCAGGTGCACAGTCTGCGAGTCGAACAGCTGATACGCCTTGGCGCCCGGCTCGGCGAGCACCGCGCGGCCGTATTTCGCGTAGGTGAACATCGCGCCGTCCTCGCCTTCGTCGACGAAGCGCTTGCCCTTGCGGTTGATCATCACGCCGTACAGATAGCTCAGCCGATTGCTGCGGTCGGTCAGCTCGCGCGGCGCGAAGTTGCCCCAGTCCGCGCTGATCGGCGTCGCATGACAGCCGCTCCATTGTCCCCACGGCATCGCGCCGATCTGCATCGCCATGCGCAGTCCGTCGCCCTGGTTGTGCGGCGTGCCACGCACTTTCGCGGCGCCGACGAGCGGCCCGATATGCTGCGTGCGCATCTGCACGTTCGCTTCGAAACCGCCGCAACCGAGCACGACCGAACGGCCCCTCAGCTCGTGGATGCCGTCGTCGTCGCGGATGCGTACGCCGCAGACGCGACCGCTATCGTCCTGCAGCAGCGCGAGCGCCGCCGCACCATAGCGCACTTCGACGCCGAGCCGTTCGCAGGCCGCGAACCAGCTGCGCGACAGGCCGACGCCTTCGTGTTCGGCGCGCACGACAAGACCGCGCGCCCAGATGATCTGATTTCCCTTGCGCACGCCGGTGAGCGTCACGGCCGGCTCCATCTTGATCTGGCCTGCCTCGTGCATCCAGAACACGGTGTCCTTCGAATTGTCGACGAGCACGCGCGATAGCACCGGGTCGGTCTGGCCGCTGGTCACGCGCATCAGGTCGCCATGAAAGTCCTCGCGGCGATAGGGCTGGATGCCGGCATAGAAGTCCTCGAACTCCGCTTCGACGCCGGGCAACAGCGGCCCGATCTCGCGCGGATCGTCGAATGCGAAGCGCAGCACGCCGCCGCTCCAGTGCGTGTTGCCGCCGCGCATGCCACGCGGCGCCTTTTCGAGCACGACGACACGCGCGGCCCCGTTTTCCTTCGCGGATACCGCTGCCGCCAGTGCGGCATTGCCCGCGCCCACTACGATCACGTCATAGTCAGCCATCTATTGCGCTCCGTTTTCCGGTCGGTCGAATGAAGAGTGTTTGCTCTGTTCGCTTCAGAGTACGAATGTATACACAAGTACGCTAATCAGTACATTCCCTGGCCTGCGACTTCGAGGATGAGAATGCTGCAGCGCGGAAGGCAGGGCGCCTGCGTACTGGTGGCGTAAAGCGGGGTCGAGCGCAGAAGAGCGCAGTGCGCACGCACATCGAAGGTCATTCGCGTGCGAGCGTAAGATGGGAACGATCGACCGATGATTTCAAGGAGTCGCGATGAAGGCGGTATGCCCGCTGCACGGGCCAACGACCATCGTCGGCACGAACGCGTACGGATTTCCGATCTATGCGTGTTGTCGCGGCGACGTTGCCTATGTCACGCCGCCGGACGCCTGTGCGCGTGAACCGGCACGGCGCGGAGAAGAATCGAAGCCGCAGCCGCGGCAGCCTCAGTCAAACAAGGAGCCGCGCTGACGTTCACGGGGCATGCTGTTCGCGCAACGTCGGTTTAGCGACACCCGTTGCAATCGATTAACGCCTGTACGAGCCGTCAGTCGTTCCAGTCGCAGAAATCGAACATCAGCGTGCCGCACGCTTGCGAACGAGCCGCGAGTCGTGCGGCAAGCTGCTCGTGAATACCGCGCTGCATTGCGTCGCCGAACGCGACGACGATAGGCGGCGCCGCCATCCCCGTACCGCTGCAAAAGTTGATGATCCAACGCTCGCCGCATAGGTTGCCAGTAGCGGGCTGATTCTCGTACGGCGAAAATCATATGTCCCGAATCTTGATGGTTGCAAGAGCAACTAGGTGAGTCTCATCGATTTCAGCGCGGACAAGTCGGCGCTTATTATGCCGATGCTGGTGATTGGGGTTGGCGCAGGCATGCCGTGGAGCCTGTCGGTCAGCGTGGTACCTCTTGAAGCCGCGCAACAGGCGCTGGAAGGTCTACGCGACGCAGAGCAGCAACTGGCATCGAGACGCTCAGAGCCAGTCGGGCGCGTGAAAATTGACCTGCCAGCTGGATTTGGCCACCTGCTCCTGCCGACCTTCGTCGGGCTGCGTGAGAAGTACCCAGGCATCACGCTGGAAGTCGCGTTGACCGACCGGATGTCTGACCCCATCGGGGAAGGCTGGGATGTTGTTGTACGCATCGGCGTACTGCCTGAGACGAGCGAACTGACCGTACGCAAGCTGTGCGACCTGCGCTTGGGCCTCTATGCGGCACCGAAATATCTTCAGCGCAGGGGCGCAGCCATCAAGGACATCTCGGAGCTGGGTTCCCACGACGCTGTTGTCTTCCGGGGCCCTACTGGTCGCCTGCGGCCTTGGTCACTCAAGGATGCGGATGGGGTGCGGGACCCCTCAGCCCGTTCTGGTGCTCGCTGATGGCCAGGCGCTGGTCGAGGCGGCGATTGCGGGCTTTGGCATTGCGCAGATACTTGACCGCGTGGCGCTCCCCTACGTTCAGGCGGGGCGACTAGTTCACATACTCCCAGATGCGGATGTGAATGGGCCACCTGTGCATGCGATTATTTCCCTTGGCCAGAAGATGGCTGCAAAAACACGGGCAGTCGTAAACCACCTGGCCGAAGCACTGCAATGAGTGTCGTGAACGCTTGGCGTTTCAGGTCGCAGTGCCTGTTTCATCCGTGCCCGCGCAAGCGCTCAGCGCCGCGCGTCGCGGTGCGGGTCGCCGTCCTACAAAGCTCTACCCGCATACGGTGTGCTGGGTATCGTTCTCACCCTGCTCGAGTGGAAATGGTCACCCCGGCAGGTTCCGCACGAAACTATCTACAGCGCCATCTATGCCCAGCCGCGCGGCGAACTGCGCCGTCAGCTCATCGCCTGCCTGCGCCACGGCCACAGCACGCGCATGCCGCGCACACGGGGTACAGACCGACGCGGACAGATTGCCGCGAAATCAATGTCCGGCTTGGTGTGAAATACGCAGGACCGCTCGGTGTATCAATCTTCACGATCAAATCGGGCGGCTCGGAGGATTTCAGCCGACAAGCCAGGATTACCGTCTCGCACGGCGCGCGAAAGGATGATCGCTCCGACAAGTCTCGACAAGGTGGCGATCGCCGCCTCGCGCTTACAGTCTCCGCTCAGAGGGAATACGCTTTCGACCAGCCCTACATAGCGCTCGAGTCCCTTTGCAAACGCTCGCTGCGCGTCGGCTGACTGTCGTCCCACGTCGACGGGCAGACTGCCTGTCGGGCAACCGCCGTTGGACGCATCGCGGTGCTCGGGCGAAAGGTAGTATGCCAACCGCTCTGCCATGGAAACTGAAGCACCGGCTGCGGCGGCGCTCTCTCCCGAGATCTCGTCCAGAGCCCGGTCAAACGCGTATTGAATCGTCTCGATTGCCAGATCCGCCTTCGATTCAAAATGATTGTAAAAACCACCGTGTGTAAAGCCAGCGGCCTTCATCAAATCGGCGACCGAGACATTGTCGATCCCGCGAGTCTTGAAGAGTTCGGTAGCGGTTTCGAGAATCTTGCTTCTATTTTGTATCGCTACTTCCTTTGTCACTCGCATGACGTCTCCCATCTCAAGATTTGACTATGATGATGGGCATCAGTATAGTTGTCAATATTGGTCATCATCAATAAGGGCGGCGGGAGACGAACTTGTGCATGAAACCGCACGTTTCCTGCACTTCAGCTTCACCAACTGCACCGCGTTCCTCGCGAACCGATGGTGGACCGAAGCCATTGACGAGATGAAGCACGCCGCCGCCTGAGCGGTTGCATTGCCGATGTTGTGATCGCGGCTGAAAAGCCTGCTCAATCGCATGGGGTGGTCCAGTCCAACACGCCGTTGTTGATCGCTCGATATCAAATTTCGTCAATTCCTAGCCATCATCCCAAGGAGTAACCATGAAGGCTGTTGTCCAGAGCGCCCTCGGCGAACCAGTAGACGTGCTGAAACTAATCGACATTGAGGACCAGTTCCAATTAGCGCCGGAGGAAGTGTTGATCGACGTTAGTTTGGCGTCCATTCATCATGGTGATCTGCATTTGATCCGTTCGCAGCCAAACATCCCCGAGGTCTTAGGTTATGTTCGGCGTGGGTCGGAGGCCGTTGGCACCGTTCGCGCGCTTGGCTCCGAGGTCGACAGCCAAGGCCATCTCAAGGTCGGTGATCAGGTGATCGGATTCCCAGCCGTGGGATCGTGGGCGGAAAGCGTGGTGATTCCTGCTGCCGCGGCTATACCCGTTCCATTGGAGTGCAGCGACGAAGTTGCAGCGCAGCTTTTTATCAACTATGTCACCGCACGCATGATCCTGCGCGGCCTGCGAAAATCGGTTTCTGACGAGGTGCTTCGCGACGGAGCCGTACTCGTTACCGGAGCCAGTACGGTTGTGGCTCGACTGCTGCTGCACTTCCTCGATAAGGAGGGTCTTACGCCAATCGGTCTCGCGCGCAGCACGGCGAGCGCGAAGCGCGTTGAGACGGAACTGGTCGGCACCAGGGTAACTGCTACGGACAGGGCTGATTGGCAGACACAAGTTGTGTCTCTTGCTGCTGGAAAGAAAATCGTCGGCGTTCTCGATTGTGTATCGGGATCTTTGGTCGGCGATTTCGCGTCTTTGTTGGCCGACGATGCCGCCATCATCACCTATGGTGGCCTTGGCGGAGGCAAGCTCGGCATCAGCGGTCTCCAGATCACCGATCATCAGTTCGTCATTCGCGGTGTGACCTTCGTGCGATGGTTCCTCGATCTCTCTCAAGATGAACAGATCAACGACATAGAGTCAGCCATCAAACTCACCAATGAACTGCCGTCGCTCTTCAAGGTGAGCGGCGTTTACGGCCTTTCCGACTTTCAGGAGGCGATCCTGGCTGTCGAAGCGCCGAACCGTGATGGGTTTGTCTTCTTTAAACCATAGCCGGAAGCCCGGTAGGAGAAGTAGGTGCGCAGAACGTGAGCTTGAGGCCTAAGGAATTTGGGTGCCCGCCGGGGGGCACGGCAACGCGTTACCTTGCGAAGCGTGACAAGACAAAAACGAGCTTTACCGCCTACTGCATGCTGCTTGACGCGCGGCTGACGGCGACACGTGTCGCACTGCACAGTCGGATGAAGTCGGCGCAGGCGTTATAGCCGAGGCCGTATGGAGTGATCCACTGATGATCGAGGTGCCTGCACGGCATCATCTTCTCAAATACAAGCGAATCCCGCTGAACGCTGGCGCCATCCATCGGGGCACTCAGGCTGTACTCGCGATTTAAATGGCCGCCTCCAAGGCGCAAGGAACGTCTGAATATCCGAACCTCGCTGCCCGCGAAGGTCGTCTGTTGGCCGGTTTGCACCGATCATGACCGGTCGAGATCGCCCCTCGTCAGTGAGTTCTCACGGGCGGAGGAATTGTGCTGCACGTGGCGACCGCTCCGGCAGTTCGAATGCCGCCAGCGCCGAACCCCTGAACTACGACATTTCAACTTTGCTTAGAGGGGGGGGGCGACATTACAACTTTGCTCCTATAATAAGAAATAACATATCTTGTTTTTTGTCATTTTCGCCTTGTCTGATTCCCAGTCCTCTCGAACCGGAGCTATTCATATGACGATCCCCGTGCGTACTCTTGGCCTGAACGGCCCGCGCGTTTCCGCCCTTGGGCTGGGATGCATGGGCATGTCGGAATTCTACGGTGCGGCCGATCGCGCGGAGAGCGTGGCGACCATCCATGCCGCGCTCGATGCCGGGATCACGCTGTTCGACACCGGTAATTTCTACGGCATGGGGCACAATGAATTGCTCCTGGCCGAGGCGTTGCAAGGAAAGCGTGCCCAGGCCTTCATCCAGTTGAAACTGGGGCCGCGACGCGCTCCGGACGGGGCCTTTCTGGACGTCGACCATCGTCCGGTCGCCGTGAAGAATGATATCGCCTACTCCTTACGGCGACTTGAAACGGACTATGTCGATCTGTGCATGGTACGTCCCGATCCTGGCGTTCCGGTCGCGGAAACGGTGGGAGCGCTGGCCGAACTGGTCAAGCAAGGCTATGTTCGCTACATCGGTTTGATGAACGTCGATGCGGACAGTGTGCGCCGTGCCCATGCCGCCCACCCGATCACCGCTTTGCAATGCGAATACAGCCTGATGACCCGCGATGTCGAAGCGGAGATCCTGCCCGTCTGCCGCGAGCTGGGGATCGGTATGACCGCTTACGGCGTACTCTCCCGCGGCCTGCTGGCCGGTAGTCGGGGCGATCAGGCGGGCGATTGGCGCCAGCGCCATCTTCCCCGGTTCCAAGGCGAGAACCTCGATCGCAACAGCCGCCTCGCGCAGGCGCTGGCCAAGGTCGCGGCAAAGGATGGGCTGACGGCGGCGCAGGCGGCCATCGCCTGGGTGGCGAGTCAGGGCGACGATATCGTGCCTCTGGTCGGCGCGCGCACACGCGAACGTCTCGCCGAAGCGCTTGATGCGCCCGTCGCGCTCTCACCCGACGCGCGGTCCGTGTTCGAACGGGCAGTCCCCGAGGATCACGTCAGCGGTGCACATCATTTCTCGAACTGAAGCGCTTCGACGGAAGCCAGCTTTCCCTTCATTGAAGTCATATGGAAAAGAAGCGTTTGCCTGCCGACGCCATCCGCGTCCACATCCTCTATGCCGCCGAGGCGCTGTTGCGCCGGCACGGGCCGGACAAGTTGACAGTGACCGACGTTGCGGCGGCGATGGGCATGACCCATGGGAATGTCTATCGACATTTCTCCAGCAAGGCGGAGCTGCGTGCGGCCGTGGTCGAACAATGGCTCGAGCGCATCCAGAATCAGATGGCGGAGGTAGTCGAGGCTGCGACGCCGGCGGATCTGCGACTATCGGACTGGCTGACCGGGCTGGCATGTATCAAGCTGCGCAAGGTGGTGGACGACGTTGAGATGCTGGCTGCCTCGCGCATGATCGGCGACGAGATGGTCGAGGTCGAGCAACGGCATATCGCGGCCCTGCGTGCGCAGGTCGCGCGCATCCTTGCCGACGGTCTGAACGACGGCACGCTGCCGAATGCCGAACCCGTCGCGGAGCGGGCGGCCGCCATCATCAATGCCGCCTCGCGCTTCTTTCATCCGGATTTCGTGCTTCGCGGCGGGCCCGCCGATCAGCAGATGGCGGCGCTTTCCGGTGTCGTCGATCTCATCCTTCAAGGCCTCGCGCGGCGGGCATAGAATGCCGGGCAGCATTCCTGAGACATCACCAGTCATAGGGCGCGATCGCGAGCCCATCACCGTCATGGAAGAATCCGCCAGTTGAGCCCATCCAGTTGAGTGTGGCGAGGCGAACCGCGATCGCGGCGCCTGGGGACCACCCATGTCAGTTGCGACCGATCCGGCACAAGCAGCATTCACTTTGATGTCCGTACCAGCAACTCCTTTGCCAGATTGACGGTGAACATGCTGAGCGCGGTCTTCGAGGCCGAATACTTCATCGCCGCCAAGCTCCAAATTGGAGTCTTCATGTCGCTTGTGAGAGCAATCGTGTGATGGTTGCAGGGGACCGTCGATGACACTCCAGTCGAGCGATATGGTCAGGCGGCTGAGCTCACGCCTGAAGATGTGGCATCTGGCGCTGTTGCTGCAGATCCAGCAGCACGGCTCACTGACGCGCGTCGCGGAACACATGGCCAGCAGTCAACCGGCGGTGACGAACGCGCTCGCGGAGCTGGAGGGCGGTCATCTGGCGCGCGACATCAACGCCGTGGCCTCGGGGCATGCCACGCATCTGCATGTCGGTGTGATCCCCTTCATCTCCGGTCAGTTGCTGTCGGCCGCACTCAAACGAGCGCATGCGGAAATGGAGCGGCGCGTGACCGTGACCATTCACGAAGGCACGAGAGATCGGCTGTCGCCGCGCTTGCTCGCCCCAGCACTTCGAAGTTCGCCTTATACAGTCGACTGATGCGGTCGCGCGTGCGATCACGATATCCAGGGAGTGAGTTCCCGCAGCGCCTCCGGATGATCGCGAGCCGGCGTCTCGCAGCCAAACTCGCGCGCACGAAGCTCGACTGGAGCAGGCTCGTAACGCTCGACTGGATTCTCGGGGCGCCTCACACGCCGATTCGGGAACAGGTGGCAGACCTGTTCCTCGCGGTGGGTACTACGCCTCCAGAGCCGGTGGTGGAGAGCTACTGGTCGCGGCTCATCGGCGAGATGATCGCGTTAGGCGAAGAACCGGTGTCGATCGTGCCGTCCGATATCGCGGAAGAGCTGGTGCGAATTGCCGGGGTGGCTATCGTGCCGTATTCGTTCGAATGGACGCTTTCGCCGATTGCTCTGTTCATGCGCTCGGAAGGACCGTACTCGGCGGCGCAGAACCTGTTCGCCGAAAAGTTACGTCAAATCTGCGCTCAGACCTACGCCGATACGTCGGGTTGAGGTCGACATCGCGGTTGCTTGCTCGAGCCTCGACGCCATCACCCGCTTTGGCGCGACAGCGCGCGGACAGGCCGTATATGAAGGATCGTGCAAGGAGATTGCGATCAATTCGACGATTGCGCCGTACGATTAACCTGCACGCCAGCGAACATTCGGGCACTATTCGTTACTTGTCCGCTTCCCACGTACAGGTCCGGCGCCAGGATTTGGGATCGACGAGTCAGATCTGGCTGCTGCTGGTCACGCGGCACTCTCCATTACCAGCCACTCACGCAGGTCGCAAAATGCTTTGTCCGACCGGTCGCGCATCGCGCACAAAGCGAAGAGGGCGCCACTCGGCCCGAAGCCTAGCGGCGCGATCAGTTTCCCTTGCGACAGTTCGCGCTCGACGAGCAACGCAGGGGCGATAGCAACACCAAGACCGGCCGCCGCCGCTTCGACCAGCAACGACAAGTGGTCAAATCGACGGCCTTGCGCAACCATTGCTGGTTCAACGCCGTTCCGTGACGCCCATTCCATCCACGCGTGCGGGCGTGAACTGGTGTGCAGCAAGGGTTGACCTGGCAGATCCGACGGCATTGCAATGCGATGAGGCCACCCCGGCGCGCAGACAGGTCCCACGGTTTCGTCGAAAAGACTCACGACCTCGACATCCGCTGGCCAGTTCCGATCGCTGACGACCAGACAGTCAACGACATGCCGTCGCAAGTCTTCCATCGACGTACTAGTCTGCAAGCGCACCCGTATCCCCGAATAGCTCGCCTCGAACCGCTCGAGCCGCGGGATAAGCCAATTCGACAAGAAGCTGCCAGGCGCACCGAGCACTATTTCGGTGATCGGCGCTTGCTCAGCAATCTCCGCACATCTTGCTACCAGCGTCGAGAACGTGTGATCGACAGCCTGCCTCAGGTTTTGCCCTTCAGCCGTCAATCGCACGCCGCCCGCATGGCGCACAAACAGGGATTTGCCCAGCCATTGCTCCAGTTGGCGGATCTGATGACTCACCGCACTATGTGTCACGTGCAGTTCCTGTGCGGCCGCCGAGATGCTTAGCTGGCGAGCGGCTGCGTCAAAGGCGCGAAGCGCATTGAGTGGGGGAAGTCGTCGCATATGTTCCGGACGTCAATTTAACTCACAGCATCATGCAAAAATTAATCGCTGTCCAGCCATCGAGCCACACGCTACAGTGAGGCCTCATGTCACCGGAGGCTCTGATGAACGACAAGCATATTCCTCTCGCGAACAACAAAGTGCTATACAAAACGCTACTGGTAACGGAAGACTACTCCGTCTCAGAGACAACCGTACTTCCCGGCGGTGAAACGGATTGGCATCACCATACGAACGTGAGAGACCGCTTCGTCGTGGTTCAAGGCGTGCTCACAGTTGAAACGAAAACAAGAACGCTGGTTAACAAAAGACAGGTCGATGATCATCACACGGTCGAACCGGGCGTTATCCATCACATCAGGAACGAGACTGACGACGACGTGGTGTATATCAACATCCAGTCCGGGGGGAAACGCGACATCGTGCTCGCTCAAATGCAAATCGACTGCAGACGAAGGGTCACCAGCACGACCAAGTAGCATCTGCGCCAAGCCGTGCGCAGCTGGCAGTCCCGTGCAGTATCCGTTCTCTATCTTGCCGAATACTGTTTTCTTTCAAGTCCCGAGCGACTTCCTTTGCCGTCCCTCATAAGTACAGACGCGTCCTATCTAGGCTAGTGAAAGCTCACGCACTCACGAAGCTGACCTCTTGCGAGAAGTTTCTGGCCAAGGCCACGCCGACAACGCAATATCGGCCAACTGCTTCAGTGCTTCCCAGCTTGCCCCGTCGCAGGATTGCGCGGACATGCCTTGCACAACCGACCCATAGAAGGGCGCGAGAGTATCGTCCATAACTTGTCGGACCTGGCCAGAGAGCGCGACGGGCAGCCGGTGCGGGTCGCTTATGATCGTGCACGTGAAAATCGTCGATGTTACACGGCACCAGTGTGCTGAGTTAAAAATTCATTGAATGATGTCGTTCACGTACTGCTCTTTGTGGCACTCGATACGAGGAGGCGGTTCTGGATGGCGCGCAAGGCTTTAAACAAAGCGTGAAACACCCAATGCATCAGGCCGTGAGTCTCGGCAAACGAAGGTCGTCATGCTTCAAAAGCCGGACGACCAACCTGCTAGCAGACTCTGCGGCCGATACGCCCCACATGAAAAAAAGATCGGCGCTCTGAAAACATGTTGTGCAGACTTTCCCTGGTCCTCGAGAAGATTGAAGCGATGCTTCCGAGCCCTGTGGACAAAATCATTGTGGCCTCCGTGCGAGAAGAAGTCGTCGGTAGTATTAGCCTCTACGCACTACCTCTCTTCCACGCGGCGGGCAATCTCGGGCGCATAAGTAGCATGGTCGTCGACGAGCGATATCGTGGAAACGGAGTTGGTAGCGCACTGATTGACGCTGCAGAACACTGGTTTAGGCAGGTGGGATGTGTAAAGTTGGAAGTGACGAGCGGTGACCACCGACCGGATGCTCACCACTTCTACGAGCGAAATGGTTTCTTGAAGGACGGCGAGCGGCTTTCCAAGAGGCTCCATTCATAGAGGGGCGTCTTTACCTGATCACTTACGATTCATCATCCGGTGCAACTCGTCAAACCCAACCTGTGTTCGACATTCGACGAAGACGAGGGGGTGCCCTGCAAACGCGACGCGCCTGCGCATGCTGGAGGATTGCGCGGAACATGACGCGATGCTGATGCCGACGCATTTCGCTGTACCGTTCTGCTGCCGGATTTCGGCCGCAGCAAACGGCGGTTGCGATCCGGTTTAGGGAGAGAACGGATAAGCGGTTGTAGCCCCGATTGCCTCGATCGCTTTAGCGCGTTGCTTCTTCCAGCAGTAGCGCCGTCAGGTCCGCCGGACGATCCAGCATGATGGAGTGCCCACACGGAATAGCGTGGACCTTCCATCGCGGATCGTCCTTCAAGCGAGCGTGCGTTTCCACAAACCAATCCCCGCCGTTTTCGCTTGCGAAAACATATGTGCGGTTGGCGACCGGTGCCGAATCCACGCCAGCGTGAACGCCTTGAACGAAGGTGGCAAACGGCTGCGGACCCGACATGCTGTCGACCCAGGCAGCATCGGCTTCATTCACATTGAAAATGGCGGCGGGAATAGGCGGAATCATTCCGCCGTTTTGACCGGCCTGCGCAAGGAAAGCCAGCGCGGTTTCGGCGCCGGTGATGTCGACGAGCGACTGCCCATCGGCTGGCGCATAGGCGTCGAGGTAGAAGAGCGTGCGGATGCGCTCGCCGATTTCGTTCGCGACTCCCGTGATGACCAGGCCGCTATACGAGTGACCGCACAATATCGCGTCGGTAATGTCCTCGTACTTAAAGACGTTGACCACGTCTTGAATGTGCGTGTCGAGATTGATCGCCCAGTCGGCGAGGTGGGAGCGTTCTCCGAGGCCGGTCAACGTCGGCGTGTAGACATCATGTCCCGCTTCGCGAAGCCTACGTGCGACCCTTGTGTAAACCCAACTGCCCTGGAACGCACCGTGAACTAGAACGAACTTCGCCATGCTTATTTATTCCTTTGGTTTGAGCTAAAAAAATGCGTGGCGACGTTGCGAGTGATTCGCTGCGTTCCGTCTCCGGTGCGGGGGCGAGTGGCGGACGGCCACTGACTGAGCGCGACTCCCGCAACGCAGATAGCGGCCCCTAAAATTAGCACCGGGGTAATGGGTTCATGCCTGAAGACGACGCCGGCGCCGATTGCGAAAATTGATTGAAGCAGCGCGTAGGGGGCGACCCGCGCCATCGAGAATCGTGCAATCAGCCAGAACCACGTGATGAACGCGGCGATACCGCCGAGCAGGACCGTAAAAGCGAAAGCCAGCCATTCGGAACTCGAGGCCCTATGAAGCGCTTCAACCTGACCGTTCTCCATGATCAGCGAAAGTCCGAGAAGCTGGAATGCCGTGAAGAACGACATCCAGGCAAAGAGCTTCACAGGGTCGAACGGGCCGAATTTCTTGGCGAGTACGTTGCCGATCGCCAATCCGAATGCAGACCCGACCACAAAGAGCGTTGGGATGACCGGGACCGCCAGGCGGGGATCGACGATCGAAAGGGCGACACCGCATAGCGCGATACCGACGCCGAGCACCATGCGTGCAGACGGTTTCTCGCCGAGCATGGGCCAGGCAAGCATCAGCGTGAACGGGGTCCAGAGTTGATTGGCAATCCCGGCGACGCCGGCCTGCGACCGGGTCAACCCGATGAAAGCGCAGGCGAAGTTCATCCCGCCCATGAAGCAGGCGATCAGAAAGATCGGTCGAATCTCCGTGCGTCGAATACGCGCGACAAAGGGGATCAGAATTGCCGCAATCACGGCGAATCGCAGGCCCGCGAAGAATAACGGCGGGAGCACTGTGAGCCCTGCTTTGATGACGGCGTACTGCAATCCCCACAGCAAGGGGACAAGCAGGGCTGCTGCTATGTGGTTAGCTTTCATGGAAAATTAAACCAGTCAGTCCAGAAATTGGCGCGTAGAAATGCGACACGTCCTATCTTCAGTAATTAGCCCGCCAGGCTGCTAATGAGTGCCTGTACGGCGTCTTTTGCCCTGTCGGGTTTGGTTCCTGTCTTGCGAACGACACGAAGGCCTTCGAGAAAACAAACGAGTACGTGAGCCGTCGCCGCAGGGCTTAGGTTCTTGTTTAAATCGCCCTCTTGTTGGGCACGTTTCAAGGCTTTGACGAATCGCGTCTCCATCGCCCCAAAGAAATAAGCGATCCGGCTCGAAACTTCGTCATCGTGCGCCGCCAATTCCATGGCGGTCGCCACGACGAGGCAGCCTCGCTTGCCGGCGGCGCCGGCGGTACGCGCGACATAGCCGTCCATGCACGCCTTCAACCCCGCCATGGCTGTCTGGCCTGCGGCAAGCTCTTCGTCGAGGCGCTTGAGTGCCTCGACGATATAGCGATCGAGGGCCAGCAGGAAAATGCCGTGTTTGTCGCCAAACGCGGCGTACAAGCTCCCTCGGGAGAGGTCGGTTGCCTCCAGGAGGTCCGGCAGCGAGGTGCCTTGATAGCCCCTCGTCCAGAAGATCTGCATGGCACGCTCGATCGTCTCGTCGAGGTCGAATTCTCGCGGGCGTCCTCGTTGACGGTCGGAAACGGTGTTTATATTCGGCATGATCGAATTTTAGACCACGTAGTCTATAAATGGAAGCGATGATTGCAAAGGGGCGGTTGGATGTTTCTTGAGGGGTCTACGGCAATACCGCTGACCATCGGCACCTAAAGCGCGTCACGGTGCGCAGGCTTCCGCGGCACGAACCATGGCCTGGAGACTCATCTTCACTTTCGAAGGTTCTCCCTACGCGGCTTTCGACGGTTTTCTTCGCTCACGCGCCATGTATCGATAGTGCGATGCTCATATCGACCAGGTGAGTCAGTATGGATATTTCACGTCTTGGCAAGTTTCTCGTCAGCGGTTTGGCAGGCGCTGCACTCACGACCGGCGCGTTGACTGCTGTCACGGCCGCCAACACGGCGGACCCGGGTGTTCGCGTGCGTGGCACGATCGTCGCGTTGTCGGGCGACCAGCTTCAAGTGAAGTCGCGCGATGGTCAAGCACTCACGATGAAGCTCAAGGACGGCTGGGTCGCGTCGGCAGTCGTGAAAGCCAATGTCACCGATATCAAGCCCGGCGACTTTGTCGGTATCGCCTCATTGCCCAAATCCGAAGGCGGCGACAGTGCCCTCGAAGTGCTGATTTTCCCGTCCGCGCTGAAGGGTGTCGGAGAGGGCAGCTACGGTTGGAATCTGAAACCAAATAGCACGATGACCAACGCCCGTTGGGGACGCGGTCAAGTCGGTGAACGGCAGCACCGTCACCGTCAACTATCACGGTCGGGAAAAGAAGATCTCCATTTCCAATGGCACGCCTGTCGTGACGCTGGCGCCCGCCACCCACGACGACGTGAAGCCTGGTATGACGGTTTTTATCCCTACGCAGAAGGATGCAAGCGGTACCTTGTCCGCGGGTCGACTGATCGTGAGTAAGAACGGCGTCGTGCCGCCGATGTAATGTAGCGGCCACTATGGCCGGCTGGTGTTCCTCACCAGCCGGCGCGAGGTTTTTCAATGAACACCCCCGATTCCACGCAGCGTCAGTTCATCCGACGACATTCAGTAACGGTGCGTCACTCACTGGATCAATTTCGTTTGCCTTTCCATCATGTTCATGAGTGGGCTGCAAATCTTCAACGCGCACCCGAGGCTGTATTGGGGCAAGTACGGGGTGGATACGGACAAGGCGTTGATTGCCGTCGGTTCCCAGAAACACGAAGATGGGTTGCACGGATTTTTTCGTATTGGCTCGTTGAGTATCGAGACGACCGGCATTCTGGGCGTCTCCCAAGAAGGCGATGCAGTCGCGGAACGCGCATTTCCTTCATGGCTGACGATTCCTTTTTACTATGACCTCGGTGCAGCGAGGAATTGGCGCTTTCTCTTTGCCTGGCTGCTGGTTATCAATGGCTCGATTTATCAGTTGCACGGATTTTGGCGTGGACATATTCGCCGGGATCTATTGCCGAATCGAGACCAGATCAAACCGCGCCATTTGTGGCATGAAGTGCTCGATCATGCGCGTCTTTGTTTCGCCAAAGGCGATGAGGCACGACGCTACAACGCCCTGCAAAAAATAACCTATTTGCTCGTCGCGCTGGGTTTGCTTTCATTAATGGTGTTGACCGGCTTAACGATGTCGCCGGGCATGGACGCTGCCTTTCCATTCTTGCCCAGCCTGTTCGGTGGCCGCCCATCGGCACGCACGTTGCACTTCATTATGGCGTCCTTGCTCGTGCTGTTTGTCGTCGTTCATGTGTTGATGGTCGTCTTGTCTGGCTTTTGGAACAACTTGCGGTCGATGATCAACGGGCGTTACGCGATCGATCACTCGGGAGATGCATCATGAAATCAGGGATTTCTCGGCGGCGGGTGTTGGCTGGTTTGATATCGGGGGCCGGCGCCGTCTTGCTTGCCGGATGCGATCGATTGACACAAAGCTCGGGGTTCGGCACGTTGCTGCGCAATACCGGGAAGCTGACGATGAACAGCCGGCGATTGCTGCTCGATCGTCAATTGCTGGCCCCGGAATATAGCTTGGCGGACTTGTTGCCCGTGTTCCGTGCGAATAGCACGCAGGCTCCCGATTCCGAGGAGTACAACCGCCTGCTCGAAAATGATTTCACCGATTGGCGGTTAAAGGTGGATGGGCTCGTACAGCAACCGCTCAGCCTGTCGCTTGCCGAGCTGAAACGCTTACCATCGCGCACACAGATTACCCGGCACGATTGCGTCGAGGGGTGGAGTGCAATCGGACAATGGCAAGGTGTGCCGCTTGGGCGGATACTGGACTTTGCCCAATTGAAGCCGAGTGCACGCTATGTCGTGTTTCACTGCGCGGACGAGTTGGAGGCCACGTTTGACGGCAGCGGCCGCTATTACGAAGGCATCGATCTGCTCGATGCCTATCACCCTCAGACCCTCCGAGCGTATGCGATGAACGGCAAGAATCTGCCGGTGGCGCATGGCGCGCCACTGGGGCTCAGAGTCGAAAGACAACCTGGCTACAAGCAGGCTAAATTCGTGATGCGGATTGAAGTCATCTCCACATTCGAGACTTTGTGGGGCGGCTGAGGCGGCTATTGGGAAGATCGGGGTTATGAGTGGTATGCGGGCATTTGAGGTTGCAAGCCCTCCGCTCGAATAGGAAGACGGGCCTGATACCCGTCTTCTTCGCAAGGCGCGCGTGCTGCGCGCCGCGGTGTTGAGCCGGACTTTCGAAGCGGCTTCCTGATTGCGTCGTCGATTTAGTTGAACGTCACTCCTGCTCGCACACGCGTGCGAGCGCCCGATCTACCGCCACCGCATACAATTCATCTAATGCGTGATTCGTGACATATTCCTGCGTCGCACGCGCCAATTGAGCTCCGCAATCGGGTTGTGCGCGCAGTGTCTTCGTATCGGCGAGCGTTTTAATAAAGCCTTGCTGCAACCGGTCCAGCTCTGGACGGATATCTTTCTTCAGGTCGACACGATTGTCGTTGGGTGCTTGCCCCGTGCGCTGCCATTGCGCAAGCAAACCGTATTGCACGAGTTTATTGGCTTCGATCTGGTCGGCGAAGAAATGCGTCGCGAGCTTCTCCGGCAAGCCGACCGCACGCGCCTCTTCGGCGGCCGCCTTGATCACGTCTGCCTCGCGCGGCAAATCTTCAACAGGCTTATGCGAGTCCCACTTCGAAAGCGCAACCTGCCGCGCAATATGCAGGCGCGCAACGGTCATCTCGATCAGTGGACGAAACGGCTGCTGGTTTGCCTGCGCACCCTCGGACGGAAGCGCCGCGAACTGCAGGGCAGCAGCAAGCGGTGTAACGATAAAACGAGATTTATAGGAGCAGAACTTCAGCATGAGTCGGGGCCTTATGTATGTGAATGAAGGCGCATGGCATTCGCCATGCGCCGCTCAGCGGTCATCCTAGGGAGAGGCGCCAGAGACCGGGACGAGGTGGAAATTCCTGCGCGAGGATTCCATTGCACTTGCAAGCGTACGCGGTGCACGCTTGCAAACATCCTCCATTGCTGAGTTTAAAGCCGTCAATCAAGGTTTCAATAATCGTTTAGCGTTCGATCAGGTTCATCTGTAGCCGGTGCTAACGGTGATCGACGGGCTCAGGCAGGGAGTTGCTTTTGCCCGTCGCACGGACGCTTATTTGGCTTCCACACCGGCCGCTTCCAGAATGAGGTTCGCGACCTCTTGCGGATGAGAGATCAGCGAAACGTGACTCGAAGCGATCTCGACCGTCTGCGCTTTCATGCGTTTGGCCATGAACCGTTGAAGATCGGGATTGATGGTGCGATCTTCCGTCGAGACGGCGTACCACGTCGGCTTGTCGTGCCATGCCGCGACCGACGTCATCGCGGTCGCGATCGGCTTGCCTATCGGCTGTTGCACGGCGAAATATTTTTCCGCTTCGGCCATCGGAAGGTCGCCCGCAAAATCCTTCACGAACGCATTTTCAGAAAGTTTGCCGTAGCCATCCGCCGACCATTGCAGCCCGGCCGATGCCGGTGCCGCCGGGAATTTGCGCGTCAGCGCAGGATAGTTTTCGCCGGCATCGGGCGCTCGCGCGGCGATATAGACCAGTCCGCTGACCTTGGGATCGTTACCCGCCTGACTGATGACCATGCCCCCATACGAGTGCGCGACCAGCAGGGTCGGGCCGTCTTGCTGTGCGAGGGTGCGCTTGACGGAGTCGACGTCCGCATCGAGCGACGTCGTCGGGTTTTGTACCGAAGTAACGTGCAGACCCTTCGCCTGCAACAGCGGGATGACTTTTTCCCAACTCGACCCGTCGGCATAAAGACCATGTACGAGCACGACGTTGTGAACGGGAGCATGGGCCGACGATGCGGTGGTCTGAGCCGATGCCGTGTTGGCGGCGAATGCAATGGAGATAGCGGCGAAGATTGCGGTGGACAAGCGGCGTTTCATTTGAAGTTCCTTGGGTTGATGACGACTGGTATCGAAACGCGGAGACAAAGCGTCCCCACGCCTCATGGAAAAGAGGCTGCTGTACTGCTTATGAAGGATTAGCGGGAGGCGCCTATGCGCTGCTCGGCGAACCGCTCGATGAAGATGGGTTGGCGCTCATCGGTCCGTGGCGCGGGAATGTCAACGTGAAGCGCGTCACGCCGTTATCGCTCGACACCTGCCAGCTTCCGCCGTGCAGCGACATGATGCTTCGCACGATCGACAAACCAAGCCCGCTCGACTCCGATGACCGATGTCGCGACGGATCGGCCCGATAGAAGCGATCGAAAATCCGTTCGAGATCGCCGGGCGCGATCGTCGTACCGCGGTTCTCGACGTATAGCGTGGTTTCATTGTGTCCTTGCTCGCCCACGGTTCGAATTGCGGTGCCGGGTTCGGCAAAACGCACGGCATTCGCGAGCAGATTGGCGAGCGCGCGGCGCAACAGCAGCGGATCGGCCGAGACATGGCCATCGCCACGCCATTCCAGAGTGAGATTGCGCTCTTCCGCGAGGCCTTCGAAATACTCGTGCACGCGCTCCAATTCATCGGCAAGCGGCAGGTTTTTTATCTCGATGGCCGTATCGGCGTGCTCGGTGCGCGCGAGAAACAGCATGTTGTCGATCATCTTCGACATCCGTTGCAACTCCTCGAAATTCGAACCGAGCAAACGCTGGTAATAGGCGTTCTCGCGTGGATGGCTCAGGCCGACTTCGGTCTGACCGAGCAGATTGCCGATCGGCGTGCGCAGGTCATGCGCGATATCGGCGGTCACCTGTTTCAATTGCGTGAAGCCGCGATCGAGACGGTCGAGCATGCCGTTGAATCCCACGATCAAGGCATCGAGTTCCGGCAGCGAAAGGCGTTGCTCGATGCGTGTCGACAGGGTGGTCATGCCGATGGCCGCCGTCTGCTCCGCGAGCTGTCGCAGCGGACGCAAGCCGCGTCGCGTGAGACCGAAGGCGACGAGCGCGACGAAAAGCGTAGCGATCAACATCAGCGAAACGATCCGGTTCCGGTACTGTTCCAACAGACGTGTGCGCTCGTTCAGCATTCGCCCCGAGACGATCTGCAGATTGTGCAGTCCGGCTCCATCGGGCACGGCGGCGGCGACATAGATGAACGGCGTGCCGTCATTCGCGTGCGTATGGTGAACGGCATCGAGCATAAGAGGCGCATCGGCCGCAACAGGCGTCGTGTCCGGTACCGCTCGATGCCCTGGATTCACCGTGATCAGCGGTGTTTCGCCAGGCACGCCGACAACCAGCAGCGATTCCGAATTGCCCAGCATGTTGGCGAACAGATGCGGCTTGTCGTGAATCAGTTCGCGCACGTCGTCATGGGTCATCAGCGTGCGAATCTGATCGACGCGCGTGACGAGCGCGCCGTCGTCGCGGATGCTCAACTGCGTTTCCAGTTCGCGATACAGGATCGAACCGACCATCGCCATGGTGACAAACGAGATCAGTGCGAACAGCAGCGCGAGCCGCGTCGTGAGTGAAAGGCGCTTCATGCTTCGTACTCGAATCGGTAGCCCACGCCGTAGACGGTGTGAATCAGGCGGACCGGAAACGGATCGTCTATTTTTTGCCGCAAGCGGCGCACGGCGACATCGACGACATTGGTGTCGCTGTCGAAATTCATGTCCCATACGCGCGAAGCGATCAATGCGCGCGAGAGTACCTGGCCCTGCTGCTGAACGAAGAATTGCAGCAAGGAAAATTCTTTATTCGTCAGCGTGATGCGCACGCCGTTGCGTTCGACGCGCCGCTTCGGGATGTCGATGCGAAGATCGCCTACTTCGAGCACGTCATCGTCCTGCTTCTTCGGCTGGCCTCGCCGCAGAATGATGCGAATGCGCGCCAGCAGTTCGGCGAACGAGAAAGGCTTGACGAGATAGTCGTCGGCGCCGAGGTCGAGACCCTTGAGCCGGTCTTCGAGCGTGCCGCGCGCGCTCAGGAACAACACGGGCGTATCGAGGCGGGCGCCGAGCTTTTGCATGACGGTCCAGCCGTCCATTCCGGGCATCATGACGTCGAGCACGATCAGGTCGTAGCGCATCTCTTGCGCGAGATGCAATCCGTCGATGCCGTTGGCGGCTACGTCCACGACGTAACCGGCTTCGGTGAGGCCGTTGCGCAGGTAGTCGCCGGTTTTGGCTTCGTCGTCGATGATCAGAATTTTCATGGGAAATGATGCGTGAAGAACAACGTGATGAGAGTTTGAAGGCCCGCCACTGACGAGCCCGTTACTCAATCATTACCAAAAAATGACAAGGTCTTCCGCTACGATCGGATGGCGCGCGCCCCGCCCTGCAATTACCGCCGGCCCTGGAACAGGAGCATCTTGATGACCCGAGTCGTATCCACGATCTCACAAGCATGCTCGCTCAGTATCAATGCGTGCATCGCGAGGTGCCAGGAGTGCTCGGCGGAGTTTTCTTTCCGGCTTTGTCCAGCAGTGGCGATTGCCGTATAACGGACTTCAACTGGTCAATTTCTCGCAGGAATGCGAGTTGCTTTTCTAGCGCGGTTGTCGGCATTGCCTATTCCTCCGGAAGCGGTTAATCCGGTGCCGTTACGCTAATGCGTCACGGCGACCGCGTCGAGTTGCGCGGGCGCCATGAGCGCGAAGGCCGAGCGCATTTCGCGCGCTTCCTCACCAGGGCTGCGCCCAAACAGCCGCTTGAATTCGCGATTGAACTGCGATGGGCTTTCGTAGCCGACGCGTCCGGAGGCTGCCGCCGCGGTGAGATCGTCGCGGATCATCATGAGCCGCGCCTGATGCAGCCGCACCGATTTGATGTACTGAATCGGAGATGTGGCGGTCACGGCCTTGAAATGCGAATGGAACGCCGGAATGCTGAGGTCCGCCTCGCGTGCCAGCGAGCCGACGTCCAGCGACTGCGCGTAGTCGCTGTGGATACGGCGCAAGACGCGCGCAATCCGGCCGAAATTGCCCTGGCTCGCCAGCGCGGCCCTGATCGCTCGACCTTGCGGGCCCATCAGAACGCGAAAGCAAAGCTCTCGCACGATAGCTGGCCCCAACACTCTGGCTTCGATCGGCGAAGTCAATGCCTTGAGCAAGCGTACGGTCGTATCGGCCAGTTCGGTGTCCAACGGCGTCGAAATAATGCCCAAAGGACTCGTGGCCGGTGCACAGGCGTGATGCTCGACTTCGATGACCAGATCGGCCACGGCGGTCATGTCGAGCCGCACGGAGACGGCGAGCAAGGGCTCTTCGGGGCTGGCATCGGTTTCCGTGGAAAACGGCAGCGGCACCGAAAGCACGAGGTAATGCTGGGCGTCGTAGTGATAAATCTGATCGGCCAGATAGCCGCGTTTGTGCCCCTGGCAGACGATCACGATGCTCGGCTCATACAGCACGGGCGTGCGTCCCAGCGGCCGATCGGCCCGCATCAGGCGTACGCCGTCCAGCAAGGAACGCGTATACCCTTCCTGCGGCGCAAGCCGCTGGATCAGTGCGGCCATTTCGGCCTGCCGGGACGTATCCGGACGCGCGTGGTGTCTCATGAGGCAGGGGATCTTTCCGCTATGAATAAGCCATCTTTATACATGAATAAATCGATTTTCAGCGCTTGCAAATAGGAATAGGCAACGATGCAATAGGCTTGCGCCTAGTTCGGTCCACCCGGTCTGTCTACGATTTCACCTTGTTCAACTGCCTCCACGACAAGGAGAAAAAATGGAATCCACTATTTCGGATGTGGCCAAGGTCATCGTGCTGACCGGTGCGAGCAGCGGTATTGGCGAGGCCACGGCCCGGCATCTGGCGCAGATGGGCCACTGCGTGATCATGGGCGCGCGTCGTATCGATCGCCTCACGGCACTGCGGGATGAATTGCGCGCGCAGGGCGCCACGGTCGATGCGATTGCGCTCGACGTCACCCGGCTTAAAGAGGTTCAACACGTCGTTGCGTTTGCCCGGCAACGTTACGGCCGCGTCGACGTGCTGATCAACAACGCAGGCGTCATGCCGTTGTCGCCGCTGGCTGCGTTGAAGGTCGATGAATGGAATCGCACGCTCGATGTCAATGTGCGCGGTGTGTTGAACGGCATCGCTGCCGCTCTGCCTGTTATGCAGGCGCAGGGGCGCGGGCAAATCGTCAATGTGGCTTCGATCGGCGCGCATTCGGTCACGCCGACTGCTGCCGTCTACTGCGCCAGCAAATATGCAGTACGTGCCATCTCCGATGGATTACGTCAGGAAACCGATACGATTCGCGTGACAGTCGTGAGCCCCGGCGTCGTCGAGTCGGAGCTCGCCGATCACATCACGGACGAAACAGCACGCGCGGCCATGCGCGAGTTTCGCCGCATCGCACTGTCGCCGGATGCCGTGGCGCGAGCGATCGGTTATGCGGTCACGCAACCGGATGATGTGGACGTCAGCGAAATCATCGTGCGGCCCACTGCGAGCCCGTATTGATTTCTCACGATCCGTCTTTCAAGGAGTTCCCATGTCTCAAGCGACATCATCGTCTCACGACGCGCCGTTTGCCGGACGCGTTGCCATCGTGACCGGCGCGGCCAGCGGTATTGGCCTCGCCACGGTCGAGCTTTTTCATCGTCAGGGCGCGCGTGTCGTTGCCGTCGATCGCAGCGAAAACGTCAATGGCCTCGTTCGCGACGGCATCGTGCCGCTCGTCGCGGATATTGCGCAGGAAGCCAGCGCGACGCTGGCCGTGCAAACGGCGCTAGAGCAATTCGATCGCCTCGACATTCTCGTCAACAACGCCGGGATCATCACCAACAAGCCCGTGGTCGAGATGAGCCTCGACGACTGGAATCGGGTATTGGCAGTCAATGCCACCGGCGCGTTCCTGTTTTCGCGCGAAGCCATGCGTCCGATGATGGCGGCTCAATCCGGGGCGATTATCAACATCGGTTCGTACGCCTGCTACCAGTCGTTTCCTAACATTGCCGCCTATGCCGCGTCGAAGGGCGCGCTGGCGCAACTCACGCGTACGCTCGCGCTCGAAGCGATCGGCCATGGTATCCGTGTCAATGCGGTGGGTTCCGGCGATGCGATCACCAACATCACCAATGCCATTCAAGCCGATGGGCCGGCTTATCTGGCCGAGCACGGCCGAAAGGCGCCGATCGGACGCGCCGCGCGCCCTGAGGAAATTGCAGAAGTCGTCGCGTTCCTCGCATCGGATCGGGCCAGCTACATGGTCGGCTCGGTGGTGATGGCCGACGGCGGCATGAGCGTCGCGATCCAGTAATGCAATTGCACAAGGATTATCAACACATGCAACAGGCAACCTATTCCAAGGTTTGGTTTATTACGGGAGCGGCACGCGGCATTGGCCTTTCGCTCGCTCGCCTCGCACTGGCCGGCGGTGACGCCGTGGCCGCCACCTCGCGTACGCTCGGCAGCCTGCGTCAGGCATTCGGCGAAGGCAATGCACGCCTGCTGGCGCTGGAGGTCGACCTCGGCAGCGAGGCGAGCGTGCAGACGGGCATCGAGAAAACGATCGCTACCTTTGGCCGTATCGACTGCGTCGTGAACAATGCCGGCTATGGTCAGCAGGGCACGATCGAGGCCCTCAGCGATGCCGAATTGCGCCGCAATTTCGACGTCAACGTGTTCGCGCCGCTGCACGTGCTTCGACATGCGTTGCCGCATCTGCGCAAGCAGCGCAGCGGCCACGTTTTCAATGTCGCGTCCATCGTCGGCTTCCAGGGCGGCTATGCGGGATGGGGCAGCTATGTCGCCAGCAAATTCGCCGTGGCCGGATTGACCGAAACTCTCGCTGTCGAATTGGCCGAACTCGGCATCAAGGCGACCGTGGTTTATCCGGGGCCGGTGCGCACGGGCTTCCTGTCCAAAGATAGCCTCGTCGTGGCGCAGCATTCGATTGCCGATTACACCGAAGCCCAGGCTTCGCTGGATCTGCATCTGAATGGCCTCGATGGGCAGCAGGCGGGCGACCCGGAGAAACTGGCCGCGCTGATCATTCAGGCGTCGAGAGTCGCGGAACCGCCTGTGCATTTGTTTGCCGGCAAGATTGCCAACACGCTTGCCGAGCAGAAGATGGAGGCGGTGCGCAAGGATCTGAATGCATGGCGAGGCGCCTCCGACGCCGCCGATTTTACCGATTGACTGGCGTGATTGGTTTTGCTCGGAAGCCAAACGGCTCGCCGGCAATTGGGAGGGGAAAACACGATGGATCAGATGCCTGCCGAAAAAGCCTACCGTATTCTTGAATCGGGTCCCATCGTGCTGGTGTCCACGCGCGCGGCCGACGGCCGCGCTAACCTGATGACGATGGGTTTTCACATGATGATGCAGCACGAGCCTCCGCTCGTGGGTGTCGTCATCGGCCCGTGGGACTACAGTCATCGCGCGCTCATCGAGACGGGGGAGTGCGTGCTTGCGGTGCCCACCGTGGACCTGGCCGAGACGGTGGTCGACATTGGCAATTGTTCAGGTGAAGAGATCGACAAGTTCCAGCATTTCGGCCTGACGCCGCTGCCGGCGCAAACGGTGGAGGCACCATTGGTGCGCGAATGCTGGGCGAACCTGGAGTGCCGCATCGTCGATGACGGATGGTCGCGGCGCTACAACCTGTTCGTGCTGGAAGTCCAGCGTATCTGGATTGACAGCGCGCGTCGGGAAAAACGATTGATTCACCACCGGGGCGATGGCCGTTTCAGTGTGGGTGGAGACGTACTCGATCTGGGTGGCCGCATGGTGAAGTGGCGCGACCTGATGGATTGATACGGTCTGAAGCGTCGTCGGCAAAGGTTTATGCGTTGATGATATAAGGATTGCCGCATTAATCGCCGATTTCTAAATCATCCGTCATATCTCGGCGCAAGCTTCTCATAGCAATACAGACACTCAGATACAAGCACCTGAAAATGAAGAAATACGCCTTGAAGCAAGGGTTGATGTCCACGCTGGCTGCCGTTGCGCTGATTTCCGCCACCCACGCCGCTTCGGCAGTCGAACGCTGGCAAACTCTGCCGCCTACGCCGACGCCGCCTCACTATGACCACGCGTTCCATACGAAGCTCCGTGGTATCGAGCTTTACAACGCGGAGGTCGGACACGGCAGGCCGGTGGTCCTGCTTCATGGCGGCCTGGCCAATTCCGATTGGTGGGCTTTTCAGGTGAAAGCGCTACGCGTTAATCATCGCGTCATCGTGGTCGATTCGCGTGGCCATGGTCGTAGCACGCGTGATACGACGCCGTACAGTTATGACCTTATGGCTGACGACGTCATCGCGTTGATGGACAAACTCCAGATCAAGCGGGCCGACATCGTTGGCTGGAGCGACGGTGCAAATCAGGCGCTCGACATTGCCATGCGCCATCCGGATCGTGTGGGCAAGATTGTCGCGTTTGGCGCAAACACGAACACCGGTGGCTCGAGGCCGGACGTCGACAAGAACCCGAACTTCGGGGCGTTCGTCGATCGTGCGAGCAAGGAGTACGTGAAGCTTTCCCCGACGCCGAACCAATATCAGGACTTTCTCGCCCAGATCGGCAATATGTGGGAGAGTCAGCCCAATTGGACGGGCGACCAGCTCCGGACGATCAAGTCCGAGGTGCTGGTGATGGACGGCGATCATGACGAAGCCATCAAGCGCAGTCACACGGAATATATTGCCAATACGATTCCGCATGCGCGCCTGACGATCCTGCCCGATACGAGCCACTTCGCGTTTATCCAGGATCCGGAGGCGTTCAACCGGGCTATCGTGAACTTTCTCGACGATAAGCATTAAACCCGAGGGCTGGCGATCCGCACGCGGTTCGCGCGTTAGCGGGGCGCCAGCCTCCGTTCAGCGATCGCGGCGAGCATCGCGCGCTTCGCTTGCCTCCGGGGAGGGGCGGCGCATGGCCCATCCGTCCTTCCAGATTGGCAGCTTTATGGCTCCCCAGCCACACTCTCAAATCCCGTGTAATAAAAACTGGCCGATAAGCTGCGCTTCAAGCCCCGGACACGCTGCTACAGATGCGTCTTGGGTAAACACGCCGTTAGGTCACGAAGCCGAATAACGGAAGAACTCGATAAACACCCGCAGCGCGGGCCGCATTTGCCGTCGTGAGGGGTAGTAAAGATAAAACCCATCGAACGATGGGCACCAGTCTTTCATGACGGCGAGCAGGCAGCCTTCGCGCAGGTCTGCCGAAATGGTGTCCTCGAACAGGAACGCTAGCCCCAATCCGTCTAGCGCGGCCTGCCGGATCAGCGGTTGCTGGGGCAAGATGAGGTTCCCCTTCACCTCAACGCCGATCTTGCGCGTGGCGCGCTCCAGTTCCCACCGATAGACCAGACCGCTGTCGAACCGACGGCGGATGCAGTTATGCGCGGCAAGGTCTTGAGGATCTTTCGGCTTGGGATGACTGGAGAAATAGGCGGGAGAGCCGACGATGAGGCTGCGGTGTGGGGCGCTTACCCGCACGGCGATCATGTCCGCCTCCAGGCTTTCACCGAGCCGGATGCCGGCGTCGTAACCGCTCTCCACGATGTCTTCAAAAATGTCCGAAGCGCGGATGTCCAGTTCGATCTCGGGGTAGCGGGCGTTGAACGCGGGCAGGCGGCGCATGATGACGCAGTCAGCCGCCAGCAGCGGCATGGTAATGCGCAGCGGGCCGGCGGGGGCTGTGGCGCCTTCGATGACTTCCGCAAATCCCGTCTCGATTTCGGTCAGCGGGCCTGTGACGCGGGCAAGCAGCCGAGTTCCTTCTTCCGTGGGACGTGTCGAGCGCGTCGTGCGGGAGAGCAGGCGCAGGCCGATGCTGTCTTCCAGGGTCGATACGGCATGGCTGACCGCGGACGGCGCAATGCCGAGCCGATCTGCCGCGGCACGAAAACTGCCAGCCTCGGCCACGGTGACAAAAACCACGAGTTGAGAAAGCTGTGTTCGATCCATTGATCTAAATATTAGATCAAGCCGTTCATGTTTGCACGATTTATCTTCGCTATGTGCTTCTTTATCCTGCCGGATGTCTTGAACACATTTATTGAAAGGAACAAGTTATGAAGCAGCGCAAGCTCGGAAGCATCGAGGTTTCGGCGATCGGTCTGGGTTGTATGGGATTGAGTCAGTCTTACGGGGTGCAGGATGAGGCGGCATCAATCGAAACCCTGCATCGGGCGGTCGACCTGGGCGTGACGTTCTTCGATACCGCGGAAGTCTATGGACCGTTTCGCAATGAAGGTCTGTTGGGAACTGCATTGAAGGGCCTCCGGAACCAGGTGACGATCGCTACGAAATTCGGTTTTGTCTTCAACAGGGATCGCTCGGATTTCGGCGAAATCACCGGAACGGATGGCCGCCCGGAAAATGCGCGCGCGGTGGCCGAGGCGTCGTTGAAGCGACTGCAGACAGATGTCATTGATCTCTTCTATCTGCATCGCGTCGATCCTGCGGTGCCGGTCGAAGAGACTGTGGGCGCCATGGCCAATTTGGTGGCCGAAGGGAAAGTGCGCATGATCGGCCTGTCCGAGGTTTCGGTCGAGACGCTGCGCCGGGCGAACGCGGTGCATCCGATTGCGGCCGTGCAAAGCGAATATTCGTTGTGGACCCGCGATGTCGAGACGAACGGTGTTCTGGACGTTTGCCGTGAACTGGGCGTCACTTTTGTGCCATTCAGCCCATTGGGGCGTGGCTTTCTGACCGGCAAAGCCCCGAGCGGCAGCGCGCTGGATGCGAGCGACTACCGGCATAGTCTGCCGCGCTTTCAGGCAGAACATGCCGAGGCGAACCGGCGTCTGGTGTCGGTGATCGAGGACATCGCAACCGCCAGGGGCGCTAGCGCCGCACAGGTTGCCCTGGCTTGGGTACTTGCGCAGGGCAACCATATCGTGCCTATTCCGGGCGCCAAGCGCATTGCCAATCTCGCGCAAAATGCCGAGGCCACGGATTTGGTGCTGACAGACGATGAGCGGAAGAAGCTGGAGACGACGTTTTCACCCGAGAACATTTCGGGGGGGCGCTATCCCGCCGCGTTTGAATCGATGTCGCAAAAGTAGATGCGATAAGTGGACTGGCTCAGGCATGCCGCGCCAGTCCACGGGTCAAGGGACCCGTTCTTTTTTACGACTTCGACCAGATTGATGCAAACGTCTTCTGGACGAAGGCCGGGCGCTTCTTTTCCAGCAACGGCCCGATCCAGCGGAAAGCGCTCTTTTCTGGTCCACGCTGCGCGTATTGCTGACGGTCTCTGGATATTGACCGAATCGTCGTAGCACGCCACGTTCATATAGAGGGGGCCGTGACTGATGTCGTGAATCCTGGCGGTGGCGCGGCTGTGGGAACAGTTGCACGAGCTGCCGCTCGACAAGTTGCTGGATGACGGCATGGGCGTCTCGCTGGTGCTGTGGAAGCCGGTGATCGAGCAGCAACCGGGGTAGCAGCTTGCGGCCACGGTGCGCGGTGACGGGGTGTCGTGAGAAATAGGAAGGCAAAGGGGACTATCCGAACAGCAGCCTGGCCGAGCGTCTGCAGGCCGCACTGCCGCAAACGCGCGTCGTGAAATCGCTGAACACTATGCTCTTTACCGTCATGGCCGCGCCGCGGAGCCTGTCGAATTCGCCCACGGTTTTCGTCAGCGGCGACGATGCGGACGCCAAAGGCCAGGTGAAGGCGCTGCTGGCCGACCTGGGATGGCCTGCCGGGCAGGTGCTGGATCTGGGCGGCATCCAGTCCGCGCGTGCGACCGAGGCGATGATCCTGATGGTTCCGTACCTGATCGCAGCCCGAGGGTTCAAACCGTTTGCATTGACAGTGGCGTAAGCAGACGAGACATGCAGGTATCGATGAGGTTGCCCGAGTGCAGTCGCGTGAGTTCATCGTCATGAGCCGTCACTGAGCTACATCAGAACGATATCGTACTGCTCCTGGCTCAAATTCGATTCCACCTGCAACGACACCGGTTTGCCGATGAAATCGATCAGCATCGCCAGATGCTGCGACTCTTCTTCGAGAAACAGATCGATCACCTGTTGCGACGCGACCACGCGAAACTCACGTGGATTGAATTGCCGCGACTCGCGCAGAATCTCGCGCAGCACGTCGTAACACACCGTGCGCGCCGTTTTCACCTGCCCCTTGCCCTGGCAGACCGGACAGGGCTCGCACAGCACGTGCGCAAGCGACTCACGCGTGCGCTTGCGCGTCATCTCGACGAGCCCGAGTTGCGAGAATCCGTTGACGGTCACGCGCGTACGGTCGCGCGACAACGCCTTCTTCAGTTCGCCCAGCACCTGATCGCGGTGCTCGACGTTTTCCATATCGATGAAATCGATGATGATCACGCCGCCCAGATTGCGCAGCCGCAGTTGCCGCGCGATCGTATGCGCGGCTTCGAGATTGGTCTTGAAGATCGTGTCGTCGAAATTGCGCGCGCCGACATAACCGCCGGTATTCACGTCGATCGTCGTCATCGCTTCCGTCTGGTCGATCACGAGATAGCCGCCCGATTTCAGATCGACGCGACGCGATAGCGCGCGCTGAATCTCGGTCTCGATGTTGTACAGATCGAAAAGCGGCCGCTCGCCGGTGTAGTGATGCAGCTTCGACGAAACGGCTGGCGTGAATTCCGCCGCGAAATCGGCGAGCATCTGAAATGTCTCGCGCGAATCGACCTGGATGCGCGAGGTTTCATCGTTGACGAAATCGCGCAGCACGCGCTGCGCGAGATTCAGATCCTGGTAGAGCAGGCTGGTGGGCGGCATGCGCTGCCCCAGCGACAGGATCGTTGCCCACGTCTTGCGCAGATACGCGACATCGGCGGCGAGTTCTTCGCTGGTTGCGTCTTCGGCGATCGTGCGCACGATGTAGCCGCCTTTTTCGTCGGCGGGCAGCACCGCGGTCAGACGCGCGCGCACGGCCTCGCGCTCCGCTTCGCTTTCGATCTTCTGCGAGATGCCGATATGCGGCTCCTGCGGCAGATACACGAGCGTGCGCCCGGCGATGCTCACCTGCGTGGACAGCCGCGCGCCCTTCGTGCCGATCGGATCCTTGACGACCTGCACCATCAGTGTCTGACCTTCGAAGACGATCTTTTCGATCGGCTGATGCTGCGCCTGATGCGGTGCTTCGCCGGCAATACGCGGATGCCAGATATCGGCGACATGCAGGAACGCCGCGCGTTCGAGACCGATGTCGATGAACGCGGATTGCATGCCCGGCAGCACCCGCACGACCTTGCCGAGATATACATTGCCGACGCGTCCGCGCGACAGCGTTCGTTCGACGTGAAGCTCCTGGACGGCGCCCTGCTGAACGAGCGCGACGCGCGTTTCCTGCGGCGTGACATTGATCAGGATTTCTTCGTTCATGGTGTTGTTCTAGAAGTCGATGCGCGCTGCGCGCAGGAGAGCAGCGGTTTCAAAAAGCGGCAAACCCATGATACCCGAATAGGACCCGTCGATATGCTCGATAAACTCCGCCGCGCGCCCCTGCACGCCATAGGCGCCCGCCTTGCCGAGCGGTTCGCCGCTGGCCGCATAGCGGCGCAGCGCGTCTGCGTGCACCGCAGCAAAACTCACCTTCGATACCGATAGCGCCGCGGGCAGCAACGCGCCGCCGGCGTCGATCACCGCGACGGCGGTCAGCACGTCGTGCGTGCGGCCCGCGAGGCGGGTCAGCATCGCGACGGCGTCGCCGGCATCGACGGGCTTGCCGAGAATCGCGTCGTCGATCGTGACGGTGGTATCCGCAACGAGAATCGGCCGCGCCGCGTGGCCGCCGGCGACGAGCCGCGCGCGCGCCGCATGCGCTTTCGCGATGCACACGCGCTGCACGTAATCGCGCGCGGTTTCGCCCGGCAGTTCGGCTTCGAGCGCTTCGGCGTCTTCATCGGGGCGCGGCAACAGCAGCTCGAAACGCACGCCGAGCTGTTGCAGCAGTTCCTGACGGCGCGGACTTTGCGACGCGAGGTAGACGAACGGATGCGGCGAAGCGGAGGACGTGGGCATGAATGGAGTCTCGGTGGAGCGGATGCGGATGGTGTGACGGCGGAGGGTGCGATTGGCGGCGCGTGAATCTGGCCGAGCAGCGCAAGTGAGCTGAGCGAGTGAGTTGAGCAAGTGAGCTGAACGAGCGGTGCAAGGCTCATTTCGTGAACCGATCGACGTGGCCTGGCAAATCATGTGGCAAACCACATAGCGAAGCACAGCGTTGATGCGCTGCGCGTGCGCGCAGATCGTTGCATGAAACGACGCGCGGCGCAAATACGCACATGCACCGATCCACGCGGGCTGGCGGCGCGGTGCGGCCCGCTACCGGTAGATTCAGGTGCGTCGATCGGAGAGCGCAATGAAGAGCGGCAAGCGGGCCGCGCGGGCGGTCTGCAATCCGCGTCGGCGATGCGGGTCCCCGATGCGACCTGCATCGCTTACGCGTGCTTCGCGCACTCACGCGCGGTGATACGGGTGATTTTGCGTAATGGTCCACGCGCGATAAAGCTGCTCGGCGAGCAGCACGCGCACCATCGCGTGCGGCAACGTGAGGCTCGACAGACGCAGCAGCATATCGGCACGCGCCTTCAGCGCCGGATCGAGCCCGTCCGCCCCGCCGATCAGAAACGCGACGTCGCGGCCGTCCTGCTGCCAGCCCGGCAGCGCGCCCGCGAGTTGCATCGTGGTCCAGTCCTTGCCGCGTTCGTCGAGCGCGACGATGCGCGCGTTCTTCGGCAGCGCGGCCTCGATCTTCTGCCGCTCGGCGGCCATCACGCTTTCGGCCGACCGTCCCGACGAACGCTGCTCGGGTTTGAGTTCGCGCAACTCGATGCGCAGCTCGGGCGGCATGCGCTTCGCGTATTCGTCGAAGCCGGCCGCGATCCAGTCGGGCATCTTGTGACCGACGGCGAAGATATGCAGTTTCATCGCGAAAAAAGGCGCGGCGCGCTGCGCTTACTTGCGGCGAGCAGCCGTTTTGCGCGCGGGCTTCGCGGCCGGCGCTTCGTCGTCGTCTTCATCGTCGGCGTCGCTCGCGTGGGCGCCGCCGAACGGATTCGGCGTCGACAGCTTGATGCGCACCGGCTTGTCGCCCCAGATCTCTTCGAGGTTGTAGTACTGGCGCAGCGCCGGCTGCAGGATGTGGACGATCGCGTCGCCGCAATCGACCAGCACCCATTCGCCGATATCTTCGCCCTCGGTGCTGACGATCTCGCCGCCGGCTTCCTTCACGCCTTCGCGTACGCTCGACGCGAGCGCCTTGGTTTGCCGGTTCGAGGTGCCGCTCGCGACGATCACGCGATCGAACAGCGAGGTCAGATGGGTGGTGTTGAACACCCTGATGTCTTGCGCCTTGACGTCTTCGAGAGCGTCGACGATCACGCGCTGCAGTTTGCGAATATCCATGAAGTTACCGGTGGTACAGATGATGTTGAAGAATATAGTCCCACACCGCGGCGGGGACGTGGCTTGCGGCCTGATCCTGCGTTTCGCCGCCGGCGAGTGCGAGCCGCTGGCTGACCTGCTCGCGCAGATGCGCGCGAATGTCGGTGGCCGATACGTTGAACGCGAGCGTCGTGTCGATCAACAGATGACCGCAGGGTGTCGCCTGCAGCACGTCGGCCTCGGCGCGGCGCGCGGCGATTTCCCGCGCGAGCGCGGGCGGTATCGACGCGAGGTCGAAACCGGGCCGCGTGGCCACGCCGATGTGCGCGAGTTCGAACAGGCGCCGCCAGTCGCGCCACGTGTCGAGATGCACCAGCTGATCCGCGCCGATCAGCAACGTGATCGACGCATCGGCGCCTTCGCGTTCGCGCCAGCGCTGCAGCGTCTCGACCGTATAGGTGGGGCCGTCGTGTTCGATTTCGTCGGTCGCGACGCGCACGGTCGCGCCCGGCAGCGTGAGCGAGCCGGCGGCCGCGCGCGTCATTGCGAGCCGATGCCCGGCCGGCGACACGTCCGCTTTCTGCCACGGCTGACCGGCCGGCAGCAGCACCAGTTCGGTCAGCCGCAACACGTCGGCGAAACGCCGCGCGAGCGCGAGGTGGCCGTCGTGGATCGGGTCGAAAGTGCCGCCCAGCAGACCGATCCGGCGGGGCAGGGCGACAGGGTGAGCGTTCGGCTTCAGGTGAGGATCCTTTGTCGTGACCGTGGGTAATGCGGTGCGGCGCTTGCGCGTCACACCCATTCGCGCGGTACGAGAAAATCGCTGTACAAACGCGCTTCCGGCGTGCCCGGCTCGGGCTGCCAGTTGTAGCGCCAGTTCACCACCGGCGGCATCGACATCAGGATCGATTCGGTGCGTCCGCCGCTTTGCAGCCCAAATAGTGTGCCACGGTCGAAGACCAGATTGAACTCGACGTAGCGGCCGCGCCGGTACGCCTGGAATTCGCGCTCGGCGTCGCCGTACGGCGTATCGCGGCGCCGCTCGATGATCGGCAGATAGGCGTTCAGAAAACCGTCGCCGACGCTTTTGAGCATCGCGAACGATTGCTCGAAGCCCGGCCCCGAGAAATCGTCGAAGAAAATGCCGCCGATGCCGCGAGCTTCGTTGCGGTGCTTCAAAAAGAAGTATTCGTCGCACCAGCGCTTGAAGCGCGGGTACAGGTCCGCGCCGTGCGGATCGAGCGCGTCGCGGCACACGCGATGGAAATGCCGTGCGTCTTCTTCGTAGCCGTAGTAAGGCGTCAGGTCCATGCCGCCGCCGAACCAGAACACCGGTTCTTCGCCCGGCTTCGTCGCGATCAGCAGACGCACGTTCATGTGCACGGTCGGGCAGTGCGGATTGTGCGGATGCAGCACGAGCGACACGCCCATCGCCTCGAAGCCGCGGCCCGCCAGTTGCGGCCGCGCGGCGCTTGCCGAGCCCGGCAGCGCGTCGCCCGCGACGTCCGAGAAGCCGATGCCGGCGCGCTCGAAGAACTGGCCGCCTTCGAGGATCCGCGTGACGCCGCCGCCGCGCAGTTTTTCGCCCGGCGCGCGTTGCCACGCGTCGGTCGCGAACGGCGTGCCGTCGAACGCGCCGAGCGTGTCCGCGATTTTCGATTGCAGGCCTTGCAGCCAGCTGCGCACGGCCTGTGCGTCGTAGCTCGAATTGCTCATGAATGCGGATGCTGAGGGCGGCACGCTGGTCGTGCCGCGGGGTTCTTCGAAAGAGCGCCGGCCCGGCTCGCGCCCGTCGGTTAGCTGGCCTTGGGCCGGCCTTCCGGCCTTGTGGATTTCGAGCTCGCGCGCGATGCCGACGCACCGGACTTCAGGTTGCCGGACGGCCATGCATGCCCGCTTTGCCGGGCCGCCGCGACGAGCGCTAAAAACAGTGTAGCGCCGGCAGTTTAGCCCAGCGCGGTGGGCGATCCCGCGCGGCTAGCCCCGCACCGTATAGCGGCGGGCGGCGGGCGGGGGCCGCGCAGGTGCTCAGTGCTTGCCGTCGTGCTTGCGATTCAGCGCGCGATAGCCGATGTCGCGGCGATACTGCATGCCGTCGAACGCGATCTGGTTGATCGCTTCGTAGGCGGCCGTCTGCGCGGAGCGCACCGAATCCGCGAGACCGACGACGCATAGCACGCGGCCGCCGGACGTGACCAGCTTGCCGTCGGTCAGCGTGGTGCCGGCATGGAACGTGATCGCATCCGCGGTTTCCGCGGGGATGCCGTTGATGCGGTCGCCCTTTCTGGGCGTATCCGGATAATTGTGCGCGGCGAGCACGACGCCGAGCGCGGTGCGGCGATCCCATTCGAGCTCGACGGTATCGAGCGTGCCGGCGATCGCCTGTTCGACCACCTTCGAATAATCGCCCTTCAGACGCGCCATGATCGGCTGCGTTTCGGGGTCGCCCATCCGGCAGTTGAATTCGAGCGTCTTCGGGTTGCCTTGCGCGTCGATCATCAGACCCGCGTACAGGAAGCCGGTATAGCGGATGCCTTCCTTTTCCATCCCGCGCACGGTCGGCAGAATGATCTCGCGCATCACGCGCGCATGCAGTTGCGGCGTGACGATCGGCGCGGGCGAGTAGGCGCCCATGCCGCCGGTGTTCGGGCCCTGGTCGCCGTCGAGCAGACGCTTGTGATCCTGGCTCGACGCGAGCGGCAGCACGTGCTTGCCGTCGACCATCACGATGAAGCTCGCTTCTTCGCCGGCGAGGAATTCCTCGATCACGACGCGCGCGCCGGCATCGCCGAGCTTGTTGTCCGACAGCATCATGTCGACCGCGGCGTGCGCTTCCTCCAGCGTTTGTGCGACCACCACGCCCTTGCCGGCCGCGAGGCCGTCGGCCTTGATCACGATCGGCGCGCCCCTGGCGTCCAGATACGCGTGCGCGGCGGCGACGTCGGCGAAAGTTTCGTATTCGGCGGTCGGGATGCCGTGGCGCTTCATGAACGCCTTCGCGAAGTCCTTCGAGCTTTCGAGCTGGGCGGCTTCCCTGGTCGGCCCGAAAATCTTCAGCCCGCGCGAGCGGAACAGGTTGACGATGCCGGCCGCGAGCGGCGCTTCCGGCCCGACCAGCGTGAAGGCGATCTGTTCTTTTTCGACGAAATCCGCGAGCGCGGCCGGCTCGGTGATGTCGAGGTTGCGCAGACGCTCGTCCTGAGCGGTGCCGCCGTTGCCCGGCGCGACGTAGACGAGCTGGACCCGCGGCGATTGCGCGAGCTTCCATGCGAGCGCATGTTCGCGACCGCCGGAACCGACGACGAGTAACTTCATGTGAATCCCCGAGACTTGAAAACCATAAACGGCCGAGCGAAGCGCTCAGCCGTGCAATAAACCATCGACGGCAGCGACAAACGACATCCGAAGCCCGGCGCCCGCGTGGCGCGCACCTTGCGCTTCGCGCGCTGCCGGCGCCCGCTCACTCTTCGGCGATCGACGCGTTTGTATAGACTTCCTGCACGTCGTCCAGATTTTCCAGCGCGTCGAGCAGCTTCTGCATCTTTAGCGCGTCGTCGCCGGTGAATTCGACTTCGGTCTGCGGCTTCATCGTGACTTCGGCCAGTTCGGCCTTGAAGCCAGCCGCTTCCAGCGCAGCCTTCACCTTCGAAAAATCGTTCGGCGGGCACAGCACTTCGATGCTGCCGTCCTCGTTCGTGACGACGTCGTCGGCGCCGGCTTCGAGCGCGGCTTCCATCAGCGTGTCTTCGGCGGTGCCGGGGGCGAACAGGAACTGGCCGACGTGATCGAACATGAACGACACCGAGCCGTCGGTGCCCATGTTGCCGCCATTCTTCGAGAAGGCGTGACGCACTTCCGCGACCGTACGGGTGCGGTTGTCGGTCATCGTGTCGACGATCACCGCCGCGCCGCCGATGCCGTAGCCTTCGTAGCGGATTTCCTCGTAGTTCGCGCCGTCCGCGCCGCCGACACCGCGCTGGATCGCGCGGTTGATGTTGTCTTTCGGCATGTTGGCGTCGTACGCCTTGTCGACCGCGAGCCGCAGACGCGGGTTCGAGTCGATTTCGCCGCCGCCCAGCCGCGCCGCGACCTGAATTTCCTTGATGAGCCGCGTCCAGACCTTGCCACGCTTGGCGTCGGCCGCTGCTTTCTTATGCTTGATGTTGGCCCATTTCGAATGACCCGCCATACTTTTCTCCGTCGCGCGCGCCAGCGGGGCGCACGCATAGTGCAATTGTCGTTGCGAACCCGGGCGCTTCGCGCGCCTCGATGTCAAACCCGATGCCAGACCGTTCGGCGCCGGCTTGCCGGTGTCCGAGCCATACGCCGGCAGGTGCTGGCAGTGTCGCGGCAGTGGCCGTTGCCGTGCGCCGTTGCCGTACCTCGCCGCAGTCCGCGCGCGGCCAGTTCGTTCGTGCCGGGCGCCTTCAGCCTGGTTCCGCGCATCCGCGCTCATGGCCGTCCGCATTGGCCCACGTTCGCCATGATCCGTTGCGCGCCAGTTGAATTCCGCCTGGTTCGGCAAGCAAGGCCAAGGCGCGGCGCGATTGGGCGGTGTAGCGGCCATGCGGCTAAACGCGGCGCCGACCGGGCAGACGCCGCATTAGCGCGCTGCGCCAGTCGCTGCAGAAGGCCGGCGTTGCCGCGTTCGCGCAGGCGGGATTGCAGGCCGGGCCGTGGGTCGAGCGGATTCGAATTTTATCATGCCGCGACGGTGCGGCAGAGGGGGCTGTCGCGCGAAAGCCGGGGAAAATGCGATGAAAATCAAGCGGAAATCGAATCGCGGTGGCACTAAAACGTCATGCGAACGGGGCGGCGCAGTACAAAGCGCCGCCGCGCTCGCCGGCTACCTCAGTTCTTGGTGCCGAACAACCGGTCGCCGGCATCGCCGAGGCCCGGCACGATGTAAGCGTGCTCGTTCAGCTTCGAATCGAGCGACGCGACGTACAGCTTGACGTCGGGGTGCGCGTCCTGGAACACCTGCACGCCTTCGGGCGCGGCGACCAGCGCGAGGAACATGATGTTTTCGCCGGCCACGTTGCGGCGCTTGAGTACGTCGACCGCGTGCACGGCCGAGTAGCCGGTCGCAACCATCGGATCGCACAGAATGAACACGCGGTCTTCCAGATCCGGCAGCCGTACCAGGTATTCGACCGGGCGATGATCCTCCGCGCGGTACACGCCGATGTGGCCGACGCGCGCCGACGGCACCAGCTCCAGCAGCCCGTCCGACATGCCGACGCCCGCGCGCAGCACCGGCACGATCGCGAGCTTCTTGCCGGCGATCACCGGCGCGTCGATTTCCATCAGCGGCGTGTTGATGCGCCGGGTCGTCATCGGCAGATTGCGGGTGATTTCGTAGCCCATCAGCAGCGTGATTTCGCGCAGCAGGTCGCGGAACGTGCGCGTCGACGTGTCCCGGTCGCGCATGTGCGACAGCTTGTGCTGGATCAGCGGGTGATCGAGGATGAAAAGATTGGGGAAACGGCTGTCCTGGGTCATGGCGGGCTCGCGCGTGGCGGCAAGGTGGATCGGTTCGGCGCGCCGCATCGGCCGCGCGGTCCACGTGCGGCGGACGAACGGGTAGGCGGGCGCGCCATCGCGCAAGTTTACCGAAAGAGTGGCACCGGACGATACCGGAGATTGCAGCGCCGCGGCACAGTCCGGCACCGATTCTTCTAGAATCGGGGGAAACTTCGCAACGCCCGCGCGCGCCGTCGCCGGGACCCCGACACGAGGACACACGGATGGACATGGGAATCGCAGGACGTACCGCGCTGGTTTGCGCGGCGAGCAAGGGGCTGGGACGCGGCTGCGCGGAAGCGCTCGCTGCCGAGGGCGTCAATCTGACGATCGTCGCGCGCACCGCTGAAACGCTCGAGGCGACCGCCGCGGAAATCCGCAAGCAAAGCGGCGTCGAAGTGAAAACGGTGGCCTGCGACATCACCACCCCCGAAGGCCGCACCGCCGCGCTCGCCGCCTGCCCGCAGCCGGACATCCTCGTGAACAATGCGGGCGGCCCGCCGCCGGGCGACTTTCGCAATTTCACGCACGACGACTGGATCCGCGCGCTGGAGAGCAACATGCTGACGCCGATCGAGCTGATCCGTCAGACCATCGATTCGATGAGCGCGCGCGGCTACGGGCGCATCGTCAATATCACCAGCTCGGCGGTGAAGGCGCCGATCGACGTGCTGGGGCTGTCGAACGGCGCGCGCTCGGGGCTGACCGGCTTCGTCGCGGGCCTCGCGCGCAAGGTCGCGCCGAGCGGCGTAACGATCAACAACCTGCTGCCGGGGCTGTTCGACACCGACCGCATCGCGGTCACGTTCGAGGCGCAGGCAAAGACGCACAATATTTCCATCGACGAAGCGCGCAAACAGCGGATGAAGACGATCCCGGCCGGCCGCTTCGGCAATCGCGACGAATTCGGCCGCGCCTGCGCGTTTCTGTGCAGCGTGCACGCGGGCTATATCACCGGACAGAACTGGCTGATCGACGGCGGCGCATATCCGGGCACGTATTGACGTGGCCCGGACGTGGCCCGGATGAGGCCTGGATGAGGCCCGGGCGGACCCGGCAGGCGCGTCCTCGAACGGCCCGCGCACAACAGTTCCACTACAACAACGACAATCACAACGGTTTGAGGAGTCTTACGTCATGAGCACCCGCATTGCGCTGATCGCGCACGATCACAAGAAGGACGACATCGTCAGACTGGCCGGCGAGTACGTCGCTACGCTCGCGCGCTGCGAGATCGTCGCGACCGGCACGACCGGCGGCCGCATCAGCGACGCGCATGGGCTGAAAGTCGAGCGCATGCTGTCCGGTCCGCATGGCGGCGATCTGCAGATCGGCGCGCAGCTCGCGGAAGGGCGGGTGGACATGGTGATTTTCCTGCGCGACCCGATGACGCCGCAGCCGCACGAACCGGATATCAACGCGTTGGTGCGGGCCTGCGACGTGCACAACATTCCGTGTGCGACGAACATCTCGACCGCGCGCATGGTGCTCGACGTGTTGACGCTGCGTCTGAGCGGCCAGGCCTGAACGCGCGCGCCAGCTTCGTTACATCCAGACTGATCAAGGAGACATTGATGGCCAAGGCAATCCGATTCGATAAAACCGGCGGCCCGGAAGTGATGAAATGGGTCGACGTGGAAGTGGGCGAGCCCGGCGCGGGCGAGATCCGTATCCGTCAGACGGCGGTCGGTCTTAACTATATCGACGTGTATTTCCGCACCGGTCTGTATCCGCTGCCGTTGCCGGGCGGGCTCGGCATGGAGGCGGCCGGCGAGGTGGTCGCGCTCGGCGCGGGCGTCACGGATCTGCAGGCCGGCGATCGCGTTGCCTATGTCGCGCGGCCGCCCGGTGCGTATGCGCAGGAGCGTGTGCTGCCGGCCGCGCAGGTCGTGAAGCTGCCCGCCGGCATCAGCGACGAACAGGCCGCGTCGGTGATGCTGCAGGGGCTGACCGCGCAATACCTGCTGCGCCGCACGTACAAGGTCAAGGCCGGCGACACGATCCTGATTCAGGCCGCGGCGGGCGGCGTCGGTTTGCTGGTGTGCCAGTGGGCGAAGGCGCTCGGCGCGACCGTGATCGGCACGGTCGGCTCGGACGAAAAAGCCGAAATCGCGACAGCGCACGGCTGCGACCACGCGATCGTCTACACGCGCGAAAACTTCACGAAACGCGTGCGCGAAATCACCAACGGCGCGGGCGTGCCGGTCGTCTACGATTCGATCGGCAAGGACACATTCGAGAAATCGCTCGACTGTCTCGCGCCGCTGGGTCTGTTCGTGAGCTTCGGCAATGCATCGGGTCCGTTGCCGCCGATCGATTCGTCCGAATTCGCGGGCCGCGGTTCGCTGTTCTTCACGCGCCCGACGCTGTTCTCGTATATGGCTAAACGCGGCGATTACGAAGCGATGTCCGCGGAGCTGTTCGACGTGCTGACTTCGGGCAAGGTCAAGACGAGCATCAATCAGCGCTATGCGCTGCCGGACGTCGGCCAGGCGCATGCGGATCTCGAAGGGCGTCGCACGACGGGCTCGACGATTCTGCTGCCGTAAACACGCGAGCAAAGACCGGCGCGGCGGCACGCGCGCAAAAGCTTCCCGCACCTCCGAAGGGCCGCGCCATCGCAAGATCGCGCGGCCCTGTCCGTTTACACGATTTTTACGCGCACTCCACCATCTTTGACCAGGCCTTTAGACCGATCGGCATACCGTTGCACCTATCCAGAATCCGTGAATGGAGAACAAAAATGGATGTGCTGTATGTCGGGGGCCTGGTGCTGTTCGCCGTGCTGACCTTCGGATTGATTGGCGGCTGCGAGAAGCTGATGCAGTTCCGCCGCGGGCAGGGAGCGCGATCATGAACTGGATGATGTGGCTCGCCGGTGCGTCCACCGCGCTGCTGTTTATGTATCTCGTGTATGCGCTGCTGCGCGCGGAGGACATTGAATGAATGCGAACAATGTCCTGCAGGCAGGCATCTTTATCGTCGTACTGCTGGCCGCCGCGGCGCCGGTGGCCCGCTATATCGGCGCGGTGATGGACGGCAGCTCGCGCGTGGTGCGCGGGTTCGCGCCGCTCGAGCGCTTGCTGTATCGCGTCGCGGGTGTCGATTCGTCGGTGGAAATGAGCTGGAAGCACTACGCGATCGCGACGATCGCGTTCAACGTGCTGGGCGTGCTGTTCCTGTACGTGCTGTTGCGCGTGCAGGGCTGGCTGCCGGGCAATCCGCAGCAGTTCGGCCCGATGACCGTCGATGGCGCATTCAACACGGCGGTCAGCTTCGTCGCCAATACGAACTGGCAGGACTACACGCCGGAGCAGACCGTCAGCTATCTGACGCAGATGCTCGGGCTGACCGTGCAGAACTTCCTGTCGGCGGCAACCGGCATCGTCGTCGTGATGGCGCTGATTCGCGGCTTCGCGCGTCATACCGCGCAGACCATCGGCAACTTCTGGGTCGATATCACGCGCGTGACGATGTACGTGCTGATTCCGATGTCGATGATCGTCGCGGCGTTGCTGATGAGCCAGGGCGTGATCCAGAACTTCAAGGCGTATCAGGACGTGCCGACGCTGCAGACCACCACCTACGCGGCGCCGAAGCTCGACGCGCAAGGCAATCCGGTCAAGGACGCGAAGGGCAATCCGGTCACCGTCGATACGCCGGTGAAGACGCAGACCATCGCCATGGGCCCGGTCGCGTCGCAGGAAGCGATCAAGATGCTCGGCACCAACGGTGGCGGTTTCTTCAACGGCAACTCCGCGCATCCGTACGAAAACCCGACGCCGTTCTCGAACATGATCGAGATGTTCTCGATCCTGATCATCCCGGCGGCGCTCGCGCTCGTGTTCGGACGCGTGATCGGCGATCGCCGCCAGGGCGTGGCCGTGCTCGCGGCGATGACGATTGCATTCGGCGTGTGCGTATTCGGCGAAATCACGGCCGAGCAGGGCGGCAATCCGGCGTTCACCGCGCTCGATGTCGATCAGTCGGCGAGTGCGCGGCAAGCGGGCGGCAACGAGGAAGGCAAGGAAACGCGCTTCGGCATTGCGCAGTCGGGAATCTTCACGGTCGTGACGACCGCGGCTTCGTGCGGTGCGGTGGCGAACACGCACGATTCGCTCACGCCGATCGGCGGTCTCTATCCGATGCTGCTGATGCAGCTCGGCGAGGTGATCTTCGGTGGGGTCGGCTCGGGTCTCTACGGGATGCTCGTGTTCGCGCTGCTCGCGGTGTTCGTCGCGGGTCTGATGATCGGCCGCACGCCCGAGTACGTCGGCAAGAAGATCGAGGCGTACGAGATGAAGATGGTGTCGATCGTCGTGCTGCTCACGCCGCTGCTGGTGCTGGTCGGCACGTCGATCGCGGTCCTCTCGGACGCGGGCAAGGCCGGCATCCTGAACCCGGGCGCGCATGGCTTCTCCGAAATCCTCTACGCGTTCAGTTCGGCCGCGAACAACAACGGCAGCGCGTTCGCGGGTCTGACGGTGAGCACGCCGTTCTACAACTGGCTGACGGGCATCGCGATGTGGTTCGGCCGCTTCGGCACGATCGTGCCGGTGCTGGCGATCGCCGGCTCGCTCGCCGCGAAGAAGCGCATCGGCGCGACCGGCGGCACGTTGCCGACGCATGGGCCGCTGTTCGTCGTGCTGCTGCTCGGCACGGTGCTGCTGGTCGGTGCGCTGACGTATGTGCCGGCGCTTGCGCTCGGTCCCGGCGTCGAGCATCTGATCATGATGGGCGCGCATTGACGCGGCCCGTTCGAACCAGCGGCCGGGCCGGTCAGAAGCAGCCCGGATGCGCGGGTGAAAAAGCGCGCGCCGGCGGATGCCGGACGAGCCCGAGCGATACCGCGGCGCGCGCACAGGGATATTCGAGGATTCAATGACTGAACATAACGCTACGAGGTCCATGTTCGATCCGGCGCTGGTGCGCCCGGCGATCGTGGACTCCTTCAAAAAGCTGACGCCGCGCACGCAATTCCGCAATCCGGTGATGTTCTGCGTGTACGTGGGCAGCATTCTGACCACGATTCTGTGGATCGCCGCGCTCGGCGGCCAGGCCGAGGCGCCCGCGGGCTTCATTCTCGCGGTCACGCTATGGCTGTGGTTCACGGTGCTGTTCGCGAACTTCGCGGAAGCGCTCGCCGAGGGCCGCTCGAAGGCTCAGGCCGCGTCGCTGCGCAGCGCGAAGAAAGACGTGATGGCCAAGAAGCTCAACGAGCCGCATCCGAAGTCGCCGATCCGCATCATGACGGCGTCCGATCTGCGCCGCGGCGACGTCGTGCTGGTCGAGACCGGCGACGTGATTCCGGCCGACGGCGAAGTGATCGACGGTGTCGCGTCGGTCGACGAATCGGCGATCACCGGTGAATCCGCGCCGGTGATCCGCGAGTCGGGCGGCGACTTTTCGTCGGTGACCGGCGGCACGCGCGTGCTGTCGGACTGGATCGTCGTGCGCGTCACGGCGAATCCGGGCGAGGCGTTTCTCGACCGCATGATCGCGATGGTCGAAGGCGCGAAGCGTCAGAAGACGCCGAACGAAATCGCGCTGACCATTCTGCTGGTCGCGCTGACGATCGTGATGCTGCTTGCCACCGCAACGCTGCTGCCGTTTTCGATGTTTTCGGTCGAAGCCGCTCACCTGGCAAATTCGGCGGGACACGTGGTGACGATCACCGCGCTCGTCGCGCTGCTCGTGTGTCTGATTCCGACCACGATCGGCGGCCTGCTGTCGGCGATCGGCGTGGCCGGCATGAGCCGCATGATGCAGGCGAACGTGATCGCGACGTCGGGCCGCGCGGTCGAAGCGGCCGGCGACGTCGACGTGCTGCTGCTCGACAAGACCGGCACGATCACGCTCGGCAACCGCCAGGCATCGCAGTTTCTGCCGGCGCCGGGTCTGACCGAGGAAGTGCTGGCCGATGCCGCGCAACTGTCGTCGCTCGCCGACGAAACGCCGGAAGGCCGCAGTATCGTCGTACTGGCGAAGCAGCGCTTCAATATCCGCCAGCGCGACATGTCGTCGCTGCATGCGGTGTTTCTCGCGTTCAGCGCGCAAACGCGGATGAGCGGCGTCGATCTGTCGCCCCAGGGGACTTCCGCCGCGGCGCCCGGCCGCGAAATCCGCAAGGGCGCGGCCGATACGGTCAAGCACTACGTCGAAACGAATGGCGGGCGCTTCCCGAACGAAGTCAACAATGCGGTCGCCGAAGTCGCGCGGCGCGGCAGCACGCCGCTGGTGGTCGCCGAAAAGGGCGAGCACGGTGCGCGCGTGCTCGGCGTGATCGAGCTGAAGGACGTGGTGAAGGGCGGCATCAAGGAGCGTTTCGCCGAGCTGCGCAAGATGGGGATCAAGACCGTGATGGTGACGGGCGATAACCGCCTGACCGCGGCGGCGATCGCGGCCGAAGCGGGCGTCGACGATTTCCTCGCCGAAGCGACGCCGGAAACCAAGCTCGCGACGATTCGCGCGCACCAGGCCGAAGGGCGTCTGGTCGCGATGACCGGCGACGGCACCAACGACGCGCCCGCGCTCGCGCAGGCCGACGTCGCGGTCGCGATGAACACCGGCACGCAAGCGGCGAAAGAGGCCGGCAACATGGTCGACCTCGATTCGAATCCGACCAAGCTGATCGAGATCGTCGAGATCGGCAAGCAGATGCTGATGACGCGCGGCTCGCTGACCACGTTCTCGATCGCCAACGACGTCGCCAAATACTTCGCGATCATTCCGGCCGCGTTCGCATCGACGTATCCGGCATTGAATGCGCTGAACGTGATGCATCTGGCCACACCGACGTCCGCGATCATGTCGGCGGTGATTTTCAACGCGCTGATCATCGTGCTGCTGATTCCGCTGGCGTTGAAGGGCGTGCGTTATCGCGCGCTGGGCGCTGCGATCCTGTTGCGCCGCAATCTGCTGGTGTATGGGCTCGGCGGGATCATCGTGCCGTTCATCGGCATCAAGCTAATCGATATGGTGCTCGCCGCGTTCGGCTGGGTTTGACCGTCATAAGCCGACGCGCATGCAGGCAACGCAAAGGAATAACCGAGGGATTCACCCATCATGAAAAATCTGTTTCGTCCGCTGATCGTGATCTTCGTGGTGCTCACCGCGATCACCGGGCTTGCATACCCGGCCGTGATGACCGCGTTCGGTCAGGCGGCCTTCCACGATAAGGCCAACGGCAGCCTGATCGAGCAGAACGGCAAGCTGGCCGGCTCGCAACTGATCGGCCAGCAGTTCGACGCGCCGCAGTACTTCTGGGGCCGGCTGTCGGCGACGAGCCCGATGCCGTACAACGCGCAGGGCTCGGGCGGCTCGAACCTCGGGCCGAACAACCCGGCGTTGCTCGATGCGATCAAGGGCCGTCTCGACGCGCTGAAGGCGGCGGGCACCGATATGTCGAAGCCGGTGCCGGTCGACCTGGTCACGTCGTCGGGCAGCGGTCTCGATCCGGAGATCAGCCCGGCCGCGGCCGCCTATCAGATCGAACGCGTCGCGAAGGCGCGCAACCTCGCCGTGAACGACGTGCAGGCGCTGGTCGAGCGCTATACGGCCGGCCGCCAGTTCGGCGTGTTCGGCGAGCCGCGCGTGAACGTGCTGAAGCTGAATCTCGCGCTGGACGAGATGAAGCGCGGTTGATCCGACGACGCTCGAGCCGTGTGGCGCGCATCGTCTGCGAAGACGACGCGCGCCATCGTCGCGACTCGTGGAAAACCATCGGCAACACGCGTGAAAAAGCGATTCGAAAAGAGCGGCGTCCGCGTGGCGCCGCATTGCCATTTGCGGGCCGGCGTGCGCCGTGCCACCATGCAGACACCGCCGTTCGCACGTTGATGAAAAGCACTGAGCATGAACCGCCCCGACCCTGACGAATTGCTCGACAAGCTGCAGCGCGACGAAGAAAAACGCCAGCGCGGCCGGCTGAAAATTTTCTTCGGCGCGTCGGCGGGGGTCGGCAAGACTTACGCGATGCTGCAGGCCGCGCGACGCCGCAGGGACGAGGGTGTCGACGTGGTGATCGGTATCGCCGAAACGCATGGGCGCGGCGAAACCGCCGCGCTGCTCGGCGGGCTCGACGTGCTGCCGCTCGCGCATATCGAGTATCGCGGCCGCAAGCTCGGCGAATTCGATCTCGACGCCGCGCTCGCGCGCAAGCCGCAACTGATTCTGGTCGACGAACTCGCGCATTCGAACGTGCAGGGCGCGCGCCATCTGAAGCGCTGGCAGGACGTGTACGAACTGCTCGACGCCGGCATCGACGTCTATACGACGGTCAACGTGCAGCACCTCGAAAGCCTCAACGACGTGGTCGGTCAGATCACCGGTATCCGCGTGTGGGAGACCGTGCCCGACCGCGTGTTCGATCACGCCGACGAAGTCACGCTGGTCGACCTGCCGGCCGAGGAACTGCTCGACCGGATGCGCGACGGCAAGGTGTACATGGCGCAGCAGGCCGAGCGCGCGGTCCGCAATTTTTTTCGCAAAGGCAATCTGATCGCGCTGCGCGAGCTGGCGCTGCGCCGCACCGCCGATCGCGTCGACGCGCAGATGCGCGAGTATCGCGCCGACCGTTCGATCCAGCGTATCTGGCAGGCGCGCGAACGGCTGCTGGTGTGCGTGGGTCCGGGTCCCGAGGCGCCGGCGCTGGTGCGCTCGGCGGCGCGGCTGGCCGCCAGCCTGAAGGCCGACTGGCTCGCCGTGTATGTCGAGACGCCCGCGTTGCAGCGGCTGCCGGACGCACGCCGCGAACGCACGTTGAACGCGCTGAAGCTGGCCGCCGAACTCGGCGCCGAAACCGCGACGCTGGCGGCCGCCGATGCGCCCGATGCGCTGATCGGCTATGCGCAGGCGCGCAACGTATCGAAGCTGGTCGCGGGCGCGTCGTCGCGCACCGGTATGGGGCGCTGGCTGTGCCGGCCGCTTGGCGAGCGCATCGCGGAGAAAAGCGGCGATCTCGATCTGACGCTGATTCGCGTGTCCTCCGAGCGCGACGGCGGCGAGCAGCGGCGTCTGCTGAATACGACCGCGAACGCGTGGCGCGAGGCGTTGAGCGCGGCGCGTGAGCGCCGTTCGCCGCCGCGTGCATATGCGCTCGCGCTCGCGATCGGCATCGGCATCACGCTGCTGTCGAGCCAGCTGATCGATCGCATCGATCTGACCAACCTCGTGATGCTGTATCTGCTCGGCGTGATCTTCACCGCGGTGAAGCTGGGCCGCGGGCCGGGCGTCGTGCTGTCGTTTCTCAGCGTCGCCGCGTTCGATTTCTTCTTCGTGCCGCCGCGCATGTCGCTGTCGGTATCCGATACGCAGTACCTGCTGACTTTTTTCGGCATGCTGCTGACGTCGCTCGTGATCAGCCATCTGACCTCGAGCCTGCGCCGCGAGGCGAGCGTCGCGCGGCGCCGCGAGCAGCGCACCGGCGCGATGTACGAGATGGCGCGCGAGCTCGCGGCGGCGCTGACCACCGAGCAGATCGTCGGCATCGGCAGCCGGCATGTGAGCGAGGTGTTCGGCGCGCGTGTCGCGTTGCTGTTGCCCGACAGCGCCGATCAGGTCAAACAGAAGATCGAGGATCCGGACGCGGCAATCACGCTCGAAGGCGAACAGCTCGATCTCGATGTCGGCCAATGGGTCTACGATCAGCAGAAGCCGGCCGGCCACGGCACCGACACGCTGCCTGCCGCGGCCGCATTGTATTTGCCACTGAAGGCGCCGATGCGCACGCGCGGCGTGCTCGCGGTGGTGGTGCGCGACGAGCGCGAACTGAACGTGCCCGAGCAGCGGCGCATGTTCGACGCGTTTGCCGCGCAGATCGCGCTCGCGCTCGAACGCGTGCATTACGTCGATATCGCGCGTGACGCGCTCGTCAATATGGAATCGGAGCGGCTGCGCAATTCGCTGCTGTCGGCGATCTCGCATGATCTGCGCACGCCGCTCACGACGATCGTCGGCTTTTCGTCGATGCTCGCGCAGACGCGGCATGCACAGGCGAGGGCGCGTGGGGACGCGCAAGGCGATGCTGGCGCGCAATCCCCGGCGCCGTCCGGTTCGCAGCCGGTCACACTGTCCGCCGCCCAACGCAGCGACGAACTCGTCGATGCGATTCACGAAGAGGCGCTGCGCATGACCGGTATCGTCACGAATCTGCTCGACATGGCGCGGCTGCAGGCCGGCAGCCTGCAACTGAACCAGCAATGGACGCTGCTCGAGGAAACCGTCGGCGCTGCGTTGCGCGCGTGCAAGCGCGTGCTGGCGGGCCATCCGGTGCAGGTCACGCTGGCCGCCGATTTGCCGCTGCTGCATCTGGACGCGGTGCTGATGGAGCGGCTGTTCTCCAATCTGTTCGAGAACGCCGCGAAGTACACCGCGGCCGGCACTTCGCTGACGATCGGCGCGCAGCGGATCGACGCGGACGGCGCGCCGTTCGTGCGCGTCAGCGTCGACGACGACGGCCCCGGCCTGCCCGCCGGCATGGAAGCGCGCGTGTTCGAGAAGTTCACGCGCGGCGAGAAGGAGTCGGCGAAACCGGGCATCGGGCTCGGGCTCGCGATCTGCCGCGCGATCGTCGACGCGCACGGCGGGGCGATCGGCGCCGTGAACCGCGTGGCCGCGGACGGCCGCGTCGAAGGTGCGCGCTTCTGGTTCACGCTGCCGGTCAGGACGCCGCCCGACGCACCTGATACGCTGGAAGACGAAAGCGCCGCCGCCGAGCCGCCTCTGCGCGACAGTGCGGCCGAAGCCGCGGCGCCTGCTGCGCCTGCCGACGCGCGCCCCGTCGAAGCACACACCGATATCCAGTCCGGCAGCGCCGCGGCGGGCCAGGATCCCGACCTTCATCCGCCAGGCAAACCCACCCATGAGTGACCCGAGCATCACCGTTGTTCTGATCGAAGACGAAAAGCAGATCCGCCGTTTCGTGCGCACCGCGCTCGAAGGCGAGGGCATCACCGTGCATGATGCCGAAACCGGCAAGCAGGGGCTGGTCGAGGCGGCGACGCGCAAACCCGATCTCGTGATCGTCGATCTCGGCCTGCCCGATACCGACGGCCTCGAAGTGATCCGCGAGCTGCGCGGTTGGAGCGAGCTGCCGGTGATCGTGCTGTCGGCGCGCACCCAGGAAAGCGAGAAGGTCGCCGCGCTCGACGCCGGCGCCGACGACTACCTGACCAAGCCGTTCGGCGTGTCCGAACTGCTCGCGCGGATTCGCGCGCATCTGCGGCGGCGCAATCACGGCGGCGCGAGCGAATCGCCGCAGGTGCGCTTCGGCGCGGTCACCGTCGATCTCGCGTTGCGCCAGGTCACGCGCGACGGCGCCGCGATCCATCTGACGCCGATCGAATACCGGCTGCTCGCGACGCTCGTGCGCCACGCCGGGCGCGTGCTCACGCACCGGCAACTGCTGCGCGACGTGTGGGGGCCGTCGCATATCGAGAGCCATCATTACCTGCGTATCTATATGGCGCATCTGCGCGGCAAGCTGGAGCGCGATCCGGCGCAGCCCGAGCATATCGTGACCGAGACGGGGGTCGGCTACCGGCTGGTCGGCGCGGTTTGATGTCCGCTTCGCTATAATTGCCCGACGTAAGGACGACCTTGCGCTTGTATCGATCATCGGGGACGGCCCCATTTTTCGTGGAGCTGTCCGATGTCCTGGTTTCTTCTTCTGATCGCCGGTTTGCTCGAAGTCGCATGGGCGGCCGGTCTCAAAACTTCCGAAAGTTTCACGCGCTTCTGGCCGTCCGTTTTCACGGTCGTAACCGCGCTCGGCAGCTTCGTGCTGCTCGCGATCGCGATGCGCCAACTGCCGCTCGGCACTGCGTACGCGGTCTGGACCGGCATCGGCGCGGTCGGCGCATTCGTGTTCGGCGTCGTGATGATGGGTGAGGCGCTGACGCTCGCGCGCGTCGCCAGTGCGTCGCTGATCGTGATCGGCCTCATCGGGCTCAAGCTGTCGTCCGGTCATTGATCCGGTTGCACCGGCGCGCCTTGCCCGCGCGCCCGCCCGCCTTGCCGGCGCGGGATTTCAGCGGGCTTTGCCAACTGCGCCACACCCCCATTCGCCGCTCTACGTCCTGCGAATTAACGTGGCTATAATGAGACAGAAACAACCCGACATTTTCCGCGGCCTGGCTGGCGCGGCCGGCCAGGCGAGTCTGACGACTATGGCGCAAAGCTTCCGCTTATTTCCCGCCGCGGCGTCTGGCCCGCACAAAGCGTGTGGAGGCGGCCATGCTTGAATCTCTTTCGCTTGCTGCTGGCCTTTCATGGGGCAGTGGGATACGCCTCTATCTGACGGTCCTGCTGGCCGGCGTGTTCGAACGCCTCGGCCTGATCCATCTGCCCGACACGTTGTCTGCGCTGTCCTCGCCATGGGTGATCGGCGCGGCCGCGGCACTCACGCTCGCCGAATTCCTCGCCGACAAGATCCCCGCGTTCGATTCGCTGTGGGACGCGATTCATACCTTTATCCGCATTCCGGCCGGCGCGGTGCTCGCCGCCGGCGCGCTCGGCCATGCCGATCCGGCGCTGCTGACCGTCGCGGCGCTTGCGGGCGGCACGCTCGCCGGCACCGCGCATCTCGCGAAAGCGGGCACGCGCGCGTTGATCAACCTGTCGCCGGAACCGCTGTCGAACGTCGTGACGTCGACCGCCGAGGACGGTCTGGTGTTCGGCGGCATGCTGCTCGCGCTATTCGTGCCACTCGCGTTTCTGGTGCTGATGGTAGGCTTTCTGTTTCTCGCGGCATGGGCGTTGCCGCAGCTATGGCGTGGCGTGCAGGGCAGCTTTCGCGGCATGGCTACGCACATGGTGTCGCGATTTGCGAGGAGCAGGCACGATTGAGTGAAGCACTACGCGGTTCCAGCAAGGGCGCCGGCACCGGTTCCGGCACGCGCGTCGACCTGAAGACGGCGCGCCGGCTCGGCGGCGCGGATCTGCTGCGCCAGGCGGTCCGCATGAGCGCGCGCGACTGGCGCGCCGGCGAACTGACGATGCTGCTGCTCGCACTGGTGCTGGCCGTCGCCGCGCTTTCCAGCGTCGGGTTTCTGGCCGATCGATTGCATCAAGGGCTCGAGCGCGACGCGCGGCGCATGATCGCCGCCGATTTCATCGTTCGCGCCGACCATCCGGTCGATCCGCAATTCGCCGCCGAGGCGCACGCACTCGGCTTGCGCACCGCCACCACGGCGATCTTCCCGAGCATGATCAATTCGACCGGCGCGCAGCCGGCGTCGCGGCTTGCCGCGGTCAAGGCGGTGTCGCCGGGTTATCCGCTGCGCGGCGCGGTGCGGATCGCGCCGGCGCCCGGCGCGGCCGATCACCCGGCAACCTCGATCCCGGCGCCGGGCACCGTGTGGGTCGACGAGCAGTTGCTCGATGCGCTGAAGCTCGAGATCGGCGACAAGGTGAAAGTCGGCAACCGTGATTTCACGGTCGGCGCGCTGATCACGCGCGAACTCGATCGCGGCTTTTCGTTCGTCAACTTCTCGCCGCGCCTGATGCTGCGCGCGGACGACGTGCAATCGACCGGTCTGATCACATACGGCAGCCGCATCACGTACCGGCTGCTCGTCGCCGGCCCGGACGATGCGCTCGCGCGTTTCACGCAGTTCGCGCACGACCGCGTGGACGGCGGCAAGATGCGCGGCGTCGCCCTTGAATCGCTGCACGACGGCCAGCCGCAGGTGCGGCAGACGCTCGATCGCGCGGGCCATTTCCTGACGCTCGTGTCGCTGCTGACCGCGCTGCTCGCGGCCGTCGCGATCGCGATGGCCGCGCATCGCTATATGCGCCGGCATCTGGACGGCTGCGCGGCGATGCGCTGTCTCGGCGTGAGCCAGGCCGCGCTGCGTGCGCTGTTCGTTGCCGAATTCGTCGGGCTCGGCGTGCTCGGCGGCGCGCTCGGCGTGGCGCTGGGTTACCTCGGCCACCTCGCGCTGCTGACCTGGCTCGGCGGCCTGATCGACGTCGTGCTGCCCCAGCCGACGCTATGGCCCGCGCTCGAAGGGATCGCGGCCGGTCTCGTGCTGCTGCTCGGCTTCGCGCTGCCGCCGCTGCTGCCGCTGACGCGCGTGCCGCCGGTGCGCGTGCTGCGCCGCGAGTGGGGCGACGCGGGCCGCACCGCGTGGGCCGCCTATGCGCTCGGCATCGTGCTGTTCGCCGCGCTGCTGATTCTCGCGGCGGGCGATTTGAAGCTCGGCGGGATCGTCGCGGGCGGCTTTGCCGGCGGGCTGCTGGTGTTCGCGGTGCTCGCGCGGCTCGCGTTGTGGGGCGCCGCGCGCGTCGTGCGCAGCGAGCGCGTCAACGCGGGGATCGGCTGGCGCTACGCGCTGGCGTCGCTGGAGCGGCGCAGCAACACCAGCGCGCTGCAGATCACCGCGCTCGGCATTGGGCTGATGTGCCTGCTGCTGATCGCGATGACGCGCAACGACCTCGTGCAGGGCTGGCGCAAATCGACGCCGCCCGATGCGCCGAACGAATTCATCATCGATATCCAGCCCGATCAGCGCGCTGCGGTCACGCAGTATCTGGACACGCACGGCATCACCGGCGCGGCGCTGTCGCCGATGGTGCGCGGGCGGCTCGTCGCGATCAACGGCAAGCCGGTCAACCCGGACTCGTTCAAGGGCGCTAACGCGCGGCGTCTGGTGGATCGCGAGTTCAATCTGTCGTACACGACGCAACTGCCGGACGACAACCGGATCGCCGCGGGCAACTGGTTCGGCGACACGGCGAGGCCGCAGATTTCGATCGAGCAGGGTCTCGCGAATCTGATCGGCGTGAAGCCCGGTGACGTGCTGCGCTTCGACGTCACCGGCTTGCAGATCGACGCGCCGGTGACGAGCGTGCGCAAGCTCGACTGGGGTTCGTTCAAGGTCAACTTCTTCGTGCTGATGCCGCCGGCCGCGCTGCGGGATTTCCCGGCGACGTTCATCACGAGCTTTCATCTGCCGCCGGATAAACAGTCGACGCTCGACGGGCTGATCGCCGCCTATCCGAACCTCACCGCAATCGATACCGGGCCGATTCTCGCGCAGGTGCAGCGCGTGTTGCAGCAGGTGATCGGCGCGGTGCAGTTCCTGTTCGCGTTCACGCTCGCCGCCGGCGTGCTGGTGCTGTACGCGGCGCTTGCCGGCACCCGTGACGAGCGTATGCGAGAATCCGCGCTGCTGCGCGCGCTCGGCGCATCGCATCGGCAGGTGCGCGCGGTGCAGGTTGCCGAATTCGTCGCGGTCGGCGCGCTTGCCGGCTTGATGGCGGCCGGCGGCGCGCAGATCGTCGGCTCGGTGCTCGCCACCCGCGTGTTCGAGTTCTATCTGGACTTCGATCCGTGGGTATTGCCGGCCGGCATCGTCGCCGGCATCGCGTGCGCGGGCGTCGGCGGCTGGCTGAGTCTGCGGCATGTGCTGTCGCGGCCCGCGTTGCAATCGCTGCGGGACGCGTGATCTTTTTCTGGTTGATGAGCAGGGTATGAGCGATCTGAACGACGAGGTGTCCGCGGCGCAGCCGAGCGCCTTCGAACTGGTGGGCGGCGAGGCGCGCGTGCGCGAAATGGTCGACCGGTTTTACGATTTGATGGATCTCGAAGCGGATTTCGCCGGCATTCGCGCGCTGCATCCGGCGTCGCTCGACGGTTCGCGCGACAAGCTGTTCTGGTTTTTGTGCGGCTGGCTGGGCGGCCCCGATCACTACATCAGCCGCTTCGGCCATCCGCGTTTGCGCGCGCGGCATCTGCCGTTCGCGATCGCGTCGAGCGAGCGCGACCAGTGGCTGCGTTGCATGGCATGGGCGATGGAAGATGTCGGCCTGGCCGAGCCGCTGCGCGAGCGTCTGTTGAGTTCCTTCTTTGAAACCGCCGACTGGATGCGCAACCGCAATGGCTGATATGCCGACGCACGATACTCCGGCTGCTCCGTACACCACCGAAGCCGACTACGCGGCGCTGTCCGCCGATGCCCGCGACGTGCTCGACTGCTGGTTCGGCACGCCCGGTTCGAGCGAGTACGGCACCGAGCGCAAGCTGTGGTTCTCCCGCAATGACGATGTCGATGCGAGGTTGCGCGAACGCTTCGGCGCTCTGATCGACGCGGCCAACGCGGATGCGCTCGACGGATGGCAGCGCTCGCCGCTCGGCACGCTGGCGCTCGTCATCGTGCTCGATCAGTTCTCGCGCAACTGCCATCGCAATACCGCGCGCGCGTTTGCCGCCGATAGCAAGGCGCTCGCGGTCGCGCAGCGGATGATCGCAAGCGGCGCCGACCGTCTGCTGCCTGGCGTGCATCATCGGGCGTTCGCGTATCTGCCGTTCGAGCACAGCGAAACGTTGGCCGGCCAGCACGAGTCGCTGCGTCTGTTCGCGCAGCTCGCCGAGGAGCCGGGCGGCAAGCCGTATTACCGCTTCGCGGTGCGGCATGCGGAAATCATCGAGCGGTTTGGGCGCTTTCCGCATCGCAATGCATGGCTCGGGCGTGTGTCGAGCGACGAGGAAAGCGCGTTTCTGCGCGAGCCCGGCTCGTCGTTCTGACGCGATGCTCGCCGACACCGACACCGACACCGACACCGACACCGACGCGCGCGCTTCGTCGTGAATCGCGTGCGATACGCTCCACTGCGCTAATCGTCGCCGCGCGCGGTGCCCGGAGCCGGCGTGCGCACGAATACCCGCAGCAGTTCATCCGAATCAACGGGCCGCGAGCCGGACCAGAACAGTTTCCAGTCGCCCGCGGGCAGCCGCGGATTGTCGCGCCGGCTCTGTTCGATCAGCCATGTGCAGGCGGTGGTGCGCGAATCCTCGTTCGGACGATGCTCGATGCCCGTGTAGTAATAGAGCATCGGCGCTTCCGATTCGCCGAGACTGGAACTCGCCATGCAATCGCCGTCGTTCCATTCGATATTCATCTTCGCGCCGAGGTCGCGGAACACCGAACGGTAGCTCTTCGCATAGTCGAGCCAGGGCAGCAACAGCGTGCTGACGAGTCCCCACGCGAGCACCACGCCCGCGCACCAGCCAAGCGCGCCGCGCCATCTGCCGGTGTGCTTGAACGACGGCAGCAGCCACAGCCAGCCGAACGTCAGCAGCAACGCAGCGGCGATCAGCACGGGTTGCACGGGCAATACCCAGTCGAGCGGCAGCCAGCGGCCGAGCCGATGCAGCGACGCATGCGTGTTCGCCGGGCTCGTCATGATCGACCAGACGATCCAGACGAGCAACGCTACGCTGCCGAACAGCACCCGGCTCGTCATGTCCCACGCGGTATGGATGCGCGCCGGCAATCTTTCGACACCGTACATCGCGACCAGCGCGAGCGGCCCGATGAACGGCAGGATGTACAACTCGCGCACGGTCGCCGATACCTGCAGCACCGCGAAGCCGATGCCCGCGAAAATCACCGGCAACGCGACGCGCGGATCGCGCCAGCGCCGCCATCCGCCGCCCGCGAGTGCGGCCAACGCGAGCGGCACCACCGGAAAGCCGACGCTTAGCGCGGTGCGCAGCACGAACAGCCGGCTCTCGTTTTCGGAGCCGAGTTCGGCGACCGAAAAGCCGAAGAAGCGGCCGATGTTGTTATCCCACAGCCACACCTTGAACAGTGCCTCCGAGCGTAGATAGAAGCAGATCGGCCAGATCAGCGCGAACGGCGCGCAGACGAGCGCGGCGACGCCGAGCGCGCCCGCGAAGCTGCGGCTACGGCACGGGGGATAGAGCGCGAGCACCGCGCACAGGGTCGCGCCGAACACGAGCGGCACGAACAGCCCCTTCGCGAGCAGCGATACGCCGACGCCCGCGCCGAACATCGCCGCGCCGCTCAGTGTCTCGCGACGCCGTTTGCGCGCATCGAGCGATCCGGTTTGCCGCGCTGAAGCCGGTGGCAAAGCCGCAACCGGGTCGCGCAGATGCACGAGCACGAGTTCGAAGAGCCCGCAGAAGCCGAGCGCGGCGCCCGCCATCAGCGCGACGTCGGTCATCATGTCGTGCACGTGCTTGACGACCGCGAGCGTGCCGCCGAATAGCGCGAGCGTGCCGATCACGCGCAGGTCGAACCAGCTCGACGCGCCGGTCGCGCGGCGCGTCACGCGACCGGTGTAGTAGAGCGCGAGGCCCGCGAACAGCGCGCTCGCGAGACGCGCGGCGTCGTGCAGCGGCAGGTAGCGGCCGAGCATCCACGCGAGGCCGGCGGCGACCCAGTCGTAGATCGGCGGCTTTTCGACGAATGGCTGGCCCGCGTTGGTCGGCACGACGAGGTCGCCGGTATCGAGCATGTGCTGGACGATGCCGAACGTATAGGTTTCGTCCTGCTTCCACGGCTGATGACCCAGCGTGCCGGGCAGCAGCCACGCGCACAGGATCGCCAGCGCGACGATCCACGGCAGCGGACGGATTGCCGCGAGCGCGCGCCGGCGCTGCAGGCCCCGGTTGGCCGGTGCGGTGGTGTCGGGAGCATTGGCGGTGTCGGCCGATTGTGAGGTAAGCGCGGCATCGGCCGGGGAGGGCGCTGCCCGTGGGTGGGTTGGGTGGTGCGTGTCCGTCGCGCGCGTTGCATCGGCTGTGTAGCCGTTGGGGCGTGCCGGCGCGAGATGGCCGTCCAATGCCGTGTGCGCCGCTCGGGCGGGCGCGGCGGAGGGATCGTCGGCGGACGAACCGCGCAGCGCGGCGTCGTGCGCGTCGCCGGAGGAAGTAGCCAGCATCGAAGCCGCGGGCGCAGCGGCTTTGCGCGCGCGCCAACGGGCGAACAGCTTGTCTTGCATGGAAGTCTCTTTTCAGCGTACGCGGCGACGTAGGTTGCGTACTTATTGGTCTGGCTTGCTTCGCTCGTGGAGCTATGCGATCCGAGTGATTGTAGCGTCGCTCTCTTACTGAATATTACAGACGGATGGGCGATGTGGACGGTTTATGCGGGCGTGTGTTGGTTTCCGATCAGATCGACGGAAGGCGTGCAACGAGGGGGGAGAAAGGACCGGAGAGCAAACAAAAAAGCGCGGCCCGAGCGGACCGCGCTTGCGCTGGACGCGTGCCGCCGCTCAGCGGCCGCCGGCGACGTCGAACAGCGAACCCGTCACATACGATGCCGCATCGCTGAGCAGCCAGACGATCGCCTCGGCGACTTCATCCGCGCTGCCGGCGCGGCCGAGCGGCGTGGTCGCGCCCAACTGCGCGGCGCGCTCGGGCTTGCCGCCGCTTGCGTGAATCTCGGTATCGATCAGGCCCGGGCGCACCGCATTCACGCGTACGCCCTGCGGGCCGAGTTCTTTCGCGAGGCCGAGCGTCATCGTGTCGACCGCGCCCTTCGAGCCCGCGTAGTCGACGTATTCGTTCGGCGAGCCGAGCCGCGACGCCGCCGACGAAATATTGACGATCGCGCCGCCGGCGCCGCCGCGCTGCGTCGACATGCGCCGCGCGGCTTCACGCGCGCACAGATAGGCGCCGAGCACGTTGACGTCGAACATGCGTTTCAGACGCGCGAGGTCCATGTCCGCGAGCTGGCTCGACAGCGCGACGATACCGGCGTTGTTGACGAGCGCGTCGACGCGGCCGAACGTCTGCTGCAGCGTATCGAACATTGCGATCACATCGGCTTCGTTCGCGACGTCGCCGGCAATCGGCACCGCGCGGCCGCCCGCGCGCTCCACTTCGGCGAGCGTCTGCGTGGCGGCGGCCACATCGCGCACATAGTTCACGCCGACGCACCAGCCGCGCGCGCCGAGCAGGCGCGCGGTCGCACGGCCGATGCCGCGGCTGCCGCCGGTGATCAGAACGGCTTTCGTCATGGAAACCTCGTGATTCGAGTGGGGTGGAGGAATTGCGTGTGGTTCTTCCGGGGCTCGTCCGTGACGCGCGGATACGAGCCACGCGCAAGCCGCGCGACATTCATGCGCGGTTCAAACATGGTTCACGCAAGATTCAAGCACGATTCAAGCACGGCTCATGCGCATGCGATGCTCAAATCGCGTTGCTTTGAACCGGCATCGCCCACTTGTCGCGCGCGGGCGGCTGATAGTTTTGCAGCTTGCCGATCAGCGCCAGCGGGTCGGCGTCGATCTGCAGCATGTCGACATAGGTTTCGCGCATGAAGCCTTCGTCGACCGTATGTCGCAGCAACTGGATCAGCGGCTCGTAGAAGCGGCCGGCGTTCAGCAGCCCGATCCCTTTGCCGTGGTAGCCGAGTTGCGCCCACGTGAAGATCTCGAACAGTTCCTCGAGCGTGCCCGCGCCGCCGGGCATCGCGACGAACGCGTCGGACAGCTCGGCCATCATCTTCTTGCGCTGATGCATGTCGGGCACCACGTGCAGCTCGGTCAGGCCGTTATGGCCGACTTCCTTGTTGACCAGCAATTCGGGAATCACGCCGATCGCGCGGCCGCCTTCGGCCATCACCGTGTCGGCGATCACACCCATCAGCCCCACTTTGCCGCCGCCGTAGACCAGCGCGAGATCGGCCTGAACCAGGGCGCGGCCGAACGCGCGGGCCGCTTGCGCATACAACGGGTTGGCTCCCATCGAGGAGCCGCAATACACACATACCGACTTCATTGTTCAAACGTCCTTCGATTCGTTGCGAGGCGTAGCGCCTTCTCTTGGTGGCAGATAGTCGTAAAACTCGCGCTTGGGCAGCTTGCCCGACACGAGGTCGTCGAACAGCTGCCGCGAGCGGCCGCGCAGATAAGGCGCCATCAGCGACACGATCTGCACGCTCACCTGGTGCAGTTCTTCGCGGATGGCTTCCTGCTCGTTGTATTTGCGCGGGTTCATCACGAACTGGTACGACAGCCAGTACGTGCCGATCACGCCGACGTTGGTCGCGATCACGTGCAACTCCTGCGGCGTCGCGACCATTTCGCCGTCGGCGACCAGTTGTTCGCAGAACTGGCTCGCGAAGCGCACCTTATGGCTGATGATCTGCTTGAAGTGCGTTTCGAGCGTGCGGTTGCGCGCGAGCAGATCGTTCAGGTCGCGATAGAGGAAGCGGTAACGCCACGTGAAATCGACCATGTACTGCAGATACGACCACATTTCGTCGATGGTCGCGCGATGGTCGTCGGGGAAACGCAGACGCTTTTCGATCTCCTGCTCGAACTGGCTGAAGATGCTGTTGATGATGTCGTCTTTGTTGCGGAAGTGGTAGTACAGGTTGCCTGGACTGATCTCCATTTCCTCGGCGATCGTCGTCGTCGTGACGTTCGGCTCGCCGATTTCGTTGAAGAGCTTCAACGAGAGTTCGAGAATCCGTTCGCGCGTGCGGCGGGGAGGTTTGGCTTCCATGTCGTCCGGCCCTGGTTGTGCCGGGCTCGGCGCGCGACGGCGTGCGGTCGCTGCGTGTTCCACCCGGATGCGGTTGGTATGTTGAGCGCTCCCGAACCCACCGCCGTGCGACGGGCCCCCAAAGGGCGGGAAAGCGCGGGGCGGTGTAGCCGGGTGCCTCGTGCTTTCCAGCGAGACCATCGATCGATTATAAACCGAGCGTTCGAATACCTGACCCGCCGGACGGGATTTTCATTGTTTGGGACGGTCCGCGCGCCGGCTCGCGATTTAGCCGGCATCGAAAGGTCATCGGAAGATCATGGCCACGCGCCAAACCAGCGTACGACCAGCGGACCGACGATCACGACCCACGTCATCACGCACATGCCGAGCGCGACCATCACGGCCGCGCTACCCAGATCTTTCGCGCGGCGCGACAGTTCGTGGCGTTCGAGCGAAATCCGGTCGATCGCCGCTTCGACGCTCGAATTGAGCAATTCGACGATCAGCACGAGCAGCACCGAGCCGAGCAGCAACACGCGCGACACCGGATCGACCGGCACGAAGATGCCGCACGGAACCAGGATCGCGGCAAGCGTCAGCTCCTGGCGAAACGCGCTTTCCTCGCGGATCGCGACGCGAAATCCGGCCAGCGAGTTTTTCATCGCGTGCCACGCGCGCGTGAGGCCGCGGTTGCCCTTGTACGGATTGAACGGCAGTGGCGCGAGCGGATCGTCGGGGCTCAACGGTTCGTGCTGGGAAGCGGGCGTGGCGTCGTGCTGGCCGGGGTGCGCCGCACGGTGCCCGATGCTTGCATCGATACCGTTGGCGTTCGCGCCGGGGGGGCGCGCGCCGGTGGTCGCGTTCATATGGTTCGCGCCGTTCATGCGCGGCACGGCGGCGTCGGCATGCTCGGGCATGCCTTGCTCGCGCACCTCGTCGAACGGCTCGATGCTGGTGGTCTCGCGCGCGGACCGGACGGCGCGCAATGCGCCGCTCGACGCGCGCCCGGCGCTGGATCGGCTGCTTCGCATGGCGGGTTTCGCGCGCCGCATCAAGCGGCCGCGCTTTCCTCGCGATAGGCGGTGCGTGGCAGCGGCTTCAGATGCGCGGCGAATTGCGCGGACGCCGCCGCCCACGAGAAGCGCTCGGCCCATGCGCGCGCGTCCTGGCGATCGATTTTCAGCGCGGCGAGGCAGGCCTCGCGCAGATCCTCGTTCATCGCGCCGGCGCCGCCTTCGCCCAACACGTCGATCGGGCCCGTGACCGGATAGGCGGCGACCGGCGTGCCGCACGCGAGCGCTTCGAGCAGCACGAGCCCGAACGTATCGGTGCGGCTCGGGAACACGAACACGTCGGCGGCCGCGTAGACCTTCGCGAGTTCGGCCTGCGTGAGCACGCCCAGATAATTGGCTTCCGGATAGCGCGATTTCAGTTCGGCGAGCGCCGGACCTTCACCGGCGACCCATTTCGAGCCGGGCAGATCGAGTTGCAGGAATGCCTCGACGTTCTTCTCGACCGCGACGCGGCCGACGTACAGGAAGATCGGCCGCGCGGTATTGAGCACCTTCGAGTCCATCGGATGGAAGATCTCGAGGTCGACGCCGCGGGTCCACAGCACGACGTTCGTGAAGCCGAACTTTTCGAGGTCCTGCTTGACGACCGGCGTCGGCGCCATCACCGCGAGCGACGGCTTGTGGAACCAGTGCAGGAAGCGATACGTCGCTGCCAGCGGAATCCGGAAGCGCGCTTGCACATACTCGGGAAAGCGCGTGTGATAGGCGGTCGTGAACGGCAGCTTGTGCTCGATCGCGTATGCCCGCGCGGCCATGCCGAGCGGGCCTTCGGTGGCGATATGCAACGCGTCGGGCGCGAACTGGTCGATGCGCGCGCGCAGCTTGCGGCGCGGCAGCAGCGACAGACGTATCTCCGGATAGGTCGGGCAGGGGATTGTTTTGAATTCGAGCGGCGTCAGCAGTTCGACCTGGTGACCGAGTTCGGCGAGTTCGCGCCGGGTGTTCTTCAACGTGCGCACGACGCCGTTGACCTGCGGCTCCCATGCGTCGGTGACGATCATGATCTTCATCGATTTGTTCATCGATCCGGGCCCTGTGGAAGTGAGGTGGAGCTGCTATGCGGTGGCGCGGGCCTTCTGCGTGCCCGTTTGCGGCGCGCGCAGCGTGGTCCAGTAGATCACCTTGAGTTCGCCTTCATAAGTCTCGACGAGTGCCGACAGACTCTCGACCCAGTCGCCGTCGTTGCAATAGAGCACGCCGTCGATCTCGCGCATTTCGGCCTTGTGGATGTGCCCGCAGACGACGCCGTCGCAACCGCGGCGGCGCGCTTCGTCGGTCATCACCGTTTCGAACGACGAGATGAAGTTCACCGCGTTTTTCACCTGATGCTTCAGATACTGCGACAGCGACCAGTACGGGAAACCGAGCTTGCTGCGGATCCGGTTGAACCAGCGGTTCAGCACGAGGATCATCGTGTAGAGCGTGTCGCCGAGATACGCGAGCCACTTCGCGTGCTGGATCACGCCGTCGAACAGATCGCCGTGCACGATCCACAGCCGCTTGCCGGCGAGCGTGGTGTGAAACGCTTCGCCGCGCACGTGGATGTCGCCGAACGCGAGGTCGCAGAACTGGCGCGCGGCTTCGTCGTGATTGCCCGGCACGTAGATCACCTGAGTGCCCTTGCGCGCTTTGCGCAGCACTTTCTGCACGACGTCGTTGTGTCCTTGCGGCCAGTACCAGCCTTTCTTCAACTGCCAGCCGTCGATGATGTCGCCGACGAGGTACAGGTACTCCGATTCGTTATGGCGCAGGAAGTCGAGCAGATAGCCTGCCTGGCAGCCGCTGGAGCCGAGATGGATATCGGACAGCCAGATGGTGCGATAGCGATGCGGATCGGCGTGAGTGTCGTCGGAATGATCGGTGTGGGCATCGAACGGCGGTGTCGCCGGTAACGGCAAACCGTGCTGGGCGGAACCGGGTGCCGGGCGGAACGCGACGGGGTCGACGCTCGGGCCGGTCTGGCGGAAGAGGGAAGTCGCGGACGTTTTGGAGTCCATGGCTCACGCGTCGAGTGGCGATGCCCGTATTGGGCCGGGCGCGCGTGACTATGCCGTGACAGTCATGAGAAGTTCTTATTACGGAGGGGCCTTGCCGGGGGCTGGTTTTTGTCGTTTTGCTTTTTGTTTTGGCCTTTTCTTGAATTGCTTCTGGTCTATTAGCGTTGCCCCTGTGCGGGGCGGCACCTCCTTTCTTTGCTGCTGCAAAGAAAGGAGGCAAAGAAAGCAGCTTTAAACCGCTAATTCTTAAGCGGGTCCCCTGGCTCGGAGGGGGCAGTGGTGCATCTGGAATCTGTGCTCCCGCACACTCCGCCCTGGTGACAAAGCCATCATCCGCACCCACTCCGCACTGCGTGCGTCGCGGACGGGTCTGCCAGGAGAACCGATGGGATGCCGGTGCAGCGGGGGCCATCGGCTTCGCCTCTGCGAAGCGCCGAAACAACCGGGGGTTTTTGGACGGGGTTTCGGCGCGCGTAGCGCCGCCGGAAGAATGACGGCCTTGTCACTACCGTTGAAGGTGCGGGGGCACGGATTCCAGATGCACCACT